>CDZJ01005540.1_pt1 | contig 178008 bp, 157 predicted proteins | sample 557391 | NCBI WGS metagenome assembly CDZJ01 (sample SAMEA3182111, study PRJEB8094) | gut metagenome | biome: human; feature: gut; material: Stool; isolation source: human stools | place: Canada | collected 2013-05-07 | reverse complement strand
TCACGTTTGAAATTGAATTTAGCAAGATCAGCATAGGATATTCCAGTATATGCCTGAAAAATAAAAAGGTCACGGACTCTACAGATCGTTTCCGAGTCTATTTGAGCATCTTTCACTTTCTTCAATTCTTCGGCAGTCAAATATTTCCTGATGGCATGTTTGCCACGGGAAAAACGCTCACCCTTATACGGATCATTTTTTAGCAAATCAAACTTTATGGCCTCGTGGATATAACGTTTGTTACGTTTATGATAGTTATATATTGTCGGCTGTGAATAGCCCTTAGCATGTAACCAATCATCATACAATGTGATATTGGCTTTTGTGAGATCAGAAAAATATATTATTCTGTCAAATTCACGTAATGAGGCCGCAAATGTCCGATGGGAAGCTTTGGTACTTTCCGTTATATCTCCACGTTCTTCAATCCTTCTTTCTACAAAGTCAACAAAACTTTCTGATTTATTGGTATATCTCAAAAATCTATCCAGCTTATCAAAATCAAAAACTTCCTTTTTGCTGATAAGTTCATTAATCCAATTTTGGATAACCCGGAGTTGTTCGTCAAGACACTGGTTCAATTGAATCATTTCAACCGAATTGATTATCTTCTTTCGATCATTCCATTGGTCGGAATAGACTTTAACGCCGGTTCCGATCCATTTTCTCTTACCTTCGCTCAAAACTTCAATTTGAACGAGTCCCTTGTGTGTCTTTGTCGCAACCTTTTTACGATCAAAGACGAATCTCATTGTCGGATATTTCATATTCTTTTGAGTTTTGGTATCTACTGATTATCGCTACAATAAAAAAAATGGTATCAAAGGCGGTATCATTATAGGTGAAAATATCGGTAAAAATCGGGAAATACTGGTAAGTTTCCGGTAAATATGCACCCAATTTTTGTATGTTTTTCATCTACTTCCAGCACTTTAATTGCCTGATACACAACAAAAAAGGGAGTAACCAATGTTACTCCCTTTCGCGGTGCGTACGGGACTCGAACCCGTGACCCCATGCGTGACAGGCATGTATTCTAACCAACTGAACTAACGCACCATTATTTCATTCTTTCGTTGCTATCTCTCTTGATTGCGGTTGCAAAGGTAGGCATTTCTTTGATATCTGCAATAGCTATGGCGAACTTTTTTCCAAGCGTTTTGTGCTGTATTTGCTTTATATCCTCATATTGAGAAGATTGGAAAAATAAGAGAAAAGTAAATTTAACAACTGTTTAGAAATACGTTTATGCACTGTTTTATTCTTGATATGAAAACCTTTCCTGGAGAAAACGAAACATTTCGGAGCTTGTTTTAAACTTCTTGCTCGAAAAGTTCGTTGTTTTGCAATAAATCGTTATTTTTGCGGACTCAAAACGAGAATGTTGTAATTTGAAAAATGATAAAAAACATTTTAGGATGATGAAAACAGCCAAACTGTTGCTGCACTGCCCTGACAAACCAGGCATATTGGCAGAAGTAACAGACTTTATAACGGTGAATAAAGGTAATATTATCTATCTGGATCAGTATGTAGACCATGTAGAGAATATCTTTTTTATGCGTATTGAATGGGAATTGAAAGATTTTCTGGTGCCTCAGGAAAAGATTGAGGATTATTTTGCCACTTTGTATGCACAGAAATATGAGATGAATTTCCGTCTCTATTTCTCCGATACAAAACCGCGTATGGCTATCTTTGTTTCAAAGATGTCCCATTGCTTGTTCGACTTGTTGGCGCGTTACACCGCTGGTGAGTGGAATGTGGAGATACCTCTTATTATAAGCAATCATCCCGATTTGCAGCACGTGGCCGAGCGTTTCGGTATTCCTTTCCATCTTTTCCCCATTACCAAAGAGACAAAGGAGGAACAAGAGAAGAAGGAAATGGAGTTACTGGCAAAGCATAAGATAACTTTCATAGTGCTGGCGCGCTACATGCAGGTCATTTCCGAGCAAATGATAAACGCTTATCCCAATAGGATAATCAATATCCATCACTCTTTCCTTCCGGCATTTGTGGGAGCGAAGCCCTATCATGCTGCGTTTGAACGTGGAGTGAAGATTATTGGAGCTACCAGCCACTATGTTACCACAGAATTGGATGCCGGTCCCATCATAGAGCAGGATGTGGTGCGTATTACACACAAGGACACTGTGCAGGATTTGGTGAACAAGGGTAAGGACTTGGAAAAGATTGTGCTTTCTCGTGCTGTTCAGAAGCATATTGAACGCAAGGTGTTGGCATATAAGAACAAAACGGTAATATTTAATTAGTTGATAGTTGATAATTGATAGTTGATGGTGGGGAACTTGTCATTACCTTTCAATTATTACCTTTCAATGGTCAATTCTCAATTAAAAAAATGAAAGTTGCAGTTGTCAAATATAATGCAGGCAATATCCGTTCGGTGGATTATGCTTTGAAGCGTCTGGGAGTAGAGGCAGTGATTACGGCGGATGAGGCTGTGCTACGTGCTGCCGATAAGGTTATCTTTCCCGGTGTGGGAGAGGCGGAAACCACTATGGACTTTTTGCGTGCCGGTGGTATGGATAGGCTGATAAAGAAGTTACGCCAGCCGGTATTGGGCATTTGCCTGGGCATGCAGTTGATGTGCCGCCACTCTGAAGAGGGGGATGTGGATTGCCTGGGTATTTTTGATACTGATGTGAAACGTTTCATTTCGCAGAGGCACGAGGATAAAGTACCTCATATGGGATGGAATACCATTGCCCGGACGAATAGCGGACTTTTTAAAGGCTTTACTAAAGAAGAGTTTGTTTATTTCGTACATAGTTTCTATGTGCCAGTCAATGATTGTACGGCAGCCGTGACGGATTACATTCATCCGTTCAGTGCCGCTTTGCATAAAGGCAATTACTACGCCACACAGTTCCATCCGGAAAAGAGTGGAAGTGTGGGAGAGCGTATTTTGCGGAATTTCCTGGAACTGTAAATCGTCAAATCGTAAATAAAATGATAGAACTGATTCCCGCTATTGACATTATTGACGGAAAATGTGTACGCCTTTCCCAAGGCGATTATGACAGCAAGAAGGTGTACAACGAAAATCCCGTGGAAGTGGCCCTGGAGCTGGAGGCTCATGGTATCCGCAGACTTCATGTGGTCGATTTGGACGGTGCGGCTTCCCATCATGTGGTAAACTACCGTACGTTGGAACAGATAGCTGTGCGTACGTCTCTTATTATTGATTTTGGAGGTGGGGTGAAGAGTGATGAAGATTTGGTGATAGCTTTTGAGAACGGTGCGCAGATGGTGACCGGTGGCAGCATTGCTGTGAAGAATCCCGAATTGTTCTGCAAATGGCTTCAAATGTATGGTTCCGAGAAAATTATTCTTGGCGCTGATGTGAAAGAGCATAAAATAGCCGTCAATGGTTGGAAGGATGAGAGTGGCTGCGAACTGTTTCCGTTCTTGAAAGACTATGTAGAGAAGGGGGTCCGTAAGGTTATCTGTACTGATATCAGTTGTGACGGAATGCTGCAAGGACCATCGATAGCGTTGTATAAGGAGATACTGGAGCACCATCCTGAACTCTATCTGATAGCCAGTGGAGGCGTAAGCTGTGCCGATGATATACGCCATTTGGAAGTTGTCGGCATCCCTGCCGTTATTTTCGGTAAGGCTCTGTACGAAGGCCGCATCACCTTCAAAGAACTGGAAAACTTTGTTAGTTGAAAGGTGAAAATTGAAAATTAATCACTTATAACTCATAACTTATAACTCAAACCGCCGTGTTAGCAAAAAGAATCATTTCTTGCCTCGACATTAAAGATGGGCAGACAGTGAAAGGTACCAATTTCGTGAACCTCCGCCAGGCGGGCGACCCGGTAGAACTGGCGCGTGCTTATAGTGAGCAGGGTGCCGACGAACTGGTTTTTCTCGACATCACAGCCAGTTTTGAAGGCCGTAAGACTTTCACTGAATTGGTGAAACGCATAGCTGCGAATATCAGCATTCCTTTTACTGTAGGTGGAGGCATTCATGAACTGGGTGACGTGGATAGGCTACTGAATGCAGGTGCCGATAAAATCTCCATCAATTCCTCAGCTATCCGCCGTCCCGGATTGATAGACGAGATTGCGAAGAACTTCGGTTCTCAGGTTTGTGTACTGGCAGTTGATGCCAAACAGACAGAGAAGGGATGGCTGTGCTACTTGAACGGTGGTCGTGTGGAAACGGATAAGGAACTGTTTGCGTGGACAAAAGAAGCCCAGGAACGTGGTGCGGGCGAGATATTGTTCACCAGCATGAATCACGACGGTGTCAAGACCGGTTATGCCAATGAAGCGCTTTCCAGCCTTGCCGACGGATTGTCCATCCCCATCATTGCATCGGGAGGGGCAGGTGCCAAAGAACATTTTCGTGACGTCTTTTTGCAGGGAAAAGCAGATGCTGCCCTGGCAGCCAGTGTTTTTCATTTCGGAGAAATCAAAATTCCCGAATTAAAATCGTATCTTTGTGCCCAAGGAATTGCGATGAGAAGATGAAGGTGAGTTTACGATTGGACGATTTACGATTTACGATTGGGATTACTCAAGCAAATCATAAGTCTCCAGTCACTTAAAGTAATATCAATCGTAAATAGTAAATAGCTAAATCGTAAATAGAATGGATTTTGACAAGATGAACGGACTCGTTCCGGCGATTATACAAGATGCAGATACCGCTAAGGTGCTGATGCTTGGCTTCATGAACAAGGAGGCTTATGACAAGACGGTGGAAACTGGAAAGGTGACTTTCTTCAGCCGTACCAAGAACCGTCTTTGGACGAAAGGCGAGGAGAGTGGCAACTTCCTGAATGTGGTTTCCATGAAGGAAGACTGTGACCGGGATACGTTACTGGTGCAGGTACATCCCGTAGGCCCGGTTTGCCATACCGGTACAGATACTTGCTGGGGTGAGAAGAACGAACAGCCGGTTATGTTTCTAAAGCTTCTTCAGGATTTCATCTGTAAGCGTTATGATGAAATGCCCGAAGGTTCCTATACGACCAGTCTTTTCCAGTCCGGTATCAACAAAATGGCACAGAAGGTAGGCGAAGAGGCTGTGGAAACCGTCATTGAGGCTTGCAACGGTACGGACGAACGCCTGATTTATGAAGGAGCTGATTTGTTGTATCACCTCATCGTGCTGCTCACATCCAAAGGATACCGCATTGAAGACCTTGCGCGTGAATTGGAGGAACGTCACAGTGCGACGTGGAAGAAACATTAAGTAATTAAAAATTAATAATTAAAATGGGGGTGGGCGAGGCGCTGATAAGATATACGGACGTAGAGATACACCAGCAGGAGTTGTGCGTACTGAACGATGTGAATTTGGAACTTCACAAAGGGGAGTTCGTGTACCTGGTAGGTAAAGTGGGCTCCGGCAAGACGAGCCTGCTCAAGACTTTCTATGGCGAACTGGATATTGCATCGGGCGAGGCTGAAGTATTGGGGTATGACATGCTCCATATTAAGCGTAAGCACATCCCGCAGTTGCGCCGCAAGCTGGGAATCGTATTCCAGGACTTCCAGTTGCTGACAGACCGTACGGTGTACGATAACCTTGAATTTGTTCTCCGTGCTACCGGTTGGAAGAGCAAAGGGGAGATTAAGGACAAAATAGAAGAGGTGTTGAACCTGGTGGGGATGAGCAACAAAGGATATAAGCTGCCTAATGAACTGTCGGGTGGTGAGCAACAGCGCATTGTGATTGCGCGTGCAGTGCTCAACTCTCCGGAGATAATCCTTGCGGATGAGCCTACCGGAAACCTGGATTCGGAAACCGGACATGCCATTGCAGAACTTCTGCACGGCATCAGTGAAGCCGGCGCACTGGTGGTGATGACCACGCACAACCTGCAGCTGCTGCGAGAGTTTCCCGGCAAGGTGTACCGGTGCGCAGACCATCTGATGACTGATGTTACAGCAGAATACGCCCCTGCAATAACCAATGATTAGTAGTTAAGTAGTTATCTCTAACTACTGATTCTTATAAAGAACAGAAATTAACGATAAAGCTCCGCAGCTGCCTACTTGTAGCTCGTAGCTTGTAACTATAAACTAATTAATACAGGAACGAAAATGAAAGTTTTAAAGTTTGGAGGTACTTCAGTAGGTTCGGCTCAGCGAATGAAGGAAGTGGCCAAATTGATTACCGATGGTGAACGTAAGATTGTGGTTCTCTCTGCCATGTCGGGTACCACAAACACATTGGTTGAGATTTCGGACTATCTGTACAAGAAGAATCCGGAAGGTGCCAACGAGATTATCAACAAGCTGGAAAGTAAATATCGCCAGCACATTGATGAACTCTTTGCTACTCCGGAGTATAAACAGAAAGGCCTGGAACTCATCAAATCACATTTTGACTATATCCGTTCTTATACCAAAGACCTCTTCACTCTGTTTGAGGAGAAAGTGGTGTTGGCTCAGGGCGAGTTGATTTCCACCGCCATGATGAACTACTATCTGCAGGAATGCGGCGTGAAGTCTGTGTTGCTTCCGGCTTTAGAATACATGCGTACGGACAAGAATGCCGAGCCCGATCCGGTCTATATCAAGGACAAGCTCCAGGTTCAGCTGGAACTGCATCCGGATGCTGAGATTTATATCACTCAGGGGTACATCTGCCGCAACGCCTACGGCGAGATAGACAATCTGCAGCGTGGCGGAAGCGACTATACGGCTTCGCTGATTGGTGCTGCCATCAACGCTTCCGAAATCCAGATTTGGACGGATATCGACGGCATGCACAACAACGACCCCCGTATTGTGGACAAGACTGCGCCGGTGCGTCATCTGCATTTCGAAGAGGCCGCCGAGCTGGCATACTTCGGTGCCAAGATTCTGCACCCTACCTGCATCCAGCCTGCCAAGTATGCCAATATCCCCGTCCGTCTGCTCAATACGATGGACCCCACTGCTCCGGGTACGCTGATTTCCAATGATACGGAGAAGGGTAAGATTAAGGCGGTGGCTGCCAAGGACAACATTACGGCCATCAAGATAAAATCCAGCCGCATGTTGCTTGCTCACGGATTCTTGCGTAAGGTTTTCGAGATATTCGAGAGCTACCAGACTTCCATCGATATGATTTGTACTTCAGAAGTGGGTGTGTCCGTATCTATCGATAATGTGAAGCATCTCAATGAAATTCTGGATGACTTGAAGAAGTATGGCACAGTGACGGTGGACAAGGACATGTGCATCATCTGCGTGGTGGGCGACCTCGAATGGGAAAACGTCGGTTTCGAAGCCAAGGCATTGGATGCCATGCGCGACATACCGGTACGTATGATTTCTTTCGGTGGTAGCAACTATAATATTTCTTTCCTCATCCGCGAGTGCGACAAGAAGGCAGCGTTGCAGTCACTCAGTGATGCGCTGTTCAATGAGGAATAACTCTTGATATTTTTCAGACGCAGATTACACAGATGACGCAGATTCTTTTTGCTTCCTATTTGTGTAATCTGCGTCATCTGCGTCTGAAAAATTATTTGTAGACACCTCTTTCATCTTCCTTTTTTTAAACTAAACAAAGATTACGATTATTATATGAAAGGAACATTCCCTATCCATAAATTCCGCGAATTGCGTACTCCCTTCTATTACTACGACACAAAGGTCTTGCGCGACACACTTTCGTGCATCCGTACGGAAGCTGCCCGATATGGCAACTATTCGGTGCATTATGCTGTGAAGGCCAATGCCAATCCCAAGGTGCTTGCCATTATCCGCGAGAACGGCTTGGGTGCCGACTGTGTAAGTGGCGGTGAAATCCGTGCAGCCATCAAGGCAGGTTTTCCCACTGGCAAGATTGTTTTTGCAGGGGTGGGCAAGGCTGATTGGGAAATCAATCTGGGGCTGGATTATGACATTTTCTGCTTTAATGTGGAGTCTGTCCCCGAGCTGGAGATTATCAACGAGCTGGCTGCCGCTAAAGGTAAGGTGGCCAATGTGGCTTTCCGTATCAATCCCAATGTAGGTGCCCATACCCATGCCAATATTACCACTGGGCTGGCCGAAAACAAGTTTGGTATCAGCATGCAGGATATGGACCATGTGATAGACATTGCGCAGAATATGAAGAACCTGAGATTCATCGGACTGCATTTCCACATCGGTTCCCAAATATTGGATATGGGCGATTTCGTGGCTTTGTGTAACCGCGTCAACGAATTGCAGGATAAGCTGGAAGCTCGCCATATCCGCATCGAGCACGTCAATGTGGGGGGCGGACTCGGCATTGATTACGGTCACCCCAACCGTCAGCCGATACCCGACTTCAAAAGCTACTTCGAGACTTACAACAGCCATCTGAAACTCCGTCCCCACCAGACGCTCCACTTCGAGCTGGGACGTGCGGTAGTGGGACAATGCGGTTCATTGATTTCGCAGGTGCTTTATGTGAAGCAGGGCACCAACAAGCAGTTTGCCATTCTGGATGCCGGCATGACGGATTTGATTCGTCCGGCACTCTACCAAGCGTTCCATAAGATAGAGAATATCACTTCGGATGCGCCGGTTCAGGCTTATGATGTCGTAGGGCCCATCTGTGAGTCTTCTGATGTATTCGGTAAGGCTATTGATTTGAATGGGGTGAAGCGTGGCGACCTTATCGCCCTCCGTTCGGCAGGGGCTTATGGCGAAATTATGGCTTCGGGCTATAACTGCCGTGAGCTGCCTCAAGGATATACGTCGGACGAGCTGGTATAGAGAGGCTGGAGATGCGTTGCATGAATGGCGAAGCATTTATTATACCAAGGCTTCTGTTTTTATATAAAAAATGTTATTGCGTGAACAACTTTTAAGGTTTCTTGTTACTTTTGTAATGATTTCAATTTAAATAAATACGATTATGATTACAGAAAAATTACAGAATGCAATTAATGAGCAGATTACGGCTGAGATGTGGTCTTCCAACCTTTATCTGGCAATGTCTTTCTATATGGAGAAAGAAGGTTATAACGGCATGGCTTCCTGGTTGAAGAAGCAGGCTTCTGAAGAAAAAGCTCATGCTTGTGAAATGGCTTCTTATATCATCAAGCGTGGCGGTAAGGCCAAACTGGACAAGATTGATGTTGTTCCCAATGACTTCGGTACTCCACTGGAAGTGTTCGAGCAGGTAGCCCAGCACGAACGCCGTGTTTCCAAAATGATTGATGAATTGGTAGATGTTGCCTCTGCCGAAAAAGATAAGGCTACACAAGACTTCCTTTGGGGATTCGTGCGCGAGCAGGTAGAAGAAGAAGCTACTGCCGACAGCATTGTAGATATGATAAAGAAAGCCGGTGATGCCGGAATCTTCTTCGTTGACTCAAAACTGGGAGAACGCAGATAAGAGAGAAACTAAAAAAATCCCGCGGCTAATTTTAGTCGCGGGATTTTTTTTAGTTATGAGTTATAAGTTGTGAGTTATTTGTTGATGAAGGGCTTATATCCGCAAGGGAAAGCACAAGCAAATAACTTATAACTCATAACTCATCACTCATCACTCATTTCAGTACTCCCAGCTCTTTCCCCACCTTAATAAATGCAGCGATACATTTGTCCAGATGCTCCTTTTCGTGTCCGGCAGAGATTTGTACGCGGATGCGTGCCTGGTCTTTGGGCACTACGGGGTAGTAGAAGCCGGTGACGTAGATGCCTTCTTCCTGCATGCGGGTGGCATAAATCTGGGAGAGTTTGGCATCATACAGCATGACGGCGCAGATGGCGCTTTGTGTCGGCTTGATGTCGAAACCGGCGGCGGTCATCTTGTCGCGGAAGTAGTTCACGTTTTCCAGCAGTTTGTCATGCAGGGCATTGCTCTCTTTGAGCATCTTGAATACCTCGAGGCTGGCGCCGATGATGCCCGGAGCCAATGAGTTGGAGAAGAGGTACGGACGGCTGCGTTGGCGCAGCAGGTCGATGATTTCCTTGCGTCCGGTAGTGAATCCTCCCAAAGCGCCGCCAAAGGCTTTGCCCAAAGTTCCGGTATAGATGTCTACGCGTCCGTAGGTGCCGTATTGTTCGCTTACGCCGTGTCCCGTAGGGCCTACCACGCCGGCAGAGTGTGATTCGTCCACCATGACCAGCGCGTCGTATTTCTCGGCAAGGTCGCAAATGCAGTCCATCGGGGCAACGTTGCCGTCCATGGAGAATACCCCGTCCGTAACTACGATACGGAAACGCTGTGCCTGGGCTTCCTGCAGGCATCTTTCCAGGTCGGCCATGTCGGCATTGGCGTAGCGATAGCGTTTGGCTTTGCAGAGGCGTACGCCGTCAATGATGGAAGCATGGTTCAGGGAGTCCGAGATGATGGCGTCTTCCTCGGTGAAGAGGGGCTCGAACACACCGCCATTGGCGTCGAAACAAGCGGCGTAGAGAATGGTGTCTTCAGTCTTGAAGTAGTCGGAGATGGCTGCTTCCAGCTCCTTGTGGATGTCCTGCGTTCCGCAGATGAAGCGTACGGACGACATGCCGTATCCGCGGCGTTCCATAATCTGCTGGGCGGCGGCAATCAGCCGCGGGTGGTTGGACAGTCCCAGGTAATTGTTGGCACAGAAGTTCAGCACCTCTTTGCCTTTTACGCTGATGGCAGCTTGTTGTGCACTCTCAATCAGTCGCTCTTCCTTGTAGAGTCCGGCTTCTTTTATTTCAGCAAGTGTCTTGCTGAGATGGTCTTTCATTTTACCGTACATAGCATTTTATTTTTTAGGTAATACGTTGTCATTACATTTCCCACAAAGAACATCATTTTTCTTGGAATAAACAATATCAATATGGCAGAAATATGAAAAAAAAGTATGTATATTTGCACCATATATAATAACGAAACCTTATAAATAACTCGTATGAAGAATATTTTGGTAATTGGAGCTACCGGACAGATTGGGTCGGAACTCACGCTGGAGTTGCGCAAACGTTATGGCGATGACCATGTTGTGGCAGGATACATTCCGAGTGCTATGCCCAAGGGAGAATTGAAAGCATCCGGCCCTTCGGCCATTGCCGACGTGACAGACCGTCAGTCCATCGAGGTGGTGGCACGTCAGTTCAAGATTGATACTATCTACAACCTGGCTGCCTTGCTCTCGGTAGTTGCCGAAAGCCGTCCGGCCATGGCTTGGAAAATCGGTATCGACGGGTTGTGGAATGTACTGGAAGTGGCACGTGAGTACAATTGTGCCGTGTTTACTCCGAGTTCCATCGGTTCGTTCGGCGAAGCTACGCCTCATGTGAAGACACCGCAGGACACTATCCAGCGTCCGCGTACCATGTATGGGGTGACAAAAGTGACGACTGAATTGTTGAGTGACTATTACTATACAAAATATGGTGTGGATACACGCTCGGTACGTTTTCCGGGAATCATTTCGAACGTGACCCCTCCGGGTGGCGGCACTACGGACTATGCGGTGGATATTTTCTACTCTGCCGTGAAGGGAGAAAAATTCGTATGTCCGGTGAAGGCCGGCACGTATATGGATATGATGTATATGCCCGACGCACTGAACGCGGCCATCTCGCTGATGGAAGCGGCACCGGCAAGGCTGAAGCACCGCAACGCTTTCAACATCGCCTCCATGAGTTTTGACCCGGAACAGATTTATCAGGAAATTAAGAAGCATATGCCTGATTTTGAGATGGCATACGAGATTGATCCGCTGAAGCAGGCCATTGCCGACAGCTGGCCCGACTCTCTGGATGACTCTTGTGCACGCGAGGAATGGGACTGGATGCCGCAGTACGACCTGGAGTCCATGACCGTAGACATGCTTGAGAAATTAAGAGCTAAATTAAACAAGTGACCGTAAGCGGTCCGTAAAGAATGAAAAAACTTTTATTGGGATTTTTGTTGTTCACCTTTTTGATTTCGTGCGGAAACAAAAAGGCGAAAATGGATCCCTTTGCTACCATTACGGAAATGGTGGATTCGGCCGGTCACAAGGCCGATACGCTGCTGGAAGCAGAAGTGAAGGAAGAACCGAAGCCGATGGAGGCAGACGAGCTGTTTGATGATTTTATCTTCAATTATGCTTCGGATGATGCCCTGCAAAGGCAGAGGACGGTATTCCCTTTGCCCTATTACAATCGTGACACGCCGTCAAAGATAGAGGAAGAGTTTTGGAAGCATGATTATCTGTTTACCAAGCAGAACTATTACACCTTGCTTTTTGATAAGGAAGAGGATATGGACATGGTGGGCGATACTACGCTGACATCGGTGCAAGTGGAGTGGATTTTCTTGAAAACGCGTATGGTGAAGCGTTATTATTTTGAACGGAAGCGGGGAATGTGGATGCTCGAGGCCATTAACCTGCGCGAGATGGAGAAAGGTGAAAATGAGGACTTCGTGGAATTCTATACCCGTTTTGTGACGGACAGTGTCTATCAGAGCAAGCATATCAGGCATCCGCTACAATTCATCACCATAGACCCTGATGACGAGTTTTCTATTCTGGAAACTACTTTGGATGTGGACCAGTGGTATGCCTTTCGTCCGGTAATGCCTACCGACAGATTGTCTAATATCAATTACGGACAGAAGAATGAGGACTTGTCGGATACCAAAATACTGAAGGTAAATGGTATAGGCAACGGATACTCCAATATCTTCTATTTCCGCAAACGCAGTAAAGGATGGGAGCTGTACAAATATGAAGACACGAGCATTTAAATAAAGGAGGAAAGGTTTGAAGAAGATACCCAATACATTTGGAATTGATGTTACTGCTGCAAGATTTCTGGAATACGGTTCGGAGGATGAACTGCGGGAGCTGATTGCAGCAGGACAGGTCGTTGCGCCCTGGCTGCATATCGGTGGAGGGAGCAACCTGCTCTTTATTAAGGATTATGAAGGCACGGTGCTGCATTCACGTATCGGTGGCCTGGAGGTGACGTCAGAGGATGAGGAGCACGTGTCGGTGCGTGTGGGCGCCGGTGTGGTATGGGACGATTTTGTGGCCTACTGTGTGGAGCGGCATTGGTATGGTGCCGAGAACCTTTCGCTGATACCGGGTGAGGTGGGGGCGAGCGCAGTACAGAATATCGGTGCCTATGGTGTGGAAGTAAAGGACCTGATAACATCCGTGGAAACCATAAACATGGCAAGGGAGAAGCGTATCTACGGGGTGGACGAATGCGGCTACTCCTACAGAAAGAGCTTGTTTAAGCAACCGGAGATGAAGACCGTGTTTGTGACTTACGTGAACTTCTGCCTGGGTAAACGGGAACATTATACATTGGATTACGGTACTATCCGGCAGGAGCTGGAGAAATATCCGGTGCTGAATCTGGAAATTTTGCGCCGCGTGATTATAGACATCCGTCAAAGCAAGTTGCCCGACCCGAAGGTGCTGGGCAATGCGGGTAGTTTTTTTATGAACCCCATCGTGCCGCGTCGGCAGTTCGAGTCTTTGCAACGGGAATATCCGGACATGCCCCACTATGATGTGGATGCCGGTCGGGTAAAGATACCGGCTGCCTGGATGATAGACCGGTGTGGCTGGAAAGGCAAGGCGCTGGGGCCTGCTGCGGTGCACGGCCGGCAGGCGTTGGTGCTGGTGAACTCGGGTGGTGCCACGGGAGCGGATATTGTCGCTCTTTCGGATGCCGTGCGGGCTTCTGTCCGCGAGAAATTCGGCATTGATATTCACCCGGAAGTTTGTTTGATAAAATAGTAAGAGAGTTTTGACACACCCAAACATTGTTGTATATAACCTAATTTTAGAAATTTATTTGATTTAGTCAATGGGAAAACTCAGAATATTAGGAAGTGGAACTTCGACCGGTGTGCCTGAGATAGGCTGTACTTGTCCGGTCTGCACTTCCACTGACCCGCGGGACAACCGCTTGCGTGCGTCATCCCTGCTGCATACGGATGATGCGGTGATATTGATAGATTGTGGTCCTGACTTCAGGGAACAGATGCTGCGTGCTTCTTCTTTTGAGAAGATAGACGGCGTACTGGTGACACACGAACACTATGACCATGTGGGCGGTCTGGATGATTTGCGCCCGTTCGGTCGTTTTGCCGATATTCCTATCTATTCCGATGCCTACACTGCTGCCCATCTGCGGGCAAGGATGCCTTACTGCTTTGTCGATAAGGTATATCCGGGAGTTCCGCGTATCTATCTGCAGGAAGTGGAGGCGGGGCAGGTGTTCCACATCAACCGGACGGAAGTGCTGCCTTTACGGGTGATGCACGGCAGGCTTCCCATCCTGGGCTACCGCATTGGCGGCCGGCTGGGATATATCACGGATATGCACATGATGCCTGAGGAATCTTATGAACAATTGAAGGGCTTGGATGTTTTGGTAATGAATGCTTTACGGCCAAAGCCGCATCCTACGCACCAGAGTATTTCGGAGGCGTTGGAGGCTGCCGGACGTATTGGTGCCAAAGAGACCTATTTCATCCATATGAGCCATCATGCAGGGCTTCATGCCGATATCGAAAAGCAGCTGCCACCCCATGTACACTTTGCCTACGATGGACTTGAAATAGATTTCTAAACTTTTTGAAACATTTGTTTTGTTTTATTAGTAGAAAATGCTATTTTTGCCAAAAGTTGATGAATAAATGCCATGAAACTCCGACTCCTCATACAGATAGCTGTCGTTGTGTCCATAGTGCTGCTATGTACCGGTTTTGGTGTGTATTCTTTCCTGCGGTTGAATTCGGTGGAGAACCGGCAGGATTTCAATCTTTATACTTTGGTGCCGCAAGATGCCACAGCCATACTCGAAACCGACCGTATGGCAGACCTCGTGGAGGATATCAATGAACTGAATTGCAGCAAAGACAATCATTTTCTATACGTATCGGAGCTTTTTGTTTACTTGAAGAAGTATTTGTATACTTTGGTGGAGGATACTCCGCATGGACTGAGTAAACAGATGAACAAGATGCTGATTAGCTTTCACGAGCCGGATACACCGATGAACCAAGTATTGTATTGCAGTTTGGGTTCGGGTGATTATGAGTTGGTGGAATCTTTTGTGGAGAAGTACTGCTCCAGTTCGTTTCCTTCCAAGTATTTCGATTACAAGGGAGAGGAGATACGTATCTATCCCATGGCAGACGGTCGTTTCCTGGCTGCCTACTTCACTCCCGATTTTCTGGTTGTAAGTTTCCAGAAGCGTTTGATAGAACATGTGATTGATGCGCGGCGCAGCAAAAAGTCCCTGATGAACCTCCCTTCTTTCCGCACTATGTACGCGGGCAAGCAGAGTAACGTGGCTGCCACGGTCTATGTGCGTATGAAAGGAGTGGATATGGGGAAGCCTACGGACGGTATCCGTTCGCAGACGCAGCTGGGCAGTTGGGCGGAGTTTGACATGAAGTTCAATGAAGATGCCATTTATTGCTCCGGCATCAGCCATGGGTCGGATTCCACACAGACGTTTATCAATGCCTTGCGGGTGCAGCAGCCGGTAGAGGACGGATTTTCCGGGGCTCTGCTTCCGTCTTCCACTTTCTTTTACGATCGCTGGGCAATGTCTGACAGAAATTCCTGGTTTGGCTTTACTGCCAGTCAGGAGTATGCCAAGGCCACCTATTCAGACTATATCAAGCAGCGCGACGAGGAGTGGATTGCTTACTTGAATGAGCATGCGGGCGAGAGCGTGATGTCTTGCTTGTTCCAGTCTAAAGACACGTTGGACAAGCTGCCTTGCGCCGTGATGTGTATCCCTCTCAAGGATGAACTGGCAGCGGAACGCCGCTTGCAGTCTCTGCTTTACAGTACCCCCAAGGAAGAGGATGCTCCGCTTATGCCGAAGGTGGTTTCAAATAATTCGTTGTATCCCAAAGCAAGGAAGTTCCCTAAATATGTGTTGCCCCGTAACACGCTGCTCACTCAGCTGACGGGCATCACGGAGTCTGCCCTTTATACCTTTGCCTGTTTCTATCGGGGTAGTCTGTTGCTGGCTCCCGATGCACTGAGCCTTTCGGCCTATATTGAGGCGGTGGAGAGTGGAGATGTGTTAGACGGAACACCGGTGTACGAAGAGGGTATAGGCAGTCTTTCACCCATATATAATTTTGTGATGATGGTGGATATGGAGATGATGCTGAGCCAGCCTGAAACGTATGTGCGTCTGATACCGAACTTCTTCTTCCGTCAATCCAACTTCTTCCGTCATTTCATGCTTGCAGTACAGTTCACTTGTACAGAAGGGGTGGTTTATCCGAATATCGTATTGCTTTATAAAGGGTGATTAATCGGTCATTCTGTAGAGTGCTGAGGGAAAATAAGCACGAGGAAAGTCAAAATACACACTCACCACAGATTGCACAGATTAAAACAGCTAAAAATTCTTGATTATCAAAATTCTAGAATAAACTGTGTTAATCTGTGCAATCTGTGGTGAATTATAACATATTCTTAGAACGGCAGGTCATCCTTTGCATCCCCTGCGAGGAATTCCGGTGCGGCAGTGGGAGCCGGCGGTGGAACGGGAGCGCCCGGAGCGGGTGCGGCAGTGCTTACGCGTTCTACCTTCCATGCGCGAATACTGTTGAACCAACGGTCCTGCCATTGGCGTGCGTCTACATCAAAAGATACTGTCAGCTCTTCGCCCATCTGAATATTGAACTGTTCGATTTTGTCCGCTCCAAATACGTCAAAACACATTTTGCGCGGATATTGGCCATGGTCTTCAATCACATATTCTTGTGATTTCCATTCGTTACCTGACTTGGAAACTCCGCCTCTGGGCTGGAGTATAGCGATGATTTTTCCTGTAAATTCCATTGTTTTCTTTTTAAATGATGCGGCGAAGTTACAATTTTTTAGGAATATGAGACGAATATTCGGCTGTTTTTTCTTGCTATTTCTTTGTCGTAGGGAATTCTTTTTTTAACTTTGTCCGTCAGTTTGAAAAAGATAAAAACGGTTTCTAAGACGTTAGCAAAATAAAAAACTTAAATATACAGAAGATATGAAATTTATCGTTTCGAGTACTGCGCTCTCCAGTCATTTGCAGGCTATCAGCCGTGTGATTAATTCGAAGAATGCGTTGCCTATTTTGGATTGTTTCCTCTTTGAACTGCAAGACGGAACCTTGTCTGCAACTGTTTCCGACAGTGAAACGACGATGGTCACTACAGTCGAAGTGAATGAAAGTGATATGGACGGCCGTTTTGCCGTCACAGCCAAAACCCTTTTGGACGCTTTGAAGGAAATTCCCGAACAACCGTTGACTTTTGAAATCAATACGGATTCCCTTGAAATCACGGTACAGTATCAGAACGGTAAATACAGTCTGATGGGGCAGAATGCAGACGAGTTCCCGCAGTCCGCCATGTTGGGTGACAATGCCGTACGTGTGGAAATGGATGCACAAGTGTTGCTGGGTGGCATCAACCGTGCCGTGTTTGCCACAGCTGATGACGAACTTCGTCCTGTGATGAACGGTATCTATTTCGATATCACAACGGAGGATATCACGATGGTGGCATCGGACGGTCATAAACTGGTGCGCTGCAAGACACTGGCCGCCAAGGGCAACGAGCGTGCTGCCTTTATCCTGCCCAAGAAGCCGGCTTCCCTGATGAAGAACCTGCTACCGAAGGAACAAGGTATGGTGACTATCGAGTTCGACGAACGCAACGCTGTGTTCACATTGGAAAGCTACCGCATGGTGTGCCGTCTTATCGAAGGACGCTATCCCAACTACAACTCTGTGATTCCGCAGAACAACCCTTATAAAGTGACGGTAGACCGTCTGCAACTGCTCGGTGCTTTGCGCCGCGTGTCTATCTTCTCTTCGCAGGCAAGCAGCCTTATCAAGCTCCGTATGCAGGAGAATCTGATTGTCATCTCCGCACAGGACATCGACTTCTCTACATCGGCCGAAGAAACACTGGTTTGCCAATATGCGGGCAATCCGATGAGCATCGGTTTCAAGTCCACTTTCCTGATTGACATTCTGAATAACATTTCTGCCGATGAAATCGTTATCGAACTGGCAGATCCTTCACGTGCAGGTGTCATTATTCCGGTAGAGCAGGAAGAGAACGAAGACTTGCTGATGCTGCTGATGCCGATGATGCTGAATGACTGATGAATATTAGCAATCGGATTATGAGCTACGAGCTACAAGTGGCTGCGCAATTATGCCGCACGGTACTTGTAGCTCGTGGCTTGTAAGTTAAACTTATAATTTATAGCTCATAGCCAGAGCTTATAAAACGAAAAAACAATGAAATTGAATCTGAAAAATCCGATAGTCTTTTTTGATTTGGAGACTACGGGTACCAATATCAACTCAGACCGAATTGTCGAAATCTGTTACCTCAAGGTATATCCCAACGGGAATGAGGAGTCCAAAACCATGCGTATCAACCCCGAAATGCCCATTCCTGCCGAAGCATCTGCCGTTCATGGCATCTACGATGCCGATATAGCCGACTGCCCCACATTCAAGGAAGTGGCGCGCAACATTGCCAATGACATTGAAGGATGCGACTTGGCGGGCTTCAACTCCAACCGTTTTGATATCCCCGTCCTGGCGGAAGAGTTCCTTCGTGCCGGTGTGGACATTGACATGAGCCGTCGCAAGTTTGTGGACGTGCAGGTCATTTTCCACAAGATGGAGCAACGCACGCTGTCTGCCGCCTATAAATTCTATTGCGGCAAGAATTTGGAAGACGCCCATACGGCAGAGGCTGATACACGTGCCACCTACGAGGTGCTGATGTCGCAGTTGGACCGCTATCCGGAGTTGCAGAATGACGTGGCTTTCCTTGCCGACTATTCCAGCTTCAACAAGAATGTGGACTTTGCCGGTCGTATGGTCTACGATGACAAAGGTGTGGAAGTATTCAACTTCGGCAAGTACAAGGGCATGTCGGTATCCGATGTCCTGAAGCGCGATCCCGGCTATTACAGCTGGATTCTGAACAGTGATTTTACCCTGAATACCAAAGCCACGCTGACCAAGATACGTCTGCGTGAAATGACTCAGAAATAAATGGCAAATATACTGAAAGGGAAGAAAATAGTATTGGGCATTACGGGCAGCATTGCCGCCTATAAAGCATGCTATATTATTCGCGGACTGATTAAGCGTGGTGCAGAGGTGCAGGTGGTCATTACGCCTGCCGGAAAAGAATTTATTACCCCTATCACGCTCTCTGCCCTGACCAGCAAACCGGTTATCAGTGAGTTCTTTGCCCAACGCGATGGTACCTGGAACAGCCATGTGGACCTCGGTCTGTGGGCAGATGCCATGCTGATAGCCCCGGCTACGGCTTCCACCATCGGCAAGATGGCGAATGGCGTGGCAGACAATATGCTGATTACCACCTATCTTTCCGCCAAAGCTCCGGTGTTTGTGGCGCCTGCCATGGACCTGGACATGTATGCCCATCCTTCCACCCAAAAGAATCTGGATACACTCCGCTCTTATGGAAACCACATCATAGAACCTGCTACGGGAGAACTCGCCAGCCATCTGGTGGGGAAAGGCCGTATGGAGGAGCCGGAGAATATCATCCGCCACCTGGAAATGTACTTTGCTGCCAAAGAGGGCGACCTGGTGGGCAAGACAGTGATGATAACCGCAGGACCTACTTATGAGAAGATAGACCCGGTGCGCTTCATCGGCAACTATTCTTCCGGCAAGATGGGACTTGCCCTGGCAGATGAATGTACCGCCAGAGGGGCCAAGGTGATACTGATTACCGGTCCGGTGCAGCAAGGCACTTACTTCCCGATGCACCAGTACCATGCGGTAGAGTCGGCGCAGGAGATGTTCGAGGCTGCATCCGCCGCCTTTGTCCATGCCGATGCCGCCATCTTGACGGCTGCCGTGGCAGACTACACCCCCGAACAAGTGGCGGATGAGAAAATCAAGCGCGAAAAGACCGGGGAGATGAGTTTGAACTTGAAACCTACCCGCGACATAGCCGCTTTCTTAGGCAATCTGAAGAACGATACAGAGCATCAACGGCGCCTCCTCGTAGGCTTTGCCCTTGAGACTCATAACGAGCAGATGAATGCGGAAGACAAGCTCAACCGCAAGAATCTGGACTTCATCGTGCTGAACTCCCTGAACGACAAGGGAGCCGGTTTTCGTTGCGATACCAATAAAATCAGTATCATAGACCACCAGGGAAAGACGGACTACCCCTTGAAGTCCAAAGCCGAAGTGGCTGCCGACATCGTAGACCGTCTGGTGAAAGATTTAAATAGTAAATAGTAAATAGTAAATCGTCAAATCGTCAATATCCTTATGTTGCGTTCGCTTTACATACAGAATTATGCGCTTATTGAAAAGCTCGATATCAGCTTCAGCAGCGGTTTCTCGGTGATAACGGGTGAGACCGGTGCTGGAAAATCCATTATTCTGGGTGCCATCGGTCTGCTGCTGGGACAGCGTGCCGACGTGAAAGCCATTCGTGTAGGAGCTTCGAAGTGCGTTATCGAGGCCCGTTTTGATATTTCCGCTTACGGTATGCAGCCTTTCTTTGAGGAGAATGAGTTGGAGTACGAGGAAGAATGCATCCTGCGCCGCGAGGTGTCCGCTTCGGGCAAGAGCCGGGCATTCATCAATGACACGCCTGCTTCATTGGCTCAGATGAAGGAGTTGGGAGAACAGCTGATTGACGTACATTCCCAGCATCAAAACCTCTTGCTGAACAAGGAGGGATTTCAGTTGAATGTACTGGACATCTTGTCGCATAACGAAGAGGCCTTGTCTGCTTACCAGCATATCTTCGGAGCATGGAAGCAGGCACAGCAGGATTTGGAGGCCCTTGTTGCCCGTGCCAATCAGGATAAGTCGGACGAAGACTATATCCGTTTCCAACTGGAACAGTTGGAAGAGGCACACTTGTCTGCCGGTGAGCAGGAGGAGCTGGAGCAAGAGGCAGATACGCTGAGCCATGCGGAAGAGATAAAGGCCGGACTCTATCGGGTAGGGCAGACGCTCTACTCGGACGAAGGAGGCTTGTTGTCCGGGCTGAAGGAATGCCTGAACACGATGCTTGGCCTGCAGAGGGTTTATCCGGTTGCCGGGGAACTTGCCGAACGCATGGAAAGCACTTATATCGAGCTGAAGGATATTTCGCAGGAAGTGTCGGGTAAGGAGGATGAAATAGAGTTCGACCCCGAACGTTTGGATGAAGTGAACGAACGTCTGAACTTGATTTATACGCTCCAACAGAAGCACCGCGTTTCCACTGTCGGTGAACTTCTGGCGCTGACGGATGAATACGCCGCCAAACTCTCAGCCATCACTTCGTCCGACGAGCACATCGAGGAACTGAAAGCGCGTTGCGACGCTTTATATAATAAGGTGAAAAAGCAGGCTGCCGTCCTCACCAAGGCGCGTACTGCCGCTGCCCGTGAAGTGGAGAAGCAGATGGCTGCGCGGCTGGTTCCGTTGGGCATGCCCAATGTCCGTTTCCAGGTAGAGATAGGTGCCCGCAAAGAGCCGGGCATACACGGGGCGGATACTGTGAACTTCTTGTTTTCCGCGAATAAGAACGGGGCATTGCAAAGCGTCTCCTCCGTAGCTTCGGGTGGTGAAATAGCCCGCGTCATGCTCTCCATCAAAGCAATGATAGCCGGTGCCGTCAAGCTTCCTACTATTGTATTCGACGAAATAGATACCGGAGTCTCCGGCGAGATAGCCGACCGCATGGCGGATATCATGCAGGAGATGGGCGAGCAGGACCGCCAGGTAATCAGTATCACCCATCTGCCCCAGATTGCTGCCCGCGGACGCGCCCATTATAAGGTGTACAAGCAGGACAACGAGACGGAAACAAACAGTCACATCCGTCGTCTGACCGACGATGAACGTGTGGAAGAAATAGCCCATATGCTGAGTGGTGCTAAGCTGACCGAAGCCGCACTGAACAATGCCAGAGCATTGCTGGAAGTATCAAATAGTAAATAGTAAATCGTCAAATAGTAAATACCCATATATGGTTGATAACAGTGAAATGATTTTCGGCGTTCGTGCCGTGATAGAAGCCATTCAGGCAGGAAAAGAGATAGACAAGATATTGGTAAAGAAGGACATTCAGAGTGATTTGTCAAAAGAGCTGTTCGCTGTCTTGAAAGGGACTTTGATACCGGTACAGCGCGTTCCGGTGGAACGCATCAACCGCGTGACGCGGAAGAATCACCAGGGAGTGATTGCCTTCATCTCTTCAGTCACTTACCAGAAGACGGAGGACTTGGTACCTTTCCTTTTCGAGCAGGGCAAGAATCCTCTGTTTGTGATGCTTGACGGCATCACGGATGTCCGCAATTTCGGCGCCATTGCCCGTACTTGCGAGTGTGCGGCGGTAGATGCCGTGATTATCCCTGCACGGAACAGTGTATCTGTCAACGCAGATGCCATGAAAACCTCGGCAGGAGCCTTGCACACTTTGCCCGTTTGCCGCGAACACAGCCTGAAAGAGACCCTGCAATTCCTCAAGAATAGTGGTTTCCATATCGTGGCAGCCACGGAGAAAGGCGATTACGACTATACCAAAGCCGACTATACCGGTCCGATGTGCATCATTATGGGTGCCGAAGACAAGGGGGTGTCCTATGACAACCTGGCGTTGTGTGACGAGTGGGTGAAGATTCCCATGTTGGGAACCATCGAGTCCCTCAATGTTTCCGTTGCAGCCGGCATTTTGATTTATGAAGCGGTAAAACAAAGAACCAACTAAGATATGAAAAAGAAATTGCTGTTGATGCTCACTCTCTGTTTATTGGCTCAGTGGAGTGTGGCACAAGCCCCGAAGTGGGTAGACAAAGCCAAACGTGCCGTTTTTTCGGTGGTGACCTACGACCAGAACGATAAGATACTGAATACTGGAAACGGCTTTTTTGTCACTGAAGATGGCGTTGCGCTTTCTGACTACACCTTGTTCAAAGGTGCCCAGCGCGCCGTTGTGATGAGCTCGGACGGGGCACAGATGCCGGTGGAGGCCATTATGGGGGCCGATGACATGTACGATGTTGTCAAGTTCCGTGTCGGCATCCCCGGAAAGAAAGTCACGGCACTCACTTTGGCTGCTGTGGCTCCGGCTGCCGGTGCGGATGTATATCTGCTGCCTTATTCCACCCAGAAGGACCGTTCCTTCACTGCCGGGAAAGTAAAGGAAGCTGATAAGATTTCCGGCAACTATTCCTATTATACGCTCGATATGCGTCTGAAGGACAAGATGGTGAGTTGTCCGCTGATGACTGTGGACGGGCAGGTCTTCGGCCTTGCGCAGAAGTCCTCCGGACAAGACACGGCTACCATCTGCTATGCCATTGATGCCAATTTCGCCATGTCGCAGAATATCTCCGCATTGTCTTATGGAGATATGTCATTGAAGGGCATCGGTATCAAGAAGGCATTGCCCGATACCGAAGAGCAGGCTTTGGTGTTCCTCTACATGGCTTCTTCCCAACTGTCTCCGGAGAAGTATATGGAGACTCTGAACGATTTCATTGCACAATATCCTGTCAGTGCCGACGGTTATCTGCGCCGTGCTTCCCAGCATCTGTTCATGTCCCGTGAAGATGCTTCCATAGATAAGGTCGCCGCAGATATGGATAAGGCTTTGGAGGTTGCCGCAAAGAAAGATGATGTGTATTACAACCGGGCCAAGATAATCTATAATTATGCATTGGGCAAGCCCGAGAAAGTTTATAAGGACTGGTCGCTCGACAAGGCTCTGGACGAGGTACGGAAAGCGATAGCCATTGACGAGCTTCCGGTTTATGTCCAGTTGGAGGGTGACATCCAGTTTGCCAAGCAGGACTATCCGTCGGCATTTACCAGCTATGATAAAGTGAATAAGACCATTCTGGCCTCTCCGGCCACCTTCTTCAGTGCCGCCAAGACCAAGGAATTGATGCAGGCGCCTGCCGAGGAGGTACTGGCTCTGATGGACAGTTGTGTGGCCCGCTTTACCCAGCCCTATACGGAGGAAGCCGCCCCTTACTTGCTGGAGCGTGCCCAAGCCCGTATGAATGCAGACCAGGCGCGTAATGCCATGCTGGATTATGACGCCTATTACAATGCCGTGAACGGTAAAGTGAACGACATGTTCTACTATTACCGTGAGCAGGCTGCTTTGAAGGCCAAGCAGTACCAGCGTGCGCTGGACGATATGGCGAAAGCCATCGAACTGAATCCGGAGGATTTGACTTACCGTGCCGAACTGGCAGTGGTGAATCTTCGCGTGGGACGTTACGAAGAGGCGTTGAATGTGCTGAAGGCTGCTCTGGAGAAAGACCCTAAGTATGCCGAGGCCTACCGTCTGATGGGTATCGCCCAGCTGCAGATGAAGAAGGACAAGGAAGCTTGTGCCAGCTTTGCCAAGGCAAAGGAATTGGGTGACCCCAATGTGGATGCTTTGATTGAGAAGCATTGCAAGTAAAGGGATGGGATAGAATAAAGGCTCTGCTTTCGCAAGCAGAGCCTCTGTTTTGGGGAACTCCCCCGTGTTAAATGAGTTAAGTCTAGGTATAACAGGTTATGAGTGAAATTACGTTGTTTTATTTATAAAATGCGTGGATTTCCGGAATACTGCATATACTTCGGATTTTTTTTATTTCAAAAAAGAAAATAGACTCGATTATTAATAAAAACAAACTTTGACAATTATGAAGAAAGTGATTTGCAGCCAGCAGGCACCGGGCGCCATAGGCCCTTATAGCCAGGCTATCGAAGCTGGCGGAATGGTATTTGTATCAGGCCAGTTGCCCATTGACGCAGCTACCGGAATGATGGCTGAAGGTGCGGAAGCGCAAGCCCGCCAGTCCTTGGAGAATATAAAGCATATCCTGGAAGAGGCAGGGCTGGGTATGGCGAATATTGTGAAGACAACCGTTTTTCTGGCAGACATGTCCTTGTTCGCTGATATGAACAAGGTATATGCCACTTATTTTGACGGTGCTTTCCCGGCACGTTCGGCTGTGGCAGTGAAGGCGCTGCCTAAAGACGCCTTAGTAGAGATTGAGTGCATCGCGGTTCGCTAACAAGTCGGCAACAATGAAACTGCTGCCTCCCACGAAGATGAAATCTTCCGGGAGGCTTTTTTCTTGTGCGGCCCGCACAGCGGCAGGTACATCAGGATAGCAATGTCCTTCCAGACCTGCTGTTTCGGCAAGCTCCTGCAGTTCGCTTTCGGGCAATGCCCGCTTCACGCTGGCTTTGGTGAAGTAGTAGGTCGCTTCCCGGGGCAGCAGGGCCAGTACCCCCCGTATATCCTTGTCATTGACCATGCCTATGATGATGTGTAGCTGGCGGTAAGTTTGCTGTTTCAGTTGTTCTGTAATGTAGGTGATGCCTCCCACATTGTGGCCGGTGTCACAAATCAGGGTGGGCGACTCCTGCAGTTTTTGCCAGCGTCCCATCAAGCCTGTCAGTTCCACCACACGGGCAAAGCCACTGCGCACCGCTTGTCCGTCCAGCCGGTAGCCGGCTTCTTTCAGTAGCGGGAGGGCAGTGAGGACGGTCCGGGCATTTTTCTGCTGGTAGAGCCCTTTCAGTTCGTATTCTATTCCGGGATAGTCTTCACGGTCATTCTCCTCGGCAAAGTAGATGGGAGCACCCGTTGTCTGTGCTTTTTCCAGAAATACCGGTTTCGTTTCGGGAGTGGTCTCGCCGATTATAACGGGGATACCGCTTTTAATGATTCCTGCCTTCTCTCCTGCGATTTTTGCCAAGGTGTCCCCCAGGAATTGGGTATGGTCAAAACTGATGTTGGTGATGATGCATACATCCGGACGGATGATATTGGTACAGTCCAGGCGTCCGCCTAGTCCCACCTCGATTACGGCTACATCCACCTTTTCATCGGCAAAGTAGCGGAAGGCCATGGCGGTGGTCAGCTCAAAGAAAGAGGGATGGAGGGGTTCGAAGAAGCCACGTTCCTGCTCTACAAAACGGATGACGTATTCCTCGGGTATAGGCTGTCCGTTAATCCGGATGCGCTCCCGGAAATCCACCAGATGGGGCGAGGTATAGAGCCCGACCCTGTATCCTGCCTCTTGCAGTATGGCGGCAAGCGTATGCGAGCAGGAACCCTTTCCATTGGTACCAGCCACATGAATGCTGCGGAAACTACGGTGGGGATGTCCGAAATGTTCGTCCAGGGTCAGAGTATTTTCCAACCCTTCCTTGTATGCTGAGCCGCCCACTTGCTGAAACATGGGCACACTGTTATATAAGTAAGTTAAAGTGTCCTGATAATCCATCTTTTATAATATTTAACGGAGAAGCAATCCTTTCTCCCTATTAATTTGTTATCTTTAAAAGCGACAAAGATAATGCAGACCGAACGCAATCAAGCTTGCTTGAAATTGCTTGCAGTGTAGCTTATCTTAAGCTTATGCAAAGGTATTAACAATTTAAATCTAACGTGTATGGGAGCTAAGAAAAATTTTGTGATTGATACGAATGTGATTCTTCACGATTATAACTGTTTGAAGAATTTTCAAGAGAATGACATTTATCTTCCCATCGTAGTCCTTGAAGAACTGGACAAATTCAAGAAAGGTAATGAGCAGATTAATTTCAATGCGCGTGAGTTTGTCCGTGAGCTAGATTTGATTACCGATGACAATCTGTTCACCAAAGGGGCGCCATTGGGAGAGGGCTTGGGTCGTCTGTTTGTGGTGGCAGGCATGGTGGACTCTCCCCGAGTACGTGATTCCTTTCCCGAACGCATCCCCGACCATCAGATTCTGTCGGTAGTGGACTGGCTTTCCACCAAAAAGCCTAAAATGAAAACCATCCTTGTCACGAAAGACGTGAATCTGCGCATGAAGGCGCGTTCCATCGGTCTGCTGTGCGAAGACTATATCAATGATAAGGTAATCAATGTGGATATATTCGAAAAGTCGAATGAAGTGTTCGAGGGTATTGACCCTGTGCTGATAGACCGCATTTATTCTTCCAAAGAAGGACTGGACATCAACGAGTTCGATTTTAAGGACATCATTCGCCCCAACGAATGCTTTGTGCTGAAGAGTGACCGCAGCAGTGTGCTTGCACGTTATAATCCCTTTACCCATTCGATTTGTCGGGTCAACAAGACAAGGAATTATGGCATTGAACCGCGTAATGCCGAGCAGAGCTTTGCTTTTGAGGTGCTGAACGACCCGAATATCAAGCTGGTTGCCCTGACCGGTAAGGCGGGAACCGGTAAGACCCTGCTGGCACTGGCCGCCGCATTGGGAAAACTTACCGACTACAAGCAGATTCTTCTGGCACGTCCCATCGTGGCCTTATCCAATAAAGACCTTGGATTCCTTCCTGGTGATGCCAATGAGAAAGTGGCTCCTTACATGCAGCCTTTGTTCGATAATTTGAATGTAATCAAGCATCAGTTCGCTGCCAATTCCTCTGAAGTGAAACGCTTGGAGGATATGCAAAAAAGTGAACAATTGGTCATCGAGGCATTAGCCTTTATCCGCGGGCGCAGTTTGAGCGAGACCTACTGTATTATTGATGAAGCCCAAAACCTGACTCCGCATGAGATTAAGACCATCATCACCCGTGCCGGTGAAGGCACAAAAATGGTGTTTACCGGTGATATTCAGCAGATAGACCAACCCTATCTGGACAGTCAGTCCAATGGGCTTGTTTATATGATAGACCGCATGAGGGACCAGAATTTGTTTGCCCATGTCAATCTGGTGAAAGGGGAGCGTAGCCAGTTGAGCGAGTTGGCAAGTAATCTGATGTAGCGGATACCGCATTTTCTGGGGTAAAATTATTTCCATCCCGCTTTCCAACTGTTAAAACGAGGGAGGCGGGATAGTTTCTTTATAGACGATAAATAATTATTATAACATTTTTTTATCGATTTCTTGCCCGTTTTGACTAAAATAGTGTATCTTTGCCTCGCCTAAAACAAAACTGTCAAGCAAAATGAAGCGAAATTTTTTTCATCGGTATCTTTCCGCGAAAGTGCTTCCGATATGGACTATTCTATTAATTGACGTATTTATCATCGTCATATCCAGTCTGTTGGCCTATGCTCTCCGATATGATTTCAGAAGCATTTTTTTTGAATCCTCTACCATTGACAAGACCATTTTATGGACGGTTGCTGTCAACTTGATTTTCTTCCGTGTTTTCCGTACGTATTCCAATGTGCTGCGCTTTTCCTCCTTTGTGGATATCATGCGAATTTTTGTGTCATTGACTGTGTCGTATGCACTGCTGATGATAACGAGTGTCCTGACGGAAAGCTATTTGGAGTTTAACCTGGCTCCGGTCAGCGTGCTGTTCATGTCCTATATCATCAGCTTTGCCATGATGGCATGCTCCCGTGTGGTTGTCAAGACTTTCTTTGAGGCGCTGAACTTTGACGGCACCCATAGTGCCAATGTGTTCATTTACGGTGCCAAGGAAGCCGGGGTCAACATTGCCAAGGCATTGCGTGTCAATCTGCGCAACCACTACCGTCTGCGTGGATTCATTGCGGACGAACCTGAGCTTATCAATAAGGTGATGATGGGGGTCAAGGTGTTCCCCAACGATGATACGCTGATTGATGTGCTGAACGACCGCGATGTGCAGACTATTATCATTTCTCCCGCCAAGATGGAGGAACTGAAGAAGTCCGACATGGCTGATCGCCTGCTGGTGCATAACATCAAACTGATGACCGCGCCTCCCTTGAGCGAGTGGAACGGCCAGGCATTGAGCCGCACGCAGTTGAAGGAAATTCAGATTGAGGACCTGCTTCAGCGCAATCCTATCGAGATAGATATCCATAAGGTTGCCTCTCATCTGGAGGGCAAGCGTGTGATGATTACGGGCGCCGCCGGCTCCATCGGCAGTGAAATCATGCGCCAGGTGGCTTCGTTCAATCCCTATAAACTTATTTTAGTGGACCAGGCCGAGACCCCTCTGCACGACATCCGTCTGGAACTTCAGGACCGTTGGCGCGACATCGATGCCGAGACCATCATAGCCGACATCTCCAATGCCACGCGCATGGAGGATATCTTCAGGGAGTTCAAGCCCCAGTATATTTTCCATGCGGCCGCCTACAAGCATGTGCCGATGATGGAGGACAACGTTTCCGAGTCCATCCAGGTGAACGTATTCGGCACGCGCACCGTTGCCGATCTTGCCGTGAAATACGGTGCCGAGAAGTTTGTGATGATTTCTACGGACAAGGCTGTTAACCCTACAAACGTGATGGGCTGTTCCAAGCGTATTTGCGAGATTTATGTGCAGTCTCTTGCGAAGAAGTTGCAGAAGGAGGGAGGCCATGCCACTCAGTTCATCACTACGCGTTTCGGCAATGTGCTGGGTTCCAACGGTTCTGTCATTCCCCGTTTCCGCGACCAGATTCAGCGTGGCGGTCCGGTGACAGTGACCCATCCTGAGATAATCCGTTACTTCATGACCATTCCCGAAGCTTGCCGCCTTGTTCTTGAGGCCGGCAGTATGGGCAACGGCGGTGAAATCTACATCTTCGACATGGGTAAGCCGGTGAAGATTGTGGATCTTGCCAAGCGTATGATCAGCCTTTCCGGACGTACGGATGTGAAGATTGAATTTACCGGTCTCCGTCATGGCGAGAAGCTCTACGAGGAACTCTTGAATGTGAAAGAGCTTACAAAGCCCACCTATCATGAGAAGATTATGATTGCCACGGTGCGTGAGTATGACTATGACGAGGTGAAGGAGCGTATCCAGAAGCTGATTGATGTAAGTTACACTTATGACCAGATGAAAATTGTTGCTGCCATGAAGGATATTGTTCCGGAGTTCGTGAGCAAGAATTCCTGCTTTGAGGCGCTGGATAAGAAGAAATAAAAAGATAGCGGTATAGTATAAAATGAAAGGGTGATAACGTCATTGTAGTGTTATCACCCTTTCAATTTTATTGTCTTCTTGTCAGCCTTTTGTCTCATTCATGTGAAGAGAAGTATTTCAAGAACTGTGTACGTTCGAAAGTATTGACTCCCTTCGGGTCGTTTACGTTCAGAATACCTTTGAACTGGCTGATGGTTTCCATACCTTTGCGGTCCATCCACAAGTTGAGGAAGCGGATGTATTCTTCAATGATGGTAGCTGAATTCTGATAAAGCACACTGCATATCTCTACTGCCGAAGCACCTGCTAATATTGCCTTGACAACGCCTTCGGGCGAGTGGATACCACCGGAAGCGGCATAGTCCAGCTTGTTTACGGCTGCCGAAGCGATGCCTATCCAGCGCAGGGCTTTAGACAAATCGGCTTCGTTGCTGAATACGTTGCCGGATACTTGTATCATTTTCTCAATGTTGATGTCCGGCTGGTAGAAGCGGTTGAACAGCACTACTGCGGCGGCGCCGTTGGCGTACAGTTGGTCTATCAGAGCTATCGGGTTGGTCAGGTTGTCGCCCAGCTTCATGATGACGGGTATCTTGACCGTCTTCTTGATGTGGCTCAGAATGTCGATGTGGCGTTGCTCGAAACTGCCGTAAGCATATTGTACATCCGTCTGCAGTGCAAGGATATTGATTTCCAGTGCGTCTGCACCGGCTTCTTCTATTTTGGCGGCAAATTCCACCCAGTCGGCATTCTGATAGCAGTTGATGCTGGCTATGATGGGGATATTGCAAACCTTTTTGCTTTCCTTAATCAGGTTCAGATATTCACCCAGCTTATGTTCGCGGATATATCCTACAAGGTAGTCACTGCCTTCGGGGTACATGTTCGGGTCTCCCATCCAGTCAGCCTCCATCATGATTTGCTCTTCAAAAAGTGATTTTAGCACAATGGCACCTGCGCCGGCCTCAGATAGTTTCTGGTTCTTGGCGGCGCTGTCTGTCAGTCCGGAGCTGCTGACGATAATGGGGTTTCTGAGTTTCAGCCCTGCAAAAGTAGTTTCTAATGTTGCCATGATAATGATTTTTTATGGTTAATAGTTTCTTTCTCCAAAAATCTTGCTTCCTACACGTATCAAGGTGCTCCCGGCTGCAATGGCCTCGTGATAGTCGTGAGACATCCCCATGGACAGTTCCCGGAATGACTCTGCATCGGCAAACCACTTGGCTTTCATTTCATTGAAGAAGCTACTTAAAGAACAAAACTCAGTTTTGATTTGTTCGTCATTGTCCGTATTCGTGGCCATGCCCATCAATCCGCATATCCGGATATGCTTGAGCTCTCTCCATTCACCGGCTGCCAGCATTTCCCGGCATTCGTCAAAGCTGAATCCAAACTTGGTCTCTTCCCGGGCAATGTGTAGCTGTAGCAGGCAGTTGACGGTTTTTCCGGCTTTGGCAGCCTGCTTGTTCACTTCGGCCAACAGCTTGTAGGAGTCTATGCCATGAATCAGCGCTACGTAAGGAACGATATATTTTATTTTGTTTGTTTGCAGATGCCCGATGAAATGCCATTCTATGTCTTTGGGCAGACTTTCGTATTTGGCGGTCATTTCCTGCACCTTACTTTCTCCGAACACACGCTGGCCGGCACGATACGCTTCTTCTATCGCCTCGTTGGGGTGAAATTTGGAAACAGCCACCAGCCGTACCTTTTCAGGCAGTTCGCTCAGTACTTGTTTTAAATTCTCTGCAATCATCGTTTTTTTGAGTTATGAGTTATGAGTTATAAGTTATGGGTCGCAATAATAACTCATAACTTATAACTCATCACTTAAATTAAACTTCCGGTTTGTCGTCGGGCTCTGCACTGTACGGATATACATCCATAATGGCGGTTTCCGCTACAGATGCTATCTGATAGTCGGCCATTGTGCCTTTCATGCCCTCATCCAGTTTCTTCACTGCATCACGCAGGTCGGCAGCCTGCACCAATACCTGGGTAGAGGTTTTCTTTTCCGCACCGCTTTTCTCGTCCAGTGTGATGAAAACCAGTTTACATTTAAACCAGCGGTCGGCAGCTTCCTCTTCGCTGGGGAACAATTCGCTATAGTTGGCACGTTTGATGTCCGATACGGTGAACTCTCCCGAAATGAACGGCGTCATCTCTTCGATGATGCGTGCTTCCGCTTCCGTAAAACTGAGGGCATCTACCAGGTACGGTTCGGTCACCTTCTTGTTCATTCCATTTTCCATTGTTTTCTCGTAACGGATCTTACATTCAAACCATGTATGCATTGCCATAATTTTCTGTTTTTAATTATTGATTTATTGTTAGTTAAGCTGCTTTATGCGTGCCTATGCCCGCCGAAAGCAGTGCAAAGATAGCCAAAAACTAAATGGATATAAAAAGTTGCCTTGCATTTTACGTGAAAATTTTATTGGAGAACCGGGACGGTACGTATGGGCATAAAAAAAGGAGTACCGCTGTACTCCAACCTTTGTTAACCTTAAATCTAATACTATGAAAAACACATTGCAAAGGTACGGACTTTTTCGACATTTGCAAGAGTGTCGGGGCATAAAGTGTGTATTTGTAACACTTATTATATTTTATGCCTTTGTACTACATCTTTTTTAAAACTTGAGGTGTGTTGCTGAAACATAAATTTGCATCTGTTTTGCTTCCACACTTCCACCCACCTCCTGTATCTCCCTATCCATCGGCATTTACCCTGCGGTGGAAGCAACCTGAAAAGGTGGAAGCAAAATTTGCTTCCACCTGCCAAAAACGTCTGAGTTTTGCCGTAACTTATTATTCTTTAATATAATACCGCGCGTGGGTTACATAAATCGGTCAGTGTAGTTTTCCTGCATTTTCGAGTTTGCCCGACTATGAATAGTGGAGTCTGATGTCTTTTAAGTTGCTGTACAATACGTTTGTGCCTTGTGCGCAATAGGCGCGGGCTACGTACTTCATCTGTAAAAGCCTTGGAGTTAGTGACGCCTAACGGCCATGAACAACCCTGCTTATGGTCGTTAAACGATTGCTTCATGGCCATTAGCAGAGCTGTTCATGGCCGTTAGACGTTATTAATTCCCTATGCAACAGTGGACAAACAAAGGGCGAAAAGTAAAGTAATGCTTGTGTTTTAGATAGAAATCCATGGGCTTTCACTCTCTCCATAGATTATGGAAGTGGGCTTTTATTTCATTTGCGTTCTGTGCGATAAATTCCCATTTATCAGTAGGTATATTTACGAAACTTCAATAATGCATTTATGAGGGTAAGATGTTGGAATGTAGAATGATATATTGGAAATGATGAGGCGTTTTTTAAACGTTCGTTTAATGGACGCAAAGATAAGCTGTATTTTTTGAACTAACAAAATGTTTAATAAAAATATTCCCAAAGTGATTTCTGTTTCATATTAATCTGTTGAATTGCAGCAGTATACGTCTAACATTTAACATATTAAAGTTCTGTTCCTTTTTAACTTTTATGCCCCTACTTATTTTCTTAAAAATAGACGTTTATTAAACGAACGTTTATTGGACACTTTTATGAGTCTAATATCTTCTTTAATAGCTTATTATCATTGCAAAAGTGTACAATACGGTTTGGGTGGGAAAATGTCTCGTTCAAACCGCGAAGCGCACCCGGAACTGAGCTAATTCATTCGAAAGAAAATTTCTAAGTGACTGAACAACAGAAATATTGGTTTGCGGCTCGCACCCGTGACAAGCAGGAATTCACAGTCCGGAAATCTTTGGACCGACTTAAATCGGAAGAGCATTTGGAGCTTGACTATTATCTTCCCACGCGCTTTGTCATTTCTCAATTGAAGTATCGGCGTAAGCGTAGCGAAGTTCCGGTAATCCGCAATTTGGTATTTGTTCATTCCACCAAGCAGACAGCCTGCGATATTTCCAACATCTATAATGTCCCCCTTTTTTATATGAAGGACCTTGCCACGCATTCCATGCTAGTGGTACCGGATAAGCAAATGGAGGACTTTATGTTCGTAATGGATTTGAATCCTGACGGTGTCAGCCTTGATAGCGAAATTCTGACTGTTGGGCATAAAGTAAAAGTTATCAAAGGCGAACTCAGCGGTATTGAAGGTGAGGTTGCCATCGAAGCCAATAAAACATACGTCGTTATCCGTATTAAAGATCTTTTGACGGCAAGTGTCAAAGTCCCCAAATCCTATCTGAAAATAATCGGGTGACTTCTAAATAGGTATAATCTTATATTTTAATCATATATCATAATAATGAATGATTTAACTTCCCGTGCTCTTGAGCTTCAGCATGCAGCTCATGAGCTGATGTATCTTGGTATGGACGGTGAGCCGGTCTATTCCGACACTTTTTGCCGGTTGAATAAGGAAGTGCTTGTTAAGTCCGATTCTCTTTTTTCTGCTCAGAGTTCCGATGTTGAAGAGGAGGCGAATTTGTGTCTGGCTCTTTTGATGGGGTATAATGCTACCATTTATGATGATGGGGATAAGGAGCAAAAGAAACAAATGATATTGAATCGGATTTGTCTTGTTTTGGAGCAGTTGTCTACTTCTTTGCTTAAAGTTCGTTTGTTGATTTATACATATGGGGAAGTTTATGAGGATTCAATGCTTCAAGAGGCTCATTCTATTATCAATAATTGGAGTTTGACTCTGACTGCAGAACAAACGACAATAATGGAAGAGTTAAAGAATATTGAAGAGAATCCTTATCCGTTTGAGGTTCTATGAAAATAAAATTGAGTATTTGAGGGCTTTTAAAAGAGTGGAAGCTTTGATAACAATAATAATTGGACATGGACGGTAATAAAGTGAGGTGTGTCAATAGATGTATTTCTCCATGCCTCTTGTGACTACTTTTTTATTATTTAGTTTATACATTAATTAAGAATAGTGTTTCTAATGTTGATCTAAAAAATGACAGTTTTGTAATTATGATAATATGCTTATATTGGTAAATTTCCTTACTACCTATGTAATTGCTGTTGTGGTTGACTAATAAAAATTGAAAGGAAGTGGAGGCTTTCTTATAACTGTGTCTATAAAAAAAAATTTTATACTTAATCTTATTAATGTTTTATCGGGATTATTGTTTCCTTTAATAACTTTTCCTTATACATCACGTATATTAATGCCTGATGGAATTGGATTAGTTCAATTTTTTCAAACAATAATTGGATATATCGCTCTTTGTACAGCTTTGGGAATTCCGATTTATGCGGTACGTGAGATTGCACGAATAAAAGACAACCAGATAGAATGTAATAAAATAACAGTCGAGATATTGCTTTTACATTCTTGTTTAACATTAATCGGATATGTAATAGTGGTAGTGCTTATTACTACAGTTGCTAAAATTCAGGTAGATATACCTTTATTTTCTCTTCTTAGTGCAAATCTTTTTTTCTCGGCAATAGGGGCACTTTGGTTCTATCAAGGAATTGAAGATTTTAAATATATTACAATTCGTGCATTAGTTGTTCGTACACTTTCATTGATTGCTTTATTCATTTTTGTTAAGGAGAAAACGGATTTATTTTATTATGCGGCTATTTCTGTTCTGGCAGAAGTAGGTGGTAATATATTTAATTTCTTTCGCTTGCGAAAATTTATAAATTTCCATAATTTTCGATGGAGGGATCTTGATCTCATGCGTCATTTTCGTCCTGCACTGAAAATTTTTATGCTGAATATAATAATAAGTATTTATGTAAATCTAGATACGGTTATGTTGGGGTTTATTCGTAATGAAACTTTGGTAGGATATTACGATGCTTCTGTTAGGATAACAAAAGCTATTCTTGGGATTGTGCAGGCCTTAGGGACTGTATTGTTACCACGATTTGCATCTTTAGCTAACAATAATCAAATGCAAGAATTTAAGGCGTTGGCTGATAAATCTATTAGTTTTATTATTGGTACTAGTCTCCCATTGATGGTAGGAATGATCTTTATGGCACCTTCTTTAATATTTTTATTTTGTGGTCCTCTTTTTGCACCATCTATTTTGGCTATGCAAATTATGAGTCCAATTATTTTGTTTATTGCAATTTCAGGGATGCTTGGTATGCGTATATTATATGCATTAGGTAAAGAGAATATTGTAATTTACTCTACTGTTATTGGTGCTGTTATCAACTTTCTGCTTAATTGTTTTTTGATTCCAAGTTATGGGCATTATGGTGCAGGGATAGCTACAAGCATAGCAGAATTTATGGTAACTATAGTAATGATTATATTAGGATGGAAATATTATTCAATTCATTTCTTCAGTAAACAGAATGTAACATACTATTTAGCTACAGGTACTATTATTCTGTTATTATTGTTTTTATTAGCATTGTTTGGTGATGGTAATTTATTCTTTATATTAGGAATTCTAATGTCTGTTATTGTATATATATCTATTCTTTATTGGAGAAAAGATGTTTTTATTATTCAAATGAAGACATTACTAATTAATAAAATTTGGAAATAGGTGGCTAAATTTGATTATCTTATTGTTGGTGCTGGACTTTACGGTGCCACTTTTGCTCACCTTGCGCATAAACAAGGAAAGAAGTGTTTAGTAATAGATAAACGTCCTCATTTGGGAGGAAATCTTTATTGTGAAAATGTTGAGGGGATAAATGTGCATAAATATGGGGCTCATATTTTTCACACTTCGAATAAGCAAGTTTGGGATTTTGTGAATTCGATAGTCGAATTCAATCATTATGTAAACTCTCCAGTTGCCAATTATCAAGGTAAATTATATAATTTACCTTTTAATATGAATACATTCTATCAAATGTGGGGAGTGACTACTCCTATTGAAGCCATAGCTAAGATTGAAGAACAAAAGATGGAGGCCATGGCAAAAATGAAAGCTGATGGTGTATTTGAACCTCGTAATCTTGAAGAACAAGCACAGATTTTAATTGGTAAAGATATTTATGAAAAGCTAATTAAGGGGTATACTGAAAAACAATGGGGGAGAAAGTGTATTGAACTTCCTGCGTTTATTATTAAACGTCTTCCAGTACGTTTCGTATTTGATAATAATTATTTCAATGATAAATATCAGGGGATTCCGATAGGTGGTTATAATAATTTAATAAAAGGTTTACTTGAAGGAATAAGTTATGAACTTGAAATTGATTTTTTTTTAAATCGTACTTATTGGGAAAATATGGCTGATATTATTGTATTCACAGGTAAGCTTGATGAGTTCTATAATTATAGTTTGGGCATGTTGGAATATCGCACTGTTAATTTTGAACAAGAGATTTATGATTGTCCCAATTATCAAGGAAATGCAGTAATTAACTATACAGAGCATGAAGTTCCTTATACTCGTGTGATAGAACATAAGCATTTTGAAATGTTTGGTACTGCGGTGAATGAATGCCTTAAGACTGTTATAAGCAAAGAATATTCCGTTGAATGGAAACCTGGTATGGAACCTTATTATCCAGTTAATGATTTGTATAATAATACTTTAGCAGAACGATATCGTACTTTAGCTTTACATGAGAAAAATGTTATTTTTGGGGGAAGATTAGCGGAATATCGGTATTATGACATGAATGTTATTATTGAGAAATTGTTAACAAAATGTTTTTGATAGAATGGCTAAAATAAAAGTTTTAGTATGTTGTCATAAAGCAACATATGTACCTAATGATGATGTCTATTTACCTATTCAAGTTGGTAAAGCAAATTCTAAAATTGATTTAGGTTTTCAAGGAGATGATGAAGGAAAAAATATTAGTGAAAAGAACTTTTCTTATTGTGAGCTCACTGCAGTTTATTGGGCATGGAAAAATCTTAAGGATATTGATTACATAGGTTTATGTCATTATAGAAGATTTTTTGATTTTTCTTTTAGGCCATTTATTCAAAAAGAGGCAAAAAATATAACTGAGTCTCAATTAAGAGCTAATCTTGATTGTTTAAAGATAGATAAAAATATTGAAGATTATGATGTTGTATTACCTACTTCAAGCTCTTTTAAGATAAATATATTTGAGCGTCATTCTATAAATCTAAATTTTATGGATTTATGTGTAATGGAAGAGATTGTCTTAAAGCTATACCCAGATTATAGAGAATCTTTAGAATCAGTTTTTTATCATAAACAAGATGTACCACAACGGAATATGTTTATTATGAAAAGGGAGGTATTTGAACAATATTGTGAATTTTTGTTTAAAATATTGTTTGAGGTGGAAAAGCATATAAAACTATCTCCTTATGCTTATTATAGGAGGGTATATGGTTTTATGGGGGAGATGTTGTTACCATTATTTTGTTATCATAATAAATTGAAAATAAGAAGACAGAGGATATTATTTGTTGATGAGCAAGGAATTAATACATCATTTTTATTTGATATCACTCGAATTTTTGTAAATAAACTGTGTTTTGCTCTTAATGAATTGACTAAGAAACCTATTTATTCTGTTTGGAAGAGGAATCTTTTGAAACAAGAATTTCCTGAATTATTCCAATAAGAACATATATGATATTTACTATTTCTTTTATTCTCTTGTTTCTTTTATTATGCATAAATAAGTTTTGCTGTAAGGATAAGATGTGTAATATTATAATAAACATTCATTCGGTATGGTGGGTGTTGTTAATATTCTTATCGAAATTAAATCTGTATTCTTTAAATGATGTGTCAACTTATACTTATAGTTTGATAATTTCTTATATAATATCTATAAATATAGGCTATTTGGTAGCCAATTCGTTCTTTAAAGAAGATAATGTCTGTTTAGTAGGAAAATGTATTGTTAAAAATTTAGCTTATTATACTAATAACGTTAAGATGAATTTGTTGTTGATTGTGATGATTATTGTTTCTTCTACAATTCTCCATAGATTTATTGGGATAATACTAATGTCTTCATTTTCTGATGCACATTTTGCAAGATTGAGTACGGAATTATTTGGTTCTCCTCTAATGATGATATTATATAACAATTTAATAATTCCATTTTCACTTTTTTCAATGATACTATTTTGCTTTTTGTTATTAAAGCAAAATTACAATTTTTGTTTTTTTCTATTATGTGTATTTATAAGTATAGTATTTTGCATTGGATTTGGTAAAAACATGATATTAATGCTGTTATTACAGTTGTTTTTTATCAGTTTAATAATGTATAAAGTAGATTTGCGGAGCTTAGTGGGAGAGTATAAATCAAATTTTATTATAGTGAAGAAATTGATGGGATTGGGGACTTTTCTTATTTTTATAACTCTTTTATTTAGCGCTTCACGTGAAACTGGTGATTTCACTGCTGTTTTTTTAAATTTGGAGGAGTCTTTTAATAACTTTATGAATGAGACAGTAATATATATGGTTGGACCTTTCAGAGCTTTGGATTATGCAGTGCATAATCCTCCATTTTTGGAGCATTTGGGAGGGATTACTTATGGTAATTCTTCAATTATGGGGATTGATAAGCTATTTGATTGGATTTTTTCTTTGGTTGGTATAGAGTATAATTCTAGTTATGAACAAATCGGTGAAACTTTACAAGAAGCAAAAATATCAATAAATAATGAGAAAGGATATTTTAATTTTGCTTTTTCATCAATCTTATATTATTATTTAGATTTTAGATTTGTTGGAGTGATTATCATTCCTTTTTTTGTAGGTTTTATTTTAAGATTCTTGATTCATAAATTTAATAAATATCCATCGGTTCCTATTTTTGCATTAATCATATTTATTCTTATGTGTTGTATAATGGGATTCTTTAATTGGGAGTTATCAAAGCCGGGACCATTTGCTTATTGTTTGTATTTAATTTATTTTCATTATACTTTTCTTGTTTGTAAAAAGATTAAACGTAAGGTTTATAAGTAAACCGTTAAATAGCGCTGTTTAAACTGCTACATTGATATTTTTTATACTTGTCGTTATGTAGTAAGAGTTGTACTTTATAATAAATTATTGATATAAAATCTGTTTTCTGTGTGGTAAACTAAGAATAGGTGTACAAATTTTAGAACCATTTTAGACGTATGGTGTCTGGAAGAATTATGTGACTTTTAAATATATAATTTATATAGTTGAAGGAAATTTTATAAACAATGAACATCGAGTTATGGATAAATTGATTACAAAGTATAATCTTATATTTGAAGAAATATTTAAGATTAAAGTAACGGATGAAAATAAATCACGTTTGGTTTATAAGAAATATTCTCAATGGGATTCGTTAGCTCAGATGACATTGATACAATCTATTGAAGAAACTTTTAGAATTATGATTCCTTTTGACGAGATGATGTGTATCGATTCATATGAACATGGGCTAGATTACTTAACTGATAAACTGAAATGATTTTTGATGGATTAGAACGGTTTGCTGATAGGATAGCTATAATCACAGCTACTAAGCAATATTCCTATCGTGAACTGCTACTATGGGCAGACGATATTGTTTCTTGTATTCAGACTGGAGATGTAGTATTGCTTCTATCTGACAATACAGTAGAAACTGTAGTTGCATATATTGGTGCTATGAGAAAAAAGATACCTACTATTATATTGAATGCTCATACACCACTGGATAATATTATTGATATAGTAAGAAGATTTCTTCCCACTCATATTGTGGGTGTAAATGATAAATTAGAGATAGAAGGGTATAGGAAATCTTTAAAAAAAGATAGGACGACCATTTGGAGTACAGTATCTTCATTGTCAACTTGTGTTAATGAAGAGTTAGCTATATTGTTAACTACATCAGGCAGTACTGGCAGCCCTAAGCTTGTTCGTTTATCACACTTGAATTTGCTGGCTAATACTACTTCCATATGTCAGTATTTGAATATCAAATCTGATGATATAGGTATTACATGTTTGCCGCTTTATTATTCTTTTGGACTTTCATTACTTAACACACATTTATATCAAGGTGCATCTGTGATTGTCACAGACGAATCATTTCTCAATCCATTGTTTTGGAAAATGATTCAGGAATATCATGTTACTACTTTTTCCGGGGTTCCATATTCTTTCTCTATATTGAAAAGGATTGGACTTGACCGTTTTGACTTGAGTAGTGTAAGATATGTAACTCAAGCAGGTGGGAAACTTCCTAAGGAAGATGTGGAGTATTGGGATAACTATTTTAAAAAAAGAGGTATTGATTTGATAGTGATGTATGGTCAAACAGAGGCTACTGCAAGAATGTCTTATCTTCCTTCTGCATTTCTTAAAAATCATTCAGGTAGTATAGGTATAGCTATTCCTGGTGGTCGTTTTTCGATAATTAAAGATGGCAAAATAGTTACTACTTCTGAATCTGAAGGAGAATTGATATATCAGGGAGATAATGTTTCTATGGGATATGCTGAGAATAAGGATGATTTGACATTGGGTGATTGTAATCAAGGGACACTACATACTGGTGATTTGGCTTATCGTGATAAAGATGGTTTCTATTATATAACAGGGAGAATGAAACGTTTTGTGAAGCTTTTTGGCAATCGAACGAATCTAGATGAGTTAGAGGGAATATTGAAACAGAATGGCATAGAGGCTTTGTGTACTGGAACAGATGATAATTTAAGAATCTATATAAAGGATTTATCATTAAGAGATAAAACAGAGGAAATTATTAGAAAAAATACTCTTATTAGTACTTTAGCATATAAAATTATTGTTATAGATCATTTTCCAATAAGTGAATCTGGAAAAATAATGTATGCTAAATTGCTGGAATGATCATGGGACTGACTACTGTTTTTGAATATTTTCCAATGCTTGAGATATGGTCTAAGTGGATAATTGGGCATGGGGTTCTACGCTCTAAACTCAAAAAGTTCTTATTGAAGGGAAGAAGTTCATATATTTTGCAGGACTGTAATGCTAAAAATAAGTTTTTTGCTTATTTGGATAGTCTTAATATTCAAAATGGGGATATCTTAATTCTTCATTCTAGTATGGATGAGATGGCTAATATAGGTGTTGATGCAATTGGTCTAATTAGGTATTTCCTTGAAAAACTAGGAGAGGAAGGCACTCTAGTTGTGCCCACCTTTCCTTTATATCCTAAAGATTGGTCTCAGCCTTTGGTTTTTGATAAACAACGGACAGTTTGTTGGACAGGACTACTTCCCAATATGTTTCTTCGTTATCCAGGTGTAGTGAGAAGTGAATTTCCTTATAATACTTTATCTGCAGTAGGTAAACATGCACAAGAAATGATGAAAGATAACCTTGTTGATAAGATGGCTTATGGTCCACATTCTGCATGGACTTATTGTATAACACATCATGCAAAAGTCTTATTACTTGGTACACCAGCTTTTCATACTACTACTATTGCACATATTCCTGAAGACATGATGGGGGATAAATGGCCTATTAGAAATTTTCATGTAAAGCAGGATTTTATTTTGAGGAATTCTGAAGGAGATAAGGAATTTACAGCGTTTCTTCGAAATGAAACGTGGGGGAAATATATTAAATCACATCAACGTACTAGAATGCTACGCCAACATGGATTGTTGTATGAAAGTCATTGTTTGGATGTTTATGTAGGATTTATTGAAGATGCAAAAAAAGTTGTTGATTTTCTGACAAAAAGAGCATTAGATGGCAAAACAATGTATTATGTTCCAAGAAAATATAGAAAAAAGATATAAGGTTTCTGTGGCTATGGCTGTGTATAATGGGGAACATTATTTGGCAGAACAGCTTGATTCTATCTTATGTCAATTGAGGTATGATGATGAGCTGGTTGTGTCAGTGGACTCTTCTAAAGATGGAACAATGGATATCTTGGAAAGATACGCTTCTCTAGATCATAGAATAAAGGTGTATAAAAATCCTTATTCCCCAGGTGTTGTACATAACTTTCAAAATGCTTTGGAGCATACTATAGGTGATATTATTTTTTATTCTGATCAAGATGACGTGTGGATGAATAATAAAATAGAAAAAGTGTTGGAATGTTTTGATGATAAATTAGTTACAGTTGTTATACATGATACTTCTTTAGTGGATGAAAATCTTAATATTATTTCTCCTTCTACTTTTAAATTAAGAGGTGGTGTAAGAACCTCCGTGTTGGGAAATTATATTCGTTTAAGTTATATAGGATGTGCTATGGCTTTTCGTGCGAAATATAAATCGGTTGTACTTCCTATTCCTACAATTTACCGTTCTCATGATTGGTGGACCGGATTGATCTGTACTATGGGAGGTGGTAAAATGGTAGCCATTAAAGAGTGTTTGATTTATCATCGAATTCATTCTTTGAACGTAACTCCTAAAACACGACCTTCTGTTTATTATCAAATTCAAACGAGATGGATTTTGCTTTTTAATATGCTTAAACGCTATAGAAAAAGAATTTCTATAAAATAATGTATGAAATTAGTTTGGAAAAGCATGTCTCCTATTTGTTATTTGGGAGATTCAATTTTGGTTTGTTATAAATATGGAATATTCTATATTTATGATATATCTACTTGTAAGCTAGTTAAGAAAATTAGGACTTCTTTCTCTTTTTGGGAGTATTTAGTTGCTAGAGTTAAATGTATTAATAGATTTTTTAGATTAGGAGTCAGATGTGCTATTCCTTTGTCTTCTTCCTCATTTGTTTATTATTGTCAGAATCGAATTTATGAAATGGATATAGAAACTGGTAAGGTTTCTGATGCTGTAATGATTACTAAGGGGGTAAGGCCTTTAAAATTTACTGAAGTAAAAGGGATAAAATCGTTTGTAGACGGTGTTTATTTTGGAGGTTATTTATCAAATCCCAATAAAAATAGTGTTAGTATTTATAGAAGAAAAGCGGCCACTCAATGGGAAGTTGTTTATACCTTTATTGAAGGTACAATTAATCATATTCATGCTTTGGTACCTGATAAAGAGAATGATTGCTTATGGATATTAACTGGCGATTTTGAGGATGCTGCTGGTATTTGGAAAGCTACTAATAATTTTGTTTCAGTAGAAAAGGTGTTGATGGGTAATCAATTGTATAGAGGTTGTGTGGCATTTCCTATGAGAAAGGGAATATTGTATGCAACGGATTCTCAATTAGAACAAAACTCTATTCGATTACTTATGTATGAGAATGGTACGTATAAAAGTAAGCATTTATGTGATATTAATGGTTCATGTATTTATGGGACTTCTATCGGAGATACTTATTTTTTTGCAACCTCTGTTGAAGGTATAGGCATTTATAAGAATTGTTGGCAATTTCTTATTGATAGAACTAAGGGACCGGGAATCCAAAATTATAAAATGTGCATATACTCCGGAAATATTGATGATGGGTTTAGAGTAATTTATTCTCAAAAGAAAGACTGGTTACCTTTTAGTTTTCAATTTGGTTCATTTCAATTCCCCTCAGGCGTTAATAGGAGTAATAAGTTAGTATTTAGACAAGTAGCAACAAGTAGATCCGATTTGTCTACAATTATTTTGTCAGAAACAGAGTTTTAAAATTAGAAATATATTAATATAAGAATTTATATTATTAAATTGGAAATTACTAAACATTATTATGTCGATTTTTAAAGATAAAGTTCTATTAATCACTGGCGGTACCGGCTCCTTTGGTAACGCCGTATTGCGTCGTTTCCTTGATTCAGACATCAGGGAAATCCGCATTTTCAGTCGTGATGAGAAGAAACAAGATGACATGCGTCATGCCTTGCAAAATCCGAAAGTAAAATTCTATATTGGTGATGTACGCAACAAAACCTCCGTTGATATTGCCATGCGTGGAGTGGACTATGTGTTCAGCGCAGCAGCCTTGAAGCAGGTTCCGAGCTGTGAGTTCTTTCCGATAGAGGCCACCCGTACCAATGTGCTGGGAACGGAGAATGTGCTGCTTTCAGCCATTGAACATGGAGTGAAAAACGTGGTGGTACTTTCTACCGACAAAGCCGCTTATCCGATCAATGCGATGGGTATCAGCAAGGCATTGATGGAGAAAGTTGCCATTGCGAAAGGTCGTGAACTGGGTGAAGATGCAGGAACTACAATTTGCTGTACACGCTACGGTAATGTGATGGCAAGCCGTGGTTCGGTGATTCCTCTTTGGGTGGAACAGATGACGGAGGGCAAGCCCATTACCATTACGGATCCGAACATGACCCGTTTCATGATGACGCTGGATGATGCCGTGGACCTCGTAATCTATGCTTTCACACATGGCAAGAACGGTGACCTTTTTGTACAGAAGGCTCCGGCCGCTACATTGGATACGCTTGCCGAAGCATTGAAGCAGACCTATGCGAGGATAGATTCGAGGTATGGTGAGACTGAAGTGAAAGTGATAGGTACGCGCCACGGTGAGAAGCTGTATGAGACTTTGGTAACCCGTGAAGAGATGTCAAAGGCAGAGGATATGGGCAGCTATTACCGTATCCCTTGTGACAACCGTGACTTGAACTACGACAAGTTCTTTACGGAAGGAAATGAGGAGATTGCCGGAATTGAGGACTATCATAGTCACAATACCCGTCGATTGGATGTGGAGGGTATGAAGGAACTACTGTTGAGACTCCGGTTTATACAAGAGGATCTTGGTCTGATTCCGAAGGCCAAAGCACGTGAGATACGTTCTGAATAATATTGTCGTATGAAAGTGTTAGTGCTGGGTGCGGCAGGTATGGCAGGCCATACTGTTACACTCTATTTTAAGGAACAAGGTCATGAAGTGACGGCCTTTTCTCGCAAGGCTTTTCCATATTGTAAATGGATTCAGGGAGATGCTTTTGATACCGGGCATTTGCGGGATGTCATAGTGAACGGTGGTTATGATGCAGTGATTAATTGTATCGGCTTGCTGAACCGATTTGCAGAATCTGCCCTTGAAAAGGCTGTCTATATCAATAGCTATCTGCCCCATCAGATAGTGGCATGGCTTGAAGATAAACAGACCCGTTTTGTACAAATGAGCACAGACTGTGTATTTGCGGGCAATACGGGACCTTATAATGAAAATTCATTTCCTGACGGCCGGTCGTATTATGACCGTACCAAAGCGTTGGGAGAGGTAAACGACTGGAAAAATCTTACTTTTAGAAATTCTATAGTCGGTCCGGACATCAATGAGAACGGTATCGGTCTTTTTCATTGGTTCATGAAGCAGAAGGAGGGTATAAATGGCTTTACCAGGGCTGTTTGGACTGGTGTAACTACGCTAACCTTGGCAAAGGCCATGGAACAGGCATTGGTCCAGAATCTGACAGGACTGTATAATCTGGTGAATAACCAAAGTATAACCAAATATGATTTGTTGTGTCTGTTCAATAAATATTTTCGTAACAATGAAGTTGTCATCAACCGGTCGGAAAGTCTGGTACTGGACAAAACGCTGATTTGTAGCCGGACAGATTTCAACTTTGTAGTCCCTACGTATGAGCAAATGGTCATTGAGATGAAAGAATGGGTTGACAGCCATAAAGAATTATATCCTTTATATTGAAAGCTTATGAGTAAATTGAAATTAATGACGATTCTTGGCACTCGTCCCGAGATTATCAAGATGTCGGCAATCATAAAGAAATGTGACAAATATTTTGATCATGTGTTGGTACACACAGGACAGAACTATGACTATACTTTAAACGAGGTGTTCTTCAAGGACCTTGGACTGCGCGAACCGGATTATTATTTGGGTGTAGTGGGTGAGAACATCGGTCAGACAATGGGCAACGTTGTATCCAAGAGTTATGAACTCATGGCTCAAGTAAGTCCCGATGCTGTAATTGTGCTTGGAGATACCAACAGTTGTTTGTCCATTATCTCTGCCAAACGTTTGAAGATTCCTATTTTTCATATGGAGGCGGGTAATCGTTGTAAGGATGAGAATCTCCCGGAGGAGGTAATCCGCCGTATTGTGGATGTCACCAGTGATGTGAACTTGTGCTACAGTGAACATGCACGTCGTTATATCCTTGATTCCGGCGTCAAGCCGGAGTACACTTATGTGGTCGGCTCGCCGATGCGTGAAGTCCTGGATGACAACATAGAACAAATCAATGCCAGCGATGTGCTTGAGAGGCTTGGGCTTGAGGAAAACAGATACATACTCTTGTCTGCCCACCGGGAAGAAAATATTGATATCGAAGCAAACTTCTTCAGCCTGATGAACGCTGTGAACGCCATGGCCGGAAAGTATGATATGCAGATTTTGTATTCATGCCATCCCCGTAGCAGGAAGTTCATAGAACAGCGCGGTTTTAAGTTTGACAGCCGTGTAATTCAGAGTCAACCCTTGGGCTTTCATGATTACAACCATTTGCAGCAGCATGCGTTCTGCGTGGTTTCGGATAGTGGTACCGTACCCGAAGAAGGTAGCTATTTCAAATTTCCGGCTGTCAGTATCCGTACGTCTACCGAGCGTCCGGAAGCCATGGATAAAGGCGTGTTCACTATAGGCTGTATTACTACAGAACAGGTTTTGCAGGCTGTGGATTTGGCGGTGGAAATGCATACGAATGGTGATGATGCACTTAATGTACCCGCATATGATGATAAGAATGTGAGCACGAAAGTTGTAAAACTGATTCAGAGCTATACGGGGATTATCAATAAGATGGTTTGGCGAAAATAAATTGACTATGAACATCCTTTTTCTAACAGTATCACGAATAACTAGTATAGTAAATAAAGGTATCTATTCTGATTTATTGCGATTGTTTATAAAAAACGGACATTCAATATATGTAGTATCACCTACAGAACGACGTTATGGGGAAAAAACAAGGCTGATAGACTCCAATGAAGCTAAAATACTGAATGTAAAGACACTCAATATTCAGAAAGCTAACTATATTGAAAAAGGCATTGGAATGTTACTTCTTGAAAGTCAGTATATGTTTGCCATTAATAGATATTGGAAAGATGTGAATTTTGATCTAATTCTATATTCGACACCACCAATCACATTGAATGGAGTTATATCACAATTAAAGAAGAAGTATAATGCATATACCTATTTAATGTTGAAAGATATATTTCCTCAAAATGCTGTTGATTTGGAATTCTTTTCTAAAACTAGTCTACTTTACAAAATGTTTAGGAGGAAAGAAAAAAGACTTTATCAAATTTCAGACTATATCGGATGTACATCACCTGGCAATATAGAATTTGTATTAAAGCATAATAAAGAGGTTGTTGCAAGTAAGTTAAATATTTGTCCTAATAGTGTAGAACTACAAGGGTTAGAACGTGGTGATAAAAATAAAAGTAAATTGCTTAAACGGCTAATGATTCCACCGACAAAAACACTCTTTATTTATGGAGGGAATTTGGGTAAACCACAAGGTGTTAATTTTTTGCTACAAGTGATAGAGAAAAATGAATTTCGACAGGATTCTTTTATTATTGTAGTAGGTGGTGGTACTGATTATCCTATTGTCAGAGCTTGGTATGATAAATATAAGCCTAAGAATTCTGTTCTAATTTCATATTTACCTAAAACAGAATATGATGAAATCGTAAGTTTATGCGATGTAGGTTTAGTGTTTTTGGATAGACGTTTTACTGTCCCCAACACTCCATCTCGAATATTACCATACATGGAGTATAAAATGCCTATCTTGTTTGCTACTGATGCTGCTACTGATGTAGGGCAAATTGCTGAAGCAAATAACTTTGGTCTTTGGACAGTGAGTGGAAACTTGACTCAATTTATGGATATGATACAATATATGTCAGAGAATGAAGGGCGTCGTAAATCCATGGGAGAAGCTGGATACCAATTTCTAAAAGATAATTATACAGTAGAGCATAGTTATCGGGCTATCATGGAACGTTTCAAATAACTATAGACACTATGTTGGCTTAAAATTATGTTTACGGCGGTTGCCAAAATGAGCACTTCTGTGTATCTTGTGATTTGTAGGCGAATACTATTGATTAGGGATGTTGTATTGTGAATACCATATTGTCGGTAGTAGAGTTCTGATCCATTACTATTGAAATAATATGGAAACTGTTATTGCTGTATGTTGATAGTAGAGGCGCTTTGTTATAAGCAAGGGGCAGGTTTTCATTGTAGGGAGGTAAGTGCTGATTGAGGTATGGCACGCATTTATTGTTATTGAAGCAACAGTAATTGAGGTGAAGGATAAGGGGAAGCACTTCTTTTGAATGGTATTAAATTGTGGTAGTATGTATAAGTGTTGTTTCAAGCGTATAATTGATTTTTGTATAGCCTTTGTAGCACTGAGTGTTCTGTTTTTACCATTGATAATTGTTTCCTTGTGGCTTCGCTTTGCTAATAGAGGTGCTGGTATACTTTTCTTTCAAGAGCGACCGGGAAAAGAAGGAAAGATATTTCGAGTAATAAAGTTCAAGACGATGACTGATGAACGGGATACGAATGGCAATCTACTGCCAGATGCACAGCGCATGACTAAGGTGGGGCGGTTTGTTCGTTCTACAAGTATTGATGAATTGCCACAACTGATTAATGTACTGAAAGGGAATATGGCTTTGATAGGTCCCCGCCCTTTATTGCCTCAATACTTACCGCTTTATAGTAAAGAACAAGCTCGTCGTCATGAAGTCCGTCCGGGGATTACGGGGTGGGCGCAGGTGAATGGGCGTAATGCCATCAGTTGGTCAAAGAAGTTTGAATTAGATGTTTGGTATGTGGACCATTGTTCATTTTTGCTTGATTTGAAAATTATTTTTATGACAATAAAAAAAGTTTTTGTGAGAGAAGGTATCAATTCGGATACTTCGGCTACCATGGAAGCTTTTAATGGGTATAATTAATGAAGGATATTGCTATTTACGGTGCAGGTGGATTCGGTCGTGAAGTTGCCTGCTTACTAAGAAGAATCAATGAACAAGCCCCTCAATGGAACTTGATAGGTTTTTTTGATGATGATATTACATTGATAGGTACTCAGAATGAGTATGGGGAAGTATTGGGAGGTATTGAAGAACTGAATGGATGGAATAAAGAACTATCTATCGTAATTACTATTGGATCACCTCATGTTATTTCACTAATAGTTGAAAAAATTACTAACAATAAAATTTTGTTTCCTAATATCATTGATCCGACAGTTGATATTCTTGATGTTGCTAATATTAGATTTGGCAAGGGGAATGTAATATGTGCAAAATGTTTTATTAGTTGTCGTGTTGAACTAGGTAATTTTAATTTGCTTAATGTCGGCGTTGCTATAGGGCATGATTCAACTATTGGAGACTTTAATGTCATTATGCCTAACGTAAATATATCGGGTGGTGTATCTATTGGTAAGGAAAACATGCTTGGAGTAAAGGCGACCGTATTGCAATATTTGAAAATTGGCGACAATGTGAAGCTTGGTGCAAACAGCCTATTGATGCGGAATGCTAAGAATGACAATTTATATATTGGAATACCAGCCAAGTTGATGAGGTTATAATAATAATTGTAAATATAGAAAAATGGAAGTACAAGAATTTATTCAGAATTTTGCAGATTTATTTGATGATACAGATGTAAGTATTTTTAAGCTTGAAACAAAGTTTCGTGAATTGGATGAGTGGTCTTCATTGGCCGCATTGTCTGTAATGTCTATGATTGATGACGAGTATGATGTACAAGTCACAGCGAATGAGATGCGTAATGCAAATACTATTCAAGATTTGATAAACTTGATTGAAGAAAAAGCGTAGTAATATGGCATTTAATCCTTATTCTCTTGAAGGAAAAACAGTTCTTGTTACTGGTGCATCTTCTGGCATAGGTAAGGCTACAGCTATAGCTTGTTCGAGACTAGGTGCGCATGTAATTGTATCGGGTAGAAATTCTGAACGCTTACAAGAAACCTTTAGTGAACTAGATGGCGAAGGCCATTTACAAATTATTGCAGATTTGACAGATGAAGATCAGATTGCGCTTCTTGCAGAATTTGTACCACCATTGGATGGCTTTGTGAACAATGCAGGTGTCGGCAACAAGATACCGATAAACTTCATTAAGCGTGTCACTTTGCAGAATATATTGGATGTAAATACAATTGCTCCAATATTATTGAGTAGATATCTTTTAAAAAAGAAAAAACTGAAAAGAGGCGCTTCTATGGTCATTACGTCTTCTATTGCCGGTGTTTGTTCTGTAGATATTGGTAATACATTATATTCAGTATCAAAAAGTGCTGTTGATGGATTTATGAAGAATGCGGCAAAAGAGTTGGCAGAGAAAGGAATACGTGTGAATAGTGTAAATCCGGGAATGGTTGATACCCCAATTAATGATTATACTTCGGTATCTGAAGAACAAAAATTGGCAGATTTGACTAATTATCCATTAAAGCGTCATGGTAAACCTGAAGAAATAGCATACGCAATCATTTATCTTTTGTCTGATGCTGCTGCTTGGGTAACGGGTACAGCACTTAAGATAGATGGAGGTTATTCACTTTAAATCCCCTGAATGATATGGCATTCTTGACAATACCGCATGTAAAAATACGTGGAGTCGCTGCAGCTGTTCCCAAAGAAATTAAAGAGGTAAGTAAGTTGGATTGCTTCGCCGAAGGTGAAGCTGAAAAAACAATAGAACTGACAGGTATACGTGAGAGTCGACTTGCTCCGGAAGGAAAGGTCTGTTCTGATTATTGTATGGAAGCGGCAGAGCAGCTTATTTCCAAATTAGGATGGGAAAAGAATACTATTGACGCACTTATATATATATCAGTCTCCCGTGATTATATAGAACCCAATACGGCAACTGTAATTCAAGGTAAAATGGAATTACCTGATACATGCTATACAATTGATTTGCCCATGGCTTGTTCCGGATATTGTTATGGACTTTCTGTTATGGGCTCATTGCTTTCCTTGGGTTGTATGAAAAGGGCTTTGATGCTTGTAGGTGATACTCCATCTAAGATTATGTCACCGTTTGATAAAACTTTATGGCCTCTACATGGTGACGCTGGTACGGCAACTGCTCTTGAATATAGTCTGGATGCTAAACCTATGTTTTTTAATCTTATGAGTGACGGCAAACAGATGGAGGCTATAATAGCACCTGCCTCTGGTGTTCGAGAGCCTATTACTGAAGAAAGCTTAAAGATGATAGAAATAGGGGAAGGTATTGTTCGTAACCGGACTCATGTGGCAATGGATGGTATGGGGGTATTTGCCTTTACTATGTCTAAAGTACCAAAATGTATTAAAAATCTCTTGGAGAACTTCTGCATAGATGTTGATGAGGTTGATTATCTTCTTCTTCATCAAGCGAATCAGTACATTGATGAAAAGATTAGAAAAAAAATGCGTTTCTCTAAAGACAAGACTCCTTATTGTCTTGAAAAATTTGGTAATACAAGCAGTGGAACAATCCCTATGACGATGGTTACCAAAATCAGTGAGCAATTGAGGGGTGGTAAAAATAAACTTGTCATGAGCGGATTTGGAGCAGGTCTTTCTTGGGCTGCAGTATATGTTGAAACAGAATTTATAGAAGTTCTACCTTTAATAGAAATTTAATAAAATGAAGGAATTTGAAAATAAGGTGGTTTGCATCACAGGAGCTGATGGAGGCATAGGCAGGGAGATTACTAAAAAATTTGCGGTGGAAGGTGCTACATTTATCTTCTGTAGTTTGATGGAAACACCGCAATATAATGAGTTTCTTGCTTCACTTAAGAAAATATATAATGTAGAGTACCATCCCTTTTACTTTGATTTCTCTGATGAAGAATCAATTAAGGTAGCACTAAAAGAAATAAAATCTTTGAAATTAAAGATTAATGTACTGATAAATAATGCAGGGATACCTCATTTGGCAATTCTTCCATTCACTAAGATGTCGGATGTCAAAAAAGTGTTTCAAGTAAATTATTTTGCGCAGTTACAGATTACTCAAGGACTGCTTGGGTGCTTGGCAAGGGATGGCGAAAGTGTCATTTTAAATGCTGCATCTATTGCTGGAATTGATGGAGATATAGGTAACGTTGTATATGGTGCAACAAAGGCTTCAATGATACTATTTACAAAAGTATTGTCAAAGGAGTTGGCTTCAATGAATATCCGTGTGAATGCTGTTGCTCCAGGGCTTACAGATACTGCATTTGCAAATGCAATGGGAGATAAAGCTAAAGCTTCTATGGAAGAAATCTCTGCTATGCACAGAATGGCTACTCCCCAGGAAATAGCAAACATATATTATTTCCTTGCATCAAAAGAAGCTTCGTTCATTAATGGGCAGGTTGTTCGCGTGGATGGAGGTGTAAAATAAGTATAACAATTTTTTAATAGTAAAAAATGAACGTAAAAGAAAAAGTATTTGAGATTGTAGCTTCTGTCTGTGAAACGGAAGTATCCAATGTTAATGAGAATAGTACAATCGGTGATTTTCCCCAATGGGATTCTATGGGACATTTGACAATCCTTTCTAATGTAGAAGAGGCCTTTGCTATCAATTTTGAGCCGGAAGAGATGATGGATCTGGAAGATGTCCATGATATCATAGCAGCTGTGGAGGAAAAGTTGTAATAATTATGGTGATAGAGGAAATCATATATCGGCATTCAATTACTTCTCCCGAAAAGACGGCCGTCATTTCGGGGGAAGTGACTGTCTCTTATCGTGTCTTGTGGAACAATATCAAGCATACGGCTGCCTATTTCATTTCTAAGGGAGTGGGAAAGGGTGACCGGATCATTGTTTCTGCAAGTAAAAATATAGATTTCATTTATGTCTATTTTGGAGCGCATCTGGCAGGGTGTACTTGTGTTCCGATTGATCCGGAGACCAATGTAACCCGTCTGGAAAGGATCATTGATTGTGCAGCACCTTCCATGATTATCGGCGAGCTACGCAATAAAGGGGGACATGAGGTGCTTCCGTTCACAGAGATAGGATCCGATAAGGATTTTGATGTAGTTTTTCCTCAAGAGAGGGATATTGCCGACCTTCTGTTTACTACCGGTACCACCGGTATGCCCAAAGGGGTGGTTTTGTCCTACTCCAACCAATTGTCCGCTGTAAATAATATAAATACTTTCATAGGGAATAATTCCGAAGATGTTGAATTGCTGGCTTTGCCTATCAGTCATTCTTTCGGCTTGGGCCGGCTGAGATGTGTACTGGCTAAAGGCGCCACTCTAGTCCTCTTGGGCAGCTTTGCCAGCATGAAGAGATTTTTCGGTGAGATAGAAAGATGCAGGGTCACGGGGTTTGGTATGGTGCCTGCCAGCTGGGCCTATATTGCCAAGATGAGTGCGGATAGGATTGCCCGATATGCCTCCCAATTGAGGTATATAGAGATAGGCAGTGCATTTATGCCGAAAACTGAGAAAGAGAGATTGATGCGTCTGTTGCCTGATACCAAGATATGTATGCACTATGGGTTGACCGAAGCTTCGAGAAGCGCTTTTATCGATTTCCATACCGATATGGAACATTTGGATTCAGTGGGCAAGTCTTCTCCCGGTACGGAGATTGTCGTTTGTGATGAACAAGGAAATTTACTTGCGGCAGGGCAGGAGGGCGAGTTGTGCGTAAAGGGCGGGCATGTGTGTGCTGGCTATTGGGGAGTATCAGAAGATATCTTCAGGAATGATTTTTATAACGGCTATTTCAAAACCGGAGATTGGGGCTACATTGATTACTCCGGCTATATATATCTAAAAAGCCGTAAAAAGGAGATTATCAATGTCGGTGGGAAAAAAGTCAGTCCGATTGAGGTCGAAGAGGCCTTGAACTCCATTCCGGGTATTGAGGAGTCTGCATGCATCGGTGTGCATGATGATGTGATGGGAGAAGTCGTGAAGGCTTTCATCGTTGGCTGCCTGACGGAAGAGGATGATGAAAGGGTCCGGAAAGAGATGGGGGCTCTGGTGGAGAATTATAAGATACCGGTCTATCTGGAACATATTGATAGTATCCCCCGAACAACATCGGGCAAGATACAACGGTTATTATTGAAATGATTATGAATGAACGAAGCATAGTTGAAGAACTGTTGAACAGACCTCCTTATGATGGGAGTGAAGAATGTGATAATTTGTTTATGGAAGCTCTGCGTGATGAGCTTGTTTTCCACTATGAGCACAATGATATGTATCGGCATTTTTGTGAGAGGAAGAACTTTAATCCCCATGAGCCGATTCATTCGGTGGATGAACTTCTGCCAGTGGCCGTCAGTGTGTTCAAGGAATTGGGATTCAACCTGAATTCAGTTCCCCGGGAAGAGCTGACTTTGGCATTACAGTCCTCTGCCACTTCAGGAATACCGAGTACCGTAGTCATTGATAAGATAACAGCAAAAAGACAAGGTAAAGCAATGGTAAAGGTGGTCAGTGAATTCATTGGCAAAGAGAGGAAACCTTTCCTGATTATGGATATTGATCCCCGTTCTGCCTCCAGAAAATTGCTTGGAGCGAGATTTGCCGCGGTGACCGGGTATCTTAAATTTGCGAGTAAAGTCGGTTATTTCCTGAAAGCGGATGAGAACGGTCTCTCATATTTTGATGTGGAAGGCATTCAGGCATTTATAAAAGAATTGCCATCCGGACAGCCTGTTGTGGTTTTTGGATTCACTTATATATTGTATCAACATGTATTGAAGTCAATACTGGAATCAGATGTGAGACTGCATTTGCCTGAAGGTTCCAAGATAATCCATATTGGCGGTTGGAAAAAATTGGAAAGTGAGAAAATAAGCAAAGAACTTTTTAATGAGCAATTAGCGCGATGCTTTGGCATTTGTCCGGAAGATGTCATCGACATTTATGGATTTACAGAGCAGATGGGGTTGAATTATCCGGATTGTGCCTGTGGCTGTAAGCATGCCTCTTCTTATGTGAAAGTCCTGGCCCGCGATACCGTTACAAGAAGTGTCCTTCCGGCGGGAAAGGAAGGGATGCTTGAATTTATAACTCCTATTCCTCATTCTTATCCGGGCAATGTGGTATTGACAGATGATATCGGCATTCTGGAAGATTCACCTTGTCCTTATGGACGTCCGGGACAGAGGTTCCGTATTGTCGGACGGTTGAAGAAAGCGGAGGTCAGAGGATGTGGGGATATTCTTTCCTCCAAGTTGGTGTTTCAACAGAAAGAAGGGACGGAAATAAAGTCGGACTCTCATCTGGACATTCAATATTTTAGGGGAACTTTGAAAGGGAATACGGGAGAGGAGCGGCTGCAGGGTATTATTTCTTGTCTGAATGATAAACTGGACTGGCTCCGGCAGCAACCGGTCGAGGCACTGATTGGCATCATTGGTGAAGTCTCAAAGAAATGGCTGTCCGATGAACGTTTTTCCTTTTTGAAGGACAAAGGCTTGCTGTTCTTGTCGAATTGGTGTGAAGCGTCTCATTTAAGGCAGATAGCCGAAGAGGGGCTGAGGGGAAATATGAGGTATTGCGATACCTTCTTGCATTTTCCAAATTCTTCAAAACATTTCTTGAAGGCAAATTCGCGAGGACTGGCTTGTCATTGGATGGCAGGCAATGTACAAATATTAGGTGTGTTTGCCTTGGTCCAATGTATCATAACTAAAAATGTGAACTTATTAAAGGTCTCTGCCAAGGATGACGGTGTGTTCCGTGCGCTTTTGAATGCGTTTGAAGGAGTTACTTATACAACTGAGGATGGCTATACACTTGAAGGTTCGGCTCTGATGGATACTGTGGCTGTTGTATATTTCTCGAGAGATGCAAAAAAAATGGGAGAGTTGATGTCCGGGGCTGCCCAGGTCAGAATTGCATGGGGAGGGAAAGAGGCGGTTGAGACGGTGGCAAAGTATCCTTCGATGATTGACTGTGAGACAGTTGTTTTCGGCCCCAAATTGTCTTATGCGGTAATTGCTAGGGAGGAGCTGTCATCGGAGCATGCTGCGAAGAAATTGGCAAGACGGGTGTCGGTAGATGTATCTGTTTTTGACCAGTCCGGTTGTGCATCACCTCATAATCTTTATATTGAGACAGGAGGAATAGTTACTCCTGAACGTTTCTGTGAAATTTTAGCGGAGGCATTTCCAAAAACGGAAGCCCAAATTCCTAAACCATTCATGTCTCCGGAACAGATATCTGCTGTTCACTCGTCCAGGGGAGTGTATGATTTTAAAGGTAGAGTTTGGGGAAGTGATACGATGTCATGGACAGTACTCTATTCAGAGGACAATGAACTTTGTAAGCCAGTGTATTCACGTGTGCTTATGGTACATCCGGTGGATCACATAAATGATGCATTGGTACATGTTCAGGATTATATCCAGACGATTGGCATTGCCGCTCCTGAAGATAAGGCCATTGATTTTGCAAATAAGGCTACAATGGCAGGTGTTGCCCGATGCCCTTTGATAGGCAGGATGTTGAACTTTGAAATGCCGTGGGATGGACTGTTTCTGATTGACAGATTGGTCAGATGGAATACCTTGGGCGGCCCTCTTTGTTGACGGGCAAAGTGGAAATGATTGAGATTGTTCGGATTGTCAATTCTGTATTTGAATCAAATACCTATTTGGTAATAAGCAGGAATTGCGACTTGTGTTTTTTGATTGATTGTGGGGATTCTGCCCCTATAATTGAGAACATAAACAATCGGGGATTACATTTGAAAGGTATTTTCATTACTCATTCCCATTTTGATCATATATATGGCTTGGACTCCATCATTGATGAATATCCGGAAACTCCCATCTATATCTCTGCTTTGGGAAAGGAAGGCTTGTACTCCGATAAATTGAATTTATCGCGCTATAGTTTGTGCCCTTATGTATTTCAACATTATAGTGTCATGAAAGAACTGAAAGAAGGGGATACTGTATATTTATATGGAAGTGCTGGAGTGGAAGTTTATGAGACTCCCGGTCATGATAGAAGTTGCCTGACTTACAAGTTTGGCAATTGTTTGTTTACAGGTGATGCGTTTATACCAGGGCTAAAGGTGTCCGCTTCATTTCCTAACAGCAATAAAGTATCCGCAGAACTATCCCGACAACGTATTCTTTCTTTATCGAAGGGATGCCGTTTATATCCCGGTCATGGTGAGAATTATGAGAACTTTCAGCCGGAAGTATATTTATAGACTATTTTATTGGTTATTTATCCCCTATTATGTGAGGCGGAAGAGTTCTTCTTCTGTCGAATGAACCTGATTTATTTTACAAAGAAATGGATAAGAGAATATATCTTTGCCTCGCCCACATGAGCGGCAAGGAGATGGGCTTCATACAAGAAGCCTTTGATACCAACTGGGTTGTTCCTCTCGGACCGAACGTGAATGCCTTCGAGCAGGATTTGGAACGCTTCATTGGGCGGAATAAAAAGGTGGTGGCTTTAAGTGCCGGTACTGCTGCTGTGCATCTGGCCCTGCTTGCTTGCGGAGTTGCTCAAGGTGATGAAGTGATAGTACAGAGCTTCACTTTTTGTGCCTCTTCCCATCCGGTGACCTACCTTGGTGCCACTCCGGTATTCGTGGATTCTGAGGCTGATACATGGAACATGGACCCGGTTCTTCTGGAGCAGGCTATCAGGGACCGTATCGACAAGACCGGCCGAAAGCCCAAAGCGATTGTTCCGGTGGCTTTGTATGGGATGCCCTACAAGATAGACCAAATCATGTCGGTGGCAGATAAATATGATATTCCGGTCATAGAGGATGCCGCCGAAGGCTTTGGAAGCAAGTTTGACGGGCAAGTCCTCGGAACTTTTGGCAAATATGGTGTGCTTTCCTTCAATGGCAACAAGATGATAACCACCAGCGGTGGCGGTGCTTTGATTTGCCCTGATGAAGAGTCCAAACGTGAGATAATGTTCTATGCTACCCAGGCCCGTGAGTCCTATCCCTACTACCAGCATGAGCGTATAGGCTATAATTATAGGATGAGTAACATTTGTGCGGGAATCGGCCGCGGTCAGATGACGGTGGTGGATGAGCATATAGCGCACCATAAGCATCTGTGCGGTCTGTATCGTAAGTTGTTGGCCGATGTGGAGGGAATCACGCTTCATGAGAATCCTTCCGGACGCTATGATAGTAATTATTGGCTGAACACGGTACTGCTTGACGGGAATCTGCATGTGAGAGGTGAGGAGGATGCCTATCGTGAGACAGTGAAAGGTGCTGTAGGTGGTGCCGCCGGTGTTACGCATGAGTCAGTGAATGCCCATACTTCTTGTGAGCCTAACCGTAATGTAGAGGCCATGCGTGTTTGCTTGGATAAAGCCGGTATCGAGAGCCGTCCCTTATGGAAGCCCATGCATCTTCAGCCGGTTTATTCGGCTAATCCTGCCTATGTGAATGGTGTCAGTGAGGGCTTGTTCAAACGTGGTCTTTGCTTGCCGAGTGGTCCTTATGTGACGGATGAGGATGTGAGATACATAGTGAATGAAATGAAGAAGAGTATACTATGAAACTACATAGTATCAATTTTTTATGAACTAATTTCAGAAAACAGCTTCAGTGGGGCTGTTTTCTTTGTTTATAGGCATATTTGAGATAGTTACCGAGAAGTCTTCCCTGACTTCGGGGGATGTCCATAATGTGATCCTCTGTGCTAGAGAGTCATAGTTGTGTGTTGCCACTCTTACTTGAATAACCGTTCTTTGGTGGTGAATAATAACCAATAAACGTTTATCAATTATGGCAGTAGTAGCTTATTTAAGAGTAAGTACAGAAAAACAGTTTTTAGAGAATCAGCGCGAGGAAATTATACGCTTCGCGGAAAAGAATGGGTTGAGCATCGACAGATGGTACATGGAGACGGTCAGCGGAAAAGTGAGTAGCAAAGAGCGTAAACTGGCGGGCTTGTTGGACCGGATGAAACCGGGAGACTCCTTGATTATAACGGAGATTTCGCGGCTTAGCCGGACACTGCTGGAGATAATGACCATTCTTAACTCCTGCATCAAAAGGGGAGTGGTGCTGTACAGTACCAAAGAGGGGTATGTGTTCCAGAATGACATCAATAGCAAAGTGCTGGGATTTGCTTTTGGACTGATGGCCGAGATAGAGCGTAATCTGATTTCCATGCGCACCAAAGAAGCCTTGGAACGACGGAGGAAAGAAGGAAAACATCTGGGCAGGAAGAAAGGGGACACACCCAAAATGAAGATACTCTATGCGAACAAGAGGAAACTTGTGAGGGAGCACCAAAGAGGAGAGTCGTGTGCCGAGCTTGCCCGACAGATGGGAGTGTCACGGACTACGATGTTCCGTTTTCTGAGACGTTATTGAGCAATTCGGCTAAACGAAGGTGTCAAAGGTGGGATTCCTTTTGACACGCTTCGTGTGGGCTACTTATTCGGCTGATACTTCTTTCTTTTCCTTCCACTCTTTCCCGCGCTTGTGCAGGTTTTTCAGCTCGAATGACAGCATGATACGGAAGAAGCCTATAATCAGGAATGCAAACGAAATCATGTACACGGCGTAAAGGGCACCTACTGCCGGTTGCCACAAGATGATGAGCGAGCAGATGACGGCAAGAATACCGAAAGCAACATACCATCCCCAGTCTCTTGTTCCGTATCTTTTGAGGTCCATGGCATAGCCTACGGATGAGAAGCCGCGGAACATCAGCCAGAAGGCGATGATGAATGGAATGACTTCCATGCTGAGCATCGGGTAGGCTATCAGGTAGAATCCCAGAATCATGTCGATGATGCCTCCAGCCAGATACCATCCCCAACTGGATACCCTTCTACGGTTACTTACTGCAAAGGATATTTCCAGCAGACCGCTGAACAACATGGAGACGCTGAACAGAATGCTCAATACCGCATACCCGCTGAGAGGGGAGAACATCAGGCTTATAGCCACTATTACATAAAGAATACCAAGAATGAGTGAAATCCACCAATTCTTTACTTCCTGCTGAAGTTCGTCAAAAATAGTTTTCATGTGAATTTAATTTTTTAAGTGATTATCATTAATTCGTCCGTAGAATAACAGTTTATCTGGAAAAAAGTTTCGGGTGAACTTTTTCTGTATGTAATTTGTTATGTATACATATAATTTGATAAAACTATGGCTACAACAAAATTTAAAGGACAACCGGTAAAGGTTATCGGTGAATTTATAAAGGTGGGCTCTGTTGCCCCCGATTTCGAATTGGTAAAAACAGATTTGTCTTCATTCTCTTTGAAGGAACTGAACGGGAAGAATGTTATTTTGAATATTTTCCCCAGCCTTGACACTGGTGTGTGCGCTACTTCTGTACGTAAGTTCAACAAACTGGCTGCCGGCCTGCCCGATACGGTAGTGTTGGCAATCTCCAAGGATTTACCTTTTGCACATGCACGTTTCTGTACAACGGAGGGTATTGAGAATGTGATTCCTTTGTCTGATTTCCGTTTCTCCGATTTTGATGAAAACTACGGGGTACGCATGGCCGACGGACCGCTTGCCGGTTTGCTGGCACGTTCGGTAGTGGTTATCGGTAAGGATGGAAAGATTGCCTATACGGAATTGGTACCTGAAATTACGCAAGAACCTGACTATGATAAAGCTATTGCAGCTGTAAAGTAGAAAGTTTGGATTTGGGATAAGCAATAAAAAGCGGTGGACAGAATTTATCATGCTGTCCACCGCTTTTTTATTATCATACCGTTTTCTTTTTTATTTCTTCTTCATGCCTTTATAGATGAAGAATGCCACGATGAGTACGCCGATGCCGATAAATACATAACCTATCTCATGGCTGTATTCCGTTACTTTGGCAAGCAGCTGTTCCTCGTTCTCAATGCCGGGTACTGTGGACAAGTAATAGCCGATAAAAGCCAGGATGGAATTCCAAAGGCCTGCACCCAAGGTGGTGTACAGCAAGAAAGTTCCCAGCTTCATGCGTGCCAGACCGGCAGGGATGGATATCAACTGGCGAACAGCAGGTATCAGGCGGCCGACAAAGGTTGATACGGCTCCATGCTTATCGAAGTATTCCTCCGCATGCTGCACTTTGGCTTCGTCGATGAGGCACATGTGCCCGAAACGGCTGTTGGCAAACTTGTAAATGATGGGGCGTCCCAGCCATTTTGCCAGATAGTAGTTTATCAATGCTCCGATATTTGCCCCTATGGTTGCAAACAATACCACCAGATATATATTCATGTTGTCATTGTTGGCGGCTTTCCAAGCGGCAGGAGGGACTACAACTTCCGAGGGGAAGGGAATAAACGAACTTTCAATGGCCATCAATAAAGTGATGGTCCAGTAATTGAGGTGGTCGAGACACCATTGGATAAAGGCTACTGATTCCATTTGCTAGATTAGTGGTATATAATTACTGTTATTGTAATGCATTGAAAATATTCTTCATCACTAGAGCCAGCTCTTCCTGATTATCTTCTTGTAGTATCTGCTGTAATCTATCCAACTCTTCCAGCCTGAACGGATGTTCGCACAGCTGGTTGTACTTCATGAAGTTCTCTTTGTCTTTGAGCAGCATATACAGAGAGGTCAGCCTTTCGTTGATACCTTCAAAGTCCGGCTCCATCTCTTTGACATGTTCAAAGGCCAGCTTGGCATAGCTCAGTTGTCCTATTTCCATGCTACACATGCCTATTTCGTGCCAGGTATCCGCATAGGGGGCATACTCTAAGGCTTTGGCCCATCTCTTCACACCTTTCTCATACTCACCTTCTTCCATGTAGATGCGCCCCTCAATCAGATACGGGTCTATCTCTTCGGGTGCCAGGTCGTATGCTTTTTTACAATACTGGTGTGCTTTGCGTTTCTTTCCCATCTTGTGCAGGCATAGGGCTGCATTGGCATAAAGAGAAGGCAAGGCGAAGTCATGGCTGTCTTCGGCCGTTATGGCTTTTTCCAGATAGTCGTATCCTTCTTTCCACTCTCCTTTGGAGGTTTTGTTCAGGCCGATGAAGGTGTTGATGAAACCGTGGGAGACGAGATGGAACTTTTCGGCTTGCAGGTAGTTCTCCATGGCACTTTCCTCATTTCCCAATTGGAAGAAGGAATGTCCTTTCATCAGGTAGGCATCGGCAAACTCGTCATCGGCCACCGTGGCATAGTCGCATGCTTCGATTGCTTTGTCGAACATCTGCTGGTCAAAGTAGCAACGGGCCAGTCCAAACCAGTAAGGAGCCGAATACGGATTCTTGTCAATCAGCTTATTGAAGAAGAAGGTGGCTTTTTCAAACAGTCCCTGGGCATAGTAACAATCGCCGGTGACGGCAAGGTAGGCTTCTTCTTCGGCATATTTTTCGAGTCCGCGCGTCAGCCATGTCAATGCTTTTTCCGGGAATCCCATGTCGATGTACATATAGGATACATCAACGATATTGGCCAGGTCGTCCTTATCGTCTATGCTGTCGAGTATCGCTTCTGCTTCTTCTTCTTTGCCTTCGCCCAACAGTAGGTTGGCTTTCAGCACTTTCACTTCGGAAGATTCTTCGGCAATCCGTTCCAATATATCTTTGGCTTGCTCTTTATGCTGGGTGTCGAGGAACAAGTATGCCTGTTCCACCAACAGAGCCGTATTATCCGGATGTATTCCCAAGCCATACTCTACGACCTCGGTAGCCATGGCATATTTATGATGCACGGCATACCAGTCTGCGAGGTCGGCTAAGTCGTCTGCGTCCAGATAGATGGTTCTGTTCTCTGCTTTGGCAGCTTCATATTGTTCTGCCATTTCTTGCAGTTCTTTGTCTCTTCCGGACAGCAGGTTTTTTTTACTCATATTCTTATTTATTGATTTTACCCCAAACGTCTTTCAGACCTACAGTACGGTTGAATACCATTTTTTCTGGCGTAGAATCTTTGTCAACATTAAAATAACCGATACGTTGGAACTGCAGGTAGGAGAGGGGCTGCATGCCGGCAGCGTACTTCTCGATGTAGCAGCAGGGCAGCACATTCAGGGAGTCGGGGTTGATCATTTCTTTCATGGCTGTCAGTGCGTCGCAGTTCTTCGCTTCGCGGATGGCGGCAAGCTCATCGCGCGGGTTCTCCACTTTCCACAGACGGTCGTAGAGACGTACTTCTGCTTCGAGGCAGTGGGCACAACTTACCCAATGGATGGTGCCTTTCACCTTACGGTTGGCTCCGGGCAGACCGCTCTTGGTATCAGGGTCATATTCGCAATATACTTCGGTGATTTCACCGGCGTCGTTCTTCTTGCAGCCGGTACACTTCACGATGTACGCGTTCTTCAGACGTACCTCTTGTCCCGGTGTCATGCGGAAGTATTTCTTTGGGGCATCTTCCATGAAGTCGTCGCGCTCCATCCAGAGTTCGCGGCTGAATTCGATGACGTGGTTGCCTTCTTCGGGATGCTCGGGGTTGTTGACGGCTTCCATCTCTTCCACTTGCCCTTCGGGATAGTTAGTGATGATAAGCTTCACCGGATTCAGTACGGCAGATACGCGGGTGGCGCGGTCGTTCAAGTCCTCGCGCACGGCGCTTTCCAGCAGGGCGAATTCATTGAGCGCATCGTAGGTTGTATATCCTATTTTGTCGATGAACTTATGAATGGACTCCGGAGAGTATCCCCTACGGCGGAAACCGCAGATAGTCGGCATACGGGGGTCATCCCAACCGTTTACCAAGCCTTCCTTGACTAGAGTCAGCAGGTTGCGCTTGCTCATCAGCGTATAGCTGAGGTTCAGTTTGTTGAACTCATACTGATGGGGGCGGTTATCGTCGAGGTCTTTGCCTTCCTTCACCCAGTCCACGAAGAGGTCGTAGAGCGGACGGTGGGGCACAAACTCCAGTGTGCAGAGCGAGTGTGTCACGCCTTCGAAGAAGTCGCTTTGCCCGTGGGCGAAGTCGTACATCGGATAAGCCTTCCAAGTGGTGCCCGTGCGATGGTGCGGATGCTTCACTACACGGTAGATGATAGGGTCGCGGAAGTGCATGTTGGGGCTTGCCATGTCTATCTTGGCGCGGAGCACCATGGCACCTTCCTCAATCTCGCCGCTGTTCATTTTCTGGAACAAGTCCAGTGTTTCTTCGATAGGACGGTTGCGGTAGGGACTTTCCACACCGGGCTGGGTGGGAGTTCCTTTCTGGGCGGCAATCTGCTCGGAAGTCTGTTCGTCGATGTATGCCTTGCCCTCTTTGATGAGGCGGATAGCGAAGTCCCACAATTGCTGGAAATAGTCGGAAGCGTAATATTCGTTACCCCATTTGTAGCCCAGCCACTGGATGTCTTCCTTGATGGCTTCTACATATTCCACATCTTCTTTGGTGGGATTGGTGTCATCGAAACGCAGGTTGCAGACACCGCCGTGTGCGGCGGCAATACCGAAATCAAGGCAGATGGCCTTGGCGTGTCCGATGTGGAGGTAACCGTTTGGTTCGGGCGGGAAGCGTGTCTGTACTTTTCCCCCGTTTTTACCCTCTTTCAAATCGTTTTCTACTATTTGCTCAATGAAGTTCAAGCTCTTTTTTTCGCTTGTTTCTTCGCTCTTTATTTCTGCCATAATGTTACTATTTTCGTATCGTGGGGACAAAGATAGGGTAAAAAAATGAAGAATGAAGAATGAAGAATGAAGATTTATTCTTTATGTACCGGGATATATCCGCTCTCTTTGATGATTTTCTGTCCTGCGGCAGACAAGATGAAATCGAGCAGAGGGGCTACGACCGAGGCGTTTTTTCGGTTATAATAATAGTATAGCGGGCGTACTATCGGATAAGTCTTATTGATGGCATTCTCCAGCGTGGGAGCGGCATAATGCTGCCCGTCGTATGAAACGGCGAGTGTCTTGATACGCGGTGATACATAGGCTAGACCCACATATCCGATGGCTCCGCGAGTTTGGCTGACGGATTGGATAATGGCTCCCGTGGCAGGCATGGAGAGACTGCTGCTCATGTAGTTCTTGTTTTTCAGTACGCTTTCCTTGAAGAACTCGTAGGTACCGGAGGAAGTCTCGCGGGAGTAGACTACGATTTTGCGGTCGTCTCCGCCCACTTGCTGCCAGTTGGTGACTTTGCCCCGGAAGATATCTTCCAGTTGTTGGCGGGTCAGTTGTTTCACCGGGTTGGAGGGGTGAACCACTACGGCAAGGGCGTCGTAGGCGATGGGTACTTCTGCCAAGTCTTCTCCGGCAGCTTTGACTTTCATCTTTTCGCTGAACTTGATGGCGCGGGAAGCCATGGCGATGTCCGTGGTCTGGTCCAGCAGGGCTGAAATACCGACACCGGTTCCACCGCCGGTCACGGTGACACGGGCAGAGGGGTTCAGGGTCATAAAGCGTTCGGCGGTCTGCTGCGCTATGGGGAGCACGGTGTCGCTGCCTTTGATGCGTTGCGCCTGCATGCCAGTGGTGGCAGCTGCCAGGGCGAGGAGTAGGAGTAATTTTCTTGTCTTCATAAAACACATGGTGCAAATAGGGTAAACACATGATGCAAATTAAGGTAATGGATATTACAAATGTGTTACATGGAATGTGCTTTGAGTCGTTGTAATAGTTTTGTAACACCTTTGAAACATTTCTTTCAAACGTTAGTCACACTGCCTTAACATCCGGCCCGTTCCTTTGCATACAGAAATCAATAGGCAACATGAAAAAGATTTTTGAGAAGATTGTAGAAGGTATACTGGCTTGTAGCGGCTTTGTGACGAGTCTTACCATCGTACTTATCGTCGTGTTCCTCTTTTCCGAAGCGCTGGGCTTGTTCAGCAGCAAGGTGATAGAAGAAGGGTATGTATTGGCCTTGAATAAGGAGAACCGGGTGGGCGAACTGACTCCGGCACAGATAAAGAATGTTTTTGATGAAGAGCTGACAAACTGGAACGAAGTGGGAGGGGAGGACCTTCCTATCCGCCTTTTCCGTTTGGAGGACATCACACTGTATTATACGGAAGAGCAGTTGGGCGCTTCCTACGAAAATGCAGGTGCCTGCATTACGGAGCTGGTGGAGCGTACGCCTGGCATTATAGCCTTTGTACCGCAGCAGTTCATCGTCCGTCCAGACTCGGTGCATCTGCTGAAAGACAACACCATTTCGGTGAAGGACGTCTTTGCCGGTGCCGAATGGTTTCCCACGGCAACACCTGCTGCGCAGTTCGGCTTTTTGCCGCTCATTACGGGGACGCTGTGGGTCAGTCTGTTTGCCATCCTCTTTGCATTGCCGTTTGGTCTGTCGGTGGCAATCTATATGTCGGAGGTAGCCAATTCCCGGGTAAGGAATCTGCTGAAGCCCATCATTGAGTTGCTGAGTGGCATACCGTCGGTGGTCTACGGCTTTTTCGGCTTAATTGTCATTGTGCCGTTTTTGCAGCAGGTGTTCAACTTGCCGGTAGGCGAGAGCGGGCTGGCGGGCAGTATTGTGCTTGCCATTATGGCGTTGCCCACCATCATAACGGTGACAGAAGACGCGATGAGGAATTGTCCCCGCGCCATGCGCGAAGCCAGCTTGGCACTGGGAGCATCGCAATGGCAGACTATATATAAGGTGGTGATTCCTTACTCCATTTCGGGCATCACCTCCGGAGTGGTGTTGGGCATCGGCCGTGCGGTGGGCGAGACGATGGCTGTGCTGATGGTGACGGGCAACGCCGCCGTCATTCCCCATACCATCCTGGAACCGCTGCGCACCATTCCGGCAACGATTGCCGCCGAACTAGGCGAAGCGCCTGCCGGCGGAGCTCACTACGAAGCATTGTTCCTGCTGGGTGTCGTGCTGTTCTTCATCAGTTTATTGATAAACTTCACGGTGGAAGCAGTTTCGCCAAGACGAAAATAAAAGAAGGTAGATATGGTCAATAGAAAGCATCTTTCGCAAAACGTGGCATTCGGCTTGTTCCGTCTGTTGAGCCTAAGTGTGGTGGGGATTCTTTTTGCAATCCTCGGCTTCATTATATATAAAGGTATAGGAGTCATCGATTGGGAGTTCCTCACTACGGCTCCTACCAACGGTATGACTGCCGGCGGAATCCTTCCTGCCATTGTAGGTACGTTCTGCTTGATGGCGGGCAGTGCTTTATTTGCCTTTCCGGTGGGAGTGATGAGCGGTATTTATATGAATGAGTATGTGCCGAAAGGCTGGGTGGTACGCTTCATACGGATGATGACGAATAATCTGAGCGGCATCCCTTCCATCGTGTTCGGTCTGTTTGGCATGGCGCTGTTTGTCAACTATATGGATTTTGGAGACAGCATCCTGGCAGGTTCGTTGACGCTGGGTCTGCTAAGTCTGCCTTTGGTTATCCGCACCACGGAAGAAGCGCTGAAAGCCATCCCCGACAGCATGCGTGAGGGAAGCCGCGCGTTGGGAGCTACCAAGCTTCAGACCATCTGGCATGTCATCCTGCCGATGGGGATGCCCAATATCATTACTGGACTGATTCTGGCGCTGGGGCGTGTTTCGGGCGAGACGGCACCCATCCTTTTCACCTGTGCCGCCTACTTCCTGCCACAGCTGCCTACAAGTATCTTCGACCAGTGCATGGCGCTTCCTTATCACCTCTATGTCATCTCTACCAGCGGTACGGATATGGAAGCGCAGCTTCCCATCGCCTACGGCACGGCACTAGTGCTGATACTCATTATCCTCCTGGTGAACCTGCTGGCAAACGCCCTGCGGAAATACTTTGAGAAGAAGATTAAGACGAATTGAAAACATATACAATAGGTATGAAGAACAAGATAGAAACCCGTGACGTGAATTTCTGGTATGGCGATTTCCATGCCCTGAAAGGCATCAGCATGGACATTGAGGAGAAGTCTGTGATAGCCTTCATCGGCCCCTCGGGCTGTGGAAAGTCTACCTTCCTGCGCCTGCTGAACCGCATGAACGATTTGATTCCCGACACCCGTCTGACCGGCGAGATACGCATTGACGGACAAGACATCTATGGAAAAGGAGTGCAAGTGGATGAACTCCGCAAGAACGTGGGCATGGTGTTCCAGCGCCCCAATCCTTTCCCAAAAAGCATCTTCGAGAACGTTGCCTACGGACTCCGTGTGAATGGCATCACCGATAACGCCTTCATCCGTCAGCGGGTGGAAGAAACCCTGAAAGGCGCCGCTCTTTGGGACGAGGTGAAGGACAAGCTGAAAGTCTCCGCCTACGCCCTCTCCGGCGGTCAGCAGCAACGTCTCTGCATAGCCCGTGCCATGGCGGTGTCTCCTTCAGTCCTGCTGATGGATGAGCCGGCATCCGCCCTCGACCCCATCTCCACTGCCAAGGTGGAAGAGCTTATCCACGAGTTGAAGAAGCAGTACACCATCGTCATCGTCACCCACAACATGCAGCAGGCAGCGCGTGTCAGTGATAATACGGCTTTCTTCTATATGGGGCAGATGGTGGAGTTTGGAGATACCCGGAAGATATTTACGAATCCCGATAAGGTGGAGACGCAGAACTACATCACGGGACGTTTCGGGTAGCGGATTGTTCCATACAAGCAAAAATAAGTTGTACAAAAGTAATCTTAAAATAGAAACATTATGGTGAAGTTTATCGAATCTGAACTCGTCTTGCTGAAAAAGGAAATAGACGAAATGTGGACCCTGGTATATAATCAGCTCGACCGTGCAGGTGACGCCGTGCTTACGCTGGACCGGGAACTGGCCCAGCAGGTATTGGTGCGCGAACGTCGCGTCAATGCTTTCGAACTGAAAATAGACAGCGACGTGGAGGATATCATTGCCCTTTACAACCCCGTTGCCATCGACCTGCGCTTTGTGCTTGCCATGCTCAAAATCAATACGAACCTGGAGCGTCTGGGAGACTTTGCAGAAGGCATCGCCCGCTTTGCCCTCAACTGCCATGAACCGGCATTGGATACTGAGCTGGTCAAGCAACTCCGTCTCGAAGAGATGATAGCCCAGGTGCTCTCCATGCTCGAGCTTGCCAAGCAGGCACTTCAGGAGGAGAGCCAAGAATTGGCTACCGCTGTGTTTGCAAAGGACAATATGCTGGACGAAATCAATGCGGAGGCCACTGCCATTCTTGCCGACTACATCAGCCGGCATCCGGAGAGTGCACTCTCTTGTCTGAATCTGGTGAGCGTGTTCCGCAAATTGGAGCGTTCCGGCGACCACATCACGAATATTGCCGAAGAAATAGTGTTCTTTATCAACGCAAAAGTGTTAAAACATAGTGGGCGGACAGACGAACACTACTTAAATGATAAGAAATAAACAAAATTTTAGGATAATTTCAGTGTTTCATGGAAAATAGCCTTATATTTGTCCATTGAAAACGATTGCAGGTGTAGAAAAATGCTTTGAAATGATAATAAACTTAAATGATTTTTCAAAAAGATGTTATAAGACATGTTTTTTAATTTGGTTAGTATCACGAAAAGCGCCTATATTTGCATCGTTATCCTGAAAACAATCTTTTTACCTTAAAAAAAAACTAATACCTATTGAAAACTGAAAAAGGAGGCTTTGTGAAAAGCTTCCTTTTTTTGTACCTATACGAAGGGCTTTTTGTATCTTTGCGCATATTAATAATAAATCGCGTATAACCTAAAAGTATATAGAACCATGTTTTCCGGAATAGTAGAAGAATGTGCCACATTGGTGGCGATGGTCAAAGACCAGGAGAATGTACATTTTACTTTCAAGTGTTCATTCGTCAGTGAATTAAAAATAGACCAAAGTGTGTCTCACAACGGTGTTTGCCTTACAGTAGTCAGTCTGACAGATGATACCTATACCGTGACGGCCATGAAGGAAACGCTGGACCGTTCCAATCTTGGCTTGTTGCAGGTGGGAGATGAAGTGAATGTGGAGCGTAGTATGATGATGAACGGCCGGCTGGATGGCCATATCGTTCAAGGACATGTGGACCAGACTGCCACTTGCATCGATATAAAGGATGCGGAAGGAAGCTATTACTTTACTTTCCGGTATGCTTTTGACAAGGAGATGGCAAAGCGCGGCTACATCACGGTAGACAAAGGCTCGGTAACGGTCAATGGTGTCAGCCTGACCGTGTGCAATCCCACCGACGATACTTTCCAGGTGGCCATTATTCCTTACACCTTTGAGCATACCAATTTCCATGCTTTCAAAGTGGGCAGTGTGGTGAATCTGGAGTTCGATATCATTGGTAAGTACATCAGCCGCATGATACAATATAAATAAGGTAACGGCACTATGGACGATTTCCTGCAATTAGTGGCATCCCGTCAGAGTGACCGTGCCTATGATATGACTCGTGCCGTGGAGCCTGAGAAATATCGGTGATTTACTTTTTAGACACAGATGACGCAGATGACGCGGATTTTTTTAATATTCCAATCCGCGTCATCCGCGTCTAAAAAATAATCAAAAAGAAAGCAGATACGGAGTTTCCGGAAAGACTTCCGCGTGCTTACAAATCCTTCAGCAGCACCTTGCTTGCATTCTTGTAGTATTCCTCCCGTGCCTTCAGCAATGCTCCCCATTGGTTGTTGAATTCATTTTCCTTATCAATTTTGAAATCTTCTGAGCCGTGCGTGTCCAGTTTGTCCAGTAGGAGGGCCACATTCATTTTGTTGATATCCATGGAAGGCTGGTAAGCGATGTCTTCACTCTTTTCATCGGTCACCACTTCATGTAGGAGGTTGATTTCCTGCAATTCATAAAGGGTTTCGTGTGTCAGCCGGATGGGAATCTGGCACTCTTCGGATATCTCTTCGGCTGTATAGGGCTGGGCGTCTTGTTCAAAGCGCTTGGCTATGAGAGACATTATCAGGATGGAGATAAAATCGCGGTAGCGCCGGCTGATATTGCGCGCATCCTTGTCGAAGCTGAAGTTCCGGATATTCTGTCCGGCGTAGGTCAGTTCGGCACCGAATAGGCAGATGGTCCAGGATACCTGCAACCATAGCAGAAACATCGGAAGGGCGGCAAAACTACCATAGATGGCATTGTAACGGGAAACCCACAACTGGCTGCTGATGTAAAGGAATTGGAATGCCTGGTGTGCCGTACCTGCCAGAATACCGGATATGAGTGCGTGTTTCAGCTTGACCTTTGTATTCGGCATAAAGACGTACAGTGCTGTAAACATGAACCAGGTCAGCACGAAGGGGATGAGGCGCACCATAAACTTGCCGACGGGAGCCAGCAGGGTAAAGTCTTCGAGGTTCTTCACCATCGTACTCATGAAGATGGAAAGACCACCGGACACCACCAGCAGAATGGGCATCAGCAGAAGCATAGAGAAGTAATCCGTTATTTTGCGGTACATGCTGCGCGCCTTTTTCACCTGCCAGATGCGGTTGAAGGTGATTTCCATATTGTTGATTAGATTCAGGACTGTCCACAGCAACATAATCAGACCCACTCCGATGAATATTCCACTCTTGGTCTGAGACAAATACGAATTCACGAATTGCAGGATGACTTCCGTGGTTTCCGTAGGACCGCCGAAACCGTTGACAATCTGGCTTTCCATCAGATTATCGAATCCGAAACCGCGGGCTATGGCAAACAAAATGGCAAGAATAGGCACGATGGCAAGCAACGTACTGTAAGTCAGCGCCGAGGCTTTGTTTACTATCCGGTCTTTGGTGAAGCGGTTGATGCAAAGATAAATCGTCTTGATGATATTGTATACGGAAAAGGTCGTTCGCGTGACTTCATCTTCCGTAATACGCCAGATGTCGTAGGTGAGGAATTTCCAAAGGGCAGCAATACGCTTGTTCATGCTATTATCTCGATTATCCATTGTCAATAAAAAAGCAGTCAGTCTGTAAGCCGGGTTCTGTTCTTCTGTTTCTGAAAAAGCCTAATTAGGAATTATCCATTCTTCATTATCCATTCTCCATTAAAGAAGTGTCTGTCATTTATCTGAGCCGCATGTCACCATACAAGCTTTAGCGGTCTACCCTCCGACATGGAGCGAGCAACTCTCATAACGTCGGTTTACATGACCTTACAACTCCCAAGACGCACAGCCCTTGTGTCGCCACAAGACTGGTAGGCTCTTACCCCACCTTCTCACCCTTACCGTAGCCCAAGGGCGACGGCGGTTATTTTCTTCTACGTTACTCTACCCTCACGGACAGCTTTCTGTTAGGAAGTGGGACGCTCTGTGTTGCCCGGACTTTCCTCATACGCACGAGGCGCAAGCGACAGACCGACCAACTGCTTTATAGGGTACAAAGATACGGAATATTAATGAAGAATGAAGAATGAAGGATGAAGAATTTGTTGTGCAGTGTGCGGATGCAGTACGGATGAATCCTTCATTCTTCATTCTTTACCCTTAATTATCTTAAAAACATGTATCTATTTCGGAATAAATTCGTAGCTTTGCTATTAGTAATAACCCCCAAATCCTTTTGGCCAATGAAAAAGTTATCCTCTCTTTTTTCTTTATTTCTGTTAATCCCGCTTTTTGCTGTCGCTTCGGAAGTGGGTGACCGTACAATACCTGCAGAAGTGGCGCAACTCGCTGACAGTTTGAAACAAAAGTTTGCACCGGACAAGCGCGTGGCTTTGTTCGATGTGGATTACTCTTTCTCCGGAAAGAATGTGATGTTGCGTGGTGTCACCACTTCGGCAGAGGCAAAGACGGCTTTGCTGGATGGTTTGGCAAAGAAAGGATATGCGGTGATGGATTGTCTGCAAGTGCTTCCGGATGAGGCCGGACTTGAAGGCAAGACGTATGGCATTGTCAATGTGTCTGTGTGCAATCTTCGGGTAGCCCCGGATTTCTCTTCAGAAATGATGACGCAAGGCTTGATGGGTATGCCGGTGCGGGTGTTGCAGCGCGACGGCTGGTACCGTATCCAGACACCGGACAACTACATTGCATGGGTACACCGAGTAGGCATACATCCCGTCACGCGGGAAGAGCTGACCGCTTGGAACAATGCAGAGAAAATAGTGGTGACTTCGCATTATGGCTTTGTCTACTCACAGCCCAGCCAGGCATCGCAGACCGTCTCTGATGTTGCTGCAGGAAACCGCCTGAAGTGGGAGGGGACAAAAGGTGCCTTTTATAAGGTGGCTTATCCCGACGGCCGTCAGGGATATATCTCCAAATCCATCTCCATGCCTGAGAAGAAATGGCGTGCCACCTTGAAGCAGGATGCCGCCAGCATTATAGCCACGGCGCATAGCATGATGGGCATCCCTTATCTTTGGGCTGGCACTTCCTCCAAAGGGGTGGATTGTAGCGGCTTCATGCGCACCGTTCTTTTCATGCACGACATCATCATTCCGCGGGATGCTTCCCAGCAGGCATACGTGGGCGAGCATATCGATATCGCTCCTGATTTCAGTAACCTCCAGCCGGGCGATTTGATTTTCTTCGGGCGCAAGGCGACGCCGGAACGCAAGGAACGTGTGGTACATGTCGGCATGTATATCGGCAACAAGCGTTTCATCCATTCGCAAGGCGATGTGCGCGTCAATAGCTTCAGCCTCGACGACGAGCTGTTCGATGAATACAACCTCGGTAGACTGTTGTTCGCTACGCGCGTGTTACCTTATATAAATAAGGAGGCGTCGCTCAATACAACGGAAACGAATCCATTTTATTCAATGTAATAATGTGCTAATGTGCCAATATGCCAATGACCTGCGGCGTGACGGTGCAAACATAACGTAGCATATACATAGCGCAGTCCATTGGCACATTAGCCCATTAGCATATTGGCACATTTAATACACACACAATTATGTCAAACAGAAGAGATTTCCTGAAAACCGCCGCTTTTGCCGCACTCGGCTCAGGCATGGCAATCAATCATGTATTTGCCGGAGGAAATGACGCTCCTTCCTTGTTCAACGTGAACAGTAGGGCAGGTGTAACCCCCAAAATGAAACTGCGTTTCTTCCCCTATGAACTGAAATTGCGCCATGTCTTTACAGTGGCCACCTACTCGCGTACTACCACTCCCGACGTTCAAGTCGAGATAGAATATGATGGCATTATCGGTTATGGTGAAGCCTCCATGCCCCCGTACCTGCAACACGAATTAGGCACGATGGACAGTGTACTGGCTTTTCTGAAGAAGGTGCAGGATGTTATCGGCCAATTCTCAGACCCCTTTCAGCTGGAAGATATACTGGCTTATATAGACAGCCTCTCGGCAGGGGATTCCGCTGCTAAAACTGCTGTGGACATCGCCTTGCACGACCTTGTGGGCAAACTGTTGCAAGCCCCTTGGTATAAGATATGGGGTTTGGACAAGGAAAAGACTCCCTCTACAACTTTCACCATCGGTATTGATACGGCCGACGTGGTGCGTGAAAAGACGAAAGAGTGTGCCGACCGGTTCAATATCCTTAAAGTGAAGCTGGGGCGGGAGAACGACAAGGAAATGATAGAGACCATCCGTTCGGTGACGGACCTTCCGATTGCCATTGATGCCAACCAGGGTTGGAAGGACAAACATCATGCGCTCGATATGATACATTGGCTGCACGAAAAAGGAATTGTCATGATAGAGCAACCGATGCCCAAGGAACAACTGGACGATATTGCATGGGTCACCCAGCAAAGCCCGTTGCCCATATTTGCCGATGAGTCCATTCAGCGTCTGAAGGATGTGGCAGGCTTGAAGGGTGCCTTTACGGGCATCAACATCAAGCTGATGAAGTGTACCGGCATGCGCGAAGCCTGGAAGATGGTGACTTTGGCACGTGCATTGGACATGAAAGTGATGGTAGGATGTATGACCGAGACCTCTTGTGCCATTACCGCTGCCTCCCAATTCTCTCCGGCAGTGGACTTTGCCGACTTGGACGGTAGTCTGCTGATTGCGAACGACCGTTTCAAGGGTATGGAGGTTGTGAAAGGTAAGATAACGTTGCCCGATTTGCCGGGTATTGGAGTGGTGAAGTTATGAGAAAGCTATTGTATACCGTCGCTCTGTTTGTGATGGCTTCTGCATGCAGCACGAAGCCCGAGAGCAAGCCCTATAATTGGGAGGACGACCTGTACCAACGTCTGCTTACGGATTTCTGTATGACGGAATCCCAGGTGAAGGACTATATCCGCAAGTATATTCCCGACGTGACCGATGAGCAGATGCGCCAGTGGGAAGCCTCCAAAGCTTTGGAGTGCATGATGCTGGATGGAGAGAAACGCTATTTCCGCAATGCCGGACCTAATCTGTTTCGTGTGGACTCCACTTGCTATGACATCAAGATAGCCAAGGAAGGCACTTCGCCGAGTGGCAGCGAGAAAGTGAATATGGAGAACCTGCCCGAAATCATTTCTGCTGTGAAGAAAGAGGGCAAGGCCATTGTTGCGCCGAAGCGCATGCGCGTCACCTACACGTTGACCGTAGATACCAATGCCGTGCCTGCCGGGAAAATCATCCGTTGCTGGTTACCCTATCCCCGTCAGGACCAGGCCCGGCAGCAGGATGTCAAGTTCATTTCGGCCAGCGAACCGCAATACACCTTTTCGTCGCCCGAGTGCCGTCACAGTACATTGTACATGGAGAAACGTGCTGTCGAAGGCGAACCGACCGTATTCTCCGAAACCTTTGAGTTTACCGCCAACGGCGAATGGCATAATCTGAAGCCGGAAGACGTGCAGCCCTATGATACGACGACCGCCCTTTATAAGGAATATACTGCCGAGCGTGAGAAGCATATCGTCTTTTCCCCGCGCTTGCGCGAACTTGCTGCCAAATTGACAGCCGGTGAAAACAACCCCTACCTGAAAGCCAAACGTATCTTCCGTTGGGTGAATGACAACTTCCCGTGGGCTTCTGCACGCGAATATTCCACCATTGAGAATATCCCGGAATATGTGTTGGACAACCGTCACGGAGACTGTGGCCAAGTCAGCCTGCTGTTCATTACGCTTTGCCGCATCAGTGGTATTCCCGCACATTTCCAGAGCGGCTTCATGATGCATCCCCGTGCATGGAATCTGCACGATTGGGCAGAAGTCTACTTCGAGGGTGTGGGTTGGGTGCCTGTCGACCAGTCATTCGGCATTCCTGACTTTGCCCGCAATGCCGACGAAGAATATTTCTTCCTGGGTGGTATAGACTCTTGGCGCATGATTGTGAACACTGATTACGGCATGACGCTACAGCCCGAAAAGCAGTATCCCCGCAGCGAGACCGTCGACTTCCAGCGTGGCGAGGTGGAGTGGGAGGGAGGTAACCTCTACTTCCCGCAGTGGGACTACCACATGGACATTGATTACTTGAATTATTAAGGTGCTATCTACCCTCTAAAAACAGATGATGCGTTCAGCCCGAACACATCATCTGTTTGGTATAAACGCATCATCTGTTTACCCCAAATGCATCATCCGTTTCGGCCGCAACGGGTGATGCGTCTTTTTATGCCCTATCTGTCAGTTCTTTAACAGTCAGCAATCGTACATAAATGCTAATTTGTCAGTCTTTGCCGTTAACCGCTGTTAAGCCCTAAATATCCTCTGTTAAAAGAGAACAAAAAAGAGTGACAAGCGGAATAACTGAACGTTTTTTGTCGTTATTTTAACGTCGTAATGTTAAACGAAACTTGAATATTAACAATTTAAAGAATAGGAAGAATAGTATGAAACAGACAACAAAAAACATCCTTGGAGTTGCGGCTATCGTGCTCCTGAGCTCTGGAGTGGCTGGATTGACCACTTATAAGATGCTGAATAAGGAAAAGCCTGCCGCATTCAGCGAGTTGTTCCAACAGAACCCCAATAATCTGCTACCGGCGGCTTTCCATGCAACGGATGCCCAGCCTGTGGATTTGACACAAGCAGCGGAGAGTTCGCTCCATGCTGTAGTGCATATACGTGCCACTCAGTTGAGTAAGACCCAGACGGTGCAAGAACAGCCGGATATTTTTGACTTCTTTTTTGGAGACGGTCGTGGACGCCAGCGCCAGATACAGACCCAGCCGCGTGTAGGTTTCGGTTCGGGTGTCATCATCTCCAAAGACGGATATATTGTGACGAACAATCACGTGGTGGAAGGTGCTGATGAAATCACTGTGAAACTGAATGACGACCGTGAGCTGAAAGGACGCATCATCGGTACTGACCCCAGCACGGACTTGGCATTGATTAAGATTGAAGGGGATGACTTCCCGACAATTCCGGTTGGTGACTCCGACCAGTTGAAGGTGGGAGAATGGGTATTGGCAGTAGGTAATCCGTTCAACCTGAACTCTACCGTAACAGCTGGTATCGTCAGTGCAAAAGCCCGTTCCATTGGCTCTTCTGCCTCCAATGGACAAGCTGCAAACATCCAGTCTTTCATTCAGACGGATGCTGCCATCAACCAAGGTAATAGTGGTGGTGCGTTGGTGAATGCCAAAGGCGAGCTGGTTGGTATCAATGCCATGCTTTACTCACCCACGGGTGCTTATTCCGGCTATGGTTTTGCCATCCCTACCAGCATTATGACAAAGGTGGTAGCCGACTTGAAACAGTTTGGTACCGTGCAGCGCGCGCTCCTTGGCATCAAGGGTAGTGATTTGAGCACAGACCTGCAGATGGACGAACGCTGGACCGAAGAACTGAAGAAGAAGGCCGACGAACTTGGTGTGAAAGAGGGTATCTATGTGGCCGAAGTTGTTGAAGGTGGTTCCGCTGCCGGCATCTTGAAGGAAAATGATGTAATCATAGCATTGAACGGCAAGAAGATTCACAAGTTCTCGGATTTGCAGGAAATGCTGGCAAAACACCGTCCGGGCGACAAAGTGAAGGTAACAGTGGTTCGTGACAAGAAGGAAAAGGAATTCGAAATCACGCTGAAGAATGAGCAAGGCACTACGAAGGTAGTGAAGGATGCCGGAATGGAAATCTTGGGTGCAGCCTTCAAGCCCGTATCTTCCGAGCTGAAGAAGCAGTTGAACCTGGGTTACGGTCTGGAAGTTACCGGGGTTACCAATGGCAAGATGGCCGATGCAGGTATCCGCAAGGGCTTCATCATTCTGAAAGCCAACGGAGTGCCGATGAAGACGGTGGACGATTTGGAAAAGGCGATGAAAGAGGCAAGAAAGTCTCCTGAGCAAGGTTTGTTCATCACCGGTATGTTCCCGTCAGGAAAACGTGCAATGTATGCCGTTGATTTGACTCAAGAATAAAAAATAGGGATAGTTAGGTAAGAAGATTGTAATATTAGCTAACAATAGCGAAAAAGGGGGTGTCGGTACAATACATACCGGCATCCTTTTTGTTATATAGGATAAGATATAAATAAGGTGAAAAAGTTGGGATGAAATTATTGTAACAAAATAATTTGTCGTACCTTTGCAACCCAAATCTGTATTATAAGAATGAGACAACTTAAAATTACAAAAAGTATCACTAACAGAGAGAGCGCTTCTCTTGACAAGTATTTGCAGGAAATCGGTCGCGAAGACCTCATTACTGTTGAAGAGGAAGTGGAGCTCGCTCAGCGCATCCGCAAGGGTGACCGTGTTGCACTGGAGAAATTGACACGTGCCAATCTGCGTTTCGTTGTATCTGTGGCCAAGCAGTACCAAAACCAAGGTTTGAGTTTGCCCGACTTGATTAACGAGGGTAATTTAGGACTGATCAAGGCTGCCGAAAAGTTCGATGAAACACGTGGTTTCAAGTTCATCAGTTATGCAGTATGGTGGATACGTCAGTCCATTCTGCAGGCTTTGGCAGAGCAGTCGCGTATTGTACGTCTTCCGTTGAACCAGGTAGGCTCGCTGAATAAAATCAGCAAGGCCTTCTCCAAGTTCGAGCAGGAAAACGAACGTCGTCCGTCTCCTGAAGAGCTTGCCGATGAACTGGAAATCCCTGTTGACAAAATCTCTGATACGCTGAAGGTGTCCGGCCGTCACATTTCGGTGGACGCACCTTTTGTAGAAGGAGAGGACAACAGCTTGCTCGATGTGCTGGTCAACGACGACTCCCCTATGGCCGACCGCTCTTTGGTGAACGAGTCTCTTGCGAGGGAAATTGATAGAGCTCTTTCTACGTTAACCGATAGGGAAAAAGAAATCATACAGATGTTTTTCGGTATCGGACAGCAGGAAATGACATTAGAGGAAATCGGCGACAAATTCGGCTTGACCCGTGAGCGTGTGCGTCAGATTAAGGAAAAAGCAATCAGAAGATTAAGACAAAGTAATCGTAGTAAATTGCTCAAATCTTATTTGGGATAAATAAGAAATATCAGTTTCCGACAAATAGAAGGAATTAAAAAACCGTACGTCTTTAGTAGGCGTGCGGTTTTTTTTATATCTTTGCCCCCATTGATAATTCATAACTTATAACTCATAACTCAATGAAATACGTTCGTATACTTTGTGCCGTAGCTTTGGTTTTTGCATTGTGCTCGGCTTTTACAATGAAAGATAAGGAAAAGGCTGTATATGCTTTTGGTGTGGCGGCTTCTTTCAATGACTCCATCGTATATTATACAGACATCCAGGTATTGGACAGCGTAGAGCTGGATAAGAATGGATTCTTGCCCAAGCGTGATTTATACACTTACCAGCTCAAGAACTATCTGGAGTACAATCTGAAGAAGCCGGACTATACTTGTATGATTTATTTCTCTGAAAACAGGAAAAAGTTGGAAAAAGAGGCTGTAAAGGTAAAAGGTAAGTATAAGAAGAGTAAGAATATGGTTTTGCAGGTGGTGAAGCCTGAAGCTTTCACATTTACAAAACCGCAGGAATAATTTAGGGAATATACATATGATGAAATCCAGACTCTTTCTACTATTGTGGATGTGCTGCTCGGTTTTACTGACAGCATGCGAAAACGAGGATCCCATACCGGAACCTCCCGTTGCTGGTAGCCGCACGGTACTGGCATATCTTGCGGCAGATCATCGTGGTACACTTAATAATTTGTCTTCTTTAGCCTTATTAGATTTGGAGGAAATGAGATTGGGTATGGCAAAAGTGAACAATAGTAGTAATATGCGCCTATTAGTTTATATTGATACTGATTCTTCTCCACGTCTCATTGAGTTGAAAAATGAAGGTGGTAAATTGCAGGAAACAACGGTAAAGACCTATGAAAATCGTAATTCTGTGGGTGTGGCTGAGACTTTGGAAGTCTTTAATGATGTCTTTAAAAACAGTGAATACAGAGCTGAAAGCTATGGTTTGATTTATTGGTCGCATGGAGATGGTTGGATTCCTAATCCACTTCCTTCTACCAGATGGGTAGGGCAAGACACAGGTTCGGGCACTCATTACATGAATATTGAAGATTTGGTTACAATATTGTCTGCTGATGCTGTTCCTCATTTTGATTTTGTCTTGTTCGATGCCTGCTTTATGCAGTCCATTGAAGTGGCTTATGCCTTGCGCAACTTTACTGATTATTATATTGGTTCACCTACAGAAATACCTGGACCGGGGGCACGCTATGATGTACTTGTTCCTGCGTTGTTTTCGGACGGTGAAGTGGCGTTGAAGGTAGCTGCCGCTTATTACGAGCCTTACAAGAAAATTTATAATGGAGGGAGTGGAATATCCAATACGAATTGGACAGGCGGTGTTTCCGTTTGTGCGCTACAGAGTTCAGTGTTAGAGTCTTTGGCAAGTATTACCAAGCAAGTCTTGTCAGAGAATGCTGATAGTGAGGAATTGCGTTCTCTTGTTTTTAATTACGACCAACGTCGTGAAAGTAGTAATATTGGTTATTATGATTTTGTCCAGCTGATGCAACAGTTAACTGATGCTTCTGGCTTTGCTACTTGGAAGCAGGTTTATGATATGGCAGTACCCTATTGGGAGACTACTTCCAAGAACTATTCTGGTTATACCGGCATGTTTTCTATGGAAGGTTCAAGCGGTGTTTCCCATTATATACCGTCTTTGTCTAAACAGGCGGCTGCCGCAGCGTTTCGTTCCACGGATTGGTATAAGTCTGCCGGTCTTTCCAAGCTGGGTTGGTAAGGCTATTCAAAGTTACATATTGTATAAGGCTGTGTCCGGAAAAAGTATATGAGTGCTTTCTCATAATCTATTTTTAGGCGCGGATTACGCGAATTACGCGGATTAGTTAATCGAATCCGTGAACTTCGCGTAATCCGCGCCTAAAATATATCTATTAAGAGTACTTTTACCCCTTCTTTTTATGCCTATTCTTGTTGAAAATTAGTTATTTAACAATATTTTCTTATGGAAATTATGTTTTATTGAAAATAATTCTTTTCTTTGCATCGTCAAACTTAAAAAAACAAAGAATTATGAAATATGTAATCATTGGCGGTGTAGCAGGTGGAGCCACGGCAGCCGCCCGACTAAGAAGAGTGGACGAAATGGCTGAAATTCTCTTATTGGAGAAAGGCCCTTACATCTCGTACGCTAATTGTGGTTTACCTTATTATATAGGCGGAGTGATAGCAGAGCGCGAGAAGCTGCTGGTGCAGACACCCGAATCTTTCGGCAAGCGCTTCCGCATTGATGTGCGTGTGCAGAATGAAGTAATCGCCATCCATCCCAAAAACAAGACCGTTACCATACGCAATGTGAAAGGCAAGGAGTACGACGAAAGCTATGACAAACTTTTGCTTTCTCCCGGTGCCAACCCCGTGAAGCCCCCCTTGGAAGGCATTAATTCCGAAGGCATCTTCACGTTGCGCAATGTAGAAGATACCGACCATATCAAGGCTTATATCTCGGACAAGCAGGTGAAACGCGCCGTGGTGGTAGGTGCCGGTTTCATCGGATTGGAAATGGCGGAGAACCTGCATCATGCCGGTGTTCATGTGTCTGTAGTCGAAATGGGTAATCAGGTGATGGCACCTATCGACTTCTCTATGGCGGCACCTATTCATCAGCATCTGTTGCAGAAAGGCGTCTCTCTCTATCTGGAAGAAGGAGTAACCCATTTCAAGCGTACGGACAACGGAATCACCGTATTCCTGAAAAGCGGAAAGGCCATTCCTGCCGATATGGTGTTACTCTCCATCGGTGTGCGTCCTGCCACTGCATTGGCGCAACAAGCCGGCTTGAAACTGGGCGAGATGGGCGGTATCTGGGTAGACGAACACTTGGAGACTTCCGAAAAAGACATCTATGCTGTGGGCGATGCCATCGAATATCCTCATCCGCTGACCGGAAAGCCCTGGCTCAATTATCTGGCAAATCCTGCCAACCGCCAGGGACGTATCGTTGCTGATAATATGGTGTTTGGCAATACTGTTTCCTACGAAGGAGCTATCGGCACCTCCATTGCCAAAGTATTCGACATGACGGTAGCCTCTACGGGCCTTGCAGCCAAACGCTTGAAGCAGTGGGGCATGGAATATCAAAGCTCGGTGACTCACTCGGCATCTCATGCCGGTTACTATCCGGATGCCCTACCTTTGACCTTGAAACTGACTTTCCATCCCAAAACCGGTAAACTCTATGGTGCGCAATGTATCGGTTACGAGGGAGTGGACAAGCGAATCGACCAGATAGCCGGACTCATCAAGCGGGGTGGCACAGTCTACGATTTGATGGAGACGGAGCACACGTATGCGCCTCCTTTCTCCTCGGCCAAAGACCCCATCGCTATTGGCGGCTATGTAGCATCGAACATTATCAGCGGTGCTATGCCTGTCATCTCTTGGCGCGAGCTGGTAGAAGAGAAGGATAAAGTGATGCTGATAGATACCCGTACGCCCGAGGAATTCTCTTTCGGCACCATTCCGGGAGCCGTCAATATTCCGTTGGACGAAATGCGCGAGCATTTGGCAGAGATACCTACAGACAAGCCGGTAGTGCTTTTCTGTGCTGTGGGTCTGCGCGGTTATCTGTCCCTGCGCATCCTGATGGGGTGCGGCTATCGCAATGTGCGCAATCTGATAGGTGGTTATAAGACCTACTCCACGGCAACAGCACCTCTGCCGTCTCTATCTGCTCCGGCAGGCGGCGGCTCTTCTTCTTCTTCGGTAGAGGCTGCTACTGATGATGTTCCTGCGGATGCATCAGTGTCCAAGAAGGAAACGTTGAAGATAAATGCTTGCGGTTTGCAATGTCCGGGACCTATCATGCAGGTGAAAAAGGCGATGGATAGCATTGCTGTGGGCGAGCGTGTGGAGATTGTGGCAACCGATGCCGGTTTTGCACGCGATGCTTCTGCCTGGTGTGATACGACGGGAAATAAATTGATAGAGAAGCATGACGAGAAAGGACGCTATACGGTAGTCATCGAGAAAGGTGCTCCGGCTTGTACATCTGCTTCCAATGTTTCCGCAGCCGGGGGGAGGGGAAAGACGCTGATTCTGTTCAGTGACGACCTGGACAAAGCGCTGGCAACCTTCGTACTAGCAAACGGAGCAGCGGCAACGGGACAGAAAGTAACCATTTTCTTCACCTTCTGGGGACTGAACGTCTTGAAGAAAGTGCAGAAACCCAGTGTGCAGAAGGACTTCTTCGGCAAGATGTTCGGCATGATGCTGCCGTCCAGCTCTTTGAAACTGAAGTTGTCGCAGATGAATATGTTTGGCATGGGCAGCCGCATGATGCGCTTCTTGATGAAGCGCAAGGGAGTGGATTCTTTGGAGTCGTTGCGCTCGCAGGCATTGGCGCAGGGAGTGGAATTCATTGCTTGCCAGATGTCTATGGATATGATGGGCATCCAGCACGAAGAACTTCTGGATGAAGTAACCATCGGCGGCGTGGCTACCTATATGGAACGTGCGGACAAGGCAAATGTGAACTTATTTATATAGGAGGACAAGATATGGAGACTTTATGTAAAATCCGTGATGTTTATCGGGCTATTGCCGAGTTCGAGGTGCAGTTTACGCAGATGTATGATTTATCGCTGAATGAAGGAATGCTGTTGTGCACGCTGCTCAATACTCCTAAGCTTACCTCCAGTGAGATAGCCGAGGCACTGGGTTTGTCTGCCTCCAACACTTCAAAGGTCATTCGCTCTGTCGAGGGAAAGAAGCTCATTACCCGTCTGATAGGTAAGGAAGATAAGCGTCAGATGCGTTTTTCTCTTACGACAGAAGGCAAGAACCGGATTTCGGATATTAAGAATGCTACTTTCGAATTGTCGGAGTTGTTGCAGCAGGTAGTTAGCCTCGTATAGTTTTGTGTAAAAGCGAATTAATATCGTGTTTGCAGGAAGTTAATATCCTGCGGACACGATATTTGTTTTTTGTAGGACACGTTATTAACTTCTTGCACGACATGTTGTTAGTATCGTGTATTGCATGCTATAAATTGTTTGTATCTGTTCGTGTGTATTTCTATCTTTTATTACTGAGAAATTTACTAAGAATCTTTAATAATGTCTCTTTCGACAATTTCTTAACTCTTAATCAATTCTTTTCTCTGTTTTAAAAATGAACTTGATTGGAAAAGCCATTCTTTATGAATCGCCTATATACTCAGTCGTATTTCCGTAAAGGAACACAAGCTTGATACCAAAGAAATAAATTGAAACTTTCTATGTCAATTGCCTAATATTATTTTACTTTGCTGTCAAATAGTAAGCAATACAGCGATTGATATGCAGAAATTATTGTCTTTGCCGCCTAATCTGGTGTCGGCATTCTATGAACTGGAAAATGTAGACCGTACGGAATGGTTTTGTACTTCCGACCCGGTGGGAATGAAACTTGGCTCGGGTGGGGGAACTACCTGGCTCTTGAGAGAATGGCAGAAGGAACGGGATAGGAAGTATTGGGCGGAGGAGCGTATTCCAACAGAAAAGTGCATTCCAACAGAGAAAAGCATTCCAATAGAGAAGCGTATTCTGCTGCATGCCGGAGGACAAAGCCGTCGTTTACCGGGATATGCACCGGCGGGCAAGATATTGACCCCGATTCCGGTGTTTCGCTGGGCGCGTGGACAAAAACTGGGACAGAATTTATTATCCCTTCAACTCCCACTTTACGAAAAGATAATGGAGCGGGCTCCCGAAAGACTGCGTACGCTGATTGCCAGTGGTGACGTATATATCCGTGCGGAAAAGCCGCTTCAAGAGATTCCCGATGCAGATGTGGTGTGCTATGGACTGTGGGTAGACCCGTTGCTCGCCACACATCATGGTGTGTTTATCTCGGACCGGAATCAACCGGAATCCTTGGATTTCATGCTTCAGAAACCCTCTCTGGAAGAATTGGAAAACCTCTCCAAGACACATCTCTTTTTAATGGATATCGGCATCTGGCTATTGAGCGACCGGGCCGTTGACTTGCTGATGAAACGTTCGCAGAAGGCAGATGGGGCTTTGGACGTGGATACGCCATATTCCGACTTGAAATACTATGACTTGTATGCTGACTTTGGCTTGTCCTTAGGAAATCATCCCCGTATTGAGGATGAAGAGCTGAATAGCCTCTCCGTCGCCATATTGCCTTTGCCCGGAGGCGAATTCTACCATTATGGAACAAGCCGCGAACTGTTGTCTTCAACCGTCACCTTACAGAATAAGGTCTACGACCAGCGCCAGATTATGCACCGGAAGTTGAAGCCCAATCCGGCCATCTTTGTGCAGAATGCAGAAGTGCATCTCCCCCTTACTCCGAAGAACGACAGTCTTTGGATTGAAAATAGCTTTGTTGGAGCTTCTTGGCGGCTGGGGGCACGGCAGATTATCACGGGTGTTCCCAAGAATGACTGGAGGCTGACCATTCCAGACGGTATCTGCATTGATATAGTTCCGCTTGCCGACCAGCGCTGGGCAGTACGCCCCTATGGTTTTGACGATACTTTTAAGGGGGATATTCGGGATGAAAAGACACTGTTCCTTGGAATGTCGTTTTCGGAATGGCTGGTCGAACGGGAATTGTCGGTGGAAGACATCACCGGCAGAAAAGAGGACCTGCAGGCTGCTGCCATCTTCCCGGTTGTGGAAGATAAAGAGCAGATGGGGACAGTGCTTCGATGGATGGTTTCCGAACCGGGCTTGACGGAAGGAAAGGCTGTCTGGCTGGAAAGTCGTCGGTTGTCCGCCGACGAAATTTCAGCACAAGCCGACTTGCGTCTGCTGTATGCACAGCGGGAGAGCTTCTGCAAAGGAAACTGGGAAGTGCTGGCACGCAACCATGCAAAGAGTGTATTCTATCAACTCGACTTGATGGATGTGGCCGGTGAATTCCATAAATTCGGCATTGACAAGCCGGAAGTGTTGCCGACAGATGCCTCGCTGATGCAGCGTATCCATAACCGGATGCTGCGTGCACAGATTGAGAAGCTGGACGGAAGGGACTTCAAGGCAGACGAGCAGGCCGCATTCAACTTGTTGCGCGAAGGATTGCTGACTGATTTGTATGAACGCAAGAGCAGTCCTCGCCTGAATGTGTATAGTGACCAGATTGTATGGGGGCGTAGCCCCGTACGCATAGATATGGCGGGAGGATGGACGGACACTCCGCCTTACTCCTTGTTTGCCGGTGGGAGTGTGGTGAATATTGCCATTGAACTGAACGGGCAGCCGCCTTTACAAGTGTACATCAAACCTTGCGCGGAGCATCGCATCGTGTTGCGCTCCATTGATATGGGAGCCATGGAGGTGGTGAATACTTTTGAGGAATTGCAATCCTATTGCATGATAGGTTCCCCCTTTTCCATTCCCAAAGCAGCATTGGCGCTGGCCGGGTTTGTTCCGGCTTTTTCAGAAACGGCTTATCCTTCGCTGGAAAAACAACTGGAAGCCTTCGGCACAGGTATAGAGATTACATTGCTTTCTGCCATACCTGCAGGTTCCGGTCTGGGCACAAGCTCCATTTTGGCTTCTACTGTCTTGGGTTCATTGAGTGACTTTTGCGGACTGATGTGGGATAAGAACGAAATATGCCGCCGTACGCTTGCCCTGGAACAGTTGCTGACGACCGGTGGCGGTTGGCAAGACCAATACGGTGGGGTACTGCAAGGTATCAAACTGTTGCAGACGGAGGCTGGATTTGCCCAGCAGCCATTGGTACGCTGGTTGCCCGAGCATTTGTTTACCCATCCGGAATACCGCGATTGCCATCTGCTGTATTATACGGGCATTACGCGTACAGCCAAGGGCATCCTTGCAGAAATAGTACGCTCCATGTTCCTCAACTCTTCCCTGCACCTGGGGTTATTAGAAGAGATGAAAGCACATGCCTTGGATATGGCCGAAGCCATTCAACGGAATGACTTCAAGAGTTTCGGAACACTGGTAGGCAAGACATGGATGCAGAAGAAGGCACTGGACAGTGGAACAAATCCTCCTGCCGTAGAGGACATCATCCGTCAGATAAAAGACTATACCTTAGGATATAAACTGCCGGGAGCCGGTGGGGGAGGTTATCTGTATATGGTGGCTAAGGATCCGCAGGCAGCCCTGCGCATCCGTGAGACCTTGACGCTGAATGTACCGAATCCGAGAGCCAGGTTCGTAGAAATGTCACTCTCGGATAAGGGATTCCAGGTGTCGCGGAGCTGAAATTCATCATTCATGATGATACGGCCCCCCGTTCAGTATGGTCATCGCCCGGTAGAGTTGCTCCACAAAGATGAGGCGCACCATCTGATGGGAAAAGGTCATGCGTGAGAGGGACATCTTCTCGTGTGCCGCTTCGTACACTTTGGGGGAGAATCCGTAAGGGCCTCCGATAATAAATACCAGCCGTTTGTTCACGGTATTCATCTTGCGCTTCATATAGTCTGCAAACTCTATGGAGCGCATTTCTTTTCCACCTTCGTCCAGCAGTACGACCACATCTCCCGGCTGGAGAGCTTTCAATATCAGTTCCCCTTCCTTTTCCTTCTGCACTTCCATGGAGAGGCTCTTGGTGTTTTTCAGTTCGGGGATGACTTCCATCTCGAATGAGAGATAACGCTTGGTACGTTGCACATAGTCGTTGATGGCTGTTATAAAGTGTTGTTCTACAGTTCGTCCTACAACGAGCAGAGTAGTTTTCATACTGGTTCTGTTTTGATTAGCGCACAAATTTAGCATTTTTTTATTGTATTTTGAGACAAATGCTTACCTTTGCCTATCATAAATACTTGTGAAAATGAAAAAACGGGTAATCTTTTTGTTGACCGGTCTCTTCATTTGGACGTCTGTGCTGCTGGCTCAGAATGTTCCCGAGGGAGTGATTGGAGCCTTCAAGGAAGGAAACTCTCAGGAGCTCAACAAGTATCTGGGTGACAAGGTCGATTTAATCATTCAGAATAAGTCGACCCACGCCGACAAGCGGACGGCAGAGGGCACAATGGCTGCTTTCTTTTCCAACCACAAGGTCGGCAGTTTTAATGTGAACCATCAGGGGAAGCGCGATGAGTCCGGTTTCGTCATCGGTACCTTGATGACCGCAAATGGAAACTTTCGGGTGAATTGTTTCTTCAGAAAAGTACAGAGCAAATATGTCATACATCAAATAAGGATAGATAAAACAGATGAATAAGGAAGAAGAATTGATTGACAGGCTGATAGACCTGGCTTTCGCCGAAGATATAGGCGATGGAGACCATACAACCCTTTCGTGCATTCCTGCTACGGCAATGGGCAAGTCCAAACTGTTGATAAAAGAACCGGGCATCCTGGCCGGTATCGAGATAGCAAAGGAGGTGTTCCGCCGTTTCGATCCTACCATGAAGGTGGAAGTGTTCATTAATGACGGTACAGCCGTAAAGCCTGGTGATGTGGCCATGATTGTGGAAGGCAAGATACAGTCTTTGTTGCAAACGGAGCGTCTGATGCTGAACATCATGCAGCGCATGAGTGGCATTGCCACCATGACACATAAGTATGCCGAGCAACTGAAAGGTACGAATACCCGTGTACTCGATACCCGCAAGACTACTCCGGGCATGCGTATCCTCGAGAAAATGGCAGTGAAAATCGGTGGCGGTGTAAACCACCGTATCGGCTTGTTCGATATGATTTTGCTGAAAGACAACCATGTGGACTTTGCGGGAGGCATCGACAAGGCCATCAACCGTGCGAAGGAATATTGCAAGGGAAAAGGCAAGGACCTCAAGATAGAAATAGAAGTGCGCAACTTCGACGAATTGCAGCAGGTGCTCGACCTGGGCGGTGTAGACCGTATCATGTTCGACAACTTTACGCCGGCAATGACAAAGAAGGCCGTAGAGATGGTAGGCGGCCGCTATGAAACGGAATCTTCCGGCGGCATCACGTTTGATACGCTCCGCGACTATGCCGAATGCGGTGTAGACTTTATCTCAGTCGGTGCGCTGACCCATTCTGTGAAGGGATTGGATATGAGTTTTAAAGCATGTTGACAAAGGCAGAACGCGTTATTGCAGAATAATAAGGAAAGCCTCTCATAAAGAATGCTGCATTAAGGCAGATTTATGAGAGGCTTTCTCTTGATAACCGGTAGAGTAATGGCACCCGGAAAAACAGATGGTGTATTTGGGAGAAACAGATGGTCTGTTTGGGGCAGATAGATGATGCGTTTGGCTGTAACGGATGATGTGTTTCAATGGATAAATAGCGTAGGAAGGTATGAAAAACATAACATGGAATAAAGTAAAAACAACTGTCAAAGGTTGGCAAGTGGGAGACTACATCCGGCAGACTTCCATTGTGGTGATTGGTGTACTGATTACCTTTGCCGGTAGTGAGTTGGTTACTCAAAACTCCGAGAAGAAAGATATTCAAGCCACCATGTCGCTGATTAGGGATGAACTGAAAAGCAACCGGGAGAATTATGAGAGTATCGTTTCAGAGTTTAGAGAGGATGAACGTCTTTCCAGCTTATTGGTGGAGTATGACTTAAAGCATCGGACGATACCAGAAGATTCATTGATACAGTTCCGCTTTCTTATGGGGCATATCCGCAGTTTTTATTATAGTCAGAATGCATTGGATATACTTAAAAACTCCATGTTGATGCAGAAGATTTCAGATAAAGAGCTACTGTTGCAGTTGACCGGAATCTATGAGGTATTGGATGGATTTAGGGCGACTATGAATGGCTATTACGATATGAAGGACGAAATTATGGTTCCTTTCCATTTGGCATTGACTGATGAACAGACGGACCAGATAAATCGTGGAGGATATGAGGCGTGGGATATTTACTTGTCGGACAGGTCGGTACGGAACTTTGTCAGGGTAGCGCGGAACTATTTTACGCCGGACTATGTAGAACGTGTGGGAAAACGTATAGACGAGGCAATACAAGCGCTTGAGAAAAAGTATCATTTAGAATGAAAAGATATGGGAAAGACAAGCTTTAACAGGTTGAACCATAAGATAAAAAGTTGGCGCATAGGTGATTATTTCCGCCAGTTCAGTATTGTGGCTGCGGGCATCATTGTCACTTTCTGGGGAAATGACCGGATTACCGAGAATGCCCGCCAAAAGGAAGTGCGTGCTACGATGCAGTTGGTAACGGAAGAGTTGGAATATAATAGGCAGGAGCTCCGTAATATAAAGCACTTGTTGGATATTGACATACACATGAGTCTGTTGTTGAGGGAACATGATATGGATGTATCCAAGATACCGACAGATACTCTGTGGAAGTATGGCAAGTTTTTCAATAATATGGATGAATTTTCTTATAGGACAGATGCGCTGGATGTGCTGAAAGGTTCTTCATTGATGCAGTATATACCGGACAAACGTATGTTGCAGGATGTATTGCAGACTTATTTTGAGTTGGGCAGGAAACAAAAGGATGTCAGTGATTACTATGCAACGAAAACAGATGCTCTTATGAGTGCTGCCATGTCCAGGGAGTGGGCGAATGTTTTTGACGGTGGCGACGGTCTTCGGGACCAGGCCTTGTTTCTTGTGCAGTATAAGAAATTTATCAATTACGTCAACATGGTTCCCGGTTTTCTGTATTGGCATGAATTTGATAAACTGGATGAGATGCTGGACAAGCAAATACAGGCTTTGAAAGCCAAATATAAATAATCTCCGTTCTTTAACTTCTTTTTAGAATTAATTCAGCAGCATTTTCCGCAATGCTGCGTCTAACTAACAAACGACGCAAAGAGGCGTCCGTAAAACGAGCACTGACATTGGAAAATGAGATAGAACTGATTGAGGGCTGCCGGGCAGGAAAGGATTCCGCCCGAAAGGAATTATACACCCTCTACTCCAAGCAGATGCTGGCGGTATGTTACCGCTATACGGGCGATGTCGATGCGGCCCATGACGTATTGCACGATGGCTTCATCAAAATTTTCACCCACTTCACCTTCCGTGGCGAATGTGCATTGAGTACCTGGGTGACAAGGGTAATGGTGACGCAGGCGATAGACTACCTGCGGAAACAGCAACGTTTCAGCCAACTGGTGGTGAATGAGGAACAATTGCCCGACATTCCGGATGAAGCAGGCATTGCCGAAACCGGAGGCCGTATTTCCGAAGAAATGCTGATGGCGTTCGTGGCGGAACTTCCCGATGGATGCCGTACTGTATTCAACTTATACGTCTTTGAGGAGAAATCGCACAAGGAAATAGCCGAAATCCTCCACATCAAAGAGCATTCGTCTACCTCGCAGTTGCATCGTGCTAAGTGTTTGTTGATAAAAAGAATTAAAGAATATACTGAATATGAGAGAAAATGATGAAATAACCGGTTTGTTCCGCAGTCGTCTTGCCGGCGCAGAGATGACAGTGCGGGAGGACTTCTGGGAAGGGTTGCAACGTGACTTGCCGTCACCGGTTGCCGCAAAAGGCAGGAGGCCGCTTTTTCTTTCTCCGAGGTTTCACCGCGTAGCCGCAGCCGCCTCTGTTGTATTTGTACTGGGAGCTGCTTCTGCCGCTTTCTGGTATTTCTCTCCGAAAGAGGAAATCAAGGAGGCCTTTACACAAGTGGCGGCCATGACGCCGGAAGGTAACTTGAACGGGGATGTGGTGCAGGAAAGTTTTCCCTCTATCCATCAGGCCAACCCCATGGCACAAAAGCCCGGTACACAGCATCCCGCCAACGGCATTCCGGCAGGATTGACGGCGCAGGCCGATGAGGATGAATCCGTGTCTGTCCATGTTTCCATTCGGATTACCCAACGGGTGTACGGAAACCAGCAGCAGCCGGGAAACGGTTATTACAGTAACGGAACTCCGGCCGGAAACGGGAACTACCATTCAAATCCTGGCCATAAGGATGCTGATATAGATAGAATGCTGCCATCTTCTGAGGAAGAACCGGCAAACTCTGTGGCTGTATCGCCATCCAAGCCCCGTAATTGGGCATTGAAAGCAGGCATCGGCACTTCCCTGCCGAAAGGGAATTTTCATATGCCGTTCACGGCCGGGGTAAGCGTGGAACGTTGTTTGAACAAGCATTTCTCCTTGGAAGCCGGTCTTCAGTATAATTGCTTGGATGGTGACCATACGTTGCATACGCTGGAAGTTCCGGTAAGGCTGAACATGATGCTGGCCAGTACGCCGAAAGTGGATTTCTATGCTATGGTAGGTGGAGCAGCCGAGAAATGCATTGCTGGTGCTCCGGACAATGGTTTCGGTGCAGAGCCGGTACAGTTGTCGGTTGCTGCCGGAGTAGGGGTACGCTATAAAATGAACAACCGTTTTGCCTTGTTTGCAGAGCCGTCTGTATCCCATCATTTCGATACGGACTCGCAGACAAGAACCTTGCGTACGGAACGGCCCACCAATCTGAATCTGTTGTGCGGCGTGCGCATGACTTATTAATCTTAAATACCATACAAATATGAAGACTCTATACAATAAATTACATATATTCGGGCAGACTATGCTGCTCGTATTCTTTACTCTTTCTGTTCTCTCTTTGAGCTCTTGCAGCAAAGAAACGTTGGACTACAACCATCCGGATGTAGACTTGTTTGTCAAGCAGTTGAAGGCTGGCAAATATTCTACCCAAAGTCCGGATGGATTGAGTAACATGCCCAAGTTCACTTCCGAAGATATAGAGGAATTGCTGAAGTATGCCGAGGACTTGACGGTCATTCCCTCTTTCCCCCTGGCTCCGGTATCCTATTCGGCAGGTGGCAAGCTGCGTTTGGGCGAATGCATCCTGTGGACGGTAGAGACTATCCGCCTCGGGAACAATGCTTCGATGGGATGCAAGATGGTACATACGGATGCGGAGAATTATGAAGGTATCTATTTCCTTTCGGACGAAGAGGTGCTGGATGCCGCTTCGCGCTACCGCCGCTGGTGGGAAACCCGTAAGTATCCACGGACTATGTGGACGATTGATCCCTGCTATGACGAACCGCTTTGTGGCAGCGGATATATGTGGTGGTGACCTGTTTTTAGGGATTAAGGATTAGGTATTAAGTAATCAAACTGTCAGGTGAAGAGATTTATACTTGTAATGGGGCTGCTCTGTGCAGTAGCCTTCCCTTGCTATGCCCAAAACTGGACCCCTCAGGACTCGTTGAGGCTGAACCGGTTGCTGAAGGGCGAGGGGGAGGTAAAACTGAATCCGGAGGTATTGCAGGAATTGGAAATGAACAATTCTCTGGGTACTCCGAAAGCGGTGATGGACAAGTCGTGGATGGATTTTGATAATTCATTGCCCGTCATGCCGAAAGCGCCCGAGAAAAAAGTGGTGCTTACCTTACGTCCTTATACAGCCAATACCAAATATAATTGGGACCCCATTTATCAGAAAAAAATCAAGGTAGACAAGGATACTTGGCGAGGAGATGAATTCTATGCGCTTAAGATTCTGATGATTCCTACGAACTGGGCTAAACATCCGTTTGATGCCGGTCCGCGTGAGACTGTGGAGCAGATTGAAGCAACCGGTTTGCGTTACCGGGTGACGGAGCGGGCCAATAATATGGCTGTGGGCGGTTGGCAGGGTGCCAGTGGCGGTGGAATTTCCGGTTTAGACCTGATGACACCTTTTACCCGTGAGTTTTGGAATTTCAAAGGCCGCAAGCGCCGTGCCCGTACGCTGGAAGTATTGAAGGCGTATGGAGATTCGATAACTGTTTTGGAACAACAGTAATTTATCACTTTTTGTCAAATTTTGAACTTTCTTTCTCCTCTTCTTGTTTTCATTAGTAAACCTTTAAAAAAAGTAATAATGAACAGAGTGACTTCTCTATTTGGAATAAGATATCCGATAATTCAAGGTGGTATGGTGTGGTGTAGCGGCTGGAGACTTGCTGCTGCTGTAAGCAATGCGGGAGGGCTGGGCTTGCTCGGCGCAGGTTCGATGCATCCCGAAACGTTGCGGGAGCATATCAGGAAATGCCGTGAGGCTACGCATCATGCTTTTGGTGTGAATATTCCCTTGATGTATCCCCAGATAGAAGAGATAATGCAGATTGTGGCCGACGAGGGAGTGAAGATTGTATTTACATCTGCCGGCAGCCCGAAGAAATGGACTGGTTGGTTGCACGAGCGTGGCATCACGGTGGTGCATGTTGTTTCGTCCTCGCGTTTTGCCGTGAAGGCAGAAGAGGCGGGTGTTGATGCAATAGTTGCCGAAGGCTTCGAAGCCGGTGGGCACAATGGGAGGGAGGAGACTACCACCCTGTGCCTGATACCAGCTGTACGTGCAGTTACTACACTTCCGCTGATTGCCGCCGGTGGCATTGCAACGGGTGAGGCCATGCTGGCTGCCCGGGTGCTGGGTGCGGAAGGTGTGCAGATTGGTACACGCTTTGCCTTGACGGCAGAGAGTTCTGCAAACGAGGTATTTAAGGATTACTGCTTGCATTTGGAAGAAGGGGATACCCGTCTGCTTTTGAAGAAATTGGCTCCGGTGCGTCTGGTGCGCAATAACTTTCGCAGCGCCGTAGAGGCTGCTGAGGCTGTGGGAGCTTCAGAGGAAGAACTTCGTATCCTTTTAGGGCGTGGCCGTGCCAAACGTGGTATTTTTGAAGGTGACTTGGAAGAAGGGGAACTGGAAATAGGGCAGGTATCTGCCTTGCTGCATGGAAAGGGAGTGCAGTCTGTGGCGTCGGTCATGCAAGAGTTGGTGGAGGAGAGCAGAAGGGCGTGGGAGAGAATGCAGGAATTGGATTTCTGAATATTCCCTCTTCTGGTATCATATAACAATAAAAAAGGAATATTCCCGGTGATTTCGGGGATATTCCTTTTTTAGTTTCAACTTATAACCTTTTATCCTTTGGGGATATTGGTTGTGTCTTTTGCCGTATTTCCACTTGTGGCGGAATTACTTGTGCCATTGCTGCTGGCAGTGGCGCTACCGGTAGCCATATTTGTTGCACTTTTACCGGCTGTCTGCACAGCAGGTTGCTCTTCCCAATGGAACGGTTCAAAGCTACTGTTCGGGTCAACCCAGGACGGTTTCTTGGAAGCATAAATAATGAATGGGGCAATGACTACAATCAGCGCACCGATGATGAGCACGGAGAACCATACTGTGTTGCTGCCTGTTGAAATCTGGCTGGGTGGGATAAAGCTCAGTACGAATGCCAGCAATGACCCGCAGAAACCAAGTCCACCGATGAGCCACATCAATCCGTTGCCATTCTTGCCGATACGGAACGGACGGTTCAGCTTCTTCATCTTATAACGCAGCACGATGGCTCCGGAGAACATCAGCATATACATGATAAGATAGAGGACTACGGTCAACTGTGACAGAATCTGGTAGAAACTCTGTACGGAAGGCATGACTACGAACAGAAGGCTCAGTACGGTTACTGCACCGCCTTGTACATAAAGGATGTTCTTCTGTACACCTAGTTTGTTTGTCTTCTGGAAGAACGGAGGCATGTAGCCTGCTTTTCCTACGGCAAAGATACCTTTGGACGGACCGGCAACCCATGTCAATACACCTGCCAGCACCCCGAATGCCAGAGCAATGGCGATGATGGGTGACAGCCAGGAGGCGCGGATGTAATGGAAATAGTTATCGAAGCCTACAAGCAGACTCTGTGTCAGACTGATGTCTTTGGCCGGGATGATGATGCCCAGTGAGAAAGTACCGAGCACGAAGATGATAACCGTAATGGCCGCACCGATGAACACTGCCTTCGGATAATTCTTGGAGGGATTGTTCACGTCTTTTACGTGGATACCGCCCATTTCCATACCGGCATAGAAGAGGAAGATACTGGCAGCAAGCACCACGTTGTCGAAGTTCGTCAAGTCGGGGAAGAAGCTGCTGTGGAAATCCAGGTTGGAGTGTCCGCCGGTGGCAAGGTAGATAATACCCAGGATAATCAGCAGTGCGGCAGGGATAATAGTCCCGACCAGGCCGCCGACCTTTGCCACTTTACCTACCCAGCTCATGCCCTTCATGGAAATGAACGTAGCTAGCCAGTAGATGATGAGGACAACAACGAGTGAGTAATACTTGTTGTTGGCCAGTGACATGTCGTGTACGTCGTTCATGCCGATGAAAGCAATGGATACGGCACCGAATGTCAATACGGTAGGATACCAGATTGTACTTTCAATCCATTGTACCCAGATGGCAAGGAAGCCCAGTTTTTTTCCGTAGGCTTCGCCCACCCAGCGGAACACACCGCCTTGCTTGTCTTGAAACATGGCAGCCAGTTCCGCGGCGACAAGTGACGTCGGAATCAGAAAAACAATGGCTGCAAATAAGTAGTAGAAGGCCGAACTCATTCCGTACACGGCCTCGGCAGGAAGTCCACGTAGGGATACTACTGCCGTCACATTCATGATTGCCAGGGTAAATACACCCAGCTTCACTGTTTGTTTAATATTTGCCATAAGTTAAGGTTTTAGATGAAAAATATATTCAAAATCAGCGTCTATAACAACACTTGGGGAGAGTTGTTCCCAACGGATAAGTGAAAGTTCAGGTTTTAACTATTCAGGAAGCGTCGGCTTTGGGCGCGGGCTTCTGTGCAACTTTCTTGTAGAACTCTTCTTTTTCCTTATTGCGCCGTTCGACCAGGCTCGTTACATACACTGTAAAGATAGGGAACATCATCATGCCCAGCGCAGCCAGCAGTACGGACAGTACCCGTCCGGTGGGAGTGACTGCTATGATATTGGAACCCACCGTCGTCACGTCCATAAATGCCCACCATAAGGCGTCTCCATATCCTTTGACTAAAGGATTGGGACCATGCTCCATGACATAAAAGGCCAGACTGGAAAAATAGACAGTGGCCAGCAACATGGTAAGGTAGGAAACGAACAGTCCCGATGCGCGGTTGTACGTCAGCCAACCCACCACGATAGCCATGGCGTAACCACCCCGCACCAATGGGATGAAACGCAGCATATAGGTTATCTCGGGTGAGAAAGTCCATCCCATATAGGCAATGATGTTTTGATAGGGTATAGCTACCAGCAGGAAAATGAAATGCGTGGCCACGTAGTGACCCTTCTTCTCTGCCAGGAACCATTCCAATACAAAATCTGCCAGGAACAGGGCGCATATCCACAACTGTACTTTCATGTAGACCGACTGTTCGTAAAAGGGGATCCCCTTGAACGTGTCGACAGAGATGCTGATAACTAAAAATAGCGACAGTATCAATATAATGACATGCAGTATGCCATAGATACCTTTTTCCCGCAATACAAATTCTGATAGAGCCATTTTCATGATGAAGTCCATTATAAAGTCATAAGTTATGAGTTATAAGTCATTTGCTGATTACGGTGCCTACCAACAAATAACTCATAACCTATAACTCATAACTAAAAAGAGAAACTTATTCTGTAATCGTTACGTTATCACCGTTGAACACACCCAGGCCGAGCTTGTTCATGATGAACTTGATTGCCGATTGGGCCTTTACGGAGTTTCCCGCTTCGTCTAGGGGAGGAGCGAAGGCCGATACTCCCATGACACCGGGCAATACGGCCATTACACCACCGCCTACACCGCTTTTGGCCGGTATGCCGGCGGTGTACATCCAGTCGCCCGAATGCTCGTAGAAGCCTACGGTAGAAATCATCGACGTGATTTTCGGTGCCAAGCTGGCTTCGAACACCGTTTGTTTGGTGACGGGGTTCACACCGTTATTGGCGATGGTTCCTGCGGCAATGCCCAGTTGCTGGGCCGTGATGCCGAGAGAACACTGGCGAGTATAGAGGTCGAGAGCCATGTCCGGATTATCGTAGATGCGGTTGTAGTTTTTCAGCAGCCAGGCAATGGAGCGGTTGTTGAAGTTGGTAGCCGTTTCCGATTTGTACAGTTCGTCGATGAGTTGTGGGGCAGAGCCGCACAGCTCAGTGACATTCTGTACAATGGCATCCCATTTTTTGTCGGAGTTTCCCACTGGCTGCACCATGGAACAAGCGGAAATGGCACCGGCATTTACCAATGGAGTGGAAGGGTGGTCGTTTTCCAGCAAAATGGCGATGATGGAGTTGAATGGTAGTCCCGTGGCATCGGCACCTATCATGTCCAGCACTTTCTGTGCACCGTATTGGCGCAGGATAAGGATGGCCGTGTGTACCTTCGAGACGGACTCTATACCGAAACGATAGTCTGTGTCACCTATATTGATGGTCTGCCCGTTCATCAGGCAGATGCTGAGTCCGAATAGTTTGGAGTCTATGTTGGCAAGGTAGGGAATATAATCCGCATTCTTGCCTCCTGTGCTGCCCTTCACCTCATTGTAGGCTTCTTGGGCAACCTCCTTTATTTGTGAAATTGATATTTTCTTTTCCATAAACACGTTGTGATGTACGATTAGACGATGTACGATTTACGATTGAAATTACTCCTTTAAACGTAGTCCGTATCAAGAGAAACTCTAATCGTACATCGTAAATCGTTTAATCGTAAATTAATTTATTTTTTATGAGTACGGCATCCGTGGTTGAATATTTTGGTTTCCACCGGCAGGTTCTTTTCCTGTGCCATACGGGTAGGAGTCGGGTAATCCAGTTTCTCCAGCTCCGTGATGGCATTCTTGATGTCACCCAGCAGCATGTCTGCCATGTCGCGGCTGAATCCTTGGCGAACAACGACGCGCATTACGACGTAGTCTTCCAGCTTTGAAGGCAGTGTATAGGCGGGTACCATCCAACCGTGTTGTGACAGCTTGTCCTGCAGGTCATACAGAGTCCATTTGGCAGCTCTTGCATATTCCGGTTTCAAATACCAGATAAACAGCGGGTTCACAACCTCGTCGGAATAGTTTACGAACGGAGCCATCTTGCCGATTTCGTCATGGATATACTTGGCGATGGTCAGAGAGTTGTACTGTACTTCCTTGTAACCCTGGAATCCCAAACGGATGAACTGGTAATATTGACCCAGAATCTGTGCGGCAGGACGGGAGAAGTTCAGGCCTACCTGAGTAATGTTGGCACCGAGGTAGTTTACGCTGAATGACATTTCTTCGGGCAGATATTCCTTGCCTTTCCAGCAAACCCAGCCCAGACCCGGATAAACTAGACCGAATTTGTGTCCGCTGACGCTGATGGAGAGTACCCACTTCAGACGGAAGTCCCACTTCTTTTCGGGATAGAGGAACGGGAGGATGAAACCACCGCTGGCGGCATCCACGTGGATAGGAATGTCGTAGCCGGTCTTTGCATTGTAGGCATCGAGGGCTTTGTCAAGGGCTTCGACGTCATCGTTCAGTCCTGTCCATGTAACGCCTTGGATAGGTACGATACAGATGGTGTTCTCATCACACATCTTCAAGGCTTCTTCGGGGTCGAGCGTGGTCTTGTCCAGTGTCAAAGGCACTTCACGCATTTCAATCTGCCACAATTGGGCGAATTTTTCCCATACCACCTGGAAACCGGTTGAAATAACGAAGTTTGGTTTGTCGAACGGTTTGCCTTGCGCCTGACGTTTCTTGCGCCAGCGCAACCAGGCTGCCACACCACCCAGCATACATGCCTCCGAGGAACCGATGGCAAGTGCGCCGGTTTTCCAGGTTTCTTTTTCAGGAGAGTTCCAGAGGTTGGCCACGATGTTGATACATTTACCGTTCATTACGGCGATGCGCGGATATTCGGTCTCGTCAATGTAGTTGATGTTGATGGCTTCGTTCATCAGCTTGGTTGCATATTCGTCCATATAGGTAGTGACGAATGTAGCCAGATTCAAGCGAGGCTGCGTTTGGGCGAAGGTCTCGTCTTTCACCATCTGATAGGCGATTTCCGGGGTAGTAGGTCCGTCGGGAATCTTTTCTACGGGTGAGGGTTGTAACATACGGTTTGAACCGAATACTTCAGTTTTTGCATCTCCTTTTCTGAAATTCAAATCTTCCATATTAATAAGTTTTTTAAAGGTTTAGGCGGCGGGGCTTTTCCCCGTCGAATTTCCCACAACAACGGGGTTTGCGGATGAAAGTTCCGGGGTTTTGCATTATTTGGCGTTTATTAAAGGGCAGCGTAGTAAAATCTTAAAAAACGAACATTCTGAAGGTAGGTTTGTTGTTCCCACATTATTCATTTAATTAATATACTACTATATGAAAATCAATACCGGAAGGGGTACAATCCCCCTTATCACGCTTGTCGGCATTTGGTCAGTCTCTGCATTGACTTCCTTGCCGGGATTGGCCGTATCACCTATTTTGGGACAGCTTACTACCATTTTTCCATATGCCACAGAACTGGATATACAGATGCTTACCTCCCTGCCTTCGCTGCTGATAATTCCTTTTGTGCTATTGGCGGGCAAGCTGGCCGAGAAACGTGACTTTGTGCGTCTGCTGAAAGTGGGACTTTGGATGTTTGCCGCCAGTGGGGTACTTTATCTTTTTTCGGACAAAATGTGGCAGTTGATGGTGGTCAGTGCTTTGCTCGGCATTGGCTCGGGACTGATAATCCCGTTGTCTACCGGTTTGGTTTCACGTTATTTCACGGGGGAGTATAGGGTAAAGCAGTTTGGTTACAGTTCTGCCATCACCAATGTGACGCTGGTTGTGGCAACGGCGGTGACTGGGTATCTGGCAGAGGTAAACTGGCACTTGCCTTTCGTGGTATATCTGCTTCCGTTGGTTTCTCTGCTGCTTGTCGGGTATTTGAAGGGAGATACCGGTCAGCCGCAGAAAACAGAAGATACGGCTACCGTTGTTCCGGAGGAATCCAAGCGTGCGATTCCCGGTAAATACGGCATCCATGTCCGCCATCTGCTACAGTTGATGCTGTTTTATGGCGTCACTACGTATGTAGTGCTGGCGGTTACTTTTGACTTGCCTTTTTTGATGGAGGCCCATCACTTCTCCAGCGGAAATTCCGGATTGATGATCTCCTTATTCTTCCTTGCCATTATGGCTCCGGGTTTCTTCCTGGGGCATATCGTGAAGTGGATGGGGAAACACACAAAGTTTTACAGCCTTTTGTCCATTGCAGCGGGTTTGCTTTTGATATGGATTTCGCCTAAAGAATGGCTGATAATACCGGGATGTATGTTGGTTGGTTTGGGATATGGTGTCATTCAACCGCTGATTTATGACGAGACAGTAGATACGGCTATACCGGAAAAAACAACTTTGGCACTGGCCTTTGTAATGGTAATGAATTATCTGGCGATTCTATTGTCCCCGTTCATTACAGACTTCTTTCAGACCTTGTTCCACACTAATTCCAAGGAATTTCCGTTTATTTTCAACCTCTGCATCACACTGCTCGCTATGTGGTGGGAGTATGCGAGGAAGAAGGATTCTTTGTTGGGGGGGAGTTATGAGTGATGAGTGATTTGTTGGTAATTGTGCTGCGCTACCATGCTGAAAGGAAAATACCAACAAATCACTCATCACTTATAACTTATAACTCAATCGCCTCATATTTCAGCCCGAAGACGTCGGCTACAGCTTTGTATGTTACTTTGCCTTCCACTACGTTCAATCCTTGCGCCAGAGCCGGGTCGTCCTTGTAGGCTTGTCTCCAGCCTTTGCATGCCAGGGCAACGGTGTAGGGCAGGGTGGCATTTGTCAGTGCCATGGTGGAGGTGAAGGGTACGGCGCCGGGGATATTGGCAACGGCGTAGTGCACAATTCCATCCACAATGTAGGTAGGATCGCTGTGCGTAGTGGGATGGGAGGTCTCGAAACAACCGCCCTGGTCGATGGCTACGTCCACGAGTACGGTGCCGGGTTTCATCATCTTCAGCATTTCGCGGGTGATGAGATGCGGGGCCTTGTCACCGGGGATGAGGACGGAACCTACTACCATGTCGATGTTCGGCAATTCCATCTTGATGTTATGGGTGGAAGAATAGAGTGTCTTTACGTTTTTCGGCATCACTTCGCTCAGGTAACGCAGGCGAGGGAGGTTGATGTCTGCAATCAGCACCTCGGCACCCATTCCGGCAGCTATCTGTGCGGCATTGGTGCCCACGATACCGCCTCCGAGGACAAGTACGCGTGCGGGACGTACGCCTGTCACGCCACCCATCAGTTTTCCCTTGCCGCCTTGTGGCTTTTCAAGGAAGCGGGCTCCTACTTGGGTAGCCATACGTCCTGCCACCTCGCTCATGGGGGTAAGCAGCGGAAGTGAACGGTCTTCTTTTTCCACGGTTTCGTAGGCGATGCAGACGGCACCGCTTTCAATCATGGCTTCGGTCAGTAATTTATCGGCTGCAAAGTGGAAATAGGTGAATACCACTTGTCCCTTTTTAATCAGTTTGTACTCCGGTGTAATAGGTTCCTTTACCTTGACAATCATGTCGGCTGCGGCATACGTGTCTTCAATGGTCGGTAAAGTCTTTGCACCTACGGCGATGTAGTCATCGTCGGAGAAACCGCTGTTTGCGCCTGCCGTGGCCTGCACATACACCGTATGACCTTTTTTTACCAACTCGGCTACTCCGGCAGGGGTCATGCCCACGCGGTTCTCGTTGTTCTTGATTTCTTTAGGTACTCCGATAATCATAACCTTAAAGTTTTAATTGGGGGGTTAAACATGGCGCAATATAGCGATTTCCCGGCTTGGGTGTTATCGGTGTATCTATGTTCTTCAACAGAATTTTTATGCATGTTTTAATCAATGATAATTGCACCTTTCTGTAGGTAGAGAGAACTATTCTTTTTATATTTGCATGCATTTAAAATAATATTGACTGTACAAAATATGAAATATCCTATATTTTTCTCTCTTTTGTTCTTTATTGGTAGTGTGCAAAGCGGCTATGCCCAAGAAACCGATACAGACAAGACCTCCTTCACCCCGCCTTTTGATTTCCCCATCACCTTCTCCGGTAACTTCGGCGAGATACGTGCCAACCATTTTCATGGCGGACTGGATTTCAAGACCGGTGGAACCATAGGCAAGCCGGTACGCGCTCTGGCCGACGGATATATTTCGCGTATCCGCGTTACCCACGGTTCGGGCTATGTGCTCGATGTGGCTTATGACAATGGTTATTCGACGATAAACCGCCATTTGAGTGCCTTTGTGGGCGATGTGGCCCGCCGGGTTGAAGACTTGCAGTACGAGAAAGAAAGTTGGGAGGTGGAAATTACTCCCGAACCCGACGAATATCCCGTGAAGGCCGGTCAGATAATAGCTTTGAGCGGAAACACCGGATACTCTTTCGGTCCGCACCTGCATCTGGATATGATAGAGACGGCTACGGACGAATATATAGACCCGCTGCCTTTCTTCATGGACAAGGTGAAGGACAAGACTGCCCCGCGTGCCGAAGGTATCATGCTGTTTCCTCAGCCGGGAAAAGGAGTGGTGGAAGGCAAGCAGACGCGACGGGCTTTTCCGGCACATCCTACGAAACCCATTATCGCCTGGGGACTGATTGGTGCTGGCATCCGTGCCTACGATTATATGGACGGAGTGCAGAATAAATATGGCGTGAAGGCGGTGATTCTCGAAGTGGACGGCGAGGAAGTCTTCCGCAGTACGGTAGACCGCTTTGCCTATGAGGAGAACCGCTATATCAATTCGTGGACACACGGTCAGTACATGAAGTCTTTCATAGAGCCGGGCAACCGCCTTCGCATGCTGCAGGCATCCAACGGCAATCGCGGACTGGTGGACATCAACGAAGAACGCCCTTACCGGTTTGTCTATACGCTGAGAGATGCGCTGGGAAATATCTCCAAGGTCCGCTTCACAGTGCAGGGACAGAAGACGATAATTGCTCCGGTGGAACATCGTGAGAAATACGCCCTCAAATGGGACAAGGTGAACTATCTGCAGGAGCCGGGGCTGGAGTTGGTTATCCCGAAAGGAATGCTCTACGATGACGTCTTGCTGAACTACTCCGTGCGGGCTGATAGTGGCGACATCGCTTTCACCTATCAATTGAACGATACCCGTATTCCTATGCACGGTACCTGCGATTTGCGTATCGGCTTGCGCCGGCGTCCGGTGGAGGATATGGCCAAATATTATGTGGCGGGCGTAACGGCACGCGGTGGAAAATATCGTATTGGCGGTAAGTATGAGGATGGTGTCATGAAAGTGCGTATACGGGATTTGGGGACTTATACCGTGGCGGTGGATACGGTTCCGCCGGTGATAACTCCCCTAAACCAAGCCCAATGGGGACGTACGGGAAAAATCATCTTCAAGGCCAAGGACAAGGAAACCGGCATCAATACCTATCGGGGTACGATTGACGGGAAGTATGCCTTGTTTGGAAAGCCCAATTCCATCAGTGGTAACCTGGTGTGCGAGCTCGACCCGAAACATGTGGAGAAAGGCGGCAAGCATGTGGTGGAGATGACGGTGACGGATGGCTGTGGCAACCGTACCACCGGACAGTTTGAATTTGTATGGTAAAGACTGAAATATTTAGTAACATTATAATTTAGAAGTATGAAAAGTAAAAGACTGACTCTTTTCGTCTTGTTTGTTGTGGCAGCCGTGGCGAATGCGCTGGCCTGCACCAATCTTATCGTGGGCAAGAACGCTTCTGCGGACGGTTCTACCATTGTTTCCTATTCTGCCGATTCTTATGGTTTGTTCGGCGAGTTATATCATTATCCTGCCGGTATGCACAAGAAAGGTACGCTGATTGACATACACGAGTGGGACACCGGCAAATACCTCGGGCAGATAGAGCAGGCCCGCCAGACGTACAATGTCATCGGCAATATGAATGAGTTCCAGCTCACTATCGGTGAGACGACATTCGGCGGACGTCCCGAGCTGGTGGATACCACCGGCATCATCGACTATGGCAGCCTGATTTACCTCGGTCTGCAACGCTCACGCACCGCCCGCGAGGCCATTAAGGTGATGACGGAGTTGGTGCAGGAATACGGCTATTACAGCAGTGGCGAGTCTTTTACCATTGCCGACCCCAACGAAATATGGATTATGGAGATGATTGGCAAGGGACCCGGTGTGCGCGGTGCCGTATGGGTGGCTGTCCGCGTGCCCGATGATTGTATCTCTGCTCATGCCAACCAGAGCCGCATTCATCAGTTCAACATGAACGACAAGGAGAACTGTATGTACTCCGCCGACGTCATCTCCTTTGCACGCGAGAAGGGCTATTTTGACGGTGTGAACAAGGATTTCAGCTTTGCCGATGCCTACGCTCCGCTCGATTTCGGTGCCCGTCGCTATTGCGAGGCCCGTGTATGGAGCTATTTCAATATGTTTACCGACCGTGGCAACGAGTTCCTGCCTTATATATTAGGTGAGACGAACACTCCGATGCCTCTGTTTGTGAAGCCCAACCGCAAGGTTTCCGTGCAGGATGTGAAGAACGCCATGCGCGACCATTATGAAGGTACTCCTCTCGACATCAGCAAAGATTTCGGCGCAGGCCCGTATCATACCCCGTACCGCCTTTCCCCGCTTTCTTTCAAGGTGGGTGACCAGGAATACTTCAATGAACGTCCCATCTCCACCCAGCAGAGCGGTTTCGTATTCGTGGCACAGATGCGCTCCGAGTTGCCCGATCCTATCGGTGGAGTATTGTGGTTCGGCACAGATGATGCCAACATGACGGTATTTACGCCCGTATACTGCTGTACGGACAAGGTTCCCGTATGCTACACCCGTGTGGACGGCGCCGATTACATCACTTTCTCCTGGAACTCCGCTTTCTGGATTTTCAACTGGGTGGCCAATATGGTTTATCCCCGTTATGACTTGATGATGGGCGACGTGCGTGCCACTCAGACAGAGTTGGAGACAACCTTCAACGAAGCGCAGGAAGGCGTTGAGGCTGCTGCTGCCAAACTACTGGAAAAAGACCCTGCCAAAGCAAAGGCATTCCTTACCAACTATACGAACATGACTGCCCAAAGCACTTTCGATACTTGGAAACGTCTTGGCGAGTTTCTTGTCGTAAAGTATAATGACGGCGTTGTCAAACGTATGAAAAACGGTCAATTCGAACGTAATTCCATCGGCCAGCCGGCAGGCGTAATCCGCCCGGGATACCCGAAGGAGTTCCTTGAAGAGTATGTTAAGCAGACGGGAGACAGATATAAAATGCCTGAATAAAATTAGGATATTTGAACTTATTCTTCTACATTTGTGTCTTACAAAAAAGTTTATATTAACCCTTAAAACAATAACAGTCTTATGGAAAATCAGGAACTGATTAAGCAGGTGACTGAGAAAGCCGAAAAATGGCTTACCCCGGCATATGATGCCGAAACTCAGGCAGAAGTGAAACGCATGTTGGAAAATCCAGATAAAACCGAATTGATAGACAGTTTTTACAAAGACCTGGAGTTTGGAACGGGTGGTCTGCGTGGCATCATGGGTGCCGGTACAAACCGCATGAACATCTACACCGTAGGTGCCGCAACACAGGGCTTGTCCAACTATCTGAACAAATGTTTTGCCGGAAAGAAGGATATTTCCGTTGTTGTGGGGCACGACTGCCGCAACAATAGCGACAAGTTCGCAAAGATTTCTGCCGACATCTTCTCTGCAAACGGCATCAAGGTATATCTTTTTGATGACCTTCGTCCTACGCCCGAAGTTTCATTTGCCATTCGCCACTTCGGCTGCCAGAGCGGTATCAACATTACAGCCAGCCACAACCCCAGAGAATACAACGGCTACAAGGCTTATTGGGATGACGGTGCGCAGGTGCTCGCTCCGCACGATACAGCCATCATAGACGAGGTGAATAAGGTGACGGTGGCCGACATCAAGTTCAACGGCAACAAGGACTTGATTCAGATTATCGGCAAGGAAGTGGATAAGGTTTATCTGGACATGGTTCACTCCATCTCCATCGACCCCGAAGTCATCCGTCGCCAGAAAGACCTCAGCATTGTGTATACTCCGCTTCATGGCGCAGGCCGCGTGCTCATTCCGGACTCATTGAAGGAGTGGGGATTTGAGAATATCAACTGCGTGCCCGAACAGATGGTGAAGGACGGCAATTTCCCGACGGTGGTTTCTCCGAACCCCGAAAATGCCGAAGCCCTTTCCATGGCCATTGCGCTCGCCAAGAAGATTGACGCCGACATCGTGATGGCAAGTGACCCGGATGCCGACCGTGTCGGTATGGCCTGCAAGGACGATAAGGGCGAGTGGGTGCTTATTAATGGTAACCAGACTTGTCTCATTTTCTTGTACTACATCATCAAGAACCGTATTGCAATGGGCAAGATGCAGCCGAACGACTTCATCGTGAAGACCATCGTGACCACTGAACTCATCAAGGCTGTGGCAGACAAGAACAAGATTGAAATGCGCGACTGCTACACCGGCTTCAAGTGGATTGCTCGCGAAATCCGTCTGAGCGAAGGCAAGCAGCAGTATATCGGTGGTGGTGAAGAAAGCTATGGCTTCCTGGCCGAAGACTTTGTCCGTGATAAAGATGCGGTTTCTGCCTGCTCCTTGCTGGCCGAAATCTGTGCTTGGGCCAAAGACCAGGGTAAGACGCTCTATGACGTATTGATGGAAATCTATGTAGAATACGGATTCTCAAAGGAAACCACCGTGAACGTGGTGAAACCCGGTAAGAGCGGTGCCGAAGAAATCAAGGCGATGATGGATAACTTCCGTGCCAATCCTCCGAAGGAAATCGGCGGTTCGGCTGTCAGCTTGATTAAGGATTACAAGACATTGGAGGCTACCGATGTCCGGGGTAATGTAAGCAAGCTGGATATGCCCGAGACTTCCAATGTACTTCAATATTTCACTGTAGACGGCACGAAGATTTCTGTCCGTCCTTCCGGTACGGAACCGAAGATTAAGTTCTATATCGAGGTGAAGGGCGAGATGGGTTGTCCGAAATGCTATGCCGGCGCTGATGCCGAAGCTGAAAAGAAAGTGGAGGCAGTGCGCAAGTCACTCGGCATTTGATAGGAAAGAGGAAAAAATGTGTATATAGTGTTTGGAGAGGCGTAACCCGTGAGGGCTGCGCCTTTTCTTTTTGCTTCTGTGTTGAAAGAAAACTTAAATAAAGACTTAAACCCGATGGTTGATGAACAAAACGTTTGCAGGGAAGTTTAGTATATGCAGATTGCGGTTACACACCGATTGGTTGATGTGAATGAGAGTCGTTTCATTCGTAGTTGTTCGTTTGTGAGTGTGTGTTTTCCGCAATTTGCTTTTTTAAATTTCTTCCCCCCCTCTTTTTTATTCTTTAATTTTTAATTGTTCTCCATCCACCAGTCTATCAGCCTTCTTGCTATACTCAGCTTTCGTGGTATTTCGGGCAGGTTGTCTTTGGAATAGAAGGCGGCAGCGGTCAGCTCATCTTCCTGCAGTTTTATCTCTCCGCTTTCGTAGTCGGCAATGAAACCCACCATCAATCCGCTGGGGTAGGGCCAGGGCTGGTTGCTGAAGTAGGTGATGTTCTTTACCTTCAGCCCCGTTTCCTCAAAAACTTCCCGTTCCACACATTCTTCCAGTGTCTCGCCGGCTTCGAGGAAGCCTGCCACCAGTCCGTAGAAGGTTCCTCGGAAGTTCCGGGCATGCACCAGCAGGATTTCGTCTCCTTTGCGTATCAGTACGATGATGGCGGTGGAAACGGGAGGGTACATCTCATTGCCGCAGTTGGGACACTTCTTCATGATGGGGGTCTGGTGCTCCATGGCGGTACCACACACGGGGCAGAAGTGGCTGTGCTCGTCCCAATAGAGTATCTGGAAGGCCTTTCCTGCAGAACGGTACTCGTCCGGCGAGATGTAGTCGTACGATGCGCGCAGGCCTATCATGACCCATTCGTCGGTTTCGGCCACGGGCTGTTCCAAGGCGAATGCACGTACTTGCTTGCCGTTGGGGGGGAACACTTCGTGTATATTACTTCCGGCTTCCGGTGTCAGAGGAGGCTCTATACTGACGGGTACGCTGTATTTTATTTCTCCTTTGTCTGTATATCCTTTTTTCAGCAGCAGTTGGTCTTTGAAGAAGACGAACCACTGCGTGCAGGGTTGGGGTTCTGTTGATTTTTCCATTGTTTGTTGTTTTATTATTTTGGGGGGGATGAACACGAAAATACAAAGGCACAGAGATTCTTTTCAAATTAATTTCTATGTCTCTGTGTCTCTGTGCTTGCCCCCCTAAATTTCGTTTGCTGTGTCTTTTTCTTGTCGCACATAGACCGTTGACCTTCCCATTCCGCGGCGGCGCAGGAACCCTTGCCGGATGAAGTTGTTCAGTTCGTCTATGGCGGCATGTCTGGTTAGTCCGCTTAGCTGGATGTATTCGTTCTTGTTGATACATACATTCTGCTTGAGGAACAGTTCCAGTTCGGCTTTTCTTGTTTCTTCGGTGGTCTCTACTACTTTTTTCGATTTCTTGGTAGTGGAGTGTACACGTTCCAACGTCATTTTCTTCTTGATGTTGTTGCGGAACGTGCTGCTGATGCGCAGGTGTACGTTTTGGAATTGGACGGATTCGGAGCGGATTTTCTTTTTCTCGTCGTCGGTCTCGCGCAAGCATTTCAGTGAAGTGCTGAAGAATCCGAGTTCTCCTAGCTCCACGATGTTTCCGTTGGCCAGCAAATCGCACAGCTCGTCAATGCAGGCATCCAATGCTGCCCCTATCACATTCTTGGGCAGATGTTGGAAAGTTGCGATATGTTCCACAAACTCCTTTTGGGTATAAGTCCTTTTCGGGCAGATACGTGCATGGAGTGATTTCTTGTCTTCTTTCCCGTCGGGCGAAGGCGTTTCGTAAAGGTCGTAATACGCGCTCATAAGATATTTATTTTTGTTTATAGCGATAAACAGTTCTCGTCGCTTCGGGGAATTATTTTTGTCGCTAAGCAGATTAATTTTCTTCTTCCTAAAAACTAATCGTCCGACAACTGTTGCATTATCGTCCAACAGTTGTTTAATTATCGTCCGACAGCTGTCGGACGAAACAGAAATGGGTATGGGACGATTATTTCTTAGTGAACAAAGGTATAAAATATTGTGATACGAAGGGTAGTGTTTGGGGAGGAAAGTTTTAGTAGGCAGGAAGTTTTTTAAGGAAAGAAAAAGTAGTTTCTTTGATGGAAAAACTCGTTTATTGAAATAAAAAATCCCCCGTTAAGGACGAGGGAACCTAATGTCTTCACAACGGAATAATCCTTATTGTGATTTGCTTCATTTTAGTACGACAAAGATAAGAATAAAAATGATATATCCTGCAATCTTTTCAAATGCTTTTTTTACATTTGTGGAAATTAACTTTAAATTATTGTTATGAAAAAAATATTGGGGTTGGATTTGGGGACCAGTAGCATTGGCTGGGCATTAGTTAATGAGGCAGAAACGAGCGAAGAGAAATCGTCAATAATTAAGCTTGGTGTGCGAGTAAACCCTTTAACGGTGGACGAATTGCAGAATTTTGAAAAGGGGAAGAGTATCACTACAAATGCAGATAGGACAGCAGGTCGAAGTATGCGACGTAATTTGCAGCGCTATAAACTGCGGCGTGAAAATCTGATTGAGGTCTTGAAAGAATATAATTTCATTACCGATGAAATGATATTGTCTGAAAATGGTAATAGAACGACTTTTGAAACATATCGCTTAAGAGCGAAAGCTGCTGTAGAAGAGATTTCATTAGAGCAATTTGCACGTGTGTTATTAATGATTAACAAGAAACGTGGTTATAAAAGCAGTCGGAAGGCCAAAGGAGCAGAAAATGGGACTTTAATTGACGGGATGGAAGTGGCCAAAAAAATGTATGATGAGGGTATTACACCCGGCGAATTATGTTTGCAACTTCTTACAGCAGGAAAAAGATATTTCCCTGATTTTTATCGCTCAGATTTGCAAGCTGAATTTGATAGAATTTGGAATTTTCAGAAACAATTTTATCCAGATTCCTTAATTGATAAAGTCAAAGACGAAGTAAGAGGAAAGAATAAGTCACAGACTTGGGCTATATTAGCGAAGTATTTTGTATGGAAAGAAGTTGAAAATAGTTGGAATGAAGAAGAAGCCCAAACTAGAAGAGTAGAAAAAGAATACAGACTTGTGGGAATTAAAAGGGGAGTAAAGAGAGAGGAATTGAAACTTGAAAACTTCCAATGGCGAGTAAAAGCACTTTCCGAGAGGATGAATCCTGAAGAACTTGCAATCGTTTTGCAAGAGATAAATGAGCAGATTAGTAATTCGAGTGGGTATTTAGGTGCAATTAGTGACCGAAGCAAGGAACTATATTTCAATAGACAAACTGTTGGACAGTATCAAATGGCTGTTTTGGATAACAATCCTAATATAGGCTTGCGGAATATGGTGTTTTATAGGCAGGATTATTTGGATGAGTTTAATACGATATGGGAAAAACAGGCTGAATTTCATAAAGAGTTGACGGAAGATTTGAAAAAGGAAATTCGGGATATCGTTATCTTTTATCAACGTCGTTTGAAAAGTCAGAAAGGTTTGATAAATATTTGTGAGTTTGAAAGGCGGCAGATAGAGGTGGAAATAGATGGTAAGAAAAAGATTAAAACTATTGGTAGTCGGGTTATTCCTCGTTCTTCACCTCTATTCCAGGAATTTAAGATATGGCAGACTTTAAACGATATAGAGGTGTCGGTGCTTGGTGTGAAAAATAAACGTAAAAAGCAAGATGATAATTCTACTACACTGCTCGATTCTGCCGAAAATATTGATTCTTTGAAATTGAATGTTAGCCGTCCTCTGGATGCTGATGAAAAAAGCTTACTTGCTAAAGAACTTTTTATCCGTGATAAGCTGACTAAATCAGATGTGCTGAAATTGCTATTTAATAATCCTCAGAATCTGAATCTGAATTTTAAAAATATTGATGGAAATAGAACAGGAAGTGCCTTATATCAGGCATTTAGTAAGATTCTTGAAATATCTGGTCATGAGTCTATTAATTTCAAAAAATCAGCTGACGAAATTGTAGAACAAGTAAAAACGATATTTTCTGCTTTGGGTTGGAATACGGAAGTTTTGTGTTTTGATTCGGAAAAAGAATTGGACAAGCAACCTTACTTTAAACTTTGGCATTTATTGTACTCTTTTGAGGGTGATAGTACGCCGACCGGAGATGGAAATCTGATTCAAAAGATAGCAGATTTATGTGGTTTTGAAAAAGATTATGCTTCAATTTTGGCGAATATAACTTTTCAAGAAGATTATGGTAGTTTGAGTACAAAAGCAATTCGTAAGATATTACCTCATCTAAAAGATGGAAATCAGTATGATGTTGCTTGTGAATATGCAGGGTATAAACATTCAAAATCCTCATTAAAGAAAGAAGAAATTAAGAACAAGGTATTGAAAGATAAATTAGAGCTTCTTCCTAAGAATAGTTTGCGTAATCCGGTTGTTGAGAAGATACTGAATCAGATGGTCAATGTGATTAATGCGATTATTACTACTTATGGCAAACCGGATGAAATCCGTATTGAACTGGCTCGCGAATTAAAGAAAAATGCAAAAGAGAGAGAAGAACTGACGAAATCTATTGTGGATACAACAAAAACGCACGAAGGGATAAGAGCTATTCTGCAAAATGATTTCGGAATGTCTCATGTAAGCCGTAATGCAATAATTCGTTATAAATTGTATGAAGAGTTGAAAGATAATGGTTATAAAACCTTGTATTCTAATACCTATATTCCCAAAGAAAAATTGTTCAGTAAGGATTTTGATATTGAGCATATTATTCCACAGGCTCGTTTGTTTGATGATTCTTTCTCTAACAAAACATTGGAAGTGAAAAGTATAAATATTGAGAAAGGAAGTAAAACTGCTTATGATTTTGTGGAGGAGAAATATGGCGAACAAGGTTTGCAGGAATATTTAAATCGTTGCGAGGTACTGTTCAGGGATAAGAAAACTAAACTTAGAAAATTGAAAATGCAGGAGAGTGAAATCCCTGAAGGATTTATTGATAGGGATTTACGGAATACACAGTACATTGCAAAGAAAGCTCTTTCTATGTTGAATGAAATTTGTCGTCGAGTGGTTGCTACTACTGGGGCGATTACTGATGAATTGCGTGAAGATTGGCAACTTGTTGATGTAATGAAAGAATTGAATTGGGAAAAATATAAAGTACTGGGATTAGTCGAATATTTTGAAGATAATGATGGAAGGTTGATAGGTAGGATTAAAGATTGGACTAAGCGTAACGATCACCGCCATCATGCAATGGATGCTTTGACAGTAGCATTTACTAAAGATGTATTTATCCAGTATTTTAATAATAAGAATGCTAGTCTTAAGCCTGATACGAATGAAGCTGCAATAAGAAATAAGTATTTTCAAAATGGAAAGGCTATTCCTCCCATGTCTTTAGATGAATTTCGTGCTGAGGCAAAGAAGCATTTAAATGATACGCTAATCTCTATTAAGACCAAGAATAAGGTAGTTACAATTAATCTCAATAGAACAAAAAAGAAAAATGGAATAAACAAAAAGCAGCAACAAACTCCACGAGGGCAATTGCATTTGGAAACTGTTTACGGTAGTCATAAACAGTATGTGGTTAAAGAGGAGAAAGTGAATGCCTCGTTTGATGCAGCTAAGATAGCCACTGTAAATAAACCTGCTTATAGAGATGCATTATTGAGGCGTTTGCAAGAAAATGGCAATGATTCGAAGAAAGCTTTTACTGGTAAGAATTCATTGGACAAGCAACCTGTTTGGTTAGATGCTAAGCAGAACGAGTGTGTTCCGGAAAAGGTTAAAACAGTAATGCTTGAAACGGTTTATACGGTACGAAAACCTATTGATGAAAAATTGAATGTAGATAAAGTTGTAGATGCGAGAATTCGTAAACTTTTGCAGGATCGCATAAAAGAATACGGTAATGCGAAGAGTGCATTTGCCAATCTGGATGAAAACCCGATATGGCTCAATAAAGAGAAAGGTATAACTATAAAGCGAGTGAGTGTTTCTGGTATCAGTAAAGCGCAATCACTTCATGAAAAGAAGGATAAGGATGGTAATTTTATTTTAGATAAAGACAGTCGGAGGATTCCAGTTGATTTTGTTAATACAGGTAATAATCATCATGTCGCAATTTATCGTAAACCAGTTTTAGACAAAAAGGGACAGGCTGTATTTGATGAAAATGGTGAATTGAAGTTTGAACTTGAAGAGGTTGTAGTTTCTTTCTTTGATGCAGTGACGCGGGTAAATCTTAGTCAACCTATTATTGATAAAGATTATAAGAGAAGTGAAGGTTGGAAGTTTCTTTTTAGTATGAAGCAAAACGAGTATTTTGTGTTCCCAAATGAGAAGACTGGCTTTGACCCTAAAGAAATTGATTTGCTGAATCCTGAGAATTATGCTTTAATAAGTCCAAACTTGTTTAGAGTGCAAAAAATAGCCTCTAAAGATTATGTGTTTAGGCATCATTTAGAAACAGTTGTTGCAGATAGGAAAGAATTGCAGGAGATTACCTGGAAACGAATTTCTTCTCTAAGTATATTGAACAGAATTATTAAAGTCCGAGTCAATCATATTGGTCAAATTGTTATGATAGGGGAATATTGAGATGGAGAATAAATTGAAATTGTTTCAAGGTAAGAGTATTCGTTCCGCCTGGAATGAAGAAGAACAACAATGGTATTTTTCTATTTTAGATGTTGTTCAGGTTTTGACAGATAATGCAATGCTAAGCAATATACAAAGCGAATGTGTTCAAGAGATGAAATGTTGAATTTGAACTGGGGTACAATTTGTACCCCAGTTCAAATGACTGCTGAAGATGGTAAAAGAAGGAAAATCCAAGCGGCAAATATAAAAGGACTTTTTCATATCATTCAGTTATTCCTTCTCCCAAAGCAGAGCTTTTTAAACTGTGATCAGCCCAGATTGGCTATGATCGTGTACAAGAAATTGAGACCCCAGAATTAGCTCAAGGGTGAATGAAAGAACTTTATGAACAGAAAGGGTGTCTCCTCAGTTACCGTTTGAAGAAGGTGATGAATAATATTCACTAAAATTGAAGTACTATGATTAAGAAAACACTCTATTTTGGAAATCCAATTTATTTATCTTTAAAGAATGCACAGTTAGTAATAAAACTACCGGAAGTAGTGAAAAATGAAACTTTAACGGGAGGATTTAAACAAAAGGCAGAAGTGACAAAACCAATAGAAGATATTGGTGTAGTTGTATTGGATAATAAGCAAATTACGATTACCTCAGGAGTACTGGAAGCTCTACTTGAAAATAATTGCGCTATCATAACCTGCGATAGTAAAAGTATGCCCGTTGGCCTGATGCTTCCTTTGTATGGCAATACAACTCAGAATGAACGTTTTCGTCAACAATTAGGTGCTTCTCTTCCATTGATGAAACAATTGTGGCAACAAACCATTAAGCAAAAGATAGAGAATCAGGCAGCTGTGTTGAAAAAATGTGCAGGGGAAGAAATAAGATGCATGAAAGCATGGGCTGCTGATGTGAAGAGTGGGGATTCTGATAATCTGGAAGCTCGGGCTGCAGCTTACTATTGGAAAAACCTATTTAAAATAGATGGTTTCACGAGAGATAGAGAGGGCATTCCACCTAATAATTTGTTGAATTATGGGGTATGCGATATTGCGTGCTGTTGTGGCACGTGGGTTGGTATCGAGTGGACTTTTGCCTACGTTAGGCATTCATCATCATAATCGTTATAATGCGTATTGCTTGGCTGATGATATAATGGAACCTTATCGTCCGTATGTGGATGAACTGGTTTGTGATATTATGAAAAAAGGAGGAGATTATGGGATGTTGACAAAGGAACTGAAAGGACAGCTTTTGACGATTCCGTCGTTAGATGTTATTATTTCAGGTAAGCGTAGTCTGCTAATGATAGCAGTGGGACAAACAACAGCTTCTCTTTATAAATGTTTTAATGGAGAGTTGCGTAAAATAACATATCCGGAAATGTAATGGACCGTTTTAGTGAATATCGCATTATGTGGGTACTGGTGTTATTTGATTTGCCTACTGATACCAAGAAGGATAAGAAGGCGTATGCAGACTTCCGGAAGAACCTGCAGAAGGATGGATTTACTATGTTTCAGTTTTCCATCTACGTACGACATTGTGCCAGCAGTGAAAATGCAGATGTGCACATAAAAAGAGTTAAATCTTTCTTACCGGAGTTTGGACAGGTGGGAATTATATGTATTACGGACAAACAATTTGGTAATATTGAGCTCTTTTATGGGAAAAAAGTTCAAGATGTGAATACACCGGGGCAACAGTTGGAGTTATTCTAAAAGTAAAAATCCCACTTGTTGGTGGGATTTTTAGTGGAAAACTGTTTGCTTTTTGTGATTCAAATTGATTGTTTAACCATTTGATTATTAGATTATAATGAATAGTCTACTGTTTCCAATGGTTCAAAGATAAGAAAATGAAAGCAAATCACAACAGTTTCTGCAGGACGGTCTGAATTCTTTCCACTGTTTCCAATGGTTCAAAGATACTAAAACTCGCTCACATACGGATAACTTTGGAGAAAATAATGTAAAGTGTTTGATAGCAAAAGGGATATGTCGTTTTGTACCACATTCTTCCGCAGGGGGCTTTTAGCAAGTTTTAGGTGAAGTTAGGAGGACAAATCACTACTTATCCGTTGCCTTTTCGGGATAAAAAAAGAGGCTTGAAAAACAAGCTTTCGTCTTTCATTGATTACCCCGTTTACCACCGCAAAGAACGCTGTTTTTTCCATGTCTGCTGACGCAAACTTAGTCATATTTTTCCGTATCAGAAAAAAATACAGGCTTTGTTTGCAGGCCGAGGGGTCTTATTCTACGTTCCGCTATATTTTTCATGCCGTTCATTTGCTCTGCATATAATAATTTTGCAAACAAAGGAATTGGTTATGAATCAGGCAAATGTAAAGGTGTCGTTCTACCTGAAAAAGAGCGAGGCGGATGCCGACGGGAATTGCCCCGTAATGGCAAAGTTGAATGTCGGAAAATATTCCGAAGCGGCATTCAGTGTGAAGATAAAAGTCCCGCAATCCCGCTGGTCTTCGGGACGCGCTTCCGGAAAAAGCGTGGCGGCAAAGGAAATCAACAACCGGCTGGATGAGATACGTGCGATGGCATTGAATATCTATATGGAACAGTCGGCTGTCCGTGACGGTGTGACGGCCGAAGAGGTGAAAGGCATACTGCTTGGAATGGCAAGCGGGCAGGAAACGCTTCTGGGATATTTCAGGCGGTTCATCCGCAACTTTGAAAAGCGTGTGGGGATAAACCGTACGGTAGGAAGCCTGAGAGCCTATAGCAATGCCTATAGCCATATCGAAAGATTCTTGCAGGCGCAATACAAGCTCTCCGATATTCCGTTTTCTGCGTTGGACCGTTCTTTCATTAACAAGTATGATTTGTATCTCCGGACGGAACGTAACCTCGCTCCCGGAACAATCATCAACTTGACCGTCCAACTGAAAACCATTGTCGGAGAGGCCATTGCTGACGGTATTATTACCGCCAGCCCGTTCATGGGCTACGAGCCGGTGCGCCCGAAGCACGTGCAGAAATATCTCACGGCAGAAGAGTTGCACAGGATTATGACCACCCCGCTTCACAGGCAGACCCTCTATCATGTCCGTGACATGTTCCTTTTTTCCTGTTTTACCGGCATTCCATACGGAGATATGCGCCTGCTGACAAAGGACAACCTATGCCTTGCGGAAGATGGAATATGGTGGATCAAGAGTGCCAGGCAGAAAACCAAGATAGAATTTGAGATTCCTCTTTTGGATTTACCGTTGCAGATTCTGAAGAAATATAGCGGTACAGCTCCCGGTGACAAGCTGCTGCCGATGTATTGCAATTCCACGCTGAACCTCTACTTGAAAGAGATTGCCCGAATCTGCCACATTGACCGTCCGTTGGTCTTCCATGCAGGACGGCATACATACGCAACGGAAATCACACTCTCTCATGGGGTCCCCCTTGAAACGGTCAGCAGGATGCTCGGCCATAGTCAGATAGAGACCACACAAATCTACGCGAAAGTGACCGATGAGAAGATAGACGCCGACACCAAGACTTTGAACCGAAAAATCTCGGAGCGTTTTTCTGTCGTCATTTAATAACCTTTTAAATGGAAAGAATATGGAAAAGAATACTGAAAAACAGAATGTCAAACGACGCAGCACTTTTGCCGTGCTGTTTTATATTAACCGCACGAAAGTGCGAAAGGACGGAATGTGCCAGCTATTGTGCAAGGTGAGCATTGATGCCGAATGGGCACAAATAGGAACCAAAGTCTCTGTCAATCCGGGCATCTGGAATCCGGAGAAAGGCCGTGCCGACGGAAGGAGCGAGAATGCTGTTACCGTGAACCGTGCCATAGATGACCTGACACGTGAGATTGCCGGACATTATGAGCGGATAAAGAACAGCCTAGGGTTCATCACGGCTGAACTGGTCAAAAACGCAGTCAAGGGTATCGGACAGAAACCGCTTACCCTGCTGGCTCTCTTCGGGGAGCATAACGAGGAGTTTAGGAAGCGGGTCGGGATAGACCGCATACAGGAAACATACGACTCCTACCAGCGTTCCTACAAGCATCTTTCCGCTTTTGTCCGGGAAAAGAAAGGCGTGGAGGATGTGACGCTGCGAAGCCTTGACCGGGCGTTTTATGACGATTTCGAGGTATTCCTGCGGACTGACCGCAACCTGAAACCCAAAAGCGTGCATGAACACCTGTACCGTTTGAAAAAGCTCACGATGCGGGCTGTGAGTCAGGGCACGTTGCGACGCGACCCTTATTGCCGCCTGCATCCCGAACTGCCTAAAAGGAAGAGCCGCCACATGAAACTGGAAGACCTTAAAACACTCATGACCACTCCGGTGGAGAAACCGCAACTGCAATTCGTGCGGGATATGTTCATCTTTTCAACCTTTACCGGACTGGCGTATGCGGATCTGAAACGGCTTTCGGACAAGGACATCACGCAGGCCGGCGACGGTACATGGTGGATTCATATCCACCGGAAAAAGACCGATACGCTCTCTTCTGTCCGTCTGCTGGATATTCCTCTTCAAATCATAGAGAAATACCGCGGCCAAAGAAGCGGAGACAAGGTGTTCAATATTTATGCCCGCGGGTATTTTATCCTGTTGACTAGGGAATTGGGGCAGGTATATGGTTTTGATTTGACCTTTCACCAGGCCCGGCATAATTTTGGTACCCACATCACCCTTTCGCTCGGCGTTCCGATAGAGACGGTAAGCCGGATGATGGGACATACCTCTATTTCCACCACGCAGATTTACGCGCAGGTTACGGACACGAAAGTGGACGAGGACATGAAACGGTTGAGGTCCACAGGTTTCGGAAACAGGATAGACCTTTGCGAGGAGGATTTCACCGTCAGGAAAAAGCGGAAAATAAAATCACCGGCTGTATGAAATGGAAAACGGAGAAACTGCCCGGCTGACAGCAGGCAGTTTCTCCGTGCTTGATTAAAGAAGCAGTACTATACCCAGCGCTGTTCCTCCCGGCACCGTTTGTAGGCATCGTCCAGTATTTTCATGATATCGGACTCTTTATAGAGTGCCTTCCCCTGTACCAGATAGTAAGGGATTACACCGAATGTACGGTATTCCTGCAATGTACGCCTGCTTACCCGCAGGACTTTGGAAAGTTCCTCGTCCGTAAGGAAACGTTCACCGTTGAAGAGTGATCTCGGTACATCCTCCATTACTGAAAGCATCCTCTCCATTTTCTCCAGTCCCTGGAACATCACGTCGATGCGTGGGTCTTTCTTGTCTATAAAATGATAGCTCATAATTTGCTCTTTATTAAAGGGTGGTAACTCAATTCCAATAATCTCCGTATATCTTCCGGTTTGTAGAAAAGCTTGTTTTTGATGCGACTGAAAGGAAGGAGACCTTTGGCACGATACGCCTGAAGGGTCTTTTTGTTGATGCGGAGTATGTCGCACACCTCCTGGTTGTCCAGCCAGTTTTTCAGGCCGAGATCCTCGACCGGACGGCACAGGCGTGTCACCCGGTCTTCAAATTCGCAAAAACGGACACGCAGTTCTTCAAAAGTCTGTTTGTCAATACATACAAGTTCCATATTCTTTCATTTATATTAATTTTCCATCTGGTTTTTCAGCCTCGCTGGCAAACGCCTGCCCTTCTGGTTGAGGAACGCCTCGACCTCGGAGGACTTGTAATAGGTACGCCCGTCTATCATGTAATAGGTCACGAGTTTCTTCTGGCGGTACCGCGCGAGAGTGCGTTTGGTAATGCCGAGCAGCTCGCACATATCCTGGTTGTCCAGCAGCTTGTCTCCGTCAAGCGCGGAGGTCTGGCGGTTCATACGGCTCAGCCTGTCTTCAATCCTGTCGAACCTTTCCATAATCTGATGAAGCATCATCTGGAAGGTCTCACTGTCTGTCTGTATCATAATACGGTCTGTCTTTAAAGTGTAAATAATTGACTGGTTACACCTTGTCGCGCAACAGGTTATATTATGATATAGGGCTAACGGCGTGCCGATGGCTCTGTATTTCACGAAATGACATAGCTATTCCGTTGAAATACAGTACAATAAAAAATAAAGGAGAAATATTTGATGGGAAATTAACCTTGCAGGATGCAAGGATTCTCGCAATCTGCAAGTTACATCCTGCAAGGATTACGATAAATCAGACGGCAGATGCCACCAGGCAGGACAACGGCCTTGTGTAACTGCCATTGCCGGACGGGAAAGATGGCCTGTATGGAATTCCCTTTGCCGGCGGAATAAGGAAAAAGGTAGATAATAAGTTCTTCCACAAGATTGTAATGGAAGAGGCCACGCAGGAGATCCAATGTTTCTGCATCAGAAACTTCTGCCAGGTAGATAAAGGAATCGCCTTTAGTGTCTTTTTCACAAAGAAGGTCTAGTATGTAATGGGGTAAAATCCGGGCATCACAACGCTCCCGCCAACGGGCAAAACCTTTCCTGTGGTTCATTACCCATCGCATCAACACGTTGTCAGTTTCCGGCAGGAAGCCGTCCAGTGTCATGGCCGTTACAGCTTGGACTTTTGGCATAAATTCTGTTTTGATACCGGACCGTAAGCCATCAAAAAAAGAAGCGTGCAAACACACTACTTCTAATGGAGGCTCTGGAATGCCTTTGAAAGGAATAGGTGAATGCACGCTATGCGTAGGCATAGCATAAGCAATCACGCAATAGTTCCTTTCAATGTTAATTTTCCAGATTCCCATTAGAAACACCTTGCGGTCTTATGTCATATACAGTCGGCAACTGTCTTAGAGACAATATGTCGATTTTTCTCTATTTGTTTGCAAATGTACACATATTCAGTGAGATTTGTACTAACGGCAGGCTCATTTTTATTTCACCCCGTATTTCTTCATCTTCCGGTACAGTGTTGCTGGGTTGATGTTCAGCAGTGCGGCAGCCTGTTCCCGGTGTCCGCTGCAAGCTTTAAGAGCATTGATAATATTCATTTTCTCCAATGACTCATCCTTCAACGGCTGAATTGCCGGGGAGTGCGTATCTCCACTTTGGCGGATCTCAATATCCAATCCTTCCATATCCAGCATCGGAGTCTCCGCAATCAATACAGCACGTTTGATCCGGTTCTGTAAGTCCCGGACATTGCCCGGCCATGAATAGGTAAGCATCCTGCGCTTGGCATCTTCTGTAAAGCCTTGTGTTTCCCTTTTCAGTTCTTTCGAATGGCGTTCACGGAAAAACTCAGCCAAAGGGATGATGTCTTCCGGACATTCCGCCAATGAAGGCTGACGTATCTCGAATTCGCAAAGGCGATGGTAAAGGTCTTCCCTGAACCGCCCTTCCTTGATGGCCAGTTGCAAATTCTCATTTGTGGCGGTAACGATACGCACGTCCGCTACCCGTTCCTTGTCACTGCCTATCGGAGTATAGGTATTTTCCTGTAACACGCGCAGCAGCATGGACTGAATCTCATAGGACATTGTACCTATCTCATCCAGAAACAGTGTTCCACCTTTCGCCATGTCGAAATATCCGGTCTTGGCGGTATCTGCGCTGGTAAATGCCCCTTTCTCGTGACCGAAGAACAACGAGGCGGCCAGTTCACGTGGCAGTGCCCCGCAGTTCACCGCCACGAAAGGCATCTCCCGGCGTTCGCTGCCCAGATGGATGCTCTGTGCCACCGACTCCTTCCCTGTACCGTTGGCACCAAGTACCATCACCGACATTTCCGATGGAGCTACCAGTCTGGCAAGTTTCTCCACTTGCAGGATCTTCGGACTTGTACGGTGAAACAGTACCTTTTCCTGTTTCCGCACCGTAACCATGGGGCGAAACACATCTTCTGCCAGTTCCAGCAGATGTTCCTTGCGTACCGGCTTGGGAAGGTAGTCTATCGCTCCCAACTTAATAGTGCGTACCACATCGGGAACCGACACATACTCGGTCGTGATGATGAAAGGAATATCCTTTCTTTCCTTGCGCAGCCATTCCAGTAGAGATATTCCGTCCCCTTCGGGTAGACGTACGTCCGATAGAATCAGATCAAATTGTATTTTGCGTATCAGTGAACGGGCTATCGGTTCGTTCATAGCTGTCACGACATCATAACCAGCTTGTGCAAACCAGTCCTTCTGCATCTGAGACAGACTGATATTGTCTTCAACTATCAGTATTTTCCGTTTCATTTGTCTGTCTTTTTATTTCATTTTTTGCTGCTGCCATCAACATATCGGTATGATTTATTATCCGTTGAGTATATTCTTTTAAAGCAGTGTCACTGGCCCTTTCATCTTTTAAAAGGGAACGATAAGCGAACAACATTTCTTCATTATGTAATAATTCCCACATCGGCAGCATACGGTGAACCGTTTCACGCAATTTCTTCCTATTACAATTTTCTATGGCCGAATTGAGTTCTTCAACATCTTTTTTCGACTGGTCAATAAAGGAACATAATAATTTTATCTTATCGCTCACCTCACACAACATCATGCTGAAATCTACATCATGCTTTTTGTCAGGGCAACCTCTTTCTATAGTTGACAACAGACCGATCAACTCTGTAGATGAGAACGGCTTATAAATACAGGCTGTAAATCCGGCATTCAAAAAAGCATCTTTCTCCTTCTCTCCACGTGCAGTCATAGCGACAATGGGTATAGTCTTTGAATTGCCAATACTTGAGTTACGTAACAAAGTCAACAATTCAAACCCGTTGGTGTAAGGCATCAGGATATCTGTAAGCAACAGGTCATAATCTTTTTCCCGCATGGCTTTTACTACCTCTTTGACTGTGGTACAAGTTGTACAGGCCATGCCATTACGCTCTAACATTTCTTTAATGACAGCTTGCAACATACTGTCGTCATCAATAACAAGTACATTGTGATGCAGATGTGTGGAATGCGCTGGGACATGTTTTTCGCTTTCCAACGGTTCATCCGTTTCCGGCATGGGAAGGGTCACACGAAATGTGCTTCCACAATTAATCAAACTTGTTACTTCTATTGTCCCATCAAGAAGATTGACAAGTCCTTGCGTGATCGGAAGCCCCAATCCGAATCCGTCCGCATTGGTTGCAGAGGTCTGGCGTTCAAAAGGACGAAAGATACGGGAAAGTGTCTCCTCACTCATACCAACACCGGTATCCACTATTTCCATGACCAGCAGTCCATTGAGATAGTGCACATTGAAATTGATTGTGCCGGTCTCCGTGAACTTAACTGCATTGGTAAGCAGATTGTCTATAATCTGTTCTATGCGGTCTGCATCACCATATAACTTGACTTCCGTATCCTTAAAATCACAATTGAACAGGATACCCTTATTATTGATTATATGAGAAAAACCGGCAGCGGTACGTTCCAATAATTCATGCAGGTCGAATGGGACATCGTTCCGTATTTCTTTCGCCTCGTTTAACCGGTACACATCCAACAGGTTGTTAAGCAGATGTACCACATGCTTGCACACCCTCCTTATGTTATTCAGATGGATATTCCTCCGTTTCTTTTCACGTGTATCCATTGCCAGATCGGCACTACCGTCAATGACATTCAAAGGGGCACGTATGTCATGCGATATGGTCAGGATAATATTCTTGCGCATTTCCAACAGCGCAGTGTTTTGTTGTATCGTATCTTCCAAACGCTTCCTTGTTCTTGCCTTTTCCCGTAAATCTTTTTGAATAATCAGATAGGATATGACAAGCAGAATAATGGCGGAGATAATCAGCCAGGAGATGACACATATGGAACGGTTGTAAGATTCTCTAAGATGACATTCCTTCGCTTCAAGTACACGTTCTGTCTGGTTGTTCATCGTGGTTATCAGATGGCGAAGCTTTCGGTTGAGTTCCTTGTTGTGGTTGCGGAGGCTATCGGTATAAGCATTGATACTTTCCTGCCGTTCTTCCTGCATGGATAGCAATTCCTTGTTCAATGTCTTGAGAATTGTAGATGCGGAAGGAACTATCTCCAGAGTTTCTTTTGCCCCTAAAAATCCTGTAAAACCTTTCTTTTTACGAATAACAGTACGCGGTTGAGCTTCCGCTGGTAAATGAGAGAATTGCATACCTTCCTGACTGTTCTGACTATGGAAAAGTTGCATAATTTGGTATAAATGCTCTTCTTTACTGGATAATAGATAGCGCAGCGAGTCTATTTGACTTTGGCTGACAAATTCCTCATACCCCTTGTGCATGGCCTGCAACATGGAATCGATATGCAGACGAAGAGAATGATAGTTCGCAAAATCCTCCTCTTCCCAGGAAAGGGCTGTTTCACCATAAGTTGAGAGAATTGTGATGTGATGCTGGACTATATTTCCATTGTGTTGAACCCGATGAATTGTTTGTGCCTCAGTTTCAATCACCAAAACCCTATTCCGCTCACGTACCATGATTATAATCATACCGATTATAGCCACAATCAACACCATATATCCAAAGATGATTTTATATTGAATACTCATTTATCAATATTTGCTGTTTATTTAGACACTATATGTATGTGGAAAGCAACCAGTCCTTCTATCCGAAATTTAAGGGTGGCTTGTATAAACGGTAATATGCCTATTAGTACGAAAAGCGATTGGGTATATTGTATTCTAAAATCATAGTGTACTTTGAACTGCGATAATAAGGCTGCGGAAACTCTATTGTTTCGTATGAAATGAGAGTATTTCCATTTCTTCTGTATTACTTGTCTCCTTTCAAGGATATAAATCCTATTTGTTCCAATTGGGCGATTTTTTGATCCGACAAGCTTCCTCTTCGATAATTCCGTCTTTGAACCGTACACCAACGCCCCAACGCCCCTTCACGACATCCAGGCCACCGTCCATTTTGGACATGAAACTGGTGCAACTGTTCCAAGTAGCTTCGCCAGACCTGCTCCACCGACCACACAAATCCTATTCGATCTAATAGTGTTTGACGATCAGGGGAAAGTTTCCCTTGCTTGCGCATTTTCCGCTGTGTACTGCACCACTCGCCCAAACAGCCTTCGGCTGATTTGGGAAAGCGCTGCTGTTTGTCGAGAAAGATTTTCAACGCTTCATAATTTTTCATCCATCCACCGTTCAAGTCCTGACTCCACACAAATCCGATCTCATCCAACACACGAATGCGTTCTTTGCTCAAACGTCCTTTCTTACGTCTTTCCCGTTGAGTATAACACCAGGTAGCCAAGGCACCATCCTCCCGTTTGGGCCAGCGACCTTGAGTCGCAAAGAAGACTTTCAATGATTGGAATTCCTTCATCCAGTTTGAATCCAGCAGGTTCCATTCAAAGCCGACAGACTCCAGCAGTTTGTAACGCTCCTCCGAAAGTCTACCCCGTTTGTAAGCCATGCGCTGCGTATTGCACCACAAGCCCAGCTTCCCCTCTGTAACCGAAGGCCAGTCATTTTCTTTTTTACGGAACTCAATAAGCCTCTCATACATGATCCGCCAAGGTTCTAACTCTGTCAATATCTCCTCAATACGAAGCCGTATGTCTGATAGGAAACCTGTGGTCAGAAAAGAGGTCACCCCTTCAAATCCCTTGGGTGAAGGCTGACAGGCAAGGCGTTCCATGTGCAAGGCCATCATGTCATATACAGATTTGCCCGATAGGTTATTCACAAAATCCAATACGACAGGCTGTTTCCCGCTTCCGGCATCCAAGCAACGGCCCAGCTGTTGCAGGGTAACAATATAGGATTCTGTCCTCCGTAGAAACAAGACGGCATCTATGCCCTCCACATGCAGTCCTTCTATCAGCATATTGACAGAGAACAATACATGCAATTTCCCAGATTCTTTTTGGAAAGCCGTTAGTATTTGATTATTAGTCCGTTCGCTTTGAATGTGATGGATCTCAAATGGTGTGATTACCCGTCCGGCTTGTGTCAGCCAGCCACACACCTCAGGAACCATCTGTTTCAGGTCGGCAAGATCACGGCAAAAAACCAGCAGTTTACGTACATCTTTGGGCAAGAACTTTCGGATTACCTCAGGAGCTCCTAACGCCCCTTTAAAATCAACACGAGCCACATCCAGTTTCTTTTGGACTTGTTCTTTTCGTCGAATTGAACATCCGCTTCGATCCAATCGCTTTTGTAAACGATTCAGTTCACCGTCTAATCCATAGGCACTTTGTACCAGGATTGGGACTGGTAAAATACGGTAATACCAAGCCTGAGGTAAGGTAAGTTCATAAAACAGATTTCCCTCGAAATAAAGATCCACCGTATCAATCATTCCCTCCGGGCGAATAGGAGTGGCCGATGTTCCTAATATATAGGCCTGCGGATTGGATTCAATTACCTCCTGCAAAGCAGCCCCCCATATTTCTGCACCGAAATGATGAAACTCATCAATCAAAATATGATCTGCTTTGAGTTGTTTATCATTTTTTCGATAATATATCAATGACTGAAACGTTCGATAGCAGATATAAGGAGAGGTAAAGCCTACCGCCTTTTTGATCTCCTCCAGGATTGTGACATTTGGAGCAAATACGCAAATTCGTTCTGTGGCATGGTCTGATATATAACGAGCCAGCAGATATGACTTTCCCGTCCCGGTCGCTTGCACAACGGTACCGATACGATGCTGTTCAAAGCCTCTTATAATAGCACGATAAGCTTTCTCGTTATGCGGGTAAAGTTCTACATGTCTGCCGGAATTAAGGCTTCTGAGGTAGTTGTCGTCAGAAACAGTCAAACCATGCAACTCATAAACCAACGCCTCTTTCAGAAATCCACCATGAGCTACAATCCGAAAATAAAGACTCCCTTTACCTTGGGTTAATACTGTAAACTCCTCATAATATCTCTCAACGTCCGTTCGGGTCAAGGGGCGAATATTCCAAACCTCTTTAGCAATAAAATGTACCATTCCCGGCTTGAATCCGACCCATAGGAAGCCGTCCGATTCTATTACGTGATAAGCAAGTTTTCGATAATAAACCGATAACGAAGAAACCATGTTATACAATCAATGTTTTCAAGATATCAAAAGAACAAAAAGTGATGTACAAGACGCAGTTTGTTCCAACACTTCTTGTTCTTTCTTCATTCCCATACGAAATAGCATAAGATAAATTCTTAATGGATTAACACCGGAATATTTTGATACTATCCACTGAACATTTGCATTTTTGGAATGCAATATAAATTTTGATTCTCCCATAAACTCGATTTTCATAATAAATGGAAGAATCACAAAAGCCCTTACCTTTTATAATTCTGAATTTTTGTGTAAGATATTTAATCGGATTTGATTATCTGGAAGTTCTCGCCAGACTTTGTAGCTACTTTTGCCAATTCCAATCAAACAATTCCACATCATCTTCAAGAAGATCGCTTCCGGTTTGCGTTTCTATCAGGGTCAAGTCATTTATGGCTTTTAGACCGTGGCGCATATCTTGAAGGATACAAACAGTATCTCCCCGTTTAACTGGGGTAATTTTTCCTTCTATAGCCAACAGTCCCTCTCCGTCAACAACCGTCCATACCTCTTTCCGTAGATGATGAGCTTGATATGTGAGACTTTTTCCTGCCTTTATAATCAATTGCTTCGTCAACGATTGAAAGCCATCTGAATATTGAACATTATGAATAATCTTGTATTCTCCCCAATGTCTTTCCTCATACATTGGACAACACTGTAGCCGGTCTGCGTATTTTTTTATGTTTTCGCTCTTGCTCTTTTCGGAAATTAAAATGCCGTCATTCGATGCTGCAATCACCAAATCTTTGGTTCCTATACACATAATCGGAAGATCCAATTCATTAATGATATGTGTATTTTCTGTCTCTCCATCTGTGATAACATTACCTATTACATGGTCTTCCAACTCATCTGTAAGTGTATTCCAAGTCCCTAAATCTTTCCATTTGCCAAAGAAAGGAACTACTGCTACCAATTTGGCCTTTTCTGCCACCTCATAATCGAAACTGATTTTGGGGAATTCACTATATCTGTTACGGATTTCCGAAAAAGAAACAGCCCGGATATATTGCTCCACAATATTCATCATATATCCCAACTTAAAAGCAAATACGCCACCGTTCCAAAATGCATTTTCTTTTATAAGATATTCCGCTGTAGCTACATTCGGTTTTTCCGTAAACCGTTTGACCGAAAAGATTCCACCTTTCAGTTTCGATTCATCAGGCACTACATATCCATATTTAACAGATGGATAGGCTGGAGTAATCCCCATAAGAACCAGCTCGGCTACATTGTCATCCACCGCATGCACCATCTGCTCAATAACTTTGAAATATCCTGCTTCCGTAAAAGGGTCACAAGGCATAACAACAACTACTTCTTCATCGGCACATGATTTCTCATATTTCAGATATGAAGCTGCCAAGGCAATGGCTGGAAATGTATCACGTCTTTCTGGCTCCACCACTACATCGATGTATTCACCCAGCTGATTGTAAATAATATCAGCCTGAGACAAGCTGGTAGCCACGGTTACATGACCTTTTAAATCGGATTCTCCCAATTGACGAATAACCCGTTGTACCATCGACTCTTTTTGACCATCGGGAGAATTGAGTAATTTTATAAACTGTTTGGAACGACTGTTATTTGATAGAGGCCAAAGACGTTTCCCAGAGCCTCCGGATAATAAAAGAATTTGCATAAATAATGTTTTAAATCGTTACCTTTCTGCACGCATGGGATTATGCAGGAAATCATCATAAGCCAATCGGATACCATCTTCCAATTCAGTTTGGTAAGACCACCCCAAAGCCGTTGCTTTCGATACATCCAAAAGCTTTCGGGGTGTTCCGTTCGGACGTGAGGTATCCCACTTGATTTCGCCTGTAAATCCTACAACCTTAGCCACCAGTTCTGTAAGGGCTTTAATGGTCAATTCTTTGCCGGTTCCTGCATTTACTGTCTCATTCCCCGAGTAGTTATTCATCAGGAATACACATAGGTTGGCCAGGTCGTCAACATAGAGAAACTCCCGGAGCGGGCTGCCGTCACCCCAGCAAGTCACTTCATCCAGACCCGCTTCTTTCGCCTCATGGAAACGGCGGATCAAAGCAGGAAGTACATGACTATGTTCAGGATGATAATTATCATTGGGTCCATACAGATTTGTTGGCATCACACTAATGAAATCCGTACCATACTGCCGATTCAAAAACTCACAATATTTCAGACCTGATATTTTGGCCAAGGCATACGCTTCATTCGTTTTCTCCAATTCTGATGTTAGCAAACAAGATTCAGGCATAGGCTGAGGGGCCAAACGTGGGTAAATACATGAAGAACCTAAGAACTCCAATTTTTTACAGCCGTTCTTCCAGGCTGCGTGAATCACGTTCATCTCCAGTATCATGTTGTCATACATGAAATCAGCCAATGCAGATTGGTTGGCAATGATACCACCCACTTTGGCAGCAGCCAAAAAGACATATTCCGGTTTTTCTTCCGCAAAAAACTTTTCAACAGCTTCCTGCCGTGTCAAATCCAATTCTGCATGAGTACGGGTGATAATATTCGTATACCCCTGCCGTTGCAGTTCACGGACAATGGCAGATCCCACCATTCCCCGGTGTCCTGCCACATAGATTTTTGCGTTCTTATCCATCATTTCACGATTCCTTTCTCCAGATATTCGGCCAAGTTGGTACGCATTACGTTGGCCACATGTTCCGCAGCCACTTTTTGCATATCATGAGACACCATAATTTTCACCAACTCTTCAAAGGAGGTGGATTGCGGATTCCATCCCAATTCATTCTTAGCTTTCGTAGGATCACCCCATAGGTTGACAACATCCGTAGGACGATAGAAATCCTCACTGACAGCTACCATCACCTTTCCGGTCTTTGCATCAATACCTTTCTCATCTATACCTTCACCCTCCCAACGCAGTTCAATGCCGGCATAGTGGAATGCCAATGTAGCAAATTCGCGAACAGTGTGCTGTACACCTGTTGCAATGACGAAATCCTGCGGTTTGTCCTGTTGCAGAATCAGCCACATACATTCTACATAATCTTTAGCATATCCCCAATCACGTAGGGAATCCAGATTACCCAGATGCAGACAATCCTGTTTCCCTTGTGCAATACGGGCAGCAGCCAACGTAATCTTGCGCGTTACAAAGGTCTCGCCCCGACGTTCCGATTCGTGGTTGAACAGGATACCCGAACAGCAAAACATATTATAAGCCTCGCGGTACTCTTTCACAATCCAATAGCCGTAGAGTTTGGCTACTGCATAAGGGCTGTAAGGATGAAACGGAGTATTTTCATTTTGAGGAACTTCTTCTACCTTGCCATAAAGTTCGGAAGTTGAAGCCTGATAAATCTTACAGGTTTTCTCCAGATGATTGGTACGAACCGCCTCCAATATGCGAAGCACTCCCACCGCGTCCACATCAGCTGTAAATTCAGGCGCATCAAACGATACCTGCACATGGCTTTGAGCAGCCAAATTGTAAATCTCAGTAGGCTGTACCTTGCCCACTAATTTCACTAAAGACATAGAGTCCCCCATATCCGCATAGTGCAAGTGAAAATGAGGTTTCCCCTCTAAATGAGCAATACGCTCCCGATAATCAACTGATGAACGACGGATGATACCATGAACATCATATCCTTTGTCCAATAAAAATTCTGCAAGAAACGAACCGTCTTGCCCGGTAATACCTGTAATAAGTGCTGTTTTCATATTATTCTGTATCAAATGAATTATTGTGTGTTTCCCAAAATATAATGTTGCTAATTAGACTGTATAGGCTATGAAAGTTTCTTGCGTTTTCTTTTCCACTCACCCAATAATAATCCGGGAAGAGTGATTATAATCCATGAGCAACGCTTGAGTTGTTTCTTAGGCTCGCTGAATATGCGGTAAACAAATTCTAAGTGATGTTTCACCATCCATTCGGGAGCGCGTTTTTCTTCAAGGCCGCTGTAAAACTTGAAAGCAGCCCCAACAGCAATCATTACGCCTCGTTTCAGGAAAGGCTTCAACTTGCTCATGAAAATCTCTTGCTTGGGCGCACCCAGTGCAACCCATATTATGTCTGCACCATCGGCATTCACCATGTCGGCGATTTTCTGATAATCAAATTGGTCAACCGTGCGGAAGGGCAGCTCATAGAAAGTCATGTCGGCAATGCGGTTGTCTATTTTCACCAAGTTCTCTTTAAGGGCAGCCAACGTCTTGGCAGATGTGCCCATGAAGAACATCCTGTATTTCTTCATTTTAATCAAGTCCATAAAGATTTGACTGCCACAATATTGCTCCCGATGGATGCCATATATCCATTTCAGGTAGATAGGTACATAGCTGCTATCACAAATAGAAAAAGCACTACCATTGACTACTTTAAGATACTCGGGATTGCGATTAGTAATATTCAAGATAACCCCATCGGCGACACAAATGTAAGTAGGAGCTTGTTCTCTTATAAATCTGTCAATGGATTGCCACACGGCCTCCTTATCCATCTCATAACGGATATTGAAATACGTTTCCATATAAAAGTTGAATAGTAAATCTGAAATCCAACCGTTTGCGTTAGATTATATATAATTTGCAACAATTAATTATTACTGAAGCAATAGGCGTGAGCTTTTCTCACGATCCTTTCAATCCAGTCATATACTTCTTGACTACTATACAAGGTAGAACCATCCTCGTTTTTTTTCTTGAGCAAAGCCAATGTCAACAATTCAAACTCGCGGGGCAACGAGGTGTAAAATATACCTAAGTCGTCTGTGTTTACGGTAACAGGCAGATTGTGATTGTTGCCATTCTTCACGCTACAAAAAGTAAAAATGGGATGTTGATCAAAGCGTTTCAGCCTACCAATCTTGACATTTGAGCTTGGACAACACTCTATGACAAATTGCCGCCTCTCAATACACTCTCTCATTTTATGCTGAATAGCTTCAATAAACGAGACATATTCAGGATAAACTATAAAATCCTCGACAACTTCGCCTCTTTTGCGTAAATCAGGATTGTAGTGATAGTCATTATAAATTTTGTGTGCAACGGACTTATCGCCAATTCTATGTGGATCCTCTTTACGTAGGCGCATGGCCGCATAATAGTCACTCATGCTTTGTCCCGTTGATGCGCCATTGAATATATCCATAATCTGTTTTTCAACACGAGGCGGAATCGCTACATTCCATTCCATAGACTTCATCTTTAACCAAACCATATCATCAATTAGAACCTGATAAGGTATAGCAAGATGGTAATCATGCTCAGAGTAGTAGATTTGTGGCTGTATGCCTAAAGCCAAACAGTGCCCTAACCTGTCTCCTCTCTTCAAATTCAAGAATAGGATAGCTTCATCAATAGCTCGAAGTCCATCAGCTATATCATAAAAATCTTCCCCTACATGGAATGTGAAACCTATCTTAAAAGAGGACAACCGCGCAAATGCTTGGGCAAACACTTCCGGACGGCAAAACAGTTCAGAATTAGCAGCATCTATTCCAACAATTCTATCTGCAATATATCCTTTAAATTGGTGTTCGAATTTTAGAACACGCTCGCGTTTCTGGAGAAGTTTGTGAATTGCCGATGCTTGTCTTTTTATCTCGGCTCTGACATGATAATTTCTGCATAGCCCAACCCCTTTACTCCGTTTTTCCTTTTTCTTGATGAAATGATATATAATTCGATACTCAGCAATGGAAGAATTGCGTTGTCGATTTATTTTTTCAATGGCGTTGTATTTGTTACGTAGTGTATGATATTGAGATTGGGGAGCAATACGGGTTTCCAACTCGTCTTGGTAGTAATAAGTCCTTGCTTCATACATCGGCAGGACATAAAGCAAGTTGGCGTATTCGGGATAGCCTTCAATAAAGATCTCTTTCTTCCGTTCAAATGCTGCGAAATTGGCAAATCCTACATTGGTATTGATTTGCACCATTTTTGATCTAATTTTGGCTTTGATTAGCAGATAACGGTATAGTAAACTGCTTATAGCGAGCCTATCGCCACTAAATATGTGCCTAAATGCCATATACAAGAATCTTCTTTCGCCCTCAAAAACAGACATTACTCCACAGTCGGAGGCTGCGTAATCATATTCATTCACCTGCTTTTGTCGGTTATTCCCAATTCTATACCTATTAATCAGATAATGTGTTTCCCGGCGGCAACATTCAATGCCTTTAAAGAACATTTTGTCAATTTCTGCATTTATGTCATAAAGTACCTCATCATTCCAAGGTTGCATTATACGCCTACAAATCTCTATACGGATTTTTGCAGCCAATGTCACTGCGTTGTAGTCGTTCTTTGATAAATCTTCCCCAACCAGAATTTTGAACTGTTGATTTCTATGAGAAATATGGTTCATCAGACAAGCCCACGAAATACCAAAAACCGAGGTTGATGCCTTTAGGTGTTGATGTAAATCTATCAATTTATATACCTTGAAAATGTGGTATAACCATTTGTTATCAGTGGGGAGCAGATTGGCCCAATCAAAATGTCTTGTTTTACAGTACTTATTGCAATAACAGTCTTTGTATGCAAGAAACGCACAAATTAGTACAGTTTCCCCTGTTACTTCTGTTACTTCTTTCCATTTAAAAAGCTGCTCAAATTTGATTACTGGACTTCCATTAACCTCTGTTCGCAATACGGCATTGGTAAAATGGACTAACGAGTAAAACAAATTTTGGCTTATGACCATGTTATTTGGATTCTTGCTCCATTTATCCTCAAACAGTCTATATATAAGATTTATGCTGTCATCCGACATTTCTGGATGATTCCTGCGCATAGTGGAAACAAAGGTGTTTTTATTAATTATAAGCTCTTTGTTTGAAATGGGCTGATTGCCATTCATAACCCGCCCAATCAAGTCACAATTATAGAAACAGAATGCAGTTTCAATGAATTTGCGCAGAAAGTCCATAAACCATTATTCTATAGGGTTCAGTTTGCCTTCGTTTATCATGCGCCTGAAATTAGCAACTATTTCAGCGCGGGGATATTTATGTCTTGCTTCAGGATGGAATATCTCACGATAGAACTGTTCACTATCGGGGTGTTTATATTTTTTAGGCATGGCTTTCCATGCATGGGAGAAAGTCATTTCTGCTTCTCGCAAGAATATAAATTCATCAGCGCCTACATTTACAGTAGGTTTCTTGAAGAACTTTTCCAACTCCTCATCTGATATTTCCTCCAAAAATTCGGATATAATATTGAATGGTAAAAGTTTGATTTCATAACGCTGATCGTCATCGTAGTCATAGCTACTAATCCCGTAATCTGCAACTCCTTTAAAGAACGCCTGAAATTGCTTGACCATCGATTTTTCATCGCATTTGTCTCTATGAGATAACATGCTTTGATACAAATCTCCACATATTTCCATATTACGAATGGTTGTGGCTGACAAATAATTATGTCGTTGTTTTGTCACATCTTCACCTGCGTCTTTATCTCTATTGCAAAATGCTAACATCTTACGGTACAACGAACCTTCACAATTCTCCGCTATACTAAAAATGGTCTTACTGAAACGGCTATACGTGGCTTTAATATCTATCAGATTAAAGAAAGGAGCAGTTACGTCATATCGAATATTTCCGGCACTGCCCAAATTACGTGTATAATAGACTTCACTTCGCTCTCTATAAGAGTTTGAAAGTTCTTCAATATTAGTGCTCGAAGATTTTGTATAGAAATAGTGTGAACTTATCAACATCAAGAACTCTGCTAACCTGAGTTTTTTTGATACTTCGTCTTGTGCTGCATTACCAATTTCATTAATCAGTTTTTTTATCTCTTCTCCATCAAGTATACCATTTTCCCTTGTCCTGTCAGGATTACGTTCTGGACGAATAACTTGGTCTCCTGAGATAGTATAAAACGATCCACCGATCAATTGTAACAACTTAGGCACTCCTTGCAGAACATTATTTCTCAATTCCGGCGTTTTCTTTTTCTCATTTTCTCCCTGTTCTGCCATCCCTGCATATAAGGAGTCTGTTAATTCATCGTAATACTGATATAGTCTAATTGAATATAATGATTTGATGAAGAAGAGCATACGTCGAGTTTCAATGTCTGTCCGAGTATTACTAACATAATCCATAACAATCGTCACATCTCCGATTGAAAGGTTATAGTTCACACAACTTTCTTTCATTAGTATTGGCCAATCAGGAACAGATGGATTCGACAGGACATCTGAAAGTCTAAACTTTCTTTTTAACTCATTTATCACCAAATGGTTAAATAATGATGGCTCTTTTTCTTTAATTAACAAGTTGGCAAAAACTCGATTTTCTGGGCTCAAACAGGTAGTCCACGTGTTGAAGAAATAATTTAGAAAAGCATTTTTGTTTTCCCTATTGGTGATTCCATCGCCTAGTTCCGCATTCTTATCATAGTTTGGCATCATGAATAACATAAGCATCAATGCCCTTAACTCTCGTAGGTTGGTAGGGACGATTAGGCTTGTCTGTCCTTCGCTGTTGTAGAAAAGAAATCGAGTTTTCACAAATATAAGTTCCAAAAGAGCAATTTTTACAGACTCATATTCATATTTATTATCAGCATTGTCAGCAAGAACTAAACGACAATCAGCATAATCGTCTTGGGTGGGCATATAAATTCTCGAATAAATGGGTAAGAATTTGACCATATAAGCTTCAGTCATTGCAGAAATCTCATCAATACTGATTTGACCATGTTCCAATAACAACTCATACAGGCGTATATATGATTGACGAATTGCATCAGACAGTTGTTCACTTTTCCCTGCTATGCAGACAACAACCTTGTCTATGATTAGATATTTCCTAATTTGCTCAGCCATCTCAAATGCAAGTGAAGCATTAAGGTCTATGTCATCGATGGTGATAAGCATATAATCCTTTTTCTCCACAATAAGAAATGCATCTACCAATTTCTTAACGGAAGCACTCAGTCCGATGCTGGAAGCCAATCCCTGTAAATCTTCCAATTCACTGTCTTCTTGGCAACATTCGCTTTCTATATATTGCAAATCCCTTTTGACTTCTTGGAAGGCATAACCAAGTTCTACCAACAAGTTATGCCTATTGGCATCTTGCTGCTCATCAAGCCAATCTTCATATTTCCCAAACATCGTTCCTATAATCAATTCCATGATGTTGCGATGTTTGTCAAAGAACGCTGGCTCAATGGTTTCCAGCAGACATATATCTTTTCTCTTTTCTGTGAGTATGTTTACCAACGATTTTAGGCATGAAGATTTCCCCGTACCTCTATCGCCCAAAAACGAAATTGTTTTGTTTGCAGGGATGTCGTCCAAGTCATCTCTGATAGTTGTCTTATCTGAAGGGAAGAACTCCTCAATCAAGCCCAAAGCTTTACTGATTTGAGCCGACAAAAGATTGTCCTTGTAGCTATCTTTGTTCAATTTCACAGGACGTGTTTCTTCGCCTATTTTAAAAGTCAATGTTTTAACCAATCTTTCCATTTTAGTTCTTATGATTAAGAAATTTGACTGTTACTACATTATAAATAGAGCCTGATAAATGTTTGAGAATATATGCACTTATGGTGCTTATCGTAATTACGAGAACTACTACAGCCCAATCGTTAAGTGCTGGAAATAGATTAAAGAAAGAGATTTCACCAAGGCAAAATGGATGGTGGATGAGATATAGTTCATAGCTTAGTGTCGAAATGCCGCATAATAGCTTTTTGGGTGTTCGAACCTTAAATAGCCTGTACATGAACACAAATATGGCAAATCCGCCAAGTGTAGTCACATAGTCCATCAATATTCCATTGACTATCATTTTATTACAAATCAATAGATAAGATGTGACATTAATAAGCGTTGCTGCAACGATTATTATCCAAATTGGCACTGCATTGAACCATTTCACGATTTTTTGTGCATATAAAAATGCGAGGCTGCAATACAGCAAGATTAAAAAGAAATATCCGGGCAGTCCCATTTGGGCGACTACGATATGCAATGGCAAGCAAAACACCGCCCATATTGCAGGTTTCTTAAATACCTCGGGTTTGTAACCGATTATTGCAAATGTCACATAGCAAGCCATTATCATAGTTACGAACCACAGGTGCCCCAGCCCTGGCAGTTTGGAAAACCAACCCACCATCAGCATATTTGCCGCAAAAGATGTTAGCGAAAATTCAATGCCAGCGAGATAGAATACCACTGCAAAAACTATCTGCATAGGCCATAATGAGCATAACAATCGTGTTACCCGTTTCGAGAGGAATTGAAATACATACCTTCCCCCCCCCCTCTTTTGTATTCGTTAACATTTAATCCAAGAAGTAGTGCAGAAAGCAAGAAAAACACCGTGTTGAACGTGTTTGCACAGAACCTGCCCATTGCAGTCCACCCCATACCAAAACAAATGTGGCACAGCAATATGAACAATATTGCCGCGGCACGAATGCCATCAAACTCCAATACCCTTTTCATCTTTTTACTTTATGATAAATTTCCACCATCTGCTGGGCTTTCTTTTCCCAAGCGAGTTCGGTTTGCCGTTCTTGGCAGTTAAGCCTCATAGTCCTTAACCTTTCTCTATCCATGGATAATTGCATAATGGCTGATGCAAAATCATTTATGCTTTGTTGTGGGTTTGACAGGGGTATTTTCACACCCACTCGGTCGTTGACAGCCCCGGCTTGCCCACATGCATCAAAGCAGACCACCGGAAGGCTATTTTGTATAGCTTCAAGCACAACGTGCGGTGTGCCTTCCATTATGCTGGTGAACAAGAACAAATCACATTGCCGCATAAATTGCAGCACCCGGTCGTGAGGTATAGAGCCATGCCAAACAACGATGTCATTGATACCTAATTCTGTCGCCAATTGTTTATATTTAGCTTTTTCAGCATCCGTCCCGTTACCCACAATATGCAATTTTACGTTTTGCTTGTCGGGCAATGTTGCGATTATCTTTAATGCCAAACCAAGCTGCTTGCGGAAATCAAATTTTCCAACCCACAGAATGTCGAAAGACTTTTTGTCGCCACTGGTATCAACACTGCACGTTGAGCCTACATAGCAACCCGTCTCGTTGGTGAGAGTAACCGATTTTTGGTGATATTCGGAAATGAAATCATATACGCCTTTTGTTGCTGCAACTATGGCATCAGCCCGGTCGAGAACTTTCAGTAAACGTGGTTGGTAATGCCTTTGAAAATTGTTCAGGCTATTTTTCAGACACACTTTGAAGCTTTGCATGGCAGGTTCGCCTTCAAGGTATGCTAATGGCATCATCTCCATGCCTCCGACAGGGCCCCACACAAAAGGTATATTAGAAATTTTCCACAAGTAGCCAGGCTCGCGGAAACCTATCATATTTAACTGGTGGATGATATCGATGCGATGTCTGGCAATAATTTGGCGAGCGATGGCAAGCGTGCGTTTTTGCCACTTACGGTAGTGCCAATAAAAACGCCAGTCGCCCTGATTCCAGCACATCCGGCGTACACGTTCCGACACGGGATTGAAGTAAAAATGCAAGTTGCCCCGTTGCGGCAACTTTTCCACAGTCTCCTCTATCTCGGTGCGCCACTCCCCCTCGGTGATGACAAACACGTTGCAATACTGGGCAAGGTTCACCACCCAGTTCCACCCCATCCCTGGCTCGCTCCCCCAAGCCGGGCTCACCGCATAAGCATTAACCAAAACATTCAGCATAATATAGATTTCTGTTTATAAAGACTTTCGTATATCTGTCCGAGTTCCATATTAATTTTTTTGATATTAAATGTATTATCGGCCAATTCAATCGATGCTTGGGAAATTTTCGTCCTTAACTCGACATTACTTATCAGCTTCTCCAACTGCTGCGACAATATCTCAACATTGCCGACTGGAAATACCAAAGCATTTTCACCGTCTTCGACAATATCGGGCAACCCGCCCACAGGTGTCACTACGCATGGCAAGCCATAAGCCCAAGCATCAAGTACGCCCATCGGAAACCCTTCGCCATCGCTGGCCAAACAATAAATCGAGGCTTCTTGAAACACTCTCACTTTTTCAATGCCCGAAATCCAGCCTTTAAATTCCACTTGATTTTCGATACATAATTCAACTGCCATCGATCGGGCCTTTTCTATTTCGCCATTGCCGGCAAAAACGATTGTCCATTGAGGGTACTTGTCAGCAATGATTGCGAACCCACGTAGAAGAGTTTCATATCCTTTCCTCGGTATTATCGTACCTGCAAACAGGATATGATTTTTACGCAAATCCGCTCTCCGTGCAACTTTGGGGCATGGATTGTAAAGCACCTGGATTTTATCTTGTAGGCCCAGAGCATCATTTATCCATCTTTGCCATTGTCGCGACAATACCAGTATCAAGTCGGCCTCGGAGAATAATTTATGGTAAAGTGCCTTATTATCTGGCTCGAAAAGAAATTTCTCATTCGATGGGTGAAAATGAAATATTACTATTTTATTCAGCAACTTGGCAAGGCGTAAAAATATTCGCTTTCTTTTTGCCGACGATGTTGTGGCTATGTGTATATGAACGATGTCATAAAACGGCAGCAAGCATACATACTCTATAATTGACGTAGCCAGATACCATAATTTGCGCAATATATTCCCGTCGCGGTGAGTTTCAATCCATCGACAGTGAAACCGTTTCCATTGTTCGCCTGTTTCGTGGGCTTTGATTACCGAGGTGATACCACCGCGCGTCTTGCGACTAGTGGCTACTACTAAAACTCTTGGCATATTGTTAAATTGGATTATTTTAAACCTCTTGCGTTTGATATAATGACCTCTTCGCCGAAAGACTTAACCACCCAATCGTTGAGGTCGGTACACCCACCTCGTCATTACTATTTTTTCTGTCCGAATAGGAAATGTGCCAATATGGGGCTGCTTCTTAGCACACTTGAAACCAACAAGCAACCAACTACAACAGTGACAGATATGGCAAACGAAACTACGATTTCCATAAATGGGCTATCGAGCGAGGCAAAATTTGGCAATACCGATGGCAAGTTGCTATAGATAAAGAAATAATGCAATAGGTATATGTCGAGCGTTCTTCGTCCGATAAATATCAATGATTTTCCCACTTTACTATTTGAGTTAAATTGACCTTGGTAATGGTGAAAAACAGAAAAGACGCACAACACTCCCGATAAAGACAATAATAGATGGTAAATCGTCGAACTAAGACAATCCAAAGATGGAACTAATAACAGCATAATAAAAACGCTAAGCATTGTTGTTGTAAAATACCGAGTATTCAGCAAGTGCTCCAACATAGCTTGATGCTTTCTACAACGTGTACCGATGATGAAAAATACATAATTGTGCAAGTTGGAAATGCCTAACGCTCCTGTTAGGTCATCGTCGAGGTTAAACCTCTCGACAAACGTCCATACAGTCAGCAAATATATAATCAATGCCACAATCACATGAAATACATCCTCTGTCATGCTCTTCATCTTAAATGCCATTATCATCTGCTGGCAGAATATATAAATCAGAAAATACTCAAACAGTGCAAACGTAAACCAATACCCTCCTTTGCGTGGATCATATAAAGCCGAAACAATATCGCTTCCTTTTATAAGCGACATTGCTACCATGAATATTAAAGGTGATATAACTTGCACAAGTACCTTTTTCTTCAAGAATTGGGCTGTGTTGCTATAATTCCATTGAAAAGCAGCCTTATACATCAAAAATCCACTAACGAAAAAGAATAATGGCATACGAAGTGGCACGAACACATATTGCTGCAGGTTAAATGTGTCGCTGCTATCGAACCCTAAGCCGAAATAAGACACATGCCACATCACTACAAGCAATATCGTGAATCCTCTCATTGCGTCGAGATACTCGATTCTCTTTGTGGCACCCCCCCCCGTATTTATATTTGTTAACATTTTATTTTGATTTTATTTTGATTATCTTGGCAGGAACGCCACCTACCACTGCATTGTCGGGAATATCGTGGGTGACTACGGCGTTTGCCCCGATGGTTACGTTATTGCCGATTCTCACAGAACCGATAACCTTTACTCCAACGCCGAAATAGCAATTATCGCCAACCACAACTTTTTCGTCCATGCTATTTTCATACTTATGGCCAAAAACCACGCCCGACACAATCGTGCAGTTCTTTCCGATCCTACAATCAGGGCCTATATGGGTAAAACCTCCAACGTGATAAATCCTAAATCCGGTGTCAATGGTTCCCGGATAAATTGTGATATGCAATCTCATGCTCAGCCGCTTATAGCAATACCAATGTCCGAAGTAGGCTAATTTATGCCATGCTCCTTTGTTGCATATATGGTATTCCATGTATCGAATATGCTTTATGAGATGATACACAAACCACCCTTCGTTGTTCACAAGCCTATCTTTTAGCGACGGAGCTTTTCCTTCATACCGTTCCAAATCACGCTGCAATACTTCTTTTAGTTCTCTTTTAGTCATCCTAAACTGTTTAGTTACATCAAACAAGCAGCCTGCACAAATATTCGGCTACAAATGAATTCGACTCGGGTATATAATGGATAAAATCTACGTGCCAATACTTAGATTTCATCATTATGGCATCAATGTCATAGAATGGCAAGTTATGTTCCTCGGATATTTCTTTCATTATTCTATTCTTATTTTCGACGACAACATTTTCTTCGTCGTTCAAGTATTCTTTGGGCTTAAATCCCAGTTTTCTGCGTATCCGCTCAATTTCGTTGTTATACTTTCGCCATTTATAAATATGGAAAGTGCTTAGAACGACAACTTGTCGGGTCCTGGATTTACACTCGATGATTAAACGAGTAAAATCATGATACAAACGCCTATAATCTTGTTCCCCGAAAAAAGCATTCCCATCCTCGTTTAAACGAGAATGGTTACCAACCCAGCAGAATATTGTGCTGTACTCATAAAGCCCGTTTTTAAAAAAACACTGCCATTGATCCCAAAACATGGAATCACGAAGTGCGGCAGATGTCCCAAACAGATCGACAGGGCACTTCAGCTTTTCCGACAAACTCCTACGATATTGGCGTGCTATGCTGTCGCCGACAAGAAGTATTCGGCCCCCCCCCCTTGAACATTCGCCTGGTCATACCAGAAATTACTCCATTCGGTAGTTTCCTTGTCCTTGTAGGAATTTAACGGTAGATACATAGTAGATTTCATTTCAGCCGGTTTATAATTTTGATAACCAATGTTACCACATTATACATTCTTAGCTTAAGAAAAAAACGCACAACCCTTTGGGTTACCAATTTGGGCCGAGCCAAGTCAATAATGGTTCTAAAAGGCTCATTCTTCACCATCTCATAAGGCAGATTAGCATCAACGCATCTGATGATATATGCGTATAGATACCAAAAAGCCCAAGTATGGAATTGAGTCTTGCATTCAGCACCGATATTCCATTGAGATAGTTGGTCTTTTAATTCTAAATAAATCTTTGCCACAATCTCGCTATACCCGCTGAATACTCTGCCTCTTCCAGGCTGGGGCGGATAATCACATCTCACATTATAAGTGTGGCACGGTATTGCACTGAATGAATCAATGTATTTGTAGTATCTGAAATTGAATACCATATCTTGAGACCGCCGGTAAGGAGGAAATTCAATCTTATTGGATTTAATTATCGAGGCCCTGAACAATTTACATACTGGGCCATCCAAATAATGATGCTCGAACATGATTGCAGAGAAATTATCACGGCAGCCACGCTGTGAAACATATACAAGCCTCGGCTTGTTATTTTTATGCGTGGCAACAATCTTGTTTTTGGAATTTACTTTTCTCTCGATAGTTTGAGAAACTACCAAATCATAATTTCCCTTTCTTTGCTCGCATATTAAAGTTTCTACATAATCGGGTTCAACCCAGTCATCAGGATCAATAAAGCAGATAAATTCGCCCGACGACAATGCAACACCTTTGTTTCTTGCTGGCCCCGACCCGGCATTTTCTTGGTAGAACACCTTGAATCGAATATGAGTATTGCAATATTCCTTTGCAATACTGAATGAATTGTCGGTTGCCCCATCAACAACCAAGATACACTCAATATTGTCATACGTCTGTGCTTCTATACTTTCCAAGCAATCTATGAGATACGACTCGACATTATAAATGGGTACTATAATGCTTACAAGCGATGTATTCTTACACATAACTTTACATAATCTTTGAGTTGATTTCTTTCTTGAAATTACCGACTACATTATCATACATGAAATCCTGCTGGTAGTTTAAAATGCCCTCTGAAAACTCTGAAGAATCCGTATCTTTAGCTTGTAACAAGGCATTTCTCAAGGATTCCCGATCATGCATCTCATATAATATGCCGACTCCATATTTTTCAATAATAGATTTGTATGGATTATAGTTTGGTGCTATAATCGGTCGTCCCAAGAGGAGTGCTTCGGCCATAGTGCCATTTGTGACGCTGCTCGGCTGCTTCTCATCGCATAAAATAAGATAATCACAATCAATAATCAACTTATCATATTCCTCTGCGCTTAGACGGTTGGGAATACGCGTTACGAAAGGATTCCGAGCCGACCGTGCCTCAAGCATCTTGTCATAGCCATTAATTGTATATGCCTTGCCAGCGATTATCAGATGGAAGTCAGATCCACCAATCGCTTCCAAAGCATCGATACATAAATCCAACCGTTTTTCGGGACGCAATGTTCCTATTGACAGCAAAGTCACGGTGGCATTATTACGTTGCTTTACAGGGCGTATTCCTTTGGTTGTTCTCTCGGGTCGCACTACCAATCGCTCACGCTCATATCCCAGATTGACGAACTCGTCCCTGATGATTGTATCCGAAACAAACAAATAAATATTCTTTTGTTTGTGAATTATCCAACTGTTATAAATTGAATGTATGGCATCTAACGGATATGTTCTTGACAGGCGAAATCGTCGGTATTGGGTGAAAAAGAAACTTCTCAACGCCCAAAGGAAAACCTTGTGATGTGGTGGAACGTATTTCAACCATGTCAACGAGGTAGCAGAAAGGATTGAACCGACATAAAAATTCTTAGTCTTGGGCGACAATTCCTTGATGACGGCTTTCATGTAAGAACGTGAAGTCTTGTAGGATTCTCGTTTTATGCTTAAATCTAGGATTTTAAAGCCGCAATCCGAGCATAGTTCTCTTTCATTAGTCACATTGGCGATGGCCACCTTTAAGCCCGAGTCGATCAGAAGCTGCCCTATATTGCATAAATCGACCATGTGGTTGCGAAGCCCCGTGTGTTCAAATATTATAAAATCATACATCTTCATTGCTGTTATTTGTGGCAGGCTCGGTGAGGGTACATGCAAAAAATGCACTGAACAACCCGATGCTGGCAGTCAAGTCGTCGCTTACCATCACACGCATACCTAAAGCCGCCACGATTAAAAAAATAAATGTCTTATTTTCGGTCAAGAACAAAACATTTAGCCGTTGGTATCTAAAATGGGCAACAAGCATTGCTATCAGAAATGCCACTCCCAACACACCGCACTCACACAGCACCTCTATGAAAAAATTATGAGGATACAACATCCCAGGGTACGCATGGTTAAACCCTCCGACCCCGCTACCGAGCAATGGATTTCTAAGAAATAAATTCCACCCCATTGCTAAAAGCATTTCCCTACCTTTGTCTCCGCTATCTAGAGTTTCCGAAATATAATCAATTCCCAACATGGGTAGAATTTGTAGCAGAAGGCAAAAAGCGGCAGCACCTATTAATAGATATACAATCTTTTTATTGTTTCCCCTTTCCAGCAAATTTCTACTATTAAAAACAGTAAGATATAACAATATGATAATGATAGTGCCAAAGATTGCCTGCCTGGCTCCACTTGTAAGCACTAACTGCAAGGCTATCAAGGAATATATGATGATTTTAGGTTTTGTATTTTTTAGTTTGGCCAAATACATGCTTATTCCGAAAAGTGTGTTCATCCCCACAACCTGGTAGTTTACAAATTTCATGTACAAATCATCATTCTTCATTCCTAACAACAATCCCGCACCTTTTCTGTGCCACTCATAATCGAAAAAATTATTCGGCCGTATCCCAAGCAAGTTCATATTGTGAACTAAAAATAGAATTGAGGCCAAGAACAAACATTGGGTTAAGATTTCATTCTCTATCTTAGATGAATGCACGATTGTGTAATATGCAACGAACATCATTGCTCCATTCATGATTAAGCCCTGAATTTTAGTTGTAGCCCTAATGTCATTAATATTGGGACTTAGAACGTAGGCTAAGAAAAAATAAATCAATACGATTGCCATCATTTGTATTGATGCCGATTCGTACTTGAAATGTCGAAAAGTGTCCTTGACCAGCCATAACCCGAAGAAATTGAGAATCAACCCATAAATCGGCAAAAATGGCATTTCAAATCTTATAGTACTCCCAAGTACACCCCCGAACATCAACAAGAACACGCCGACAGTGTGAGTGTCGGCATAAATCAACCGTATTACCAAGGCAGCAAGTACGACCCAAAATGGTAACACATCCATACTGATAGCTACCAGCATTATCGCAATGACGTAAATGAATGCAGTATCAAGAGATGGTTTCATAAGTATGGTTTAAGTTCGGAATGAATTTCTAATACTTTCGCAAACGAATTCTCATTTAAAATCTGTCTTCGTGCAGCATGCGATAATCGATTATATCTTTCTTCGTCTGAAAACAGCCATTCTATGCCCGCCTTCAACTCCGATGCGTCATAGCCTTGGGTCAAATAGCCTGATTTATTATGCCTTATCAGGTCAACAACTCCTCCGGTAGGAAAGCCGACACAAGGTTTACCACACGACATGGCTTCCAATACGACCTGCCCGAAACTTTCCGCAATCGATGTCATTATAAACGTATCGCACGCATTGTATGCTGCTGCAATTAGCTTATCTTCAGTAAGGAAACCTGTTTGAACCACATGGATCGACAAATTAGAAATGAAATCTGCATCAGCCCGACCTATCACCAATCCTTCATAGCGGTTAGGATCAAGCATATTCAAACATTCGGCCGCAAAATTTGCCCCTTTATATGGACTGCTGATACGCGTGGCTCCAAACAATATGGTTTTTTTCTTTGGGTCCAATCCATATTGCCGTTTTGCGTCGATGTCGATATGCTTGTAAGTATCGGTGTCTAATATATTTGCAACTGTGTGTATTTTGTGTCCTTTGCATAGTGCCGAAGTAATGGCGCAACTTGCTTCCCATCTGCTTGGGGAGATAAATTCTAAATTGGGGTATCCATTCCATTTCTTAATTTTCTCACCCAATTGCCTCGAAGCCTCGTTCTTGCAAATACTATTCGTTATCTGTGGGCATTCGTTGCAATGCCTCGTGTATCCATCGCAAGATAGTGCATAGTGGCATCCGCCAGTAAATGGAAACATATCATGCATATACCAAAACGTAGGCTTTCCCAGTTTCAGAATTTTCTCAACCCCATTTATGCTTAAAGTATTCCCACATATCCAATGTAAAAAGATTACGTCGGCAAGTTGCACTTTCGTATTTTTATAAATGGGGATGCCGAAATCCATCAGCGAAAAGTTAGCAACAGCCTTTAGCCTATTTTCCCTCCTGCTGTTGACTCTATAGTTGAACGATTTCAGCACACGGAACAGTCCCTGGTAATCATTCAAGGTTACTACCTCAGACTGAAGCCCGGCTTTGGCCATCGCCTCGTTGTGCCTAGCGCATGCTATAGCCGCACCGCCTCTATTATCTGTAGCATTAATGTGAACAATTCTCATCTTTGATTAGTAGCGGAATTTATGTAGCACATATCCAGGCTGTTTGATAATATCGAAAGCATTCAGTGTCCGCGCAATGAAATGGCGAACCTTTTGCAGAAAAGTTTTTGGCTTTGTCTTGTAGGGCAATTTCATATTGACAGGTGCGCCCGTTATATGGGCGTAAATCCCCAAATAGCGAGTATAAAGATGCTTGTATGGATGGGGGCTATCGGCATACCATGGCTGAATGAGCGTACAAAAATGATGTATCGCCGGATGTTTTCTCGCATCACTCAATTCGGCATAATACTTCGGAAACACAAATTTCTTGCGCAAATAATTACACCCTACCATGTTCCACTTTATTGGAAGTAGTTGGATGCGACCTTTCATGTATGTCGCTATTACATCTTGCTCGTTAACAAACACATTGGAATGTTCGATGACAAATTCGAAAATAGGATGATTGTTCTCCTCCTCCCTCCACCGTGCAATATCACAAACCATCACGCCCGAATTGATATAAGGGTCGGTTTCACTAAGTCCAAGTGTGTCTTTACGCGGCAGGCAACTTATAACATCTTCTACTGCAGCAATAATAGCATTGGGATTTAACGGTATGTTGTATAGCTCATTGAGGTTATCAACGACGACCATATCCACATCTAAAAACAAGCACCGTTCAACCTCCAAGGGAAGTATATGTGGCATAAATAATTTGTAATAAATCATTTTACTCCAGTTGCTCGAATTTAGCTTGTCGATGTCGCAATATTGCGAAAGCTGCGAATCGGGCTGGCATATTTCTATGCTATTTCCATAAGCCTTGCAAAGGCATTCCAGACGACGTTGATTATCGTCTGAAATGCCATTTGTAAGCAAAAATACCCTAATTCTACACCCTTTGTTTGTTTCAAAGAGCGAGGTAAGCATTACGCCAGCATGCTGTATGTAACCATCATCGGCGACTATTACTACATTCATTTTTCAAAGCCTTCCATCAACAGAATTATGCGGCAACACGCCCTTTACATCATAAACAACTCCGTTGGTTTTAACGATGCTATTTAGGTCAATTTCCATGAATTGTTTGTGGGCAACGCATAAAATCACCAAGTCGTACAGCTTGGATGGAAGTGTATTTGTTACAGTTATACCATATTCCGACTTCACCTTTTCTGCATTGGCCCAAGGGTCATACACCGAAATGTCTTCTGTGTATTCCTTGAGTGTCGAATATATGTCCACGACCTTTGAATTACGCAAATCCGGGCAATTCTCCTTAAATGTAATACCTAACAACAAAACGCTTGAATTTTTAACCATCACACCTTTTTTATTCATGCATTTGATTGCTTGGTTGACCACATACGCACCCATTTCGTTAAGGCGACGTGCCGAGAACATAATCCGAGGCAACACGCCGTATACCTGCGCTTTTTGGATCAAATAATATGGGTCAACACTGATGCAATGTCCGCCCACAAGTCCAGGCGACAGTTTGATGAAATTCCACTTTGTGGCTGCAGCCTCTATCACGTCGTGTGTGTCGATGCCCATGGCATTGAATATCTTCGCAAGTTCGTTCATAAATGCGATATTCACATCGCGCTGCGAGTTTTCGATGATTTTCGATGCCTCGGCCACACGTATCGAAGGGGCTTTGTGTGTGCCGTTCACGAGGACGGAGTTATACACTCTGTCAACTATGTCGGCAATCTCAGGGGTAGAACCCGACGTAACTTTCTTGATTTTCTCAACGGTGTGTTCTTTGTCGCCAGGGTTGATACGTTCAGGGCTGTAACCTGCATAGAAATCCACGTTGAATTTCAACCCGCTCACTCGTTCTACCACAGGCACACATTCCTCCTCAGTCACTCCTGGATAAACGGTCGATTCATACACCACGATGTCGCCTTTCCCGATAACCTTGCCTACAGTTTCGCTTGCGCCCCACAATGGTTTCAAGTCGGGGTGGTTGTACTCATCAACTGGCGTTGGTACAGCCACTACATAGAAGTTGCAGTCGCGTATCGCATTGATGTCGGTTGTACAGGTGAATCCACTTGCAAGAGCTGCTCGCAGCAGCTTGTCGTCAACTTCAAGCGTAGCATCATGGCCGCCATTGAGAGCATCGACGCGAGCCTGATTCATATCAAACCCCACAGTTTCATACTTGGTAGAGAACAGACGAGCCAATGGCAGCCCCACATAACCAAGACCGATAACGGCAATTTTAATCTTTTCCATCCTGTATATTACTTAATATTTAGTTTTAAAATTGGTGCTATTTTTATGTAGTATAATAGTTTTATTGGCAAGATGAGATTTTTAGGTAAGTATCTAAGAGTGAGAATAAACGCTTGGCAGATATGATTGCCAATAACCGCATATCGTATTGCTAAACGCACTTTGTACTCAAACTCCCGTCTGATTAAATCAAGAAAATCTTTGGAATATTCTGCCACACATTCCTTCTTTACTTTCATTTCGGCCAACGCCTCAGTTATTATCATATCGGGATTGATATATCGCGATGACAAGTTTTTGCCAAAACTACTCCCGTCTGTGACTTCTGGCGCATAATAGCGATACACCACCTCGGGAATGAACATAACGCTTTTGGCATTTTTTATAGCTGAGAACGTAAATAGATGATCCTCGCACCAAGAAATTTTCTCGTTGAAACGAATATCCCCAATGATTTCTTTCCTAAAGCAGCTATTCCACAAATAGGCCTCGTAGCGGGTCGAGGAACATTTGCTTATAATATCTTCTTTTCGGCCGACAACGCATTTTGGTGTGGACACTAACGTGGTATTCCCATTCTTAACTCGCTCAAATCCACCCCTAATCAAGTCAACGCCCGGAATGAAGCAGGAAACATACGCAGCCAACGCTCCGGGTGGCATTTCATCATCGCTATCACAAAATGTTATCCAGTCACCATGAGCCTGGCTTAATCCGAAATTCCTTGCATGACCCACGCCTCCGTTGGCTAAATGCCAGGACAATATGCGACTATCTCTATTTGCATAGTCGTCGCATATATTTGCCGAACCATCGGTGCTGCCATCATCGACAAGTATCAACTCCCATTCGGTATAAGTCTGGGCGAGAACGTTATCAATACAACTTTTCAGGCAATTTGCCGAGTTATATACTGGGACAATGATTGAAATCAGCATGGTCGCAAACATGATGTTAAATAGTCTAAAGATGGCTCTCTGAGTTTCGTTAGTGCATCGTGTACACATTTGTAGTCAATCTTCGGTGGCACTTTGTCGTCGAAATCCAAATCTTTCAATACCCCTCCAATATTCAGTGCGTTCAATAAATCCACATACCTTGCATCATTTCCATCATGCAACCTCACTGGGAACAATGGTCTTGAAAATATTATGGAGAAAACTGTGGCATGAAACGATGTCGTCACTACACATTGCGCATATTTGATAATCGAAACAAAATCATTTACCGAATAATTTCCAATCGATAAATCAACCACATCCCATCCATGAAATTTTGCTATTTGATTAACTTTATTCAAAAGAATAGAGTGGACTATGGGCGAAAACCTAAGCATTACATGGTAAAGCACTATATATCGACGTTTTTCCCATGCCCGATTTATGATTTTGTCCCATGTATTCGCATCAACACACAATGTCGGATCCAGTGTTACAGGAAGCCTTTTTGACGTCATGCCATATATTTCGTCCGAAATGTTTCTTTCCCTTAATGAAACGCTATCGAAATTCTCTATATATGTCAATATGCTTTCACCAAGCGTTGTTATTGTGTGGGCATTGGAACTTATGGAAAATCCTATTAGCTTGGTAGCATTCGGCCTACTGAACATTCCCCAATACACTGGGTCAATTCTGTTCCCTACGCAGTTGATTGACCACATTTGATCGCTCCCCACCAAATACACGTCAAATGCCGGCAACGACTTAGCATCACACTTTTCCGACAGACTGAGATGTTGATTGACAAACGACTCAAATATAGGTTGAAGTTGATTACGAGTTTTGATTTTACTCGGTATGGCCAACAAAGCCTTGATACTAAACTTGTTTTGCCATGTCTGCTCCATTATCGATGGACGATATAATTTCTCGATAAAAGGTTGCCTATAATCAACTACCTGAATTTCATGATCCATCGATTTTAATAGTTCCTGCAATGCGAAGCACTGAAGCACCGCGCCATAGTTAAAGGCTCTGTGATATGTTATTATGCCTATCCTCATTATTGCAGTTTTTTACCTATATATCTCCTCACCCGATCGGCAAGCGTAGGAGAATCATAGTCGTGAAAGAACACATATTTAAATCCTTTTTTAATATAATCCGTTTCCATTAGGTCTCGGAATGGGTGGATTGGTGTAGGGTGCTTAAGATTGGGTTGCAAGTAGGAGTCATTATTAACTTCAAAAGCAATCAAGTCATTCATTACTGATTTAAATAGCGTTTTACCTTTTGGGGTGTTTATCAACACTAGATTTAGTCCCCTATCATCGTCTTTTAATGCTACTCTTTGTTTTTGCCATCCCCAGAAATCAGCCAAAGTGACATCTCCCACTCGCTTGGTATTGCAAAAATGACATGATGAGCAAGATTTTCTAAAATAAATTTTGTTGTACAAATGGTAATTTGAAACCATTGTTTCATCTTTACCTTCATATTTGTAGGTCTCACGATGCGCCGACCAGCCAAATGTGATTTTATCTCTAAAATTAAACGAAACTATTTTCTTCTGCCTCTGGCTTTCCAAATATGAAATATAATCACGCCATATATTGGGACTTACTACTCCGTGACAAACAATATCGACCAAAAACAAATTCCTCCCAAGCTTCGCTCCTACGAAATTTTTTAGACCAGCCACTTGGCATCCAGTTCCCACAAACAACACTCGTAATCCCGACTTTAGGTCATTTTTTATATTTCTAAAAACACCAATCAAATCACTCTGCACATATTTGCTACCTCGAAATTCATCGCGTTCGACTTTATTATTCGCACGTTTATGTATGATTTTGAATTGACTTGAGTAGCAAACGCCATAAACAACGCCACCACTGTCCAATATAAAATCTGAAATGGCAACAAAAACCGCACCAGACCGAGATTGCATCACTTCGTTGATATCCTTATGCCTAGCCCCATACACTATTGGGACCTCGAAATTTAAAGATGTGTCATAATGTTCATTAAAAGGGCATATTGCTTCACATAGCCCACAATCGACACACTTATTTTTATCTACTACTGGATATAGGAAACCGAGCGCATCGGGCTTCATTGTAATCGCATTGTGCGAACATACGCTGGCACATGCTGTACACCCACAACAATCCGAGGGTTTATTTAGCTTTATCATTTAACTTTTTCAAGAATTTTGAAACATATTGTGTGATAAATACTCTGTCGCTTGCCGTGCATCCAACATAATATATAGCCATCATGGCACTAATAACGGAACAAAGAACCGTGATACTAAACAATTTAAAATTATACGCATCGATAAAAAAGTCTATTATTAGTGGTAGTATAGCAGCAACAACCGTGACAATAACAACATTTATATATACATCTTTTAAAAATTTCCTTATGGACAGTCCGACCATTTTCCTTAGCATTATCAGTCGTGCAAACTCACAAACAACCGAAACTATAATTGCCGTGATAAATGTTACTTCAGGCGGGAAGCCCAATTTTAGTCCTACATAACTAATGGGCAGATTAAGCAGCTGCAGACCTCCGACTATTAGCTGGTAGTTCTTTATCTTTCCAGTTGCCAACATTATAGTGACTAAAGGTGATGCCAACGATTCGCTCATTGTAAACAATAGCACCAACCGTGTAAAATTCGACGCATGTTCGGGGACAATCCCCAACCACAGATGCAATAGGTAGGGAGTGGTGACAAAAATGGGCAATGACAATATTAGCAATATATAATACGACAGCCTTGCTCCTTGGAATGCCAGCGAGAACATATATCCATAGTCTCCGGAAGCATAATTTTTGGTAATTTGTGGATTTAATGCTATCATAAAATTTGCAACAAATCCATAAACAGCCGAATTTACCGACATTGCTATTCCTCTTGCCGCATTGACCGTTGCACCACAAAACATATTTATCAAAATATTCCCACCTTGATCTCTTAACACAGCCGATGATGCCCCGATAAAGTTCCAACCAGCAAATCCAAACATTTCTTTTGTGATTTTCCTGTCAAATATGAGCGTATATCTGCATTCGCTAAAATGCTTGCGACAATATAGCACATAGAGGTATCGCTGAATAATACCTGCAACTAACACGAGGGCTCCATAATATACCAACCTGTCAATAGGATTCAATAATATGACAAATGCTATGGCTAACTTAGAAATTGCATCAAATAAACTTATATATGCAAATGCCGACATTCGCTCGTATGCAACAATAATGGCGTTGTAGGGGGTACTCAAAAGGTTTACACCAAACGTAATAACTGAAAATTGGAAACACCAATAAGCCGCGTCTGCCCTTTCTGGCGATATAACCATTTTATTGTTCATGAACCACAAACCCACGGTCTCCAAAAGTATAGTTATAGCAAGAACAATCATCAACTGGATATTAATCGCAGTGCAAAATATGCTTTGCATATTCTTGTTATCCCTTTTCCCCAACTCAAATGTCATATAACGACTTATCGCTGCCGATATTGACCCCGACAACATTGAAAATAACGATACTACACCGCCCACTACATTGTATATCCCATAGTCTTCTACTCCGAGAGCATTTAATATTACTCGCGACGTGTATAGGCTTATTATCATTAACAATAACATCCTACAATATAAAAGCAACGTGTTTTTTGCTATTCGCTTGTTATTGCTAATTTTTTCTATATTCTTGTTTTGCATACAATAAACTCTTTAACAGATTGGGCAATCCCAAGCTATCTTATAGGTAGGGCGAGGGCAATCGGAACACCAAGCTGAACACCTTAATCATTAAAGTTATACTTGAAGTTCAATGCACGTTCGAGAATAGTGAGGCTGTGGATGTCGGTGCCAGTGTATTCGTACATATTCTGCTTGTTGAGGAGTTTGGATCGTCTTCGAGCTTCTTTGCCGTACATACCGAACAGGGAGAACTGATTGAGTTGAAACTCTATATTCATAGACTTCAACTTTTGGTAATCACTCTCGTTCATATACTGATAACGTTCTGGATGTGCTACCACCGGATAATATCCTTTTGCTTTGATACGGAGCAGGATATTGTGCAAGCCCATCGGGGGGTTGAAGTAACTCGTTTCTACCAACAGGTGCTTGCCATCTTTGCCAATAGGCAGTAGGTCGTTCTTATTCAATCGCTCTTCAAATAGGTTGTCCAGCATATTCTCAGAAGCAAGATTCAATGCTATATTACCTTGGTATGCGCTTTGTAATTCAACGAAACGTGCCCTCAAATGTTGGGTCGTATTTGGCATATCCTCCATAATGTGCGGAGTGAGCCATACTTCCTTTACTCCCAGTCGTTCGTATTCCCCTAAAATTTGCAGAGCTTCATCCATCGTCTGTACGCCGTCATCCACATCGGGGAGGATATGGCAATGCCAGTCGGTGAAGCCACGGAAAAATCCACTTTCTTTCAAAGTCTGTTTTTTACGGAACGGCCACATGATTACTTGGAACTACTGCCGTAATAAGAACCGCTTCCATAACCGTATCGGTAGCCATACCGATAACCGTATCGTCCGCCGGCACCTTCCGTCCCATTGAGGATTACAGACATATTCTTGTATTTCTTTTCTCGGTAAATGTTTTCCAACTCCGGAAGCATGCTGCGTTCCAGCAAGCCTGCACGTACCACAAAAACGGTACGGTCGGCCCATTTCTCTATGATTTGAGTATCGGCCACCAATTCAACCGGTGGGCAGTCTATCAATACAACATCATATTGCTGCTTTAAAGTATGGATTGCGTCCTGTAGACGGTCGTTGAACAACAGTTCGGTCGGGTTGGGTGGAATGGTGCCGACGGGGATAAAACTGAATGAAGGGTGTTGCTTGTCCGTAACAATTATATCCGAAAGTTCGTCTACCTGTCCTCCTAAATAATTGCTCAGACCAACCTCCGGCGAATGGATATAGGCTGAGGCAGAGGCGTGGCGAAGGTCGCCGTCGATAACCAATACTTTTTTATTCTTGATGGCAAGACTCATGGCAATGTTCATGGTCAGGAACGATTTTCCACTGCCCGGATTGAACGAGGTGATAACAATCACATTGGAAGACCTGTCTTTGCCAATCATGAATTCCAAATTGGTGCGCAAGACGCGGAAAGCCTCATTCATGATGTCACGGCTTCCTTCTTTGACCACGATGGTGTGTGCCTCATGTGATTTTACTTTTTTCTTGCCGCAGATGGCCAAAGGGATCTCTCCGATAAAGGGAACGCTCAAGTCATCCAAGTCTTTTCTTCCACGGACACGGGTATTCATGTTCTCACGAATGAAGATGACGACCACGGGAATGAGCAGCCCCAAAGCAAAAGCCACCAAAAGAATGTTTTTCTTTATGGGGGCGGTAGGTATCATGCTTCCACCAGGCTTGGTGATGATGCGGGTATTATAGGCTGTAAATGCCTGTGAAAGTTCGTTTTCCTCACGTTTCTGCAACAGATACAGGTAAAGTGACTCCTTCACCTTTTGCTGGCGTTCCACGCTAAGCAGGTATTTGGACTGTTTCGGGTTGGAGGCAATCTGCGAGGTAGCCTGCCCTCCAATGTCCTCCAGACTTTTGATTTGTGCACGCAGGGCTACCATCTGGTTGTCGATGGAGGTGATTAAAGCACTCCGCATATCTTCCAACAATTTGTCCATTTCCCTAACCAAGGGATTCTTGACGCTACTGTGAGACACCAGACTGTTGCGTTCCAGCAACTTGGTGTTATATTCATTCAGTTGTGTGGCAAGGCTTGCATTTTCGATGCTGGAATTGGCGGGAAGCAACTGATGCTTGTTGTTTTCATTGGTCAGGTAATTCTTTATATACCGTGCCATATATACCTGATTGTTCAATTCCCGGATTTCGGCATTGGCCTCGTTGGCTTGGGTCATATACATGTTTGCCGCCACCTGTACATCCGGCAGCAAATGCTCGCTTTTGAAAGAGGAGATGTCATCATCCACATTGCCAAGCTCTCCTTCAATCACCCCCAAACGTTCGTTGATGAACATGGAGGTGCTGACCGCAATCTGATTTTTGTCTCTTACCCAGTTCTCGTTGTAAACGGCTATCAGGGTGTTAAGCACATCTTCTGCCCGTTGGGTGGATACATCTTGGAAAGACAGTGTGATAATGTTGGACTTCTCGTCGTTTTGGGATATATTCAAGCGGGCGGAACAGTTGGCCGATGTTGCCGCCAAAGACTGGCGGCTTACATAAATTACCTCTTCCGTTTTATCCGAATAGGTAGCCGACGGAGTGATGACAATAGGGCCTAAGGGGCTTTGAATACTGTCGTTCAGCTTGCCTTTCACGGCATTGTCGTCTCCTGTTTCTGTCCCATTCCGTGTAAAAGAAGACAGTTCCACCGCCCCGTCCTTTGCCAGATGAAGTTCAAAAGTAGCGGATTCATTCTCTGAAAGGGTGGGAATCACTACCTGAACCGGAAGTCGGTTTCCATATACCGTCTGTTTATGGAAACGTCCGTCTGTCTGATAATTCATCTCCAGATGCAACCGCGACACCACTTCGCGCATGATGTCGGGAGATTGCAGGGTTCCCATCTCGTTGTAGACGTTGGTATTGGTTGTGAACAGTCCCAAATCGGAAAAGGACTCCATATCTGTCGAAGAGGATTTTCCTTTGGAATCGTCTTTAATCAAAATAGAGGCGGTTCTGACATATACCGATGGGGTTTTCAGCAGGTAAAAGGTGGCACCCCCCAAGCATAAGACCAATGAAATGACAAACCAGTGCCATTTGTTGAGGCAGAGGTAAAACAAATCCTGTATGGTAATGAAATCCTGTGTATTTTGTACTGTTGATTTATTCTGAATAGTAGCCATTTCTCTTTTTATTTAACGATAAGTACAGCGATGGAGGTCAATAAGGAAGCCAGCGAAATCCAGAAAGAGGTGCTGCGCACATTGTTCCCGTTTACAGTAGACTGCCGGGCTTTGGTGTCGTTAGGCTCCACATATACCACATCGTTCTGTTGCAAATAGTAAGCAGGCGAGGTGTAGAGGTGGTTAGCGGAGCAGAGATTGACTCCATACACCCGCTGTTTCCCCTCTTCCTGACGCAATACCAAAACCTTTTCCCGTTTTCCGTAAATGGTGAGGTCTCCCGCTTGGCTCAAGGCATCCAAGATGGTAATGTTATCCTTGTCGATATTATAACGGCCGGGATTGTTCACTTCGCCCATCACGGCTATGCTGAGGTTCATGTACTCCACCGTAACGACAGGGTCTTTAATCAAATCGTGCGACTGTAGCTCTTTTTTTACATAGGCAGCCACCTCTTCGCGGGTCATACCGGCTATGTGTATTTCTCCCAATACGGGGAAATCGATATTCCCTTTGGAATCTACCGTATAGCCGGACACACCCCGATTGGTACCGGAAGAACCCTCCACGCCTATCTGTTGCGAAACAACCGGCAGGTTGAACAGGTTGGTCAGGCGCAAATCCTGACTGTTGACCAAGATGGACAATTTGTCCTTTGGTTGGATCTTAATCTCTACCGGATCTGTAAGCGTCAGTTCGCTCTCGCCCGGACGCAAATCTTGAAAATAAGTGACTTCTTTTGAAGTTGAGCAAGCTCCTAAAAACAGGAGTAATATTGCCCCAATTAAATTTTTGCAAAAATTCATATTGATATAAAACTATAGTTTCGAATGAGTAATATGGATTCTACGGGTTAACCATAGATTACCCAAGGTCCATATAAAGATGTCCAGTATTAAAAGCAAGGTTACATTTATATAACGTGAAAGCAGAATATTGCACAGTGTAAAACAGACAGATACCAGTACAATGGCAATCATAACTGTACGCTGTCTCATGCCAACAGCAAGCATTTTGTGATGGATATGGTTCTTATCTGGCAAAAAGGGATTCTTTCCGTTTCGCACACGGTGCAAATAAACCCGTACCACATCAAAACAGGGAATGATAAGCGGTGAATAGGCTAAAAAGAAAGCATTAGGCTGTTGCATAGAGTGATTTACCGGAAACCCGTCAAGCAATTTCAGACTTAAAATGCAAGTCATCATACCAATCGTCAAGCTGCCGGTATCACCCATGAATATTTTGTTCTTTTTGGCAGGATCTCCAAATACGTTATAATAGAAAAAGGGGACGAGCACTCCAAGTGTCGCAAAAGCGAGCAGGGCATAAATGTATTCGCCTATTATAAAAAACACCAATCCATAAAAAAGCATAGCCACTCCACACAACCCGGAAGCCAATCCGTCTATCCCATCTATCAGATTGATTGCATTGATAATAAATACCACGGCGAATAAGGTAATGGGATATCCAATCCATTCAGGAAGAGTGTGAATAAACAGCAAACCGTGCAGGTCATTGATCCACAACCCGCCTGCAATGACCAGTACCCCACAAATAATCTGTATGGCGAACTTGGCACGGTATCGTATGCCAATCAGGTCATCAGCCATCCCAACCAGATAAAGCATCATAATAGTGCAGAAGCCGAATGCCAACGGACGGCTTTCATTCCCGACTTTATCAAGAAATTGACCGTCCCCCAACAACATACTGATTCCCAAAGCAAGTGCCACCGAGAAAAAAACAACCGGTTTGAAGGCTATCCCTCCTAAACGGGGTACTACCTCCTGATGGATCTTCCGTTCATCAGGTACATCAAACAGACGCTTACGAAATGATATCAACAAGATTTGTGGAATCAAGACGCCGGCAAAAAATACGCTCAAGGCGAATACAAACAAGGAATTGACAACCCAAAAGGCCCTAGGATTGTCCATTACATTTAATATAACAGTCATAAATATCGTATCAGACAAATTGAATATATTCAGGAAGAACCTCCACACCAACAGCGAGATAACCCTTTAATTCGACAAGCAAGCGTTTTATCTTGCTGCCTCGTATTTTAAGCAAACAGCCCTCGTATCCGTTGAGCGGGCCTCCTATAATCCGGATTTTGCGTCCGCACATCTGAGAGGTTATCTCTTCCGGTAAATAATATTTAGGTGAATCAGTACTGCTGACGGCTTGTATGAATCTGTCCATTTCCAAATCGGGCACAGTCATGGGTTCCCGAAACGTATTCCGTAGCCAACGGTATTGAAGCGTTCGGGTCTTTTCTACTATAGAATCCAAATGCCGACGGGAATCATATACAAAGAGCAAATCTTGAATGACCGGAACTTTCTCGCGTACCTTTTTCCCTTTTTGCAATGTGATTTGCTCCATCAAGGGAACAAATACCTTTATTCCCGTTTTTTGTAGCTTCTTGTATGCCGGCTCTTTGGCGTTCCGCCGTTTCAAATCGCGCATGACATACCATTGTGCATATTCAGTACTTTCCATGATATACTTTAGTCCAGACAAATACTATCAATCCTGCACGATTATTTTATTTGTTAATAATCAAGCAGTTACAAAACACTGTCCAAAAGTAGGAATCTTTTACTCCTTTAATCATCCCTTGCATCGCTATTCTAAAAGGCAAGTGTTCACTTATACTAAAACATACTACTCTTCTTAAGAGAAGTACATCTTTTAGTTATAAAACGATAATAACTTGATAAACAAAGTCATGTTAGAGGATATATGGGGATGATTGTTTTTCATTTTACGCATTATGTTGAAGATTCTTAAAAATAAGTAGTAAAAAAGTTCACTTTATGCCTTGATTTTTAGATTTTTTTCGTACTTTTGCAAACGAAATATACTTCTCTTAAGAAGATAAAGTGACCATGGCTACTCTTTCAAGTTCATAATATAGATGTACTTCTCTTAAGAAGATATGTACCTTTTTAGGTATTTATTTATATAGACATTAAAATGAGACTATTTGCCTTGTCTACAATAGATGTGTCTAAAGAGGCAAGATAAATTCGGGTGGTTTGCTCCGAATCATGTCCCAGTGCCTCACTGATGACAGGCAAAGAAACATTTTTACTTTGAGCGATGCTGGCCCAAGCATGGCGGGCAACATAGGTGGTAAGTGGAATACCCAGACCCATTTGTTTGCCAATGTGTTTCAGATTTCTGTTGATACGGTGCGCTTCATTTTGGTATTGATGCCATTCGTCCACACCATTGTTCTGAATAATTGGTAGCAGGTAGGAAGTTTCAGAGGTATTGTATTTATCAATAAGTTCCTGCATGGGCTTTTCCCATTTGATAAACAATTGCTGACCGGTTTTTTTTCTCCGATAGGTCAGGATTCCATTCTGGAGGTCTTTCTTTTTCAGGAATGCCATATCCACAAAGGACATTCCACGTGTATAAAAACTGAACATAAAGATGTCTCTGGCAAAAATGAGAGACTTCTTATTAAGATCCAAATCCCGTATTCTTCGAATCACGCTGAGGGAAACCGCCCGTTTCTTCGTTTTGTCTATGCCGGTATAGACATGCTTGAAGGGATTTCGTTGAACAACAAGCCCTTCATTCACGGCCCGGTTATAAATGGCCCTGAGGTTACGCATATAATACGAACAGCTATTCGGGCAGATGCCATTCCCTTTGAGCCAGCTTTCATAGGCTATCATCTGATTGGAATCCACTTCGTCCAACGGGACATCTCCACGGTTATTCAAGTAACGTTCAAAGCTGTTCAAGGCACTCTGATAGGTACCAGCTGTACGCACCTTACCTATTTGCCTCAATTCAACCAGCAGTTCTTTTCCATATAGAAGAAAGGTGGAATTTCCTTCTGGAGTAGTGTAAAGTTCTATTATACGGTCTACTGTGAAAGGACTGTTCTCCTGATTCAATCGGTTAATGCATTTCTTTATTCGGAAAAGGTCTTTATCAATTTGATTTTTTAATGCGACAAGATAGCTTTTTCGGCCTTCTCCACTTCCTGCCGAGACATTGATTTCACTAGAAGCAGAAATCCACTCACTTGGAAACAGTTTGTAACCGGTGCGGATATGCCGTACTTTACAATGATGAATTATTTGATAATGAACCGTTCCCTCTTTAAGGATAACGGATGAAGGAGTGAATTTTACTTTTACACTAGTCATAAATAATCAATTATTAGTTTAACATATGGAATAAAAACAGGAAGTAATTCAAAAAACTTCAAGCTGTTATGTATATCTCCTGCTAAACTATTCTTGATTGATAAAAAACGCTTTAATTATTTTTATCTCTGAAAAGCATTATATTGAATAATATGACAAAGTAAAAGACCGCGTTCTGTATATTGCGTGAAGACTTGAAACGGAGTGTCAGAGCCAATGCAAAGAATATCTTGCCATATAGAAAATGGAAAACTCAAAATGGAAAGGCTGTTTCCTGAACTCTTTCCATTCGAGCGAAAGAATTTATAACCGCTGACCTGTCTATATGATTATCGAATTCACTTTCATCGTGTCCAGATTCAGGTACAATCCGTTATGCTCGATTACTCCGTTTCGGAACATTTTCCATAGGATGCCGCATCCGAGTTGTGCCAGTGTGGAGTTGATGAACAGGTCCTGTTTTTCCAACGCTTCAGCCAACGAACAGCTCGGACCGGAATCGGTTTCCTTCACTCTCGTGTATTTCACCATGCGGGTGATGACTTTCAGCGAATTGACGGTCTCATAGAGTTTGGACGCCGGCTGTTTGATTTTCTTCGGTACGGTACCCAGCACGACTTGCCCCGTGGTCTGCGTGTTCCCGAAATCCATCCAGTACAGCGGGGTCTCGTAAGTGCAGTATGTCGGTTGCGGCAAAGCCTTCAACAGATTCCACAAGTCAATCCGTGACTTGATGTTGTCGGTACAGGTAATCGTGATATTGGCCAGGTTGTCCCGTCTGGTATCCTTCAATACTGCCGGATAGATGTCCGCTTGCGCCTTCCAGTCATTCCCGAAAAAGTTGTTTATCCGGGTGACGAGGCATTGTGCCTTGTTCTGTCCCAGGTCGGACGGTCCGAAAAGCTGGCGACCGATGTTGGCTTCCGTCACGGTGTCAGGGTCGTACAGTGTAACAAACAGTCCCGGGTGTCCGAGTCCCCTCAGAGCTGTGTCAAGACGTGCCAGGCAGGTGAGTACCTGCGACCCGGTTCCTCCCGCTCCGATCAGGTTTACCGTTACCGGATGCTGCGGACTCATCAGGTAACTGTCGGTATAATGTACTCTTTTCATGTCAGTATGTCTTTAAGTTTCATATTATTCAACGGTTTCAGTTCATCGAGATTGAAAGGCATGTCCCTGGCTGCTTTCGTTACCTGAACCAGTTTGGATCTGGTCGGGTTTCCGTCACCTCCCAGATGGGAGAACTCCGTCAGCCAGAATTTCTTTTCCCAGTATTGCAGCAGGCTTTCGTATGTCAGGTCCTTGGGCAAGTCTATATTGGCAGAACCCAGGCATACACTGGAGCCGGTCACATTAAAGAACGGCGCGGCATATAGCGGCGTGTCCTTGCCGGGCATGTCACCCTTGTAGGCATATATCCTCATTCCGTGTTCTCCCGCCTCATAAACGACTCCCGGCAGGTTGTATTCCGCATTCTCTATTTCAAGTCCCGGACTGAAGAACATCATCCGTTTATGCGGGGGATTGTACCATACATACCGCTCGCTGCCCTTGCGTGAATCGCAATAGATCAGGTTGGACGGTACTTTTCCGTAAGGCGTGCTGCTATGCCTTTCCGAATATCCCTTTACAAGCTCGTTCATGAATTCCTGCGTTATAGGCCTGCCTTCCGCCATGTTTCCACGATCGTTTATGTCCCGTATCTCCAGAAAAAAATTCTTGTCATCCTCCGAGACGTAGGCTATCAGTGCCGCCTTGGGGATAAGCTGGGTCTTCAAAGTTCTTGTAAGTTCGTTTGTCTCCATCATAGTGTTCAAATTATTATGTTGATGAATTTGTCCGCCCATTTGAAAAAGCGTTCCGGGTAGTCATCCATGTGGAACAGCTCTCCCGTTTCGGGAGACAGGGCGAGTGTCGTGACCGGTATGATGTCGTAGGTCTCCCTGCTGTGGGAATTGTAACAATTCACGAGATAGTCCGTCACCATATCGTAACTGTCATAGATTACACGTATCTGTTGGTAGAGGTACATGGGGTGGAACTCCGGTTCCTCCTCATAAAAAGGATCGTAGCAGTATTCCATGATGCCGCGTTCCGGTGACAGGAATTGTAACCCCTCCTTCATGGCGGAGACCAGCGACCGTTCGTAGTCGTTCTGGGCTTTATACCTGTCAAGTGCCTTCGGCAGGTTCTTGTAGTAGCACTTGCGTTCCACCCTTTGGAGCAGCCTCTTTATTCTGCCGTTCTCGTAGGAGTGCAGGAGCCTCAGCCGTTTTTTCCTTTCCTCCGGGGCCTCTTCCGGTACTTCCTCTGAAATCCAGGTCAGGACATATTCCGTGTCGTCCTCGTCCAGAACGGTCTGTATTCCGTTTGCCTTCATCAATTCATGGATGAATGTGATGGAGATACGCCTCAATTTCGGTCCGAGCGCCTCCACGAATTTCATCGGGAAATAATACAGTGTCAGTTTTCCCCAATGATGGGCTTTCCAGAGCTTGAACAGCAACCGTCCGTCTTGCTCTTCGATATTGACGTTCAGCCCCTCACCGACAAGGGCATCCATCTCCTCGTGCAGCCTTGCGATCCCTTCCCCGAACGTCCGGCCCGGGGTATGTACCGCCTCCTTCTCCATTAGGCAGGCATATCTGAAGAAGGAGTCACGCAGGAACCTGTAGTTGTCCCGCGTGATGAGATTATGCCTTTTCCCGTCGGAATCTTCCACGACAAGACTCGGCAAAGGTTTTGGCTGAAACGTGGCGTTCAGAAAAGAGGAACGGCACCCCCCGGTGCCGTAATCCTTTCTTTCCTGTCCGTACTGTAACGGATATTGCGTACGGTCTGTCCGATGATGAGCCTTGCAAGCCATTCCACCTGCTGTTCGTCCAATGGTACACATGATTTCTTCTGTTTTTTATTGTCCTTTCCCATTGCTTTTATCCTTTTGTCCCGATGGTAGTTTTGAATTCATACACCGCCTTGTCTTCCTTGATGACCGGCCCGTGCACCGTTGCCGTGGTCAGTTCCGGATAGAAGTTCGAGTAGTAGTTCATGACCATTTCGGGGCTGTCCGACGTGTTCGGGTCATCGAGTGTGACCATACCGTTGCCTTTCTTGAATGTGAATGAACGTGTCATTCCCTTGATTTCTAATGCCATAATATTAAATGCTTTGATAATGTGAAACATTGGGTTCTAACATGGATTGCGGAAAATCGGGATATTCCTCATAATCTTCCGGGCGGTAGGTAGGGACTTCCTGTCCCCTCTGATAGTACGGATAGAGGTCTTCGGGATTTTGCTCCTGTTCCTGCCGGTATGAAATCTGTTGTTCCGCGTATGCAGGCTGTGGAGGGAGCTGGCGGCTCATCGGCCGTTGTCCGGCGTATTGCGGCTGTGGGGGAGCCTGATGCGGTGCCGGCCTTTGCGCAGGCTGCTGTGGCGGCCACATTGCCTGCTGCTGCCCGTCAGGAATTTGTCCGCCCGCCGGTCCTGATGCCTGGGATTGCGGTGGACAGTGCGGTGCAGGCTGCAACTGTTGTGCCGTTGCTGCCGGTGGTTGTGACCGAAGCTGTTGCGGTGCAGGCGGTTCTTCCATCAGCTCGAACAGGCTTCCCCGGTTCATGGCCTTTTTCTGCTGCTCCAGCATCTCGTCAATCTTCTTCTGGTCCTGCGGCTTGGCATAAAGTCGAGCCTGTCCGAGAGCCGTCACTGCATCCTTATGGTTTCCCGCGGCAATCAGTTCCTCAGCTTTCTTGAGATGCTTCTCGTACTTCTCCCGTTTCTCTTTCTCCTCTTTCGTCTCCTTGGTCTTTGCATCCTTCGCCGCCTTGCTCTCGGAAGCGGCCTTTTCCGTCTGTGCCTCGAACTGCGCCATGTTGGTGATCAGTCCCGTGGCTTTCTGCACCGGCCGGGCGACGGCTTGCAGGAATCCGGTATCCAGTTCCTGCGGAACTCCCTTGAGGGTCAACGGGATAATGTGGTTCTGGGCTTCGTCTTTCAGCCCGTTTGACTTCGGCAGTACGGATACCGCCATTTGTCCGTTCGCTTTACGGATGACGAGTGTCAGGTCGACTCCTTCTGTCATCATCTGGTTGATTGCTGTAAAAAACATAATTATATGGATTAAAGTGTAAATAACCGTATTCTTTCTATCTGTTGAAGAACTCCGCCAGCAGCCTGTTCCGGTCAGGATGACTGCTTATCTCCAGTATCGGGTCCAGCAGTGTGGAGATGTGTACGGGTCCGCCCTTTTCCCGTGAAGGGAATTTGACGGTCGGTTCCGGGACATGGTACTTTCTTCTTGCCGGTATCGGCATTGGTATCTGTACCGGTGCCGTCGGCGGTCTTGAGATGATTGCTTGATTCATGACTTTATCATTTTAATTGTGGATACTCGGGCTTTGGCAGCCCGTTGAACTACAAGGGCTTTACGGCAGACGCTTCCGGAAAGGCAAGGCTTTCGGGAAAAATACCGCAAGCCCTCCGGGCGAGGATGATTTTTCCGCGAAACCCGAAGGGTCCCGGCCTTGCTGTCCGAAAAGAAGCGTTTGCCAACTTTGCCCTGTAGTTCCCGGTCTGCCAATGGCTGTATATGCCTCTCTTTCCTTTCCGTCCCTGATCCCGTCATCCTTGTCTTCATAAAGTATGGGATACCAAAAGAGCCGTCCGTTGGGACAGCCCTGTCCTGCAAGGTGTTGCAGTGGTTTATATGCCGCATTTGTTTCATTTCCCGATATTGTATGCCGGTGGCATCAGAATACCAGGCAGCTGAGGATGCAGAAAAGTATCGCCGCCGCTACCAGAAGGCAGGCGATTTTATAGAGGAACCTGAAGAATCCCCTGAAACAGACGATGGCGACTGCCGCCCATACCGGTGAAATCCCTCTTGAATAAAGATAACTGAACATTATGAAGGCTGCGGCGGCCAGTGCCATTCTTTTTATCCATTTGCCGGTTCTCGGTTTTTCGATACATTCCTTTGCTTTCATGATCATTTGCTATTAAAAGGTGAAACATGTCATTTCCAATTTCAGGGGCCAGGATGCGGACCGCCTCCACAGGCAAGGTTTTCGGGGAAAATACCGGAGCAGGGCGAGGATGATTTTCCCCCGAAACCTGCAAGGCCCGACCTTGCAGGTGGAAACGGGCGGTTCCGCTACCTTTGCCTCGGAATTGGAATGACGGTATCATTTACCTTTCCCGCCCTTGGATTTTGGAAAAGAAAGTTTCAGGTTAAAACTTTCGTCAAAGATGATTGCCGCATCGAAAGACACCCCTTTCTTGCCCTTGAAACCCTTGATCAGTCGGGTGGAACCGGAAGAGAAAAGCTGTTCGAGATGCTGGTCTGTCAGTTCCTTGTTCAGAAAACGGCGGAACACCAGCAGTCCGCATCCTTCACGGTCGCATTTCGCGACTTTGGACTTCACCACCACGTTGCCGGTCTTGCACTTGGGGCAGGCAAGGACGCATGATGACGGCTCCGGAAATTTGAGACGCAGTATCTCGCCGGTCACTTTTCCCGTGTATTCCCTGATGGAGAGCATGAAGCTTTCCGGATCGAGGGTACGCCCCTCTATCTGTTCCAGTGCCTTTTCCCATGTGCCGGTCAGCTTCGCGTCAGCCACCATCATGTCCTTTACCGATTCATAGAGATAAAGCCCCTTTTCCGTCGGACGGATACTCTTGCCGGAACGCTCGATGTAGTCACGTTTGAGCAGGGTCGTGATGATGGCGGCACGGGTGGCAGGCGTACCGATACCCGTATCCTTCACCGCTTCGCGTGCCTGTCCGTCAGTGATTTCCTTGCCGCAGTTCTCCATGGCCGTGAGCAGGGTGGCTTCCGTATAAAGAGGTTTGGGCAATGTCTTTTTCTGTGACAGTCCATGTCCCATGACCGGTATTTCCTCACCCTCTGTAAAAGATGCTGTGCCTTCGTCTCTTTCCGGCTCGTCCTTTTCCCGGTCCTCCTTTCGGGAGAACACCGCCCGCCAGCCCGGATTGGCGATAACAGTGGAACGGGAGTGGAAGTCCAGTCCCCCGCATACGCACTCCATGAGCAGCAGTTCTTTCTCGCAAGGGGGAGAGAAGGCTTCCAGCATCCTGCCGGCTATCAGAGTATAAACCGTGGATTCCGCTTCGGACAATCCCTCAGGGACGATACCGGTGATAATCAGCGCATGGTGCTCGGTCACTTTTGCGGCGTCCACGCTTCGTGTATTCAGGGCGGAAAGGTCTAAGCTCCTTCTGTACTCACGGAACTCCGGCATGGCTGTTATCTTTTCCAACAATACCGGAATGTGCGCCATGACATCCTGCGGAATATACCTGCTGCCTGTCCTCGGATATGAAACCAGTTTTTTCTCGTACAGGGACTGTGTGATGGCAAGGGTCTTGTCCACCGGAAGGTCGTAATGAATGTTACAGTCCTTCTGGAGGGCTGTCAAATCGTACGGGAGAGGGGCCTGCTGGAATATCTTCCTTCGCTTCACTTTAGTGATTGTTACCACCGATCCGGGGGTAATACTCTTGTATGCCGCTTCCGCCATATTCTTGTCCTTGAACTCCTTCGTGTGGATGAACTGCCGGTGCCCGTTGTCCCTTTTCAGCACTATATGCAACTGCCAGTATGGTGTGGAGACGAAGTTACGGTTCTCCTTGAAGCGTGCGCATATCATGGCAAGGGTCGGTGTCTGTACCCGTCCGATGGAGTTATTCACCGAACCGGAGGCTGCCGCCAATGCGCGGCTGGCATTCATGCCCACCAGCCAATCCGCCTTCGCCCTGCTGTCCGCGGCTGCATACAGGCTGTCATATCCGGTTCCTTCCTTGAGGCCTGCCATTCCCTCCCGGATGGCCTCGTCGGTAAGCGAGGAGATCCACAACCGTTTGAACGGCTTGGTACAGCCCAGATAAGAATATATCCACCGGAAGATGAGTTCCCCCTCGCGTCCGGCATCGGTCGCCACGATGATGCTCTCGCATCCGGCGAACACTTCGCCGATGACCTTGAGCTGCCTGCCGGCTGCGATATCCGTCACCATCCCCCTGTCGGTGCGTACCTGCCGCACGACAAGGCGGAACGGATCGGGAATCATCGGAAGGTCTTCGGCGGCGGTTCTCGTGTAACCGTATGTATCCGGCAAGGCCAGTGACACCAGATGCCCCAGTGCCCATGTCACCATATAGCCGTTTCCCACTATGTAGCCGTCCTTTTTTTCTGTAGCCCCGACCACACGGGCTATGTCCTGACCGACACTCGGTTTTTCTGCTATGATTGCTATCATGATTCGGATAAAGTCAAGCCGTTTCCCGCTTGCCGGTGTGCGGTGGAACGGGAAACGGCGGTTATACATTCAGCTTACATATTATATATAAGGAGGGGCTACTGTTGTCCGACAGGGTTGATGCCAAGGATTTCGAGCAGCGGTCCGCCGTCCTTGCGCACCAGCTGTAGCGTGGCGTCCATCACCACGTCCACGCCGAGCAACACCAGGCTGAGCCGTATCACATTCGTTTTCTCCCCCTTGAGCAACGTGTCGAGTTCTCCCGACATTTCCAACTCGTCTTTCAATATGCCGATACATGCCAGTTCCTCCCAGTTTACGTCCTCTACCTTGAAAGGTGTGTTGTTTTCTTTGTTCATTTCCATATTTCTGTTCTTTTAGGATTCCACATTCATTTGATTCATGCATCATGCTATACTTGCGCCTTTGGATTTCCGGCTACCCTGTTCCTGCTTCTGTGTTTCAGCCACGACATTTCGTTGCGAGGCGTCACGCTTGCGGTCGGGGTTCTCGTTGTAGAAGTCCAGCCTGCCCTGGTTGAAGTTCGCCTTGACATACTGGGAGATGGTCTTGCCGTCATATCCCTTGATACCCTCCACCAAAACAGCCTTGCCACTCTGCAGGTCGGAACGCTGCTTGCGGGTAAGCTCCACATCCCACACCTTATCCGGAATCTTGAATTCCGCACGCTGCTCGAAACCGTCCGGAGTGCGTGAATAACTGAGCCGTCCGGTTTCCAGATCCGCCTTGATGAACGAGGAGAACTCCTCGCCCTTGCGGTTCACCATGTTATTGAGGAAGATGATCCTGCCCTCCCGTAGTTGTTGCTGCTCCTCGGTGGTGATTTTCACGCCATTGATCTCGTTCGGGATATAGATTTCCCGTGCGCCCTCCGGGGAGTCGGGATTGTAGCGGGTATAGGCGGGCCTGCCCGTCACCTCGTCCAGCTTGACATAGGAGGAGAATCTCTCCCCGTCCTTACGTTCCATTCCCTCCACGAAAATGGCCTTTCCGGCATTCAGGTCTTCAACCTGCTGTTTGGTCAGTTCCACGCCACCCAATGACTGGCGGTTGAAGAGCTTGTCGTTATCGAAGATATATTCGATGCCCCTACGCTCGGCGTTGATCTGGATGTGGGCGTCGAACTCCTTTCCGTTGTTGGAAATCATACCCTCGATGAACACCTTCTTGCCTTCGCGCAGGTCGTTCTGCTCCTGCTCGGTAAGCTTCACGCCTTTAATCTCCTTCGGGATGAAGACATTTTCCGCACGCATGGCGACCACCTCATTGGTGAGCTTGTCAATGCTGACAAAAGAGGGGATGTATTCACCGCCCCGTCCTTTCAGTTCCACGACACGTCCCATATTGCCTGTTTCAAGCAGGTTCTTCTTGTCCTCCTCGGAGAAGATATGCCCGAAGTACGGGCGGTCGAGTTCGGGTTTCTGCCGGATACCGTGGATGCCCAGCACGATGGGACCTCCCACGGACTGCTGGAGTGACAGCCGTGCGTCGGTACGCAATACGGCAGAACCGAAATTCATGCTGATGGGCACGACCTGGTTGGTCTTGTAGCCCCTGAGCATCTGGTCAAGAAGTCCGCGTTCCTGAAGATACTCGCGGGACAGCCCGTATTTCTTCAGTTCCTCCCAGTTGATCATGGATTCATTGTAGCGGTATTTCGGCTGCTGCGCGGTTTCCGGAGCGGCCTGTTGCTGTGTCTCAGTTTTTTTTGCCATTTCTTCTTGATTTTGATGGTTTATACTTTGGTTTTCTTTGGAGCGGGGAACAATCTCGTATTTCTTTAGAAATTCCTCCACTGCGTCTGATTTTCTGCCTGCGGCAAGATCCTCGATTGCCTGTCTGACTTCCGGGTTGTCCAGCGCATTCTCCTTGACGGAAAGGATGCCGAAACGGGTCGGGTCTTTCAACTGGCTCCAGAAGTTCTTCAGGAAATTCTCGAACATGCTGGCATATCGGTCAATTTTCAGGAAAGAGTTCCGGTGTTTTTTGTCTGCCGGAACCGTCTTGTACCTGCCGTTCTTGTCGATGTCGGATATTGCCTGTAGAAGCAGTTCCATCTTGTCGAGGATAAACACGATGTCGCTCAGCTGGGCGTTCTCGGTGACTTGCGTTTTTGGGGGTTCGTCCCTTACATTTTTCTTTGCCATAACTGTAATTTTTAGGGTTTATAACTGTTGTTGTCACCGCAAATATATAGTCATAAATTTAATAAACTGCTATGTTTCAACGTGTTGTACTATCCATTTCATCGAATGTCATCACGTTTCACCGCAGAGGGGGAAAACGCAAGGCGAAAAAACGGAAGAATCAAGGATAAAAGTGTGAAAAACGTACCGGGTCCGATAAAAGAAGGGAGAGAAATACGCGAAGGGAAAGCCAAAAACAAAAAAAGGCGGAACAGGAAAATGGGAAAGGGTGGAAAAGCCGCAAACGACACGAAGCCGATAAAGAAAAACTGTATAATGCAGAGTGGAGAGCGAGCTGTCTTTAGTCCCCGCTTCCTTCTGTTACTCCATAGGAGAGGATGAGAATTTCCGTGCGGTTGATGTTGACAGCATAATCCATTGGGACATCAGGTGTCAGCAAAATACCGCCGCCGGATTGTATCTTGGTTTTGTCCTATGCGTCGTAGGTCGCTTCGCTTGCTAAGTCCCGGAACGTTTCTCCAACTCGGACGGCGATACCGGAACGTTTTTTCGGGTGAAAAATTACCGAAGGGAATTTTTTGCCCGAAAACCGCAGGCCTGAACGTGGAAGGTATCGTCCCTCCGAGTTATCTTCTTAAAGGGACTTGACAAGTGAAGCGTGGCTTATGATGGATTTTTATAGAGTAACATGGAAAAATGTACCTTTAGCCCAAGAAAATTGCAATCATTTCGCAGAAGTAATCAGAAAATGATTACTCTTGCAGAAAGATAATACATGAAAAAATGTTTTTGTTCACTCATCTATGGATGTTCATTTTTAATGAATGCGAGCAAATAATGAACATGGATTCGCTTATATCCGCCTTCTATTGGAGAAAAATGGTCTTTTACCCATTTTTCTCCAATAGAATAACCGTAATACTGATAATTTTCACTACTTTTGCAACATGATTATACCAAGGAATAAATATTTGCAAGAGCTAAGAAGTGTGATGCACAACGGAATGATTAAGATTATTACCGGTGTACGCCGTTGTGGAAAATCTTATCTTCTATTTGAATTATTCAAACAATCATTACTTGAAAACGGTGTGAATGAAGAGCACATTATTCAAGTTGATTTGGAAGACCGACGTAATAAACACCTCAGAGAGCCGGACAGATTATTGGATTACATCGATGGACATATCACAGATAACGATATGTATTACATACTATTGGATGAAATACAACTTGTTCCTGAGTTTGAAGATGTACTCAACAGCTATCTGAAAATTAAAAATACAGACGTATATGTGACAGGAAGCAATAGCCGAATGTTGTCCAGTGATGTAAAAACAGAATTTCGTGGTCGAGGGTATGAAATCAGAGTCCATCCACTGAGTTTTTCGGAATTTCTCAAGGCAGGACAGTACACAAATGAACTTTCTGCCCTACAGGATTATATGATTTATGGAGGAATGCCACAAGTCGTATCTTTTTCAAAGAAAACAGAAAAAGAAAATTATCTAAAATCCTTGTTTCAAGGAACTTATATACGCGATATAAAAGAGCGTTACAATATTAGGAACGATGATGATTTGAGTGAACTTATAGATATTATTGCTTCCAATATAGGCTGCCTGACCAATCCGACAAACCTTGAAAATACATTCAAGTCCGTAAAAGGTCATAGTATTTCAGATACAACCATACAGAGTTATCTTGGAATGTTACAAGATGCCTTTATGTTGGAAAAAGCTATTCGATATGACATCAAAGGAAAGCATTACATCAACACGCCTTCAAAATATTATTTTGAAGATGTCGGACTACGTAATGCCCGTCTGAATTACCGTCAAATTGATGGGGGTCATCTTATGGAAAATATCATATATAACGAACTGCGTATCAGAGGGTATTCGATTGATGTAGGGCAAGTGGAAGTGAGAATAACAAATGATGATGGAAAGAAAATGCGAAAACTACTGGAAGTTGATTTCATTTGCAATAGTGGGGATAAACGTGTGTACATACAATCAGCACTTGATATGCCCACTCAAGAAAAAATTGACCAGGAAACCAATTCCCTTCGTCATATCAAAGATGGATTCCCTAAAATAGTCATTGTGGGAGGTTTGACCCCTTCTCATGTGAATACAGATGGCATATCAATCATTAATATAATAGATTTCCTTAAAGATACAGAAGGAAATCTATTATGAATCCACCATAATATGTAGCATAATAGTGTGTAAAAATAGTAAGGACAATGTGCATAATGCACCCAAAATATAAATCCACCCCTGCTACAAATAGCTGTAACAGGGGTGGTTTTATCAGAAGGGAGTTTTGACTTTACCTGCACCGTTTTTCACGCAATTGCAGATAAACTTGTGGTATAAAAATTTTATGTATGTATGCTCCAGCCGTGAAATGGTTCCATCATTACGGCAAAAGACTCATCCGGTCTGCCGTGGTAGAGCAATCCACCCACAATGCCGTTTCTTCCATCCGGTGTCCTTTCCGCAAATCCGAATGAATACGGAGCGAAATCGTAATACAGTTCAATTTCATACCTGCCGCCAGAGTTCTTCTCCCATTGTTTGAGGCGTTCAATGCAATTCTGAAAGGTTGTGTCACCAATACTTTTGGCGTATTCCGCCACCTTGTCGTAGTGTTCCTGACATTTGATTTTCATATCCGGTAATTTTAAGTTGTTTGTAGCAATTCTTCGTATATTCCGAAATCGAGGCATCCGGCAACAGTAAAATCCTCCCCACCTTTGTCCGTCAATGATTTCAAGTCTTCCAGACTATTGCAGTAGAAGAATATCCCGTCATCCTTTTCCGTGTCGGAATCCATAGCCAAAGCGATCCTTACTTCTACAGTTTCCAGTGTGTCACACCATCTGATGACACAGTCTGCATAATGAGGTTCACATCCTTGCTCACTGTAGAACTTCAGATAAAGACCTCCTATTTCCTGTCTGACTTCATCGGGCTTTTTCCATGTACTGTCATCCACGATTTCAAAGCCCATTCCTTCAACCAACAGGCACGTGCCATTGTCATTGACCATCATGGTGCGCTTGCCGATATGTTTTTCTCGTATTTCCGCCCAATCCGGCAAGTCCCAACGTTCTACAATCCAGATTCCACGGTAATTTTCCGGGATGGCATTGTATTCACTCAATATTATCTTTTTCATTTCAAATCGGTTTATGCTGTTATAAAAGTCACTTCATACGTTTTACATGGTTTCCCAAAGGCCGGGTAAGCATCAAACTCTCTGTATGCTTCCCAATCCACCGACATGGTATATCCGTTCGGAAAATTTTCACCGATGAATCGGGTTATCAGATCCTTGTCTTCATCGGTAAGGAACAATTCTTCTTCAATGCCGTACTCCAATGCAAAAATCGCCCATTCGGGAATGTTGTTCCAAACGAGCGGCGTATTATTGTTTTCCTTCATACTTTCAAGTTTATTGCGGTGATACCAGTAGTCTTTGGATGATGCCGTCAAGTTCCGTTTCCCATTTGTCCGTACCGTCAAGGAGAGACGGGTAAGTCAACTGTTGCCATTGCCGGTAGTCGAAGAGTTTCATCCGGAGCGGATAATAATCAAAAAGTTTCCGTCCTTCGGAGAATATTCTCAGGTGATTGACACCTACTTCCATCAGTTTCAGACCGTAATGGTCGATAATCTCATGGAATCTATTCATCGGTGTGAAATTGCTTCTTTTCCCCATAATTCATTTGTCATTATAATTCGTTCAACAATACATTTTATACAAATCGGTATCTGACAGCGTACACAACTCTTCATCCGTACAGTAACCGTCAATCTCTTCGCAGGCTTCCATTGCCTCATATATACCGTTACGCATATCGTTTGCCAGTTCATTCCGCAGGCTCTCCACTGACACCCTGAATATATGGTTGCCGGTATCTATTTCCCTGACGGGATAGACACATCCTTTCCAATGGATTTGCCCGATGACGATTGCTTTATCCACATTTTCAGCCATCCGGTCCAGGTATTCTTTAATGATGTCCCCATGACAAGGATCCGGTTTGCAGAAACATCCCAATGTCTTGCCCTGCAAATTCCCGATCCGCTTACGGAACTCTTTATCCGTACTCAGGCGATGATAAAAGTATTTCCTGTATCGGCCAAGCGTACTGCCTTTTGCCATCGTTGCTTCCAGTCTGAACGGATTCCCGAAATAACCGTCCTTGCCATATCCAGCCCTGCCAATGTACACGTCACAGGTTTCCTTGCGGATATTGACCACTCTTGTTCTGCCCATAGCCATATTTCTTTTATTCAGTTAAACATTCACCGGCTCGTGAGCCGATATTTTATTTCTTGCCTGCATCACTGTCCCGTGCCGGATTGTGCAAGGCTTTCCGGAAAAATACCGCAAGCGCAGCGCGGAAGATTTTTGCGGAAACCCGTAAGGGCTTGGCCTTGCTCAATCCTGGCGGGCACGGGACTACCTTTGCAGGCTGAAATAAAAAAGCGGACTTGTTCTATTCGTCTTTTTTATCATCTTCCTTCTGCGGAATCAGGTGTTTCAGATCCGGATCATTGGCTATCCTTGCCATCTCTTCCTCAATGATCTGCAGTACGTCAGCCTTGATGCGTGAATAGTTGCGGTCTATCTGTTGCTGCATGATGTCGTTGCCGTCCTCGTCCTTGAACTCGTTGATGACGGGTATCTTCTTGTAGGCTTTTGTTTCCGCCGCCACTTTTTCACTGTCGACAATAATCCGCGCATGGAAAATCTTCTGTTCTATCTCTTCTCCGAAATTGTCTGCCACGCTGCCCACGAATGTTCCCTGCGAGAGATTGGCTATTTTGGATGCCGGTATCAGGGAATCCAACTGCGTGTTGATGGAGGTGGATGTATCCTGCCGGTTGATGGAGATGGATTGCCTTTGTTGCAGGATTTTACCGAACCGCTCAGAAAGGCTCTTTGCGGTTTCACCTACCACCTGGCCGCTGAATATATTGCCGACCGTATTTTGGATTACCTTCGCCTCTTTTTCACCATAATCACGGGTCAGCTGGGAGAAATCCTGGAAGCCGAGACAGACTGCCACCTTGTTGCTTCGGGCGGTGGCTATCAGATTGTCAATACCCCGAAAATATATCGTGGGTAGCTCATCTATGATGATGGAGGATTTCAACTGTCCTTTCTTGTTTACCAGTTTCACTATACGGGAATTATACAGACCAAGAGCCGCCGAGTAGATATTCTGCCTGTCCGGATTATTTCCCACACATAGGATTTTCGGATGTTCAGGATTATTCAAATCCAACGTGAAGTCATCGCCTGTCATGACCCAATAAAGCTGCGGTGAAATCATCCTCGAAAGCGGGATTTTAGCACTCGCTATCTGGCCCTGCAACTGATCTTGTGCTCCGCCCTGCCAGGCATCCATAAAGGGGGAAAGATAGTTTTCGAGGGACGGGTAAGAGGTGAGAATCGTGAAAATATCAGCATACGGCTTGTTAAGGAATTCTATCGCGTGAGGGAAGGTACAATACTTGCCGTCCTTGTAAATTCGCAGATACCAGATGATTGCCGCGAGCAGGATAATCGGTGATTCCACGAAAAAATCACCCTGCTTCTGTATATCGGGTAAGTCAAGGGCATTGCTGCCCCCTTCTCCCCTAAGAACCGTACATGAGAGTTTCCCCTCATACGGCTCAAGCAACTCAATATTTCTATTTGTTGTTAGAAATCGGCTCATACTTTCAACATTTTCGTTTATTTCGCTTGTAGCAGTTGTTGTGGACAAGTTGCCGTACAATCGAACCACCAACAGATATTTCGTTGACGTTCCATGCTTTTGTACAATCTATTTCCTTGCCACATAACGGACAAATCCGGTTCTGCTTGTTCCATAAATATAAGAGAGACTTACGTCCCTTGAGAGATTCCAGCATTTGTTGCTCCTTTCGCTGAAAGAAATAATCATCGTATTCCGGGTCGAAAGGGTTTGCCTCACCTTTGATTTGCTTGTACGGGGTATAATGTATATCCGACAACCTTTTAAGGGTCAGGTAGTTCACTTTCTTGCTCTTGGTTTCATATTTCCATGCAAACGTCCATTTACGCCCCCGAATTTCATGCCAATATTTGTCTGCAACCCAAGACTTGCGTTTCTTTGGATGGCGACGTAAAGCCCATTTCTTCGTGAGATTGTAAATGTGATTGTCACAACCATGAAAAGCATCGGTTGATGCACCATATCGGTAATAGTTGCCCCA
>CDZJ01014434.1_pt1 | contig 280579 bp, 199 predicted proteins | sample 557391 | NCBI WGS metagenome assembly CDZJ01 (sample SAMEA3182111, study PRJEB8094) | gut metagenome | biome: human; feature: gut; material: Stool; isolation source: human stools | place: Canada | collected 2013-05-07 | reverse complement strand
AGAGGTTTTCCGTTCATTGTGGTTCAATCCTACATCTTAAAATAAATATATTAATATATATATATATAGGCTTATTTCCGTATTTCCTTGCACCGTTTTTTTAAACCGGCATAGGCAAAGATACGACTGGTACGAGAAAAATCCCTTCTTTCGCATCCGGAAGTCCGGTCTTTTACCTCCCGAACTTCGTGGTTTGACACGCCGAAGTCCCTTACTTCGCACACAGAAGTCCCTTGTTTCAAGGTTCACCCAGATATTGCACGATCGTCCTCACCTGTAGGGGAGTCAACATCTTCTTCCCCTTCCTCCAACCGTTACCTTGCAGCTCCGCCTTTAGCTCCGGATTGACCCCCACCCATTTGGACAACCGTTTGCCAGCCGATGCCGGCATCAAATCCGGACCGTAAAGGACCGCCAATTCCTGCCACCCGTAACTCCTGACTTCGAATTCATTCAGCATCATAATCCCATTGTTTTATTGCCCTATAAAGATAAGCAATAATTGCTGATATTCAAAATATAATAGCATTTATATTCTACCTATTTCTGCACCTATCTTCACCGATATTCGCCGATATTCCCGAAAGCGTATTCCAGCCTGCCGTGAGGCCCTACCTTTGTGTTGTCATCGATAAAGAAAACAGATAAATAGCCTCGGAAACAAACAGCAAAACAGTGTCGAACAAAATTTAAACAGGCGCTAAGTCCGGCATGAACTCTCTGGCACATTTGTTGTTATTCTATATATGCATTAAATTCAGAAAAAGAAGCAGACTTAATAACATATATAAATATGGCCTATATAGATTATTACAAAATTTTGGGAGTAGACAAAAGCGCTTCGCAGGACGACGTCAAAAAGGCGTACAAAAAGCTTGCGCGGAAATACCATCCCGACTTGAACCCGAATGATCCGGACGCTCACCGCAAGTTTCAGGAAATAAATGAAGCCAATGAGGTGCTCAGCGACCCGGAGAAACGGAAGAAATATGACCAGTATGGAGAAAACTGGAAACACGCCGACGAGTTCGAAGCCCAACAGCAGCAATATCGCCAATATCAAAACGGGCAAGGCGGAGGAGCCTACTGGAGCAGCTCCGGCGACGGCAGCGAATTCTCCGACTTCTTCGAACAGATGTTCGGCGGCATGGGTGGCAGAGGCAGACACAGCCACGGTTTCCGCGGACAAGACTACACGACAGAATTGCAGGTCTCTTTGACAGATGCTGCCAAGACACACAAGCAGATCATCACCGTAAACGGCAAAAACCTGCGTATCACCATCCCGGCTGGTATCGCCGACGGACAGACCATCAAGCTGAGAGGACAGGGCGGACCGGGTGTAAATGGCGGGCCGGCAGGCGATTTGTATATCACCTTCCATATCCCGGAAGACAGCCGGTTCAAACGAGTGGGCGATGACTTGTACGTCACTGTTCCTTTAAACCTATATACGGCAATCCTCGGCGGCGAACAGATTGTCGAGACAATGGACAGTAAAGCCAAGCTCAAAGTCAAACCGGGAACCCAAAACAACACCAAGGTACGGTTGAGAGGAAAAGGATTCCCTGTTTATAAGGAAGAAGGAAAGTTCGGCGATATGATAGTGACCTACTCCATCGACATCCCGACCAACCTGACGGACAAACAAAAAGAATTGTTCCGCGAAATACAAAGTCTTAATTAAAAAACGAGATTGTTATGCAAACAGATTTAATCATAGTCAGTGAATATTGCCGGATATGCCATATCGAACCATCGTTTCTCTACCTATTACAAAAAGGCGGCCTGATAGAGATAGACACGGTAGAAGGGGAAAGCTACCTTCCCGCCTCCCAATTGTATGACGTAGAACGATATACTCGTATGTATTACGACTTGTCTATCAACATAGAGGGGATCGACGCCATCCATCATTTGCTGGGCCGGGTAGAATCTCTGCAACAGGAGGTGAATCGGTTGAAAAGCAAACTGAGGCTATACGAAACAGAAAATCATGATTCGATAGAAGATTTATAAGCTATCAAAATGCTGTTTCTTAAGGCCGGAGAACCGGGGTACAAGAATATTTCACAAACTATTTGTAAATAAATTTGGATTGTAAGAATATTTTTGTACCTTTGCACTCGCAATCGGGAATGATCGCAACTATATCGCGGAGTGGAGCAGTGGTAGCTCGTTGGGCTCATAACCCAAAGGTCGTAAGTTCGAGTCTTGCCTCCGCAACCAGTAAAAAGAGAATCAAGCAATTGGTTCTCTTTTTTTTATTTACCTTTACCACCAAATAAAAAAACGGATATGAGTCAGATAGAATTGATCCTGAGCCGCCACGGCGAGACGGAAGAAAACAAATTGCATATTATGCAAGGCCAGCTCCCCGGCCATCTGTCGGAACTGGGCAAGCAGCAGGCCAAAGCATTAGCAGAAACGCTGGACAAGGAGGAGCTGGACGTGATCGTGTGCAGCGACCTCGCACGTAGCTACGACACAGCAATGGCCGTCGCCCGGCAGAAAGGATTGCAGCCGGTGGCGACTCCTCTTCTTCGCGAAATGGATTGGGGCATATATACCGGGAAAGTAGCGGATGAGATGGATTTTACGACACTGCCGGAAAGCGTGGAGACCATAGAAGCCCTATACAAAAGAGCAGGAGATTTTGTCGACTTCCTGAAAAAGGAGTTTCCGGGAAAACGGATCCTGGCGATCGGACATGGGGGCTTCAACCGTGCCATCATCGTGCAGCTGGAGAAACTGCCCCCTGAAAAGATACTGAGTTTACCGATCATGAAGAATACGGCATGCATGCGTTTCACGCTGCCGTAATCTCCCAACGGCTTAAATCATTAGCGGATGGTGATCGTGCAGTTTTCCAGGCTGTCGATAATGGCAAGGCTTTCTACACGCACGTCCGCTTCGTTCAGCACATCGCGTCCCTTCTGGAATGCTTTTTCGATGATAAAGCCCATCCCTTCCAGCTTGGCGCCAGACTGTTTCACCAGGTCGAGCACGCCCATTGCGGCATTGCCATATGCCAGAAAGTCGTCAATAAAGAGGATACGGTCATCGGCAGTCAGAAAGTTGTTACTGATACACACCGTGTAATCGCGGTCTTTCGTAAACGAATGGACAACGGTAGACAACATATTCTCCATCGTCTTCGGTTGTTTTTTCTTGATAAAAACGACAGGCAGATGCATGATGTATCCCACCATAATCGCCGGAGCGATACCACTTGCTTCTATCGTCACGATCTTATTGATATCCGCATCCCGGAAACGGTAAATAAATTCTTCTGCCACCTTATAAAGCAACATGGGATCCATCTGATGGTTAATAAAGCTGTCAACCTTTAAAATCCCTCCCGGAAAACATCTGCCATCCTGCAGAATACGTTGTTTTAGTAATTCCATTTTTATTCTGTTTTATCTTCTTTGACTCGTATCAATACATTTGCAATAATAGCGGCAAGTCCACCGGTTGTGATCCCGGACGAAAAAATACCCTTTACAGCTTCCGGCGCCGTATTCAGGATATCCGGCATCAGCTCCACTCCCAAGCCAAGCGAGAGGCTGACCGCCAAAACCAAAGTCGCCTTCCGATTGATTTCCTGCGATGCGATAATCCGTATGCCGGCAGCCGCAACCGTACCGAACATCAATAAGGTCGCCCCACCCAACACCGGGTCAGGCATCAAGGAAAAGACAACACCGACAACAGGGAACAGCCCTAACAGCACCAACATACCGGCGATATAATATCCGACATACCGGCTGGCAACTCCCGTCAGCTGGATAATACCGTTATTCTGCGCAAAGATCGAATTGGGGAAAGAGTTGAAAATCCCGGCAATAAAGGAGTTCACTCCATCTGCCAGCACGCCGCCCGAAACACGCTTCAGGTAGTCCTCTCCTTCTATTGACTTTCCTGAGATCATCGAGTTGGCCGTCACATCGCCGGTAGCTTCGATCGCCGTAATCAGATACACCAGGCCAATAGCGACAAAGGCGGAGAAATTCAGGTCCAACCCATATTTGAAAGGCATCGGGATATTGAATCCCATCAGGCTTTGCGAAGAAGCCGCCGCCATATCGACCATACCGAGAAAGTAGGCCAGCGCATAACCGATGCACAACCCCAATACGATCGAACTCATACGAAGATACTTGTTCTTGCAACGGTTAAAGAACAGGACACTCAGCAACACTGTCGCCGCCACCCCTATATTCCGGATGCTCCCGAACGTCCCGTTATCCATCGCACCATAGCCGCCGCCACATGAAACGACTCCAACCTTGATCAAGCTAAGTCCGATCAGCAGCACCACGATGCCCGATACCAGTGGAGTTATGATAGAACGCATATACTTGAATGTCCGGCTGATTACCATCTCGATCGGGGCTGCCGCAATACACGCCCCGAATATAAGGGGCAATCCTCCTGCCAGTCCGGCCGTTATGATCGGACCGATGAAAGAAAAACTCGTTCCTTGGATACAAAGCAACTTCGCCCCTACCGGACCAATCCGGCGACACTGTATGAATGTCGAGACGCCAGATGCAAAGAGTGCCATCGAAACCAGAAAACCGGTTGTTTCGAGATCCAGCTTCAAGGCTCCGGCAATAATCAACGGGGGCGTAATGATCGCCACAAAGATCGCCAGCAAATGTTGTAAAGCGGCAAACAGGGCTTCCTTAAAAGGGGGACGGTCGTCTATACCATAAATCAGATCGGTCTTTTCGACCGGTTCAATCGTTTCTTCCTGCTCTTCCAGGTTTAGTTTCATATCTTTACTATTCGTCTATTATAAATTCAGTTCTTTTAATGTTTCTCCTTTAGCATTCAGCACACGAAGAGTCATCTCCTTTCCTTTCTTCTGCAAAATCATCACCGTAGCTCCATCCATCCGGTAACCGCCACCCACTACGACAGGATAGTTGTTTCCGTCAGCACCTTCAGGGATATAAGCGAAACGATGAGTATGCGCATTGATACTGACAGCGAACGGTGCTTTCTCAAGGATCGCTCCCCACTCGTCCCGGCAAGGATTATACGAATCATAGTCCTCTCCTTTCCCAAAGATGGGAACATGATGGATCAGCACCCGCTTAGAGGCTTTCTTGAAGGCTCTGGACGCCAACTCTTCCTTGAGGAAACCCACCTGTGCCTTACGCAGGTCTGAAAAATCATTCAGCCCATAATAGACCCAATGCGTATCCGGTTTGTCTTCACCGCAATCCAGCATGACGATACGCGTATCGCCCCAGTTGAAAGCGCCGTAGGTTTTATCGCCCACATAGTCGAAAAGACTGCGCAGGCCGATCGAATAGGCATTGCGTATCTCATGGTTGCCACGGATATAGAAGACAGGCACCCGGTCGGCTCCGACCGTTTCGTTCAGTTCACTGAGGAAACAGGTAGCCTCGTCATGATTGGCCGGATCGTCGATGCAGTCACCATTGAAAACGACAAAATCATATTTCAAATCCTTCACCTGCTTATACAGTGCCTGCAAAGTCTCGGAATGTTTATGCAGGTCGTTGAATATAATGGCCGTAAAATCGGTGTCCGTCGTAGTAGGCAAGGTAAAAGTATGGAAATCGGAAACGGCAGTTTCGCCGAACACCTTCTTATAAGCATGATAGAGCATGATTTCCTGTGAACAAACCCGGTAATAATAGGTTTTTCCCGGTTCCAGTCCGTCCAGTCTGATTTTATTTTGCAGATTGTTGCAGATCACCTGCCCATCCACGATCGTACGAGCCTTCTGCAGGTGCTCCTTATCGGTTCCGTATTCCACCCAGCTATAAGTCGGGACGGTAGTCTGCCACATGACCGTAATTCCATTTCCTACAGGATTTTGCAGATAGGGCTCCGTACGGAATATCTTGCCCGCAGGCTGATTGAAGATAATATCCGTGATGATCGGGCGGTGGTCGGAAGCGGCCGGCTCATCCCATACACGGGATGAGATGCGGGTAAAGGCAGTCGTATCTTTCGCATAGGCCGCAATATAATCTATAGTTTCGTCGGGGTTATTCGCCGGGAAAGTCGGCTTCTTCGTATCCGTCAGGATCACAAAATCGTTCTGCAGTTGCCGGATAAACTCCGAACCGGGATGTGCATTCATATCGCCGGCTATAAAGAAAGGCTTGTTTGCCGAAGCCGCCACCTGCCTGATGACCGGCAAGGAAAGCATCCGGTCTTCCTCGGTCAGCGAAAGGTGCGTACAGCAATAAATATACTTTTCAAATTCTACGACAAGCAGCGCACGGGCTTCTTCCCTTCCAGGCAGGGGCAGATAACGATAGCCAAGAGGCTTCTCCTTGCTCAACATGCCGATACCATATTTCCCTCCATCGTAATCAATTGCCGGGGCATACATATGATGCATCAGGGTGAGTCCGGCAATTTCCCGCAAGACGTCTTTTCCTCCACTACGGCCTGTCACACTGTCGATCTCCTGTACTGCCACGACATCGGGACAAACTTTATTGATCACTGCCGCCGTACGCCGAAAGTCGGTCACATCGTCCATTCCTCTACCGTTACGGATGTTATAACTCATAATGCACAAAGTATTATTCTCGCGCTCGCTTCTCTCCTTCGAGTAGACTTTTCCCAATGGCAACAACATCATCAATGCCGCCGCCAACCAAACCGCCTGTTTCATTTTATCGCCGGATTTATAGATTAGGCCACAAAAGTAACAACTTTCCATGAGTCCGGCAAGATAAATCCTCATCAGGAAACCCATAGGGGTAGCCGTCAACCAAACACGACGTCCAACGTCCGTATCATATCGTCAATATCCTCTTCCGTCGTGTCCCACGAAGTGACAAATCGGGCTTCATTGATTTCCTCATTCCACATATAGAAGAAATATTTTTCTTGCAACTTCTTCAGCGGTTCCGTGGGAATGGTAAAGAAAAGCTGGTTGGATTCTACTTTCTGGGTAAACCGTATCTGCGGATATTTTTTCAAAGCTTCAGCCAAGCGATAAGCGCTACTATTTGCTTTCCGTGCGTTTTCCAACCACAGGTCATTTTCCAGATAAGGAATAAACTGACAGGAAAGATAACGCAGTTTGGAAGCCAATTGGGCAGATTGCTTTCTGAAATACTGCAAATTCTCAGTTATCTCAGGACGGAAAGAAACCACAGCCTCTCCCATCATCATCCCATTCTTAGTTCCCCCGAAACTCAGGATATCCACCCCGGCATCGACGGTCACCTCCCGCATCGAACAATTCAGATAAGCACAGGCATTCGCCAAACGTGCACCGTCCATATGCAGATACATGTTATAAGAATGCAACAGATCAGCAATCGCTTTGACCTCCTCGATCGTATAAATCGTCCCCAACTCGGAAACCTGTGAAATATAAACAGCTTTCGGTTGCGAATGATGGCAGACACCGAAATTATGCAGACGAGGTTTGATCAATTCCGGCGTCAGTTTTCCGTCCGGAGCCGGAATCGTCACGATAGCACAACCAGTCATACGGGCAGGAGCACCACACTCGTCCACATTGATATGAGCTGTTTCAGCGCACAAAATACTATTGAACGGACGTGTCACAGCCTGCAAAGCTACAGTATTCGCCCCTGTTCCGTTAAAAACAAAAAAAGGCGATGCCATTTCGCCAAACACTTCTTTAATTTTCGCAGTAGCTGCTGCTGTCCAGGGATCGTCACCATATCCTACAGCATGGTTATCGTTCGCCTTTATCACGGCATCCATCACCAAAGGATGAACACCCGAATTGTTATCACTTGCAAAACTTCTCATTTCCGTTTAAAATTTTGAGCCAAAAGTAATAAAAATAAACGGGAGCACCCCTTGGATACTCCCGTTTATTTTTTCACATATTTATTTTAAACTTCACCTCAACTTCGATGAAAATCTTTCAAGACTTTCTGCAATTCCTGACGAGCGAAGAAGATACGGCTTTTAACCGTTCCCAGAGGTACACATAGCTTCTCTGCAATTTCATTATACTTGTAACCACTCAAAAACATGGAGAACGGGATTTTCAACTCATCGTTCAGGCTGTTTATCGCTTTTGTTATCTCTTTGATTTGATAAGCACCGTCAGGAGAATCAAAACCTGAGTCATTCACTACATCCAGATTATACAGGTCGACACCCTGGTCAACGACAGTCTGTGTACGAACGATTTTATGGTAGTTATTTATGAAGATATTACGCATCACAGTTAAGACCCATCCTTTGAAATTAATATTATCTACAAACTTTTCCTGATTGTCCAAAACTTTCAGCGTTGTGTCTTGCATCAAATCCTGGGCGTCATCCCGATTTGCGGTGAGCATTAATGCAAAATTCATCATGTTTTCTTGCATGCTCAATAATTTTTTCTGAAATTGCAACGCATTCATATTACTTATTTTTTTATATGTTTAATACCGGTTTGGCATTATCCTTCACCATTGAAGGACATTACAAATGTAGGAATAATATTTTAAATACAATGCGGTTTGATGATTATTAATATTAAAAATCGTAACTTAATACATTTATAACAAACAGTATTGAAAATGAGCAGTATTTACAAGTTTTGCAACAACTAAAATACAAAATTCACAACATGTATGTTACAAATTCGTACAACATGTAAAAGAGATGGAGAATAATATAAAATGAAGAAAAATTTAGGACTTTTTTTAGCTATCATATTGGTTCAGATAGCTCCATTTATATCAGCGGCAGACACCTTGCACCCGCTAATATATAAAATCGATATAAAAAAAGAGATAAGCAACACCACACGCCTGTATCTTAGCAATGGTTTAGCGGAAGCCTACGCTTTGGGTGCAGACGCCGTCCTGATCCATATGAACACATACGGCGGCCAGGTAGATGCTGCAGACTCGATGCGTACGGCTATTTTGTACAACCCCATCCCTGTCTATGTCTTCATCGACAACAATGCGGCTTCTGCTGGGGCGCTCATTTCCATCGCATGTAAAAAAATTTATATGCGGAAAGGTGCAAATATCGGGGCAGCCACCGTCGTGAACCCAACAGGGGAAGCAATGCCAGACAAATACCAATCCTATATGCGTTCCATGATGCGTTCGACAGCCGAAGCGCATGGACAAGATACAATCGTCCAAAAAAACGACACCTTATACAAATGGAAACGAGACCCGTTGATAGCCGAAGCGATGGTAGACGAACGGGTTGCCATTCCAAATCTGATAGACACAGGAAAAGTCCTTACTTTCACAGCACAGGAGGCTCAAAAGTGGGGATATTGCGACGGTATAGCAGAAAATCCGGATGAAGTAATCACGCAATATTTGGGATATAAAGATTACAAAATGAAAAGTTATATCCCTAGTTGGCAGGACGATTTAAAAGAATTTTTGATGAATCCTATTTTTCAGTCTATTTTGATCATTATTATCATCGGCGGTATTTATTTTGAAATGCAAACGCCAGGACTGGGCTTCCCTTCTGCAGCCTCCCTGCTGGCGGCAATCCTCTACTTTGCACCACTCTATATAGATGGGCTGGCGGCAAACTGGGAGATTCTGGTTTTTATCATCGGCATTCTATTGCTCGCAGTGGAAATCTTCATCATTCCGGGATTCGGGGTTGCCGGAATTAGCGGTATCATATTGATTATCGGCGGCCTAGTCATGGGCTTACTGAACAACGATCATTTCGATTTCGAAGGAGTCAGCGGAAAAGAGATCGGGAAAGCGACATTGACAGTCCTGGTCGGATTAGTGACAGGCTTCAGCCTGATGATCTGGCTGTCTAATAAAATCGGACATCGGGGAATGTTCCGGAAAGTCGCGCTAAATACAGATTTGGAAAATGCGATATCATCCCCTGATTTATCTTCGTTAGTCGGGAAAGAAGGTACAGCCGCAACCGTATTGCGTCCTTCCGGGAAAGTGTCGGTCGACGGAGTATTTTATGACGGGATTTCCGAATCAGGCTTTATAGAGAAAGGGGGCAAGGTCAAAGTTGTCCGTTTTGAGAATGCACAAGTGTATGTGGAAAACCTTTAAGACACGGCCGTCTTGGCACTTTCTACGCAGGGACGCGTTGATATAAGATATGCTTGTCTATAACAAGGTATTGCAAGGTGTTCATGGCCAAGAGATCGCTCAGAATGTTTTTCGCGGTATAATAATTGATCCGCCCGATCCGGCAAAACTGGCTGATATTGATATGGGGATGATCATCCAGATAAGCAAACAAACGTTCCACAGGTTTGCTTATCTTCAATAAAGTCCCGTCCGGTTTATGCTTTTTCTGCCAGGCAAGCACCAACACTTCATTTGCCAAAATATTTTCATCGGCGACCCTTATGTAGGCTTTAAACTTATCATCCTTATCGGGAGCGGTATGCGGTTTATCCGAACTGGGGGCGATGTACACCTCAAGAACCGTTTTGCCGTTCACCTCCCAGCGTGTCGCCTCAAAGGGGACTTCCGGGCGGGTATACATCTTGGAGGCCGCTTCAATCATATAATATTCTTCTTCGCTTCGGACACCGGAGATATTCCCGTTATCTTTCACACCGATCAGGAGACGTCCACCGTCGGTATTGGCAAAAGCACTCAGCGTACGCGCAATCTTCTTACTGTCGCTCACTTCGAATTTAAAATCAAGTTGTTGGTGTTCCCCCTGCTCTATCAACGCTTCTATCGGATGCATCTTCTTCATTTTGGCAATTTTTTAGATCGGCAAAATTAAAATAAATACATAACTTTGCCAACAGAAAAAACAATGAAAGCATGTCTCAAATACCTTCTCTTATATCGGATCTTGCTGTCATACTGATTTCAGCGGGATTGGTCACCTTGCTTTTCAAATGGTTAAAGCAACCGGTCGTACTCGGATATATCGTAGCCGGAATTCTTGCCGGTCCGTCTATCACTCAAATACCGACTGTCACGAATATAGAAAGTATCCGTATCTGGGCGGATATAGGCGTAATCTTCCTCTTATTCGCTTTAGGACTCGACTTTAGTTTCAAAAAGCTGATGAAAGTCGGCGGAACAGCTGTGATCGGAGCTATTACCATCGTGATAGGCATGATGACACTTGGCTATACTACCGGATTATCTTTAGGTTGGGGACATATGAACAGCCTTTTCCTCGGAGGAATGCTTTCCATGTCGTCTACAACCATTATTTTCAAAGCGTTCGACGATATGGGACTACGCAATCAGAGGTTTGCCGGAGTGGTCTTCGGAATCCTTGTTGTCGAAGATCTGTTTGCCGTTTTACTAATGGTTTTACTGTCTACATTGGCAGTCAGTAAACACGTAGAGGGGCTGGAACTGCTCAACAGTGTGATCAAACTGGGAGTCTTTTTGCTTTTCTGTTTTGTTATTGGCATTTATCTAATTCCCTCTTTTCTAAAAAAAGCCAGGACTTTCCTGAATGACGAGACCTTGTTGATCGTCAGCCTGGGATTATGCCTCGGAATGGTTATCATTGCCACGAAAGCTGGTTTTTCTTCCGCTTTGGGAGCTTTCGTCATGGGATCTATCTTGGCAGAAACCATTGATGCGGAACATATCGAACATATTATCAAACCAGTAAAAGATCTTTTTGGAGCCATATTCTTTGTCTCTGTCGGGATGTTGATCGATCCGGCATTGCTGTGGGAATACAAAATTCCGATCCTGATTCTCACGTTGGTCGTAATGACCGGACAAATATTATTTGCCAGCTTCGGGGTCTTGCTTTCTGGACAACCGGTCAAGATTGCCATACAATCTGGTTTTTCTCTCGCTCAAATAGGCGAATTTGCTTTTATCATTGCATCGTTGGGGCTGTCATTAGGGGTAACCGATAATTTCCTCTATCCTATTGTCGTAGCGGTTTCAGTTGTCACGACTTTCTTTACGCCTTACATGATTCGTATGGCAGAACCTGCATGCCGGGTTGCCGACCGGATCATACCGAAGTCATGGATGAAATTTCTCGAACGTTATTCTTCCGGTTCCAATACCATACATCAGAAAAGCGCCTGGAATAAACTGTTGAAGGCGCTGATCCGCATAGTCGGCACTTATACAGCCGTTACCCTTGTCCTGATCTTTATCTGGCTTCAGTTCATAGCTCCTTTTATCATGAAAGAACTTCCGGGCATACGGGGAGCGGGTATCTCGCTCGTTCTGATCCTACTACTAATAGCTCCCATGCTGCGTGCGATCATGATGAAGAAGAACCATTCCGCCGAATTCCAACAATTATGGCTGGACAGCAAGTACAACCGGGGACCATTGGTTTCATTGGTCATTTTGCGTATTATATTATGTATCGGCCTAGTCATGCTGCCCGTCGCCCGTTTGTTGAATGCTACAGTCGGTATCGTACTGGCGATCGCAGCAACCGTCATCGTTATTGTCATTTTATCCAAACGGCTGAAAAGACAATCCATCCTGATGGAACGACATTTTTTCAGTAACCTCTCCGCACGTGAATTGGAGAACGAGCGGAAAGCTCCGATCAACCAACGGTTTGCCAACCACTTGTTGGAACGCGACCTTCATTTAGCCGATTTTGAAGTAAAGCAGAACTCCCCCAGCATGGGAAAAACCTTGAAGGAACTCAACTTCCGCCAGAAATGCAATGTCAACATCGTAACGATCATTCGGGGAGAACAGCGGATTAATATTCCCGGAGGAGAAGAGCGTCTCTATCCATTTGACAAATTGGTAGTAGTCGGTGCAGATGTCGATCTTGAACATTTCCGCCAATATCTGGTCGAGCGATATAAAAAGGCCCAAACCGACAAGGAGCAGACGACGCATGAAGTCAATATGGAACAATTCACCATCGCCGAAGGATCCCATCTGATCGGGCGTACAATTCTGGAATCAGGCATACGGGACAGGTCTGCCTGTCTGGTCATCGGTATCGAACGAGGTTCCTCTTCCATCAAAAACCCATCTCCTTCAACTGTTTTTGAAGAGGGGGATATTGTATGGATTGTTGGAGAACATGAAAAAGTCGTTCAGTTAAGCGAAGGAAAAACGGTGAACAATTGACAATTTCATAAATCATAAATTATAATTCATAAATCATGAAGTTTATAGGAATAATTCCTGCACGCTACGCCTCTACCCGCTTTCCGGGGAAGCCACTTGCCGATTTGGCAGGCAAGCCAATGATCCAACGGGTATACGAACAAGTCCAAAATGTGCTTGATGCAGTTTGCGTAGCTACGGACGATAACCGTATAGAAGCAGCCGTCCAAGCTTTCGGCGGCAATGTCATCATGACATCCGACCAACACAAAAGCGGTACGGATCGTTGTTATGAAGCGTATTGTAAAATCGGAGATGGATACGATGTGGTTGTTAACATACAAGGTGACGAACCTTTTATCCAACCGGAACAGATCGAAATACTAAAAGCATGTTTCATTGATGACAGCATCCAAATCGCCACCCTGGTAAAACCATTCCGCCCGGATGATGATTTCGAAACGACCTTATTCAACGCCAATTCACCGAAAGTAGTTTTGAACAAGAAGAATGAGGCTATGTACTTTAGCCGTTCGATCATTCCTTACATGAGAGGCAGGAAATATACCGAATGGCTGCCGAACCATACCTATTACAAACATATCGGGCTATATGCTTACCGCGCCGACACACTCAAAGAAATTACCCATTTACCCCAATCCCCTCTGGAACTGGCTGAAAGCCTGGAACAACTGCGCTGGCTAGAAAACGGCTACAAGATAAAAGTTGGAATTACCCAACAGGAAACAATCGGTATCGACACGCCAGAGGATATGGAAAAGGCATTGGCCTTCTTGAAAAATAGGGAGTATCAACCGACTAATGAATCGGCATCCGCATAAAAAGGAATGCCGGTTGCTCTCCAAAGCAACCGGCATTCCTTTTTATCCCATCAGATTCGACTTCTCAACGGCGACGGTTATTCTCCCGCTGTTGTTTCTGTCTTTCCAACTGGGCCTGTTGAGCTTTCTGGGCTTCTTCCAAACGTTTCATGAAACCAGACTTCTTCATCGGCTTTTTCTTGTTTTCTTCCAACTTGGCCAACAGCTTATCTTCGTTAATCGTATAACGGAAAATTACAGTCTGCAAAATCGTGATCAATGTGGAGATGAAGTAATAGTAGGTCAAACCGGATGCATACTGATTGAAGAATACCAACATCATCAGCGGCATCATGTACATCATCGCCTTCATTCCCGGCATCTGCTGCTGTCCAGTGTTCGTCTGATCCATATTGAACTTCGTATATATGATGTTCGTTACGGTCATCAACAAACAGAACAAACTGATATGATTTCCGAAGTACGGTGTAATAATAGGAATATATGTATTCCAGCTTACAATCGCATCATAAGTAGACAAGTCGTGTGCCCAAAGGAAACTCTGGTGACGCAATTCTATAGCCGACGGAAAGAACATGAACAGAGCGACCAGGATCGGCATCTGTAACAACATCGGAACACATCCTGCCATCGGACTCGCTCCGGCACGGCTATACAGTTCCATGATCGCACGCTGACGCTCTACCGCCTTATCCTGTCCTGGGTATTTAGCATTGAGCTCTTCTACCTGCGGGCGCAATACACGCATTTTGGCCGATGACATATAAGACTTATACGTCAACGGAAACAGGATCAATTTTACGATAACCGTCAGCAGGAAGATCAACAAGCCGTAGCTATGAATAAATTGTCCGAGGAAATTAAACAACGGAATGACGAAATACTGGTTCACCCAACGGAAAATACCCCATCCCAGCGGAACGATCTTTTCCAAATCCAGTTGGTCGGCTTTCTCTACATCATCATCGTAAGATTTCAACAGAGAGAACTGATTGGGACCAAAATAGAAACGCATATCCGTCGCTTCGTTACCCTTCAAGTCGAAAGGTACGGAAGTCGTCGTCTTATACTCTTTCAGGAAAGAACCGTCTTCAGGCAACATCTTCGAATCGATAGTTGTCGACTCGAATCCTTCGTTTCCGGCGATCAGGATAGAAGAAAAATACATGTCTTTATAAGCGACCCATTTCAACCGGTTAGACAATTGTTTGCTGTCGTTCTTGGTTTCGCTCAGGTACTCCACATCGTCGGCCATAAATTTATAGTACACTGTTGCATAACGGTCTTCAAACTTACGCCCCTTTTCCTGCTGGGTTATTTTTTGTTGCCACAACAAGTCCAATGCAGTCGTACCTGGCGACAGTACACCATTCAGGCCAGTTCCCTTAATGGAGAACTGCAACATATAATCGTCCGGTTTTAAGGTATACATAAAATCCAGATGGCTGCCTTCGCCCGTATTCAGACGCATGGTAATACTGTTCCGGTCATTTCCTTTTACAGGGGTAAAATACAAATCACCGGTATTTACCACGCGATTATCAGCCGTAACCAAAGTAAAATCGAACTTCGAGTCCTTTTCATCGAAAAGCACTAAAGGTTCACCTTTATAATTATCGTATTTTTTCAGGCGGACATATCCAATACGCCCTCCCTTATTGGCCAAACGGACTTCAATCAGCTCGTTTTCCAAAACAGTGGAACCCTCCTCTCCAACCATTGCATCGGCGAAAACGCCAAACGTGTTCTGTAAACGGGCAAGCCGTACAGAATCGGGCAAGCCGGCCAGTTCGTCGTCCGCTTTTGCTTCTCTATTCAATTCTTTCTGCTGTTCCAGCTGCTTTGCATATTCTATCCGGGCTATCGAATCCTGCATCCGGCGCTGTGCTTCTATCTGCTCCGGCGTAGGCTGATTCAACCAAGTAAATACAATTAAGACAATTCCAATAAGCAGGAAACCTATTATCGTATTTTTATCCATCTATAATTTTTATTTTTTATTTTCAACTGCAGCTTTTACAAAGCTAACGAAAAGAGGATTAGGATTAACGACCGTGCTGTTATATTCCGGATGGAACTGAACCCCCACAAACCATTTCAATGCAGGAATCTCAACGACTTCAACCAAGTTCGATTCCGGATTTTCACCTACACACATCATGCCGGCTGCCTCAAACTTATCGCGATATTCGCTATTAAATTCAAAACGATGTCGATGGCGCTCCTGGATGTGTGTCTGTCCATACGCTTCATAAGCCTTAGACCCTTTCTTCAATATACAGTCGTATGCTCCCAGACGCATAGAACCGCCCATATTGGTTACGTTCTTCTGCTCTTCCATCAGGTCGATCACTTTATATGGGGTATTTGGTTCCATTTCTGTCGAGTTGGCTTCCGCCAGTCCCATTACATTACGGGCAAATTCAATCACCATGCACTGCATGCCCAAACAAATACCCAGGCAAGGGACATCGTTTTCACGAGCATATTTCAATGCGGCAAATTTTCCTTCAATACCACGCTGTCCAAATCCCGGAGCAATCAGGATTCCGTCCATATCTTTCAACAATTCGGCGGCATTACCATCATTCAGTTTTTCAGAATGGAACAAATGCAAATCCAACTTACGATCATTATAAATAGCGGCCTGCAACAGAGATTCGTCGATCGACTTATAAGCATCCTGCAGTTCGACATATTTACCGACTAAGCCGATCCTTACAGTTTCAGTAGCATCAACCTTACGTTGCAAGAACTGATGCCAAGGCTTCATCTCAGGTGTCGGTCCGACTTCCAGTCCTACCTTACGCAGGATCACCTCGTCCATCTTCTGGCGCTGCAATACCAACGGAACTTCGTAAATCGTCGGAACATCAATAGACTGTATGACGGCATCCTGTGCTACATTACAGAAAAGGGCCACTTTACTTAACAAATTGGCACTCAACTCATGTTCAGTACGCAATACCAGAACATCTGGCTGAATACCCAGCTCCTGCAGTTGTTTTACAGAATGCTGTGTCGGTTTGGTCTTGTATTCTTTTGCAGCCGCGATATAAGGTACATAAGTAAGATGTACGCATATACAATTCTTTCCCAATTCCCATTTCAGCTGGCGCACGCTTTCGATAAACGGAAGAGATTCGATATCACCGACCGTACCTCCGATTTCAGTGATCACGAAATCAAATTTGTATTTATTTCCCAGCAATTTCACATTGCGCTTGATCTCGTCCGTGATATGAGGCACCACCTGCACAGTCTTTCCCAGGTAATCCCCTTTACGTTCTTTGTTAATAACGCTCTGATAAATGCGGCCTGTAGTGATATTATTTGCACGGGTCGTCTGAACATTCAAGAAACGCTCGTAGTGTCCGAGATCCAAATCCGCTTCATGTCCGTCTACGGTAACATAGCATTCCCCATGTTCGTATGGGTTCAACGTACCTGGATCGATATTGATATAGGGATCAAATTTCTGAATGGTAACTTTATAACCTCTTGCCTGAAGTAGTTTACCCAATGATGCGGCAATAATTCCCTTACCCAATGAAGAGACCACGCCGCCCGTAACGAAGATGTACTTTGTATCTGCCACGATAGTAATATTTTAATTATCTTTTAATTGCACACTCGCATTTCAAAACTGCAAAGTTACATAATTTCATTCATATAACAAGGGGAGAGAGAAAAACATCTTTTGTCCTTTTGACAGCAAAAGGAAGCTGATCCTCTTCATATAGAAATGAACAAACTTAAAAAAGGTACATCAAACGGATGTAACGAAAACAGAGCTCTATATAAAAGTTTTATCTAAAAAACAACTATCATACTATCATAATTAAATTCATATACTTGTAAAACAGCATGTTATTCCATGACAGTTCCTATTTTCAACTATCATTCATCTATCATAACCATCATGGTCAAAAAGCAATAAAGTATTATATACCAGACTTTTATAAAATAACAGATATGTTTGAAAGCTGATACAAAGTAGATTAAAGAGGCTCGTTTTTTCATGAAGACAAGCTACTTTTTTACCGAAAACAACTTGAAAAGTTTCTTCAGACCCGGGTGGAAGGACATGGGAGATCCGGGTGTGGAGGAGGTGGAGACCCGGGTCTGCGTGAAACCGGAACGGGGATGTGGAGCTGTTTATCTGCCTTGTTTGAGGAGATTTTATGCACTGTTTCTGATTATAATCCAGTGAAATAGCTGTTTTTTGATAAATAGATTTTCACAGCAGGGCGATAACATTTTGTCAATTGAAAAAAGAACGTATCATTTATTTTTATTTTCATTCCAAAGAAAATAGTGTATCTTCGTTGTTATATTAAAGAAAAGTATAAAATACATATAAGATGAAAAGTTTAAATGGTTCAGTCCTGCGTTGCATATTTGCGATCGTATTGGGACTTGTATTGGTTCTTTGGCCGGAAGCGGCTGTTACTTACTTGGTGATAACGATCGGTATCTGTTTTATCATACCCGGCTTATTCTCGCTCTTAAATTATTTCACCCGTGAAAAAGTAGAAGGAGAGCCGAGTCCAATGTTTCCGATCGACGGAGCAGGCAGTATTCTGTTCGGAGCATGGTTGGTAATCATGCCGCAATTTTTCGTTAGCATATTAATGTATGTTTTAGGGGCTTTACTGGTTCTTGCAGGTGCGCAGCAACTGATTTCACTGGTTTCTGCCCGCAAATGGAGTACCGTTTCCTATGTTTTTTATATCATACCATCCCTGATTTTAATAACAGGGGTCATGATCCTCGCCTACCCATTCGGAGCAGCCGCCAACACATTTGTGATTTTCGGAGTTGCTTGCTTGGTCTATGGTATTTCCGAATTGATCAACTGGTATAAGTTCAGTAAAAGATAAGAGAAAAATGGAGTACCACCCGCTTCAGGATTTACGGTACTCCATCGGAGAAATTCCCATATGTTTCTTAAAGAATTTTCCAAAAGTCGACTGGTCGGAAAAATGAAGTATATCCGCCACCTGCTGGACAGTCGCCTGAGGCGCTTTCAAAAGAATTTTCGCTTCGACAATCAGGGCATCATCTATCCACTTATTAGCGGATTTACCCGTCAACTCCTTCAGAATCAATGACAGATATTGTGGCGTAATAAATAACCTTTCAGCATAGAATGTAACCACATGCTGCTCTTTACAATGCTCAAACAATAATTGCAGGAATTGTTCGAACAGCTCTTCTTTACGAGAAAGGGTCGGTCGGATCAAACGATCTTTCTTGCTTAACATTATATTCCCTAAGTCCAGCAAGAAGCCAATAAAGGCATTCTGTACTAACTCCTTCTGATAAAAATGAGTACGTTCCCTCATCTTCTCCCGTATAACCTGCATGCTACCGGCCAGTTTCGCTGTTTCTTCCGGTTCCAGTTCCGTACAAGGATTCTTACGGATCTCCATATAGTTCGCTATAGCCTGAGTCCGGTTACCTCCACCAGGATTACAATCGTCCAAAAACTCCTTAGACGCAATCAGCAAGCGACCTTTAAAATCTTTACCGATCCTATCAAGTTGGAGTGCATGCGTAGGCATGATCGTTATGAAACTGTTCGGTTTGACAATGTAAGAAACATAATCCAGATGGATTTCAAGTGTCCCTTCAAAAGTCAACACCATCAAAAGCGCATTTAACCGCATCGGAGCAAAACGCTCAGGCGAGTCGGGATCTCCGATATCCATACCTCCGTCCAGATCCGCAATCGAAAAAATATCCTGAAAACTATCACGGAAAATAATACTCTTATTCAGTTCCGCCAATTCTATTAAAGGAAGTTTTTCCATCTTTACATATTTACTAATCGTGTACTTGCAAAGGTAAACATTTTTTCAACAAACAGAAAAATGTTTCATTTTTTACCAATGAATAACGGTTTTTCAGGAATAAGAAAGGTTCCTTTTATTCGTTTTCGACTAATTCCGTAACAGAATAAACCTTTTTAGTTTTCCAAATTAGACAGACCTTTGCAATATCTGATCGTATAAAAAGTAATCATTAAAATCGATGGTCATAAAAGAACAAATAATGTTAACGGCATTCGACTTATTTTCGGAACACGGGATCAAGAATGTCAGTATGGATGATATCGCTCATAACGCGAGTATATCCAAACGGACTCTTTATGAGCTCTTCGAAGATAAGGAGACTCTGCTAACAGAATGTATAAACCTGAGTTATACTAAAATGAGGCTATCCATGAAGCGACTTGAATCCGAGCCGATAACAGCCTTAGAAGTCGCTTTGCTTTTTTATGAAGAACTTATGAGACGGCCTCGCTGGTTTAACCGGAAGTTCTATGATGATCTGAAACGTTATCCGAAAGCATTGCAAAAAACGGAAGAAGAAAAGTCCCGCTTTTTGAAAAAATGTATAAAACTACTGTCACGAGGGGCAAAAGAAGGTGTTTTTCAACCGAATATTAACTTTGAGATTGTAGCTTTACTGGCGAAAGAGCAGGCAAAAATGATCCGTCCGTCCAAAGCCCTTTCCAACCATTCCGTGTCCGAAGTGTTCAATACGATTCTTTATACCTTCCTTCGGGGAATCTCTACAGAAAAAGGCATTGCCATTTTAGATCGTTACTTGTTGAAATATAAACAGAAGCAATTAGATTGAACAAACGATTTTATTAAAAATCAAATTTACTTATTTTAAATGAGACAAATCATAATTACCAAAAAGATGATGTGGGTAGTGATAATGTTACTCCCCTCTCTGGCCTTCACCACCGTAAAAGCTCAAGACACGCTCGTTCTCGATATAGAGAAAGCTCTTGAGATCGCGCTGAGCGAAAATCCCATTGTAAAAGTGGCTAACAAGGAAATCCAGAAAAAAAAATATGCACAGAAAGGTTCATATGCCGCCCTATTTCCTCAAGTAAGTTTTGCTGCCGACTATAATCGAACTTTGAAAAAACAGGTGATGTATATGGACGGCTTCGACATGGGAAGTACCGAAATACCAGGCATGGAAGACATGCCGAATATGGATGAAGGGATCGAAGTAGGACGTGATAATAACTGGAATCTCGGTTTCAACGCCTCTATGCCGATTGTCAACGCCGCTCTTTGGAAAAGCCTGAGCATCTCAGCTGTCGATGTGGAATTGGCTATCGAACAGGCACGTTCTTCCAAAATTGCTATGGTCAACCAGGTAAAGAAAGGGTATTACGGCGTGCTTCTCGCCAACGATTCATACCGCGTATTTAAGGAAAGCTATGACAACGCAATGGAAAATTACCTGGATATCAAGCATAAGTTCGAACAGGGAACCGTTGCCGAATATGACCTGATACGCGCCAATGTTACCGTAAAGAACAGCGAACCCAATATGTTGCAGGCAGAAAACGCACTAGTTCTTGCCAAATGGCAATTGAAAGCATTATTAGGTATGGATCTGGACATAAATATCGAATGCGAAGGACAATTGACCGACTTTGAAAAAGATCTATTCGGCGATTTTCTTTCCACAGACACAACTCTGGCTAATAATACAGATTTGAAACAGATGGATTTACAAGCCAAGCAACTGGAAAAGACACTGACCATGCAAAAGTTCGATTATCTGCCGACACTGTCGCTCACTGGACTATACCAGTGGACAGCCATGAACAACGACTTCAAGTTCAAAGACTATATGTGGAACCCCTACTCGATGGTCGGTGTTTCACTCTCCATTCCGATTTTCTCTGGCGGCAGCAAGTTCTATAAGATCAAACAAACAAGAAATTCGATCGAACAGTTGAGCCTGCAAAGAGAGGATACACAGCGAAACCTGCAACTGGCAATCAAGCAGTATATAGATAATATGAATACCTGCGTCAAACGTTTCGACGCTTCACAAAAGGGAGTAGAGCAAGCCGAACGGGGATATATGATCTCACAGAAACGATACGACACAGGAGCCGGGACTCTGTTAGAAATGAACGATTCGGAATTAGCATTGACACAGGCCAAACTGAATTTCAACCAAGCTATTTACGACTATATGGTAGCAAAAGCTGACTTGGAAAAGGTATTAGGCCAGCAAGAGTTTTAAAAAACAAAAAAATAGACATTGAATAAAAATATCACAAAATGGAAACAAATAAAAGACAACACTTTATATCACTCTTCATTTTATCTTTGTTGCTATCCTGTTCAGGGGAAAAGAAAGATTCGGCACAAACGGAAACCGTCAGCAACAAAGCCATTGTGAGAATAGAAACTGTTTCCGCACAAGATGTGGAGCAGATCAGTGAATTTACAGCAACAGTAGAAGCCAATATTTCGAATAACATCGCCCCACAAAACCCAGTGCGCATAGAGAAACTGTTTGCAGAAGTCGGCGATCATGTAAAAGCAGGTCAACTCTTGGTCAAGATGGATGAGACAAACCTCAAACAGACAAAAATACAATTGGATAACCAGGAACTGGAATTCAAACGTATTGATGAACTGTACAAAGTAGGCGGTGCTTCCAAATCAGCCTGGGATGCACAGAAAACACAATTGGACGTAAACCGTGCGACCTACAAGAATTTGCAGGAAAACACACAGTTATTGAGTCCGATCACCGGTATCGTCACTGCCCGCAACTATGATAGCGGCGATATGTATAGCGGAGGTTCGCCGATCTTCACCGTAGAACAGATTCGTCCGGTCAAACTGTTGATCAACGTATCCGAAAGTCTTTTCACAAAAGTAAAAAAGGGAAAAGATGTCGACATCCGATTAGATGTATACGGAGACGAAGTTTTCAAAGGAAAAGTCAGCCTAGTTTACCCGACTATCGATCCGAATACACGTACATTCCCTGTCGAAATCAAAATCGACAACAATGACGAACGTGTCCGTCCGGGGATGTTCGCCCGCGTGACGATCGGTTTCGGAACACAAAACCATGTGGTCGCTCCGGATCTCGCCATCGTAAAACAGTCCGGTGCAGGAGACCGCTATATATATGTATACAAAGACGGTAAAGTTTACTACGAGAAAGTAGAGTTAGGACGCCGTATGGGAAACAAATATGAAGTCATTTCAGGGGTAAACAGTGGCGACCAGGTTGTAATATCCGGTCAAAGCCGCCTAAACAACGGAATGGAAGTAGAAATCGAAAAGTAAGAGACAAACATTATGAGCTTATATGCAACAGCGGTAAAAAAGCCGGTTACGACTGCCCTTGTCTTTGTGGCAATCGTGATCTTCGGTCTTTTTTCATTAACCAGATTATCAGTGGACCTGCTGCCAGAGATCGAGACAAACACGATCATGGTCATGACCTCCTATGCCGGCGCCAGCGCTGCGGATATCGAAATGAACGTCTCCAAACCGTTGGAGAACGTGCTGAACAGTGTCAGCGACCTGAAACACATCACGTCACAGTCACGTGAAAACATTTCAATCATCACACTAGAATTCGACTATGGTACAGATATCGATGTGGCGACAAACGACGTGCGCGACAAACTGGACGTTGCCGAGCCAATGCTGCCGGATGATGTGGACAATCCCATTATCTTCAAATTCGGGACGAACGATATACCGATTATCATCCTTTCGGTTACGGCGGAAGAGAGCACGAACGCCCTATACAAGATTCTGGACGATAAGGTATCGAACCCGCTTGCACGTATCAGCGGTGTAGGAGCGGTTTCCATTTCCGGTACGCCGGCACGTGAAATACAAGTCTATTGTGATCCGTACAAACTGGAAGCATACGGAGTTTCAATCGAAGGAATATCCGCTATCATCGCACAGGAAAACAGGAACACTCCAGGCGGCAGCGTGGATATCGGTTCCAACGCCTATGCGCTCCGTGTACAAGGTGAATTTACGGATGCGCATCAGATGGACGATCTTGTGATCGGTCATAAAGATAACAAGACTATCTATCTGCGTGATGTTGCCCGCATTGAAGACAGCATCGAAGAGCGTGCCCAAGAGACTTACAATAACGGTAAAAAAGGCGGCATGATCGTTATCCAAAAACAATCGGGAGCCAACTCGGTGAACATAGCCAAGAAGGTTCATCAGAAGTTGCCGGAAATTCAAAAAAGCCTTCCTTCAGATGTCAAGTTAGGGGTAATCATGGATACCTCCACTAACATTTTGAATACAATCGACAGTCTGAAAGAAACCATTTTCATCACCTTCATTATCGTTATGTTAGTGGTGTTCGTATTCCTCGGACGATGGAGAGCAACGTTTATCATTATTCTGACCATTCCGATCTCGTTGATAGCCTCGTTCGCTTACTTGCTTGCATCCGGCAATACACTGAATATTATCTCGCTGAGTTCACTCTCTATTGCTATCGGTATGGTTGTGGATGACGCGATTGTGGTGCTGGAAAACATTACTACCCATATCGAAAGAGGTAGTGCCCCAAAACAAGCGGCCGTACATGCTACAAACGAAGTGGCCATCTCTGTAATCGCCTCAACCCTGACCATGTTGGCCGTGTTCCTGCCCTTGACAATGGTGACAGGTATGGCGGGTATTCTGTTCAAACAGTTGGGGTGGATCGTCAGTATCATCATGATCGTTTCGACAGTCGGTGCTTTGACCCTGACTCCGATGTTGAGTTCTCTACTACTCAGGCAGAATCCTAAAAAAGGCCGCTTGTACACCTTGTTCTTCACACCGATCGAAAAGGCATTGGATGCGCTGGACCGTGGCTATTCCAGTTTTCTTTATTGGGCAGTACGCCACCGGAAAACGGTCATATTCGGTGCGACTTTGATCTTTGCGGGAAGTATGCTATTGGTTCCAACTATCAAGACGGAATTCTTCCCGACTCAGGATAACGCACAGATCAGTGTTCACATCGAGTTACCGGTCGGAACCCGCCAAGATATCACCCGTAAGCTGGCGCTTGAAATCGACGAACTGTTCCGACAGAAATATCCGGAAATAAAAACCAGTAACTTCACTGAGGGACAAGCCGATTCCGATAATACCTGGGCTCAATTGAGTAATAACGGAACACATATTATCGACTATTACATCAATATGCTGAGTGTCGGCGATCGTGAACGCGGTATGGTTGAAATCTGTGAAGAGATGCGCAAGGACCTGGCAAAATATCCGGAGATCAAGACCTTCAAGGTGATCGAAGGCGGACAGGAAGAAAGTATGGGCGGACAGAACGCTGTCGACATCGAGATTTATGGTTTCGATTTCGGCCGGACCGATGCCGTAGCCGCCGAACTGGCCGAAAGGATGCGTAAGGTAAAAGGTTGTTCACAAGTCAACATCAGCCGTGAGGACTACATACCCGAATATCAAGTTGATTTCGACCGGGAAAAGCTGGCGATCAACGGATTGAATATCACAACGGCTGCTATGGCTTTGCGTAACCGTATCAACGGCTCTACCGCTTCCAAATATCGCGAAGACGGTGACGAGTATGATATAAAAGTACGCTACGCACCAGAATTCCGTCAGTCGGTTGAAGACATCGAGAATATCCTGGTTTATAACAATGCCGGTCAGGGAATCCGTATCCGCGACCTGGGTAAAGTAGTAGAACGAATGACGCCTCCGACCATTGAACGCAAAGACCGTGAACGTGTCATCACCGTATCGGCAGTAGTCGGAAAAGGTGCAGCCATGAGCGATATCGTAACAGCTGCCCGGAATCAACTGAAGGAAATGGATATACCTTCGGATGTCAGCTGGCAGTTAGGAGGAACGTACGAAGACCAGATGGACACCTTCTTCGACCTGACAATCCTGATGGTCCTGATCATCATTTTGGTATTTATCGTAATGGCCGCTCAGTTCGAATCGCTGACAGACCCGTTCGTAATCATGTTCTCCATTCCTTTCGCCTTCACCGGTATAATTTTGGGACTGGCAATCACACAGACCCCATTGGGCGTTATGGCATTGATCGGCCTGATTATGCTGATGGGGATCGTTGTCAAGAACGGTATCGTGCTGATCGACTACACGATCCTCTGCCGGGAAAGAGGAATGGGAATCCTGACCGCAGTAGTGACTGCCGGAAAATCCCGTCTCCGCCCTGTATTGATGACCACTTTGACTACCGTATTGGGTATGATCCCGATGGCTGTCGGAACAGGCGAAGGCTCGGAAATGTGGCGTTCGATGGGTATGACAGTAGCATGGGGACTTTCGGTATCAACGTTGATCACCCTGGTAATCGTACCGGTCGTATACAGTGTATTTGCCGGAAACGGAGTCCGGCGCAGACGCCGCAAGATGGCAAAAAATGGAATATCTTCTAAAAAAGAATAAATAATAATTAGGAATAAGTTAATATGAAAGCTATATTTGTATCATTTAATCAAGCATATTACGAAATGATCCTGAATGTGATGGACCGAAACAATATCCGGGGCTTCACATACTGGAACGAAGTACAGGGACGTGGAAGTAAGACCGGCGAGCCCCATTATGGAAGTCACGCCTGGCCGACACTGAACTCGGCAATCCTGGCAATGGTCGATGACGAAAAAGTCGACCATTTCCTGGAGATACTTCATCAGATGGATCAGAAGACGGAAGCGCAAGGATTACGTGCTTTTGTCTGGAACATCGAAAAAACAATTTAATAACATAATGAACGATCTTTTTAACATTCTCATTTTCAGCAAAGACTATAATCAGGGAGTTATCATCCAGGACTATATAAAAGCTATTGGATACAACTCACAAGTATTCGATCAGGAAGAAGCGGCATATGAGGGATTCCTTTCCAGAAATTTCACACTCTGTATTATCAACCACGATATAGACACGAAAGAAACACGGACATTGGCAGCCATGATCAAAAGTTCGGAAAATATCATCCCTGTCGTTTTCTTGTGTGAACATCCGACGAGAGAAGAAATAGCATTGCTGTTTTCGTTCCATGCAGACGATGTGATACGCAAACCTCTTGACACAGATATCTTACAAGCCCGGATTAAAGCAGTACAAAGCCGTTACCAGCCCCAACGCAAGAAAGAGGTCAGGACTTATATTTTCGGAAAATTCAAATTCGACTTGCAAAAACAGATCTTGTCCATAGAAGGCAAAACAACCAAGCTGACAACCAAAGAGGCCGATTTGCTTACGTTGCTGTGCCAACACGCAAACAATATGGTAGACAGGATGCACGCCCTGCAGATCATATGGAGAAGCGATAACTATTTCAGCGCCCGCAGCATGGATGTTTATATCACCAAATTACGCAAACTATTGCAAGATGATCCTACCATCAAAATAATAAACGTTCACGGAAAAGGTTATAAATTATCAACACGCGAAAATGACAACTGAACATTTCACCTTATTTCTAATTGTTATGGCAGCTATCGCCGCCATAGTCTTCATAGCCCTTTATTTCGTCGAAGCCGGTTATGGAATGTTGTTCGATAAAAAATGGGGACTTCCGATACCGAACAAGATTGCTTGGATTTGCATGGAAGCGCCGGTTTTTATCGTCATGTTTTTGTTATGGAACGGATCGGAACGACAGTTCGAGACAGTACCGTTCCTGATATTCTTATTCTTCGAACTGCATTATTTCCAACGATCTTTTATTTTTCCTCTGTTGATAAAAGGCAAAAGTAAAATGCCGGCAGGCATCATGCTTATGGGAATCACCTTTAACCTCCTGAACGGTTATATGCAGGGAGAATGGATTTTCTACTTAGCACCGCAGGATATGTATACGAAAAGCTGGCTGCACAGCCCTCAATTTATAGTCGGGACAATCTTGTTCTTCACCGGCATGGCAATCAATATCCAGTCAGACCATATTGTCCGCCACCTCAGAAAGCCTGGCGACACGAACCATTATCTGCCTAAAAAAGGCCTGTTCAAATATGTGACATCAGCCAACTACTTTGGCGAAATCGTGGAATGGTGCGGATTTGCAATCCTGACCTGGAGTGCAAGCGGAGCTGTTTTCGCTTGGTGGACATTTGCAAACCTTGTACCTCGCGCAAACACCATCTACCATAAATACAAAGCGATGTTTGGTAACGAACTGGAAAACCGTAAACGGGTTATTCCTTTTATATATTGAATGATTAACTCATAATAGATATGGAAAAAGAATCTATACTGTTCACTCCCGGTAAAATCGGGCCGTTGACCCTGAGAAACCGGACGATACGGGCGGCTGCATTTGAAAGCATGTGCCCAGGAAACGCGCCTTCCGACATGTTGTATGACTACCATAAATCGGTTGCCTCCGGCGGGATCGGTATGACGACTTTGGCCTATGCGGCTGTTACGCAAAGCGGACTTTCTTTCGAACGTCAGCTCTGGATGCGCCCAGATATCATCCCCGGATTAAAACGCATCACCGATGCCATCCACAAAGAAGGGGCGGCTGCCTCCGTACAACTCGGACATTGCGGAAACATGTCTCACAAAAACATCTGCGGGTGCAGGCCTATCTCCGCATCCAGCGGTTTCAATATCTATTCCCCTACCCTTGTCCGTGGAATGAAACCTTCCGAAATCACAGCTATGGCAAAAGCGTTCGGACAAGCAGTTCATCTGGCGCGCGAAGCCGGAATGGATGCAGTGGAAATACATGCCGGTCACGGCTATCTGATCAGCCAGTTTCTTTCTCCCTATACCAATCATCGAAAAGACGAATATGGCGGTAGCTTGCAAAACCGGATGCGCTTTATGAAAATGTGCATGGACGAAGTGATGAAAGCTGCCGGTCAGGATATGGCAGTGTTGGTAAAGATAAATATGCGCGACGGCTTCAAAGGAGGAATGGAGCTTGATGAGACACTTGAAGTGGCTCGTACCCTGCAGAACGAATGCGGAGCACACGCTTTGATCCTTAGCGGTGGCTTCGTCAGCCGTGCCCCGATGTATGTGATGCGGGGTTCCATGCCGATTCATACGATGACGCATTATATGCCTTTCGGCTGGCTACCGCTCGGAGTCAAAATGGCCGGACGGTTCATGATCCCGTCTGAGCCGTTCAAAGAGGCTTACTTCCTGGAAGATGCCCTAAAATTCAGGGCGGCATTGAAAATGCCACTTGTCTATGTAGGCGGTCTGATCTCACGCGAGAAGATAGACGAGGTCTTGAACGACGGTTTCGAATTCGTGAGTATGGCACGTGCCTTGCTGAACGATCCGTCATTCGTAAACAAAATGAAGGAAGACGAACATGCCCGTTGTGACTGCGGACATAGCAACTATTGCATCGCTCGCATGTATTCCATCGAAATGGCATGCCACAAACATATTCAGAACTTGCCCAAAAGCATTGTCAAAGAAATAGAGAAATTAGAATATAAGTAATGGAAAAAGGATTAGCCATCATAACCGGTGCCGACGGAGGCATGGGACAAGTAATCACGGCAGCCCTCGCAAAAGAAGGCTATCCGGTGATTATGGCTTGCCTCGATCCGGAAAAAGCCGTCCCCGTATGCACCCGGATCCGGCAAGAAACCGGTAACACCCAGATAGAAGTGCGAAGAATCGATCTCGCATCCCTTTCATCCGTAAACAATTTCACCGGTCAGTTATTAAAAGAAGGACGTCCCGTCAGCCGCCTGATGAACAATGCCGGCATCCTGACAACTCCGGTACGCAAAACCGAAGACGGGTTGGAGACAATCGTAAGCGTCAATTATGTGGCTCCCTACATGCTCACCCGCCAGTTATTACCATTGATGCAACCAGGATGCCGTATTGTAAATACAGTGTCCTGCACGTATGCCATCGGCCGGATCGAACCGGACTTCTTTGAAAAAGGAAGGAACGGACGCTTTTTCCGCATTCCGGTCTATAGCAATACCAAACTGGCGCTGTTATTGTTCACCCAAGAGTTTGCCGAACGGCTGCAAGACAAAGACATCACCATAAATGCCTCGGACCCGGGAATCGTCAGTACGAACATGATCACGATGCAAGCTTGGTTCGACCCGCTTACCGATATCTTGTTCCGCCCCTTTATCAAAACACCGGCCCAAGGCGCGGCGACCGCCATCCATCTGGCTCTTTCGGATGAGGCGAAAGATAGAAACGGTTGTTGCTATGCCAATTGCAAAAAGAGGAATGTGTCAGAACGCATCCGGCATCATGCACAGCAAAAACAACTTTGGGACGATACGGAAATCTTGCTCCGGCAAAAAGGAATCCGGTTCTGAACCGGCATGCACTTTTAGTTTCATACCGATGAAACTCCTATTCCATGCCTATGAAACTTCCGTTCCATGCCGAGGGAATTTCAGTTTCATGCCTATGAAACTGAAAATTCATGCAGACAAGATTTTGCAGATATAAATATAAATCGTACCTTTGCACCGCTTTTAACCCCCGTACGTGTGATGGGAAATTAGAAAGCATAAACATCTAATTTTGAGTAACACAAAAATTAAAACAAAATGAAGACATTTCAATTAGAAGGAAAGTCAAGAGAAGTAGCCGCTACTTCTGCAGACCAGAAGAGAGCTTTGAAAGCTATGCGTAAAAACAACGAAATTCCTGCTGTACTGTACGGCGGCGAAAAAGTATCTCATTTCACCATCACAAAAGACAGTGTTCGTAACTTGGTTTACAGCCCTGAAATTTTTGTTGTTGAACTGACGATTGACGGCAAGAAGACAATGGCTATCGTTAAAGATATCCAGTTCCAGCCTGTAACCGACGCTATCCTGCACATGGACTTCTTGGAAGTGTCAGAAAACAAACCGGTAGTAATGGAAGTTCCGGTTGTTCTGGAAGGTCACGCCGAAGGTGTTAAAGCCGGTGGTAAACTGAACTTGCAGATGAGAAAGTTGAAGGTAAAAGCCCTTTACACAGCAATTCCTGAGAAATTGTTTATCAATGTCGATCACCTGGGATTAGGCAAGACTATGCAGGTTGGTGCATTACACTTCGAAGGCCTTGAACTGATGAACGCCAAGAACGCTGTTGTTTGCGCCGTTCAGTTGACTCGTGCCGCTCGTGGTGCTCAGGCTAAGGCATAATAAAATTATTATTCCTAAATAATGTAAGGGGAGAATATTCAACAGAGTATTCTTCCCTTTGTTATATACTAAAAAACAACATAACAATGAAATATCTGATAACAGGACTTGGAAATATCGGTTCCGAATATTTAGGAACCCGCCATAACATCGGATTCCGCGTTGTAAATGCATTGGTAGAAGATGCCGGAGTTCCTTTCACGGAAGAACGTTACGGTGCAATCGCACGGATGCGTATCAAGAACTGTGAGTTGATCATACTGAAGCCGAACACATTCATGAACCTGAGCGGCAATGCCGTCCGCTACTGGTTGCAGAAAGAAAACATTCCGGTAGAGAATCTGTTAGTCATAGTGGACGATCTGGCACTCCCCTTCGGGACACTCCGCCTGAAACCGAAAGGCAGCGATGCCGGACACAACGGATTGAAAAACATCCAACAGTTGTTAGGCACACAAGAATACAGCCGCCTTCGTTTCGGTATCGGCAGTAATTTCCCTCGTGGAGGACAGATCAACTATGTGCTTGGCAAGTTCCCACCGGAAGAGCTCCAGGAAATGCCGGAAAAGATAAAACGGGCGGTAGAAATCATCAAAAGCTTCTGCCTGGCCGGCGTACAGAATACAATGAACCAATACAATAATAAATAAATAATAGTTCCTTGTCTACAGTTTATGAATGAAGTCCGTATAGACAAATGGATGTGGGCCACCCGCATATTCAAGACACGTACCATAGCAGCCGAGGCTTGCAAGAAAAACAGGGTGATGATAAACGGAGTCAATGTAAAACCTTCCCGTATGATCAAAGTCGGAGAAGTGATTCAGGTACGAAAGCCACCTATCACCTTTTCCTTCAAGGTACTCGATTTAACAGAACGCCGTATGGGAGCCAAACTGGTGCCTGATTATCTGGAAAACGTCACTACTCCCGACCAATACGAAATATTGGAAATGAACCGCATATCCGGATTCGTAGACCGTGCACGCGGCTTAGGCCGTCCGACCAAGAAAGACCGTCGCGAACTGGAGCAGTTTACCGATCTGGGGATGATGAACGATGGATTTGATTTCGAGTTTGACTTCGAGGATCCGGAAGACGAAGAGTAAACTCGTTTTTTCACAGCAAGGGCCGTAACTCCTTTTCAAATATTTGCCTGCTGATTATACGATAATGCGGCGAATAGGATTCTTCGAAAACCTTGCTGTGATGTTCCACATATTCTCCCCTATCCAAACGGTCTTCTATTTCTTTGCGATGAGCATCGTAATCCGGCAAGGAAAGTTCCATAGAACGGATAATAGACTCAATCCGCTGCCATTCTTTTTGCCAATCGGCAACTGTAATAGGACGGACACTGTTCACGCTCCGCTTTTTCGAAATCCTTCTTTTCTGTCGCCGAAAGACAGAGACAGAAAAGAAGGAACAAAGTCTGAAAACCGTACTTCCACATCGTTTATTTGATTACTTCTTTCAGTTTTTTGTGCAAATCCTCGCCAGTTATGTTTTTAGCGACAATCACTCCATCAGGATCCAGCAGGACATTGGCCGGAATACCACGAACCCCGTAAAGAGCCGGAATTTCCGAATCCCAATATTTCAAATCGGAAAGATGTGTCCAAGCCAGATTATCGTCGGCAATCGCTTTCATCCACTTGCTTTTATCCTTATCCAGGGAAATCCCCACAATCGTAAAGTTTTTATCTTTATATTCATTAAACGCCTTTACCACATTCGGATTCTCGCGACGACAAGGAGGACACCAGGATGCCCAGAAATCCAACAGTACATATTTACCTCTGAAATCAGAAAGCGAAACAGATACTCCCGCCGTATCTGGCAACGAAAATTCAGGAGCCACCTTCCCTATCTGCACATTTTCCAACTGCTTGATAATACCATCCAAATCTTTTACATACGGGCAACCGGCCAGTTCGGAAGAAATCTTGGCACGAGTCGCTTTCAGTTCATCCAGCGGCAACTGGTAAGTAAAGTAACGATACAGATAAAAAGCGGCGGCAGGCGAAGCCGGATACTTGGTGATCAGACTGTCTATGTCATACCCTTCTTCAAAAACCTTCTCGGCATTCTCCTGAAAGATTGTATTGACAGGAGAATTACGGACCGTAATCGTTTCGCCGTCATTACTTATCCTCACATCCATATTCGTATTTTCGACAAAGAACTGAACCGGATAATTCATATCTTCTGTTGCCAGACCAAACAATAAAGGCTGATCCACTTCTCCCTTAAAAGTAAATTTTCCCTCTTTTAATTCTGCCGTATCGACATCAAAAAACATCTTATTCCGGAAGGACTTGAGATAGACTTTCCCTTCCGTCCTGCCGGTCACTTCTCCATTTATCACATAACCTTTCGGTGCTTCCTGGCAACTCGCCAACATCAGGGCCACCAGGGCTGTCGCTACTAATCGTTTCATTTTTATCTGTTTCGTTTATTATTTAATCTCAGGGTGATGATATCGCCCTTTTTTCAGCGTTCCCTTTCCATATTCGATCGCACGAACCGGACAGCGGTGGATGCAAGCGACACACTGCACACAGGTATCCGTCCAAACAGGCTTCCCTGCCTGCATGCTGATCGTTCCGGTCGGACAAATCCGTTCACATAACCCACAGGAAATACAAGCATCCGTCACCCGGAAAGAATTACTTCCGATAGCCAGATGGGCAAAAAGAGGATAAATCCAGTAGCTTTTCAAACCGGGCATGCTTCCTGTATGATACAAAGCGTCCTGCCCATGCTCCCGGATCGCTTCGATAATCTCGGCCACACGTGCCGGGGCATCCTGCAGTTTCCGTTCCTCCACATCTTTGTCGTCCACATCGAAACCAGGCAGCAAGATATAGTTGTTCGGCATAATGACAGAGTATGCTGCCGTTAGCGATATCGCTCTTTTTTCCAAAGCTTTCCCGATCAGTCGATCTGTATATCCGCATTCATCTCCACAGGTAGAAATGGAATAGACCGATTGTCCAGTATATCCGTTTAAAGTCAGACGAGAGATGAAATGGGTAACAGACACCGCCGGTCCCCAGGAATGCACAGGATAGACAAACAATATCTTTTCATCCGGACGAACCGGATAGACCCAACCCTCCTTTTCCTTATGCAGTTCATCTGCAATTGAAACCAACTGTTCTCCCAGCGTCTCACTCAGAGCCTTTGCCACCCAAAGAGAGTTTCCAGTTCCAGTAAAGTAAAATATCATATTCCTATTTCTGTTTCAAATACAAAAGTAAGTATAATCTAAGAATACACCTCGCATTTACCTTATTAAGAAACCTAAACGGCAACGTGATGAAGATAACAATGGGACCTTACACACGTTGTCATTCCTGCCTGAAGCCTACTTTTACCTTTGCGGAGATTTGGAGCAGACGCTTTTTATATCTTAATTTGCATTACCATAAAAACACACAATATGAAACGGACTTTACTTATTTGGGCTTCGATGGCTTGCATGACTGTTCATTCGGTCATGGCACAGGACGCAGCTGTAAACAAAATCATCGAAATCGGTCAAACGGATAATCAAGTGATGGATCATTTAGATGTACTCACCAACCGCATCGGCGGCCGTGTGATCGGCTCGAACGCATACGATAATGCAGTTGAATGGGTTGCCTCGAAATTTACGGAATGGGGACTGGAAGTAGAACTACAAGAGGCCGGCACGCTGCCGGTCGGCTTCAACCGAGGACCGTGGTTCGGCAAACTGTTGGGAGAAAACGGGATGGAACTGCATTTCGTCACTCCCTCCTACACCGCCGGAACAAAGGGTGTACAACGCGGACATGTCTTACAGGAACCGCTTACCCAAAGCGAGTTCGACCGCATGAAAGGACAACTAAAAGGGGCTTGGGTGCTGATCAACGGGAAGAATGTCGGCTGGCCGGTCGACCGGTCCGCCAAAGGCGACTCCATCCGTGCCGCCATCATTTCCGAAAACAACGAAACGGCCAAAAGAACCGCCAGATCATGGAGGATAACTGGCGCAACAATACCGACAACCCGCTGCTACCATTGAAAGAGGATGTCCCAGCCTTGTTCTACAAACAGATGTGCGAAGCCGGCGTATTGGGTTTTATCCAATCGGCCACCGTCCCTTTGCGTGCCCTCTATGACAAGGCAATCATACACGATCCGACTTTCACGTTTGACAACCTGCCGGAAGTCTGCGACATCAAGTTAGACGAACACCAGTATGCGGCCATCAAGCAGATGGTAAAGGAACGCCGCACCTTCTTCCTTGAGTTCGATATCCGTAACCATTTTCGTATGGGACCGGTAAAATACTATAATGTGATCGGTAAGATCAAAGGCTGTAAATATCCGGACGAGTATGTGATGGCGAGTGGTCATCTGGACGCGTTCGACGTGGCGACAGGTGGCGTGGACTGCGGTTCCGGCGTCACTCCGGTGATGGAAGCGGCCCGCATGATCATGAAATCCGGTGCGAAGCCTAAACGGACGATGTTATTCTGTGCTTTTGCTGGCGAAGAATTCGGATTGTTAGGTTCTACAGCCTGGGTGAAAGCCAATAAAGATAAGTTAGATAAAATCTCCAACTTGTTCAACCGCGACGGAGGCCCGACACCTCCCGTCGGACTCAATGTTCCGAAAGCGATGTATCAGGACTTCGTGAAGATATGCGCGCCCGTCAAGAAGATCCATCCCGACTATCCGTTCGAAGTGAAAGAAGCCGGCCCATTCACCAAACCTGCCAAACCTGCCGGTACGGATGCATCCGTTTTTGCTGTCGAAGCAGTCCCGGCCATCGCCTTCAACGAAAAGGACATCAAAGGATACAACTTCAACTACGGTGAGATCTGGCACACCGAACGCGACACTTACAGCAAAAGCATCCCGGAATATCAGGAACATGCCGCTACAGTAATGGCGATCGTGACGCTGGGAGTAGCCAACTTGGAGCATCTGCTGTCAAGAGAAGGATTGTATAAATAAAACTTCAGAAAGGAATAACAAACCCATAGCTTTACAGAAGCTAACCCTATGCGTTAGTATCCATAAAGCTATGGGTTTGCGATATTTTTCGTACCTTTGCCCATTCAAAAGCAAATTAATAGGTATATAAGATATGATAACGGTTAACAATCTGGACGTACAGTTCGGAAAACGTATCCTGTTTCAGGATGTCAATATGAAGTTCACGCCGGGCAACTGCTACGGTATCATCGGGGCTAACGGCGCCGGTAAATCAACATTCCTCCGTGTTATCAGCAAACAGCTGGATCCTACACGCGGAACAGTGTCTTTAGGACCGGGTGAACGCCTTTCCGTATTGAGTCAGGACCACTTCGCATTTGATGAATACACCGTAATGGACACAGTGTTGATGGGACACACCACCCTTTGGGAGGTGATGAGCGAGAAAAACGCCCTGTATGCAAAACCTGATTTCAGCGATGCCGACGGTATCCGCGTATCGGAACTGGAAGAGAAGTTCGCCGAGATGGAAGGCTGGAATGCCGAAAGTGATGCCGCCGCCCTCTTGAGCGGCTTGGGTATCGCGGAAGAATTCCACTACACGCTGATGAAGGACATGAGCGGTAAGCAGAAAGTACGTGTCCTGCTGGCACGCGCCCTCTTCGGACAGCCTGATAACCTGTTGCTGGACGAGCCGACCAACGACCTCGACCTTGAAACCGTCATGTGGCTTGAAAACTATCTGGCGAACTTCGAACACACCGTGTTGGTTGTCAGCCACGACCGTCACTTCCTCGACTCTGTCTGTACGCATACGGTAGATATCGACTTCGGTAAACTGCAGATGTTCGCCGGAAACTATAGCTTCTGGTACGAATCCAGCCAGTTAGCACTCCGCCAGCAGCAGAACCAGAATAAGAAAGCGGAAGAAAAGAAGAAAGAATTGGAAGAGTTCATCCGCCGTTTCAGTGCCAACGTAGCGAAGTCTAAACAGACAACCAGCCGCAAGAAGATGTTGGAGAAACTGAACATCGAAGAGATCAAGCCTTCTTCACGACGCTATCCGGGTATCCTGTTCACGCCCAACCGCGAACCGGGCAACCAGATATTGGAAGTAAAGGGGCTGACAAAGTCCATCGACGGGAAAGTCCTTTTCCAGGACCTCAACTTCAACGTGGAGAAAGACGACAAGATCGTATTCATCAGTCACGACCCGCGTGCGATGACCGCCCTTTTCCAAATCATCAACGGAGAAGAAAAGGCCGATGCCGGAACGTACCAATGGGGACAAACCATCACGACGACCTATCTGCCGCTCGACAACTCCAAGTATTTCAACTCGGATTATAACCTGATCGACTGGCTGAGCCAGTTCTCGCCCGACACGAACGAGGTCTTCCTGAAAGGCTTCCTCGGACGTATGCTGTTTTCCGGCGAAGAGCTGTTGAAGAAAGTGAGTGTACTTTCCGGAGGTGAAAAGATGCGTTGTATGATCTCCCGCATGATGTTGACGGATGCCAACTGTATCATCCTCGACACGCCGACCAACCACCTGGATTTGGAATCCATCCAAGCGTTCAACAACACATTGCAGTCATTCAAAGGAAACATCCTGTTCTCCAGCCATGACCACGAGTTCATCCAGACGGTTGCCAACCGCATCATCGAGTTGACTCCGAACGGCATTATCGACCGTATAATGGAATACGACGATTATATTACCGATCCGATGGTTGCCGAGCTGAGAGAAAAGCTTTATAAATAAACAAGCATCGATAACTTTCCAGAAGAAGAACCAGATATGCGGATAACGCATATCTGGTTCTTTTTCCGATACCTTCCCTGTATATGAAAAAAAGAATCCTCTTCCTCCTTGCCCTATATTTCATGTGGTTACCGCTACTGGCAATCCAGAAGCCTGTGTTTATGCTGTACCACCATGCCTTAGCGAGCGGATGTTCGCTAATCGATTACCTTAAGGTAATTACACACGGGTTACTGTTGGACTGTACGATAGCCGGCTATCTGACGACGTTACCTTTGCTGATGACGTTAGTTTCGGTATGGTTGCCGGGGTCTTTTTACAGGAAACTGCTGAAAGGATATTTCGGAATCATGGCGGTATTGATCGCAGCGATCTTTTCCGTGGATGTGGCTTTATACGGCTACTGGGGATTCAGGCTGGATGCGACTCTTTTCTTCTATCTTCAATCACCCGGCGATGCGATGGCAAGTGTACCGCTGGGGCAATTCTTTGCCCAATTGCTAATGTTCGCCGTATATGCTTTCGGGATATATTGGGTGTTGAAGAGGTTTATCGTTCCGCTCTTCCCTGAAACACTGGTGCGGAAACGGTTGGGCGGAAGCCTTATCATTATCCTGTCAGGAGGGATACTCTTCATTCCGATACGAGGAGGCGTAACGACTTCGACGGCGAACGTGGGGATGGTATATTTCAGCCAAAACCAATTCCTCAACCATTCGGCAATCAATCCTTGTTTCAGCCTGATCGCTTCACTTAGCAAGCAACAGGATTTTGCGGCACAGTTCAATTTTTTCCCGGAAGAGGAAAGGAAGGAGGTAATGGATACTTTGTCTCCGCACTCGATGCGGGGACGCAAAGGGACGAATCCCACAGATGCAGATTTACAGCAAAAGCCTCTGCAATCCCTTCTCAATACCTCACGACCGAATATATTGATTATCCTGATGGAAAGTTTCTCGGCAAACGCGATCGGAGCGGTCGGCGGAGATTCCATCATCACGCCTAACCTGAACCGATTGAGTCGGGAAGGAGTACTTTTCACAAACATGTATGCCAATTCGTTCCGGACAGACAGAGGAATCGTTTCGGTGTTAAACGGATATTTGGCACAGCCGACCACTTCTATCATGAAGTATCCGGCAAAAAGCCAAACACTCCCCTCTATCGCCAAAACTCTGACAAACGAAGGATATGTTGCCGACATGCTGTACGGAGGTGATATCAACTTTACCAATATGCAGAGTTATTTCTTCAGTTCCGGTTACAGCCGGATCACGGCAGACCGTGACTTTCCGCTCACCAGCCGCTTGAGTAAATGGGGAGCGAACGACGATATTACGTTCCGCCACCTGTACGAAGACATCAAAAACCGGGACAACCAAGCTCCCTGGCTCAGCACTTTCCTGACGTTAAGCAGCCATGAGCCGTTTGAAGTTCCCTACCACCGGTTGGACGAAATGGGGCTGTATCCGAACTCGGTTGCCTTCACGGACAGTTGTATCGGCAACTTCATAGACAAATTGAAAGAATTGCCTGTATGGAAAAATACGCTGGTTATTTTCGTTTCCGACCACGGATATCCTTATCCGAAAGATGTGGTCAACTATGAACCTCGCCGCTACCATATTCCGATGCTTTGGATCGGCGGTGCGGTGAAAGAACCTGTCGTGATTGATAAATTAGCCAATCAGACGGATCTTGCCGCCACCCTATTGAACCAGTTAGGGATCGATCACGACACTTTCACTTTCAGCCGGAACATCCTAAGTCCCGATTATCCGGAATATGCATTCTATACTTATTCTAACGGATTCGGGTTTATCGACAGCACCGGTATATCCGTCTATGACAACGAAGGGAACAAACCTCTGATCGAAGCCCCCCGAAAAGGCAGTGACTTGCGACTCCGCAAAGGAAAGGCACTCTTGCAAACCTTGTATGACGATTTAGGGAACCGATAGCCTTTTTATTGCATTCTGCATAAGTTTTGCAGGAATACTGCAATGCCTACGCAGAATGCAATGGTGATCCCCACGCTTACTCCTCTTGCTTCTCTTCCGTCAACAGCTTGCCATCATCATCCCAAGTACGCCAAATGCCGCTTTTCCTTCCTTTAGCATAAAACATTTCGAAACGAAGAATGCCTTTATCGTTCCACACCCGCCAAGGTCCGTCTTTTTGCCCATCTTTATAGGAAGCAATACCGGTCAGTTGCCCGGCTTCGTTATAAGTACGCCATTCTCCATGAAAAATGCCGTGATAGTAAGAACGGACTTCCGCAATCTTTCCATCAGGATAGTAAATCACATAAGTTCCTTCGGGACGGCCGTCTTTGAGGAAAAGCTCCATCTTCAACATACCATCATCGTAAAACTCGGTATAGCGGCCAGTGTAAGGAGTTGTTTGAGACTCGTCCGTATAATACTGGCCTTCACTAAGGAACAAGTCCTGCGCCTGGATTGCCAGGGCAGAACTTGCCAATAATGTTGATGTCAATAATAATCTCTTTATCATCTTTTTAATATTCAGTGTTCTGAGGATCCCAGTTTGTCCAACCGGCTGTCCAATCGTTTGTTCCATCAAAAGCTCCTTTGTAAGTTACTTTTTCAAAGAAGCTGTTATTCAAGACTTCATCAACAAATTCGGCTCCTTGTACGGCAGAAGCAACAACAGAAGAATAGTCACCGTCTTTTGAAATAATTTCGTTGGTGGTTGCCAAAGTAGTATTGTTACCAGCGCGGTTGAAGAAGTTCTCGCTTACCTTTTCGTCATCGTAGAAGTTCTTCCACATACCGGCAAAGATTACATTCTTAACGGCGATACCATCATTTGCCGTACCTTTCTTATCCGTTGCACGAAGTCCGTAAGGCCATCCCGTGAATACGGAGTTGTAGACATTCAAACTCGAATTACGGCGCAGGTGCATGGCAGCCTGGAATTTACCTCCTTTGGCTCCATTAGCGGCATCGGCTGTCTTTGCTTCAACCTCGGCTTGTGTCATATCAGAAACCTTTCCATAGAACGGACCGATCAAGGTCACGTTGGAGAAGACAGGCTTCGTAAGCGGGGTATTGGAAGAACCACTTGCATCATTATCGGATTCGAAGCCGTTAGAGTCGGAAGTATCAGCGATGTCCTTGTCACGCACGCTCAACAGAAACTGCAAGTTACCCGTATAACCGTAATCGGTATCGAAATCATCGTCCCAACCTTTGTAAGCAACCAAATGCTTAGCATTGACCGTTCCACCGAACCATTCATACGAATCGTCATTAGAATAAGACACCTGTACGAACTCCACTTCCGTACCACTACCGACACCACCGAATGTCAGACCGTTGATCTCCTTGTCGGGTTCCAAAGGATAGCCAGCAAATTCAATACGGACATATTTCAACTTACCAGAGCTTTCTCCATTAAATTCATCGGAGGTCGTGTTACCATATTCCGTTCCGGGTCCACCCTCGATAACCGGTCTTTTTGTCTGGTTTACACGAGCATTACCGCAGATAATCAAACCTCCCCAGTCTCCCGTCGCACGCTTGCCCGGTTCTTTATCGGAAGTAAAGACAATCGGTTTGTCAACCGTACCTTCAGCCATGATCTTCGCACCCGGTTCGATAATCAAAGAGGCAGCCTTTTCACCGGAAGAAACAGATATACCCTTGATGACCGTTCCTGCTTCAATTGTCAACGTAGCACCCGGTTTTACATAAACAAAACCTTTCATATAGTTCTTATCTGCAGCATTCAGCGTAAGATCGGAAGTTATCTCTCCCTCCAAGATCACTTCTTTGGAAGACGGAGCCTCATTAGAAACAGTCACAGCACAAGTTGCCGTCTTATTGCCATCCTTTGTCGTAGCGGTGATCGTGGCAGTACCCTCGGTAACCCCTGTCACCTTACCGGCATCTACTGTTACCACCTTTTCATCGGAGGAACTCCATGTTATCGTTTTATCCGTTGCATCGTCCGGAGTAATGGTGGCAGACAATGTCACGGACTCGCCAACCTTGACAGTTGCAGTCGTAGGACTTACGGCAACAGCCGATACAGCTATAGAGCCATCAGGCTTGTCATCATCACTACAAGATACAGTTCCAAACATAACGGCCAACGCACATACAGAGGCCAAACCTTTCAATAGAAATCTGTTCATAATAAAAACATTTTGTTTGTAATAGAGATATATTCTAATTCACTTTAAAACTTGAGAGAAACACCGACATTAATATCCACTCCCGGACGGTAGCTGCGTACCAGCTGTTCACGTTCACGCTTGCCGCCGTTCTTGTCCGTCAACTTCACGAACTGTTTGTATTCAATTTTAGAGTTCAGCATATCCTGAATCCCAGCTTTGATCTCAACAGCTTTGCCGATCTTCTTCGAAAAAGTCAAATCCAGGGAATTACGAGGCATCTCATATATGTCGGGAATATCTTCATTCTGGTCCTGCATCGGGACACCGACCGACTCGATGCGCTTCCCGATACGGTTGTAAAGTAGCGAAGCGGAGATTCCCTTGTCATCGTGCTGATAAAACAGACCGGCATTCACCAGATAAGGAGATTGCCCCGCCAATGGCCGGTCACGCTCAGGCGCTCCTTCCTCAAAGCGGACACGGCTATGGATATAGGCGGCATTACAGACCAAGCTCAACCCTCTTAATCCGATAAAGTCAAGGCTTTTCTTCATATCCAACTCAATGCCGAACGTCTCGGCATTCTTCGCATTGTGATAGGTATATTGCAAACCGGAACCCGCCTCGTTATAGGTTTCCTCGATCGGATCCTTGAACCGTTTGTAGAATGCACCGACTGTTATCATCTCGCCGGATGCCGGATAGAATTCATAACGCACCTCCAGATTGTCCGCATAAGCATTCTTCAATTCGGTATTACCGACAATATTCGCATCCCGCTCGAAATTAAAATACACATATGGTACTACCTCACGGAACTCCGGCCGGTTGACCGAACGGCCGTAAGCAGCACGCACAAGGTGTTTCGCAGACAGGTTGTAAGAGATATTGACGGAAGGGAAAAAATCGCTCGTCCGGTTATCCAAGTGAACAGGAGTCGTACCGTCTGAACTGTAACCGTCCATTTTAAGGTTATAATATTCCATACGGACACCGATATTGGCATTCAGCGCCTCCCCGTAGTTCAACTTGGCAGAGACATAAGCGGCTCCCAAGATATTTTCGGAAGTATAGGAGTCGCTGTTCGTCGTCGTCTCACGCATCCATATCCGGTCTGCCGAAATGTTCTCATCACAGAACAGTCCCGTATAATCCCAATCGGCATATCGGTCATACCCTTTACCTAACAGATTGTAACCGAATCGGCGAGCATCGAACGTACGACTCTTATATTCTCCATAGACACCACCGTCAAGAACAGGGGCGAACTTGTCGGAGACAGTGAACTTATGTTCATAATTGGCAGCGAGCGAAACACCGTGATCCTTCAAGTCCTGGTAATAGCGCATCGGATCGGAGACGTAATAATTCGGTAAGTCCGTCTTCGTCTCGTCGAGGATGGAATTGACGATCTTGCGGTCCGGTTCCCGATAGGCAGCAAAAGCATAGCCGGCAGTCCAGTCCACTTTGTTGATATCCTCCTGTAACGTATGCGTGCCGCCAAGTTGCCCTGAATAGGTCGTACGTCCGGTATAAAGGGATTCCCACTTGCGGATCGCCTTGTCAGAATAATAGTTCATCCCTTCCCTCTGTGTCAGGGCAGAAACACCACGCTGGCTGAAAAAGTTACGAAACTCGTATTTATGATCGCCTTTCATAAACGACCAGTTGAACAAGGCTCCTAACTTGGAGGTATTCTTATAGCGGACATCGTTGTACTCAAAGCGCGGACGTGAGAGATCGTTCGCCACATCATAGGCGATATAGTTATTATTCACCGTCTCCGAATAATCGTAGCCGGTACTCCAGTTCACATTCGCAATATTCCCGATCTTCCAGTCACCTGCATCGAAGGAGCGGTGTGAAGTGAGCGAAATCTTTTGGTCCGGAATAGCCGTGAACCTGTTGATTCCCCACCTCTGGTTGATCCGCCGTGTAAAGGCAGCGGCTTCCTCTGTCGAATAATCCCCTAAATGAGAAGGGAAAGAAGAGGGCAAACTCCGCACCCCGGCCCCAAATCCGAGATAGTCCTTCCAACTCCCGTCCGTCAGCTGGAAACTCCGGAAAGTAGCATTCGTATTAAATCCCATCTGGTAAGATACGTTGAAGGTATTCCCGTCCGGTATATTCTTGGTCATCACTTGCACGAAACCACCGGAGAAATCGGCCGGCAGCTCGGCAGACGGACTCTTATAGACCATCATATTGTCGATCAGCGAAGAAGGAAGCACATCGAACGAGAATGCCCGGCTGTCCGTCTCGCTCGAAGGAGTGGTCGCCTCGTTCAGCCATACATTATTATATCGTTGCGCCAACCCCCGGACCACCACAAAACGGTCATCCACGATCGTAAGCCCCGGAATACGGCGCAACACCTCGGCGGCATCACTGTCCTGTGTCTTGCCGATCTGTTGGGCTGAAATACCGCTTACGACCGGTAGGCTTTTCCGTACCGTATTGATAATGGCGGTTTCCGTTCCCAACTTTCGTTGTGCCACGACCACCACATTCTGAAGTTGCAGGTCGGCATCGGACAGTTCGATTCTCAGCACCGACTCCTGATGGGCTTTCACCACGACATCACGAATGGTTTCCGATTTATAAGAGACATAAGAAGCGACAATCGTATATTTTCCCGGTTTGACATTCTCTATACGGAAGTTTCCCTCCACGTCGGCAATGGCCCCCACCGTAGTCCCTTCGATCACGACCGAAGCACCGATCAACGCATCTTTGAATTTGGCATCCGACACCGTTCCGCAAATAACGCCTGTCTGCGCCCAGGCAGACAACGAAAGAAAACTCCCCAACAACAAAAGAAAAAACCTCTTCACATTGCCTGTTTCACACTTGTTTCCCATTCCTTATTACTTGTTACATTTATTTGCCGGCAAAAGTAGAAGGGACGTATTGCAAGAAGATGTAAACAGAATTACATTGTAAAAACGATTATTACAATCCGTTGACAACAAAAAGAAAGCAACCATTTGACAAAGCGACCACCCATAGCAGATTTTACGAGAAAAAAGGCTGCTAAGAAACTATTTATAGTATCTTTGGAAACAATTAAATAAACAATATACGATGAACTAGGTCATGCGCAAACTCCCAATCGGAATACAAACCAGCCTCCACAGGTTCGGCAAAAGAAGCCTCATCCCCTACCAAAGTGACAGACGTGACATCGTCAAAGTCTGCATGGAATTTGCCGAAGAACAGAATATCACAAGATGGCTATGTGAATAACAAAACTATCACAACGACCGCAGAATGGACATACACACTTTATACATCATCGCTTATGCCACCAGCACCACTTCCTGCCTGGGCAGTTGCGCCATCCTGCTGTTCTTGAACTACGGCAATATCGAGACAAACCCTGTTTACCTGAAGGCACGGCGGATCCTCGCATTTGCGACCTTCCTCGTGGCCATCGGTCTCCTCGCCTCGCTTACCACCAGAAAATGGCAACCCGTCGGATGGGATATCGCCTCGTTTCCCGTCACCCTGATCGCCTCCTCGCAAACCCTGCTGTTCACATTCTCACTGATCCTGCTGTTCAACGAACAGTATGCCACCCAGCAGCGGATCCTGCTGCACGCAACTCCTTCCCTCCTCTTCACCCTGGCCTACGCCGGAGCATGCCTGATCTGGAAAGACTACCCCGTCTATGCTTACTCGGAATGGAAGTCACTGGTCACGAATCCGCCTTCCCTGATCCGCACGCTCTATCTGCTTGCCTACATCATCCAGTCAGGCATCTATGCAAAACTATTCCTGCACGAACGACATACTTACCTCTCCCTCTTGGGAGGAGTGAAGACAGAAGACAGGTGGCTCAAACTCGGACAGGTGACAAGCGCGTTCTTCCTTGCGTCAGGCATCGGCCTTTGTACGCTGAGCCTCGCCTTGAATCCTTACCTGCCTCACGAAATCACCGTGACCTTCCTATTCACCGTTTTCTATTTCGCCTTCGGAATCTTCTACGCAAACTTCAGTTCCACCTATCGGGATGTCCGAACCCGCATCCGTGAACAGAACTCAGCCTTTTCTCCTCCCGCCGGAGCGGACATGGAAGAATTGATCTGCTACCTCCAACCGGATGACGACAACAACCGTCTCTTCAAGGACATAGAAGCCTATTTTCAGAAAGAGCAGCCCTATCTGGACCCTGACTTCAGGATATCCGACCTGCCCAGGACCATCGGTGCAAACCCACACAAGCTCTCGACCGCTGTCGGCCGTGCCACCGGGCTGACGGTCCAAGACTACGTACTCCGCCTCCGCATCGGCCACTCCGCAGACCTGCTGCTACTGCCCGAAAACGCCGAGCGCACGATCGAGGACATCGCTTTCTCGTCCGGTTTCCAGTCTACAAGCACCTACAACCGGAATTTCCTGAAACTGATGAAAACAACCCCTTCCCGGTTCCGGAGCCGCACATGACAGGAATACCCCCGCCCTCCCGAGAGGAACACCCCTGTCCGCCCGACGGACAAAACTACATCATACTCATCATTGCTGATTTCGGGCACAACTTTACGGATTTTGGGCATCCTTTCTGTCCTTCTCTCCCCATCTTTGCCTCCAAACGGTTAACGCCCGACCAACCACCGGGCACTTAAACATTGGAATCATGACCAACGAAGAAGAACAGATCACTCTCAACATCGATCTCTACGACAACATCATGACGGAGAAGGAAGGTGACTACACCGGCCGCCCTCGTATCACCGGCACTCTGTACAACAAACAGATAGCCGCCCGTATCGTGAAAGCAGGTACGGAGTACAAACAGGAAAGCATCGAGTATATCCTCGATCGTGCCGACAAAGCGAAAGTAGAAGCCATCGCCGAAGGTAAGAGCGTAATAGACGGCGTCGGGCAATACCTCGTCACCGCACGCGGCTCGTTTATCGGTGAAAACGCGCAGTTCGATCCTGTCAAACATTCCTTAGGCGTTTCCTACACGCCCGGTCAGCTTCTGCGCAGCCAGCTGAAAAAAACCAAAGTCGTCTGCAATGGCACAGCCAAAACAGGTCCGGTCATCAATTCCATCACCGACAGCACGACCGGCAGCGTCAACGAGATCATCACCTCGGCAGGCCCCGCCGTGATCAGTTGCAGCAATGCCAAAGTGATAGGCGACGACCCGTCTGTCGGCGTCTTCCTGACCAAGGACGAAGAGGGTGCAGCTCCGATGAAATGTCCGGTCATCATCCGCAACGCCCCATCCGAACTCACCGTCATGCTCCCCGCCATCGAAACAAAGGTTCTGTACACGCTGAGCGTGACAACACAATACAGCAGCAGCAACAAGATGCTGAAAAACCCGCGCACCTACCGCTTCCCCATCCTCTTGAGCGACGGGAAAAGCAATGACGAGGAACGCCCCGGCGAACTCTGACAACGATGGAGACGTTTCCTTCGAGCCAAGGGAGAGGCTCCCTCGCCTCGAAGGAAACATCTCCACTACCTCCAAGTGAATCTCTCCCTTGCATCCAAAGGAGGCATTCATCAAATTGGATGCTTTTTTCATAACACCTAAATAACTACATACACATGAATAGAGATTTAAATATCAAAAGTACAATACGCCAGATTCTTGGCGTATTGATTAGTATCATGATACTAATGCCATTTACGGTATCCTCTCAAACCGTCACAACCACCATCGACTGCGCAAACGCTACAACAGACATAAACGGCAACGGATATCGTTGGGACCTCAGCAACAAGATACTGGCTCTTGACGGAATAGACCTAAGGACAAGTCAGATGATGGGCATAGAGCTTCCTCCCAATTCAACAATCACGCTACAAGGAGACAATTACATCGAAGGAGCAAGCAGGGCCATCCTCTTCAATATCGGTTCCACAGAGCAAGACCCAGGCGGAACCCTGACTATAAAGGGAGACGGGACCTTAACCCTGAACAGCACGAACACCCCCAGCGCCATTTTTAACGCAGGTACGAGCACGATCAAGAACAAAGCCATACTTGTGATAGAAAGCTCGACCGTCATCACAAACGGCCTGTCGGTAGGAGGCAATGCCAAAGACGAAAACGGAGAGTGGGGAAAAACGGGTGAAACAATCCTCAGGAACAATGCATGGTTGGATATCACTTGGGAAAAAACGACCAATCCTTCCGGTTTACCTCTCTACAACCACAACATAAAGGTGGAAAATTCCGTTCTGTTCTACAACTACCGTAACACCGGGACATTAGGATATTATGGTGAAGTATACGGAGACGTGACACTGTCAGGAGACTGCACCATCAAGAACGGACAGACGCTTTTCATCCCGACAGGCTGCTCGCTCACCGTAAACGGAACACTGGATAATCAAGGAACCATTTATAGCAAAGGTGCACTGACCGCAAACCAGATAACAGGAAACACGGTGACCAAAGACAAGGTCGACCTCAACGGGACAAGTTACAAAACATGGGCGGAGGCAACAGCTGCACTCGCAGGTTCCGAAGAACCGATCAATATCATCACTCTGTTAGACGACGAAACAGCTACAAGCACACCTCCAAAACCCTGTATCATAACAGGCGACGGAAAAACGTTGACATATGCCGGCGACCTCGAACTGCAAGCCGCCCTTACCTTCAAAAGCATCAAACTGAACATGAGCACCATTTATGCCAACGGCCACGATTTGACATTCGACGAGTCTGTCGATTGCCGCCCGTCGACATACACCAACAACGGCAACACCCTGACCGGCATACGTAACATCTGGGGAGGAACTAAAGACAACAATACGATCGACAAAACCAATATCGTAATCAAAAGCGGACAATTCGGCTGGATCTACGGCGGCGGCAATGCCGGTAACATCACAGGGACAACCAAGGTGACCATATCGGGCGGAACCGTGAACAACTCTGTTTTCGGTGGAAGCCATGCCGCAGGAAGCACAGTCGGCAATACCGAGTTGAACATTACCGGAGGAACTCTAAACCATATCTACGGAGGTGGCTGGAACGGGGACGTCACCGGTACAGCCACGACGAATATCTCTGGCGAAAACACGGTTGTCAGCGGCTTTATCATCGGCAACACGGAAGGAACCGGCACGGCAGGCAACACGGATGTGACACTTGACACATCCGCAGATAATCCCATCCAGGAAGTACACGGAGCTGGTATTAACTACAATAATACAGTACACGGGAAAGTTTCGGGAAATGTCAATCTCACCGTTCTGGACGGCAGAATCACCGGGAGCCTGATCGGTTGCTCCTCAGCTGTCGAGGGGAAGATCAACATAAACGTGAAAGGAGGAGAGGTCAAAAGAATAAGTGGCATCGACTATTCCTTGTCTGCAGATTCACCAACTCCCACTTACAGCGGAATAATCCAGATCACCATAGAAAAAGGCCATACCACCATCGGACAAATAGACAGCAACAATAACCACAAAACACATGTAACCTACAGAAACTGCGGAACAGCCGACACTCCCTATCTGATTTCCGAACTGCGCTCCATCGATAAAGTCATCCTGGAAAACTCTTTTATCAAAGAAAAGGACCAGACATCGGCATTCAGGCTCGACATGGGGAACGGAGAGACTATGGAAATAGAAGGGACCGGACTGACCGGAGATTTCCATCTGGTCAATTTGAACGGAAAAGCATCGGATAACCAGTCGATTATCACGGCTTCCGAACTGTCGGGTACATACAGTTTCACCCATAAGGCCGACAATAAGATGCTCTATAAAGCCGGTTTCAACTACCGCTATCCGGGTGACGCCACATTGTGTGCCATCACCCTTCCGACAACGGTCGAGAACGGCACGCTAGCTCTCAAAGGCACGATCGGAGCCGACCAGGGAGAAACCCTCTTTGAAAACGGTGACCAGGTCCCAGCAGGCACACCGATGACTATAATCGCCACTCCTTCACCAGGATATAGTATCAAAAGCTTCTCTGTAAGACAGGGTAATAACAATGTGACGGTTGATACAGATGGCAGCTTTACTGCTCCCGACGGTGATTTTACAGTCGCTGCCGAGTTTAAGAGGATATATACTCCGCCGGCAGCCACCTACCACACCGTCACTCTCCCCTCCGTGGAAGGTGCGACACTCAGCAAGCAGGCAGGTGACCATACGGTCGAGAAAGGATACAGTTTCACCTTCGCCATCACCTTGGATGAAAACTATAGTGAGTCCATCCCTGTTGTCACCACCGATCGCGGCGAGACGATCATACCGGACACGAATGGCAGATACAAGATCAACAACGTGGCTGAAGACATTGTCGTCTCTATCTCCGGCATCGTGAAGAATCTTCCAACAAGTATCAAAAGTATCGAAACAGACACGAAGATATGGACCGCCGACGGCACGATCTTCATCCACACCTCTTCCCCGCAGCAGGTACAGGTGGTAAACCTCGCCGGAAGCACTCTCTTCTACCGCAACATTCCGGTAGGCGACACACGGCTCAATGGATTGGCAGCAGGAGTCTACATTGTACGCTTCTCAAGAGAAATGCCACGGAAAATAATCGTACGCTAACCCTGTTTATTATATGCAAACTGAGGGCGATCGCGACCGCCCCCACATAAAAATCCCCCTCTCTGCACACAGCCGGGAGGGGGATTCACGAACAGTTCAAAGACGAGGTGCTGCCGGACAATAAATTGTAAAATATTTGTTACATTTGTGACCTTAAAATTATTGCTCGATTGGGCACAAATAATCTATAGTATGAAGAACATTAAAATCTATCCGAAAGATTGGTTGCAGTTGCACCCTTATAAACAGTCAGATCCGACAGATTCCTATTATACCAATATCGCAAACCGTATTTACGGCATGTTGGAAGAAACACGTCTTGCCTATTCTTTTGAGAAGGACGAGGTCAAACAGATCAGTATACGCATGGCTGCCTATTTCGAAGATGTGATTTCCGGTCTGAATATCTGGCGCTCATTCATCACGGAACACAAAGCCTTATACGGTAAATTCCTGCCGTTTTATACACCTGACGATCACTATTATGATGACGAGGTCAACTACGAAGATATCCGGTTCTTGCTTTGGCATTACACACAGCAGTATCACGGGTTTCACAAAGGCACATTCGTCAGTCCCGACAATGCGGCAAACGGCGACACAGCCAAACTGATCTACCAGATGTTCTGTGACGAATGGACAACTGCACCGGAGAACGAACGGCTGCAACAGCTCTTTGCCCCGGAAACCCGCTATGAGGATGTCGACAAATATAACGAGTTGCTTCACTGGTTTCATTACCAATGTTACCTGTTTACCGATTCACACCAGGAACTGACAGATACAGTCAAAGAATATTGGGAACAAACGAAAGAGAAAGACGAGCAGTTCATCATGACCGCCTACGAGGCTCTGGCACATATTTCCAAAAGTGCATTTTTGGCTTACACGGCTCCCAAATGGCTTTCGCTGATCTTTCCGGCAGACCATCCGGATCACAGCTTGTTCGTTGAAGAAGGTGAAAAGTCACAGGCATTCAAAGAACCGGTGTCCGAAGAGAGCAAGAAAATGCTGACCGAGCACTTTGAGAAATTCACGGCAGCGGCAGAAGGAAAAGCACTCCTTTATTTCCAAAACAAGCGTGAATTCCTCGACTTCCTGACGAAGATCGGCATCGAGACGGAAGGAGCGACAGGCGATACCGCCTCCCGGAAATTTGCCGTTTATGCCACTCCGTCAGAAGGTTTGCAAGTCCTGGCCGATGGTGTTGAGTATATCAAAGACGAAAACAATCCTTTCTACAATCAGAAAAAGGCGGAAAACCAAGGTTTGTCCTTCTTCATGATCCGGAAATGCAGCCCGTATCTGCTGAGAATATTGGAAGAAAAAGGCATGTTAGCCGATGCGCAAGCGAAGAGCCTGGCCGGTGAAGAACGTAGCAAAGCGATCGTTCACGAGAACTGGGAGTTCCTGATGCGGTATTTCCTTCGGGAATATTGATTGTTACTTTTCTCTTGGGAGAAAAGTAACAATCAATATCGATCAGCCGGATACCGGATTCCCAACTGCCTGCGCACCTCATCGATGATCTCCAACGTGATCAGGGAGTGTTCGTGGCTGTTGATTCCAGACTGGCGTTTGCCGGACAGAACCAGATCGATAAACTCCGCCATCTCATAATAATATTCATCCTTGTCCGTCACGACGCTTATATCCTGAGCTTCGGCAGAGGGACCTCTACCGGAAGCGGCCGCCAGACGGGGAGTATATTTTACCTCTCCGATTATATTGATCCGGTCGAGCGTTATGTTTCCCTCTTCTCCCTGTATCTCTGTCGGCAAGGATGAATTGGCTATCTTGGAATAGAGAACGGTCGCATTCATCCCTTCGTATTCGAAATTGACGGCTCCCTGTCCGTCCGCACCGGATGAAAGAACGATTCCTGAAGCATCTATCTTTTTCGGACGTCCGAACAAAACGACCATCGGATAGACAGTATAAATCCCGATATCCATCATCGCCCCGTTCGACAATTCCGGCCTGAATGCGTTCAGCACAACTCCCTCCTTGAACTTATCATAGCGGGAAGAATACTGACAATAGCAGGAAAAATAACGCCGTATCGTACCCAAGCGTCCTAAGTTTTCCCGCACAGACCGGAAATTCGGGGTAAGGGTCGGTTTCATCGCCTCCATCAGCGTAACGTCATATTTTGCAGAGGCTGCGATCATCTCCCTCACCTCCCACGCATTCGAAGCGAAAGGTTTCTCACAGAGTACATGCTTTCCATGCTTCATGCACAAGATACTCTGTTCCGCATGAAGGAAATTAGGCGATGCGATATACACGGCATCGATCAACGGGCTTTTTGCCATCTCTTCCAGAGAGGTAAAAGTATAAGGTATCTGATGTTTGGCGGCAAAGGCATCCGCCGTCTCCTGCTTGCGGGAATAAACGGCGACCAATTCAAAACGTTCGTCCAGCCGCGCCCCGGCAATCACCCAGTCGGTTATAAAGTTGGTTCCGACTACTCCAAAACGTACTTTTCCACCATGTTCTTCCATATATTCCATTTCTTGTCAGCATAATATTAATGTATCTCCCTCTATTGAAAGTTCGGGAACCTTGTCCGTAATACTCAAAGTCAGGCAATAGGGAACGGCATCTTCGAGATGGTTTGCTTTCAGGCGTCCCATATGATCCGTCGTATCCAGATAGGCAAGCAGGTTCGCCTTGTTGCCCGTCCACATATCCCGGGCAATCACGGCAGCATCGCTGCCCGCCTCATACAAACTGGTATTCAGTAACGCATCCGTCAAAGCTCCTCCAAAAAGCGTATCTTCTATATTCACCTTATCCTGCCAGCCGGAACAGAGCACGACTACATCCCGCTTATGGCGGACACAGTAACCGGCCACCGCCTGCAGATTGATGAAAGCTCCCGTTATGACCCGGAAAGCGGATTTGGCGATCGTGATCGCACGTGTACCGTTGGTCGTGGTGAACACAATATCTTTCCCGGAAACCTTTTCCGCCGTATAATCAAACGGAGAATTTCCGAAATCGGCAAAACTACATCGCTTCACATTCCGTTCCGCTCCGACCAGCCAGCCTTTTGCCTTATATGCCTCAGCCTCTTCAACGGTAGCGACCGGACGGATACTGCGCACTCCGTTACTAAAAGCGGCGGCCATCGTCGTCGTTGCCCGAAACACATCCACGACCACCACGATAGCTTCCGGATTATGATAGACCGGATATAATGCCGGTGAAAAACAAACATCTATTTTCATATCAAACGATTATTATACCTGCAAAAATACGGGAGATTTTAAACATTTCCCCTATCTGCTTGTTCTTTTATTACATTTTTGAATAAACGTTTTAAACTAAGTCGTATGAAAAGAATTGTATCTATGATGGTGATCTTCACCCTTCTGTTGGGTGGCATGACACATGTGCAGGCTCAGACAAGTAAAGCCGCAGAAAAAGCTGAAAAAAAGCAGGAAAGAAAAGAGAAAAAAGAAGAAAGGTTAGCTAAGGACGCCGTTATGGGCGAAGAAGCATTCAACAATGCCATGCAGGCTATCACAAACCGGTCGTTCGTGCTCGAAGCCAACTCCGTACAACCGTTGAACGGACGTGTTTACTATGTAAACTCAAACACTAACTTCGTTTCGTTGAATGACGGACAGGCCATGGTTCAGATCGCATCCAACTCTCCTTACCCCGGTCCTAACGGATTAGGCGGCATCACCGTACAAGGCTCGGCATCCAATGTACAGGTCAAACAAGAAAACAACGGAAACGTGTATCTGTCCATGAGCGTACAAGGTATCTTTATCTCTGCAACCGTAAACCTGGTATTATACAGCGGGACCAATAATGCAATGGTTACTGTAGATCCGAACTTCTCAGGAAACAATCTGACAATGAACGGAACATTGCTTCCTTATTCTGACTCCAATGTTTTCCAGGGAACCACTTACTAATTCATATATATATTAAACAACAAGGAAGGACGGACCGATGATCGGTCCGCCCTCTCTTTTTTATGACAATCCGGTTTACTTATCGAACCGGAACATATTGTACGAATGCTTCCATCGCTTCATAAGATGCAAGGCCTAACTGATGATACAGTTCGGCAGTAGCACGGTTACGGTCTTCGGCACGCTGCCAGAACAAACGTTCGTCGTCTCCAAGGAACGGTGCACTTTCAGCCTGAGACTGGTGTTTCAAGATCGCGTTTCTCTTATGCCGCAATTCTTCGGGAGAGATAGGAACAGCCATTTCCACATGGTCCATTTCCCATTCGGCCCAAGCTCCGCGGTACATCCAGATGCGGCAGTTCTTCAGCCATTCTTCATCCTTCAGCTCGTCGATAGCTGCCAGAACGGCATTCAGACATACACGATGAGTTCCATGTGGATCGGCAAGGTCACCGGCGACAAACATCTCATCAGGTTTCACATCCGTCAGCAACTTCTTCACGATGGCAATATCCGCTTCGCTCAAGTCGTTCTTCTTCACCAGCCCTGTTTCATAGAAAGGCAAGTCGAGGAAGTGGATATGATCGTCACTCTTGATCCCGCTGTAACGGGCACCTGCACGGGCTTCTTCCCGGCGGATCGTGCCTTTCATAAAGAGGACATCACGTTTTTCAGCTTCACCTTCCACCTTTTCATAACGGAGGAAATGGATGATTTCTTCGGCTTTCTTCTTAACCGTTTCGTCTTCCGTATATTTGGCACAAACGTCGCGCAGATATTCGCAATAGCGGATTACCTCTTCATCCCCTACGGCAATATTGCCGGAAGTTTCGTAAGCGACATGTACATCGTGATGCTGTTCGCACAAACGATGGAATGTACCGCCCATCGAGATGACATCGTCATCCGGATGCGGACTGAAGATAATCACTTTCTTCGGATACGGAGTTGCACGTTCGGGACGGTTTGAATCGTCGGCATTCGGCTTGCCGCCCGGCCATCCGGTAATCGTGTGCTGGATATCGTTGAATACCCGGATATTCACATTATAGGCCGAACCGTACAGGGCAAGCAGCTCACCCAGGCCGTTTTCGCTATAATCCTTGTTTGTCAGTTTCAAGATCGGTTTGCCTGTCAACTGGCACAACCAAACGATTGCGCGACGGATCAGCTTGTTATCCCACTCGCAATTGGTAACCAGCCAAGGATGACTGATACGTGTCAGATCATACGCGGCAGACAGATCGACCACAACTTTCGCATTCGTATGATTCTGGAGGTAAGAAGAGGGAACAGCGTCACTCACTTTGCCTTCCACCGTTTTGGCGATGATCTTCGCCTTATCTTCACCCCACGCCATCAGGATCACATTACGGGCTTTCATCATGGTAGCGATCCCCATCGTGATGACTCCCGCAGGCACATTGTCCAATGACGGGAACGTACGGGAAGCTTCCTTACGGGCAGTTCCTTCCAGCAGAACCAGACGGGTACGCGAACTCAGCGTCGCACCTACACCGTTAAACATAATGTTGCTCGCATGTCCCACGCCTAACAGGATATAATCCAAACCGCCTGCCTTCTGGATGTTTTCTTCGTACATCCGGCAGAAATCGATGATGGCATCTTTCGGCATGCATCCATCGGGAGCATAAACATTCTCAGGGGTAATATCGATATGGTCCAGCAACGCCTCTTTCAGCTGTGCCACGTTGCCGGCGGAAGGAGAGACAAGCGGGAAGAATTCATATTCAACAAAGACAACCACGTTGCGGAAGCTCAGTTGTTCTTCCTTATGCATACGGATCAATTCTTTATATACGCTCAACGGAGAACGGCCTCCGGGAATAGCCATCACAAAGTTTTCACCGATTTCCTGTTTCTTGCGAATCTGGTCTGCTATCTCCTTAGCGATGGCAAACGAACCTTCATCGGCCGATTCGTAGATGTTTGTCGGGATCTTTTCCAGACGGGTCAAAACTGAATGCTCAAAAGCATTCTCCGGGCGATAATACCGCTGCGGTATTCGCGTCAGGGTAATCTGCGAACTAAGGTCTGTTTTCATGTTTAATTCTCGATTTAGTATATTATATCATAACTTGAATCACAAATATACTAATAAATAAACGAACTTAGCTTTACAGAGCATTTAAAAAATCAATACGGTTATAGGAAATATTGATATTACGGATTTTGGCAGAGATGAATCAAATGTATCATTTAAGAACCAGGTTCGCGGATGACACGGATCGGACGGATCTTAACGGATAAAATAAATTCAATCCGTTTTATCCGCGTCATCCACAAACCTGTTCTTCATTCTTTATCAGTTCTAATCTTCTTAAAACAGCGTATTGGCAGCCGGAACCAGGTTTCCCATCGACCAAACGGCACGGACAGTCAAGTTACGGTCCAGGATGATGATGTCGGCATCTTTTCCGCGCTGCAACGTACCCGTACGGTCGGATACCCCCATCAGGCGTGCCGGAGTTTCGGAAGCCATGCGAACGGCATCGGCCAACGGGATATTGGCTTTTTGAACCATCGTGCGGACCAGCACATCCATCGTAGCGATACTTCCGGCAAGCGAAGAATGGTCGGCCAACTTGCAAACACCATCTTCAATGATAATACGTGAGCCTTCGTCCGGTTTCACATCGCTTGCAGCATAAGACAACGCATCGGTTACCAGGCACGTGCGTTCCACACCTTTCAGCTTATACACCAAGCGAAGAATCGTAGAAGGCAAATGTTTACCGTCGGCAATTACTTCCACCGTCATATCATCCATCAGGAAAACACTTTCCACCGTTCCTTCGTATTTATATTCACGACGCTTGTGGAAACCGGGCATTGCGTTGTAGAACTGTGCCGCATGGGTAAAACCCGCCGCATAGGCTTCTTTGATATCCTCGAATTCGGCTTCCGTATGCGTAATGGCAGCCAGGATACCTTTCGACCTGAGATAACGGGCGAAATCATGCGCACCCGGCAATTCAGGACTGGCATCCCAACGCTTAATACAGTTCGTACTTTCCAGGATAGACATATATTCTTCCTTATCCGGATTTTTCACATCATAAAGGTTACCGGCCATCTTGGCATTCAGATACGGTCCTTCCACATGAAGTCCCAATACGGGACCGTCCTTTTCCGCCATCAGCTTCTCGCAAATGGAGACTGCCTTGCAGATCGATTCTTTAGGAGAAGACGACAAAGTGGGAAAAATAGTAGTCGCACCGTGTTTCATATGGGCGGCAATAGCACTATGGAAGGCTTCTTCCGTACATTCCTTAAAATCATGGCCGCCTCCGCCATGCACGTTCATGGCTACGAAACCGGGAATGATATACATACCCTTGGCATCCACCACCTTGGCGCCGATAACAGCCAGGTCGCTGTTCGTCACTTCCAGAATCTTTCCATCGCTAATCAATACGGAGCCATCCTTCAACCATCCCTGAGGGGTAAGGATCTGGCCATTTATTATTTGTGTCAGCATAAATCAAAACAGTTTATTCGTTCCTTCCACTAATTTACCCATCGCCCAGACAGCACGGACATTCAAGTCCTTATCCAGAATCTGGATGTCCGCATCCTTACCTCGCTGCAAAGACCCCTTACGGTCGTAAACACCCATGATGCGTGCCGGAGTTTCGGAAGCCATGCGAACGGCATCTTCCAACGGAATCTCGGCTTTCTGAACCATCGTACGGATCAGGCGATCCATAGTCGCAATGCTGCCGGCAAGAGCAGAACGGTCGGCCAGCTTGCAAACACCGTCTTCGATGATCACACGCGGGTCAAACGCCGTCTGGCTGTCACTTGCGGCGCAAGCCAGCGCATCGGTGATCAGACAAGTACGTTCCACGCCTTTGATCTTATAGACCAGACGAAGGATCGTCGGAGGCACATGGATACCGTCGGCAACCACCTCGACCGTCATGTCGTCGATCAGATAAATACTCTCGACCGTACCTTCATATTTATATTCACGACGTTTGTGGAAACCGGGCATCGCGTTGTAGAAGTGCGTGGCATGGGTATATCCGGCTTCGTAGGCAGTCTGAATATCCTCGTATTCGGCTTGCGTATGACCGACAGATGCCAACACGCCTTTTGAGGTGACGTATTTACCGAACTGCATGGCACCCGGCAATTCGGGAGCGGCATCCCAACGTTTGATGCAATGTGTCTCTTCCAACAGGGGAATGTATTCTTCCGGATCCGGATTCTTGATATTTTCCGGTAACTGCCCGCCGGCCATCTTCATGTTGAAGTAATGCCCTTCCAGATGAAGCCCCAGGACAGGACTGTCTTTTTCCGCCATCAACTTTTCAGTCGTTGCAGCTGCTTCGCGGATCATCGGGATGGTCGAGGATGACAATGTGGGGAAAATACTGGTCGTACCATGCTGCATGTGAGCGGCTACCGCTGCCCGGAACGCTTCTTCGGTACCTTCCATAAAGTCACGGCCTCCACCGCCGTGAACATGGATTTCTACTCCGCCCGGCACGATATACATGCCTTTAGCGTCTATCAAAGTGGCTCCTACCACTGCCAGATCGCAGTTAGTCACTTCCAAAATCTTGTTATCGCTTATCAGAACAGAACCGTCTTTCAACCAGCCCTGTGGGGTAAGGATCTTGCCATTTATAATCTGAGTTAACATAGCGCAAGAATTAAGTTTGTGTTTTTTAGTTTTAAGTAGGCAAAGGTAGGAAGATTTTCTAAAGAGAGTTAAAAACCAAGCGTTAATATTTACTTTTTCAAAACAGAGAAAGTAAGTCGGTCCAGGAAGGTTTTATTTAAGTGACAATAGCCATGCTTCTATTGTCAAACAGCCCAATCATTGACCTTTTGCCCTTGGTCGAAGATCTTTTCGCCCTTGGTCAAAAGCCCTTTCGACACTTGTCAAAAGCCTTTTCGACTAAGGGCGAAAAGTAAAAGAATGGTAGTAATGGCAGTAAATATCTGTGTATTTGTTTATTAGTTATAATTACAGTATCCTTATTTTAGCAGGATCGGAAATCCGCGCAATCCATGCTTAAATAGCAGGACTGCAAATCATCATTTATGATTCGTATCTACCAAGAATCGACTGCTAACTATTGGCTGCATTCAGTTCTTCCAGTTCGAGGGTCTGTTCCGTCCAAAGATCCATCGTGTCGGAAAGTTTCTTCTTCAATTCGGAATATTCGGTATATAAGGAAACATCCGCCGCCCCTTCGGGAGTGGCGAGCTTGGCCTCGATAGCAGCAATGGAGTTTTCGAGTTCCGTTATTTTCTTTTCGGATTCGGCTATCGCTTTTTCAACTTTCTTGATTGCCTTGCTTTGTTCCTTGCGGGCTTCATAAGAGAGCTTGTTTCGGGTCGGCTCCGCAGCGTTTCCTTCCATAGAGGTTGTCGTTTGGGTGGAACGTTCCAATTCGCACAAACTATCCATCTTCTTATGTTCCAGGAAATCATAAATACCTCCCAAATGTTCGATCACCCGTTTATTTCCGAATTCATAAACCTTGTCTACCAGTCCATCCAGGAATTCACGGTCGTGCGAGACGACGATAACCGTACCGTCAAACTCTTTCAAAGCATCTTTCAGCACATCTTTCGAACGCATGTCCAAATGGTTGGTCGGTTCGTCGAGGATCAACAGGTTCACCGGTTCCAACAACAGACGGATCATGGCCAGACGGGTCTTTTCTCCACCGGACAATACCTTCACTTTCTTGTCCGACGCTTCTCCACCGAACATGAAAGCCCCCAATATGTCCCGTATCTTCAGACGGATGTCCCCCTGTGCCACGTAATCCACCGTATCGAAAACGGTCATATTCTCATCCAGCAACTGTGCCTGGTTCTGTGCAAAATAGCCGATCTTCACATTATGCCCCAACTGAAGCTTTCCTGTAAAATCGGTGATCTCTCCCATTATGCATTTAACCAGCGTGGACTTACCTTCACCGTTCTTGCCGACAAAAGCGACTTTGTCTCCGCGGTTAATAGTGAAAGTGGCATGCTCGAAAATCAGATGGTCGCCATAGCGCTTGGCCACATCTTCCGCAATCACCGGATAGGAACCGGAACGGGGAGCCGGAGGGAATTTCAGGCTCAGCATAGCCGTATCCACTTCGTCCACCTCTATGCGTTCAACCTTTTCCAATTGTTTGATACGGGATTGCACCTGCACGGACTTGGTCGCTTTATAGCGGAAACGCTCGATGAAAGCTTCCGTATCGGCCAATTTCTTCTGCTGGTTTTCAAAGGCACGAAGTTGTTGTTCGCGGCGCTCTTTACGCAATTCCACATATTCGGAGTATTTTACCTTATAGTCATAAATCTTCCCAAGCTCTATCTCTATCGTCCGGAAAGTCGTATTATCGATAAACGCCCGGTCATGTGAAACAAGGATCACCGCATTGGCACGTGTCGCAATGAAGTTTTCAAGCCATTGGATGGACTCTATATCCAAATGGTTGGTCGGCTCGTCCAGCAGCAGGACATCCGGCTTGCGGAGCAGGAGCTTGGCAAGCTCGATACGCATGCGCCATCCCCCGCTGAACTCGGAGGTCGGCCGGTCGAAATCCTCACGGCTAAATCCCAAGCCGACCAACGTCCGTTCCAACTCGGCATGGTAATTGTTTCCGCCCATCATCTGGAAATGTTCCGTCAGATGCGTGACACGGTCTATGAGGTTCTGATACGATTCCGTTTCATAATCTGTCCGCTCGGCCAGTTGCTGGTTCAGCCGTTCTATCTCCTTTTCCATCTCATGGATATGCTCGAAGGCATGTTCCGCCTCTTCGCGTACCGTCTGTGTATCCGCCAGCTTCATCTGCTGGGGAAGATAACCGATCGTCGTCTCCTTCGGTACGCTGACCGTCCCGGAGGTAGGAGACTGCAAGCCGGCAAATATTTTCAGCATCGTCGATTTTCCCGCACCGTTCTTTCCCACCAGTGCGATACGATCCTTCTTATTTACCACAAACGAAACATCATCAAAAAGCGTAAACCCGCCAAACTCAACTGTAAGTCCTTCAACAGAAATCATATTTTTTCTCTTTTATGGCTGCAAAGATACAATTTATCCATAAAAAAAGCCTCGACTTTATGCCGAGGCTTTTTTATCAAAGATCCTGTGCCGTCCTTATCTTGTTTTTCATCAAACGTTCATGCAGGCCGTTTGTGATTTCGGCCCAACCCTCTTCTATCCAAAGGGGATCTTTGCAACAGGCCTGCTCCCATTCGCTCAACTGCTCCATGAGTTCCCGTGCTTTCTCCGGCTCGGAAGATAAAAGATCGTGCATCTCTTCCACGTCCTGATCCATATTATACAGGACGGAATCGACACCACGAGTAATGATCAACTTGTACGAACCGGAACGGATGGCCCGTGTATCCATCTTACGCCAGAATAAAGCTTCATGCGGATTACCGCTTTTTTCCCCGGAAAGATACGGCAACAGGGAGACACCGTCGATCGGCTTGTGCAATCCTTCTTCCGGAATGTCCAACGCATCCACCACTGTGGCAAAAATGTCCAACGAAGAAGTCAGCCCGGTGAAACGTTGGTCCCGCTTGAAACGATCGCCCCAAACGACAAAGAACGGAACCCGTTGTCCACCTTCGAACTTATTTCCCTTGAACCCTTTCAGCGGAAGGTTGGAGGACTGGTTGGTCGTGGAACCGCCATTGTCGCTCAAAAAGAATATAATCGTATTGTCGAACTTGCCCGCCGCTTTCAGTTCGTCCACAATCTTGCCGACACCACGATCCAGCGCATACATCATAGCCGCATACTTCTGGCGGGGCTGTCCTTCGAAACGCGCCAAATCCTCTTCCGTCGCTTCATTGGGAGAATGGGGAGCGGTAAAGGACATATACAGCATAAAGGGCTGCTCGCTCTCCGTAACAAACTGCTGTGCCTTAGAAGCCAGTTCATCGGTGAAGTAACCGTCGAAAGACAGTTTCCGCCCGTTGTACTGGTATTGTTGCAGGTTGCCATCCTTATCACTGGTTTCAGGATCATAGAAATAAGAGCGATGGCCGGCCAAAAGCCCGTAGAACGTATCGAAGCCTTTCGCATTCGGACGCTGGGAGGGTTCGGAGCCCAAATGCCATTTTCCGATACAGCCCGTACGGTAGTCATACCGTTTCAACAAAGCCGGAAGCAATTCTTCATCGTCAGGAAGGCCATCTCCCGGCTTATCCAGGTTACATTCATATCCGTAGCGTTGTCCGTAGCGGCCCGTCAGCATCATGGATCGCGAAGGGCTGCTCACCGTCGCCGCCACATGAGCATCCGTAAAGATACACCCTTCGGCTGCCAGGCGGTCGATGTTAGGTGTCTGGATATCCGTCGCCCCCATAAATCCAAAATCCGCATATCCGGCATCATCCGCAAGCAGGATCAGGATATTCGGTCTTTGCGCCTCCTCCTGGCCGGACGAGCAAGAAGCCAATCCGGTGATTGCCCCTAAAGAAACAACAAACAAACGATCTATTTTCATTTTATACATCTTTTTATTCCCGTTTACTTCTTCTTCCGCTCGATAGGTGACGGGACTTTCTTTGCATACTTATCCCGGTCGCAAACAATCTTTCCATCCACATATTCCAATTCGGCTATCTGGATAGAGGCACGATGATAGTTCCAAGTATTTTCTTCCACTTCCATACCGTCCATTTTATACGTCCGTCCCGGATGGGTGAAATAGAAAATAAAAGCACGGTCTCCGATCACAACGACATCGCAATGCCTTCCCTGGTCGAAATCGTCCGGACGGAGGCCCGGTTTGTTCAGGATTGTCGAATTATAGGTCCAGTTAGTCGCATCGTCCGATTCGTAACAGTGCAAGCCGACATATCCCAGATTACATTCGTCGATGATGTTCCAGTATTTATTTTTCCAATAAAAGACGATCGGCCCCTCATGCGGGACATCGTCAATCTCACATTTGCCGGTTACCTTCCAAGTCGTCAAATCCTTGCTCACACCCGTATTCGTCTTGGAATCGGGAGTCTTGTACCACATCTTCCATGTTCCGTCCGGCATCTGAAACGTCGAAGCGTCGATACAACCATGTGTACCTTCTATCTCCTCCACCAGATCCCAGTTCATCAGATCCTTGCTTTTGTAAAAGACAAGCCGGGCATCACCTCCCCAGAAAGGATGAATACCGGGGATAAAGGTCACGATCATGTAATAAGTGTCCTTATGCTTGAACACATCGGGAGCCCAGAAAGTGCTCTGTCCTTGCATGGGTTCCGGCAGGTTCGCTGTCCCGACATAATACCAGTTTTTACCGTTGTTCTTGGTTGCCGCGATCCCGACTTTACTGCCATATACACAGGCCACTTCCTGCAAGTTAGGGACATTGGCACGGCGTTGCGTGTAGAACATCCACCATTCCTGCCGCTCCGCGTTCCATTCGAGCGTCGGGTCGGTAGGGCCGTCATAGATAGGACAACGGAACAAAGGAGCCGGCGCATGCTCAATGTCGAACGGCTTGTCTTGTGCAAAAAGGCTTGTCCCGTAGAACAGGACTGCCAACATATATACTATTCTTTTCATGCTATTCAGATTAGACGCGTTATACATTATATAATATATTAATAGAGCGAGATTTCCCCCAGGCCGGCACGCCCTTCGGAAACATTCTCGATTGTCAAGCGGAGATATTTCACTTCCCGGTCAACCGTCATCGGCTTAAATTCCCAGCCCGTACATTCACGCTCATACAAGAGTTCCCACCGTTCGCCATCCTCAGAAGTCTCTACCTTATGCTTATAGGAAGAACTGTCTTTCTGGAAAAGGATACGGCTGGCAGCCACGTATGTCGGACGGTCCAGCATCAAAGTGACTACCTGTGGCAACCGGTCTTCTCCGGCAATCCACCAAGTATGATCGTCATTGTCGATTATATTGGAAGCAGGATACCCGTCCTGGCTGCTTCCAACCTGAACCGACGCGATTTTCAGGCGAGGTTTCTCCAAGATACGCTTCTGCCAGGAAGAAGGTTTTACCACAACATTGTCTTCCTCTTTCCCCGTAAACAGAGCATGTTTTCCATCAGGCAGAGACTTCCCTTCAAACGGCTTCGTGCTGATTTCCGCTTCACCGGCGAACAAACCCTCTGCTGTCGCTTTCACCGTAATCTTACCGGCTTTCTTCGTCGTGCGGACAAATGCGAAACCAACGCCACCTTCCACCTTCTGAGGATTGATACCGATACGGCTGATCGTATCTCCGACCAGCACTCCTTCACCAGACACCAGAATCCGGATTTCCTGTCCAGAGTTGTAGATCAAAGAACCGTTCTTGTCACAGACCTTAAAGTAGACAGGAATCATATCCGAGCCGTCGGCAACAGGAACAATGCCATCCGTCTTAATGTCCACAACCAGACGATCGGCTTTTCCCGGAGTGCTCACACTGTGGGTTGCCACAATCTTTCCGTCAACCAGCGCTTCCGCCTTTAACGTTCCAGTTTCATATTCCCCGGCATTAAAGACGAACATTGGACTGCCGCCTTTCTCGACAATCGAACGAAACAGAGGTGTCCGTTCTTCCCGTGTCTGAGTTCCGATCAACTTCTCATTACGATAAAGACGGACTTCGTCGCAGTTGGAAAAAACCGTTATATCTGTTGTAGACGAGGCGAAATCTCCCGAAGCATTATAGGAAGCGATAAAGACCATCGGCCCTTCATACAATCCGGGTTGTGAAACTGCTTTGTCCCTCATACTCTGCAACATGAAGTAGCTGAATTTCGGATACCGGTTGATATCCACCACACCGCTATACATCGTTTCATCCTGGCTGCCCCGTGCATAGTCATTGTAGCTCCAAACGAAATGTCCACCCATATGTGGATTGGCATCCAGCATGCACCAGTCAAAATAGCCTTTACCATTCAACTGCTCGATACGGCTGCGGCACTGGCGCATCTGTTCTTCCTCGCTTTCTTTCAAGCTGACACGTGGCTTTTCGCCCACGCCATCTCCCCATTCGCGGGTAAACAACGGCTTGACTACTATAAAATCTTCCGGATAATTACTCATCACATCCCCGTCTTTCGGGAATTTGGAAACCTGTTTATAAAAGACATCATAATAGGGCTCCATTTCCGCATGCCCGAAGTAATCACCTGCCGTGTACATCTGATCGCCCGGATATTCGGCATGAGACAGTTCGAAAATCTCTTTTGCCAAAGAGACCGGATAACGGGATTCGTTCAAAGCCGTTTCCCAAAGGACAACAGAAGGATGATTCCGGTCACGGCGGATCATCTGGCGTCCGATTTCATACAAACGTTCAATAAAGATTGAATCCGGATTATAGAACTGCCATCCGGGAATACACTCCACCACTAACAGCCCATACCGGTCACACGCCTCCAAGAAAGCCGGATCATTCGGATAATGGGCGGCGCGAACCGCATTATAACCACCCCGTTTCAGGTCGATCACATCCCGTACCTGCATTGAGTTGGAAGCCGCATCCCCAACATTGGCAAAAGCCTGGTGACGGTTGGCTCCGCGCATATACAGTTTTTCACCATTGATAAAGAATCCTTCCTCGGCCGTGTACCGGATCGTACGAATACCGATTTTCCGGGTGGTTTCGTCGAGCACTTTATCTTCCGATAATAATTGCGTACGCAAGGTATAGAGATTAGGCGTATAAGGATGCCATAAAGCAGGCTGGTTAACAAAGAGGTCCTGCTCCACCGTTCTGTCCGATTGCTTGTGCAAGGTGACCGGTGTTTCAGCCTCAGCAATAACGTGGCCAGCCGAATCGACCAGTTGCGAGAAAACAGACAATGTCTGATCTTTATCCGTCAAATTCCGGACATGAGTCGCAAGATGTGCCCTCGCCTTGTCTTTTGTCACTTCGGGATACGTCACAAACTGACCTCCACCGGCAACAATATCTTCCTGCAACGGGTCGGTGATATATACTTTGTCCGTAATCACCATCCGGACATCCCGATAAATCCCACTATAATAATAGAAATCCATTTTGTCCTGCGGCTTTCCCGGAGGTGTCAGCGGGTCCGGCTCGGCAGAGACCCGGACAGCCAGCACATTATTACCGTTCCAATCGATACGGTCCGTAAGGTCTGCGACAAATCCCATATAACCACCATGATGCTCCGTCACTTTTTGGCCGTTCAGATAAACATCGCAATTCGTCATCACTCCTTCAAAAGAGACGACAATCCGTTTATCCTTATACTTCGCAGGCAGTTTGAAATAACGGCGATACCAACCGATCCCGTCATAAATGGAGTTCCCGCCGCAATGTTTCATTTCCAGTTGCATGATATGGGGTAGTGCGACAGGTATCCATCCTGAATCATCCAGATCCGTCCGGCTCCCTTCCACCACATCCCCCCGATAAAAAGCCCAGTCGGTATTCATGTCCAGGACTTCCCGGCCGGAAGAGGAGATACTGCAACTTTGTCCGAATGCAGCACAAATGAACAACAAGATAAAAGAGAAAATTCGATAATGCTTCATGCTATGTTAGTGTTTTTCTGTACAAAGGAAAGGGATATATTGGAAATGATCCAATATATCCCTCTTAAAACATGATAAATATATCAGTTCTTATTAATAACCGTCATTCTGTTTCAATAGCTTGTTTTTATCAAGTGCATCCTGCTTGATCGGTAAATACCGGTTATGAGGAGCGAACGAACGGTTTTCAACTAATTCGACACCACTTATGACTGCACGTTTGTACGGATCTTTTTCATCATAATTGATCGTTCCGGTGAAGCTTTCCAAAGGAGCATTCAATACCGTTTCAGCAACCATCTTGCCACTTGCATCTTTCCAACGAAGAATATCGGCACGACGAAGGCCTTCACCAGCTAACTCGATAGAACGTTCGCGACGAATCAATTCACGCAATGTTTCTTTAGTACCATATTTACTCTGATCTACTTTCGGCATACCTACACGCGTACGAATCTGATCCAACATATCGTATATTTCAGCAGACGGGCCGTTCAATTCGTTCTCAGCTTCCACATATGTCAATAATACTTCTGCATACCGGAAAATGATCGTCTGCGCATTCGAAGACCAAACATCTCCATATTGAGACATCGGAGCCAAATATTTAGCCCAAGTCAAACCCGTCTTCGAAGAGTTGTTGGCCGTACCCGGATGATCCGGATTCGTTTTACCATTCACCTCCTTATCCAATGTGTTAATGATCGTTTCTTCTCCCTTATAATTAACCCAATCCATACCCGGATAAAGAACCGTCATTGCCATACGCGGGTCACGATTTGCAAAAGGATGAACAGGATCGTAACCACTACCAGCCTCTTCTTTTGTCAAACCATTACTCATTTCATACGCATCAATCAGATTTTTGGATGGAACCATAGAAGACCAACCTGCATCCGAATTGTTATACATCGTGGCGATCATCCAATTTGAATACAGATTTTCATCATGTTGCACAGCAGCTATGATTTCTTTCGAATTCTGTCCGCTCACCATAAATATATTTTCAAAGCTCGGATCCAGTTCATACTGTCCTAAATCCATAATAGCTTTTGCAGCCTCTTTCGCACGCTGATAGTCGGCATAATAAAGGGCTGAACGCATCTTGATAGCCAAAGCCGTACCTTTGGCAATATAACCACTTGCGGCAGGAGCATCATCTAACATCGGGATAGCAGCATCCAACTCGTCGTAGATATACTTTTTCACCTCTTCTTCCGTATTGCGGGGAACTTGTGCTTCTTCAGCTGTTTCATAAGAATCGATAATAGGTACACCGCCATACTGCCAGTTCATATTGAAATAAGTATAAGCCCGGATCGTTTTCACCTGACCAATCATATTGTCTTTCTTCTTTGCATCCGCAAATTCAATATTTTGGATATTGGTCAAGAAATCGTTACAACGACGGATCATTCCAAATTTATAATAATCTGCAACTGCGTTGCTGGCAGTCATACTACCATTTCCGATATTCCGATAATTTTCATGGACATGGAAATTGAAACCGAAATCGGAAGCACAATCCCAATACAGAATACCCGTTTCATCAGCCCAACCGTCATAACAACCAATCAAAAACTTTTCAGCATCCTTTTCTGTTTGCCAAGTTGTGCTGGGAGACAGTGCGTCATGGGGAATCGTATCCAAAAAGTCCGAACAGGAAGTCCCGACCAATGCCATCCCGGCCAGCATATATACTAATACACGTTTCATATTTTATTCTTTAATTTTAATCTTAAACAATCGTTCTTATCAGAATGTCACATTCACACCAAAAGCATGTGTCTGAGTTAACGGGAAACTGGAACCGCGTTCATCTCCGATTTCCGGATCCACATTGACAAGCATATTATGGATAGTAAACAGGTTTTCTACAGAGTAGTAGAAACGTACGTTTTCAATTCCAACCGATTTGATCACATTCTTCGGAAGTGTATAACCGAATTGCAGGTTCTTCATACGCAAATAGCTGGAATTCTGCAACCAGAATGTAGACACGACATTAGATGACAGACTCGGAGATGTTACATCATAAGCCACACGTGGCATCGTTGCATCTTTGTTTTCCGGTGTCCAAGCATCCAACCATACAGTTGCCGGATGTGAGTCATCGCCACCGAAATAGCCTGTTACTTCCTGGTTGATCAAACGATGCACGCCAGCCGCGCCCGTAAACAACATGGATAAGTCGAAGCCTTTATAAGCAGCATTCAGATTCAAACCAAACGTAAATTTAGGATCTGAAGAACCTGCAAGGACGCGGTCATCAGCCGTCATTTTACCATCACCGTTTGCATCCTGATAGATCAGATCACCTCCCTTGAACTTTTTAGTTCCAAACGGATAACCTGCCTGTGTGGAATATTTATCCATCCAAGCCTGAGCTGCTTCATCCGATTCAAAGAAACCATCTGCTTTATAAACACGATATGTGTTCAGCGCTTCACCAATCTTACGAACCTTATTGCCATTGTTCGGATCAGCCGTTACACCTCCGGCATCCGGACTCAAACCTAAATCCAATAATTCGTTTTTGTTGTACGAGAAGTTTCCGGTTGCACCAAACGACCAATCCCCCCATTTGTTGTTGTAGCTCAGAATCACTTCAACACCTCGATTGGACATTTCACCTACATTATCTTTATAAGCATCCAAACCAAATTCTGCCGGAACCGGAACATCCATGATAATACCTGTTGTCCTACGGTCATAGTAGTCAAATGTCACATTGATCTTGTTATTGACTGTCGCATCAAAACCAAGTCCCCATGTACGAGATTTTTCCCAAGAGATAGAAGACAGCTTATATGCTTTCTGATAATACCCCGACTGCAAAGCACCTCCTAACGGATAACTTGCATCTAGATTATAGGTATTCATCCAAGGATAATAATCAGTCAATGCATCTTGATTACCCAGTAATCCCCATGATCCGCGAATCTTCAAGTTGTTCAACCAATCTTTCGTATTTTCCATGAAACCTTCTTCACTAATACGCCATGCAGCAGAGAAAGAAGGGAAATATCCCCAACGATTACCATCAGCAAAACGGGAAGAAGCATCAGAACGGATATTACCTTCCAACAAATATTTGCCGGCATAATCATAGTTAATACGTCCGAACCAAGAAATCATCGCCAACTCACGTGTATAGCCATTGTTCTTCTGAGTAGCAGCATCTCCAGCCGCGATATCGGTCAGATCATTAGTCGGGAAATTCTTACGGAACTGCTGGTTATAGGTGTAGTCATACTTTTCCGTATGCCAACCTGCCATTGCTTTCAAACCGTGTTCACCGAATTGTCTGTCAAAATTCAACAATGCATCAAAGTTTGCACGATGCCAACCGGTAAAACGTTCTTCCAAACGATTCGGTTCTGTTTCCTTATTCGGATTGTACTGAATATATTTTTGAAATGCACGATAGTGTTGTTGATTGTTAACATAAGAACCCGTCACTGTTGCAACTAAACCGTCGATGATTTTATAATCGGCAGACAGGGTACCAGAGAAATTCTGATTTTTACGGTCAACAGTTTGGTTAACATCCAACCACGCAAGTGGGTTACCATCTCCAATAGTACCATAAGTACCGTCTTCAGCACGACCTACAATCCACGGAGCAATACGGTTCAACTGACGGATAATCTGATCAGAGCTGGCAGCACTATTCGGATCACCAGTTTCACTTATGCCAGATGCATAAGAAGAAATTGGGTCGGAATAGTCATTCTTGATATATGCCAAATTCAAACGAACCGTCAATCTGGAATTCAGCTTCAGATCCAAATTTGTACGAGCATTAAATTGCTGTCTGTCCGCATTCGGTAAAATACCGGTCTGTCCCAAATAGCCGACAGATCCCATATACTTCGCATTTTCCGTACCACCGCTCACACTTACATTATGAGAATGCTGTACACCGGTTCTATAGGCTTCATCATACCAATCCGTGTTAGGAGAAGTACCATTTCTGAAATTCTCAATATCAGTTTCATTGAAACGGGGATTCAAGCCTTCATCGATCATAGACTGGCTATACAAGCGCGCATAGTCATAAGAGCTGATACGGTCAATCATTTCCGTCGGTTTCTGGAAACCTACATATCCATTATAAGAGATACGTGGTTTACCTGTCTTACCACGTTTTGTCGTAATCAAGATTACACCATTTGACGCCTTCGAACCATAGATCGCAGCAGAAGCAGCATCTTTCAATACAGAAATACTTTCGATATCGTTCGGATCAACCGAGTTCATCGTTCCAGTTTCGATACCATCCACCAAAATATAAGGATCAGCCGTGTTTAATGTACCAACACCACGCACGCGAATCGTACCACCATCCTGTCCGGGACGGCCACCGCCGGAAGTAACCTGAACACCCGGCATAGTACCTTGCAATGCGGTAGAAACGTTCTGAACCGGGCGATTTTCTAACGCTTTGCTGTCAATCTGTGCAACAGCCCCGGTCATGTTCACTTTCTTTTGTGTACCGTAACCGACAACTACGACTTCTTCCAGTTTCTGAGTATCTTCCATCAGATTCACAGTCAAAGTCGCTTGTCCGGTGTACTTGATTTCCTGTGTTACATAACCGATGAAAGAGATTTGAAGAACATCACCGTTATTCACTTCCAAAACAAAGTTACCGTCCATGTCAGTAACCGTACCGTTCGTCGTACCTTTTACGACAACTGAAGCACCTGCTACGGGGCCCAGTACATCATTAACTGTTCCTTTCAAACTTTTCTGTTGCTGAGAAATACCAACTTTAGGAGTTGCTGTCTCATTAGCTGCGAACACTGTTCCTGAGGAACATAAAGCAGCAGACAACAGCAAAAAGCTGACTGGTCTTGCAATTTTCAACATACTAATTGTTTTTTGTTTAATAATAATAGTCACTATATGAATAAGATCCAAGGAGGTGATAACCACCTTACTTATAGATTCTTTACATTCATGGTATGATTCCTAACATCTGTCATACATTTGCCATGCAAATGAGAACATAGTTCTTGTAGGACTATGACTTATTGTAAGAAATATAAAGCTGTATAGGCAAAAAGGAGGATTTTTTGTATGAAGTTCTTGTAGGACTATGATTAAGTTATACGAATTTGTACCAAAACATCAGAATTACCAGTCTGTTTCTTGTAGAAAACCTTGGGAGTAAACCTGATTTTCCTAGTAATTAATCTGTTGATGTTAGTAAGTTATGTGGTCTATGATTATCAACCGGAAAGTATACAATCTTCAGCTAATAGACAGATTACTTTAATATGTGGAAATATTTATCCCATCATGCTATTTATCAGTTATTTATAACCAAAGTAATATATATAGCGGGAAGCAGACGATTACATAGCAAATTAAATTATTGATTAGAATCTATCCATATAAATTTAGATCTATACAATAAGTATATAGAAAAAAAGCAAGAAAATCTGATAGGTTTAGAAAATAACACTCGGAAACGCTTAATTGTTAATTAACATTTTAAGATGTGTACTTGGTTGAAATTCCTGAGAGCTTCGGGATATATATGAAACAAACTATGGATTCATGCATCTTGCACAATACAACCATATTGTCGAATTTTCAAAGGATTTAGGGTAAAGAATAGAGGTAGTAAAAGAAAATAACGATTAATATCATTTGTATTAGTAAAATATTTTAATATATTTGTCTCAATGTATAAAAACGGTATTAAAATACATTCAATAGTATTCTTGCTAATTTTTTCTAAAAAAACATGCAAGATAATAAATAAATGTATTACATTTGCCCCGTCAAAGGACGTAGTCCTACAAGAACTACGCATGTGCAAGCATAAACTTTGACCCTAATTACTAAAAATAAGCAAGTAAGTGTGAGCTGTAGAAGAAAACAGATCCTCTTAAAGCCTATTATATCTAACTATTATTAAACAAAAAACAATTAGTATGTTGAAAATCGCAAGACCAGTCAGTTTTTTGCTGTTGTCTGTAGCCCTTTGTTCATCAGGGGTGATATTTGCCGCCAACGAAACTACGACTCCCAAAGTTGGCATTTCTCAGCAGCAAGCAAGTTTGAAAGGTGTCGTTGAAGACGAGTTCGGCCCTGTAGCAGGAGCTTCGGTAGTTGTAAAAGGCACTACAAACGGTACTGTTACCGACATGAACGGTAATTTTGTCCTGGAAGTAAAAAAGGGAGATGTAATCGTTATCTCATTTATTGGTTATTTGACCCAAGAGATCAAATACAATGGAGAACAAACGATCAAAGTCAGTCTGAAAGAAGACACCCAAAAATTGGATGAAGTAGTCGTGATCGGCTATGGTACCCAAAAGAAAGTAAACCTCACCGGTGCCGTTGCATCTGTCGGCTCCGAAGAGCTGAAAGAGCGTGTCAATACGGACGTGTTGGCTTCCGTTCAAGGGCAGGTACCGGGAGTAACCATTATCAACCGTCAAGGTTCCATCTCCATCAACATGCGTGGTCGCGGAAACTTGGGGACTTCTTCCCCTTTGTTTGTCATTGACGGAGCAATAGCAGATGCTACATTCTTCTCCAATTTGGACCCGAATTCCATCGAAAGCGTTTCTTTTCTGAAGGATGCCGCTTCTTCTGCAATTTATGGTTCTCGTGCTGCTTACGGTGTTGTCTTAGTCAAGACCAAAGACGGTAAGGAAGGTGATGTAAAAGTGACCTATGATGGAACAGTATCCATGAAGATCGCAACATACACTCCAAAAGTTTTAAGTTCGGAATGGTATGCTCGTTTGAGCAATGAAGCGGCATTCAATGAAAATCCGAATGCAGAGATGCCATATTCGGATGAAGAGATCGAAATGTTCCGTAACGGAAGTAACCCAGATATGTATCCGAATACAAACTGGTATGATTTAGTGCTGGACGATTTAGCAGTCATGACAAAGCATTCCGTTAGCGTAAGCGGAGGAAACAAAGTCAAATATTTCACCTCATTAGGGTATATGTATGATGACAAATTTACCCCCGGAGCTTCCGCCAACCGATATAATATGACCACCAACCTCTCATCCGATATAACCTCATGGTTGTCTTGGCGTTCAAACTTCAAATATATCCAAAACACAAACAATACAGAAAGCGGAGGTATTGGATATACAGAACTTCTAACCGTTCCGTCTACATATGTAGCTCGTCAAAGCAATGGAGAATGGGGTAGTTACGAAGGGGGCAATCCTGCAGCGCTGGTAAATATGCAACGTAATCCACTACGTCGCTTGGAAGAAGGGGGATGGAACAACAACAAATCACAAAATACATTGATCGACCTCGCCCTCGATATTAAACCAGTTAAAGGATTGACACTGACCGGACAAATGATCTATAAGGCATATGACTATAAAGGTAAAACATACGAAGCCAATAGAAATAAAATCAAAGATTTCGTAACCGGCTCAGAATTGAACGGTACGGATGTGACCGCTTCCAAGATGACATATGACTGGAACGAAAATAGTCGTTTGACCTACAATGGTTTGGCCAATTATAATTGGAGCAACGAAAACCATAATATAAGTGCATTAGGAGGTGTCTCATACGAACATTACAAATACCAACAACAAAAATCATGGCGCCGCAATTTCCCAACCAACGGTATGACGGGTATTAATGGAGGTTCGAGCGCACCCAGCGACATGAGCACGGAAGGTGATGTTTACGAAGATAAATTAATGTCTTACTTTGCCCGTTTGAACTACTCGTACAAAGACAGGTATCTGTTGGAAGCCAACTTTCGCGCAGATGCTTCTTCCCGTTTCCACAAAGACAACCGCTGGGGTTTCTTTCCTTCGTTCTCTGCCGGATGGCGTATTAACCAGGAAAGTTTCATGCAAGATGCCAGTTGGATCGATAATTTGAAATTACGTGCTTCCTGGGGACAGTTAGGTAATATCAATAACGTAGGACAATATGATTATTTTGCGACCTATGTACAGGGTGGAAATTATAACTTCGAAAATACGATCGTCAGCGGTATTCGAGAAGGAAAGCCAGCTAATCCTGGATTAGGTTGGGAAACCGTAACGATTACCAATGTCGGGGTCGATTTCGATATTCTAAACGGACTTTTCAGTTTCACTGGTGAATTCTACGACAAACAAACCAAAGATATCCTACTATCTTATCCGAGTCCAGCAGAAGTCGGTATCAATAGTGACTATAAAGTTTCGCAAAATATCGGTAAAGTAAGCAACAAAGGTCTGGAATTCAACATATCTCACAACAAATCCATTGGAGATTTCTCTTATATGGTTGGTTTTAATCTGTCTAAAAACTGGAATAAGGTAAAAGATTTAGGAGCAAACGATCCGATGATCGAAGACCCTTGGATTAAGAAAGTGGGTTATGCTATCGGCACATTCTACGGTTTCCGCTCAGACGGTTTATTGACACAGGAAGACATCGACAATGGCAACTACATAACAGACGGCATTACCCCACAGGCCGGAGACATTAAATATGTAGACTTGGATGGCGACGGAAAACTGACCGATAAGGACAGAGACTATCTGGCTTGTGACGTTCCCGATATTACATACGGCGTTAATCTAAACTTACGTTACAAAGGTTTCGAATTAAGTATGTTCGGACAAGGTGTGACTGGAACAATGGTTCGTTTCTATCAGGAACAGGCTTGGGCTTTCTCTGATAATGCCAGTCCACGTGAATTTCACCTGAAACGCTGGACCGTTGATAACCCCGACCCAAATGCAGCTTATCCTCGTATCTATCCGCGTACAAGTGCACACTCTACTTTCAACAATAAGTTCTCCGATTTCTGGTTGTTCGATTCTGATTATTTCCGTATCAAAAATATCACATTCGGATATAATTTCAATAAACACCAAATTCAGCATTTAGGTGTCGATGCTTTGAAACTTTACGTATCGGCTGAAAATCCATTTACAATTCGTGCAGATCACCGCATGGAAGACTTTGATCCGGAAACACCGTCCGGACGTGGAACAGACACCCGCGGAACTTCTTCTATTTCACTTGGTGTAAACTTAACATTCTAACAAAAAGCAAAATGAAAACAGTTAATAATATATTCAAACATACGTTCTTCTGCCTAGCTCTGGGAACAACAGTTTGCAGTTGTGACCTGGATGTCGAACCGACTTCCAGCATTGCAACAGAAACATTCTGGACATCAGAAAAAGATGCATGGTATAATCTGAACGCTGTTTACTCAGCAAGCATTCCCGGCGCAGCTGTTCACAGCGATTCGTATACGAACGATGCATACTGCCAATATTCATGGGAATCGAACGGAGCTATTTATCAGCAAAACGGCCTCAGTGCTCTATATGACGAAGGCTATAACTTCGAAACAGTCCGCAAACAAAACATTTTCTTACAGGAAATAGAGAATGTACCGATGGATGAAGATCTGAAAACACGGTTCAAAGCGGAAGTCCGAGCTATGCGTGCATGGACTTATCTGAACTTGACAACAACATTTGGTAAAGTTCCTTTGATCACCGATGTATTGTCATACGATGCTCCCAACATTCCTCGCGACGAAACAAGCAAAATCCGTGAATTTATTCTCAACGAACTAACTGAAGCTGCAGCTATCCTTCCGGAAAAATATGCAGGTAGTTATCCGAACGAAAAAGGACGTATGACCAAATATGCAGCTTTAGCCGTAAAAGCAAGAGCAGCCCTTTATTTCGGCGACTATCCGACAGCAGAAGCAGCAGCCAAAGAAATCATGGATAAAGGAGGTTTTTCATTATTCCAAGTCAGCGAATTGACCGAAGCACAAAAGAAAGAAGCTGAAGAAATGGAATTATACATAGATTTTGACAAATACGGTATCGACCGTGACAAATTTATGAAAGGCATGTTCAGCTACGAATCTTTATGGCATACGGAAAACGGGAACCCAGACAATCCGGAATATGTAATGACTCGTCAATATACCGCATCCAGTTGGGACTACCAAGATATGACACGATACACAAGCATCCGTCCGAATCAATTAGGAGGTTGGTCTTCTGTGACTCCGACACAAAATCTGGTCGACGCTTACTGGACAGTAGACGGCAAAACACCGTCCATTCCCAGTATCGAAAAGCGTATGAATGCTTATAAAGTTATCAAAGGGGATTTGGACGAATATAAAGCTCCTGCAGGAGAAGCCAAATTTATTTCTTTTGCATCCGGCCTTATCAACAGTGGAAAACTGAAAGATTACGAGTACATGCAGGAATTCCGCAATCGTGATAGCCGTTTATATGCCTCCATCCTATTCCCCTTCAAAGGTTGGTATGAGACAAACTACGGTACAAACTTCATCTATGAATGGATCAAAAACGGGAATAATGAATCCAAGACTGGTTTCAACTTCCGCAAAATGTCACCGTTGGAAAATGATGCGAATAATGACGGACAAGCAACCGGCGATTATCCCTGTATCCGTTATGCCGAAGTACTGCTGATCTTTGCCGAAGCTCATACCCAGACAACAGGTTTCGACGGACAGACACAGGCTGCCTTGAATCAGCTTCGTGATCGTTGCGGTATGCCAAACGTACCGACAAGCCTCGGCAAGGAAGATGGATTGGCTTTGATCAAAAACGAACGTCGCATCGAACTGGCTGGTGAAGGTTTGCGCAGCGACGACCTAAGCCGTTATGGCGATGCTTATTGGAGTGCGCAGATGAACAATGTTCCTATCTCCACACCGGATGGCGAAAAAGTCATCACGATGAAATGGGATAGCCGGATGTCGCTGAGACCTATTCCCCAAACAGCAATCGACTTGAACCCTCTACTGGCAACAGATCAGAATCCAGGTTACTAACAACCGATACTCTCTATTAAAATAAAAAGAGGCTTCTAAAATCATTTAAATGAATTTTAGAAGCCTCTTTGTTTCATAAAAAGTTTCAAGCTCAAAAAGAAATTCATAAAGAGTAACCAATAAATAATTATAGTCCTGTTATTAATGACAATTATCGTATAAATTGTTATCTTCGTCCCCAAATTAACTACAAATACTAAATATTCATGAAGAAAAAAAGTCTAACTTTATTAGTGGCAGCAACGCTTGCCAGCAGTGTATTATTCTCATCATGCATTGGATCATTTGGGTTGTCAAATAAGCTGTTGGATTGGAACAGAAATATCGACAGCAAGTTTGTAAACGAGTTAGTATTCGTTGCATTCTGGATTGTTCCGGTTTATGAAATCTCTGCTTTAGCCGACATATTGGTTTTAAACTCGATTGAATTCTGGAGCGGAAGCAACCCTGTTGCAGATGCCGGTACGGTAAAAACAATCGAAACCAAAGACGGCACGTATGCCATCGAAACCCAAAAAGACGGCTACCACATCCAGAAAGAAGGAGAAGAAAAAGCGGTCGATCTGGTTTTCAATGAAGCAGACAAGAGCTGGAGCGTAGAAGCAAACGGCGAATCGACCAAACTGCTGAAGTTCACAGGTGACGACGAAGTTGTCATGTACCTTCCCGACGGCAAAGAAATGAATGTAGAACTGAACCAGGCAGGCGTACTTGCTTTCAAACAGGTAGCCGAAGGTTATTCTTTCTACGCAGCAAGATAAAAAAGTTGAAAGTTGAAAGTGAAAGAGAGTATATCTTTGACTTTCAACTTTCACTTTTCAACAGACTAAGTCTAATCTAAATTAAAAATGCATATGAAACACATGATCAAAAAAACGATGCTCACAGGAGCATTGAGTTGCTTCCTTCTGGGGACTGCATTGGCTGACGATGCGACGAACCAGCCTGCGAAGCCTTACTGGCAGGACATCCAAGTCGTTGCCGTTAATAAAGAGGCTCCCCGCTCCTCTTTCATGAGTTATGGAGACCGTGCCACAGCTCTATCTTCCCGATATGAAAAAAGTCCTTTCTACTCATTGCTGAACGGCACATGGAAATTCTATTTCGTAGATTCATACAAAGACCTTCCTGCCAACATCACAGATCCTTCTGTCAGCACTTCCGATTGGGACGACATTACCGTTCCGGGAAACTGGGAGGTACAGGGACACGGTACTGCCATCTACACAAATCACGGATATGAGTTCAAACCACGTAACCCGCAACCTCCGCTGTTGCCGGAAGCAAACCCGGTAGGTGTTTACCGGCGCGACTTCGAGGTTCCTGCCGGTTGGGACGGACGTGACATATATCTACACATCGCCGGAGCCAAATCGGGCCTATATGTTTACGTAAACGGCAAGGAAGTCGGCTACAGCGAAGATTCCAAGAATCCGGCCGAATTCCTGATCAACAAATACCTGCAACCGGGCAAAAACGTGCTGACGCTGAAAATCTTCCGCTGGAGCACAGGTTCCTATCTGGAATGCCAGGACTTCTGGCGCCTAAGCGGTATCGAACGCGATGTCTATCTATGGTCACAACCCAAGATCGCCGTCAATGATTACCGTATTGTCTCCACGCTCGACGACACCTATAAAAACGGTATCTTCAGCTTGGCAATAGATATCAAGAACCATTCTGACAAGGTCAAGAACATCGACGTGACATACGAATTATTAGATGCAAAAGGCAATGTGGCTGCTACGGCAGAAAACAAGTTGTGGGTAAGCCCGAACACGATTACAACGACTTCGTTCGAAAAGACACTGGATAATGTGGAAACATGGAACGCGGAACATCCGAACCTTTACAAGCTGTTGATGACGATCAAGGAAGATGGCAAGGTGACGGAAGTGATCCCGCAAAACGTCGGTTTCCGCCGCATCGAAATCAAAGAGATCGACCAGATCGCCGGCAACGGCAAACCATACACCGTCCTGCTGTTCAACGGACAGCCGATCAAGTTCAAAGGTGTCAATATCCACGAACACAACCCGCAGACCGGACATTACGTGACAGAAGAACTGATGCGCAAGGATTTCGAACTGATGAAACGGAACAATCTGAACTCCGTCCGCCTGTGCCATTACCCGCAAGACCGCAGATTCTACGAGCTTTGTGACGAATACGGATTGTATGTTTACGACGAAGCCAATATCGAATCGCACGGCATGTACTACAACCTGCGCAAAGGCGGTACGTTGGGAAACAACCCGGAATGGCTGAAACCGCATATGGACCGTACAGTCAACATGTACGAACGCAACAAAAATCATCCGTCCGTAACGATCTGGTCATTAGGTAACGAAGCCGGAAACGGTTACAACTTCTACCAGACCTATTTATATGTAAAGGACAAAGAAAAGACCATGATGGGCCGTCCGGTCAACTACGAACGTGCACAGTGGGAATGGAACTCCGACATGTATGTCCCGCAGTATCCAAGTGCAAAATGGTTGGAAGAGATAGGTAAGGAAGGCAGCGACCGTCCGGTTGCACCGTCCGAATATGCCCACGCGATGGGTAACTCGACCGGTAACCTTTGGGACCAGTGGAAAGCGATCTACAAATACCCGAACCTCCAGGGCGGCTACATTTGGGACTGGGTTGACCAAGGTCTGCTTGCCAAGGATGCAAACGGAAAAGAATATTATGCTTACGGCGGCGACTTCGGCAAAGACATGCCGAGTGACGGCAATTTCCTTTGCAACGGTATCGTGAGCCCGGACCGCACTCCGCATCCGGCTATGGAAGAAGTGAAATATGCACACCAGAATGTCGGTTTCGAAGCTGTAGATGTGGCGAAAGGCATATTCAAAGTGACAAACCGTTTCTATTTCACGAGCCTGAAAGATTACATGATCAGCTATACGATCAAGGCAAACAACAAAATCATCAAAGGCAACAAGATGTCTCTCGACCTGGCGCCACAGGCATCCCAGGAAATCACAGTCCCGGTAGAAGGCTTGAAACCGCAGGCCGGCGTCGATTATTTGGTGAACTTTGTCGTGACTACGACCAAACAGGACGGCGTGATCCCTGCCGGATACGACATCGCACAGGATCAGTTTGTTTTGCCGGTAACAGCCGACAAGACCGTTTACAAGGCCGCAGGCCCCAAGCTGACCGTATCTGAAGAAGGAAACGACCTGAAGGTGACTTCTTCCAAAGTGAACTTCGTATTCGACAAGAAAGCCGGCGTCGTGGCTTCCTATAAAGTAGGCGGCACGGAATACTTCAACGAAGGCTTCGGTATCCAGCCGAACTTCTGGCGCGCCCCGAACGATAACGACTACGGAAGCGGCAACCCGAAACGTCTTGAGATATGGGAACTCTCAAGCCGTAACTTCAATGTGACAAGCGCGACAGGCGAGATCATCGATGGTAATGCCATCGTAAAAGTCGACTATAAACTGCCGGCCGGCAACCAGTTCCTGGTGACATACAAGATCTATCCTGACGGTATCATGAACGTGGCCACCCACTTCACGCCTGCCCATTTGGACGGTGTGAAGATCGGTATTTCCGAAGCGACCGCCACCGCGACCTTCTCACCGGGCCGCGCCAATGTCAGCGAACGCGACAAGATGGTCGTTCCGCGTATCGGCGTACGTTTCCGTCTGCCGGCAACGATGGACCAACTGGAATACTTCGGCCGCGGTCCGCTGGAAAACTATTGGGACCGCAAAGCCGGTTACATGATCGGACAGTACAAGAGCACGGCTGAAGAACAGTATTTCCCATACGTCCGTCCGCAGGAAAACGGCCACCACTGCGATACCCGTTGGATTTCATTAGGCGGTAAAGGCAAGAACCTGTTGATCGTTGCAGACGACGAGATGGAATTCAACGCAATGCGTAACTCCGTCGAAGACTTCGACGCTGGCAAGGCAACCGACCGCCCGTACCAGTGGAACAACTTCACACCGGAAGAGATTGCCAACCGTCCGGAAATCGGACCGTATGACAAACCTCGCCAGACGCATATCAACGACATCACGCCGCGTAACTTCGTTGAAGTATGCGTAGACCTGAAACAGCAAGGATTGGCCGGCTACGACAGTTGGTATTCACGTCCGGAACCGGAATATACTTTACCGGCAGACCGGGAATACAAATGGGGCTTCACTTTGATCCCCGGAGCCAAAGCCAACAGCGCACAGAAGAAAGCGGGCTACAGCTATAAATAAGCAATCAGGTTTCACATAACAAACTAAAAAAGCGGTTGCCAGAGATCGGCAACCGCTTTTTTTGCAAGCATCCGATTGGGCTTCACCATTCCCTGAAACCCTTTGACTATTATCATATGAGAGGGTGAAGACAGTCCTGACGCTTGCCTTCACCTTAAAAATTTACTTTCACCTTGTCTCGCCCAGACACACCAGATCCGGCCTCTTATACAAAGCGACATATTTAAGCGAATAATAAAGAGATTGTGAATGATATTAATATCCTAATATACTAACATTTAATATTTACCTTATATCTCTTTTCATTTTCGACCTAAGTCGAAAGCCTTTTTGCCCATTGTCAAAAGCCTTTTTCACCAAGGGCGAAAAGGTTTTCGACTTAGGCCAAAAGCTCTATGGTTTTATAGTTTAACAATAAAAGTATAGCGACTGCCACTCTATAGTGTACCTTCCATACCCGACTAACCCGCAGATGAAGACAACCGTAACAGGTGAAGGCACTTTTACTATTTGCCTTCACCCATCAACAATCTTATAACCCAACCAGTGCATACAAAGGTGAAGCCTCCCCCTGATTATTGGCGGAAAATAAAAAAAGCCGGACTTTATTCAGCCCGGCCTTCCATAAACTTATTCAATGATGATCGATCTACTTAGCATAGCTTACCGCACGAGTCTCACGGATCACCGTGATCTTCACCTGACCCGGATAGGTCATTTCGTCCTGGATCCTCTTTGCGATTTCGGTTGACAGGTTTTCGGTATCCTTATCATCGATCTTGTCAGCCCCGACAATTACGCGGAGCTCACGACCAGCCTGGATAGCGTATGTCTTCACTACACCCGGATAAGAAAGAGCCAACTGTTCCAGATCATTCAGACGCTTGATGTAAGCCTCGACGATCTCACGGCGAGCTCCCGGACGCGCACCCGAAATAGCATCACAAACCTGTACGATCGGAGCAAGCAGCGTTTGCATTTCCACTTCGTCATGGTGAGCACCTACGGCGTTGCAGATATCCGGTTTCTCTTTATATTTCTCGCAAAGCTTCATGCCTAAGATTGCGTGCGGCAATTCCGGTTCGTCATCAGGCACTTTTCCTATATCGTGCAACAGTCCGGCACGTTTTGCCTTTTTCGGGTTCAACCCCAGTTCAGATGCCATCACAGCACATAAGTTCGCCGTTTCGCGTGCGTGCTGCAACAGGTTCTGGCCATAAGAAGAACGATATTTCATCTTACCGATCATACGGATCAGTTCAGGATGCAAACCATGTACACCGAGATCGATAACGGTACGCTTACCGGTTTCCACCACTTCGTCTTCAACTTGCTTTCTCACTTTCGTTACCACTTCCTCGATACGTGCCGGGTGGATACGTCCGTCCTGTACCAACTGGTGCAAAGCCAGACGAGCTATTTCACGACGAACCGGATCAAAGCCGGACAACACGATTGCTTCAGGCGTATCGTCAACCACGATCTCAATACCGGTTGCTGCTTCCAACGCCCGGATGTTACGCCCTTCACGACCGATGATACGGCCTTTGATCTCGTCTGATTCGATATGGAAGACTGTAATCGAATTCTCGATTGCCGTTTCGGTTGCTACACGCTGGATGGACTGGATAACGATTTTCTTCGCTTCCTTGTTGGCTGTCATCTTTGCCTCTTCCATGATTTCATTGATGTAGGAAGTAGCTTCTGACTTGGCTTCGTCTTTCAAGGATTCGATCAGACGTTCCTTCGCCTCTTCGGCAGAAAGCCCGGACAGAGTTTCCAGATGTTCGATTTCACGCTGGTGAAGTTTCTCCAAATCCTGCTTCTTCTTATCTACCAGTTCCAGTTGGGCCGCCAGATTCTCCTTCACGGCATCCACTTCGCTATTCTTGCGTTGCAGGTCTTCCTGACGTTGGTTCAAATTCAACTCACGTTGTTTCAACTTAGCCTCTACAGACTGTATCTTTGAATTACGGGCGGACACCTGTTTCTCCAGGTCCGCTTTCAAATGAAGGAACTTCTCTTTTACTTCGAGCAGCTTCTTCTGCTTCATTACTTCCGACTCCTTTTCAGCCTCGCGTATCACAACGTCATACCTTGACTTCATAAGGACTCTCATCACAAACCACACGAGCAAGCCTCCGACAACGAAGGTCACAAGTGCTATGATTATAGTCATACCCATTTTACTTATAGTTTAAATTCAGTTATATTATTATACAAAAAAAGCACTGCCTTACATGGATACACCCATGCAAAGTAGTGCGGAAACGCATCTTCTTTATTCTTACAACTATTTATCCTTCAGGTAACTTTCCAGTTCATTGGTCAGCTCCTGTATCTTTTCAGTAAAGGGACTTGTGTCATTCTTATCCTCCAACTTCAAGTTTTCCACCGATAGCTGAAAGGTTACCATGGCTAACAAATCTTTTACATCCACGTCGGAATATTTCTTCCGGTACTGGTCCATTTTCTTCCTGATTTGCCGGACTGCCTCACGGGCTACCTGCTCCTCGCTCCGGTTGATCCTGATACCATAACTTTTACCGGCTATCTCTACATGTATAAGAAATTTATCGTCCATCGCCTCTATTCGTTTAATAGTGCAATGCACTTGTCTACTTCCCGCACTAACTTCGATAACCTCATCCTGGCACTTTTCATTTCTCCCTCGTTGACAGAAACGACCCGTGCAGTCAGCATGTTATCGCATTTGGCATTCAACTCTTCGATCGTCTTCATTGCCTGCTGAAGTTCTCCTTCTTTCTGTGCTAAAGAACTTTCAAGCTCGTTGATTTTCTCCTTTTGCCTATCGCAAAACTCCATCAAATCACGAACCCTAACATCAAATACAGCCAACAATCTTTTATGATCTTCGGTCATTTCACACCAAATTCTACACAAAAGTAAAGGATAGAATTGAATAAAACAACGAATCGGTTTGTTTTTTTGACAGAAAACGTCCGGACACACAAAAGGCCGTTCAAACTAAAATCCGAACAGCCCTCCTTCCAATAGATTCAGCTACGCTATATTTATACTAACGCAACGTACAATTCACCCTCGACGTTTTCGAAAGCCAATTTGCCTTCTTTCGCTAACCAACCAAAAGCAGCATACATATCTTTTTCCGCTTTAATCTTAGTAGCCTTCTTTACTGCCTTAACACTCATCTTACCGCCTTCATTCAATGCGTTCCAAACAAGGCCGGCGTTTGTTCCAATCAATTCGATCATGTTTCTTTTTGTTTTGTTAATCGTTAACGGGAGCAAATTTATAGATTAATCGATTAAAACAAAAGGATATAGATGTTTTTTAGCATAAAGACAGGTGCTTTTTATGTTTTGAAAGCATAATTAACACTATTATAACAGAATTATAGCGCTATTTTCGTCCGATCTTTGGCTGTGACAAGTTCCGCCTCCATGTTTATAGCTGAAACATATTTGCTTAATAAGCCCACGGCATACTTTCCTGCCGCCTCCAACCCCTCCAATCCTGAATAACCATTTATAATCATTAACAAGTGAGTCGTATCCAGTCCTATTTTTGTCCGTTCCTCATCACTCGTCGGAGTTCCTATCCCACCGACTGCATCCCGGTAAACGGGCAGACCTGCAATATTCAATTCTCCACGCCCGATTCCATGATAAATTTCACCTTCCCTGCCGACTCCCAACACCAGACTGCCACCAGCAATTTTATCCACATCGAAGCCTCCGATGGAATATCCGCTACGGATAGAAACCAAATTGATGAGATCGACCAGCGTATCGACCTTATAAAGGGGTAATTCACGGAGAATGCGCCTCCGCAAGGCTTCAGAAGAAGGACGATAACGATTCGGATCTTTTCCCAGACGCTTATAAGCCTGGCGGGTAGCCTGTATAGGAAGCCATTTGTTGATTTGTTCCAGCTTGACTGTTTCCCGGACAGCCTTTTCTTCGTCCGCTATCTCCTGCCAAAGCCTTTCGTCCGGTTCAGAATTGCAAACATCACAAGACAGGGCCAAAACATGCAAATCCGGACAGGCCGTGGCTATTTCTTCTGAAATTGAAATATTTGTCATAGAATTTCACTTATAAAAACCACAAACAATAAACCTATTTAGTCAGAAAGGATTAATTTTTCAATTGTAATAATGTATATTTCAGCTTGAGGATATAACTCATTCACTAATTCTTCGTCGCAGTACGCAAAATCATCATAGTCTCCACTATGCTTCTTTTCAAACAACGTTCCAAATATCTTACCTATTTTAATCGGCAACTTTCCTGTAGATACAAAATGTAAGCCAAGCATACTTTTTACGCCGTTATGAGTCTGCGTTAGGATATCATATTTAAGTAACTTCTTGCACGACCTTCCTGATTTGTTCTACTACATCTGTTCGTCTCATAACTTTTTTATTTAATAAGCAAAAGGACCATATATATTATACACCGCTCAATTTACTACAAAGATAAACACAATTCTTTACAAAAAACTATTTTTCTATTTGCATATCCTCCTGAAACATCTATTTTTCCATAAAAAATGTGTTATCACCTCTACTCTATATAAAAACCAATAAAAGACATTATGATGACATATGATGATCAACTAAAATCTGATGAAAAGCATCCATTTTGGAGTAATCCTTTATTGTATAAACAGGGAGGAACCACGCAAGAAAATACCGGACAGGATACGCCCGCTTTTGATTCCCAGACGACGGGCAGAGAAGAACTCGTCGGGATGGGCGTAGGTACAGATTCCGGCTAGTTCGATATTTCCGGCCGAAAGGCCTTCTGTCAATAATTGCAGACGGTTGGCCTCCCACAAATCGATATGGGCTTTTCCGGTATCGGCATCGCGCTTCAAGATACACGGCATTTCAAAACCGGCCTCCCGAAAGGCGTCGACGACCTCTTCGCCAACTTCGAAGGCTTCGGGACCGATGGAAGGAGCAATGCCGGCTTTCATGAGACGAGGATCGGCTCCATATTCATCCATAAGGATGCGAACAGTTTTCCCGGCAATCCGCAATACAGTTCCCCGCCAACCGGCATGAACGGCAGCTACAGCCTTCACATCGGGAGCATACAGCAAGACAGGGACACAATCGGCTGTCGAGACAGCGATGCAAACTTCCGGCACATCCGTCACCAAGGCATCTACACCATGCATATAAAGCTGCTGTTCTTCCAATGGAAGGGAAAGAAAAGAAGGTTCTATCGAACGGATCTCCGCCCCGTGGACCTGGAAAGGCGCAAAGATACGTTCGGTTGGTATCCCGATTGCATCCGAAAGAAGTTTCCGGTTCGCTCGGACAGCTTCCGGATTGTCCCCGCTGTATTCGCCAGGGTTAAAGGAAGCATACGCACCTTTGCTCACACCTCCCTGACGGGTTGTCACAAAATGAGAGATGTTGCAATCCTCGCTTAATGCGGGAAATTGCAACATCTTCACTTTATCATTTGGAAGTATCTTCATCTTCTTCGTCGTCCCAATCTTCATATTCTTCATACTCTTCATCGTCGTCGGGATCATCTTCATCAAGAGGAATGATAAAATCGTCATCATCAAGCGCAAGTGCGCCTACATCGATGTTCTTATGTACAATACGCTCTACCTCGTGGAACGTTTCCTTGTTCAGTTCCTTCCACAGCAAGTCTTTCAGCTCGGTGATCCCCATTCCGGTAACGGAGGAGATAAAGACATAGGGAACGCCTTCCGGCAGATCTTCGGACAATGCCTCAATCAACTCTTCATCCAGCATATCGCTCTTGGTGATAGCCAGGACACGACTTTTATCCTGCAAATCCGGATTATACTTGACCAGTTCGCCTAAAAGGATTTCGTATTCCTTCTTGATATCATCCGCATCGGCAGGAACCATAAACAAAAGCAACGAATTACGTTCGATATGACGCAGGAACCTTAACCCCAAACCTTTACCTTCACTGGCTCCCTCGATAATGCCAGGGATATCGGCCATGACGAATGAACGGTTGTCGCGATAGCTTACTATACCCAAGTTCGGTTCGAGCGTAGTAAACGGATAATTGGCAATCTTCGGTTTGGCAGCTGAAACGACAGACAGCAACGTCGACTTTCCGGCATTCGGGAAACCGACCAGACCGACATCAGCCAACAGCTTCAATTGCAGGATCACCATACGTTCCTGTGCCGGTTCGCCGGGTTGCGCATAGCGGGGAGCCTGGTTGGTCGACGTCTTGAAATGGCAGTTACCCAATCCTCCGCGTCCGCCTTTCAACAGCATTACCTTCTGACCGTCTTCGGTCACGTCACAGATAAACTCGCCCGTTTCGGCATCATAAACGACTGTTCCGCAAGGAACCTCTATCACACGATCCTCACCGTCTTTCCCGAAACTACGTTTGGCTCCGCCACCTTCACCATTCGTCGCCATAATATGACGTTCATACTTCAGATGGAGAAGCGTCCAATAATTCCGGTTTCCACGAAGATACACATGGCCTCCTCGTCCTCCATCGCCTCCGTCGGGACCTCCTTTCGGAATGTATTTCTCGCGGCGAAAGTGAGAAGACCCTCTCCCGCCCTTACCAGAACGGCAATAGATCTTTACATAATCCACAAAGTTTGATTCAGCCACTTTTAATTTTTAATTTATGATTTATGTTTTATGATTTATGATTCATAGCGACAAAAGATATAAATCACAAATCATAAATCATAAACCTCATTCATAAATCCATTACAAATTATTTACAGCATCCTTGATACGACCGAAAATCTCTTCGATTGTACCCATACCTTTGATGGCGACATGTTTGCCTTCACCGATATAATAATCTGCCAAAGGAGCTGTCTGTTTGTGATAAACGTCCAATCTTGACTTGATTGTTTCCAGATTGTCATCCGAACGGCCTGAAACCTTACCACGTTCCAACAGGCGGTTGATCAGTTCTTCTTCTTCTACCTGAAGGTTCAGCATAACGGAAACATCGGTTCCACGTTTGTTCAACATTTCTTTCAGTGCCTTAGCCTGCGGGATCGTACGGGGGAAACCATCGAAGATGACGCCTTTGGAGTTCACCTTGCTGTCCAAAACCTTAGCCAGCATGTCAACGATCAGTTCATCCGGAACCAGTTGTCCTTTTTCAATGTAATCTTTAGCAATCTTACCCAGCTCTGTCTCGTTCTTCATTTCAGAACGCAAAACATCACCTGTAGAGATATGATCCAAACCATATTCTTTAATAATCAATTCGCTCTGTGTTCCCTTTCCTGAACCGGGAGCACCAAAAATAACAATGTTCAACATAAAAAGTAAACTTTTTAAATTGACAATTGATAATTGACAATTGACAATTACCTGCCAACTATCCAACCATCCATCGCCTCTTATTATACATTAATCTGATAAATTCTCCACTCCTTTATATATTGATAATTATCAATTGTCAATTATCTTATATATATTTCGGTAAGCCCGCCCCATTTCATCATAATCCAGGCCGTAACCGACAATAAAATCACTCGGAATCCGAATGCCGATATAATCGGGTTTCAAATTGCATCTCAATGAATCCGGCTTAAACAACATGGTCGCCAGTTTGACATCGGCAGCACCATCCTTACGGAGTTTATCCATAACATATTGCATCGTAAATCCGGTATCTATAATATCCTCTATCATGATCAAAGTCCGCCCTTTCACATCGGCCTGCACCGGCATGATTTCACGCACGACACCGGTCGTACTGGTCCCTTTATAAGAAGAATAACGAGCAAAGGTGATCTCATACGGTTCGTTCAACTGACGCATCAACTCGGCAGTAAACATAAAAGCTCCATTCAGGATTCCCACAAACAACGGATTCGTGCCTTTTACATCCTCCCGGATACGTTCTGCGACTTTTGCAATTGCATCCTTTATCTCCTCTTCCGGGATAAAGAGTTCAAATTCTTTGTCTTTTAATCGGATTCTATCCATATTCCGTTTGATTTTCGAGGGAACAAAGGTACAACTTTTTCGGGTAAGCACAAAAGTGGATTTTCATTTTCTGCTTTCTGTCAAAATATTGCCATCTATCATACGGATCAGCCTACCCGCCATCCGAGCATTTTCCTCGGAGTGGGTAACCATCACGACGGTCGTTCCTTCACGGTTCAGTTCCATCAACAGGTTCATCACTTCATTGCCGTTGACGGAATCCAGGTTTCCGGTCGGGATCGCCGGCGATAACCGGAAAGCTAGAATGTCAACTCATCCACAATCCAGAGATAAATCAGGAAAGCTGCCGTCATCCCCAACACAAAACCTAGCATATTAACAGACGAAAACAAAAAGCTTCGCTTAATTAGCCGGAGTGCGACTTTTACATAGTGTTTAAACATATATCATATCTTTTTTATGAACCACTAAAGATAAGGCAAAGATCATGCCAAATCAGGAATTCACTTATTTACAACCACATACACACCAGGCTTTTAAACGTATTGTCCGTTCCCGTACATCTTACGTGCAAAAACGCACGGATATGTTCCCGACAACGCCAAAAATAAATTAGTCTATCTCAGAACTTTTCATTAATTTCGCACCAATATTTTAAATGAATGTAAAAAGATACGACGATGATAAAGAGGTCTGTTTTAGCGTTATTTATTGTATTGTTATTCAGTAGTAATCAGGTAGGAGCACAGGATGTCAACATAATTAGCGGGAATCAGTCGAATCAACCGATTCAGACCGCTGTTCCCGATACATTTCCTTTATTAGACTTGGAAGAAACGGAACTGGATAAAATCCCCGACCTCAGGGCACAGTTCGAAAAACTCAATAGCAGCTACTCATCACCCGCCGCACCGAGTGAGAACTTGCTTCGCTTTTTAAAAAAAGACGAGATAGAATTATCGCCGGAAGCACAATATTGGGTAAATTGGGTACGCGACCCGTCTACCATCATCAGCCCGTGGGCAACCTTACGGGATACTACAATCGTCAATCCGCTGTTCACCCCGATCCTGTTCAAGGGAGGACTTATCCCGGAAGACCTGCAATTGTATGACAAGGACTTTATTGCAAAACAACATCCCAACTTCCCATTGTTCGAACCGGATACGACTTTGTTCCAAGACGAAATACTAAAGAACAAGTTGCAGAATACCGCATATAATTATGTACGTGTAAACTATCCGGAATATTTCCGTTATTCGGAACGTGACCTGCCGACAGATGTCGTTAAAACGCATGTTATCAAGAAAGCGACATACGAACCCGAACTAATCAAAATAGAAAACGACCCGAACGCTTTCAGCGACGTGGACGCTCCGGTCAAGTTTATCCCGGAACGCCGTTATTGGACTTCCAACTTCGAAAGCACCATGCAATTTTCGCAAAATTACATTTCACCGAACTGGAATGCAGGTGGCGATCCGAACTTCAATATGAATACCCGGCAATATTTCAAATATGATTACAATAAAGACAAAGTACAGGTAACAAACGAACTTGAATTCAAACTGAACATGAATACTTTGCCGGACAAAACAGACTCTATACATTCGTATAAGATAAACGACCAGATACTTCGTCTCCATACGCTGTTCGGTTACAAAGCATTTAACAAGTGGTACTACACAGTCGACATCAGTTTCAACACACAAGTAGTAACCAACTACGCCCAAAACAGCGAAACCAAATTATCGGCATTTCTCGCGCCTATGACCTTCAATACCGGTATCGGTATGAAATACGAACTAACCAAAACCCTTACAAAGGTGAGACACCGAAACATAAAATTGAATGTCAACATGGCTCCATTCTCTTATAACTATATGTACAGTACCCAAAAGGGGACAGATATGGATTTGAAACGACATGGTTTTAAAGAGAAAGACAATGCCGCCGAACTTCCTGACGATGTTAACAAATACAGGAACTCCCAAAGCCAAATTGGTTCGAAACTCGAAGCAAACATGACATTCAATATCAACCGAAATGTCAGTTGGACATCTCGTTTCTATTATTTCACGGATTATCATCGTATTACCGGAGAGTTTGAGAACACGTTCAACTTGCAAATCAGCCGGTTCTTTTCAACCCGGATCAATCTTCACCTTCGCTATGACGATGGTGTTGCCAAAAACGAAGATTTCGACAGCTATCTTCAGATCAACGAGCTGTTAAGCTTCGGGTTTAATTACAAATGGTAAGACAAAGTCTATTATTTCCATAATAAACTTTGTTAATCGTGACATAATTTCCAAATAATACGTACTTTTGCCTCGGTTTTGCAATGTCGAGATTACAAATATGAGCGAAAGTATCAATCACAATGGGATTATAGAGAAGATCGACGGCGGTACGGTCTATGTCAGGATCATCCAACAATCGGCTTGCTCCGGATGCCATGCGAAAAGTATGTGTACGGCATCCGAGAGCAAAGAAAAGATCATCGAGGTTCCGGACAACTCTGGAAAATTCCATATAAATGAAGAAGTCCAGTTATGCGGACAAAGTTCACTGGGGCTGCAGGCCGTACTTCTTGCATTTGTATTTCCGCTCATCATAGTTTTTGCGGCTATTGTAACAGGTACAAGTATGCAATGGGAAGAAACCACAAGCGGGTTAACCGGATTACTGCTCTTAGTTCCTTATTATTGCATATTATACTTTTTACGCGACAAACTGAAAAAGCGATTCATATTTACTTTGAAAAAACTTAATTGACAAACATATCATGATTTTAATTGCCGTTATTTCATTAGGAGCGATTGGAGCCATCGGCGCAGTTTTTCTATACGCCGCCTCCAAGAAGTTTGAAGTATACGAAGATCCTCGTATCGCACAAGTCCAGGAGGTATTGCCTGGAGCCAATTGCGGAGGTTGTGGATATCCCGGATGCGGTGGTTTTGCTACGGCTTGTGTAAAAGCCGACACGTTGGACGGCCTGTTATGCCCCGTAGGCGGAGCACCTGTAATGGGCAAAGTAGCCACCATCCTCGGAAAAGAAGCAGCCAGTGCAGAACCGATGGTAGCCGTTGTCCGCTGCAACGGAACGTGTGCCGCCCGTCCGCGTACCAACCAATACGACGGTGTGCAGAGTTGTGCGATTGCTTCCACCTTGTACGGCGGAGAGACCGGCTGTTCATTCGGTTGCTTAGGTTATGGCGACTGTGTGGCTGCATGTAACTTCGACGCCATCCACATCAACCTTGAGACCGGGCTTCCGGAAGTGGACGAAGACAAATGTACTTCATGCGGAGCTTGCGTAAAAGCTTGCCCGAAAAACATCATCGAACTGCGTAAGAAGGGCCCCAAATCACGCCGCGTCTTCGTCAGCTGCGTAAACAAAGACAAAGGCGGAGTAGCCAAGAAAGCATGCGCCAACGCTTGTATCGGCTGTGGCAAATGTGCAAAGGAATGCCCGTTCGAAGCAATTACAGTGGAAAACAACGTGGCCTACATCGATTACACAAAATGTCGCTTATGCCGCAAGTGCGTAGCCGTATGTCCGACCGGCGCCATCCACGAATTGAACTTCCCGCCACGTAAAGAGGCAGCTCCGGCTGTGGATGCCGACAAAATAAAACCGGCAACAGCTCCGAAACCGGCTGCACCGAAGGCTGATACGCCAAAGACTGAAGCCCCGAAGAAAGAGTCTCCGAAGGCAGAAGCTCCAACAGCAAACGCTACGCCAAATGCAGAAACTCCTAAAATTGAAACAAAAGAAGAAACAATTCAAAAATAAAATCTAATAGTATGCTAAGGACATTTCGAATCGGAGGTATACATCCGCCCGAAAATAAATTGTCTGCCGGTAAGAAAATTACCGCTTTAGCTGCTCCTAAGCAGGTAATCATACCGCTCAGTCAGCACATCGGGGCTCCGGCCCAGGCAGTGGTCAAGAAGGGTGATCTGGTTAAAGTCGGAACACTTGTCGCCAAGGCAGGTGGTTTCGTTTCCGCTAATATCCACTCGTCGGTATCCGGTAAAGTAAACAAAATAGATAACGCCCTCGACTCAAGCGGCTACAAGCGTCCCGCCATCTACATCGATGTGGAAGGAGACGAATGGGAAGAAACGATCGACCGCAGCGATGCTTTGGTAAAAGATTGTACGTTGTCATCCAAAGAGATCGTCGACAAGATTGCAGCAGCCGGTATCGTAGGTCTGGGGGGAGCCACTTTCCCGACACAGGTGAAACTGATGCCGCCTCCCGGAAGCAAGGCAGAAATCATCATCATCAATGCCGTAGAATGTGAACCTTATTTGACCTCCGACCATTCCCTGATGATGGAAAAAGGCGAACAGATATTGGTGGGCGTCACATTGCTGATGAAAGCCGTAAATGTAAACAAAGCCGTTATCGGCATTGAAAACAATAAACCCGATGCAATCGCCCACCTGACGAAGCTGGCAGCCGCTTATCCCGGAATCGAGATCATGCCGCTGAAAGTGCAATATCCGCAAGGAGGTGAAAAGCAGCTGATCGACGCCGTGATCCGTCGCCAGGTAAAGAGCGGCGCCCTGCCTATCTCGGCCGGAGCCGTCGTACAGAACGTAGGAACCGCCTACGCCGTCTACGAAGCCGTCCAGAAGAACAAACCTCTGTTCGAGCGCGTCGTGACCGTAACAGGAAAAGCCGTTGCCAACCCGTCGAACTTCCTGGTCCGTATGGGTACGCCTATCAACACGCTGATCGAAGCAGCCGGTGGTATTCCCGAAAACACGGGTAAGATTATCGGTGGCGGTCCGATGATGGGCAAAGCGTTGGTAAGCGCCGAAGTTCCGGTAACCAAAGGCAGTTCCGGCGTATTGCTCCTGACCAAGGAAGAATCTGTCCGCAAACCGATGCAGGACTGTATCCGTTGCGCCAAGTGCGTGAACGTCTGCCCGATGGGGTTGAATCCGGCCTTCCTGATGAAATTCACGATCTATAAGGATTGGGAAAAGGCTGAAGGAGGCTACATCCAGGACTGTATCGAATGCGGTTCATGCAGTTATACTTGCCCTGCCCACCGTCCGCTGTTAGACCAGATCCGATTGGGTAAAGGCAAAGTTATGGGTATTATTCGTGCAAGAAAGTCATAAAACAAGAGCAATATGGAAAACAAATTATACGTGTCTCCCTCGCCCCACATTCATGGCGGCGACAGCATAAGCAAAAATATGTACGGTGTACTGATTGCCCTTGTTCCGGCTTTCCTGGTATCACTCTACTTTTTCGGACTGGGTGCGCTGATCGTAACCGTAGCCTCGGTTTTCTTCTGTGTCCTGTTCGAATATCTGATTCAGAAGTTCCTGATGAAAAAGGAACCGACCATTTACGACGGTTCGGCCATCCTGACCGGTGTTTTGCTGGCGTTCAACCTGCCGTCAAACCTGCCGATCTGGATCATCGCCATCGGTGCGCTGGCAGCCATCGGTATCGGTAAGATGTCGTTCGGCGGCCTGGGCAACAATATTTTCAACCCTGCACTGACAGGACGCATCTTCCTGCTGATCTCTTTCCCGGCACAGATGACCACCTGGCCCGTTGTCGGACAGTTGACATCTTATGCCGATGCAACAACAGGGGCAACCGTCCTCTCTCTGATGAACGAGGGTGCACTCGACAAAATGCCTACACTCAGCGACATGCTGATCGGTAACATGGGCGGTAGCCTTGGTGAAGTCAGCGCACTGGCACTGCTGTTAGGTATGTTCTATATGTTATGGAAGAAGATCATCACCTGGCACGTTCCGGTATCCATCTTCGTCACGGTATTTGTCTTTACAGGTATCATGCACCTGGTGAATCCGGTTCAATACGCAAGCCCGTTCGTCCATCTGTTGTCCGGAGGTCTGATGTTGGGAGCTATCTTCATGGCGACCGACTATGTGACTTCGCCGATGAGCAAGAGCGGTATGATTGTCTACGGTGTCGGCATTGGTATCCTGACAACGGTTATCCGTCTGTTCGGTTCTTATCCCGAAGGTATGTCATTTGCCATCTTCATCATGAATGGAGTTACTCCGCTCATCAACAGTTATATGAAACCTAAACATTTCGGAGGGAAATAAGCATGGCAAAACTAAAATCAACATTACCCAATATGTTCCTTTCACTCACGATCATCTGTGTAGTGGCCGGAGCAATATTAGCAGGTGTGAATATGTACACCACCGGTCCGATTGCCGCCACCAAAGCAGCAGCGCTGGAAGCAGCGATCAAAGCGGTCACTCCGGCATTCGACAACAAACCGACAGAAGAAGCCTATATGGCAGTTACAGCCGATGGCGACTCGTTGAAAATCTACCCGGCAAAACAAGACGGCAAATTCGTCGGTGCCGCAGTGGAGAGCAACACAATGAAAGGGTTCGGCGGTGAGATCCGCGTGATTGTCGGTTTTGACACCGAAGGCAAACTGCTGAACTATTCAGTCTTGCAACATGCCGAAACACCCGGATTAGGGGCTAAAATGCAAGAATGGTTCCGTACGGACAAAAATCGCCAGAGCGTTTTGGGACGCAATTTGTCTGATGGCGAACTGAAAGTAACCAAAGACGGTGGAGATGTCGATGCCATAACAGCTTCGACCATTACCAGCCGTGCATTCCTGAACGCCGTGAACCGCGCCTACAGTGCTTTTTCCGGTGCCGACGGATTGACCGGAGCAACCACATCATCCGATAACACAACTAAAGAGGGAGGAAACGACAATGAGTAATCTGAAAATATTGATGAACGGAATCATCACAGAGAACCCGACATTCGTATTGCTGTTAGGTATGTGTCCGACACTGGGTACGACCTCTTCGGCGATGAATGGTATGAGTATGGGACTTGCAACCATGTTCGTGTTGATCTGTTCCAACATGGTCATATCAGCATTGAAAAATGTAATCCCGGATATGGTCCGTATTCCCGGGTACATTGTCGTAATCGCCACCTTCGTAACGGTTGTGCAAATGTGCATGGAAGCATTTATTCCTGCCTTATACGCAAGTTTGGGATTGTTCATCCCGTTGATCGTCGTCAACTGTATCGTGTTGGGACGCGCCGAAGCTTTTGCCGCCAAGAACGGAGTCGTGGCCTCGGCTTTCGACGGTATCGGTATCGGCCTCGGTTTTACGATTGCCTTGACACTGTTAGGAGCTGTCCGTGAGCTGTTGGGAACCGGTAAACTGTTCAACCTGACAATTATGCCGGAACAGTTCGGCTCGCTGATTTTCGTGTTGGCTCCGGGTGCATTCATCGCACTGGGATTCCTGATAGCTATTGTTAATAAACTGCGTAAAGCATAAAAACAAGGTAAGATATGGAATATATATTGATATTTATCGCCGCTGTATTCGTCAACAACGTTGTGTTGTCCCAATTCTTGGGTATATGTCCGTTCCTCGGCGTATCCAAGAAAGTGGATACAGCAATAGGCATGGGAGCAGCCGTTGCATTTGTGCTTACCATTGCGACACTCGTGACTTTCCTCGTACAAAAATATGTGCTGGATGTATTCGGCCTGGGCTTTATGCAGACCATCAGCTTCATCCTGATTATCGCAACTCTGGTCCAAATGGTGGAAATCATCCTGAAGAAAGTTTCTCCTGCCCTCTATCAGGCATTAGGAGTGTTTCTTCCGCTGATCACGACAAACTGTTGTGTGTTGGGTGTCGCCATCCAGGTCATCCAGAAACAGTATAATTTATTAGAATCTGTAGTATATGCATTCTCTATTGCTATTGGATTTGCATTAGCTTTGATTATCTTTGCAGGTGTCAGAGAACAATTAGCAATGACAAATGTCCCCGATGGCATGAAAGGAACCCCGATCGCCCTAATCACAGCTGGTCTGCTGGCTATGGCGTTTATGGGATTCTCGGGGATCGTTTAAAGATTTATGATTTATGATTTATAATAACAGGTAATACCGCTTGCCGCTATAAATCATAAATCATAAATCCTTTCATAAATCATAAATCATAAATTTTCTCTCCTCATGAAACAGAAGATTTTAGTAGCAGGTGGAACTGGTTACATCGGATCACACACCACAGTAGAACTGCAGAACGCAGGTTATGAAGTTGTCATCATCGATGACCTGTCTAACTCCAATATAGAAGTATTGGACGGTATCGAACGCATCACAGGCATCCGTCCTGAATTCATCAAACTGGACTTGAAAGATAAGGAAGGAACCCGCGAAGCACTAAAAGCTCATCCGGGAATCAAAGGGATCATCCTGTTTGCCGCCAGCAAAGCAGTAGGCGAATCCGTACAGCAGCCGTTGAAATACTACCGCAACAACGTAGTGACACTGGTGAACCTGTTGGAACTGATGCCGGAATTCAATATCGAAGGCATCGTATTCTCGTCTTCCTGCACCGTTTACGGGCAGCCTGACCCTGAGAATCTGCCTGTAACCGAGAACGCTCCGATCAAACCGGCTACTTCTCCATACGGAAATACAAAACAGATCAACGAAGAGATCATCCGCGACACGATCCATGCCGGCGCTCCTTTCAAGAGCATCATCCTGCGTTACTTCAACCCGATCGGAGCACATCCGACAGCAGAGATCGGCGAATTGCCTAACGGCGTTCCTCAGAACCTGATCCCGTATCTGACACAGACTGCTATGGGTATCCGCAAAGAGCTGAGTGTATTCGGTGACGACTATGACACGCCTGACGGTTCCTGCATCCGCGACTATATCAATGTTGTCGACTTGGCTAAGGCTCACGTGATCGCCATGGACCGCATGTTGGGTGGCAAGTCTCTGGATAATGTGGAAATCTTCAACCTCGGAACCGGCAACGGCGTTTCCGTATTGGAACTGATCAACACATTCGAAGCTGCAACAGGCGTTAAAGTCCCGCACAAAATCGTAGGACGCCGCGAAGGTGACATCGAAAAGGTTTGGGCCAATCCCGAACGTGCCAATAAAGTTTTAGGCTGGAAAGCGACAGAAACACTGGCCGACACATTGGCTTCGGCCTGGAAATGGCAGGAAAGACTGCGCGAACGCGGTATCATGTAATCGGAACATTTCTCGTTACCATACAAAAAAGGGGGGCCAAAGTTCATTATTAAACCCATCGGCTCCCCTTTTTCATTAAGAAGCCTTGGAAAGGTGTATACAGTATAAAGACAAGCTTATCATCAGACAGCACACTGTATATCAATATATTGAAAATAACCATCCTTACAAAAGGACAATTTGACCGCAATATTTCCCCTACACTTTTTCAAACAAGCCTCATTTTCTTACACGACAACCGCAATACTCCTTGTAAATAGCGAACGGTAAATAACGAGCTACCTGACGAAGAAAAAACCAAATCCGGACAAAAACACATTCTCCTCCACACACCTCCGACCCATTTGAACAGCCTGACTCTTAGCATGCACTGCCTCCATACGGAAAAGAAAGGCAAAGGTTTAGAAAAACCATCTAAACAATTATTTATCAAACACATACAATATTTTCATAAATCTATTGCTTCCAAAAAGTGTAGGGGAAATATTGCGGTCAAATTGTCCTTTTCTATATTTGGGAGCCTAAAAAACGTTCCAAGTCCTCCAAAAAGCTATAGGTTTTCCGTTTACAAGCCATAGCTTTCCAAGAAAAAAGCTATAACCTTTTTGGAAACAGGCTATAGCTTTTTTATCATGAGACATCTCCCCCAAAAACAGACTGGAAGATTACTTTGCCAGTATATTCAGGACAGCTTCCCGCCAATCCTCTCCGTTTTCCGGCTGATAGGTGTGGAAACCGAGCCCTTGTCCAACCTCTATATTCGATTTGGCATCGTCGACAAACAGCGTTTCAGCGGGAATAAGCGGGGCATTTTCTATCATCCGGTCGAAGATGGCGGCATCCGGCTTCGTCACCCCAACTTCATAGGAAGTATACATTTTGTCGAAATAAGCGGATATAGGACGACCGGCGGGGGTGAACGCCTCGCTCCTCGCCCACGACTGGACAATCGGATTCGTATTGCTCAACAAATAAACCTTATATTTCTTTCGCAGCTCTAACAGGAAATCCAACTTGTATTGCGGGACATCGGCAATAAAACCCATCCAGGCATATTTGATTTCATCATAAGAAAGTTGCTTGCCGGTATGCTCGCATAACTTGCGACAGAAAGTATCGACATCGATCTTTCCATTCTCCAGTTCAAGGAAAAAGCCTTTCTGCTCATAAGGATCGAGCAACTGTTTTGCATCCTTCACTCCTATTTCCTCAAAGCGGCTTACAGCCTGGTGATGGTCCAGGTCGATCAAGACGCCTCCCAGATCAAATACTATGTTTCTGATTCTTTTCATATTCTTTGTGTAATACTCACAAACTTACATAAAAGTGTCCGAACAACCAAATAAAAAAGTGAAGGCCGTATGCAGGCGGGATCACCCTCCGCATACTCAGCCTTCACTGTAAATCGGCATCACACAAGCATCAAGCAGGCTTGTGAATGTGAAATCATTTTATTCGAGTTTATGGATAACCAGGCCGGAACGCAGTTTCGGTTCGAACCAGGTTGTCTTGGGAGGCATGATATTACCGGTATCGGCAATATCCATCAATTGCTTCATGGTGACAGGATAAAGCGCCAACGCGACCTTCATCTCGCCACTGTCCACACGACGCTGCAATTCACCCAGCCCACGGATACCGCCTACGAAATCGATGCGTTTATCCGAACGAAGATCTTTTATGCCCAAAATCTCATCTAAAATCAGGTTGGAAGAGATCGTCACATCCAGGACACCGATCGGATCGTTATCGTTGTATGTACCTTGCTTGGCTGTCAACGAATACCATTTTCCTGCCAAATAGAGGGAGAAATTATGCAAAGCTACCGGTTTATAAATATCCGCGCCCTTTTCTTCCACGACGAAGTTCTTTTCCAGTTTAGCCAGAAATTCCTCTTCCGACAAGCCGTTCAAGTCTTTCACCACACGGTTATAGTCGATAATCGTCAACTGGTTTGCCGGGAAACAGACAGCCATAAAGTAGTTATACTCCTCGTCCCCTTTATGAGCCGCGTTCTGTCTGGCTTTCTCCGCACCGACCAGGGCGGCGGCGGCGGAACGGTGATGGCCGTCGGCAATATACAGGGAAGGCATTTCGCCGAACAGTTCCGTGATGCGGGCAATATCAGCCGGCTCGTCAATGATCCAGAACGTATGGCCGAAACCGTCGTCTTTCGCGACGAAGTCATATTCCGGATTGCGGGATGTATATTTGGCGACAATCTGGTCCAGTTCGGCATTGTCGGGATAAGCAAAGAACACCGGTTCGATATTGGCATTATTCACCCGGACATGCTTCATGCGGTCCTCCTCCTTGTCACGCCGTGTCAGCTCATGCTTCTTGATAACGCCATTCATATAATCGGGCACATACGCACCGACAACCAAGCCGTATTGTGTCTTGCCGTTCATGGTCTGGGCATACACATAGTAACATTCCTCCTTATCCTGCACCAACCAGCCCTTTTCCTGGAACATCCGGAAATTGGCGGCAGCTTTCAGATAAACGGCAGGATCGTGTTCATCCGTCCCGACCGGAAAGTCGATCTCTGGTTTGATGATATGATATAATGATTTTTCATTTCCCTTCGCTTCTTCGCGTGCCTCTTCCGAGTTCAACACATCGTAAGGACGGGAAGCCACTTGTTCGATCAAATCTTTAGGAGGACGGATTCCTTTGAAAGGTTTAATTCGTGCCATGATAATTTAGATAAATCTATTTATTTACTCTGAACTTTTCACATCCTTCTTTCAGGAAGCCTTCGATCTGCTTGGCAGCGGCAATACCGGCATTGATATTGGCTTCGGCAGTCTGTGCACCCATCTTTTTAGGAGTGGAGAAATAGCGGCCGGCAAACTTGGCGGCAAACTCTTCGTTGGCTACGGGCATGATGTCGGTTACATATTTCAAGTCTGCGCGTTCTTCCATCAACTTGATCAGTTCGGCTTCGTTGATCACTTCCTTACGGGCTGTATTGACCAACAGGCCCCCTTTCGGCATCTTGCCGACCAGAGCGTAATTGATGGAGTTCTTTGTTTCGGCAGTTGCGGGAATATGCAAAGAAACGATATCGCAGGTAGCATAGAGTTCTTCCGGTGAAGCGACCGGTTTCACACCATCCGCTTCAATGGCCGAAGCCGGACAGAAAGCATCGAATGCATAGATTTCCATTCCGAAACCTTTTGCGATACGGGCCACATTGCGACCTACGTTGCCGTATGCGTGGATTCCCAGTTTCTTTCCTTTCAATTCTGTTCCCGATGTTCCGTTATAGAAGTTGCGGACAGCCATTACCATCATTCCGAAAGCCAATTCGGCAACGGCATTGGAGTTCTGCCCCGGTGTATTCATCACACAAACATTATGAGCTGTCGCAGCAGCCAGGTCGACGTTATCGTAACCGGCTCCGGCACGAACCACTATCTTCAACTGCTTGGCGGCATCCAGCACTTCGGCATCGATCACGTCACTGCGGATAATGATTGCATCCACATCCTTGACTGCCTCCAGCAGTTTGGCCTTTTCACCGTATTTTTCCAACAGGATCAGTTCATCGCCTGCCCCTTCCACTACTTCGCGGATACCTTTCACAGCTATCGCTGCGAAAGGTTTATCTGTTGCTACTAATATCTTTGCCATAATCAATGCTGTTTTTCAAAATCCTTCATACATGCAACCAAAGCTTCAACGCTGCTCTTAGGCATTGCGTTGTACAGTGAGGCACGGAAACCACCGACAGAGCGGTGTCCCTTGATACCGACCATACCGGCAGCCGCAGCAAATTTGCTGAATTCGTCTTCCAGTTCCTTATATTCGTCATTCATCACGAAACATACATTCATGATAGAACGGTCTTCGGCTGCAACAGTCCCTCTGAACAACTTGTTACGATCGATTTCATCATACAGGATAGCGGCATTTTCCATGTCCTTCTTTTCCATAGCGGCAACACCGCCTTGTTCCTTATACCATTTCAATGTCTGCAACGCAGCATAGATCGGCAGCACGGGAGGAGTGTTAAACATGGAATCCTTGTCCACATGAGTCTTATAGTTCAACATTGTCGGGATCGGGCGTTCCACATGCCCCAAAGCATCCACACGAACAATAGCCAACGTCACACCGGCAGGAGCCAGATTCTTCTGTGCCCCGGCATAGATAATGTCATATTTGGATACATCGATCGGACGGGAGAAAATATCGGACGACATATCGGCGACCAAACGTTGTTTCACATCCGGATCTTTGCGAGTTTCCGTTCCGTAAATCGTATTATTGGTCGTAATATGGAAATAATCCGCATCGTCGGCAATCGTATAATCTTTCGGAATATATGTATAGTTTTTATCTTTAGAAGATGCCACAACCTCGACTTCCCCGAAGAGCTTAGCTTCCTTGATGGCTTTGGACGACCATGTACCGGTATCTAAATAAGAAGCTTTCTTATTCAACAGGTTGTAAGGAACCATACAGAACTGCATGCTTGCACCTCCACCCAGGAAAACAACCTCATAGCCAGCAGGAACATCCAGCAATTCTTTGATCAGCGCACGCGCCTCATCGTTCACGGCAACGAATTCTTTACTTCTGTGGGAGATTTCAAGAAGAGATAAACCCATACCCGCAAAATTCTCTACTGCAGCGGCCGTATTTTTAATTGTATACTCGCTCAAGATAGAGGGACCTGCATAAAAATTGTGCTTCTTCATACCAATGTTTTTTTTAATGTTAAATATAATTTAAGTAACTAATTTCCCAAAAACAGGCGGCTAATGTACAAAATAAATTGACAATTGACAATCGACGATTGATAATTATTAGCAAAACGACATGATAATTATCTTTATCAATTACACTTATTCCCCAATTGTCAATTGTCTATTATCAATTGTCAATTCTGATATCTATCTCCCCACAAACGCCTCATCTGTTCAATTAGTTTGTGTTCGGACGGATTTTCCTGTCCTTTCCACAGCCGTTCGTTTAAAATCTCCTTTGGAAGGAACTCTTGCTTGACAAAATGATTTTCATAATCGTGCGCATATTTGTAATCTTTTCCGTAATTCAGCTCCGCCATCAATTTTGTCGGTGCATTTCGCAAATGAAGGGGAACAGGCAAGTTTCCTGTACGGTTCACCAACTCTAACGCATCATTAATCGCCATATAAGCCGAATTGCTTTTAGGACTGCATGCCAGATAAACGGTCGTTTCCGCCAAAATGATCCGTCCTTCAGGCCAGCCGATTTTCTTCAAGGCATCAAAACAGGCATTTGCCAACAACAGAGCATTCGGATTCGCTAATCCGATATCTTCCGATGCTGAAATAACCAGACGGCGGGCTATAAATTCCGGATCTTCGCCACCGGCAACCATACGAGCCAGCCAATAGACAGCGGCATCCGGATCACTTCCGCGAATGGATTTGATAAAAGCGGATATGATGTCATAATGCATCTCTCCCCCTTTATCGTACGCTGCCGGATTTTCCTGCAAGCGCTCCACCACCTTTTCATCTGTTATTTCAATCTTTTCATTTCCTTCTTCCGCAGCAACGACAAGCTCCAGGATATTCAGCAGTTTCCGTGCATCGCCACCGGAATAACGCAACATGGCATCCGTCTCGGCCAGCACGATATTCATATCCTTCAATATGATATCTTCGGTAACCGCCTTATTCAACAAGGTCAACAGATCAGCTTTCTCCAATGATTTCAAAACATATACCTGGCAGCGGGAAAGCAACGGACGGATGACCTCGAACGAGGGATTCTCTGTCGTGGCTCCGATCAAGGTTACCACACCTGTCTCTACAGCATTAAGCAGGGAATCCTGCTGCGACTTGCTAAAGCGATGTATTTCGTCAATAAACAGGATCGGTGAAACGGTATTGAAAAAGCGATTGCCTTTTGCCTTTTCTATCACTTCCCGCACATCTTTCACTCCTGAACTGATTGCGCTCAACGTGTAGAACGGAGCTTCCAGCTTATTCGAAATAATCTGCGCCAGCGTAGTCTTTCCTACTCCCGGAGGTCCCCACAATATAAAAGAGGGGACACGACCCGCATCAATCATCTTTCTAAGGACAGCCCCCGGACCAACCAGGTGTTTCTGCCCGATATAATCGTCCAACGTTTTCGGACGTAATCTCTCTGCTAACGGTTGACTCATCATGCCAACAAAAGTCGCATATTTTATTTACTTTTCAAAGTATAAATACAGTAAAAATTCAAGGCTATTTTAATGTTTGACAACAGAAAATATGATAAAAAGTAAGCACACACGGCAGCACACACCTATAAAAACCATAATAAGATAACATTTTGTCATATTTACAACTCTTGGGCACTGAATAAAATCATGAAAGATCAGGGCAGTGTGTATCAGAGAATGCACTGCCCCCGTATCTATTACCTTATTTTATTTCAATGTGATATTTTCCAGATCACGTATAACAGTCATATCCATAATATCACTGTAGATTTCCGTTGTCCGTACACTTTTATGCCCCAGCAACTTCTGGACTGTCGTGATATTCGCTCCATTATATAATAATAAGGTAGCGTTGGTATGGCGTGCCATGTGGAAAGACAACCTTTTATCTATTTCCGCCAGCCGGCAAATCCTTTTCAACTGTTTATTCACATTCGAGTTTGCCGAAACAGAAACTCCAAACAACGTTCTTGAATAACGCTTGCAATAGCGTTCATAAACAGCAAGAGCTTTTCCGTCGAATAGCAGAAACAAAGGAAGCCGGACGTTCACATCCGTCTTGACCGATGAATAGACCAGCCATAACTTATCATCGATCAGATGAAAATTATCCGGTCGTATATTGACAATATCGGAAAAGCGCAGCCCGGTATAGCAGCTGAAAAGGAACATATCAAGCGTCCGTCTGAGCGTTCGTTGCAATTTAGGAGCGATATTCTCCAACCTTCCCAATTCCTCAGGTGTCAGATGACCACGCTTGCTCTCCATATATTTAATCTTATACTTACGAAAAGGATATTTCTGCAATTCAAACAAATCCTTATTAATCGCCAGGTTGACATATCTTTTCAGATGCTTCATATGCTTGGCAATCGTATTCCGGTGGTACTTTTGCTCAAGAAGAAAATGTTCAAAACCACAAAGGAAATTAAAGGTAAGATCATCAAAAGAGACTTGTGGCTGATACTGGCACAAAACCTGCAAAGTGGATAAATGGTTCTTCAATGTGGAAAGTCTTAAGTTACTATGATTGATCTCATTTTTCATAAAAGAGACAAAAGAGGAAGAGACGGATTCAAAATCTCCCCTTTCCCTCAAATACTTCAAAGAAAACGGACGTCCGCTTTGGACCATATCTAATTCGATCCGTTCCAAATAAGTAATATAATCCTCAATGTACTGATTGAGTTCATCCATATTGGGATGGTTCCTCACAGCTTTTCTCTTGCTATCCCATTGTGTGGGCTTAACATAGATTTTCGTTGAGAAATACTTCTTTTGCCTATTCAGGTAAGCCTCTACCTGAATCAAAGCCTTTCCTTCTGCATTCAATCGCTTTTTCCGATTGAACACCAGATTGTAAATAACTTTTTCCATGATATACATTATTTTCTGAATGAGAACACGAAGGAACAATAATAAGTTCTTTGTTTCGTATGAGACAAACTAAAAGTTTGTTATATTTCGTGTTTCAATAGAAGAACAACTATCAGCAAAGCTATCCTGCAAAAGCCCGGACAGAGACAAAAAAAGAGGCGTGTTTTTTGAACACGCCTCTTCATTCCTTTTCCGGATATAAACCTTATTTCTTTTATAAAGCAGGTTGTGGAGCCGCCGGATTATTATCTGCATCAGAAATACCTGTATTGGTCTCCATTTCACATTGCGGAATACGGTAGATCATTATCTGGGATTCCGGCTCCAAATTAAACTGTACGGAAGCATGATAATTCGTATTTTTACGTATAACCGGCTTCTTTAAGCGTAAAAGGTCGAACAACGAATGACCTTCGCCCCAAAGTTCCATACGACGCTGCAGCCAGACTTCATCTTGAAATTGCTGTGGCGAAGTAGCTTTACTAACAAAAGAAGGGTCGCGATAGGCTTGCACGAAGTTTTCCAATGTAGATTTACCTGCCGCCAGATTTCCACTCATTGCTTCAGCTTCCGCTTTAATCAAATACATTTCTTCCACACGCATCAACGGCCAATCCGAAGCATTAGTCGTGTTCCCAAACACACTCTGATAAGCACCGAACTTAGTATTTACATATGGTTCAAGACCGAAATACTCAACAATAGAAGATCCTTCTATCGTTTCGTTGTCTATCAACGAAGATGTGCTATCCGGAGACAAAAACCATTGTTTACGAATATCAGTATCCGGAATCTGGTCATATAAATCCGTATTCACTTTTCTGTATCCGTCAGGAACACCTGAAGTATACCCGTTCCCCGTAAAAGAACACAAATGAGAAGGCCAGTTTATGATACCGGTTTGTACAACATCATTATCCGGAGTGATCATGACACCCCATAACCAAGAATTTGCAGTAGCAGAATTAAATGTCGGAGTAGATACTTCTGCCAATGATTGCGGTGTTCCGCCGGCAATAGCTCTTTCTGCATCTTTTGCTGCATCAGCCCATTTCTGCATCAACAGATTGGCACGGGCACGCAAGCCATATACGACCGCTTCATCCAATTGGTCTTTATTCGCTCCATTATCAAAACCGGCCAACAATTCTGCTGCCTGATTCAAATCGCTCATAATCTGATCATATACCTGCTGGACAGTAGCACGCGGATTGTTCTGCATTTCTTCGTCAGACATCTTTTCCGTTACAATGGGAACAGCCAAAGCATTTTCATGACCTGCATAAGTAAACTGATAAATCTGAACCAGATTCAAATAGTCGTATGCACGAGCTGCCAAAGCCTGACCACGATAGATTTTCAAAGAAGCATCTTCTGTAGCAGGATCAATCAAGCTCAATACACTATTTGCGGCCTTCAGATGATTATAAAAAGTTTTCCAAATCAGTTCATCTGTAGAACTGTCATAAACACGGTCTGAATAATTCTGAGAAGTATTGAACCAGTTATATCCTGTAACCAGTGCTACAAGATCCTGTCCTCCAGACTCCAACGCCATAGAGACAGCCGGGACTCCATAATCATTATGATAGGTTGTCGCATCATCGGAAATCGTTCCGTAAGCATTCAATTTAGCAGCCATGGCATTTACTTCGGCCGTGACCAAATTAGGTCTGTCCTTGATCGTTTCTTCTTTCTGATTGTCAGAAACATATTGACCTTCAGGATATTTATCCAAATCGCAAGATGCCAGCAGCAGGGCGGCTGTTGCGAACATCATATATTTGTTTGTTAATTTCATATTCAAAAACAATTTAACGGATTAGAAATTCAATGATATACCACCCGAAATTGTACGGATCGGCGAATAAACATTATCAGAAGCGACATAACCTTGACGCGGATCCAGCCCTTTGCGGGCAGTCAACAATGCGACGTTATCTGCAACAAAGTACAAACGCACGCCTTCAATCTGTAATTTACGAGTCAGGTTTTTCGGCAGAGTATAGCCGAATGTTATATTTTGAAGGCTCAGATAATCAGAGCTTGTCAAAAAGCGATCGGACAACCGGTTTGTATATTTATCATTTACATTCATACGGGGAACATCCGTATTCTTGTTCTCGGAAGTCCATACATTCAGCATGTCTTTATGCAAAGCACTACCCGTAGCAGCCGGGCTCATCATTTCCTGATATGTGTAGTCTAAAATACGGCCACCTAGCTGATAGGCAAATGAGAGCGACAAGTCAAAACCGTATGCCGTAAAACTTGTACCGAATCCTCCATATACTTTAGGAAGGATATCTCCTGTCGCAAAACGGTTTTCTGTAGCAGTGGAATAAGAAGTCGTAACCGTGTTGCCCTCAGCATCCGGCTTCAACAAAGCCCACTGGCTTTCTCCCGTTTCAGGATTTACACCGGCATACTTCGGTAAATAAAGCTGATACATTGATTCATCTTCGCGATAGATACGACCTGCATCAATCATCTGGCCATTCAGCTCAGGCGCCAGCTCCAACACTTTGTTTTTGAAATGAGTCAAATTCAAATTTACGCTCCATGAGAAATCTTTTGTTTCGATAATATTCGAATTCAAATCGATTTCAACACCACGGTTCACCATAGAACCGACATTTTCCGGAAAACGGGAATATCCCATCGAAGCCGCAACTGGTTTGAAATAAAGCATATCCGTAGTCTTACGAGAGAAGTACTCTGCAGAACCACTCAGTTTGCCTCCCCAGAACGTAAAGTCAAAACCGGTATTAAAACTGTGAGAAGTTTCCCATGTGATATCTTTATTTCCTTTATAATATAGAGAAGTTGAGAAATCTCCATTACTGTTTGCCAAAGTAAACTGATCCTGATACGGATAGTAGTTGCGATACAAACCACCTTGATACATCAAATTGTCATTTCCCTGCAAACCGTAACTGATTTTAAACTTCAACATATTAATCCAACTTTGATTTTCCAGGAAAGCTTCTTTATTCAATAACCAACCTGCACCGACAGACCAAAAGTTACCCCAACGATTATCCGGATGGAAGCAAGAAGAAGCATCACGACGATAAGAAGCCGAACCGAAATATTTCCCATCATAATCATACTGAACGCGGAACAACCAACCTTCAGTCGCATAATCTTTTGAATAAGATGAGTTATACTGATTTGAAATACCATTATCCAATTCCGGGACATTCGGGTTATACAGTTTTTCACGCTGGCCATACAAATATTGGTATTTATAGTTATAATTTTCATGACCGGCTAAAACATCCAGATTGTGTACATCATCAAACGTTTTATTGTATGTCAATAAATACTGCTGATTAACACTGAATGTACGTTGGGTTGAAACAGAAATCAAACCACCGACACCTGTCGTTTCCGAATATTGTCCATAGAACGGATTCACCATATCGGTATTCCGAACGTTATTGGCATCCACTCCAATATTCACCTTGGCCTTGATGCCACCCCAGATATCAACATCTGCAAACCATTTGCCGCTAACTACGTCTCCGGAATATTTCATCTTGTCCAACATATAGCTGGCCAACGGGTTAGCATTAGGGATAGTATTACGAGATCCATTCGTATCTTGTCCTTTCTTTCCATAATCATAACGTTGGAAGCCACGGTTATCAGTCATTATATTTCCCTGTGCATCACGGATATACATCGGATATATCGCCCCCATAATATTAGAGGCATAAAATATGTTCGCATTTGAAGTTCCGCCTTCTGTATCCTGCTCACGGCTATCATAGTGAGTAAATGAAACATTAGCACCCAACTTCAACCACGGTTTCACTTGATAATCCGCCTTCAAACGAGCTGAATAACGTTGAAAACCTGAATTAGGAACGATACCCTGATCATCCAGATAGCCAGCAGACATATAATAGTTCATTTTGTCAGAAGCACCGCTAACGCTTAAATTATATTCCTGGCGAACATTATTTTCGAAAATTTCATCCGACCAATTATCCGGAATATAATAATAGGTTCCATCGGAATAACCAAGCGTAGCTTTAGGATTCAATTTTCCATCCATACCGATCAACAGTTCTCCTGTCGGAACAGAATAGACTTGATATCCTAAATAAGTTCCGGAAAGCAAAGCTTGATTAGCATATGCATTGGCACCGGCCAGATCACCAGCTGCGGCATAACCTTTCAAGTCTGCATTATAAATAGAAGAATAATTCAATTCATAAAATTTAGCAGGGTCATTAATTGTTTCATAATTAGGTACTCCTCGTTTATTCACACCCCATTTTGCATCAAGACTGACACGAGCTTCGCCACTTTTACCTTTTTTAGTCGTAATCAAAATTACACCATTAGCACCACGGGCACCATACAATGCATTAGAAGCAGCATCTTTCAATACAGTCATAGATTCGATATCAGAAGTGCTGATCGCCGAAATCTCACCGTCATAGGGGACACCGTCAACTACATATAAAGGTTTATTGCTGGCAGAAATAGATCCGATACCACGAATCCGGACCTCTGCATCTTTACCCGGCTGTCCACTATTGCTCGTTGTCTGTACACCAGCAACCTGCCCACTCAAGGCATTCGTAACGTTCGAAGTTTGACGAGAGGTGATTTTCTCGCTTTTAATTGTTGCAGCAGATCCTGTAAAAGCACTTTTCTTGGCAGTACCATAAGCGACAATCATCACTTCATCAAGCATTTGATTATCCCCCTCCAACACCACATTTACTTTCGGCTTAACCCCAATTTCCTGGGCTTTCATACCCACAAAAGAAACTACCAGAGTCTTTGCAGAACTTGATAATCCATCAATTAAATGATTATCAATATGTTATTTATTGTCTTTTAAAGACTGGTTGTGGAAGGACTATCAAATTGTTATCTTGTTAATGTCTTATATATTAGCCACATATTGTTTTTTTAGACATTAGCGAGAATTCTTTTACAAAATAGAGTATGACTTATTTTCTACTTGTTTCGTGGAATAAATAGCCATTTATTCATGTATATAAGAAAATGTAAACTACCTGTAAATCATCATTTACGGTTCAAGCTTTGTGGAATATGAATTTTATATAGAACAATGCAAAAGATACCGACACTATCTGAAATCGCTCCTTTGACAACTGGTAAACTAAGTCGTTTCATGCCATCAACTAAGTCAAAACACCCCAAGAACTAAATGATAACATATAACAAAGTATCTGTTAGTAGTTACTACTTATTACCTATACGTAGTACTACCTATGGGCGTTATGTAGTACTATGTATTTGCGATAGGTAGTACTACATACGAATAATATGATGTATGTCTTGAATTAGTTTACTATGACTTTCGGAATAGTTTATGCTATGTTACGGATCAGTTATCCTAAGAGAGCAGGCTGATTCCGGGTAATGTGTCTACAGTCTTTAATTATTTTCTACCCTTGTAGACCCGAGGCGTTTTTTCACCCTTCAGAATTGTCCAAAAACGGTACTTAGGCGAGAGGTTAAAAATAGATAATTTTAAAGGAGGCGAAATCAAGGAGATTTCATGAGAGATCAATCTAAAATATCGATTTTACATGATCTTTTGTTAATTATCATCCCCATTTTTGTAAAATCCTATTAGTTTTTTAGTTGTTATAATAAATTTATTATTACATTTGCCATCTCTTAGGAATATTTATACATTGCTTATATGTATAAAAACAGATAGTGCAAATTAGTTATTTATAAGTTAAACAAAAAAAGTGTGTCTATGAAAAGGTTAACTTTCCTTTTATTCTGCCTATTATTAGGTATTGGGATGGCCAACGCTCAGACGACGAAAGTAACAGGTACTGTTATTTCAGCGGAAGACAACGAGCCCATCATTGGTGCATCTATAGTTGTTAAAGGTACGACTATAGGTACAGTAACAGATTTTAACGGTGCATTTTCTCTGGATGTACCAAGTTCTGCAAAGACTCTGGTAGTTTCTTTTGTGGGTATGAAATCTCAGGAAATCGGCATCAAACCGACATTACATGTTGTGTTGGCAGCAGATAACCAAATGCTTGACGAAGTGATGGTTGTTGCGTATGGTACTGCTAAGAAATCATCTTTTACCGGAGCCGCTTCATCAGTAAATGCGGAAAAAGTATTAAAAGATGTACCTGTTACATCTTTTGAACAAGCCTTGCAAGGCGCAACAACTGGTCTGACCGTAAATTCGAGCAGTGGACAGCCTGGTGCAGGTTTAAGCATTCGTATTCGTGGAACAGGTTCTATGAACGCCACAAATGAACCTCTTTATGTAATCGATGGTGTACCGGTTATTTCCGGAGATATTGCCGTATCTGGAGTAAGCAATGACTCAAAAGCTTTCAATATCATGTCTTCAATCAATCCGAGCGACATTGAAAATATCACGGTTTTGAAAGATGCTGCGGCTGCTTCTTTGTATGGTTCACGTGCTGCAAATGGTGTAATTCTTATTACAACGAAAAGAGGTAAGGAAGGCAAAACTCAGATCAATTTTAAAGCGAACTGGGGTTTTTCCGACTGGGCTGTTAAAAACAGGGAAACTGTTTCAGGAGAACAGCAGCACGAACTTACCTATGAAGCATATTACAATGAAGGTATTTTATACAAAGATATGTCAGAAGAAGAAGCAAGAGCTTACGCACAAGAAGGTGCAGATACTTTCGCTCCTTTAAGAGATCACTATTCAAACTGGGAAGATGCATTATTCAAGAAAAGTGCATTCAACCAGAATTATGAGTTTTCAGCACAGGGAGGTAGTGAACTGACAAATTTCTTCGCTTCATTGAACTACAAAACGGAAGACGGTATGATTAATACCACCGGTATGGAAGGATTTACCGGTAGAGTAAACGTAACCCATAAATCAAAAGATGGGAAAATGCAGATGGGAGCTAATATCTCATTCTCAAAACAAAAATCAGAAATGGCTTCGGAAGGAACGGCTTATGCCAATGCCTATTTCGTTAAAAACTGGTATGCAATCCCTAACCTTCCTATTTATAATGAGGACGGTTCATTTTATGAAGGTTTTCCCTTGGATCAATTAAATGTGCCTAACCCATTAAGGGATCAAGGATTAGATAAAAATACATCCGAAGTGCTTAGAAGTACCAACTCCTTATGGGCTTCTTATAAAATAATCGAAGGGCTGACAATCAAGGAAACAATAAGCTATGACTTTATCGACAACCAGTCAACAACTTACTGGCCGATGAATTCGAATAACGGTGAGGCTTACAATGGTTTGATGATCAAATATCCATATCAGCACCACAACATCTATTCATCAACGGTATTGAATTATACCAACACATTTGCCGACAAGCACAATCTAGATGTTTTGCTCGGATGGGATGTTGACGACAGAAAAGAACAATTTGTCCAAGCAGTCGGCGCCAACTATCCGCACGATAAATTACCAGAACTTGGTAATACGTCGGAACCGATGACAGCCTCATCCGGATATAGCGAAGATCATCTGTTATCTTTGCTTTCTCGTATAAATTACGATTATGACGACAAATATTACATTTCTGCAAATTACCGCCGTGATGGTAGCTCAAGATTAGGAGCAAACACACGTTGGGGTAACTTCTGGTCTGTTTCTGCTGCTTGGAGATTGAGCCAGGAAGCTTTCATGAAAAATTTGACTTATGTTGATGACTTGAAGCTAAGAGTTTCTTATGGTATAAATGGTACTTTACCCTCTAAGTTCTATTCACATTTGAGTTTGTTCGGTTATGGCTTTAACTATCAGGATCAACCGGGATCTGCTCCTACGACTATTCCTAATCCGGATCTGGGATGGGAAAAGAATGAGAACTTCAATATCGGTTTCGATGCCAGACTGTTCGGCCGTTTAAGTGTAGCATTCGATTTCTATAATCGTGAAACAAAAGACTTGTTGCAAGATGTTCCGGTCTCAATGACTACTGGTTTCAATAATACATTGAAAAACGTAGGAGCCATGAATAACCGTGGTATTGAATTGGATATGAACTATGACGTATTCAATGAAACAGCAGTAAAATGGTCTACAGGTATAGTTCTATCTCATAACAAAAACAAGATCAGCAAACTGTATGGAGGAAAAGACATCATTAGCGGAACTTCCATCTTGAGAGAAGGTGAATCTTATTATTCTTGGTGGAGCCGTGAATGGGCTGGCGTTGATCCTCAAACGGGTGAAGAACAGTGGGTATTGAACACTGAAAACGAAGATGGAACCATCAATCGTGGATTGACTAAAGATCCGTCACAGGCTCAACGTGTTATTATCGGAAAACCGGATCCTAAAGTAACCGGAGGATGGAGAAATAACCTTTCTTGGAAGGGCTTGGATTTAAGCGCCTTATTTTCATTCTCTTTAGGTGGACATATCATGGATGATCCTGCGCTGCTGTACACAGATACAGATGGTGAAACTGCATATCAATCCATTGGTATCCAGCAGTTGGACAGATGGCAAAAACCGGGTGACATTACAGATGTTCCGAGACGTATCAATAGCTATCAATATGCTCGTTACGGAAGTTCCCGTCATATGAAGAGTTCAAACCATCTCCGCCTGAAGACTGTAACATTATCTTATAATTTGCCGTCAAAATGGATGCAGGCTGCTGGAATGAGAAATGTCAGAATCTTCGCTTCCGGTAACAACCTGCTGACATGGGCTGCCTATAAGAATATTGATCCGGAACAGCCGGTCAATGGTGTGGCCACTTGGGCATTACCGAACTTGAAATCAGTAACATTTGGTATTGAAATCGGATTGTAATCCGGAATTCGTTTTACTATAAATAATAACAATGATGAATAGACTAAATATAAAATCTATATTTGCTGCTGTAGCAATAGCTTCAGTGACATTTACATCTTGTGATGGATATCTGGAAACTTTCCCTTCAGATTCATTGGTCAGCACAGATGCTATCACGACTTTACAAGATGTGGAAACAGCACTTAACGGAACATACTACAGTTTAAAGAGTGCCAACTATTATGGTTGTGATTTTGTATCACGCGCCGAAGTGGGGGGTGAAGACGTACAGACAATCTCTTCCGGGGGGTTAAGAACCGACACTTATTATCGTTTCATACACCGTCAGAATAACTCGCCGGAAAATTTATGGAGCTATCCGTATGCTGTTATCAACCGTGCGAATGTATTGCTGAATGCAATTGAAACAGGAGACCTTCCTGCAGGCGATGAACTTAATAATGCAAAAGGAGAAGCCTTAGCTCTTCGTGCTTTATGTCACTTCAACCTTCTGATTACATACGGAAAGCCTTATTTTGTAGAAAATGGAGCTACTCCGGGTGTAGTATTGGTAAAAAATGTTTTGAGCGCAGATGATCTTCCCAGTCGCTCAACTGTTGCAGAAGGGTATGATATGGTCATCAACGACTTGGAGGAAGCGTTGAAATGTATCGGGACGGAAGTAAAAGACGGACGTTTCAACAGTTGGGCCGTAAAAGGTTTACTGGCACGTGTCAATCTATATAAAAGAGATTGGGATAAAGCTTTTTCTTATGCAGAAGATGTAATCAAGAATTCTCCGTATTCTTTGCTGAAAACAGAAGACTATGTTGCAGCATGGTCTGGAAGATACTCTTCGGAATCCGTATTCGATCTGGAAATTTCGGATTTGGATGCCGGTGATCGTGAAATGTTTGGATATGTAGTCGATCCTAAAGGATATGCTGCTGTTTCCAACACGAAAGAATTTGAAGATCTTATCAACGAGAACCCGGATGACATCCGTCGTAATTTGCTAACTGCAGCATCAGTCGAAGGACGTACTTACATGAACAAATATCCGGGGATCAATGGTAAAACGGCCGTAAACAATATTCGTGTAATCCGTCTGTCAGATATTTATTTGATTGCTGCTGAAGCTGCATTGAAAAAATCTTCTGCTGATCAGGCTAGTGCAAATAAATACTTGAATGCGATCATCAAACGTGCTATTCCTTCCGCTTCAGATGTGACTGCTACCGAAGCATTGGTCTTGAAAGAAAGACGCAAAGAATTGGTGATGGAAGGTCATCGTTTTTATGACATCATGCGTTTAGGGATTACGGTAACTCGTAAGGGTGGATATCATTTCTTGAACAACACCGATCTTATATCTCCGAGTTATCAGGATTATCGCACGATTTTGGCAATACCACAGTCTGAAATAGATGTAAATCCCAATATCAAACAAAATGAAGGATACTTCTAACAGGATAATATTCAAATGAGAAATAGGCTGTTATTCTTATATAACAGCCTATTTTCTTTTGTGACTATTATATATAAGATCTCCATATCCTACATTATTATTAGTCAATGTGCGTGAAACTGGTTAATTTGAAATCAATCGATTTCAAATTAACCAGTTTCATATTTGCACCTTCCAACTATTGTTGCTACATTTGTTTAGATATAAAAAATTGTACTATGGAGGCTCCATTTGTTTACGGACGTATTGCCGATGACTTGAATTTTACTGACAGGAAAAATGAGGTTGCTTTGTTGACACAAAACTTCAAGAATCTCATTAATACCGTTATTATATCTCCACGTCGCTGGGGTAAAACATCTTTGGTAAATAAATGTGCCAAACTTTTGTCAGAAGAGAACAAGAATACACTGGTCTGTCAAGTCGATATTTTTAATTGTAGAACGGAAGAACAATTTTATACGGCCTATGCTAATGCTTTAATGCGGGTATCTACCTCTGCTTGGGAGGAATTTGTAGCAGGAGTAAAAAAATATTTGAGCCGAATGGCACCTACTGTTTCTCTTTCCGAAGGCAGTCAGAGCTATGAATTATCTTTTGGTATCGGTTTTAAAGATAACCGGTTGTCTTATGATGAGATATTAGATTTGCCACAACAGATCGCTAAAGATAAAGGTAAAAAGATCATTGTCTGCATTGATGAATTCCAAAATATCAACGAATATGAAGATTCGCTTGCTTTTCAACGTAAACTTCGTGCTCATTGGCAGACACATACATCTGTTTGCTATTGCCTGTATGGGAGTAAACGTCATATGTTACTGAGTATTTTCAATGACTACAGTATGCCTTTTTACAAATTTGGCGATATCTTATTCTTACAAAAAATAGAACGAAAAGACTGGGTTGCATTTATTTCCCAACGATTTGCTGATACCGGAAAGCAAATATCGGATGAATTATCTGGTATGATTGCCGATAAAATGAAAAACCATCCGTATTATACTCAGCAATTAAGTCAGCAAACTTGGTTGCGTACATCAAAAGAGTGTTCGGAAGCTATTGTCAATGAGGCGTTCAACAGTTTGATCGGTCAATTGAGCCTGTTGTTTACCAATATAATAGATTCTTTGACTTCCCGTCAAATTAGCTTTTTGATAGCTGTCGCCGATGGAGTGGTTAATTTCTCATCTAAAGACATTTTGAAGCACTATCAATTGGGAACTTCAGCAAATATCAAAAACTTGAAAAAAGCGACACTTGAAAAAGATTTGATCGATATATTGCCTGGCAATACGATAGAAATCCAAGATCCGGCTTTTGAATATTGGCTTAAAAATGTGTATCAGAATCCTGCAAGATAGTTTAATCTACATCAAGAAATCAGGAGGAAACAGGTAGAACTACAGCACAGTTTAGAACTGTTAAGGATGTGGTTGCTACTTTCACTAAACATTTTAACACATTGTTAATCAAATAAATCAGTTTGCTATATATTTAGAATGTTATCTTTTATAGGAGAATGATGATTTAAAAAGATAAATCAAATAATACTTTGATAATCAATAATATAACCATCAACTGAGTTCTGCAAAGACTCTGGTAGTTTCCTTCGTGGGGATGAAGTCTCAGGAAGTTGGAATCAAGCCAAAAGTAAATGTAGTATTGGAGGGGGACAATCAGATGCTTGACGAAGTAATGGTTGTCGCTTACGGTACCGCTAAAAAAAGTTCTTTTACGGGATCGGCCTCTACGATCAGTAATGAAAAATTAGAACTCCGTCCTATTACAAACTTAACAAAAGGGTTAGAAGGACAGGCAACAGGATTGTTGACAACTTCAGGATCCGGACAGCCTGGCGAAGATGCTTCCATTGTAATCCGTGGTTATGGTTCAATTAATGCATCACAAGATCCTTTGTATGTTGTCGATGGTATTCCTTTCGATGGTTCTTTAAGTTCCATCAATCCGTCTGATATCGAGTCTATGACTGTATTGAAGGACGCTTCTGCTGGTGCTTTGTATGGTGCGCGTGGTGCGAACGGTGTCGTTATGATCACAACTAAACAGGGTAAAGAAGGAAAAGCTCAAGTAACATGGCGTTCAACTGTAGGATGGGCATCACGTGCTATCCAACCGTATGATATGGTCGATCAGAAAGAATTTGTGCAATTAACTTATGAAGCTCTTCGTAATGGTTACGTATTCAACTCTGGTTATTCATGGGAACAAGCACAACAGATGGCAAGAGCCGGTTTAAGTGCCAATTTAGGTGGTGAACTATACAACCCGTTTAAGAATTACACATGGGACAATTTGATCAATCCTGAAACAGGAATGGTACAAGCTGATGCTGTTTCAGCCTGGAATGAACGATGGATGGATGCAGTTCAACGAGATAATGCATTCAGGCAAGAACACCAATTATCTGTAAACGGCGGTTCTGAAAAAACAAAATATATGTTTTCTCTCGGTTATCTGAATGAAGATGGCATTCTTATCAATACAGGCTTTCAGCGTTATAATGCTCGTGTAAACGTTAATTCTAATATTACAGATTGGTTTAAGGCCAACATGAATGCCTCCTTGTCTAATTCAGTGCAGGATTACAGTGACTATGACGGATCTTCCACATCAAATGTATGGTATTCAGCACAGTTCGTTTCACCGTTATTTCCCGTCTATGTGAAGGGATTGGATGGAAAGAATGTATTGGGTGAAGATGGAAAACCTCAATTGGATTATGGAGAAAACGGACGTCCGGGAAGCTATACGGATTACAATCCAGTCGGCGGTTTGACTGACGACAAATCAAATAAAAAGAATGATGTGGCAAGCCTTCGCACTGGAGTGACTTTTGGTTCAGATAAAGATAATTTCGGTGTTTTCAAGGGAATTAAACTGAATGTGAATTTCGGTCTTGATTACCGCAACCAATCACGAATGAGCTATATGAATATGTATCATGGAAACCAGGCTACAGCAGGTGGTTTATTGACCAAATATAACACACGCATGCAAAGTTATACTTTCAACCAACTGTTGTCATGGAACCGTTCTTTCGGATTACATTCTTTTGATGTTTTGGCTGGACATGAATTTTATGCTTACAGCTACGAATATTTGAAGGCTGGAAAAACAAACCTGGTAGACGGTATCCTTGAACTGCGTCCGGGAACGACTTTGTATGCAGCCGATTCTTATACGGACAAATATCGTATCGAATCGTGGTTAGGACGTTTCAACTATAATTATGATGAAAAGTATTATTTCTCTGCATCTTTGCGTACCGATGGATCTTCTCGTTTTCATAAAGATCATCGTTGGGGAACATTCTGGTCTATCGGTGGTAACTGGCGCATTTCCAAAGAAGCGTTCATGGAAGATGTTAAATGGATTGATAATCTGTCTTTGAAATTAAGCTATGGACAACAAGGTAATGATAATATCCTGAATTCAGATAAGACAAGCAATTATTACTTATGGCAAAGCTTGTATGATTTAGATTGGCCGAATTCGAACCAGATCGGAGGTATGGTTTCTTCATTGGAAAATCAGGTAGTGTCTTGGGAAAAGAATGGAAACTTGAATGTCGGTGTCGAAGCGACCTTCCTTGGAAGCCGTCTATCCGTCAATGCCGAATATTACAATCGTAAGACTGTCGATATGTTGTTAAGTTACCCGATGGCAACTTCTACCGGATTCAATGGCTACAATGCCAATGTCGGAGACATGAGAAACTCGGGTTTCGAATTTGAAATAAGAGGTACTGCTATCAGAACGGATGATTTCGTCTGGAATATAAGTTGGATGGGATCAACTGTAAAAAATAAAGTCTTGAAGCTGACTAATACAGCACCCGAAATCATCAAGGGAGTTTACAGTATCAAAGAGGGCATGCCTATCAATACGTTCTATATGGCTAAATCAGCAGGAGTAGATCCAGCTACAGGCGCTCAACTCTATTGGGTATACGACAAGGATGAAAATGGAAACATCATCAACGAACGTATCAGCGATGACTATTCAAAAGCATCAACCAGTAAATATTATCAAGGCAACCGTATTCCGGATCTTTACGGAAGTATTGGAACAGACTTTTCTTACAAAGGCTTCGATTTGTCAGTCCTAACCTCCTATTCGATTGGCGGTAAAATATATGACAGTCTGTATACAGGTTCCATGAACGCCCAATATGCGACGAACACCTGGAATAAACATCAGCTACGCCGTTGGCAGAAACCAGGCGATATTACAGATGTGCCTCGTGTGGAAATCAACGGTGCTTATACAACGACAGATCGTTTCTTAATCAATGCATCTTATTTTGCAATCAAAAATATCACATTAGGCTATTCCTTGCCTAAAGACTGGATGAGAAAAGCAAAACTGGGAAATGTCCGTGTATTCGGTTCCATTGATAACCTGGCGTTATTTTCTCATTTGAAAGGTATGGACCCTCAATACAATTTTAAGGGTGAAACCGATTATTCGTATACACCAAACAAAACATACTCTTTTGGTGTAGAAATTAACTTCTAATGTTAAATCATTATTTTATAAGATACAAGATGAAAAAGATATTCAAATATATGATTGTCGGTCTGGTGGCTTGTACGACTCTATCGTCATGCTTGGAAAGTTCTCTTGATACCAATCCGACTGATTCAATGTCCGGAAGCGGACTATTAGCAAATGCCAATGCGGCTTTAGTTCCACTGAACGGTCTTTACCGTTCCATGTATTCAGCATGGTCTCCAACAGATAATACACACCAATGCTTCGGTATCAGTGCTTACAATCTGATGGCCGATGTGATGGGAGAAGATATGATCATGGCTGCAATGGGCAGCGGCTGGTTCTGGTATGATTGCTTATATAACGTAAAAAGCAGATATACTGCTACTACTTGGCGCTCATATGATTTATGGAATTGCTATTATACTTGGATTTCCAATGCTAATTATATACTTGATGCAGAGGAAACTATGGCAGGGACAGAAACGGAAGTCAACTATATCATGGGGCAGGCCTATGCAATACGGGCTTACTCCTATTTCATGTTAGCGCAAAGTTTTGCCCGGACCTATAAAGGACATGAGGGTGAACCTTGTTGCCCTATATATGTCGAGCCGACAGTCGCCGGTACAGAAGGAAAACCACGTTCTACAGTGCAAGAGACATATGCTCAGATTATGAATGACATCAATAAAGCTGTCGAACGGTTAAACGGTACAACCCGCAAACACATTTCACATATCGACTATGCCACAGCATTAGGCTTGCAGGCTCGTATCGCATTAGTGATGGAAGACTGGGCTACCGCTAAAAAATCATCGGAAGAAGCTATTGCTGTAAGCAAATGCACGATTGCAAAAGTTTCAGAATTTAAAGGTTTGAACAGCGTAAGCGCACCAAATGTTATGTGGGGGGCAGAAATCATATCTGACCAAAGCGGTATGTATGCAGGTTTGTTCACACACATGGATGCAGATGCCGATAAATACGGAGCAAAAGCCCGCAAACAGATCAACAAAGATTTGTATGGAAAAATGGGAACGGAAGACGAACGGTTGGTCTGGTGGAACCCGAAAGATGCCAACAATAAAGATGGTGGTTATCAGCAGGAAAAATTTAAGTTTTCCGATATCCAAACTTGGATGGGAGATTATGTTTGGATGCGTATAGAAGAAATGTACCTGATTGCTGCTGAAGCAGAATGTCGTTTAGGAAATGATGCTGGTGCACGCGAATACTTAATGGATTTGATGAGTAAGCGTGACGCGTCTTACAGCTGTGCTCAAAAGTCCGGTACATCTATGGGAAAATTGACTTCTGATTATACAGGTTCATTATTGGAAGAAATCATTATACAGCGTCGTATCGAACTTTGGGGCGAATTTGGTCGTATCTACGACATTCGTCGTTTGAAACAGGGATTCAAACGAACTGCAGAAATGGGTTGGCCGACTGACGCTTTGCTTGTTAATCGCAATGCAAATGACCCGGAAAGCTATATGTGGGTATTGACAATTCCTCAAACTGAATTTGATGGAAATTCCAGTCTAGACCAGACCAAAGACCAAAATCCGGTCGGTGATACTAAATAAATTTATTCATTGATTAAAAGATAAAAGCGATGAAATATATTCCAAAATTATCAACATTAACCACTCTTCTATCAATTATCTTGGGCTTTGCAGCCTGTGATAATGAACAAGAATGTGCTCTATATAATACAGATGCAGCAAATAGAGCTGTTTTTGTAAATGCTTCTTTAGCTAATATCACGGTTTCACCAGCTGATCCGACCTTTACAGTAGATCTAGTACGTGCAAATGCCGACAGCGAATCAAGTGGGACCATTGTATTGACTGCTACGGTCGATGAAGTCCCCTTAGCCGGTTGTACTGTTTCCGATTATACTTTTGCTGCTGGTGAAAATATGACAAAAGTCACAGTCAACGTATCTCCTTTGGAAATTGGTAAAGAATTGAATATCACACTAACATTGGATAATACAAATGAACCTGTAAGTGGCAGTAACACAGTTTCAGTTACGGTTAATAAAGACTATAACTGGGTATCTTTGGGAACAGGTACATTTGCTGACGTTTTGGCTTTTACAGAAAAGCCTTACGATGTAGAAATTCAAAAAGCGGATGGCTTTGACCGTTATCGTGTAATGAAACCATATGAACAAGGTTTGAAAAATGATGATGGCGGATGGGGAAACGCTGTAGCCTCAACTTCATGCGATTATATCGAATTTTGGATTAAGGATGGCATTATTTATTATAATAAATTCTTTATCGGAATCAATTATGACGGAAGTGCCTCAAATGCAATTTATGCCCACCACCCAAGTGATTTTGCAGGAATCAGTTTGGCAAATAATAAACAGCTAGATGACAAGACTTTCCAATTAGCTCCTTACTATTACATAGAAGCTTTGCAAGGAGGTTTTGATTACACAGGAGAAGGTGGTTCTATTCTTATTACGCTTCCATAAAAAGAAATTGCCTATTATTATGGTGGTGTATCAAAAAAGGATTACAGCTCTTTTGATACACCACCATTTCTTTTCTTTCTATCCAACCTTATTGCTGAGCAAGCCTGACATCCGTCCCCTTATCCTCTTTTGCCTTAATAGCCAAGACCCGGCCTCGTACTTTTACCTTTCCGGTTATAAATTCCGGGATATTGAAAGATTTCATAAAGGACTGATAGAAACCGGCATCTTTCTGAGGCAACAGGAAGGGCTTGCCAACTTTGCCGTCTTCATCGACATAAGCAATATATGGGCGTGTATATAAACCGTCTATCCTCCTGCTACTGAATACGAACCAACGACTGTTGCTACTCCAGGAATGATAGCTTTCCACATCGTCGCTATTCACTTCCACCAACGGACGGCTCGTGCCTGTCTGAAGGTCCGCCATATATAAATCAGCATCTTTATGCCAGATCGAAAAGTTTCCATAACCGGATAATGTATACAAAAGGTAACGTCCGTCAGGCGAAACGCGCGGAAAAGAAGCACTCATCCCACCGCTCTTCGCATTGTAAAGCGTATCGACCTGCGCCCCGAAAGCACGTGTCACCGGATCAAAAGAGACGGAACATAAATTATATTTGACTTCCGAGTACTCCTGCGGAATAGGTCGAGCCTCTGCTGTACAGAAATAGAGTGTCTTTCCGTCAGGAGAGAAAGTCGGAAATGTTTCAAAAGCATCTTTCGAAAAGATATTTGAAGCCGTCACGATCTCGTGTTTTTCCACATCGTACACCACTACATCGGAAGCCTCGTCATATACTTCCACCCTATTCCTGTCATTCAGATGAAATGCCTGCTTGGTTGTATTCACAGAGAAAGCCACATATTTGCCCGAAGGATGCCAGGAAGGGTAAACCAAAGGAGAAATCGTTTCCTTCGTCTTGGTATTCAGCTTTTCAATCTTATCGCCATCGACCAGGATCGTCCCCGGAAAAGTCTCGCGCATATGAAACAGCATCTTATTCGGATCCTGCATGCAAAACGAATGGCAATTCACACAGTTGTTTCCACTCATCTTATTTTCAATAATAGGAATTTGCGTATAACTCTCCAAATCCCTTTGATAGATTCCCATCTTGTTCCACAACTCATATCCCGGATCGATCAGACGATAAGCCAAATAAGAGTCTACCTTTTCTGGAGCAACCCGGATAGTAAAAGGAGAATAGGCCACCCATTCATTGCCTTGTTTCACTTGGACCGTTACCTGTATGGAGTCACCGGCAGCCGATTCCAGCAAATTCTTCCATTTGGAAGGAGGAATCACAATGCTACCCTTTTCTCCTTTCACCTCGAATTGTTGCCCACCAAAAGAAAAAACAGCACGCGATCCGGCATCCTGATCATCCAAAGCAAAATTCAAAGGAGCCATATTAGGAGGAATAACCACACCGTTATAATCCGGAAAAATGGCAGGCATCGCGTCTAATGTACGGCTCACTTTCACCGAGTCGGAACAAGACAACAAAGCCGCCAGCATACATATATATACATTCTTTCTTTCCATTTTCTTACGCATCATTTAAACATAAAGTAAAACCAGTAGGTATTTCCGTACGACCGGTTCAACAGCCCGGCAATAGCACTGTTATTGCGGTTCGCAAGCACCTGCTTTTTATAGTCGGTGAAGCGGGCAACAATTGTTTCGGAGACATTGAAACGTTTCCAGTAATCCGGTTCTTTTTCAGACATCACAATAACGGCTTCCTGAAAATGCACGGGCAATACGGGCAAAAACTCTGTCCCGTAATATTTTTCCACCAGCGCTTTAAATCCTTCCAGATCCTTAGCCAATAAATACATTGCACCCAAATACTGCAAAGCAGCAGAGTTGGCAGGTCCTTTTTCCAAGAAAAGCGCCAGATCTCCTGCCAACCCCTTTATCATTGCCAATGAATTCCGATCCGGCAACATCCGCCTACGGGTTCCTAATATGGGATCGCTTTCGACAACTTCGTCATTATAAAGGTATTTGCGCTGTGATTGGGCCCAATCCCGGTATGCATATGTTTTCTCAAGTATTGAGATATATTTTTCAGCTACGGGATACGTACCGTAAATCAGATTTGTCTGCACCAGTCTCTTCAACATACGAGGATTACCATCCTCCATAGCACTCACATACCCCTCAAAAGCCATTTCCTGCGATGAAGCGGTTGCTCCCATCGTAAAATAGATATCACTGAGCATGCAAGAGATATTTTCCGATTTATTCCATTGTACAAGCAACCCTTGAGGTCCCCGTTGGTCGAAGTTGAACATTTTATCCGAAAGTTCTCCCTTATTGGCCAATGCCATATTCAGATGGCACATATATAAGAAATTTGTCAGTTTCCCTTTACATTCTTCTATCGTCTTGTCCCATTGTTCCGTACGGGCAAAATAATCCAGTTTTTTCAACTTCAGTGTCTTTGCATCGCTATATTTGGGCATTCCCCACCACAGAACGGCAGCAATCATAGCCAATTGAGCAATACAACTGATCCCCGCCCGCCATTTCTTTCCGGACAAGCTATTTTTATTCCGGATAAAGAAAGCGACAAGAAAGACCAGAGGCAGACAAATCCAAGAATAATAAATGATTTCTTTTGGATGGAGCGTATAATGGTAATACAGATCCGGACCAAAAACCCATCGGTATTCACCCATCAAAGAGAAATAAACCGTTCCAACACCCAATAGCAAAACCTCTGCAACCCCGATCAACGAGATATACCATTTAGGCGTCTTACGCAACCCTTCGAACAGGCAAACCATTCCGGCAAACAAGACGGCAATCGATCCTGCCAACCAAAACAAGACCGGAACCAACACACAACCTGCCACCAAACGGAAAAGATCATTCCGTATCCTCATATACCCACAGAGCAAAGCCATCATCATCAGGTAGCAAACAGTGCCCTGTACCCTGTAATTGAAGTCGAAATGCATGAACAGCAAAGCCAACATCGGTAGCACATAAAGGATAAAAAGCCCCGAAACAGGCGCGATCCGTTTCACAATACCAGCCGTACAAACCCCGACACCTGTCAATAAGACCGCAGTAACCAACGCCCCAACATAGGGACGGATAAAAAACTGCACCAGGAATTCCGCCACCAACATGGAAAAGCCACCCGGAAGAAGCAGTTTATTCCTTATATACGCCTCGGAAAACAAAAACAGCTGACTCTGTTCTATATAGTAAAAATGATACTCGAAACACATTTGCAAAAAAGCAAACAAAGCTCCGAAAACGATCAACCAAAAGGCAACAAGTTTGTATTTCATCTGACAAATCCTTAAGCGTGTTTAACCAATTCAAAACGTTTATCCACACAAGCTGGCAATTCATGCGGATAGTGCGTGACATAAATCAACGTCTTTCCCGGACGCGAACAGAACTGCTCGATAATGGCAGCCACCTTCTTTTTATTGCTCACATCCAATCCGTGCAACGGTTCATCCAAGATAATCAGGTCCGGATCTTTGACAAACGCACGCGCTAAAAGCGCCAACCTCTGTTCACCGGAAGAAAGTGTAAGAAAAGAACGGTCTTTCAACTCTTCAATACCGAATACACGCATCCAGGCCAAAGCTACCTGTTGCTGCCTCTCCGTGCATTTCCTGAACAACCCGATCGAGTCAAAAAATCCGGAACTGACGATATTCAATACCGGCACATTCTCCATATAGAAAAGATGCATTTCCGGGGAAACATATCCGATACGCTTCTTTATATCCCAGATACTTTCCCCCGAACCACGTTTACGATCAAAAAGATAAAGCGTATTGGCATACGACTGCGGATTATCGGCATAAATCAAACTCAACAAAGTCGATTTGCCAGCCCCGTTCGGACCGAACAACGCCCATTTCTCCCCGTTTCTCACTTCCCAATCCAGATCTTTCAGAATCGTACGGTTACCATACTTGATCGAAACATGTTCCATCCTGAAAGTAACGAGATGAGCGGAAGGTTCTTTCTGTTCCCCGACCGGAAGTGAAAACGCCCCGCTCCGAACGGAATCTTCCTTTCCTTCGAATGGGAATAAATCGGCTATCAGATCCGTTTGCTTCAGGAATTCCTCTCGGCTGTAAACAGGAAGACATTTGCGTTGCTTGACCGGTAAGACATGTGTAATCATTTCAGGTATATCGTCCGGATTAGAAAGCAGTAAAACCACCTGCACACATTTCAACTTCGTTATTTGCTGCAACATCTCCACCAGAACACCCCTCGAAGGAGCATCCAATCCGATAAACGGATTATCCAATATCAAGACACGAGGATGCTTCAATAACGTACGAACAATCAAAAACTTCCTCAACTCACCACTGGACAGGAAGATCAGTTTCTTTGGCAAAAGCTCTTCTATGCCGAACAAAGATAACACTTTATGATAATCTTCCGATCCCGCATCTTCTTTTAATATATCTTCTATTGTTGGGACCTCATCCGTTTCAGTAGAATGCCAGCGTTGCTGATAATAAGAATTACGGCAATCGGCCAAGGAGTAAATATCCTTAAATGCTATACTTTTCACTATATTACTGACATTTTCCTCGTACCCGAAAGCAACTTCGCCTTCCTTCAATGCAAATTTACGCTGCATGACGTCAGCAATCAATGTTTTGCCCGCACCGTTCGGCCCGATAACACCCCATTGTTGTCCCTCTTCTATTATCCAATTGAGAGGTTCTTCAAAACGCAGTTCCGGCAAACGGGTCACGACGTTCCGAATATTCACAACTATTTTCCTATTTTCCATCGCCTTTTTATTACACGAAGCAAAGGTAACAGAAAAGGGGAAACTCTCCCAAGCTCCCCCTTCTATTTTGTACAGGTATATTGTTATATATTCCTTCGCAAATTAGTTACCAAAAAACAGACCTGTACAGTATCCCAACGTTCGTCTTAAAAAATACACTTAAACTATTTACACCACAAATATACGAAACAATTTTACTTATTATCATTTTACAACCCAAATTTATTGCAAAACATAATATTAGCAACAAATTTAGTAACACTTTAAAAGACACGTGTACCTTTCCCCAAATGAATATCCGAAGCCTGCGTGATAATCACCTGCTTAACCCCGGCATCGATCGCCTGAAACGAATTTTCGAGCTTAGGGATCATTCCCCCTTGAATCACACCCGCTTCCACATACTGCTCGAAAGCCGTACGGTCTATTTCGGGAATCACACTTTCATCATCGTTCTCATCTTTCAAGACACCTTTCTTTTCAAAGCAGAACATCAAAGTCACTTCAAAATGTTTCGCCAGAGCTTTTGCGGCTTCTCCTGCGATCGTATCGGCATTGGTATTCAACATATGTCCTTGTTTGTCGTGTGTAAGGGGAGCCAATACCGGAACAATACCTTGATGAATCAGGGATGCCAGCAGATCCGCATTCACCTCTTTCACATCACCGACAAAACCGTAGTCCACCTCTCCCACCGGACGTTTGTCCGACCGCATCAGATTCATATCCGCTCCGGTCAGTCCCAACGCATTTATACCTAAGGCCTGAAGGCCGGCGACAATATTCTTATTGACCAGTCCCCCGTAAACCATTGTAACCACCCTCAACATGTCAACATCCGTAATCCGGCGACCGCCCACCATCTTACTCTCGATACCCAATTGTGCAGCCAGCTTCGTAGCGGAACGTCCGCCCCCATGAACCAGCACTTTATATCCTTCTACCTGCGAGAAATCATTCAACAGATTGCGAAGTGTTTCCTCTTCTTCCACAATCTTTCCTCCCACCTTTATCAGCGTTAGCTTTTCCATTCCTATAAATTATTCTAATTTTTTTGAGCCAAAGGTAGTAAAAAATAAAAGATTTGTATACTTTTGCACCATCCAACGCGGTAGTAGCTCAGTTGGTAGAGCATCAGCTTCCCAAGCTGAGGGTCACGAGTTCGAGCCTCGCCTACCGCTCAAAAGAAGACACTCTCTGATTATCATGTTATTAACAGATAATCGGGAGTGTTTTTTTATGAAAACAAATTACATGCACAGCAAAATCCCAGTGACTCAAAAGTAAGCAAAACTTTTCTTTCAAAAGAAAAGTAATATTCCTACATTTGTATGCACAAAGAAACAAAGACAACCGATAGTTATGATAAAGATATTCTCAACAGATAAAGTCAGAGAGCTCGATAAATATACCATTCAAAACGAACCGATCAGCTCTATCGACTTGGTAGAACGTGCGGCAACCGTATTTACAAGTGAATTTTGCCGCCGCTATTCCAAACAAACTCGTATTATCGTATTTGCCGGACAAGGAAACAACGGAGCCGATGCGCTGGCAATCGCCCGTATGCTGACGGATGCCGGTTACCGGGTGGAAACTTATCTGTTCAATCCAACCATGCGTCTTTCTGATGACTGTGAGCTGAACAAGCAACGGTTGCTTCACATGGAAAAGATCGAATTCACGGAAGTCGTGGACGATTTTGTCCCGCCCGAACTGGAAGAACGGGATGTCGTGATAGACGGCTTGTTCGGTTCCGGCCTGAATCGCCCCTTAACCGGAGGATTTGCCGCAATGGTAAGATATATCAACCAGTCGGATGCGACCGTCGTTGCGATCGACATTCCTTCCGGCCTGTTCGGAGAAGACAACCGCAAGAACGATCCGGACGCTATTATCCATGCCGATCTGACGCTGACATTCGGTTTTCCGAAATTAGCGTTTCTACTTCCCGAAAATGCAGAATTTGTCGGTGAATGGAAAGTACTGGACATCCTGTTACACCCGGAAATAATTGCCAGCACCCCGACACAATTCACATTGGTGACGGAAGAAGATATTGCTGCTGTTTTCCAACCCCGTAACCGCTTTGCCTATAAAGGGACATTCGGCCATGCGCTTCTGATCGCCGGAAGCCACGGAAAGATGGGAGCAGCCCTCCTATCCGCTAAAGCCTGCCTTAGAAGTGGAGCAGGCTTACTGACCGTCCACATCCCCGGACGTGGCGAGCAGATTTTGCAGACTGCCTTTCCGGAAGCGATGGTTGATCTGGATCAACATCAAGATCATTTCAGCTCTGTTTCCGGTATCAAAGCCTACTCCTCAATCGCGATCGGGCCTGGTCTGGGACAACATCCGGATTCCGTCAAAGCTCTGGAACAACTACTCCAAGTAGTAGAAAAGCCACTTGTGATCGATGCCGACGCGTTGAACCTGATTGCAGCCAATAAAGATTTATTGAAACGCATCCCTCCACGCAGCATCCTGACACCGCATCCCAAAGAATTCGACCGGATAGCGGGTGAAAGCACTAATTCATACGAACGGTTGAAAAAGGCTCAAGCTTTCGCTACCGATCATCAACTTTGCGTTGTCTTGAAAGGGGCTTATACAGCAATCTGTACGGCTACCGGAAACGTTTATTTCAACAATTGTGGAAATCCGGGTATGGCTACGGCAGGCAGTGGTGACGTTTTGACAGGTATCATCTTAGCATTGCTCGCACAGGGGTTAGAGCCCGAAACGGCAGCCGTTTCAGGTGTTTTCCTTCACGGGACAGCCGGTGACCTGGCTGCCGTCTACCGTTCAGAAGAAAGCATGATCGCCAGTGACATCACGGATATGCTGGGAAAAGCGTTCAAGCAGATAAAATAAAAAGATCCCATTAATTTAACTCAATAAGGGGGGGCACGTACATTTTGCCCCCCCAAAGTATCCCCCTCCGTTTTCAAAGAAGATTGTGATCGGCATACGAAGTTTCCTGAAAATCCTCTATCACTCTATCACTACGAAGGTTGTAGCTATTCATATTCAAGCGTCAGAGGCAGTGATACAGGACGTTTTCCTCTATCACTTCTCTATCACGTCTCTATCACGTCTGAAACACATGAAATTTATTATGTAACTGGAAATCAATATACTACTTTCTTCTACTTTTTAAAAAGCATATAAAATAATCGAATAAACAAATGTAAAAACGAATATAATAGGTATTAAATTGGCAAAATACGGTTCTTCATTCCACAAAAGCTATCTCTTTTTTTAGCAAAGACAAGCACATAATTCTATAAACACCCCCATGTTGCCATCCTTAACATCCGGGTGTAGAGAGCCGGTACATCCGGGTGTTAAGGATGGCAACATGGGGATGTCCGGCAACTAAAGTCCCTTATCTGACAATAAAAACTACCCGGTTTTACCTATTTTATAGCCGTTTTTTGCATAAAATAATCGAGTGATTTGCAGGGATGGGGTTCACGAATCAACTACTGTACCAGCAAAAAAAATAGGCTTTTTTCTTATAAATCGAAGTAAATAAATAAAATGATTAAAACATTTTATTGGAAATAAATCATTTTTTTCCCGAAAACAAGTATATTCGAATCCATAACTAAAGGGAAGAGAAATGAATAAGTTTTTACTACATATTACATCGCTTGTTGCCCTCGTTTTGTTCCTGACCATGGGTGCTTGCAATAATACCCCAAAGACTCCAATACTACTTGAAGCGGAGAAAACCATCGAAAAACAACCGGACAGCGCCTTAAACTACTTAGGGCGTGTAAATTCCGATTTACAAGATGCTCTACAGGCACAAGAATATTACTTAAAGGCTTTGGAGATAGGCGAAGATTCAAAAGATTATACTCTCCTGATTAACACTTATAACAACTTAGGTACTTTATATGCTCACCAGGATATCAACGACATGGCGTTACCCATGTATAAAAAGGCCCTGTCATATTTGGAGTTAGAACCCGATTCGGTAAAAACTGCTTTTACCCTAAGAAACATTGCACGTATATATTCCTTGACACAAAAGCCAGATAGTTCAATAATATATTATAAACGTGCAATTTCATACTCTGCAATAAAAAACAGAGCCTCTATCCTTACCGATTTAGGGAATCTATATCTCAGTCTCAAAGACTATAAAAAAGCATATCAATGCATAGAAAAAGCAAAGCCTTTAATCGGTAATGAAAAAACTCTCTATTCCTTATATTTGTCAAAAGGAGAACTGCACATTGCCACCAACCAGTTAGATTCTGCTAAATTTTATCTTAATCATTGTGTAAAGAGTTCCAATATTCATACACGTGCTGGTAGTTTGTACCACTTGGCTCAAATAGCTCAGAAAGAAAAAAACATCAACGATCTCATCAAATATTCCAATCTATATGAACAAACACGCAATTCCATTGTAGATAGTTTACATTTTGAAAATACGCGTCTAACACAAAGTATGTTTAACTACCAAAGGATTGTTAATGAAAAAAGTAAATACGAAAAAGAAGCAACCCAAAGAATGATTTTGATATATCAAGTGATTATCGTTTTCAGTATCATCTTTATTTTAAGTTTCATATTTTTCAAAAAAGAACAAAATAGAAAAAAGAGATTTGCCCATTTAAAAGAAGAGCAATACAAACGCAGTCAACAATACATAGAAGACAATGAAAAACAAATTTCTCAATTAACAGAAATGCTCCGATCTAAACAAGAAGAAATGGGTGAAGTCGAAAAGAAACTATATGAAGCGAGAAAATTAATGCTTGAAATGGAAAACAGGCAAATTTTCGAAAAACAGGGAACATTTCTTTTGTTGGATAAAGATTTTCATAACTCATCTTTATATATTAGGATTCATAGGGAGAATGACATACAACTTGGTCCAAATGAATGGGAAGAACTACATCAATTGATTGATGCAACATATCCAGATTTCACCAATCGACTTATAAAACTTTACCCACAAATCTCCATAGAAGAAATACATATTTGTTATTTAGTAAAGATGCAATTACCCATAAAAAAGATAGCCTTCATTATGCATATCACAAGTTCAGGGGTGTCTCAATGTCGCAGAAGATTATATAAAAAGTTCACAGGAGAGCCTCAAAACACAGAAAAGTTCGACAAATTCATATCTGATTTCTAAGGAAGTACAACTTGTCACATTTTTGTCAACAAAAATATGTGCTTAATAATGAAGAGAAATTTACCTTTGCCGATCACTAAAACAAATCTTATTTTAATTAATATACAAGAACAGTCCCGGGCGGTGATTTAACCAAGCCTAATATCTCGATCTCCTTTTCCGCCGCCTTTGGGACCGTTCTTTATCTCTTCTCTGATCTATAAATGAGGAAAAGAGGCTTTTCCGGTTGGTTACTAACAAAATATTTCATAGTTTTGTACAATCATTTAGTAGAGATTAAACTTAGATTAGAATATGAAGAATTTAATCATTATAGCCAGTCTGCTCCTTAGTTTACCCATTATGGCTCAGACTAAAGTTGTAAAGAAAAATGCCGTCAAGGCAAATAATTTCGGTATAACTTATTCACTTCCTAAAACATCTCTGGTTGTAGATGCAGAAGTTACGAAAGTAACTTGCAAAGCAGGTCCCTATTATAAATACGCAGAAAAATATTTAGGAGTAAAAGACGCTATCACAGAAGATAAGGTCTATTACGAATTAGGAAAGATCAGCTTGGTCAACAAAGGTGTACCCGATGCAGACAATACATTCATCGTTGAATTTAAAGCGGGAACAGTTGCCCCATATGCTTATTTGACAGAAGACGGACTGCTTTGTTCCATCAATGCCGAATATACCCCCGATGAATCAGCACTGGAAGCGGCAAGAAAGAAAAATCAGGCTCCGACAAAAGTAACCGATGCCTCTGTTTTGTCAGAAGAGTTGCTTATGGCGGGATCTACAGCCAAGCAGGCAGAAGTGGCAGCCAAACAAATCTATCGTATCCGCGAGAGCCGCATGAACATTCTTACGGGTGATGCCGATAACCTGCCACCCGATGGCGAAGCGATGAAGCTGGTCATCCAACAACTGGAAGAGCAGGAAAAAGCGCTAACCAACTTGTTCACAGGTATCCGGGCAAAGGAAGTCAGTGACTACGAAGTGACTATTGTACCTTTCGACAATCTCGATAAAGAAGTATTATTCCGCTTCTCCCCCCAATTGGGAATCGTAGATGCCGACGATTTGGGCGGAGCACCTGTGTATATGAACTTAAAAGCCATCGACCGCGCTCCTGTTTTAGACCCGAAAGAGGCTGAAAAGAAAGAAAAATCACTGAAGGGCATTATATATAATGTACCAGGTAAAGCCAGCATCGAAATCAGCATGAACAAAAAAACACTTTATAAAGGCGAAGCACAAATTACCCAGTTCGGTACACGGGAAGGACTTGCCCCCATCATGTTTGAAGATAAAAAAGCTCCGGTAAAAGTTTATTTCTATCCGGAAACAGGTGCAATAAAACAAATCATTCAATAATCATCTAACAAATTAATTCTATGTTTGAAGGACAGCCTAAAGGTTTATATGCGTTAGCCTTAGCGAACACCGGCGAGCGTTTTGGTTATTACACCATGCTCGCAATTTTTGTACTTTTCTTAAAAGCAAACTTTGGTCTATCGCCAGGTATGGCAGGTACGATCTACTCCACATTCCTTGCTTTAGTCTATTTTTTACCATTCATCGGCGGTATCTTAGCTGATAAATTCGGGTATGGCAAGATGGTAACAATCGGTATCATCGCCATGTTTGCCGGATATGTTCTGCTCGCATTGCCATTAGGCAGTGGGACATTGGCTTTGGCCTGTATGTTTTCCGCCTTGTTGGTAATCAGTACGGGAACCGGACTATTCAAAGGGAACTTGCAAGTAATGGTCGGTAACTTATACGACTCTCCCGAATATGCATCCAAACGCGATTCCGCCTTCAGTATCTTCTATATGGCGATCAATATCGGTGCATTGTTTGCTCCTACAGCAGCCGTAAAGATCATGGAATACGCCCAGCAAAATTTAGGGGTTAGTGTAAACGACTCTTATCATTTTGCTTTCGGAGTGGCCTGCGTTTCTCTGATCATATCCATGGCTATCTATTATTCCTCTCGCCGCACATTCAAGCATGTGGAAGGAAATATCAAACAAACAAGCGCAGGAAAGGAAACGGCCAAAGTGGAAGAACTCTCTCCGAGAGAAACAAAAGACCGTATCATAGCTCTGTGTTTAGTGTTTGCAGTTGTCATCTTTTTCTGGATGGCATTCCACCAAAACGGACTTACCCTGACTTATTTTGCCGATGAGTTCACGGCCAAAAGTTCAACTGGCTTGGAAAGCATGATGTTCGATGTATGGAATCTGGTTGCCATAATCTTTATCGTCTATGGTCTATTTTCCTTATTCCAGTCTTCTACAGGAAAAGGCAAAGCAATATCCGGTATCGTCATTCTACTTGCACTTGCATTCTTAGGATACCGCTATAGTTCACTCAATGGTTCGGTTCCCGTAGATGCTCCTATTTTCCAGCAATTCAACCCATTCTTTGTGGTTGCTTTAACTCCTGTTTCCATGGCTATTTTCGGGGCATTATCCAGAAAAGGCAAAGAACCGTCGGCACCGCGTAAAATCGGTCTCGGCATGCTGGTGGCAGCATGCGGATTCATCTTAATGATGTTTTCATCATTCGGCCTATTGACTCCCGAAGCACAATCCGAAGCAATCCAGGCCGGTACTGCCTCTTTCGTTTCACCCAATTGGTTAATTTCCACTTATTTGGTTCTTACATTCGGTGAGTTATTACTTTCGCCTATGGGTATTTCCTTTGTTTCGAAGGTGGCTCCTCCCAAATACAAAGGTATGATGATGGGAGGTTGGTTCGTTGCAACAGCTATCGGAAACTATTTGACAGCCGTAGCAGCGTGGATTTGGGGAGATATGCCTCTGTGGATCGTATGGGGTGTATTGGTCGGCGTATGTCTCGTTTCTGCCGTATTCATTTTCTCTGTCATGAAAAAATTAGAAAAGGTAGCATAAGACCATGAGGAAGCAGTATACATACAAACCTGTTGCTCTCCGCTTCAGAAGATGGAGCCGGAAGAGGTATGCTGCTTTCATCAGTATACAACATGCCGTTACGATCGGGCAGTTGTCGGCAAACGTATCTGAACGGTTCCAGGCTAAAAACGGTTCCGTACATACGTCCGTGCTCACTTTCGACAAGGTAAACGATGGGGAGACCGAAGAAAAGGAGAATACATCTCATCCAGACTGTTCAAAAGACATCACCCTGTCCCTGCTCCTGCAAGCCTTATGTCCTGTCCAGATCGCAAACCGACCTGCGGCATCGTATGCACACATATCGTATGCACACATAATAAAAGATAACATTTCCGAAATCGCGGAAGGTCTCAGTTATAAACTGAAGGCCTTCCGCGATTTTCGTTTATACAAATACCCAAATACATGATTGAAACACTCAAACAACACGTTCTTTCCGGTGGCATGATCAACGAAGAACAAGCAAAAGAACTGGCTGCCGTTCCGGATAAGGAAGCCCTCTACGAAGCAGCTCATCAGATCACCCGCCACTTCATGGGAAACAAGTTCGACACTTGTTCCATCATCAATGCCAAAAGCGGGAATTGCAGCGAAGACTGTAAATGGTGTGCACAGTCCGGACATTATAAAACAAACGTGACGCTTTACCCGCTGTTGCCGGCAGAAGAATGTATCCGCCATGCGACACATAACCATAAGCAAGGAATCAGCCGTTTTGCACTTGTCACCAGCGGTAAGAAGGTTTCGGACAAAGATATGGTAAAGATTACAGAGACCGTACGCCGTATCAAGCGAACCTGCGATATCAAATGTTGCGCCTCGATGGGACTCCTAAACCGTGAGCAACTGCAAGCCCTTTACGACAGCGGAACGGAAAATTACCATTGCAATATAGAAACAGCCCCCTCCTACTTCCGCACCCTTTGTACGACCCACACGCCGGAACAGAAACTAGAAACGATCCGGACGGCACGGGAAATAGGTTTCCGTATCTGTTCAGGTGGGATAATCGGGATGGGTGAAACGGTAGAGCAACGTATCGAGATGGCTTTATTGCTTCAAAAGGAAAGGATTCTCTCTATCCCGCTGAACCTCCTGCAACCAATACCCGGCACACCGTTGGAAAAGGCACAACCGTTGACGGATGAAGAGTTCCTGACCACGATCGCCCTGTTTCGTTTCATCAACCCGAATGCTTACCTGCGTTTCTCAGGCGGACGGGCCCAACTAAGTGAAAAGATACAGCGCAAGGCTCTTTATATAGGTATCAATTCGGCGATCATCGGCGACCTGCTGACAACGATCGGGAGCCGGGTAGCGGAAGACAAAGCTCTTTTCACCTCCGAAGGATATTCATTAACCGAAAATACAGATTGGGAAAGATGACGACAGAAGAATTACTACACTTTGACCGGGAACACATCTGGCATCCGTATACATCGACAATCGATCCGCTTCCGGTCTATCCGGTCGAACGAGCAGAAGGGGTTACGATCACCCTGAAAGACGGCCGAAAACTGATCGACGGCATGTCATCATGGTGGGCGGCCGTGCATGGTTATAATCATCCGGTGTTGAATGCTGCGGCCAAGGCACAGTTGGACAAAATGAGCCACATTATGTTCGGAGGCTTTACCCACGAACCGGCAGTAGAGCTGGCAGCCAAGTTGCTCCCGTTGCTGCCTCCTTCCATGCAAAAGATATTCTTTGCCGACAGCGGTTCCGTTGCAGTGGAAGTCGCCATGAAGATGGCCATCCAATATTGGCAGTCACAAGGGAAACAAAAAAAATATGCTTTCGCGACCATCCGAAGCGGCTATCATGGAGATACCTGGCACGCAATGTCTGTCTGCGATCCGGTTACCGGCATGCATGGGATCTTTTCCGGAAGCCTGCCTGTACAATACTTTATCCCCCAGCCTTCCATCAAATTCGAGGAGAAATGGGACGAAAAGGCGATCGAACCTTTAAAAGACTTGTTTGAGAAGCATGCAGAAGAGATCGCAGCCCTGATCCTCGAGCCTGTCGTCCAAGGAGCAGGTGGCATGTACTTCTATTCACCCACATTCCTGATAGCGGCACGTGAACTGTGTGACCGGTATCAAGTATTGCTGATCTTTGATGAAATCGCAACGGGATTCGGACGGACCGGGCGACTTTTCGCCTGGGAATGGGCCGGGGTGGAACCGGACATCATGTGCATCGGCAAGGCATTGACGGGAGGTTACATGACACTGTCGGCAACCGTCACCAGTACACCCGTAGCCGATATGATTTGCAGTGGTGAGGCAGGGTGTTTCATGCACGGGCCCACTTTCATGGGAAACCCGTTGGCCTGTGCAATCGCATCGGCATCGGTCTCGCTCCTGTTGGAAAGCGGATGGCAGGAAAAGGTGAAGGCCATAGAGTCACAGCTTCGGGAAGAGCTGGCTCCTGCCGCATCTTTCCCCGACGTACAAGAAGTACGTGTGTTGGGAGCCATCGGTGTGATCGAGATGAAAGAACCGGTAAATATGGCCGTCTTACAAAAACGTTTTATCGAAAAGGGCATCTGGGTCCGCCCGTTCGGTAAGTTGGTTTACCTGATGCCACCCTTTATCATTCAAAAAGAGGAATTGTCTAAATTAACAAAAGGGCTGTTAACCGTATTAGATTCAAAATAAGATGAAAGATTATAACGACATATTGGAGAAACTAAGGGCTTCCAGTAATCTGCGCAGTCTTCCTGATATCGTCCATCGTGGCAAATGGATCGAAAAAGAGGGGCAGACAATGCTCAACCTATCTTCCAACGACTACCTCGGACTCTCGTCCCGGCAGGATCTGCGGGACGAGTTTATCGAACAGTTGCAGGAAAGCGGCCTGCCGTTCTCTTCTTCTTCATCCCGGTTACTGACTGGGAATTTCATGGTCTATACCGAGCTGGAAGAACTGATGGCCAACCGCTTCGGACGCGAAGCCGCCCTGCTGTTCAACAGCGGTTACCATGCCAATACCGGAATACTTCCCGCCTTGACGGATAAACAGTCGTTGATCCTGGCGGACAAACTGGTACATGCGAGTATCATCGACGGGATTCTGCTGAGCGGCGCACCTTACCAACGTTACCGTCACAACGATTATGAGCATCTGGAACAGCTATTGGCTAAATACGTACATGCATACGAGCAAATTATTATCGTCACGGAAAGTATTTTCAGCATGGATGGAGATATCGCCGATCTCGGCCGGCTGGTATCCTTAAAGAAAAGATATCCGAATATATGGCTTTATGTAGACGAGGCGCATGCTATCGGTGTAAGAGGGGAAAACGGCTTGGGGGTCGCCGAAGAGCAGGATTGCATCCGCGATATAGATCTCTTGGTCGGTACCTTCGGAAAGGCTTTGGGATCAATGGGAGCCTATCTGTTGTGCAGCCGGACGGTTAGGGAATATCTGATCAATACGATGCGCCCTCTGATATTCAGCACGGCACTCCCACCTGCTCAAATCGCCTGGACAAAGTTTCTGTTTGAGAGACTTCCCAGCTTTACCGACGAACGGCATCGTCTGGCCGTTACCAGCCACTTGCTTTCAGAAGCCTTGAAAGGGAAAGGGGGAGAAATATCGGCAAGCCACATCATTCCTTTCATTATTGGAGAAAACGAAGACTGTATACAAACAAGCCTCTGCCTGCAGCGGAAAGGTTTCTACTGCCTCCCCGTCCGCCCTCCCACAGTCCCCAAAGGGACAGCGCGGATACGCTTCTCATTAACAGCCGACATAACTGAAGAGGAGATCCGATTTATGATTAATGAATTATGATTTATATCAAAACACACAAATATAATTCACCATTCATAAATCAAAATTCATAAATAAAAAGCATGAACATATATAAACAAACAAAAACAGGCAACAGTCAACTTCTTCTCGTCTTTTCAGGCTGGGCAGCTTCTCCTGAAGTATTCCGGCAGCTGGAAACGGAACCGGATACGGATCTTTGGATTTGCTATGACTACCGGGGAATGGATTTTGAAGGAGAAGCCCTTTCCGGATACCGGAAAATCCGACTGGTAGCTTGGTCATTAGGTGTATGGGCTGCTTCGGTCGTGTTTGGTAAAAAGCCTGTATCTTTCACCGAAGCCATTGCCGTCAACGGGACTCCCTGCCCCGTTCATGACCAGTGGGGTATCCCGGAAACGATCTTCCGGGGAACATTGGATAACGTAACCGAAGAAGGCATGCGACGCTTCAACCGGCGCATGTGCGGCAAACGGGATATTCTGCAAGCCTACGAGCAGATACCGCCTCGTCCGCTCGCCGACATCCGGGAAGAATTGGAGTACCTGTACGCCGAAATAAAGAAAGCCTCACCTGCTTCCGCCTTGTTTAACGGATGGACACAGGCTCTCATCTCCTCCGAAGACAGGATCTTTCCTACCGAGAATCTGCGTGCCTTCTGGCAAGGCCGTTGTCCTATAACCGAGATAGAAGCTCCACACTATCCTTTTTATTTATGGAAACAATGGGACGAAATATGGAAGCAATAGAAACTAAACAGATACATATCCGCTTTACACGTGCTTTGTCCAGCTACGACAACCATGCCGATGCCCAACACCGTATCAGTCGGAAACTCGCTTCTCTCCTCCCTCATCAGGCGAATGTCCGTTACAAACGGATGCTGGAAATTGGCTGTGGCACGGGCGGATTCACCGGAGTGCTGAAACAACAATGCCATATTGACGAATGGATACTGAATGATCTTTGCGAGGACTGCCAGGAAAAGATAGAGCAGCTCTTCCCAGGTTCTCCTCCCCGCTTCATAGCTGGGGATGCCGAAACACTATCCTTTCCCGGCAAGTTTGACCTGATTGCATCCGCCTCTGTTTTCCAGTGGATGAAAGAACCGGAAACATTTCTCCATAAACTGTCGGGACTGCTGATGCAGCAAGGATTACTCCTGTTCAGCACTTTTGTCCCCGGCAACCTGCATGAGATCAAAAAACTGACAGGAAAAGGACTTGTGTACCCAACCTCCGATACACTTGTAGGATGGCTATCCACAGCAGATTTCAATCTGCTGCATCAGGAAGAGGATACGATCGTCCTTACCTTCAAAACCCCACTGGACGTACTGAGACACCTCAAAGCAACGGGCGTCACAGCGACCGGAAACGGCTGTTGGACAAAAGGCCGGCAGGAATCATTCTGCCGGCAATATGTGGAACAGTTCGCGACAACCGACGGTCAAGTGACACTCACATACCGCCCGTTTTATATATTAGCAACCAAAAAATAAAAAAGGATATGAAAGGAACAGTCTTATTTATTACAGGAATCGATACCAATATCGGTAAAACTTTCGCCACCGGCATGATTGCATGCGCATTGGCTGAAAAAGGGAAAAAAGTCATCACCCAGAAAATGATTCAAACGGGTTGCACAGAAGTCTCGGAAGATATCGAAATGCACCGGAAAATACAGGGAATCCCTTTCACCGAAGAGGATAAAGCCGGATTAACTTGCCCCTACATCTTCACCTATCCCTGCTCTCCCCACATGGCTGCGGAGAAAGACGGGAAGACAATCGATCTCTCTGTCATCACCGAGGCAACCCGCCGCCTACAAGAGAAATATGAGTACGTCTTGCTGGAAGGTGCGGGCGGATTGATGGTTCCGAACGATTTTCATTCGCTCGCCATCGATTATGTAAAAGAACAAGGATACCCGGTTATCCTGGTGACATCCGGCAAATTAGGTAGCATCAACCATACATTATTAAGTCTCTACGCCTGCAAACAATACGGAATTCCGGTCCGAACGGTTGTTTACAATCTTTATCCGCCTACAGACGAACTGATAACCGCCAACACCCTGGAATACCTCACCCAATATCTGGAAAAGGAATTTCCAGAAACTGCCCTTATCACACTTCCGGAAGCAACGGCAGGAGTGGCAGACATAGATATCAGCAGCCTGTTCTAAGCTCCCTCTACCCCTCCTTTTCAAAACACCGGTGTTTTGAATGATGCCTCAGCTTAAACAGACGTCTCTTTACAAGAACAGCCGCTTATCCATCTCTGTTAAAAGAATGATAAGCGGCTGTTTATTCATATATCATTTACTTCACTACTTGAAGAAGAACCTGAAAATGTCGTTTCCGTTCGCATAGATCAGTAAAGCAAACAACAGGAACATCCCGGTAACTTGTGCATATTCGAGGAATTTGTCACTCGGCTTGCGGCGTGCAATCACTTCATAGAGCAGGAACATCACATGCCCGCCGTCCAAAGCCGGAATCGGCAGAATATTCATAAAGGCGAGGATGATAGAAAGGAAAGCCGTTTTCATCCAGAACGAATGCCAATCCCATTCCGCCGGGAACAGACTGCCGATCGTACCGAACCCTCCCAGGCTGGAAGCTCCTTCTTTCGTAAAGACATATTTCATGTCGCTGACATACCCTTTCAGAGTGTTCACACCTAACATAACACCGGCAGGGAAAGATTCGAAGAAACCATATTTACGAGTCACCGTCTGATACATATCAAAAGGCGAAACAGAATAAATACCCATTTTCCCAGCCGTATCCGTATGCAGTGTCAATGTCTGCGGGATACCGGCACGATAAAAACCGACCAATACATCCTTATCCTTATTTTGTGCAAGCACTTCACCTACCTCATAGAAAGAAGGGGTTACGATGCCATTAATAGAAACGATACTGTCTCCCGGTTGCAAACCGGCAACTGCGGCAGGTGATTCGCCACTTTCCGTCTTACCCAATTCGCGCACGACCATCGGGAAACGATAGGAGGCAAATCCTTTCTTATCCCGCATAACGCGCTGTGCCATATCTTCAGGGATGGGAATTACCGTTTCAACACCACCACGCAAAACCGTTACGGTCTGTGCATTGAGTACACGGCGGAAACAATCCTCTCCGAAACGCTCCAACTCCGTATCGTCCGCTTTCAGCAAGATATCGCCATCCTGGAATCCAACGTTATGGAAAGTCTCACTATAATCCATACCCGCCTTCACATTTTTCAACGGCAGGAACGTATCCCCCCAAGTGAACAACACCATCGAATAAATAAACAGCGCCAACAAAAAGTTAAACAACACACCGGCAACCATGATCATCAACCGTTGTCCGGCAGGCTTAGAACGGAACTCATAAGGCTTCGGCGGCTGTGCCATCGCCTCCTTGTCCATACTCTCATCGATCATACCGGATATCTTGCAATAACCTCCCAAAGGAAGCCAGCCGACACCATACTCCGTATCACTGTTTTTAGGCTTAAACTTGAAAATCGAGAACCACGGGTCAAAGAAAAGGTAAAATTTCTCCACCCGAACCTTAAAGATACGAGCAAAGATAAAATGTCCGAATTCGTGGACCAACACCAATATCGATAAACTCAAAATGAGCTGTAGAGCCTTAACTAAAAATGTCTCCATACTTTGTCTCTTGACAATTGACAATGAACAATTGACAATTAAATACCTTCATACTTCTTCTTGTCCCTTGTCCATCCTCAATCGTCTTGTTCTTAATTATTATCTATTATCTTTCTTTATAATATTTTCTCTCCTAACTATCAATTAAAAAATTGCTCCGCAATTTTTCTCGCCTCCGCATCCGTCGCCACATAATCTTCGTAGGTAGGGACAGAGATGAAAGTGGCTTTCGCCATTGTTTTTTCAATCACGTCACTCATCTGCAAGAAGCCGATCTCGTCACGCAGGAAAGCAGCGACCACTACTTCGTTGGCAGCATTCAAGATACAAGGCATATTACCACCTTTCCTGACTGCATCGAACGCAAACGCCAAGTTACGGAAACGTTCCATATCCGGCTCCTCGAAAGTAAGCGTCGCATATTGAGTGAAGTCCAAACGGGGTGCTTTACTGTGTAACCGCTTGGGATATGAGAAAGCATAGCTGATCGGAAGTTTCATGTCGGGAATCCCCAACTGGGCGATCACCGCACCATCTTCAAACTGAACCATCGAATGGATCACCGACTGCGGATGCACCACGACCTGTATCTGTTCCGGCGTAACCCCGAACAGCCACTTCGCCTCTATCATTTCGAACCCCTTGTTCATCATCGACGCCGAGTCGATCGTGATTTTCGCCCCCATACTCCAGTTGGGATGCTTCAACGCCTGTACCTTGGTCACAACTGCCAGTTCCTCCATTGTCTTGGTACGGAAAGGACCGCCGGAAGCCGTCAGCAATATCTTTTCCACTGGGTTCTCCCACTCTCCCGCTAAACACTGGAAAATGGCAGAATGTTCAGAGTCGACAGGCAGGATAGGCACTTTGTGTTCGACAGCCAAAGCCGTGATCAGTTCGCCGGCCACCACCAGCGTCTCTTTGTTTGCCAACGCGATCGCCTTACCGGCTTTGATCGCTGCGATCGTCGGTTTCAGCCCCGCATATCCCACCATTGCCGTCAGCACCATATCGATCGGTTCCGACTGGACGACCTGGGCAATGGCATCCGAACCCGCCCATACCTTGATGGGAAGGTCTTCCAATGCCTCCTTCAGTTCAGGATATTTCTGCTCGTTGGCGATTACCACCACTTCAGGCATATATTTACGTGCCTGATTAATCAGCAGATCCACCTGATTATTGGCAGTAAGAGCATATACTTCAAAAAGGTCAGGATGTTCGCTGACTACTTCCAAAGCCTGTGTTCCGATAGAACCTGTAGAACCTAATATGGCCAAGTTTCTTTTCATGCGTATTAAAATGCTATATATTCTTCGGGATTGACTGGGCCACCTTTATACCACAACTCGAAATGGAGATGGGGACCGGTCGACAGTTTCCCCGTATTGCCTACCAGAGCAATGGCCTCTCCCGCGACGACGCGGTCGCCCACCTCTTTCAGCAATAATTCGTTATGTTTATAAATAGATAAAAAACCATTCCTATGCTGCACCTGTATCACATTCCCGGAGTTCGGATCGAAGCCAGCAAAGACCACCGTGCCATCCAACGTCGCCAGCACGCTTTCCTTCGGGGCTGCAACCAAGTCGACACCATAATGCCGGATATTGGCATTATAATGAGAAGAAACCACTCCATCTACAGGCTTATAGAAAAAGACACCATCGGTAGGAACCGGATTCGGGTCCAAGACTGCCAAGTTGTATTTCTCCGCCTCTTCAAAATCCTTTACAAACTTCTTTTCCTCCTTCGTTTGAGGAATCTCATAGTCAGGGTTCACTCGTGCCAGCGAATCGATCTCTCGAATCGAATCGATCGGCATCGTCCCCGACAGAATACCCGCCACATTATTCAGATAAAGAGATTGTATCTGGATCATCCTTTCCAACGAATCGGCACGCAAGGCATTCTGCATGATCTCCTTACGGACTTCCACATCCAGATAACCCGGCAGATAGTTCCGTATCGGTGTCTTAATAATGATAAAGGCAGTAAAGGCGATCAGCAAGAAAGCAAACAAGGCCAACATCGCAAATGCGGAAAGCTGTGACAACCGGAAAGACCATACTTCCTCCAGCGTTCCTTCATTGAAGAAAGACAGTTTGTATTTAAACCTAATCCGGTGCCAGAATGATTTCTTATTTATTCGTCTTTGCTTTTGTGCCATGTGTATTCGTCAATTTCATAAATCCAACAGACCTTCCGGAATGGAAACGGCCAGCGTCTTATTCTCATGATCGGCAGACAAGATCAGTTCCTCGGCGGCAGGCAACAACAGCTCTTCACCGTTATGGTCGATCTGCAAAAGGACATTGATGGTTGACTCGTCGACATCAGTAATCTCGCCAATTTCGCCATGATGTTCGTCTATGACCCGATAACCGATAAAGCTATCCCATGTCATATCTCCCACCAAGTCATCCCTGTCCACTTCATCGAGCGAATAAAAGACTTCGCGGTTGGAAAATTCACGGGCCGCTTTCTCATCGTCCACATTCTTCAACTTCAGAAGGATAACGGTATCCGTCTTATAGCGATACTCCTCGATGAAAAAAGGGACCAGGATCCCATCCATCTCACATATAATATACGGATCGTCCGAATCGTCAAAAACATCGCTGTTTGTAACCAGCGCGATCTCCCCCTTTATGCCGTGAGGTTTGGCAAACTGTCCTATCTTGAAAACGTCTTCTTTCTTAATCATGACAAGAATGTTTAAAGTCGGGTAATACGCGCCCCGATGCCGTTCAACCGTTTGTCAATATTCTGATATCCACGGTCTATCTGGTCGATATTATGGATATGGCTGGTACCTTCGGCACTCATCGCCGCAATCAGCAAAGCAATGCCGGCACGAATATCCGGAGAAACCATATTGGAACCACGCAGTTTGAAACGATTGCCCAACCCAATCACAGTCGCCCTGTGCGGATCGCAAAGAATGATCTGCGCTCCCATGTCGATCAGTTTGTCGACAAAGAAGAGACGGCTTTCGAACATCTTCTGATGGATCAGCACACTGCCGACAGCCTGCGTCGCCACAACGAGGAAGACACTCAGCAAGTCCGGCGTCAGTCCCGGCCAGGGAGCATCGGCAATCGTCATAATGGAGCCGTCGATAAACGTCTCGATCTGATAAGAATCGTGTGTCGGGACATGGATATCGTCACCGATTTGTTCGACCGTAATTCCCAAACGGCGGAATGAATCGGGAATAATCCCCAACATATCATAGCCTGTATTTTTGATCGTGATGTCGGAACCGGTCATAGCAGCCATTCCGATAAAACTGCCTACTTCGATCATATCCGGCAAGATCGTATGTGTAGTGCCACCCAACGCCTCAACCCCTTCTATTGTCAGCAAATTGGAGCCGACACCCGAAATACGGGCTCCCATACGATTCAGCATGGAAGAAAGTTGTTGCAGATAAGGTTCGCAAGCGGCATTATAAATCGTTGTTTTTCCTTCTGCAAGCACGGCCGCCATCAAGATATTGGCCGTACCGGTCACTGAAGCTTCATCAAGCAGCATATAGGCGCCTTTCAGCTTCTTCGCCTCTATTTCGTAGAGCTGGCGGTCAGGATCATAACTGAAGCAAGCCCCCAGCTTCTGAATACCGACAAAGTGAGTATCCAGACGACGGCGTCCGATCTTATCGCCTCCCGGCTTAGGGATCAAAGCCTTGCCAAAACGGGCAACCAGAGGACCGACTATCATCACCGAACCGCGCAAGGAACCGCTTTTACGCAAAAACTCGTCCGTCTCCAGATAATTCAAGTCGACAGCATCAGCTTGAAATGTATAGGTATCGGCAGCCGGATGCTCCACTTTCACCTGCATATCGCGCAGGAGTTGTATCAGGTTATTCACATCCAGGATATCCGGTACATTATGGATTGTCACTTTTTCCGGCGTAAGCAATGTTGCACAAATGACCTGCAAGGCTTCATTCTTTGCGCCCTGCGGAACAATCTCACCGGACAACCGGTAACCGCCTTCTATGACAAATGAACTCATCGGCCTTTACGTGAATAGTTTTTCTTGTTGTTCGTATTGTTGCGGGCGAGTATATCACGGCTTTCCGCCAGCTTATGTACCTCTTCATCCAAGATGATCTGACCTTCCGACAATTCGTCGAGGTCTTTGAATATCTTCCGATCATCTACGGATTCCTTGTTCCAGGTAAGGAACGATTTCTTCATTTGGGTAGCCAGCAATTTAATCAACTGGTCCTTTTCCACACCCGGTTCGAATTCGGTTGCTTTCTGGATCATTTTCTCAAGCGTCTTGCCGTAATGACGGTAACGTATACGCGAATTGTTATAAGGTATACGCGGAGGACGTGAGTAAAGGTCTTCTTTCTTTACGATCTCGTACGGATAATCGATATCCAATTTGAAGTCGGCCATGATAGCCAGGTGATCCCAGAGAATATGTTTGAAATCGTTTACATCGCGTAAATGGGGAAACATGTTTCCCATGATGTTGATTATTGTGTCTGCACAGCGTTTACGTTCTTCCCTGTCCTGAATGGTAATGCAATAGTCCACCATATTCTGTATATTGCGTCCATATTCGGGCATAACCAATTTCTTTTCTTCTGTATTATATTTCATTACAAATTCTGTTTATCCGGCAAAGTTACAGATTATAATTGATTTAAACAATACGGCTCCTCCCCCGCAGAGTGTTAAGAAAAGCCTATAAAACCAAGGAGAAAGAAAACCGATTATAATATGTTTGCTTTCCTACTACTATTTTGAAAAGCCAATGAACAAACGTATCAAAACAAGGCTGGACAAATGACCAAAATGACATCGGTCTGCAGATAACCGGTACACTAACTCGTTTCATGCCATCAACTAACTCCAAACACCTCAAGAACTAAATGATAACATATAGCAAAGTATCTATTGGCAGTCACTACCAATTGCCTATATGTAGTACTACCAATTGATGATAGATAGTACTACGTATTCGTGATAAGTAGTACTACATATAAATAATATGCTATATGCCTTGAATTAGTTTACTATGACTTCCGAGATAGTTTATGGTATGTTCCGGATCAGTTGCTTCTTGAGAACGGGCAGAGTCCGGATAGGATCATTTTGCGTTTTCCCTACCACTTTGAGAAACAACGCTCCGAATAGGCACAAAAAAATTAGGGGACAAGGATATTCCCTGCCCCCTAATTGATTTTTAGTCCGTTATTATTTTGATTCTGGTGTCTTACTGAAAATGGCGTGGATACGCTTCATGTCGAACTTAGGGGTACGGTCGTAATAATAAATACCGTTTTGCTCCTGTTCCACATCCGTAAGCTGCGTATAGCAATAGCCCCAAATATCATTTGAGAGAGAGAGCACAGCATCCACCTGGCCTTCCAAACGAGCATAGAACTCTTCCAGGGAACGGGGCGGTTCGCCATATCCCCAGGATGTATTCTGGGCGCTCTCCATCTGCTGCGACGGATTCCATTTGATACCGCCAAACTCATCCACCAAGTAAGGCATGTCCTTCTTGTATTCCGGGAAAGCATACTGGTCGGTATATTTCAGGCCGTTGTAACCGATATTCATCGGCATCAGATGGATTTCCCATTTCGGAGCTTCCATTAGTTTGCCACCGTTATACAGTTTCTCCTTCAACTTGGCGGGGTCCTGTTCGTAATTATGAACGGTCCAGATATCGGTTGCGATATGCGTTCCACCGCTTGCCCCATGGAAAGGACGCGTCGGATCGATCATTTTCGTCAGGTTGTAGAGGTCGTGCATCAAACGCGGATATTGCACACGGTCGGGCCAGAACTCCTCGTTGGTCGGCGTCCAGATCAGGAGTGACGGATGGTTACGGTCGCGCTGCACAATCTCACTCCATTCGGTAATGAAATTACGAGCCGTTTCCGTATCGTTACAATCCATCCCCCAGCTGGAAGCTTCCCCCCAAGTCAGATAACCCATCTTATCCGCCCAATAATAGAAACGTTCTTCGAAAACCTTCTGATGCAGGCGTGCTCCATTGAAACCTGCCTCCATAGAGAGTTCAATATCCCGTTTCAACGCCTCGTCACTCGGAGCCGTCCAGATGCCGTCGGGATAGAAACCTTGGTCGAGCACCAGGCGCTGGTAGTAAGGCTTATTGTTCAGATAAATCTTATTGCCTTCGATATGCACCTTGCGCATACCGGCATAACCATTGACCTCATCAATTATATTTCCATTCTTATCCAATACTTTGTACTCCAGATCGTAAAGGAAAGGACTTTCCGGACTCCAAGTTTTCATCTTCTTGACCGGAAGGACCACAGAAGACAGAGAGCTTGCCGAAACCGTCCGGCTGGCAACCACCTTGCCGTTGTCTTTCAATGTCACCTGCAATTTTCCACCTGCTTCCTTATAGAAACGAGGACGGACCACCAATTGCTGCTGGTCGATATCCGTCAGAAGCTGAACCGATTGCAATCCTTCCGGATGGACCGCTTCCATCCAGACCGTCTGCCAGATACCGGTCGTACGGGTGTAGTTGCAGCCATAAGAGGCGTATTGCAGATTCTGTTTGCCGGCTGCTTGTTTGGCCCCACGGACGTCGCTCTCCACATAAACAACCAGACTATGTGTCTGGCCTGGCTTTACCAGAGAAGTAATATCCACGGCAAACGAGGAAGTCCCACCGAAATGGCGGCTAGCCAAAACACCGTCGATATAGACTTCCGATTTATAGTAGACCGCACCGAAATTAAGCAGAATGTTCTTTCCGTTCCATTCCTGCGGGATCGTGATCGGACGCTGATACCAGAAATGATTGATAAAGTCCGTATATCCGATACCGGACAATTTACTTTCCGGGCAGAAGGGAACAGTGATCTTCTTATCAAAACCTTTCGATTTATAGAACTCGCGTTCCATTCCTGAACCGCCGAAATCAAACGAGCAGGTCCATTCCCCATTCAGGTTGACCCAACCCGCCCGCTCGAACTGCGGACGGGGATATTCGGGACGAGGCATAGACCAGACAGAGGCCACGCACAGAAAAAGAGATAAAAAAGCTATGCTAATCCGTTTCATGCTTTTACTTTAATTCGTTAATAACTGACTGATTGGCTTTCTTTACAGCAGCTTCGTCGATCTTGATCACTTTGCGGTCGTATGTCATCAGACCGTTCACTTCACCTTCCACATCAGTTGTCTGCGTATAGACAGCGGCAGAGAAACCACGTTTCACATAATCTTTCAGGATATTGGCGTATTTGACATATTCAGCCGTCACTTCGTCGCTGTTCTTAAACTGCACATATCCCCAGTTGCGTTTGTTCCACCACAAATGGTTTTCTACCGGAAGGCCGATTCCACCGTATTCACCCAACACATTCACACGTTTCGGATCGAACAGGAACATATCGGGAGCCGGATAGTTATGCAAATCCAAGATATCACCACAAGGACGATGATTACCGCCGCTTGCCGGGTTCACCAGACGGGAAGGATCGTAAGTCTTTGTCCATTCAGCCGCTTTTTCCGTTTCAAACTGTCCCCATGCTTCGTTGAAAGGAACCCAAACGACTACGGAAGGATTGGATATGCAAAGGTCCATGATCTCTTTCCATTCACGATAATAGTTGGCCTTGGATTCAGGTGTACGTTCATTGTCTTTTCCACCGTTATATACATGGTGATCCCAAATATAAGAGCCATGATCGCCGCTCGGCATATCCTGCCATACCAAGATACCTTCCTTATCGCAATGATAATACCAGCGTGCCGGTTCCACTTTCACGTGCTTACGGATCATATTGAAGCCCCAGTCTTTTGTTTTCTTGATGTCGAACAACAATGCTTCATCTGTCGGAGCCGTATAAAGTCCGTCAGGCCACCATCCCTGGTCCAGCGGGCCGAACTGGAATAAATCCTGATTATTCAACTGCATGCGCATAATGCCGGCAGCATCGCGTTTAGAAGAAATCTTACGGAAAGCCGTATATGATTTTACTTCATCCAGCACCTTTCCGTCTTTCGACAAAGAAACCGTCATATCATACAAATAAGGATTGGACGGGCTCCAAAGTGTCGGGTTTTGTACGGACAAACGCAATTCCTTTCCTTGAACACCTTTGGCCGTAGCCACAACCTGGCCTTTGTCCAACACCTTCACGGTTACGATACCGGAATTGCAGTCGCAGGAAGTTCCGACCGTCACATTCAACGTATTATTGTCAATATTGGAAATAGACTTTACCGAAGTCACATGGGCAGCAGCTACCGGTTCCAACCATACTGTCTGCCAGATACCGGTTACTGGTGTGTACCAAATGCCTTCCGGACGGGAAGTTTGTTTACCGCGCGGTTGATATCCCTTATCACTAGGATCCCATACACGGACAACCAGCTTCTGGTTGTTCTTTCCTGTCAGATACGGAGTGATGTTGAAGGAGAACGGAGTGAAACCGCCTTTATGAGAACCGATCAGGATGTCGTTTACAAACACGTCCGCTTTCCAATCCACCGCACCGAAATTTAACATGATGTCCTTATTTTTCCAGGCTGAAGGAACGGAAAAAGTACGCTTATACCATAATTCGCTGTTTTCGCCAACTTCTTTCTGTACGCCAGACAGAGAGGATTCGACAGCAAAAGGAACCAAAATCTTACCATCGAATGTTGCCGGTTCTACATCGCCAACCGGTTTGATGGCATATTCCCATTCCCCGTTCAGATTTTGCCAATCGCCACGTTCCAACTGAGGACGGGGATATTCAGGAAGGACATTCGCCGGATTTACCTGTTCCGACCACGGTGTCTTGATCTTATCTCCTACCGGTTTCCATTGAGCCTGTGCACCCAAGGCCAGTGCCAATGCACAACATACAAATAAGGTCTTTTTCATGATTTATACTTTATGATTTGTGAATGATTATAATTTTCAATTAATAAACTCCGGAGCTTCCGCTTCTAAAGAAGGACTTGCCCCTTCAACTTCCGGCCAGCCATCTCTCCAACGGATCCGATCCAACATCAGGACTCGTCCGGTAGGATGTTCACGGCTCACGGCATGATAGAGAACCCAGTCGTTCCCACGGTTGTCCGTAACGATTTCCGAGTTATGCCCTGTACCGACAAAAGCATCATTTCCATGAATCAGAACTTCGTGATGATTTTCCATCATCGGTCGTCCCTGTTTGTCGGTGTACGGGCCGAACAGGCTGTCAGAACGGCCTACAACTGTAGTATAGGTACTTTTCAATCCCTCACAACAACTCCCTATCGAGGCAAACAAATAATAATAATCGCCCCTTTTATGGATGTAAGTACCTTCGTAGGCGGTTCCGGCAACCTGTTTCTTTTTGGCTCCGTCCCGAACAGATAGGCCGTCTCCCGACAACTCTATCCCATAGATACCGCGGAAACTACCCCAAAACAGGTATTTTTTCCCGTTATCCTCCATGAAAAATTGGTCTATAGAATTTTGAACTTGAATTGTCTTGCTTCGGAACAACGGTCCCTTGTCAATGAACGGCCCTTCCGGTTTGTCGGATGTAGCAACTCCGATCCCACAGGTCCACTCACCTCCCCAGACGGACATGGAATAATACAATACATATTGTCCGTTAATATAATTGATATCCGGTGCCCATAAGCCTCCTTTCGGCTCGAAGGTCGGACGTGTTTCTTCCGTGAAAGCCGTTCCGATCTCCTCCCAGTCCACCAAGTTGCGTGAACGATGGATCGGCGTATTGCGGATATCTTCGGTTGCATACAAGTAGAAATAGCCATCATCCGCTTTGATGATGGTCGGATCAGGCAAACTGTAATCGATCACCGGATTCCGATAAGTGCTCTTGGCTTCCACCACTGGTTCTTCCGCCGGCTCAGGACGAAAAGAGGGTTTATACATCTGCTTTTCCAGCATCTTCATAAAAAAGCCCCCCACTACCGAACGGGCACGCATGTTGATGGACCGGCCGTCGGTAGCCTCATACCAGTCGGTCAGGGGTACGCGAGGTTCGGTTTCATTCACATATTTATAGGCGGGTGATAACAAACGGGAGAAATCCTCCTGCGTATCTGCCAAGCACGCTGTCCATAAAATCCAATCAATCTTGGTATAGGTCTTGCGGCTGTCAAGCGGAAGGCCGAACGGCTGTTGCCGACTCAAATAGAAAGCGACCTCCTTCCGGGCGATCCTGTCCGGAAAGATATGCAAGCCCAAAACTCTATCCCAAACCAGATTATACTTCTGGCTCCAAGTATTTTCCCGGTCGAATGTCAGCCGGTAATGATCTCCATCATCAGCCATCCGCTCCCATTTCTCTGCCATCTCGCGAGCGGCTGAAACATACCTGACAGCCTGTTCCTTATCTCCCAACATCTCGGCCAACTTTCCATATCCGGCAATCCCTATGATCGCCTTTATCGAAAGGTTTGCATTATGGGCCAGGTGTCCGGCAAAATCATCCGTACACAACTGATTTTCCGGATCAAGTCCCTCTTTCAGCAAATAATTAGCCCAAACACCCAACGTCTTCCAATGTTCACGAGCATAATCCGCATTACCTTCGCGCAGAGCGATGGCAGTTGTCAGAATCAACATATTCCCACATTCTTCGACCGGCATATCGAAAGGATATGTCTGCCCGTTGGCATGAGGATAGGTTCCGACATCATGGGCGGCAAAAGGCTTGTTCCATCGTCCGCTTTCGCTGTAATGGAAAATCGGATTCAGCATTCCTTTCAATAATTCCGGATTATAAAGTAAGAACAAGGGGGCAGACGGATACGTCACATCAACCGTACCGATCGAACCATTGCTAAAATTCTCCTTGGAAAGAAACAACAGATTCCCGTCTTTATCTTCTATAAGTTTGTGGGCCGCCACCGCCTGGCGGTAAGCAATGGCACAAAGTTCTGCATATTCTTTTCCACCGGCTTTTTCCGCGTCTTCCATCAGACGAGTGTCGAAATGACGGCAGCGCTCCATAACCGAACGATATTCCTTCGCTGATTCTTCAAATGCCTGCCGGATATTTTTCTTACCGTTATGTTTCCAATACGCCATCCGGTTATCCTTGAAATACTGGATGGCATACAAGTCGTCATAGCCCACCATCAGGAACCCGGCCTTCGGAGAAGAAGACACTGCCTCCAAAATATGGCTGTAGACAAGTTGTTTCCGATCGCCAACCTCCATCACCGTCTCCTTTTCCACTTGTGCCGCCAAATAGAAATAACCCCAGTCAATACGGACATCATCCCCTTTGCGTAACAAAACAGCCTGCTCAGCCGTTCCTGTCTTCAAATAAGAAATACCGTTTTCCACCTCCCTCTCAACCATGACCGCCTGATCCTCCGTGTTGACGGCCAAAGATGAAAAAGCTTCGACACTCACCCGTACCTCATGCTTCTTTTGATCTGCCGAACGAACCTGCCAAGAAATATAATTGACCGGCATGGACATCCGATCCAAATCATCCAGCAATAACGGAGCCGTAAAAACGACATCGAGCAAAACCGGACCACATTCAAATGTATAATAAGTTTGCGTGGGAAGGACATTCACAGACAACTGTCGGGCAGCAGTCGCAAAACGAACCGATGCTCCCTCTTCCGGTGTTTCCTTTCCCATGAAACGATAAGAAACACCATCCACATCCACTACCCCCAACAAGGCCTGTTCCTTGCCGGTCCAATGGCGGGTCACATCAGCATTCAATTCATCTGCAAACGACCAAACGCTGGTATATGGATCTACGGAAATAAGCGGATAAGAAGGAGCGCGCAATGCGTTCCTTTTATCCGGCTCAAACAAACTCCCTGAACCGCAGGACACGTTCAGCAGTATCCCTTGGCAACAAATCAATAGTATCAGAAAGGCCTTCTTCATTTCTAATAAATATATATATAATTAAACACAAACTGACTTGATAATAAATCATGTGCAAAGGTATTCTTTCGCCTTCTATCACATTTTCAATTATCAATCATTTACTTTCAAATATCAATCAAAACTACATGAAATCAGCTTGATACGCAAAACCGGATAGGATAACCGTTTTTCAAGCATCCTATCCGGCAATAACCTTATCACTTCAACCGAACCACTGGCGAATAGATAGCCTGATCCGCTCCGTTAGCCAAAACACCGACACGAGCGTAAAGGGCTTTTGCCTTTACTATTTCGGTATTACCGCTAATATCGGCAGAAAGATTCACGCTACCGGGAACGACATCCGAGAAGTCCTGACGGTACAAGTTGTTGACATCATCCGCAAATTGCGTCTTGCTTAATAACAACATCACCCGACTGATCTTCGCATCCGGCACAATCCTGTTAATCATAAACGACGCGTTCATTGCCGATCCCGTAACAGACAATTGTTCGTTCGAAATCATAAAATACGGAGTAACTTCCAGATTCACTTCCGTATGTCCTTTCAAATTCACGGTTACGGACTCATGATTATTCACCCACGGTCCGTTCCCGTCTCTTGTCGTCAAACGATATTCACCATCAAACAAAAGAGCGGAGAAAGTACCATCTTGTCCTACAAAAACAGAAATCGGATCATTCTTCTCATAACCATCCTGATACAACTGCAACTGGACTGCTTCGCCGGTTCCACGCAAGTTCAAAGCCTGTCCCTGATAAGTAACTCTACCAACCAGTTTGGATTCCGGCGCATCAAAATTATCTTTTCCACAGCCGGAAAACAATACCAGCAGTAAAATTACCGAAAAAATATTAGATATAATCTTCATACTCATGCATTTTTAATTATTGATACGGGTTCTTTACCAACTTAGGATTATTGTTAACCCAGCCCAAATCGAGGAAGTTGTAATAATTCTGCATCCGGAAATAACGTGCATTCGGAGACATGAACAAGAAGTCTTCCACAAACACCCACTTGCCGTCATTCGGGTCACCCGGTGCAACCACACGATACGGCCAGAGGCGACGGTGACGAGCCTGCGGATCATTGTTGTTTCCATTCCAGACTTTATCAGCCAAACGCCAACGCTTCATATCCCAATAACGATGGTCTTCGAAAGCAAATTCAACGCGATATTCATGCACGATATTCTCAAATGTAACAGTTTCCAACGGCTTCACACCTGCACGATTACGCACGGCATTGATAAATTCGGCTGCACGTCCGTTTTCCAGTTCGAAAGACGCTTCGGCCGCAATCATATAGGCTTCAGACATACGGAAACGAGGCATCCACATTTCGGAATTACGACCACGCGTCGATGCTCCAGGAGTTTCATCAATAAATTTACGATAATAAAAACCTGTCTTATTAACATACTGTTCATTAGACTCTTTCGGACCGTTCAATGCAGTCAAAGCATTTCCATTGGCGTCTTTAGAGTCCAAATCACCAGCTATCAGCTCCCATTCTCCATTATTCTTTACCAACTGACCTGCCTGCAATACGACCGGAACACTTTTCAATTCCGCACCCGGATAAAGGATAGTTCCCCATAAACGAGGATCACGGTCTTTGAATGGAGCATCAGACGAATCATAAAACTTAAATGTCCCATTTTCAGAAGTCACGACCTTACTATCCGTCCCAGGGGTATCCGTATCAAGCAATTCATAGGCTTCAACCAGATTTAAAACAGGACCGCCATAACTATTGTCAATATCCTCCGCATGAGACTTAGGAATATTATATTTCGTAAACTCAACAGTCTGCCCCGGATATTTATAATCCCGTGCCCAAATAACTTCTGTATTATTGTCTTTTACGGATGTCGCCTCATAAAAGTTTAATTCCTTATTGTCCGGACGCCGATCCTGCAGAATATAAGGACTGTCTTTAATCACATTCTCTGCGGCAGCCAAAGCCGTTTTATAATAATCAGATGCCTTATCAGCCGGAATCCCAACTTCCCCTCCCTCTGTTCTAATCGGAGTTGACATTTTATTATTATAATTAGCGATCGAAGCAGCATAGACAGCGGCACGCGCTTCCAACATCTTAGCCGTCCACCTATTTGCACGAGCAGAATTTATCTGTTTCTCCGCCGGCAATAAATTATAAACAGCCTGGCATTCACTTATGATATAATCATACATCTCTGCTTCCGTCGAACGTGGGAACTGCATCGTAGTTATATCCATACCAGATTGATAATCAAACACCTCATCTCCGATTATCGGCATACCGCCCAAACCACGGCACATATTGAAATAACACCAAGCACGTAAAAAACGCGCCTCCCCTTCTAATGGAGCTTTCTCAGAATCTTTCAGGACTTCCGTTTCACGCAACCCTTTTAAAAACTGATTCACATTACGGATGAACGTATAATCATACACTCGCCAAAGATCATCTTCGAACGTAGAGCGTTGATCCGGTCCTCCATCCATTTTTGCCGCATCATCAATATAAGTCATGGAATAGCTATCATTTATGTGTTGTCCCCATGTTACGCGACCATAATAATTCGCTAAAACAGATTTAATCATCACCGCATCACCAAAAATCTGGTCATCCGTCATGATCTTATCTGGCTCACGATCCAAAAAATCACTACAAGCCGTTGCCGAGAACAAACAAACTGCCAAGGCCGACATTATATATATCTTCTTCATTTCTACCTAAAATTTAAGGTTTACACCAATATTTATAATACGTGTTGTCGGATATCCCAAACCATTTCCTTCCGTCGATTCAGGATCAATACCCGGAGCATTGGTAAATGTCAACAAGTTGGTCCCCGCCACATAAAAGCGCAGATCCGAGATCAACGCTTTTTCCACAATATGTTTCGGGAGCGTGTATCCTAACTCCAAATTACGTAATTTGACATACCGGACATTCTTTTTCCAGAAGGTACTGTTCCAATAATTACTGTGCGAACTATTTCCAATCAACAACATCGGATATTTTCCCGGTATCAATTCACTGTCTGCATCCCAAATATCAGACAAACGCCATGTGTCTTCCATATAATATTGCGGGTTGTTACCACCATCATGGAACGGGTTACGTTGTTCCCATTGCTGATACCAGGATCCCATCGCGCCACCGGTAAAATCGAACGCCAAATCAAATCCTTTCCAACCGAATGAAAAATTCAAACCGAAATTAAGAATCGGAGTGGAATCTTCCCGATATCCAATCGGACGTTCATCCAAACTATTAATCACACCGTCACCATTCACATCCTTATATTTGATGTCACCCGGACGAAGCGTCTTATTACCCTGACGGTCATTGTCGATCGGATAAGTGGCGATCTCTTCCCAACTATTGAACTGTCCGATTGCTTCCAATCCCCAGTTCAGATAACCGAAACGATGGTTCAACGAATTGCGATACACATCCCAAGAATTGGAGAAACGCGGTTTATACTGTTCCCAATCATAGAAACGGGAATACGTAATATTACCGCCGATAGAATATGTGAAGTCCTCTACCCGGTCTGTCCACCGAACAGCCGCATCATACCCCATGTGCACATCCGAATTCAAGTTTTCTTTCGGTAGGCTGAAACCGACTTCCGATGGCAACAGGACATCATAACGAGATGCAGGAAGCCCGTCACGCTGACGGCGGAAAAAGTCGAACTGCCCCGTCAAGCGATTATCCAAAAAAGCAACATCAAAGCCGACATCCAGAATCTTAGCCTTGATCCAAGACAATGTCGTCACCGGAAGTCCGCGCGGAACCGAACCTATCGTATATTTCCCATCAATAACAGAACCGCCATTCTTATAGTTATAACCGCTCATATAATCGAACGCCGCATATCCGGAAACGTTATCGTCACCCACCATACCGTATGATCCACGGATTTTCAAATCGCTGAAAATATTCGATAGCTTGGATTCCTTCCAGAAATTTTCTTCCGAAATACGCCAACCGACAGAAGCGGAAGGGAAGAATCCCCAACGATGATCAGGCGGAAATTTCCAAGATCCATCATAACGAGCCGAAAATTCAACCAGATATTTATTGGCATAATCATAGTTGCCACGGAACATCCACCCCAAACGTGCCTCCGTTTCATTACCCTCATCATTATATGTATCCATCGTCTCATAATCAATCAGATGTAACGCATTAGCCGTCGGAATAGCATGCAGCCAGGAAGTCGGCGTATCTCGCTTAATCGATTCAACCCCGGCAACAGCGGCCACATTATGATCTCCAAACCTTTTATTGTAAGACAGTTGAATATTCGACATCAATTCTTCGTTGTGTCCCACACGTCTTTCTCTCCAAGGATTATTATTCTCGAAAATCACCGGATAAGTATCCGTCGCTTCATCATAGCCATACAATTTATACGTATATTCCTGATTATTCATCTGCTGATATGCCAGATAATATCCGACCAAAGCCTTTGCCTTCAAACCATCGAAAATATCATATTCCGCCGTGGCTTGTAATTGCGCCACACGCCAAGTTTCTTTATATTCTCCGGACAATTCATAATTCAACCATCCGAAATTCGTCGCGGCATTAGAAGAAGTCAATGTCGGATATTTAGGATTGTCATTTGCAAAAGGACGCTTTGTCGGCAAATTTCGATATGTCCCAAAACGAGGCATCCAATAATCATCTGCCTCCGGAACACCCGGATTTTTCCTTTCTTCTATACGGCCATTCATGGAAGCTCCCACTTTCAAACGAGAAGTAATTTGCGTGTCTATGTTCATCTGAACATTGGTACGTTTAAATCCACCATAATTTACAATCATCGCGTCTTGGCTCATGTGACCGACAGAAACATAATAGTTCGTCTTATCCGAACCACCGGAGATATTGGCATTCAGATAATACTGAGGATTGGTTTCCCAGATGAAGTCATACCAGTCAAACGGCACATATCCTTTTTCTTTTCCCGCCAACCATTTCTGATAGTCTTCCTTACTATATGTATAGTCGGTCTTTCCTTGAACCGTTTCAGACTGGATATAATTGGTGATATAGGTCGCCGCATCCGCCGGTTTCGGGAAAGTAGACGGATTCTGCCAACCGTAGTATGCGTTCAGAGAAACCGTATTCTTAGTGTTCCGTTTACCTTTTTTCGTATTGACAACAACAACACCATTTGCCGCACGCACACCGTAAATAGCGGCAGAAGCATCTTTCAATACAGAAATGCTCTCGATATCATTGAAGTCGATATTATTGAATTGGCCTGCATCCGATTGCACACCGTCGATCACATACAACGGATCACCCATGTTACGGATCTGGATACTGGTCGTAGCCCCCGGACGGCCATCCGTCTGGCGCGTGTTCAAACCGGCGATCTTACCGACCAGTGCACCCGAAGCCGTGGAGGCAACCGAACGGCTGATGTCTTCCGAACCGACGGCCGTGACGGCACCCGTCAGCGTCGCCTTTTTCTGCGACAGACCGAAACCGGTCACCACCACTTCTTCCAGCGCCTGCGAATCTTCACGCAAAGTTATATTCAAAGTAGATTTTCCTTTGACCGAAACAGACTGCGTGACATAACCGATATAAGAAATTTCCAACACGGCATCAGGAGCCACAGTCAAGGAAAAAGCACCATCCATATCTGTAATGATACCGTTGGTCGTCCCTTTTTCAACGACATTGGCTCCCGGTACCGGTTCACCCAAATTGTCGACTACGATCCCTTTTACTACATGTGTTTGTTGCTGTACGACAGCCACGGAAACTTCCTTTGCGGCTGCTTTCTTTTCCGGAACCAAGACAATTTGGTTGTTCGATATTTCAAATGTCATTCCCGTCGAAAACAGGATATTTTTCAAAATATCCTTAACAGCCTTGTTTTGAGCATTCACGCTTACTTGACGAGACAAATCAATCTTATTCTCATCATAGAAAAATGAATAACCGCTTGCCTCTTCGATCCGTGAAAGCGCCTCGCTCAACGAAACATTTTCCAACCGGAGCGAGATGGAACGAAGCTGAACTTCCGCTTCGGCCGTCCCGGACAAACTCATCCAAAATAAAATGCTTATCAATAATGGCATCTTCCATTTCAAAATGCCACTGTTACTAAAGAACTTTCGTTTCTTCATAACCTTTTTAAGATTTAATAAATTACTGATTTAATTGTTACAACTTCGAATTACTTTTTTACGTGTGTTTCATAGGCATTCCTGATTTAATTGTTACTATTTTCTTGTTATTCTCACCGTATTATCTTCATCAAAAACATATTCTATCGGGGTTATCTTCGCAATCAGGCAAAGCACCTCCTCCAACGATTCATGTGTGATCGTAAAGGTATAGGCTTGATCGGTCGGCAACGACGGGTCCAAACGGATATCCATGCCATACCATTCCGACAGATATCCGGTCAGTTCATAAATCGTCTTTTTCTCGAAACGCAAGGATTCTTTTGCCCAAAGGCAAGAGATAGAAACATCCGTGGTTTTCTTTTCTATGCTGGGAACACTTTTTTTACACACGGCTGTTTCGCCCGGATTCAGGCTTCTCGACACACCGTGATTTTCAACAACGACCAACCCTGACAATAGGCTGACATCCACATGGTCCTGCTTTTCCCGCGCCTTCATGTTAAAAACCGTCCCGTGCACCTTTACGACCACACCGCCGCCTTCCACTACAAAAAGACGGTCCGGATCTGCCGCCACCTCGAAATAAGCCTCTCCATCCAAACGGACGTTACGCTCTTTAGTCCAACGGGAAACAAAATATTCTAACGTCGATCCGGCATTCAGCCAAACGAAAGTACTGTCCGGCAAACATATCCGGGATTTTCCATTCAAGGAAGAATAAGCCAATACGGCATCGCTTGCCTTGTACCATTCGGCCGTCATATAACCGGCAAAAGAGAACAACAGGAAAAATAAAACCGCAACCGCAGCAATATACAAACGAAAAGAACGCAAAGACAACTTGAACATTCGCGGCTCTGCCTTTCTCATACGCTCCTCCATCCTTTTCCATAAGGCATCGACATTGGAAACATACCGCATGTTTTCTTCCATGATGGACAACCAAAGGGATTGCCAACTTTGGAATCGGGCATGGTTTTCCACATCGGCAAGCCATACATCCAATTCTGCCTGTTCCTTCTCCGAAATCTCACACTTGAATTTCCGGATAATCACTTCCCACGGTATATTTTTGTCTCTTCGTACCATTTATGAAACGTGAGACTCGAAAAATGAAGGCATCCCCTAAAAACAAATCGATTTTTTTCCAATTCCCCGATTCCAAGCCATGACAATATCCTGCAAACAGGAAGAATGACTTATTGTAAAAAAATCAAAAAGTTGAACAAGAAACGGATATTCCGCCCTGTTCTGCCAAACGGCGAATCTGATAAGAACGATTAGTCACTTTACCGGTGACAAACTCGGGAATATTATACGATTTCATCAAGCCGGCATAGTAGTCCGCCTCCTTTTGAGGGAGCAAAAACGGTTTACCGGTTTTGCCATCCTTCCCGACATACGCAATGAAAGGACGCGTGTACAATCCATCCAAACGCCTGCTGCTGAACACAACCCATCTTCCGTTGGACGACCACGAATGGTAACTTTCCGTATCATTGCTGTTGAGCGTTTCCGGATAGGAACCGACTCCGGACTTCAAGTCGATCATATACAGGTCGGCATCCTTATGCCAGATCGGGAAAGTGCCATAACCAGACAAAGTACAAAGCATGAACCGACCATCCGGAGAAACTCTTGGAAAAGAAACGCTTTTTCCATTCGCACGAGCATCAAACAGCGTATCCACCTGCGAACCGAACGTTCCGGATTCAGGGTCGAACGAGATGCAGCACAAGCTATAAGCCAATTTTCCAATGGAATCAGGCATCAAGCAAGCCGGAGCAGTGCAATAAAACAAACTCTTACCATCCGGAGAAAAAGAGGGAAACGTATCAAAACTTGACTGCGAAGCGAGTCCGGGCACAGACAAAAACGTATGGCGCTCCACATCGTAAACGATCACATCCGATGCCGTGTCATAAACCTCCGTCCGCTGAGTGGAATGCAACTGCTGGGTCGTCCTATTGATGGAAAAAGCGATGTAACGACCCGAAGGATGCCAATAAGGATAGGTAAAAGCTGATATCGTCTTATCTGTTTTCGTATCCAATAACTCGACCTCGTCTCCATCAACCAATACAGTCCCGGCCAACTTGGCACGCAAGTGGAACAGCATCTTGTCCGGATCATGGCCGCAGAAAGAATGGCAATTCACGCAATTATAGTCCGTCATCTTGTTCTCATAAACAGTCGTTTCATCAAAAGACTCCATTCCACGTTGGTAAATTCCCATTTTGTTCCATAATGCATAGCCAGGTTCTATCAAGCGATATACCAAATAAGGATCAACCGGATCTGCCGCCACATTCAACGATACGGGTTGCCAAATCTCCCACCGATCGCCCTTCTTACGCGCCACCGTAACCCGAACGGAATCATCTTTTGCCTCCTGCAAAAGCCTCTTCCATTTCTTTTCCGGAATCCTGACTTTCCCGTCGGGGGCCTCCACCTTGAATTTTACCACTCCTGCTTCCAACAAGACCGACACACGACATCCGTCCGCGCGGACCGTGAAGTTCAACGGAGCTATATTGTACGGGATAGTGGTTTGCGCATAATCAGGAAATAGAACAGGCTTCTCACCTAACCGTTTCCCATTTTTCCAATCCTCCGAACAAGCACAAAACAAAATTGCCGCCACCAAAAAGCAATAAAATCGTTTCATCGCGTACCTTTATTTCTTAAACATCAAATAAAACCAATAGGTATCTCCATACGAACCGGCCATGACATCCCGAAAATTGACATAGCCATGCTTCGTGTTCATATCCTGATCGAACGCACCGTAGCGCAACTCGACTTTCATTCCGACCCCTTTTTCGGGCCACAATCGGGGAGTCTTTTGATAAAGCGCTATCACGGCTTCCTGTTGGTGGATGGAAAGGGAAGGCCACACCTTCGTCCGGTAATACTTCCGATGCAACTCGTCAAAACGATTCAAAGTCTTGCCCAACAAATGAAAACTCAACAAGTATTGGAAAGCGACCGACCGGTCCGGATTGTTCACTGCCAACCGTTCCCACACTTCCAACAAATCTGCAGACACGGCATACTGTCCGCCTTTTCCCCACGCCCGCCTTTTCCCGCCCAACGACGGTTCTTCTTCCACAAGATCATCCCGATACAGATACTTCCGCCATTCAGCAGCCCATTCTTTGTAAAACAAAGTCTGCTCTAATATCCGGATGTATTTTTCCGCTACCGCATAAGCTCCGGTCAGGATATTCGTCTGTACCAAACGTTGCAAAAGACGCGGGTTTCCATCTACAGAGGAGACATATCCTTCAAATGCAAACTTTTGAGCGGAAGAGAGATCCCCCATTTGGTAGCAAATATCCGACAACACGATTGCCCCCGGAACCGTACTGTTCCATTCTGGCAATAATCCGCCTTTGCCTTGCTGCGGATAATGGAACAGTTTATCTCCCAATTCGCCCTGGCACGCCAAAGCCAAGTTCAGCAAGCTCAAAGTCCGCATGTCCGATACTGCCGCCTTATATCCGGCAACGACCTTATCCCATTGTTCTCCCCGCACATAATAATACAACTCCATGTTTTTCAACCAAATACAATTCTCTTTTTTTTTCATCCACCCCAAAAAGGCAACCAAAGGCAACAGCTGGACTGTGGTCCACCACCAAGCAGTCCGATCCAACACGCCTCTGCCTTTTCCGATCGGGAAGCAAGCCATTAAAAGCCCCGAAAGAAAAGCCAACCAAGCCCAATAGAGCTTATTCGCCTTCAACAAAGGCTCATAATAAAAATCCGGCAAAACGATCATTCGGTATTCCGGCTGCCAAAAGAAACGATAAGACCACCAAAGCATCAGGACAATCCCGAACGGAAGTGCCAGACATCCTTGCCATCCCTTCTCCCGCAACAACATCTCCCGGACCACGACTCCGGCAACGAACAAGGTTGCCACCGGCCCTGCCAATACAAACAAAACAGCCATCAACAGCCAACCCGCCAATACCCGTTTCCACGGTACGACAATACGCACATAGAGTACAAAAGCCCCAAGCATGCAACAATAAGCAACCGTCCCCTGCAACCGGTAATTCACATCGACATGCAAAGGGAGCAAAGCCAGAATCGGGCAAAGAGCCGGTAAATAACAAAAGACAGGCGATGTCGTTTGCCGGCAGATCCGTTGCATCAGCACACCGATCCCCAAAAACAAACCGGTCGAAACCAACGCACCACCCAAAGGAAGATGATAGAATTGCAAAAGGAAACCACCCAACCAGCAAGCCAACCCGCCAGGTTGTCGGCATGTTTCCTCAAAACAAGCCCAAGTGAGAGGAAAAACCTGCAATTGTTCGACATAATAAAAATAAAACGGATACCATATCTGCAAAAAGCAGAACAGACAGCAGCAAACAGTTCCCCAAAAAAAGAATGATTTAGCCTTCTTCATCTTATCTATTATATATCATGCGGTAGCCAAGAACCCATCTTCTGTACCACCCTCTTGGATATATAGACTCCAAAAAGCACTTTCTCCCCTAAAAGAATCCCCGTTTTTACAGGGCAACCGCACCAAAAGTTGCTATCCGGAACCACATCTTTTCTTTTATGAAAATTTCGCAAACCAACTATCATACTATCATATCCGGTTGTTAACTACTGTTTCACAATACGTTAAAAAATGACAGTTGCTGTTTTTTACTATCATTCTACTATCATACATCTATCACACTTTTTACATGACTATTCATTTATATAGCTGATAATATGATATTTATGTTTATATATGCAAAAATAACCATCGACAAAACGGGGTCATTTAAATATAAAACGACCTTTTTCGCCGAATAAGATGCAAAAACAAGGCATAAAAGTACCTCCAACATGGCTGATAAACTTCTCTGCATCCCCGTCTGGGCTTCGTGCAGACCCGGGTCTGCACCTCTCCCGCGCCCGGGTCTCCGTGGCGGGTACACCCGGGTCTCAAGCGGTTTTGCAAACGGTTTTTGACAAAAGAAAAGCCTGTCTTGATGAAAAAAGAAGCCGTTTTAACATGTTTTGCACCTGTTTCCGGACGGTCACTGTTTTTATCGTATGATTGATACACAAGACATTATCGTTTTACACCATGATAGTTATGATAGATGAAGATAGTACAAAACGGCAACTATCATGCCATAACATATTGGTTTAAACCGATATACAGGCGGATATGATAGTATGATAGTTGTTTTTGCAAAAACATGTATGTAATTAGTCTGTATGGGTCGGTGGCGAAAACGGATGGACGCTTTATGATTCTGGTACGGTTGCCCAGCCCGTTTTTACCACAAATAAGAATAAGAATCGCCCAAATGAATTCTGATTTTCTTTAAAGCAATCGTGATTTGCCCCTCCACCGTCTTCTCCGAGATATGGAGCTGTCCGGCTATTTCCTTATTGGTCAAATTTTCCTCCCGGCTTTTCCGGAATATTTCACGGCATTTATCCGGCAAAAGCGACACCGCTTCTTCTATCAGATGATGAAGTTCCTGCAACTCCAATTCCGAATCATAGTTTTGCACAATCTCCATACCCTCCATTTCTTCCAGATAAACCGGAATCTTCTTGTCCCGGATATAGGTAAAAGACTTATTGCGTGCCGCCTGGAACAAATAGGCTTTCAAGGTCAGTTTTATCTCAAAGTTCTGCCGGTTTTCCCATATATAGGTAAAAATATCCAGAACCAAGTCTTGCGATTTTTCCCGGTCATGGATGTAATAAGTAATAAAACGTTCCAAAGAATCCGCATACTGATAAAACAAATGCCGAAAAGCGATCTGATCTCCTTGTTTAATCAATTTCAACAATAATATGTCATCACTATTCGTATTCATCCGGATTCCGACGTTCTTTTTTATTTTCAATTCGGGTACAAATATACGAAGCTTATTTAATCTTTTTCACGGAAAACAAAAAATTTACCTACATTTGCAATGTCTGGAGAGACTGTATAAGGAATATTTCAGAAGTGCCTTTTTTCTGTTAAAGTCGCCATTTTTTTAACAACACGCAAGGCACAGGTGACCTGCTATATCAAGTGGGTTGCTTGTTCGTGCGTGTACAGGGGTTTGGCGACACCTAACAGGAAAAAGAACAGCAGCCCACTTCTTTTTTAACAATTATGCCTTTTCTGGCTGTTTGAAAGGCCACAATAAATATATGACAATAATGTCCGCCCAACAAAAAGAAGATCGTTTATTCGAAAACATCTACCTTTCCTACTTTCCAAAAATGAAACGCTTTGCACAAGAATATGTGATATCGGAACAAGATGCGGAAAATATCGTGCAAGACATGTTCGCGGAACTTTGGGAAAAACGAGAAATGTTTACTTGTCAAACAATCCGGATCGCTTATCTGTTCACCATCATCAAGAACAAATGCCTCAACCACCTGCGACATAAAACGATTGCCCTGGAAACCATCAACAATATGCAAGAAGAATATAACATGACCCTTCGTATGAATTTAGATTCTTTAGAAGCCTTCGAGCAACATATTTTCTCCGACCAAGATATTGAAGATTTAATTAACCGGGCCTTAGACAGCCTGCCGACCAAATGCAAGGAAATCTTTATCATGAACAAACTGGAAGGGAAAAAGCAAGAACAGATCGCCACCGAACTAAACCTCTCAACCAACACGGTCAGAAATCAAATCAGCATCGCCTATAAAAAGCTTAGGAACGAACTAAAGGACTATCTTCCTTTATGGCTTTTCCTTTTTCATTGCACATAGAATCGCGGAGATGTTTACGAGTGACAGTCTGGGGACGAGACGATGAATCCGAAATCCAACGTAAAAAAAATGATTTTCTTTTGGTACATTTTTCCGGAGTAAGTGTTTACAGCATGTAACATTTCATTCGCATGGAAAGACAAATCGAAAAATATTTTCAAGAAGAACTGAATGCAGACGAAAGACTGGATTTCTTAAAACAGATTGAATCTGATAACGAATTGAAAAAACAATTCATCAAATTCAAAAATACATACGCACTATTATCATTTTCCGATGCCGCCTGCGGGAAAAAGACTACTCGAGACAGCTACACCCAGTTCTTGTGTAAAATGAGAGCGAAACACATACGACAGATTTCATTCTACCTATTCAAATATGCAGCTATCATCACTTTACTCATTATATTCGCTTATCAGGCCGGCGTGAACCAGCATTCCGAAATTTTACAGGAGAATATCGAAAACAAACTGCACGTACCTGCCGGACAGCGCATCAAACTGACACTTCAGGATGGAACTACTGTATGGCTGAACTCCCACACAACTCTCACCTATCCTGCCATTTTTGACAAAAAAGAACGAAGAGTCGCCATAGACGGAGAAGCATTCTTTATTGTAGCTCAAGACAAACACAAACCGTTCATCGTCTCATCGCAAGGCATAGAAACGAAAGTATTGGGCACACAATTCAACATTTGCAGCTACCGAAAAAACAACGATATGAGAACCAGCCTGATAGAAGGTTCGCTCCAAATCTATTTTACAGGGAAAGAAAATGAAAGTATCATATTGAGCCCCAACGAGCAAATAAGCATAAAAAACGGAACCATAAAGGTGGACACGATTTCTCATCATGACTATTTTTTATGGAAAGAAGGAATTTACAGTTTTAAAGACGAGTTGCTTGTTGATATACTGAACAAATTGCAACTCTATTATGATGTCCGGATAATCATAAGAAACCCGTCCATCAATCAAGAGAAATATACCGGAAAATTCCGACAACGAGACAGCATCGACGATATTCTCAGAATGTTACAAAAAATACACAAATTCAAGATACAAAAGGATGAAGAAAACAATATCATTACACTTAGTTAATCGAATGTTTAATATCTAAAAAAAATGCCTATGGAAACACATCTGTAAAAACAATGATTGATATCGGAAACATCCGTTATCAACAGACAAGCCTTTATCTACAAAATTCATTTAGTATTCACTTTATTACTTAGAAAAGATATGAAAATGAAAACTTTGTTACCGTCCTTCATGCTTTTCGCCTGTACTTTTCAGACGATAGCGCTTAATTCGGAAACACAAAACACAATCATAAAACTGGAACAGAGCGTGATATCAGTCGGCCAGTTGATCACTCAAATTGAAAATCAAACCGATTATCTGGTCGTTTTCAAAAGTCGTGAAGTAGACATAGAACGTTACATTACTGTCCAAAACACATCCGGGAAAATGATATCCTATCTTGAAGAAGCTTTCAAAGATACTGATATCACCTACGAATTCGACAACCGGTACATCCTCCTGTTGAAAAAGAACGATAAGGGCAGGACATCTCTTATCGGCCAACAAAGCCGGACCATCACAGGTACAGTAACCGACAACAACGGAGAACCCGTCATTGGTGCGAACGTGATCATAAAAGGGACTTCTATCGGAACAGTCACGGATATCAATGGGAAATACACCTTGGAAGTTCCACCAAAAGCCATCTTGCAAATTTCTTACATCGGCTACCTGACAAAAGAAATCGTTATCGATAACAACAAAACGGCCGACGTCATACTGATCGAAGACACCCAAAAGATCGATGAAGTGGTAGTTGTCGGATACGGTACGCAAAAGAAAGGGGAAGTGGCCAGTTCCATTTCCACAATCAAATCCGATAATTTCGTAAAAACACCGACTACGGATGCCGCACAACTGATCAAAGGGAAAGTTCCTGGCCTAAGTATCATTACGCCGGATGCCAACCCGACTTCCACCTCGCAGATCGCCTTACGTGGAATCACCACCTTGAAAGCCAGCTCCAGCCCTTTGGTGCTCATCGACGGGATACCCGGCGACCTGAACTCCGTCTCACCCGATGACATCGAACAGATCGACGTCCTGAAAGACGGTTCCGCCGCCGCGATCTACGGAACCAGAGGAACAAACGGCGTCATATTGATTACCACCAAGAATGCCAATGGAGAAATGCCTACGGAAGTAGATGTCAATGCTTATCTTTCCACCCAGCAAATCACAAAGACCTTGCCGTTCATGAAAGCAGACGAATATCGCCGACGCGTACAGGAAGGATGGCCGGGAGCCCAAGACGACGGTGCATCAACCGACTGGCTGGACGAAGTGACCCGTACACCGTTCACACAGATTTACAACATCAGCCTGCGCGGTGGCAGCCGTACGACCAATTATGTGGCCAGCTTCGAATACCGTGGTCTGAACGGCCTGATCAAACGTACAAACAACCAGATGTTCTACCCGCGTGTAGAAATCACTCATCGCATGTTCAATAACAAATTGAAACTGAACGCAAGCCTGAGCGGTTACAAACAAACCTATTTTTCCGGTTCCGATGGTGGGGGCTACAACAGCGAAGTATATAGAAACGCTTTGATATACAATCCGACCACTCCTGTGTACGACAAAAACGGCAATTATTCGGAAAGCACTAAAAACGAATACTTCAACCCTGTATCCCTCCTGAACGAAGTGGAAGGAGAAAACCAAGCAACCAACCTGCGCATGTTCGCCAATATCACTTATACACCAATCGAAGGATTAGATATCAAATATCTGTTTTCTTCCAATACCTATAACCAAGTCAGAGGATATTACGAGACCCAGCAACACAAATCCACTTGGAAAGACGGCAAAAACGGATATGCTTCCCGTGGTTCCACGCGCTCAAATGAAGATTTGTCGGAACTGACCGTACAATGGAGGAAAACCATTTTTGAAGACCATTCGTTTACACTCTTAGGAGGATATAGTTGGCAAAAGACGCATTACCAGAATTTTTACATGCAGAATTTCAATTTTCCCTCCAATGACTATACCTATAATAATATGGGCACAGGGCAGGCACTGAAAGACGGACGCGGAACGGAATACTCGACGGCCAATGAAAGCAAACTGATCGGTTACTTCGGCCGTCTGAACTACAGCTATAAAGGGAAATATATGTTTGCAGCCAGTCTCCGTCACGAAGGTTCCACCAAATTCGGAGCCGATCACAAATGGGGCAACTTCCCATCTGTTTCTGCTGCATGGAACATCAAAGGAGAACAGTTCCTGGAAGACACCGATGTCTTGTCCATCTTGAAACTACGTGCCGGATATGGTGTCACGGGAACGGTTCCAAGTGATCCGTATATGTCACTGAACACGCTGAACTTCGGAACTTATGTTTATTATAACAATCAATGGATCAAAACCATCAGACCGGATTCAAATGCGAACCCCGAATTGAGATGGGAAAAGAAAAAAGAGATCAACATCGGTGTCGACTTCGGTTTTTGGGAAGATCGCATCACAGGTAATATCGATTACTACAATCGCAAAACAGAAGATTTGTTATGGGACTATGACGTGCCATCTCCTCCTTACCTGTTCTCCCGTATGGTAGCAAACGCCGGATCGATGCGCAACCAAGGAATAGAAGCCGGTATCACGGTCATCCCTGTCCAAACAAAAGATTTCCAATGGACGACATCCATGAATTACTCGACAAACAAAAACGAACTTTTGTCACTTTCCAACGATCAGTTTGTCTCCAGCGGTTACTCGGATCAAGGTTCTACGGGAGAACCCTTACAAACGACAACCCACCGCATTCAGGAAGGACAACCGATTGGTAATTTCTGGGGATACAAAAGTATCGATATCGATGAGAACGGACACTGGATCATAGAAGGAGCCGACGGCAGTCCGAAACCGATATCCCAACTACAACCGACAGACAAACAGATCATCGGGAACGGCCTGCCTAAACATTACTTGAACTGGAACAACACCCTAAATTGGAAAAACTTCGATTTCAACATGACCATGCGCGGTGCTTTCGGTTTCGACATCCTGAACATGCCACGCCTGCAATATGAATCGCCGGTCATGTTGTCAAGAGGGAACGTGCTGAATGCGGCATTCGATACGAAATACGGGAAAGTTCCTTTAGCGGCCGACCAAGAATTACAATATGTCAGCTATTATATCGAAAAAGGCAATTATTGGAAAATCGACAACGTGACCTTAGGATATACATTCAAATTCAATTCTTGGATAAAACGCTTGAGAATCTATGGCACGATTTCCAACCTCGCCACTATCACAGGCTACTCCGGCATTGATCCGGAAGTAAGCATAAGCGGCTTGGCACCAGGAGTCGACAATAAGAACCGTTATCCTTCTACACGGACTTACACATTAGGAATATCTGTCAAATTTTAATCGTAACGTAATTATCATGAATACTTATACAAAATTTTTTTTAGCGTTATGTTGTTCCGGAACAATCGTTTCCTGTAGCAATGACTTGGATGAAAAAGTATATTCCAAAATAACCGAACAAACCTACAATTACACAGTCGACGATTTCTCACCATCTATTGCCAGCGTATATAGCCAACTCAGAAGTTTCCCCAGTCATGGAGGATATTTCACGACACAAGAGGTCAGTGCCGACGCCATCGTCATGCCCCCTAACGCTTCCGGCTGGGATGATGGCGGAGTCTATCGACGTATGCACTACCAAACATGGAACTCCGAACAAGGACACGTCTCAGAAATATGGTCCAACTTCTATCAAGGCGCCTTATTATGCAACAAAGTGATAGAACAAATAGAAAACGGTATTTTACCGGCATCTTCCGAAGCGGACAAAACAATGGGATTAGCGGAATTACGGGCCATGAGAGCCTATTATTATTGGCAAATCTGCGACAATTTCGGAGACGCTCCGTTAGTCACGACAACCACGATGGAACTACCCTCCAAAAGTAACCGTAAAGAGATCTTCGACTTCATAGTAAAAGAACTGAAAGAAATCATCCCTTCTTTAAGTGAAGAACAAGGCGGAAATTTTTACGGACGGATGAACAAATGGGCGGCAAAGACGCTGTTGGCAAACATATACCTGAATACCAAGGTATATACAGGCGAAGAACACTGGGACGACTGTATCCAACAGTGTGACGACATCATAAACAGCAACAGGTTCGCATTGTCCGACAACTACAAAGCCCCCTTCCGTTCTACAGGCGTGGAAACATCCAAAGAGGTCATTTTCACCATCCCGTTCGATGCAAATATCGCCGGGGGTAATTCGATCCACATGTTTTCCTGGCACGGGGAACTGAAAAAGAAATACGAAACCGAAGCGACTCCTTGGGGATGCGGTTCAGCTATGGGGGTCACTCAATTCATCGACACGTATGATCCCGAAGATTCCCGTCTGGCCGATAGCTGGCTGATGGGCGAACAACGAGCTGCAGACGGAAGTCCTCTATACGGGACATACGACAAAATGGGAGAACCGCTTGTCTATACGAAAGATCTTCCGGACGGGAATTACACCAGTGAGATGGAAGGTTTTCGCATGAACAAATTCGAAATCGTAAAAGGCGAGCAATCCTCATCCGAAACGGATGTGCCTCTGTTCCGATACGCAGAAGTACTCCTGATGAAAGCGGAATGCTTATTGCGTTCGGGAAAACCAGGAGCCGGCCTCTTGGTCACGGAAGTCCGCAAACGGGCATTCAAAGACAATCCCGAATTAGCGATAGTAACCGATGCACAGTTACAAGAAAACAGTTCATATCAATATGGCTATGTGGAACACTACACCGTTACAGACAAAGGGAACACGGACCTCATCCGATTCGGTAGAATGTATGACGAACTGGGTTGGAAATTCGCATGGGAAATGCACCGCAGACGAGACGCCATCCGATTCGGTGTTTACACGAAAAAAAGCTGGCTCTCGCATAAACCACAAGGTGATTACCGATCCGTCTTCCCGATACCCGAAAAAGTTTTGACCTCCAATCCCAACTTGGAACAAAACCCCCATTATAAATAACAAACGTAATCAACTTACAAACCTCGCAGGGAAGCAAGCTTCCCTGCAAATAAAAAATGTCCTTATGAACAAACTTGTAATCCTTCTCCTATACTTTCTTCTCACAGTCACGGCTTTTCCATATACAACCACAGGGCAGGTCCTTGATCCCGCCATGATAGGCTCGTATATCGACCGGTTCAACATGCAAGACAAGGAATTGTATGTGCAACATATTTCAAACGGACAGGCAAAAGAATTCTTATCCGGCAATATACCGCTATTCGAATGTCCGGACAAAAACATAGAGGAAATCTATTATTTCCGCTGGTGGACTTTCCGGAAACATTTGAAAAAGACACCGGACGGGTTCATCGTAACCGAATTCCTTCCGGATGTCCCGTGGGCCGGAAAGCACAACGGCATCTGTTGCCCTGCCTGGTTCCACTTTCGGGAAGGCAGGTGGCTGAAGTATTCCGGTTTCCTCAAAGACTATGCGTACTATTGGCTGAAGGGAGGAGGTGACACGCATTCCTACAGTTTTCCCGTTGCCCATGCAATCTACCAATATTGTCAGATCACGGGGAATTATCAATTGCTGAAAGAGTTATATCCGGAACTTTTACAAAACTATTCAGAGTGGAAGAAAAAAAAATTCATAGCTGAAAAAGGATTGTTCTGGCAAAAAGACGGAGAAGACGGCATGGAAGTTTCGATCGGCGGACACGGTTTTCGGGTAACCATCAACTCATATATGGCAGCCGAAGCCGCCACCTTATCCAAAATCGCACATTGGAAAAACGACAACCAAGCACAAGCACTCGAAACCGAAGCCTGCCGGATCAAAGAAAACATGTTCAAATATTTATGGGACCCCAAAGCGGAATTTCTAAAAGTACTGTCTGTTGAAAAAAACGCTTCTTTAAAAGACGTACGCGAACTACACGGATATACGCCTTGGGCATTCGACCTGGCTTCCGCGGACTATGCCGTCGCCTGGAAATTCCTGATGAACACACGACATTTTCTCGCTCCTTACGGGCCAACAACTGCCGAACAATGCCATCCTCAATTCAAAGTTGCTTACGAAGGACATGAATGCCAGTGGAACGGTCCTTCTTGGCCATACGCGACCTCGATGACATTGGTCGGATTGGCTAATTTGTTAAATAATCAAACGCAATCTTTTGTAGATTCACGAGATTTCATAACTTTATTCTCGATTTATGCACGAAGCCTGTATAAGAAAGACGCGAATGGCATACTAACACCATGGATTGACGAAAACCTGAATCCTTTTACTGGCGATTGGATATCCAGGACAATGTTGTCAACACGTCACCAAAAACCCGAAGAACGCGGAAAAGATTATAATCATTCTTTATTCTGCGACCTCGTCATCAACGGGTTAATCGGAATCCGGCCAAGTGAAGAAGAGGAACTCGATGTCAACCCGTTGATACCGGAAGGATATTGGGATTACTTTTGCCTGGACAATCTGACTTATCGTGGCAAAACAATATGCGTGCTTTATGATAAGACAGGTGATAAATATAAACGAGGAGCCGGACTGTCGATTTTCATCAACGGGACAAAGACAGCCACCTCTCCTACTTTGACAAAAATAAGTTGCAAATTATAACATTAAATTTTAAAACCATGAAACAGTATTTTGTACTACCCTTTGCCTGTATGGCACTATGGGGATGCGGCGGACAAGACCAAATAGAAACCCCGCCTTTGAAAATAATCGACCAGATAGACTTCTCGCACGTGCACATCCGGGACAACTTCTGGTCGCCACGTCTCGCCAAGCACACATCGGCTACACTCCCTGTCTGTATCGACCAAATAGAGAACCAAACCGGAAGAATGCAAAATTTTGAAAATGCAGCCAGAGGGACAGGGAAGCATTCCGGTATCTTCTTCGACGATTCGGACGTATATAAAGCGTTGGAAGGTATCGCCTACAGCCTGATCAACAACCCGGACCCCGAACTGGAAAAGAAAGCGGACGAATGGATCGACAAGATCGCGGCAGCCCAACAACCGGACGGATATATCAATACATTCTACACACTGACCGGACAAGACAAACGTTGGAACAACATGGACAAGCACGAGATGTATTGTGCCGGTCACATGATGGAAGCCGCCGTCGCCTATTACCAGGCAACCGGAAAACGGAAACTGCTCGATGTGAGCATCCGTATGGCAGACCACATGATGGAACTGTTCGGTCCCGACAAGCGCCATTGGGTGCCGGGACATGAGGAGATCGAATTGGCTTTGGTGAAAATATACCGGACAACCGGTCAGGAAAAATATCTCGACTTCGCCAACTGGCTGCTCGAAGAACGCGGACACGGACACGGGAGCATGGGTGGCGAAGGGAAATGGGACCCAGCCTACTACCAGGATGTTATCCCGGTAAGAGAACTGACCGACATTTCGGGGCATGCCGTCCGTTGCATGTACCTGTACTGCGGGATGGCCGATGTGGCAGCCTTGAAAAAAGACACCGCTTATGTCGAGGCTTTGAACCGCCTCTGGGACGACGTAGTACTACGTAACATGTACGTGACCGGCGGGATCGGCTCTTCACGGCACAACGAAGGCTTTACCGAAGACTATGACCTGCCGAACCTCGATGCCTACTGCGAGACATGCGCTTCCGTCGGGATGGTCTACTGGAACCAACGCATGAACCAGTTCACAGGCGATTCGAAATACATAGACGTACTGGAACGTTCCATGTACAACGGTGCGCTGGCTGGCGTCTCACTGGCTGGAGACCGCTTCTTCTACGTCAATCCGCTGGAATCGAACGGAGACCATCACCGCCAGGCCTGGTACGGGTGCGCCTGCTGTCCGAGCCAGATCTCGCGCTTCCTACCTTCCATCGGGAACTATATCTATGGGACATCGGACAAGGCCTTGTGGGTAAACCTCTTCATCGGAAACACCACCGAAGTCACGATCGACGGGAAAAAGGTCGTCATGAAACAAGAAACGGACTACCCTTGGGACGGGCTGGTCAAGCTGACCGTCACCTCCGAACAACCGCTCGGCAAGGAGTTGCGCATCCGTATCCCCGGATGGTGCAAGTCATACACCCTGTCGGTCAACGGGAACAAAGTCGACAGTACGACCGACAAGGGATATACCGTCATCAAGGAATGGAAAACCGGCGACTTGATCGTGCTCAACATGGACATGCCGGTCGAAAAAGTATCAGCCGACCCGCGCGTGCGGCAAAACACGGGCAAGCGCGCCCTGCAACGCGGACCGCTGGTCTACTGCCTCGAAGAGACGGACAACGCGAAAGACTTTGCCGACCTCGCACTGACGCCCACCTCCTCATTCGAGGTCAAAGACGAACCGGACAACCTGGGTGGCATCCGCTCAATCAAAGCCATATCGAATGGACAAACACTACATTTCATTCCTTACTATGCCTGGGACAACCGCAAAGCAGGCAAGATGAAAGTATGGATCGATTATCAAGAATAACATAACATCATCCTATCACCATGAACAAATTGAAAAAAATTTTCCTGACAGCAGTCGCCACCCTCACGGTGGCGACTGTCTCGGCCGCCGGCGAAGAACCCGCAGCCGAAAGTTACCGGAACAACCGACACCCGCTCTTGCAAAAAGACTACATCCAACTGCCTCTCGGAACCATCCGCGCCGAAGGGTGGATGCACGACCAACTGACCCGTATGCGCGACGGAATGACCGGCCACTTGGATAAGGTCTACACGAAAGTAATGGGTCCCCGAAACGGATGGCTCGGCGGTGACGGTGACGTGTGGGAACGGGGTCCGTACTGGATCGACGGACTTCTGCCGTTGGCTTATCTCCTGAACGACCAAGCCCTGATCGAAAAGGTACAACCTTGGATCGAATGGACCTTGGCATCACAAAAGCCCAACGGCTACTTCGGCCCCGATACCGACCGCGACTACGAACCCGGTCTGCAACGCGACAACGCGCAAGACTGGTGGCCCAAAATGGTCATGCTGAAAGTCATGCAACAATACTACACGGCTACGCAGGACCGGCGCGTGATCGACTTCATGACCCGATATTTCCGATACCAACTGGACGAACTGCCCAAAAAACCGTTAGGCAAATGGACCTTCTGGGGCGAACAGCGCGGAGGGGATAACCTGATGGTCGTCTATTGGCTGTACAACATCACCGGCGACAAATTCCTGTTGGATTTAGGCGAGTTAATCCATAAACAGACGTTCAACTGGACAGATATCTTTTTAAATCAAAATCATCTCAGACGCCAACACAGCCTGCACTGTGTGAACCTCGCACAAGGTTTCAAGGAACCGATCGTTTATTACCAGCAAGGCAAAGACTCCAAGCAAATCCAAGCCACCCGCCAAGCGGTCAACGACATCCGTCACACCATCGGATTGCCTACCGGCCTTTGGGGAGGAGACGAACTGCTGCGCTTCGGCAAACCGACGACAGGCTCAGAGCTCTGTACCTCCGTAGAGATGATGTACTCACTGGAAACGATACTGGAGGTCACAGGGGACATGCAATGGGCCGACTACCTGGAGCGCGTGGCATACAACGCCTTGCCCACTCAAGTGACCGACGACTACTCCGCCCGCCAGTATTACCAGCAGACCAACCAGATCGCCGTCACCCGCGAGTGGAGGGAGTTCTCCACCCCGCACGACGACACCGACCTGCTTTTCGGCGAGCTGACCGGCTATCCCTGTTGCACGTCCAATCTTCACCAAGGCTGGCCCAAATTCGTCCAGAACCTCTGGTACGCGACTGCCGACAACGGACTCGCCTCCCTGCTCTTCGCCCCCTCGCAAGTAACGGCACGAGTGGCAGGAGGAATCGAGGTGAACCTGAAAGAGGAAACGGCCTATCCTTTCGAGGAGACAGTACGCTACCATGTTTCGTTTACGGACAAGAAAGTGAAAAAGGTCTTCTTCCCCTTCCACCTGCGCATACCGGGCTGGTGCAAGCAACCGGTGGTCAAGCTCAACGGCAAACCGCTGACGGTCGATGCCTATCCCGGAACCGTCACACGTATCAACCGGGAATGGAAAGAGGGCGATATCCTATCCCTCGAACTGCCGATGGAGGTGACCGTCAGCCGCTGGTATGAAAACAGCGCTGTTGTCGAACGGGGACCGCTGGTCTATGCCCTGAAGATGAACGAGAAATGGGAAAAGAAAGCGTTTGAAAGCGATAAGTCCGACGTGTACGGCAAATGGTATTACGAGGTGACGTCTGACAGTCCCTGGAACTACGCCCTGCCGGCCCGTTCCTTCTCGCCCGACCGGATCAAGGATGCTTTCACGGTAGAAAAATCAGACATTACCACCCCCTATCCATGGAATGTCGAGAACGCCCCCATACGCATCAAAACGAAGGCAATGCGACTGAACGGCTGGACGCAAGTCAGAGGCTCGGCAGGTCCGGTACCCTACTACACGCAGCAAGGCAAAGACTTTGGCGACGAGGAGACGATCGAACTGATCCCTTACGGATGCACGACCCTCCGGATTACGGAATTTCCGGTAAGATGATCCGGCTCTCCATCCCGCCCCACGTCCGTCCGGACAGGGCGGGACGGATCGTACCGAAAGTCCCCTACGTTTGCCGCATTGAACTATTTACGACGCCAAGTTACTACCACCCATAAACCGAATTTGTACCTCGATATTGAGTGTTTTGCAAAATTCCTTTACATTTGTACTTTACAAAAAAAACACTCGCAGGGCATGAGAACATTCCTTATCATTCTACTGGGCACGCTTTCGCTCCTCCTCCCCCGGTCCGGCTGGTCGCACGACCTTTATTTCCGCCACTATACCAACAAACAGGGATTGTCGCACAACACGGTTTATTGTGCCCTACAGGATAAAAAAGGATTCATGTGGTTCGGGACGGACGACGGATTGAACCGTTTCGACGGACATCAGTTCCGGATATACCGCTACAACTCGTACGAGCCGGAAAGTCTGCCGAACGACAGGATCATCAGCCTTTTCGAAGATTCGACCGGTAGGATATGGGTCTGCACCTATTCCCACACCTGCTATTACGACTATCAAACAGATGCTTTCCATCCCCTGACCTTTTCCGACAGCAACAACGCCCCAGAATATTTCCAACAAATCAGAGAAGATAAAAAAGGGAATTTGTGGCTGATGAGCTACAACCGGATCGCCCGCTATGCCCTTTCAGGCGAAAGCAGTCCGCATTTCTACCCCGAAGGGGAGCAGATAAGCATGATAGACATCACGATGAACGAAGAGAGCGAGCCGATCCTCGCCGGACGCAGCGACCTGTTTTTCTACAAACCGGAGGCAGACAAATTCGCCCGTATCCCGATACTGACTGAAAAGGAAAAAGAAAATCCGATCAACCTCACCAAGCTTTGCCTCGTGCCGGATTGGGGAATACTGGTCGGGACAGACCGGGCAGGACTCAAGTTTTACGACCGGCACAACCGGAAAACGGAAACAGTCATCCCAGATATACAGGTTCGCGACATCAAGCAGTGTAGTGAGAATACGTACTGGATCGCATCCGAGTCCGGTGTCTACATCCTGAATATGGCAGACCGGAGCATCACGCACCTGCAAAAATCGTTGACAAACGAATATACGATCTCCGACAATGCAGCCTATTCGATCACAAAAGACCGTGAAGGAGGGATATGGGTTACCACCTTTTTCGGAGGAATCAACTACCTGCCCAAAGAATATGTCCCGTTTAAATATTTTATCGGAGGGAAAACCCATCCGGGAATGCCGGGAAATGCCGTACGTGAAATCTGTCCGGACCGATACGGCAACCTCTGGTTAGGAACGGAAGATAACGGGATCAACCGCTATAACCCGACTACCGGCAAGATCACGAACTTCTCCCGTACCAACCCAGTCCACCCGCTTTCGGCAACCAATATCCACGGCCTGCTTGCCGACGGCAGCCGGTTGTGGGTAGGGACATTCAACACCGGAATCGACCTTCTGGACATCCCTTCCGGGAAAATCATCAAACGATATACCCGGAACAATACCGACAACCTGCTTCCGGCAGACTTCATACTCTGCTTTTGCAAACTCTCCGAAGACGAAATCCTGATCGGGACCTCCGAAGGGCTTGTCCTCTTCCATAAAAAAGAAGAATGTTTCACCCCTTGGAAAACAGAGATTAAGTCGATGGTACGTCAAATCTACAAAGACAGCAAAGGGGATATCTGGGTTGCGACCACCTCCGGCGCTTATCGCTATTCTAAAACTGACAAGAAGTTAGCGCACTATACATCCAACCGCGAGCGGTCACAGACCATCGGCGACAACAACGTGACATCCATATTCGAAGATTCGAAAAAACGGATTTGGGTGGCAACGACCTATGGTTTCTCCCTCTACAACGAGATATCGGATTCATTCAACCGCATCACGGTTGAAAACGGACTGCCCAGCAATATCGTACACCGTATTTTAGAAGACGACGAACATCTTTTCTGGATTGCAACGGCCAACGGGCTGGTTCGTTTTAACCCGGAAACATATGTGATGAAGACTTTCTCGTACACGGATGGCTTGCCCGAAACGCAATTCAACTATTGTTCTGCCTACAAGATGCCGGATGGGACCATGTATATGGGAACGATAAACGGAATGATCGCCTTTAATCCGCGCGATTTCAAAGAGGATGTTTATTCACCGTCGGTATGTATCACTCGCATAGATGTGCAGGACGACCGCATCGGTGCCCCTAAATATAATGTCAACCAGATTATGAAAAACGGAGAATTGAAACTTCCGCATAACCGCTCCACTTTTACCCTTTCGTATGTGGCATTGAGCTATACATCTCCAGACGCGATCCAGTATGCCTACCGTTTGGAAGGGAGTGACAAAGACTGGATCTATATGAAGCAGAATAAAGACGTGACCTTTGCCAACCTGTCACCCGGCGACTATGTTTTCCGGGTAAAATCGACCAATAGCAGCGGGGTTTGGCAAGATAACGAGACGACTCTTCGGATCACGGTGACACCGCCATTCTGGGCTACCGGATGGGCATTACTCATTTATTTCACGATCTTATGCCTGCTGATCGTACTCTGGTATAACTATAAAAAAGCCAAACTGGAAGAAAAACACCGCATCAACCGTGAAATATTCGAAAGTAAGAAGGAAAAAGAACTTTATAATGCAAAAATACAGTTCTTTACCTTTATCACGCATGAAATACGGACACCTCTTACCCTGATAAAAGCCCCGCTGGAAAAAATCCTTCGTTCAGGGGATGGAACGCCCGCCACACAGGAGAACCTACGAATCATCGAGAAAAACACTGGGCGACTGTTAGACCTAAGTAACCAACTATTGGACTTCCGCAAGACGGAAAGCCGCGGGTTCAAACTGAACTATGTCAAGACCGATGTCGTCCTCTGGCTGGAAACGATCCTGCATCCGTTCCGTCCGGCTTTCGAACAGGGAAACAAGAATTTCACAGTCAAGCTGCCGGATCTACCTTTCGAGGCCTGTCTGGACCGAGAAGCATTCTCGAAGATCGTCAGCAACCTGGTCAGCAATGCACTGAAGTACTCGGACAGCCGGATATCGCTCGAATTACTCCCTCCTTCAGGTGAAGAGCGCATGTTCACCCTGCTCGTCACCAACGACGGGCATCTGATACCCGACAGTGAAATCGAAAATATATTCAATCCGTTCTACCGCCTCAAAGAGACAGAAAACCAGCAAGGAAGCGGTATCGGTTTGTCGCTGGCCCACTCTTTGACCGAATTCCACTGCGGCAGACTGTTCTATCGACAAACGCCGGACGGCTTGAACCAGTTTGTCCTGATGCTCCCAGAACAGCAGGAAGACAGTTTCCAGACCACTGCTGGAAAAGAGAAAGCGGAAATAGTCACATTGGCCGAAACGGGCAAATCGGTTATCTTAATTGTCGAAGACCAAAATGATATGCGCCATTTCATCGCCCGCGAACTGGCGGAAACATATCAAGTGCTAGAAGCGGAAAACGGGAAAGTAGCTCTTGATCTGGTCCGTAAAAACACGGTCAACCTAATCATCAGCGATGTCATGATGCCGATCATGGACGGCTTCGAACTTTGCAACGAAATGAAAAACGATGTCAATGTCAGCCATATCCCGTTTATCCTGCTGACAGCACAACACAACCTGCAATCACGCCTGAAGGGACTGAACTCTGGAGCCGATGCCTATATGGAGAAACCGTTCTCTATCGAACTGCTGACGGCCCAAGTGGGCAACCTTTTGAAAAGCCGTAAGCTACTGAACAAAACCTATTTGGAGAAGCCGTTCGCCCCGGTAGCCTCTCTCGCCGTTTCGCAGGTGGATGATATTTTCCTTCGCAAACTGAACGATTATTTGGAAGAACACCTCAGCAATGAAGCACTCTCCGTTGAGATGCTTGCCGATACGATGGGAATGAGCACTTCCAGCCTCTACCGCAAAGTTAAGGGTCTGTCCGGTCTTTCTCCTAACGACTTCATCCGCATTGCCCGCTTAAAGAAGGCGATCCTGCTGATGCAGAACGGAGAGAACCGCATCAGCGAGATCGCTTTCCAAGTCGGCTTTTCGTCACCTGCCTACTTCTCCACCTGCTTCCAGAAGCAGTACGGAAAGACTCCATCAGAATATATGAAGCACTTAAAAATTGAGAATTAAAAATAGAGACCGATCATTATTTTTTAATTCTCACCGCTCTGCCACTGGGAAAGCAGAAATCCTCAACCTTGCCGCTCCCATAGGGACCAAGGTGATTTCATCCAGGCAGTCGGACTTGCGGGCGTTTTCGTATGGAAGGACTCCGCATAATCCGTATTCGTCAATTTTCCACTCCGGCACCAAACGTCCCTGAGCCTTAAATTCCATCGGGACGGAAGAGAGAGTGAAAGGATTGTTGTCCGACGGCCAGTTTCTGCGTTGCAACGTGATAGGTGACTGGACTCTCAAGGCATAATTCCACGGGCTTGCAGGCAGAATCTCGAATGTCGGCCATGCGGAGGCATCCGCTCCTTCCTGCCATTTGGAATCCCAAACAGCGGTCTCGGTGCTGGGCATTTGCTTGTATTCTTCCTCTATTTTCAAGGACAGGGTTAGCGGACCGTAATCGACACTGACACTATTCTTATTTACCTGCCACTGACGAACGGCATATTCCATCGGAAGGTTCAGGACTACCTCATCGCCATCTTTCCATTCCCGTTCGATACAAGCGTATGTTCCAGGAGCAAGCTTTGTTTGCTGTTTTTTTCCGTTGATCAAGACAGATGCATTTTTACACCAGGACGGGATGCGGAGATAGAAGGGGAAAGATACGTTTTCGGACGTTCCAACCGTAAAACGTGTCATTTCCTCAAACGGATAATTCGTCTGTTCACGTAAGGTGATTTCCGTTCCATCGCCCACCTTTACATTTGCCTTACAAGAATTGTATAAAACGGCGGCTACCCCGTTATCCGGCGTCGCCAACACCAAATGTTCGACATAATAAGGCCAGCCGAAACCATGATTGTGCTGACAGCAACGACTGCTGAACGGGTTCATGGCCAAGAACGGACCGGAATTATCCAATCCCGGATGATGATTGCGAGAATCGCTGATCGCCATATTCGGACAAGTCAGATAACGAAGCGCCCGGTAATCAGGCATCAAAGAAGCCGGATAACTGTTGAACGCGACATCTTCGAGGTGATCTGCCCAATAAGGATCGCCACTGATCAAAAGCATGATCTCGTCGGAAGCCATCTGCTCCACAAAACCACAAGTCTCCGTACCCTGTCGAGGATCGAAGAAACCGATACGGGCATTCTCATCCGCCCCAAACATTCCACCAGGAACTTGGCCGAAAGCACGGCGTACCAAACTCTGGACATTATAGCTGGCAGCCAACATCGCCGAATCTTTTGTAAACAGAAAATAAGTGGCAGGTTCGCGAAAACACTGGGCGACATTCACATTGTGCCAGTTAGGTAGCTGAGTCGATTTTGTCCAATCCGCCGTATTCCTGTGAATCTTTTCGGCCAACGGAAGAAGTGACTCGTCACCCGTGCGGTTATACAGCCAAACCACACTCCAAAGATTATCCCCCCCGCGGCTATTTTCCCAATAACTCGACAGGAAAGCGTCATCGGGAACCGTTTGCAGATAATGACAATAGCGGGTCATGAAGTCAATCACCCGGTTATCGTTCGTATATTCATGATAAGATTGCATGATCCAAAGGACGATCATGTTCGGCCAAAAATCCTGCTTGCCGTTATTCAAATGCACCGGCCCGAAATTACCATCCGCCCGCTGACTTGACAAGATGGCCTCTATCCAGAATTTCGTTTCCTTCAACAAAGTTTCGTCTCTCAAGGCATACGCCATATTACCATACCCTCGCAACCAGTAGGGCACTTCTTCCCACCCCCATTCACCTCCGTTTTTCAACCAGGCATTGTTTTCCTTTTGCAGCCAGGCACTAATCTCCCCCAAATGACCACAAAGTCCATCCTTCTGTAATTCGATCTGTCGCCTGATCCAGCCTTCTGGCTCGATACTTCCGGCGGGCAGCTTAATAAATTGCAACGGTTGCAACGGAGCCCGGTTACTTACATAGTAATCATTATGAGATGCAGTGGACAAACGTTCCATTGTCCGGATCTCTTGCGTCTGCTTACCTGCACACGACGCCAACAGAATTGAGAAAAATAAAATCGTCTTTTTCATGCTTATCAGATTTATTGGGCAAAGGAAAGGATTATGACAGAAAAACATGATAAGAAATCAATCAAAAACATATAAAAATCGTTCTATCACTTTCTCCTGATGAAAAAACAATAGAACGATATTAAATTCTTTGGTTACTTCTCTTTCTAAAGAAAAGCAACAATCACTTTCTCAACTGGCTCAGTCCATAATACAGCAAACGGAGTACAACCGACAATCCGTAAAAGCCACACGTAATGAGTAGCATCCACAACGATTGTGTCCAAAGCTCGGACCAGCTTGTACCGTATGCTATGATTGAGATAATGTTCATCAGATAAGCGAGCGCGATACAGACACAGAATATCTTGATTTCCGTTTTTTGTCTCTTTACAGATAATACGATCTCTTTCATAATCATGCAAAATTTAGATACGGTATTTTATATTCATCCGGGAAAGTAATCACCCGTCCTTCATCAATCGCCTGCAAGCCCAACAAACCCAAAACAGAGGAATAGTAAGCTTCTTCCACCAGGTTAGGAGCCGGTTTTCCAGTAATAGCCGCTTCGCAGAAAGCAGTAACCAACTCGATAGAACCGTCGCCAGCAGCTCCTACCGACGACTGTCCGCTGATCGTTGTGACATTGTCCATGATCAGATGTCCCTTGTTTACCGATGCAGTTTCAGGAACCCAACTCGGGCCGGCAAATGAAACATTGTCGAAGATCTTATGTTCGATCTGGTTGATCAACTGCATGATACCAGGAGCAGGTTCGACATCTTCAAAATAATATTTACCTTTTTCCGGTTCCATCGTGCCCTTGCTTCCCATAATCTCTTCTTCAAGGCCATAAAACTTGTTGGCAATCATCGACTCATAGGTCATCTTCACACCATTCGGATAATGATAAATCAAATTGATACTGTCATACACTTCGCGACCATCCTTCCAATAGACGATATCTCCCATGCCGGCCACCTTTTCGGGAAGCATCCGGAGCGCCCAGTTTCCAACCTGCAACTGATGGGTTGCCAATTCTGTTACCAAGCCGCATGAATATTCCTTATATAAACGCCAGTTGATCTTACGTTCCAAATCGGGAGAAGGGACCGGACGGCGCCAGTCGTTATTACGGAACCAATACGCCCGTATCGAATTTATCTCTCCCAACAAGCCGGCATGGATCATTTCCATCGCCTTTATATATTTCGGATCATACAAGCGCTGCTGGCCGATAAACATCACCTTGCCGGATTCCTTAAACACATTATACATATCCAGACAGTCAGCACACGTCATCGCCATCGATTTCTCGCAGAAAACATGCTTTCCGGCATGTAAGGCGTCTATTGTGATATGCGCATGTTCGTATAGCGGAGTAGCGATCATGACGGCTTGTATATTTCTATCATCCAAAAGCTTCCGGTAATCGTCATATGTCTTGGCTTTCGGATAGAGAGCCGAAGCCTCTTTCAGGTGGGGAGGATAATTATCACACAAGGCAACCACATCGGCATACGGAATCGTCTTCAGGTTATTCAAATGGTACTGTCCGCGCGAACCTGTACCGATAAATCCGATCCGCACCTTTTCCTTTGCGATCTGCACCTTATCGTCAGCACTACAGGACTGCAACCAGGGAAACGCGGAAAGCAGCACACCGCCTCCACCAATCATTCCCAACTCCTTGAAGAAGTCCCGCCGGCTTAAATTGACTGAATTCTCATCATTTTTCATAACTTATATACATGTTTTTCATAAATATCAAATTGAGACGCGATTACCGGAACACGCTCGTCGCCGCAGATCATAAAGGCAGTTGTCAGAATCTCCGCCACCACCGGATCTTTCGCCACCACCGACACCATTTTCTTATCCTCCACGAATGTTCCCGTATGCGGGTTCACGATATGGCGCGGATGGGAAGGCATATTTCCCGATATCGATAACGAACTATCACTCAACTTCAAATCGGCAATCCGCTCTTTCGTAAACGGATTGTCAAGACCCACCGGCCAATATTCGCCGCACGGATGCGTACCGACCGCCAGAACCGAACTATTTCCGAAATTGACAAGCGCCTTACCAATCCCGTTTTCTTCCAACAGTTCCCGTATTTTAGCAAGCGCATATCCTTTCCCGTACCCGCCGAGATCAATGTGTAAAGATTCAGAAAAGAAAAAAATGCTTTTATCTTCTTCCGTCAGCAATACCTGGTCGAATCCCTGCAAAGTTATATCGAAATATCCTTCCGTCAGCTCATTGTAACGCTTGCAGTTCAACAATATATTCCAAAGCTCTTCCCCCACCGTCACCGGGTAGTGCCCGGCTTCCCGGTTAACAAATGAAACCTCACTCTCCGGATCGAACCGGTTCAGCATTTTATCTAATCGCTGCACTTCCGATTCGACCTTTTCCCAGACCGTACCAAGAAGGCGGGGATCACTGCCGACCATCAAGATGTCAAACTGCGTTCCCATTACCGACGACATAGATCCATGGAAAAGCCCAGAAGCCGCATAATAGTTAGAATAAGCCATTTGTTACCTGTTATTTTTTACATGGTTCAAAGAGGTGTGCGTACACACTCTGCAAATATAGGGGATTTGTTCGTTTCACAAATAGAATTAGGCAACCTTTTTCTCAAAAGGTTGCCTAATTAGCGTTTATTTTCGTTTAAAACATTTATTACAACTCAACCTTCGCCAAGCAGAATTCCTTTTCCGGATGATAAGCCAGAACGCAGTGCCAAGCCTGTTACATTTTATTGGCACAAGAGTTCCACTGGCATGGTACTCCCGTTTCATGGGCAGGAAACAGTAGTTTCATAGGTAGGGAACGACCGTTACATAGGCAGGAAACAACACCAGCACTGCTATCTCCTCACCCTTTTGATGCCTCCGAGGCTGAAAAAAGAAACCAGCCATTCGTTTATTACAAGATAATAGCTTACATTTGCATCTAAAAGTATTATCTAAAATCTATGATTCCGATGAGTACACAAATTAGTAAAAGCCTGATAGCGCTTTTCTTTTTAGGAATGTTCGTAACCGGTTGCAATACCAACACGAAGCAAACGGCCGATAATGATATTAAATTCGATTCTATCCGGGTGGATAGGACCTATCATCTGCTGAATAATCCCGATAATCCCAATTGCAACTTGCAATTGAACTTCACCTATCCTGCCAAATTTTCCGATAAGGAGATTCTGAAAAAGATACAGAATGACTTTGTCCTCTCCTACTTCGGCGAGAATTATGAGAACCTGTCTCCAGAAGAGGCGGTCGCCAAGTACACGGAAGACTATCTGAACAACTATAAAGAACTGGAAGCCGATTTCAAGGCAGAGTTGGAAAAGAAGGACGATCTGCCGGTCGGAGCCTGGTTCTCTTATTTCGAAATGTCATCGGATGAAATCGTCTACAACCAGAATGACATTCTGAGCTATACTGTAAGTTTCGAAAACTATACAGGCGGTGCACACGGTTCGCATGCCTACAACAATCACGTGATCAACTTGAAAACAGGCAATGCAATCACAGAAGAAGATATTTTCATCGAGAACTTCCAGGACAGCCTCGCACAGATATTGATCGATCATATTGCCAAACAAAACAAGGTGGAGAATCCGAAAGATTTGGAAAACATCGGTTTCTTCAGTGTCGAAGAAATTTTTCCGAACGGTAATTTCCTGGTCGACGAGGACGGCATCACGTATACCTTTAATGAATATGAGATCGCCGCTTACGTGGTAAGGGAAACAAACGTATTCTTACCCTATGCGGAAATCCTATATCTATTGAAAAAAGACAGTCCAATTGCGAAACTAATTGACAATTGACAAATAAAATATAACAATAATCCCATACATATAATTTATGGATAACAGTGCAACAATATCCTCCCAATTGTCAATTGTCAATTGTCAATTGGGGGTTCTAAAGTCTTACTTTCCAACGCTAACCGATGCGCAAAAGCAACAGATAGACGCCCTGTTTGATTTGTATTCAGACTGGAATTCCAAAATCAATGTAATTTCACGCAAAGATATAGAGAACCTGTACCTGCACCACGTACTTCATTCGTTAGGTATCTTGAAAATGCTGAAATTCAGAGAAGGATCGACAATTATGGATATTGGTACGGGAGGCGGTTTTCCCGGCATACCACTTGCGATCCTGCTCCCTGAAGTACAGTTTCATTTGGTAGACAGTATCGGAAAAAAAATCAAGGTCGGACAAGCTGTAGCCGAAGCGATCGGTCTGAAAAACGTCACTTTCCGCCATTGTCGTGCCGAAGAGGAAAAACAATTATTCGACTTTGTCGTGAGTCGTGCCGTCATGCCACTGGCCGATCTGGTAAAAATCGCCCGTAAGAATATAAAGAAGGAACAACAAAATGCACTTCCTAACGGTTTGATTTGTCTGAAAGGAGGAGAGTTGCAGCATGAAATATTGCCATTCCACAAGCAAGCTGTCAGCCTCAACCTGAGTGACCATTTTAAAGAAGAATTTTTCCAAACTAAAAAAGTTGTTTACGTACCGTTATGATTACAATAAAATCGTTTGAGTTCAATTATTTCCAGGAAAACACATTCCTGCTGTATGATGATACACGCGAGGCCGTACTGATCGATTGTGGTTGCTGTCGCAAGGAAGAAGAAAAGGAGTTAACCGACTTTATCCTCGAAAACAAGTTGACATTAAAGCATTTGCTCTGTACTCATCTGCACGTGGATCACGTATTTGGAAACGGTTTTATATATAAGACATACGGTTTGAAACCCGAAGCGAACAAGCAGGATGTCGAGAAACTACCCTCTCCGGACGAACAGGCCAAGTTGTTCGGACTCCGTCAGCATGTCGAGAACGTCCCGGTTGAAAAATATATCGTAGGAGGCGAGATCATTAAGTTCGGCACATCCGAACTTCAAGTGCTGACAGTTCCCGGACATTCACCCGGCAGCATCGCTTTCTATAACAAAAAGAACGGCTTTGCGATCGTCGGCGATGCACTGTTTGCCGGAAGTATCGGCCGTACCGACCTTTGGGGTGGAAACCAGGAGGTATTGGTTGCCGCCATCCACGACAAACTCCTTTCACTTCCCGACGAGACAGTAATCTATCCGGGGCATGGACCGGAAACAAGAGTCATCGATGAGAAGTTCAACAATCCCTATTTGTAATTGACAATTAAGAATTAATTCATAAATCATAAATCACAATATTATGGACACAAATAAATTTGTAAACCGCCACGTTGGTATCTCGGCAGAAGACATTCCTTCCATGCTGCAAGCCATCGGCGTCAAGTCGGTTGACGAACTGATCGATCAGACCATCCCGTCCGACATCCGTTTGAAAGAACCGCTTAACCTTCCCGAACCCATGACGGAACGTGAGTTCGCAGAACACATCTCGGAGTTGGCATCCAAAAACGAAGTCTTCACTTCTTATATCGGAATGGGTTGGTATGACACAGTATGTCCGGCTCCTATCCAACGTAACGTATTTGAAAATCCGGTTTGGTACACTTCCTACACTCCGTACCAGGCAGAAGTTTCACAAGGACGTCTGGAAGCGTTGTTGAATTTCCAGACTGTTATCGCTGAACTGACCGGCCTGCCGCTAGCCAACTGTTCCCTGCTGGACGAAGCGACAGCAGCAGCCGAAGCGGCAACCATGTTCTACGGTAGCCGTAGCCGTGCACAGGTGAAAGCAGAAGCCAATACGTTGTTTGTCGACGAAAACGTATTCGCCTCTACACTGGCCGTTATCAACACTCGCATGATCCCGCAAGGCATCAAGGTCGTTGTGGGTGATTACAAAACATTTGAATTCACACCGGATGTATTCGGGGCTATCGTCCAGTATCCGAATGCCGACGGTTCGATCGAAGATTATAAAGAATTCATCGTACGTGCCAATGCCGGTGGAGCACGTGTCGCCGTTGCTGCCGACCTGATGAGTCTTGTCCTGCTGACTCCTCCGGGAGAATGGGGTGCAGATGTCGTGTTCGGAAGCAGCCAACGTTTCGGTATCCCGATGTTCTACGGTGGTCCGTCCGCTGCATTCTTCGCCACGAAAGACGAATACAAGCGTTCCATCCCCGGACGTATCATCGGCATTTCCAAAGATGCCTATGGACACACGGCTTACCGCTTGGCTTTGCAAACACGCGAACAGCATATCAAACGTGAAAAGGCGACCTCCAATATCTGTACCGCCCAAGCCTTGCTAGCCACGATGGCTGGTTTCTACGCCGTTTACCACGGTGCCGAAGGCTTGAAGAACATCGCAGGTCGTATCCACGCTTCTGCAGGTTTCCTAACAGGCGAGTTGGAAAAACTAGGCTACAAACAATTGAACAAAAACTATTTCGACACACTGAAAATCCAGTTGCCGGAACATGTATCCATCAATGCACTCCGCGAGATCGCATTGGAATGTAAGGTGAACTTGCGTTACTTCGATGCCGGACAGATCGGCATCAGCTTGGACGAAACGACCGGACCGACCGATATCGGCGTATTGCTGTATATCTTCGCAGGGGCAGCCGGAAAGGACTACATGCTGAAAGAAGCCGTTCCTGAGAAAACTTATTTCGATCCGAAATTCGCCCGTACTTCCGAATTCCTGCAAGAAGACGTATTCAAAAAATATCATACCGAAACGGAACTGATGCGTTATATCACCCGCCTGGGACGAAAGGATGTTTCATTGGCCCAATCCATGATCTCTTTAGGTTCTTGTACGATGAAACTGAATCCGGCATCGACCATGCTTCCACTCAGCCGTCCGGAATTCATGAATATACATCCGTATGCACCGGAAGACCAGGTCGAAGGCTACACGGAACTGATTGAAAACTTATCGGCTTACTTGTGTGAGATCACCGGATTCAAAGGCTGTACGCTGCAACCTAATTCCGGAGCAGCCGGCGAATATACAGGTCTGCGCGTAATCCGGGCTTATCTGGAAAGCATCGGGCAGGGACATCGCAACATCGTCCTGCTTCCTGCCTCTGCCCACGGTACGAACCCGGCAAGTGCGGTTCAATGCGGTTTTACGACCGTTACGGTGAAATGTGACGACAAAGGAAATATCGACTTGGAAGATTTCCGGGCTAAAGCCGAAGCCAACAAGGACAACTTAGCAGCCAGCATGATCACCTATCCGTCTACTCACGGTATCTTCGAGGTGGACATCAAGGAAATGTGCGACATTGTTCACGCTTGCGGTGGTCAGCTGTATATGGACGGCGCCAACATGAATGCACAAGTCGGTCTGACCAATCCGGGTACTATCGGTGCAGACGTCTGCCACCTAAACCTGCATAAGACCTTTTCTTCTCCTCACGGAGGAGGCGGTCCCGGTGTCGGTCCGATCTGCGTTGCCGCACATCTCGTCCCGTTCCTGCCACAGCATCCGATATTATGGGGCAGCGACCTGAACACAGTCTCCGCCGCACCTTACGGTAGCGCGGGCATTCTGCCGATCACATATGCTTATATCCGCATGTTGGGAACAGAAGGGTTGGAAACGGTCACCAAGACCGCGATCTTGAATGCGAATTATCTGGCAGCCAAATTCAAAGACACTTACGGAATCGTTTACACAGGTGCTACAGGTCGCGTCGGTCACGAACTGATCCTGGAATGCCGCACGGTAAAAGAACGTTCGGGCATCGATGAAGGCGATATCGCCAAGCGCCTGATGGACTTCGGCTACCACGCTCCAACTCTTTCCTTCCCTGTTCACGGCACTCTGATGGTCGAACCGACCGAAAGCGAAAGCAAAGCCGAACTGGATCGTTTCGTCGAGGTGCTGGAATGTATCTGGAACGAAATCAAGGAAGTGGAAGAAGGCAAGGCTTCAAAGGAAGACAACGTATTAAAGAACGCTCCTCATCCCGAATATGAAGTAACGGCCGACGAATGGAAACACGAGTATCCGCGCAGCAAGGCCGCCTTCCCGCTGGAATGGTTGCACGACAGCAAATTCTGGGTGAATGTAGCCCGCGTAGACAATGCGTATGGCGACCGCAACCTGATTCCAACACTTTGTGCATGCGAAATTTAATATAAACCGGCGCAAACCTATTACTCGATTTCGACTTGACAAAACGGTGCCAAAGCACCTTTATCACGATCTTTCAGGCACGGATTTCACGGATTGACACGGATAAATTTATTTTCTTTCCGTGTTTTCCGTGTAATCCGTGCCTAAATTATGGTGATTAGTAAGGTGGTAAGTAAAAAGAAAGGATATGCTCAAAAAAACCTAAAGTGTGCAGATTCCAGACGAAAGTTCTTTGATATAAAGAATGTTTGATTACTTTTGCAGGTCAGTATTCAGAAGGTTAATTCGAACAAATATCCAATATAGAAATCTAATATTCCTATAATATGAGTTTAAAAATTATTGTATTGGCGAAACAGGTTCCGGACACACGCAATGTGGGAAAGGATGCGATGAAAGAGGACGGAACTATCAACCGGGCCGCACTTCCCGCAATCTTCAACCCGGAAGATCTGAACGCATTAGAACAAGCCCTCCGCTTGAAAGACGCCTATCCGGGAACTACGGTAACCTTGTTGACAATGGGTCCGGGGCGTGCAGCTGAAATTATTCGTGAAGGTTTATACCGGGGAGCAGACGGTGGTTATCTGCTAACCGACCGTGCATTTGCCGGTGCCGACACTTTGGCAACGTCTTATGCGCTTGCCACAGCAATCAAGAAAATAGGTGACTACGATATTATCATCGGAGGACGCCAGGCTATTGACGGCGATACAGCACAGGTAGGTCCTCAAGTCGCTGAAAAGTTAGGATTAACACAGGTCACATATGCCGAAGAAATCCTGAACGTAGACGAAAAGAATCGCAGTATCACAGTGAAACGGCATATCGACGGTGGTGTCGAAACAGTGGAAGGTCCGCTGCCTATCGTGATTACGGTCAACGGTTCGGCTGCCCCCTGCCGTCCGCGTAATGCCAAGTTGGTGATGAAATACAAACGGGCATTGGGCGCGCAGGAAAAAGTTCTCGCTCCCGCCTGCCATCCGGAAGGCGTATCGGCACTGCCATACCCCGAACTGTATGAAAAGCGCCCGTACCTGAATATTCCGGAATGGAGTGTTGCCGATGTAAACGGAGATCTCGCACAATGCGGTTTGTCCGGTTCGCCGACAAAAGTCAAAGCGATTCAGAACATCGTGTTCCAGGCAAAGGAAAGCAAGACGCTGACCAGCTCAGACAAGGATGTGGAAGATTTGATTGTTGAACTGTTAGCTAACCACACTATCGGATAATTGACAATTGATAATTGACAATTCATACGGTAAAAAAGATTGAACAATATGAATAATGTATTTGTATATTGTGAGCTTGAAGGTACAACGATTGCCGATGTAAGCCTCGAACTGCTGACCAAAGGTCGCAAGTTAGCCAACCAGTTGAACTGCCAACTCGAAGCCATTGTGGCCGGTTCCGGACTGGAAGGGATTGAAAAGCAGGTGATGCCTTATGGCGTGGACAAGGTGCATATTTTTGACGCTCCCGGTCTGTTCCCGTACACTTCCCTTCCTCATTCTTCTGTTTTGATCAATCTGTTCAAAGAAGAAAAACCGCAGATCTGCCTGATGGGAGCAACGGTTATCGGCCGTGACTTAGGCCCCCGTGTTTCTTCTGCACTGACAAGCGGTCTGACAGCAGACTGTACATCCCTCGAAATCGGCTCGCACGAAGACAAAAGAGCTGGTAAAACATACGAAAACCTGTTATACCAGATCCGTCCCGCTTTCGGCGGTAACATCGTAGCGACGATCATCAATCCGGAACACCGTCCTCAGATGGCGACTGTTCGCGAAGGTGTGATGAAAAAAGAAATTCTGGACGCCGGTTATAAAGGCGAAGTGGTAAAACACGACGTCGCCAAATATGTTCCGGAAACGGATTATGTCGTAAAGGTCATCGACCGCCACATAGAAAAGGCCAAACACAACCTGAAAGGTGCTCCGATCGTAGTAGCCGGCGGTTACGGAATGGGTTCCAAGGAAAGTTTCGATATGTTGTTCGAACTGGCAAAGGAACTTCATGCCGAAGTAGGCGCCAGCCGTGCAGCCGTTGATGCCGGTTTCTGTGACCATGACCGCCAGATCGGCCAGACAGGTGTGACGGTCCGTCCGAAATTGTATATCGCTTGCGGTATCTCCGGACAGATCCAGCATATCGCAGGTATGCAGGATGCAGGTATCATCATCTCTATCAACAACGACGAGAACGCTCCGATCAACACGATTGCCGACTACGTGATCAACGGCACTGTTGAGGAGGTGATTCCGAAGATGATTAAGTATTACAAACAGAACAGCAAGTAAAGAGATGGCAAATTATTATACAGACATTCCGGAACTCAAGTATCACTTGAACAATCCGATGATGGAACGTATTTGCGAACTGAAAGAACGCAATTACAGAGATAAAGAAGAGTTCGACTATGCACCGCAGGATTATGCCGATGCAATGGACTCGTTCGACAAAGTGCTTGAAATCACAGGCGAAATCACGGGTGAGATCATCGCTCCCAATGCCGAAGGAGTTGACGAAGAAGGCCCCCACTGCGCAAACGGACGTGTGGAATACGCTTCCGGGACCAAGCAGAATCTGGATGCAATGGTGAAAGCCGGCCTGAACGGTATGACGATGCCGCGCCGTTTCGGTGGTTTGAACTTCCCGATCACGCCGTACACCATGTGCGCCGAAATCGTGGCCGCTGCCGATGCTGGATTCGGAAACATCTGGTCGTTGCAAGATTGTATCGAGACATTATATGAATTCGGAAACGAAGACCAGCACAGCCGTTTCATTCCGCGTATCTGCGCCGGTGAAACGATGTCTATGGACTTGACAGAGCCGGATGCCGGTTCCGACTTGCAGTCCGTGATGCTGAAAGCGACTTTCGACGAAAAAGAAAATTGCTGGCGTCTGAACGGTGTGAAACGTTTCATCACAAACGGAGACGCCGACCTTCATCTGGTCTTGGCCCGTTCGGAAGAAGGGACGAAAGACGGGCGTGGCCTGTCTATGTTCATCTATGACAAACGCCAGGGTGGCGTAGATGTCCGCCGTATTGAAAACAAGTTGGGTATTCACGGTTCGCCTACCTGCGAACTGGTTTACAAGAATGCGAAAGCCGAACTTTGCGGAGATCGCAAATTAGGTTTGATCAAATATGTGATGGCGCTGATGAACGGTGCCCGTCTGGGTATCGCCGCACAGTCTGTCGGTCTGAGCCAAGCCGCCTACAACGAAGGGTTAGCTTACGCAAAGGAACGCAAACAGTTCGGCAAAGCAATTATCGAATTCCCGGCTGTTTACGACATGCTGTCTATCATGAAAGCGAAGCTGGATGCCGGCCGTGCCTTACTGTATCAGACTTCCCGCTATGTAGATATCTACAAAGCACTGGACGACATCGCCCGTGAACGCAAGCTGACTCCGGAAGAACGTCAGGAACAGAAAAAATATGCCAAACTGGCCGACTCTTTCACCCCGCTGGCAAAAGGTATGAACTCCGAATATGCCAACCAGAACGCATACGACTGTATCCAAATTCATGGTGGTTCAGGCTTCATGCTGGAATATGCTTGTCAACGTATCTACCGGGATGCCCGCATCACCTCCATCTACGAGGGGACGACGCAATTGCAGACAGTTGCAGCCATCCGTTACGTGACCAACGGTTCCTATCTGGCTACCATCCGAGAATTCGAAACAATCCCGTGTTCTCCTGAAATGGAACCGCTGAAAGGCCGCCTGGTTGAAATGGCCAATAAGTTCGAAGCCTGCATGAACAAGGTGAAGGAAGCGCAGAACCAGGAATTGCAGGACTTTGTTGCCCGTCGCCTTTATGAAATGGCAGCCGACTGCATCATGGCTCACCTGCTGATCCAAGACGCGACAAAGACTCCTGAAATGTTTGCCAAATCAGCTGTCGTATACTTGAATTATGTCGAAGCGGAAGTGGAAAAACACAGCAGCTTTATCTTGAAATTCAATGCCGACGAATTAGCAAGCTACAGACAATAATAGAGCGTATCTAATTTCATAAAAGCCGGATATCTTCTCTTGATTTCCGGCTTTTTCCTTATATTTAGACTCGTATTAAGCCAATAAGACAACCATCGACTATGAAACAGTACAATCCAGACATCCACCATCGTCACAGTATCCGTTTGAAAGGATATGATTATTCACAGGAAGGGTTATAAATGATATTAAACCCATATGGTGAAATAATCCAACAATGTTATTGGGATTTGGAACACAAATACCCCAATATCGAATGTTGCGAATATGTTATTATGCCAAATCATTTCCATGCGATTATAAAAATCGATCGGGATGCATTTAGGGCGGGCGAACCCCGCCCCTACGTGGTGACACTGGGGCATATTGTGGGATATTTTAAATATCAATCGACAAAAATGATTAATCTACACGGTCAAAAATTATGGCAACGTAATTATTATGAACATATCATACAGGATGAAAAGGCGTATCATAATATATCCAATTATATATTAAACAATCCGGCACAATGGGCATACGACCGATTACACTAATTCATTGTGGCGATTCCATAATACCCATTGCATACTACCACGAAGCAACAGATATATCAGAAATGCCATCCACAATGCATGATTTCCCATCATTCCGAAAAAGAGGTAATAGATCAAAAAGAAAGTGCCGGAAGCGACCAACATCGAATAAAGCATCAGGCGGGTAGCTGTCGCACCGATCAAGATTCCATCCCACAAGAAGGCGGCAAAGCCGGCAAGCGGGACAGCCAGCACCCAATAGAAATAGGTTCCGGCCTCTTGTATGACAACAGAGTCATTCGTCAGGAGGGAGAGAAAACCTTTCCCGCCTACTCCATAAAGCAAGGTAAACGAAAGGGACAACCCGATTCCCCAGCCAAACAGCAAACGGATCATCCGACTAAGGGCTGTTTTGTTCCGAGCACCGATATAACGTCCCGCCAAAGCCTCGCCCGCATAGGCAAAACCGTCCATGATATAGGAAAAGAGCGTAAACAACTGCATCAGCAATGTATTAACGGCCAAAACGATATCGCCCTGCCTCGCACCCGTAGATGTAAAAAATGTAGTAACCGCCACCAAACAAAGCGTACGAAAGAAAATATCGCCATTCACCTGGAAGAAGCGACGCATAGCGACCTTATCCATGATCTCATGCCAGCAAACACGAATATTCAACCGCTTCCGATAGAATACGAACCACAGGAATACAGCCATCCCGAAGCCTCCATATTGAGCGATCAGCGTTCCCGTCGCAACCCCTTGCACCTTCATGCCGAACACAAAGACGAAGATCAGACTCGCCACGATATTCACGACATTCTGGGTGATCGCAATAAACATCGGGAAACGGGAATTCTGCATTCCGATAAACCAACCGGAGAAACCATACAATCCCAACACAGCCGGCGCTCCCCAAATACAAATATTGAAATATAAGGAAGCCAACCGTTCTACCTCATCCGTCGTATCCAATAGTAAGAAAGCTATTTCCCGTATCGGATACTGGAGCAGAAGCAGAGCCAGAGAAATCAGAATCCCGACACCGACCGACCGGAACAAAACCCTCGTTACTTCCAGGAGATCCCGTCTCCCCAGAGCCTGTGAAGTCATCCCACTCGTTCCCATCCGCAAGAAACCGAACAACCAGTAAATAATATTGAACAGCATCCCCCCTACCGCAATCGCCCCGATATAGGAAGCGGCCCCCAAATGTCCGACAATCGCCACATCGACCAATCCCAACAAAGGAACCGTTATATTGGAAACAATAGAAGGAAGCGCTAACTGAAGTATCTTTTTATTCATTATTTATCGTATCTATAAAAACTATTCCTAACTTTGTCAGCAAAGTTACAGATTACTTTAGAAATAACATGATTACACTTATGTTTCAATAACAAAAACGCGAACCCTAAGTAATTGTAAAAAACGTTGGATGTTCGCATCCTCTATAAATCATACACTTATAGATTTATTTAGAGAATATGAACATTTATTGCTTTTCTACTTTATCATTCGCAAAATTACAATTTAAAAGTGTCATCAATAAAGCTTTTCACAAACATGGAGTCGCATCTTTTACAGATGCGTGGATTGAAACCGAAATTAGGTATTAATACTACCGATCCTTTTAGTCGCATCTTTTACAGATGCGTGGATTGAAACTTTTGGGCGGATGCAGGTGGCACCCTTGCTTTTGGTCGCATCTTTTACAGATGCGTGGATTGAAACTTGCTATGTTCTTGAAAACGGAATGAGGGTTTTGTCGCATCTTTTACAGATGCGTGGATTGAAACCGGTGTTGGAGCTACATTTCAAAGTCCTGCTGCTGTCGCATCTTTTACAGATGCGTGGATTGAAACTGGAAATATGACTTTATATCATATCCCGTTACGGTCGCATCTTTTACAGATGCGTGGATTGAAACAATATAATACATCTAAATCTAATACTATAGCAAGTCGCATCTTTTACAGATGCGTGGATTGAAACTGCCGATGATATTCTTTCTCGTACAGGTGAAATGTCGCATCTTTTACAGATGCGTGGATTGAAACTTCTATAACATGGCACTTGGAGAAAGCTATCTTGTCGCATCTTTTACAGATGCGTGGATTGAAACTAAAATTTAAGCGTTTTTTTGGTGTTAAGGCTGGGTCGCATCTTTTACAGATGCGTGGATTGAAACTCTGTGGGTGGTGCTTTATCTGAATCTGGTTTAGGGTCGCATCTTTTACAGATGCGTGGATTGAAACCAAGCGTCGTATTATGCAGGCTCGTCGTCGTGAGTCGCATCTTTTACAGATGCGTGGATTGAAACCCCTGTCCCACCTGCTGATGTTGCTGGTCCAATTAGTCGCATCTTTTACAGATGCGTGGATTGAAACTTGGAATGAATGTAGGAGAGTATATTCAAAGAGTCGCATCTTTTACAGATGCGTGGATTGAAACATAACTAATATCAAATTTTTCTGGAATGTTTTCTGTCGCATCTTTTACAGATGCGTGGATTGAAACATCGTGATGCTGCTGTTTTTAAGCTCCAGCAAGAGTCGCATCTTTTACAGATGCGTGGATTGAAACTTATTTAAAATCTAAAGAATATGAGACAGTTCGTGTCGCATCTTTTACAGATGCGTGGATTGAAACATTTTAATTGTACTGCTCAATTACCTATTTCTCGTCGCATCTTTTACAGATGCGTGGATTGAAACTACATCTCCTACTCCTGTTGAAGATGAGGGTAATGAGTCGCATCTTTTACAGATGCGTGGATTGAAACAGCTCCGCAATATCAACCCGCGAAAATCCAACGTGTCGCATCTTTTACAGATGCGTGGATTGAAACCTCCCGAGTTGCGCGTTGATGCTGATAGAAATAGTCGCATCTTTTACAGATGCGTGGATTGAAACCCTTTTACTGGTAAAATGGCTGGTGACTTGCTGGTCGCATCTTTTACAGATGCGTGGATTGAAACATCAGATGCCCGCCTTCAACGTCCTCAGTTCCTCGTCGCATCTTTTACAGATGCGTGGATTGAAACCCATTGCGAGGCAGTAAATAAGCTCACGAACGGTCGCATCTTTTACAGATGCGTGGATTGAAACCCAAGCACGACGGCGAAGCTGCAAAAGATTCAGTCGCATCTTTTACAGATGCGTGGATTGAAACGCTTATGAAACCAGTTTGGAAAATTATCATTGCGTCGCATCTTTTACAGATGCGTGGATTGAAACGTTAATGAATCCGGCCATACTGTCACTACCGTTAGTCGCATCTTTTACAGATGCGTGGATTGAAACCTGCCGAGATACTAAAAGCTGCACCTGTCAACGAGTCGCATCTTTTACAGATGCGTGGATTGAAACCACATTGTATAAAAAGAAATCCATCTCAAAGGTAGTCGCATCTTTTACAGATGCGTGGATTGAAACATCCAATCATCTTCCGGGTTGGTACTGTTAAGCTGTGTCGCATCTTTTACAGATGCGTGGATTGAAACCTTTGCGTACTCTTTGGAAGGACTACATGGATTGTCGCATCTTTTACAGATGCGTGGATTGAAACCTTTTGAGCAGCAATAGCACGTTTCTGACGCTTAGTCGCATCTTTTACAGATGCGTGGATTGAAACCTATGTACAGAGATACAAGACAGTATGGACTGGGTCGCATCTTTTACAGATGCGTGGATTGAAACCGTCTTTGTCTGCCATGTTTGAAAGAGGACAGATCAGGTCGCATCTTTTACAGATGCGTGGATTGAAACTTGTAATGCTGATACACCTACTTATATCGGTTTTGGTCGCATCTTTTACAGATGCGTGGATTGAAACATTAAAATACTCACGAGATTTTATCCAATTACGTCGCATCTTTTACAGATGCGTGGATTGAAACCTCATTCGCTTCGCTATCTCGCGTGTGGCGAGTAGTCGCATCTTTTACAGATGCGTGGATTGAAACAGGATTGAAAGAATCAAGACGTTCACGATATGTCGTCGCATCTTTTACAGATGCGTGGATTGAAACAGTTATAAGGAAATCATTGAAGGCCGTTTTGATGGTCGCATCTTTTACAGATGCGTGGATTGAAACATGAAGTTGCAAATGTTACCTTAGCATTATAGAAGTCGCATCTTTTACAGATGCGTGGATTGAAACACTACAGACTTGGGTCGTATTACTCCCGTTTTGTCGCATCTTTTACAGATGCGTGGATTGAAACCTGTTGCGCATTTTAAGGATATACTTAAGGTCCAAGTCGCATCTTTTACAGATGCGTGGATTGAAACTTAATGGTAAAAAGACATATAATCGTTGGATAAGTCGCATCTTTTACAGATGCGTGGATTGAAACAGTAACAGAGAACACATTATTGACACTACCAGGGTCGCATCTTTTACAGATGCGTGGATTGAAACTTTGAGGTATCAGCCTTAATATTTTTCGTCTCTGTCGCATCTTTTACAGATGCGTGGATTGAAACTTTCCAGACAGAACGACCAGATTTAACACCAAAGTCGCATCTTTTACAGATGCGTGGATTGAAACTCAGGCTGGTCTTGCTACTTGCTTTGGTAATAGGTCGCATCTTTTACAGATGCGTGGATTGAAACCTCGTTTGGAGTAATTGTATATCTTGAATGTTTAGTCGCATCTTTTACAGATGCGTGGATTGAAACACAAGAACCACGCCGACAAGAAACACGATGATAAGTCGCATCTTTTACAGATGCGTGGATTGAAACAAACACGAACGACATCTCCGGCATTAATTTTTAGTCGCATCTTTTACAGATGCGTGGATTGAAACAGATTAATGATATCGTAATGAAGGAGGGGGAAAGTCGCATCTTTTACAGATGCGTGGATTGAAACTCCACCTACGTTGATAAAATGAACGTTATTTAGTCGCATCTTTTACAGATGCGTGGATTGAAACCGTGATATTAGTTGTAAATATCGGAGGATGTGAGGGTCGCATCTTTTACAGATGCGTGGATTGAAACCTTCGGGGAAACCTGATATAAAAGAAGGAGACGTCGCATCTTTTACAGATGCGTGGATTGAAACCTAATGCTTCCAGTTTTTTCTCTGTTGATTCTGGGTCGCATCTTTTACAGATGCGTGGATTGAAACATCTCTCCGCGAACGAATATAGGCGGAACCAATTGTCGCATCTTTTACAGATGCGTGGATTGAAACCACTCTTCAAAGGCGCGTTTGAACGTGTCTTTAATGTCGCATCCTTTACGGGGACAACTATTTATAATATTTTTTGCAAGAAGATTACAGGATTAAAATATTTGTTTGTTAGAAAATAAAATATATCTTTGTTGAACAGAGTTATAAAGATACCTTATTACTCAAAGCATAAACACCTTATATTACGTTAACCTAAACATATGATATATACAAATAAAGAATACTGTCTTGAGGTTAAAGGAAGCATGGCCTGCTTTACCCGTCCGGAGATGAAAGTCGAAAGAGTTAGCTATGACATAATAACGCCATCTGCTGCCCGAGCCATTTTCGAATCTATATTTTGGAAACCAGCCATACAATGGAATATTACCCGAATAGAAGTATTAAATCCAATCAGATGGTTTTCCATGAAAAGAAATGAGATTGGAAGTTTAATGAGCCCCCGTTCATCCGGATTATTCATCGAAGATAATCGGCAACAAAAATCCAGTTTGTTACTAAAAGATGTTTGCTATAGAATTTTTGCAGAGTTGGAATTTATACCTATAAGAAATAGAGCAAAAGAAGATAAGTTGAAAGTGCCATCAAAGTCCTCTGACGAAAATCCAGGCAAATATAATGCTATGTTCGAACGTAGAGCTAAAAAGGGGCAATGTTTCAATCAACCCTATTTAGGTTGCCGTGAGTTCTCCGCAGATTTCACATACATCGAAAATCCGATAAAAGGAAACGGAATACCCGAAGATCGTGATTTTGGATATATGCTATATGATATAGATTTCACAAACGAAAAAGATCCAAAGCCAATGTTCTTCAGGGCTATAATGAAACAAGGAGTCTTGATCGTTCCATCCATTAACAGTGAGGAGGTACGCCGATGATTTTGCAAGCATTATACGAATACTACCAGCGTAAAGCTGCTGATCCGGGGAGTACTATTGCTCCCCATGGATTAGAATGGAAAGAAATACCTTATCTTATTCTGATAGATAAAAAAGGGAATTTTTTAGAACTACAGGATACCACCGAGGGGATAGGAAAACAGAAACGAGCAAAAAAATACCTGGTCGTCAAAAGTAAAGGACGTACCGGCAGCAACAGTTGGCAAACGGCAAATGTATTTTGGGACCATTTCGGATATGTGTTAGCCCAACCTAAAAATACGGATGATAAAGGAATGCCAAAAGCACTGGACGATGCCGCTAAACAAAATAAAACCTTTGTTCAGGAGGTCAGGCGGCTTGCCGAAATGTATCCTTCCAATGAAGAGATTCAAGCAGTAGCCAAATTTTACGATAATCCTGATAATCTTCAACGTATAAAAATGGACCCTTTATGGGAAGAATGTATCAAAAAAGACGGGACAAACATCTCCTTTAAAGTAGCAGGAAACAATACTATCGTGGCTGCAAATCCGGATGTAACATCATCTATAGAAGACTGTTCAGACAAAGATGAACCTACAGGGATATGCCTCATCACCGGAAAAAAGGCTCCGATAGCCATACTCAATAGTGCCATAGCCATACCCGGGGGTAAGAGCGGAGCTAAACTGGTTGGCTTTCAAAAGAAATCGGGTTACGATTCTTATTATAAAGAGCAAGGTATGAACGCACCTATTTCAAAAGAAGCGGAAGCTGCTTATACCACAGCTTTAAATTCTTTATTGGGAAAAGATTCCTCTAACAAATATCGCTTGCATGACACATCCGTTGTTTTCTGGTCTCAGAAACCGACAAAGTTGGAGCAATGTTTCTGTTTCATATTTACATCTCCTCCCAAAGATGATCCGGATAAAAACACGGAAGTTATCAGAGACTTCTTGAAGTCCCCGTTCTCGGGAGTATTGAATGACGAGGACAAAACTCCCTTTTACGTGTTAGGTTTATCTCCTAATGCCGCCCGTATCTCCGTTAGATTCTGGCGACAAGGAACAGTAGGCGAATTTGCCAGTCACATCAGACAACATTTTAAGGACTTGGAAATCATTAAAAGCAAGAATCAAAGAGCCTATTTTTCTTTATTCAACTTACTGACCCAAGTTGCTTCCTTAAATAAAATGGAAAATCTGCCTCCCAGCTTAGCCAGCGATTTAAGTCAAAGCATATGGGATAACCAACCCTACCCGACCACATTGCAGATGCAATGTCTGATACGAATCAAAGCAGACCGGAATATAACGTCGATAAGAGCCGCTATACTCAAAGCCTACTTAAATAGAAAATTCAGAAATCATAATAATCCACCTAAAGAAATTCAAATGGCATTAGATTTAGAAAATAAAAACCAAGCGTACTTATGTGGCCGCTTGTTTGCTATCCTTGAAAAGATCCAGAGTGATGCTATCCCAGGAGCAAATTCTACGATCAAAGAGCGTTACTACGGTGCAGCGTCGACAACCCCGACAACTGTATTCGGCCGCTTGTTGTCTTTATCCAGACATCACCTTGCAAAATTTGATACCGGGAAATCTGTTTATTATGAAAAATTATTGCAAAGTGTTATCACCAACCTGGATAGTAACGGATTACCTAAATATTTATCGATGGACGACCAATCGCGTTTCGCAATCGGTTATTACCATCAAAGAGAAGATTTATATAAAACAACAACAGATAAAGAAAAAAATTAATACTATACAAATATGGAAACAGCAATAAACAATCGTTACGACTTCATTTATTTATTTGATGTACAGGATGGTAATCCGAACGGTGATCCCGATGCCGGAAACTTACCCAGAGTTGATCCGGAAACAGGTGAAGGCCTGGTTTCCGATGTCTGTCTGAAACGTAAAGTCCGGAACTTTGTTCAAATAGTAAAAGGAGGAGAAAGACCGTATGATATATTCATTAAAGAGAAAGCGGTATTGAATAATCTGATCGCAGACGCTCATAAACAGGAAGGGGTTAAAGATATAAAAGAGAAAGGAGATAAAACAGAGGCTGCTCGGCAATGGATGTGCAGAAACTTTTATGACATAAGGACATTTGGAGCCGTACTAAGTACAGGCGAAAATGCCGGACAGGTTCGTGGCCCTATCCAATTTACTTTTGCCCGTTCCATCAGTCCGATTGTTACTGCCGAACATAGTATAACCCGTATGGCTGTGGCAACGGAAGATGAAGCTAAAAAACAGAGTGGAGATAACCGTACTATGGGACGTAAATTCACTGTTCCTTACGGATTATATAAAGCAAACGGATTTATTTCTGCTCATTTAGCTACACAAACCGGATTCAATGAAGATGACCTGAACTTATTCTGGGATTCATTGAAAAACATGTTCGATCACGACCATTCAGCAGCCAGAGGAATGATGAATGCCCGCAAATTGATCGTATTCAAACACAGTACAGCATTAGGTAATGCTTCAGCTCATTCTTTATTCGGTTTAGTGAAGGTTCAACTAAAGGATGACCAACGCCCACCCCGTTCGTTCGACGATTATATTGTTACCATCGACAAGGATAAACTACCGGAAGGTGTAGAAGTTCTGGACATGATATGATAGAATACGGAGATGAGGACCTGTTGATGCTTTCCGGAATCCAGCATATAACTTTCTGTGAACGTCAATGGGCCCTTATACATATCGAACAGCAGTGGGCAGAAAACAACCTCACTATTGAAGGAAACTGGATGCATCAAAAAGTAGATGATCCAACCTTGATGAACCGTAATAAAGGCATAGTTACATTAAGGTCTGTTACGCTTGTCTCCAGACGGCTAGGACTTTATGGAATATCTGATGTAGTAGAGATGGTTGCTTCCTCCTCCGGACAAAATGCAATACAACATCCTAAATATCCGGGATTTTGGCAATTAATTCCGGTCGAATACAAACGAGGCAAACCTAAAAAAGATCAGATAGATGAAGTCCAGCTATGCGCACAAGCGATTTGCCTGGAAGAGATGTATAACGTCAGCATAGAAAAAGGCTTTTTGTATTATGGGGAAACTCGCCACCGAGAAGAGGTCCAGTTTACTGAAGAATTACGGAAACTGGTTGAAAATAAATGTGTCCAAATGCACAAGCTATACGAGCAAAAAGTTCTTCCGCCGGCAATATACAAAGCGCATTGCAAGTCATGTTCTTTATGTGACGTATGTATGCCTAAAGTACTGACAAAAACACCGAAAGTGAATACTTACCTGTCCCAGTTATACGATTAAAATATGAGAAAATTATTGAACACATTGTATGTAACTACTCCTGAAGCCTATTTAACTAAAGATGGAGAAAACGTTGTAATTAGGGTTAAGGAAAAAGATATATTCAGAATTCCGGTTTTAAATATAGAAGGTATTGTCACATTCGGATATATAGGTGCTTCTCCGGCATTAATGAAGATGTGTGCTGAAAGAAATGTAGGATTATGTTTTTTAAGTGCTAATGGACAGTTTCAAGGTAGAGTCTCCGGTCCGACAAAAGGAAATGTCCTTTTACGAAGAACACAATACAGGATTGCCGACGATGCAAATAAATCACTGGAAATCAGTCGGCTTTTTATTGCAGGAAAGATAGCAAATTCCCGGACGGTTATCGATCGTTTCAAAAGAGATCACATTTCTTCCGACAAACAGCTATCCTTGTTTTTATCCGTATCTGAAAAGTTAAAGAGATCAAAGAATCAGGCTTTAGTTGCTGAGTCCTCCGATACATTAAGAGGTATAGAGGGAGAAGCCGCTACAACTTATTTCTCTGTATTTAACCAGATGATCATATCGCAATGTGAGGATTTTCCTTTTAACGGGAGGAACAGAAGACCGCCCAAAGACAAAGTAAATGCTCTATTGTCATTCGTTTACACATTGCTGAATCATGAGGTACAGTCTGCATTGGAAACAGTAGGACTTGATCCATACGTAGGCTTTTTACATACCGATCGACCAGGAAGAGCGAGTTTAGCGTTAGATATGATGGAAGAGTTACGAGCCTACCTGGCAGACAGGTTGGTTTTGTCCTTAATTAATCGTAAACAGATATCCGGTAAAGGTTTTGTCGAACACGGAGATAACGGGATTGTAATGGACGAAGATATCAGAAAGGGAGTCTTACTCGCTTGGCAGAAGAGAAAAAAAGAGACAATAATCCACCCCTACTTAAATGAATCCGTACCGATAGGACTGATCCCATATATTCAGGCGATGCTTTTAGCTCGTTTTTTGAGAAACGATTTAGATAATTATCCGGTCTTTTTAATGAAGTAAGTTTATGTATGTTCTAGTTACATATGACGTAGAAACGATGACTTCCGACGGACAGCGCAGGTTACGTCAGGTAGCACGTCAATGCCTGAATTATGGCCAACGCGTCCAAAATTCCGTTTTTGAATGCTCTGTCTCGCCTGCTCAATTTACCGAGTTAAGATTAAAACTATCGGATATCATCGATCATAAAAAAGATAGTATTCGTTTCTATTTCTTGGGAAATAATTATTCTAAAAGAGTTGAATACATAGGTGTCGTCACATCCTATAATGTAGAAGATGAACTTATAATATAACTGTTTGCGAACATTAAGCATTAACAAAAAGCTGGAGTTTTCGCAATCATTGATTATTAGCCTATTAAACACTCCTATTAGTTTTATTTCATCAATAAAAAATCCAAAAAGTTTATTATCGCATAAATGCATTGATAACAGACTGTAAATGTTTGCATTATTTGTAATGCAGTCGTACCTTATATAGGTACGTGGATTGAAACGTTTAATCCCGAGTTTGATCATATTGGCTATCAGGTCGTACCTTATATAGGTACGTGGATTGAAACTATTGGCGCTAATAAGCGTCAGAAACGCGCTATTGTCGTACCTTATATAGGTACGTGGATTGAAACCGAATCTGTCACATTGAAATAAACCTCTTGATAAAGTCGTACCTTATATAGGTACGTGGATTGAAACTTACTTTGACTTACAAGAACGGACAGTATATCTGTCGTACCTTATATAGGTACGTGGATTGAAACCTAAAGCAGATATTATCACATCAGTGTAAATAAACGTCGTACCTTATATAGGTACGTGGATTGAAACATCCCCCCACCATTACTATAATAATCCACAATAAGTCGTACCTTATATAGGTACGTGGATTGAAACAGGAAGTGCCCTTGCACTGCTTTGTCCTACAATTGTCGTACCTTATATAGGTACGTGGATTGAAACTTCCTCAGTCCATGGAACGTCTTGCGTTGGAAGAGTCGTACCTTATATAGGTACGTGGATTGAAACCACTGCCCACAAGAAGGCAAAAACCAAGAACCCGGTCGTACCTTATATAGGTACGTGGATTGAAACCCGATCCAAACAAAAATGAAAGCTTATCTGTCTGTCGTACCTTATATAGGTACGTGGATTGAAACCTTTGTCCAGCATGATTATCCATCACTCTTAACTGTCGTACCTTATATAGGTACGTGGATTGAAACATAGTCGTGAAATCCTTGCCAAGCTCGGGTACAGTCGTACCTTATATAGGTACGTGGATTGAAACTTGTGAGGATGTTGTAATTTCTGGGTTATCTATGTCGTACCTTATATAGGTACGTGGATTGAAACATGTAAAGAACAGCTTTTCGACCGGTATTTCAATGTCGTACCTTATATAGGTACGTGGATTGAAACATCTTTTGTCTGTTTAGCGGGTATGTCTCCTGATGTCGTACCTTATATAGGTACGTGGATTGAAACCATGACTTGAGGATGAAGACAGGATAAGTAAAACGTCGTACCTTATATAGGTACGTGGATTGAAACGTCGCTTACTTTTTCCTGAACCACCTTCGAAGAGTCGTACCTTATATAGGTACGTGGATTGAAACCTTGCGGTTGGTGTGTAAACTGTCGTCAGAATAAGTCGTACCTTATATAGGTACGTGGATTGAAACAGAATAACGCGGGGCATATCCAAAAGTACCGCCGGTCGTACCTTATATAGGTACGTGGATTGAAACCGGGTTTGATCTTAACCTTGCTCGTGAGCTTCGGTCGTACCTTATATAGGTACGTGGATTGAAACACGCGGTGCATCATAGGAGCCACAAGGGGAGCTAGTCGTACCTTATATAGGTACGTGGATTGAAACTTTTCATCCCGAAGAATCTCGGGACACATACTGTCGTACCTTATATAGGTACGTGGATTGAAACGCTTCTACACTGGCAAGATACATAGGGTGAAGGCAGTCGTACCTTATATAGGTACGTGGATTGAAACTACAACTATTTTTCAACCTCAAACATTTAAGTAAGTCGTACCTTATATAGGTACGTGGATTGAAACAATCAATATAAGGAGCGTAACTCTTGCTCGGCTGGTCGTACCTTATATAGGTACGTGGATTGAAACTAAAATAGCTAAAAACAACATTTGGGATATGATGTCGTACCTTATATAGGTACGTGGATTGAAACATTTTCAATTGTACAATCAAAGTGATAGCTTTAGTCGTACCTTATATAGGTACGTGGATTGAAACTTAGAAATTATGGAATATCAATAAAAGAAGAAGAGTCGTACCTTATATAGGTACGTGGATTGAAACAAAATCAACTTTGTAGGCGTTACCGTCCTCGTCAAGTCGTACCTTATATAGGTACGTGGATTGAAACGTTAAAGCTGCATCTTCTGACAATGCTATAAAGAGTCGTACCTTATATAGGTACGTGGATTGAAACTATTAATGATTTTCGTAATGTTAACGCTTATCAGGTCGTACCTTATATAGGTACGTGGATTGAAACTATTCAGAATACGAGCTTTAGAAGCCTGAGAAGTCTCCCGTCGTACCTTATATAGGTACGTGGATTGAAACTATTCTGTCTATAATACTACAGATAAGGCTATTAAGTCGTACCTTATATAGGTACGTGGATTGAAACTGTTTCCATAATGGCGCGAGTTGCCAAAGCATTAGGTCGTACCTTATATAGGTACGTGGATTGAAACTTTTAATCCTGAATTTGATCATATCGGTTATCAGTCGTACCTTATATAGGTACGTGGATTGAAACCTCGTTTGGAGTAATTGTATATCTTGAATGTTTGTCGTACCTTATATAGGTACGTGGATTGAAACTTTGAGCAGCAATGGCGCGCTTTTGGCGTCTAGTCGTACCTTATATAGGTACGTGGATTGAAACTTTAATATCCATTGCAAAGGGGAACGTGGAAAAGGTCGTACCTTATATAGGTACGTGGATTGAAACCCGGAGAAAGAAAATGAACAAGGGTCGGCTGTAGTCGTACCTTATATAGGTACGTGGATTGAAACTTTGTGGGATTATTTCGGCTTGCCTTCTATTGCGTCGTACCTTATATAGGTACGTGGGTTGAAACTCACGCTGAAGGCTACGGTCCGCAAGGCGAATGCGTCGTACCTTATATAGGTACGTGGATTGAAACCTTTGAAGGGTTGGAAGATAGCAGTAAGCCGTCCGTTATACCTTATATAGGTACGTGGATTAAAACGAGTAAAACATACCTGCAGTCGACACAATTTATTAAATTATCAATTTCATTATTTTACCATGCAAGACAGAACTGCTCCACCCTTCTTCTTTACACGCTTTTGCATAATCGTCACGATGTAACTTATTATCTATCAGAAACAATTTCAAAAAATGAGTCCAAGTAAGCTTTTTCGATAAATCAGACACTATTTCAAGTTCTGGAAAATATACGCAGAACAACTCCATTTGAAGCAAGTGTCTAACTTCAAATTCTTTACCATAACGTTCCACTAATTCACGAGAAAGATATTTAAATGTATCTATCCGATGAAGTGTTGTCTCTTTACTGTAAAGATCTTGTTTAATTAGTCTACCGATTTCCCAATACAATATGTTTTTGTCTGCATTCAATCTTCGGCTACCTTTTCTCTGTGATTTTTCAATTAAGAAAAGAATATCACGAAGTAAATCTTCCCTTCTTTTCATATTCATTTTATTTTTATGTACAAAAATAAACTTCAGAAATTAAAGCTACAACATTTTAACACATATTTTCATATTAACACAAATCACATAAATTAGCTGAAAAATTACATATAATAAAGGGACTACCTCACATCTGAAGACAGTCCCTTTCAATTGACTTACACTAATAAAATAAATTAGCTGTTTCAACCCACACACCCCGCAAGGTATGACAAAATACCTTGCAAAGGTAACAATCCAATCCTATTTACACAATCACCATCTTTTATTCTATCAGCAACAGTTCTTCCACCCAAGCCCCATCCAATACCAATCCAGCTTGCAGATCATAGCAATTCGGATCCTCCAAAATGAATACACCTGAATATTCGATGACTTTACCACACCGCACCAGTTCTTCGAAGTCCCATTTTCTAATGGATACGATATATTGCTGTAGCTTACGTAACAACCAAAATTCCGGGCCAATCCGCTTCAATTCCTCCAGTAAGGTTGCACCATCACCATAGCCGACCAAGATGGATACCGAGTCTTTATCGTCTATCAACCGGAACTTCTCTGCAGCAGTTGCAAACATAAAGTGCATTTCTGCAAAACCTTTATATAACAGACCTTTTATATCAGCCTTATCAAAGGTGTTACAATTGCTATAGAATAAGCTGAAATATTGAGCCATACACTCCGGAGAAAACAAGTCGCTCCCATCGGAAACAGACAGTATCTCCCGCAAAGCAGCCGCTCCCTTTCCCATCAAACCACGCAAAAGAGTATTCTCCAAATTAAAGACAAAAACCTGACCTAATTTACCCACATGATTCAATTTGCCTTCCCGGTTACATCTTCCTGCCGCCTGTATGATTGAATCCAGACCGGCAAAAGCACGGTATACTACAGGGAAATCAATATCTACCCCGGCTTCAACCAACTGCGTACTTATCACACGGACTGGTTCATTGTCCTTCAATTTCTGCTTGATCAATTTTATAACTTCCATGATATGCGCGGAGCACATCATACGCGACAAATGTAAAGTTCCTTCAGGCATTCGCCGGTAAAGCTCTCGCGCATCCTTACGGGTATTTACAATACATAGCACACGATCATACCCAGACAGCTCGTCGGCAAGTTCATCGAAGTTAGTGGTTGTACCTGGTTCCGGCCAATGCAGCTCCACCCGTTTAAAAGCCTCAAACAAATTATCATGCACAGAAGTAATTTCTGTCACGGGAGTTTTCAGTCCGTCAAAAGCCTCCGGCCCTGTTCCGATCCGACCGGAAAAAACGGGTAATGTGGCCGTAGTAAACAAAATGCTGGCTTTAAAAGAGGCTTGCAAGCTCTGCAAAACATCCAGTATGGGGTGCAAAAACTCAACCGGCAACATCTGCGCCTCATCCAGAATAACAACAGAGTTACAGATATTATGCAATTTCCGGCATCGCGAAGTGCGGCAAGCATACAGCGATTCAAAGAACTGCACATTTGTCGTCACAATGATCGGAGCATCCCAATTTTCCGTTGCCAGCAAAGAAGGGGACCGTTCGTCGTTACTATCCTGTTGCAAATTACTATGATGCTCCACCACATTCTCCGCTCCGAAAATATCCCGGAGCACGGCAGCCGTCTGTACAATAATACTCGTATAAGGGATAACGATGATAATCCGTTTTTTTTTGTAACGAACGGCATGAAGGAGTGCCCAAGCCATCGACGCCAATGTCTTTCCCCCACCTGTCGGAACTGTCAGGCTAAAAAAGCCGGGAAGGCTCTCGGCCATCTTCCGGCAACGGGACAGGATAGCCGCCCGTTTCTCATTGATGAAAGATGCTGGCGCATTTGCCGTAAGCGATTCCATATAGGCATCAAACCGATCCTTCAACGTTTCCATAGAATCATATTGCCCACGCCTGGCTGCTTGTTCCGGATGCATAAACCGCTCCGTATCCAAGTAGTCGGCATCAACCAGGCAAGAGAACAACATGCGAATCCATTGATGTATATCCTTCTCAAAATCATCAATCAAAGGCTGGTCTAACGAAGCAACCACCTCTTGCATCTCTTCCGGTGCATCTTCCAGCATCTCCTGGTAGCAATCTGTTTTAGACAGACGTCTATTCAAATTGGCCTCCCCGGAAGAAGTCCAGTCCAGCAATCCCGAATGATGTCCGGCTATACAATAAGCCAATGGAGGATAATAACCCGGCAATTTTTCTCTCGCCAGAATCGCTCCAGCCGAGGAATGGTCGGGTTTATCCACTACTTTCTGTTCCACTGCCATGCCGGATGCGTTACGGATATAAGGTTGAAAACTATTCTTTGTATATTTCCCCATATCATGCCACCAGCCATTCTGCTTTCCCCAAGCCGCCGCCCCGAAAACAGATGCAAACGATTCGCTTAATGTGGCCGTACCGACTGAATGTTCCTTCACCGTCTGTATCCGGAAAGCATCCTCTTCTACTCTGACATGCGCTATAAAATCTTGTTCTTTCATCATTTCATATAATAATTTTCCGCTATCCATTCGCCATTTGCAATAGCGACCTATAAGTAGCTATATAACAACCTATTACTTCATTGCAAACTCTTTTTCATTTGCAATAACATTTGTTATTCACCCTACATTATCCCACCTTCACCACCGAATAACAAGTTCCTTTCATCGTGCGGCGTGAAGGGATCTTGTTCTTCTGGAGCAGGCGGCCGAAGTAGGTCAACCGTTTATTGCCCAACTTAATGCCACTTTCACTTTGCAGATACTGGAGAATTTCAATGGCGGATAATTCCAGACTCTCCTCTCCTGGCCGGGCGGCACGAAAGTACTGAAGAAACAACTGTTCTTCGACAGGCAGTTGCTGGAATACTTCATTGTTACGAGTTGTCGAGAACTCCTCTTCGGAAGTAAACCAATAACGTTCGCCATTCTTTAAAGCAGCCACTGCCTGGGCATACAACTGTTCATAGTCTATCAATGTTGAATTATCTATCGTACCGGAGATCTCGATACAGATAAAACGCCGGCTTCCGGTCGGATCGGTCAACAGATCGTAATTGTTGCAGGTCGCGATAAAAGAGGCATACCGGTGCAATGCCTGAATACTTCGCTTATAAGGCTGGCGGGCGTTGACAACCGGCTTTTGCAGGACATTCTTTAAAAAGCTCTGGTAAGCGGAACTGACCGAATCGAATTCATCGATATTGATCAAGGCAAAACGAGTCAGCATCAGTTCGGCATCCCGTTTGTTACTGAAATCAATGCTATCCGTATAATACATACGAAGCGAAGGCGGCAACAAATTCCGACACCAGGTGGACTTGCCACATCCCTGCGGGCCGACCAGCAAAGGCAACGAGCTGTTCGCATACAAATGCTCGCGCCTGTACCAATGGGCAGTCATACTCAGGAACCAGATATAAAACAGATTGCGCCACTGGGCATTAGCGGTCGGCAGCGTATCGGCCAGTGCACGTATATGATCCTTACCGTCCCACTCCGGCAAATATTCCAGATAATCTTCCAACGGATAAAAGACCGGAACCCTGTCGGAATAGACATACCGCTTCACATCGCGATCCCAAAGAGCCAGCCCTTCGGCCTGCGCATTCAGACCGATGCTATTTAGAACCGTTTCGGTAACCGGGGCAAAATGGATATAGTACGAACCTCTTGCCCGGAACTCCACTTCGCCTGCCAGCATATTCCGCCGGAACTCATACCGTCGTTTCATAAACTCGTCCGTCTTTATCGAAAGCAGTTGCTCGGCAGGCATCACCGGCTTCTTCCCAAAACACTTCGACAGTTGGTACACCATGTGAATCGTCTCCCGGATCTCCTCTTCAAACAGTTCGAGATTCCGGCTAATCTTTGTCCAGCGAACCACATCCTCTTCCGGAATACCGGAGCGAAAACAATTTTCAGCCAACCTTGTCAGGAAAGGCCTGACCTCTTTTCCTTCATCCAAGCCACCCGTCTTTTCGAGGGCGTCCAACATACAGGCATTATAAAAACGGGAAACGATACGACTGCGGTCATATCCGGGCATCATGCGCAAAAGCGGATCTTCCTCTTTGGCCACCACCTCCCGATAGGTCGGTTCGGCAGGCATCTGCATCGGTTGCTCCTGAATCAACGGTGTGGCCGACGGATTATAATATAAACCAGGATCAAAAGAATGGCGGCATCCTCTTTCCAACGATGCCTCCTCCCCCATCTCTATATGACGTTGCAGATGAGCCTGATAAAAGGCCACTGCACGCCTGTAGGCCACCGCATGAAACAACTCGGCCAACTCCCTCTTTTCCGGAAGGGAACCATCGGGCAACACAAAAGGAACCAGTATTTTCACGCTCTTCCCGCTCGAACCGACAAAGGCTGCCACTGTCTGCGGGGCTAAGGAAGCGAGTCGCTTCACCTCCACGGCCTCTTCCCTATCCGCCAGATTGCCGACATCCATCAGCACCAGCCCGTTATACGCCTGATACTCTATCCTGCTTTCTTTTTTCCTGAACCGGGCGGCAAAAAGCAAAACAGGAATATCCGTCGCATGAATGTTCCGATCGCCAGGCATTGAAGAGGATAATATCCCCCGATGTTCATTCACCACCCTGGCTTGTTCACCGGATCTTATCGCAGTCATCACATCTGACAACTCTATATTTTTCAAAGACTTACCATTACTCTTCACTTGTGTTATTTTCATATCCGGACTCATTTGTGCAACTTTTGTTTTATGACTAATGACAAACTCCATTGCAAACTCAAAAAGATATTTGCAATGGAATAACAAACTATTATACAAATTATTACCTGGTAAGATTGCAAATGGCAAATACTTCCCGTAAATTTTATGTATAAAACCTATTTCATCCTCGTAAACTCAATACTTCTCAGCCTCTCCTTCAGTTTCGGGCTGGGTTTGAAGCCAATTCCTTTCAGCTTAATAGACTCGGCACGGATTTTCAACGGATCTTCCACTTCACGGTTGGGTCGGGCAGTTACGGAAAATGTTCCCAAACCATCGATCGTCACGGTATTGCCGCCTTCCAGAGCTTCCGCAATCAGAATAGTCAGATTTTCCACAAGTCCTTTCACTTCGCCGTAGGAAAATGTACTGGATCCGGCTATTTGCTCGGCTAAAGCATCCAAATTCACATTGTCATAGCTTACCGTCGTTACCGAATACCTTACCGTCTTATTATCAGTAATGTTGTCATTGATTTTTGTCAACTTGTATCTTACCGCCATACTATTATTTTTCTATTAGATTTAACATTAACACGATTTATCTCAAAGGTTACCATCCTCTATCTTATTAGTAACCACTCAGTAACAACAGCCTGTACAGGATAATCGGTCAAGGTGTACAGGATGGTTTACCAGGGTGTACAGGATAACTAACTAAGAGGTACAGGATAGCATTATCAAGTCAGTGCTAAAGGTATAAAATATAATGGCATAAACAATAATTATTCATAACTTCTTTCATTCATATAACAAAACGAAGGCCGCGGGATTCACATCCGGCAGCCTCCTACACTAACCCTTAACTTTAACCAATGAAAAACAATAATCTACTTTATTAGTTTTTTAGCGAAGCGATTGCGGCTTCGTAATTCGGTTCGTTCGTTATTTCGGAAACCAGTTCCTCATAAACAACTTTACCGGCTTCGTCGACAACTATCACGCCACGAGCCAACAAACCCTTCAGCGGACCATCGACCATCAACATCCCGTACCCGTTTTCAAAACAAGAACAACGGAATGCAGAAAGTGGGATCACTTTATCGATACCTTCCGTGGTACAGAAACGTCCTTGCGCAAAAGGCAGGTCTTTTGATACGGCAAGCACCACAGTGTTAGGAAGAGAAGCGGCTTCTTTATTAAAACGTCTTACCGATGCGGCACACACGGCAGTGTCCAAACTCGGAAATACGTTGATCACGACTTTCTTACCTTTCAAATCTTTCAGATGCAATTCGGATAAATCGCTCTTTACACCTTTAAAATCAGGAGCCTCTGCTCCAACTGCGGGCAATGAACCGTTCGTATTGACCTCATTACCTTTAAATGTTATCTTTGCCATCTTTTGTAGTATTTTATGTTCTTTATCAAAAGCGGCTTACAAATATAAGCTGCTTTGTATAACTTAAACAAAGGAATATGAATAATGTTTTTCCTTTTAACTCTTTTTAATTACTGCTCTCGATAACTCTTTTTCTATCTTTGACCCAAAATAGAAAGAAATGGATGGGTTGATTATTTGCTTACTTGTTGTAATCATTGCTTTACAGGTCTTTTTCCGCCCCCGGAAAGACCATTCGGACATAGCAGGCGAACTGAAACGGCTGCTCGACGAAATGCAACGTTCATTTGAACGTATCGAAAAAAACTTTCGGGAAGATTTTCGTCTGAACCGGGAAGAAGGCCGCATCGTCGCCAGGGATAACCGGGAAGAACTGACGCGCTCCATGAACGAATTCCGGGATGCTTTCGACCGGGGGATCACTTCGTTCAACACCCTGCAACGGGAAAAGTTTGCCAATCTGGACGAACAGCAACGCCAGCTTGTCGCCAACACGGAAAAACGGTTGGAAGAAATCCGCCTGACCGTAGACGAGAAATTGCAAAAGACACTTAACGACCGGATCGGCCAATCATTCCGGCTTGTGACGGAACAACTGGAAAGCGTACAGAAAGGACTTGGAGAAATGCAAACGCTGGCACAAGACGTAGGTGGTTTGAAACGTGTCCTCAGCAATGTGAAGACACGCGGCAACATCGGGGAAATCCAGTTAAGCATGCTTCTCGAACAAATCCTGGCACCGGAGCAATACGAGGCGAATGTGCACCCCCGCAAAGGATCGGATGCCGTCGTGGAGTTTGCCGTCAAACTTCCGGGGCATGACGATGTCCGCGAATTCGTCTATCTGCCGATAGATGCAAAATTTCCCAAAGACGTCTACGAACAGCTGCTCGATGCATACGATCATGCCGACACACAGGCTATAGAAGCAGCCGGAAAGCTATTGGAAACAACTATCAAAAAGATGGCAAAGGATATTTCCGACAAGTATCTGGCTCCCCCCGCCACCACCGATTTCGGCATCATGTTCCTGCCTTTCGAAGGAATCTATGCGGAGGTCGTACGCCGTTCTTCCCTGCTGGAAGAACTACAGCGCAACTATAAAGTGGTCGTCACCGGTCCGACAACGCTTGCTGCCATCCTGAACAGCCTGCAAATGGGATTCCGCACGCTCGCTATCCAGAAACACTCCGGCGAGGTATGGACCATCTTGGGGGCGGTAAAGAAAGAATTCGAGAAGGTAGGCGGCATGCTGGAAAAAGCACAGAAGAACTTGCAGACGGCCAGCGGACAGATCGAAGAGGTGTTAGGGACACGCACACGCGTGATCCAGCGCAAACTGAAAGATGTAGACACCCTCAGCGACAGGGAGGCACGCGCCATCCTTCCCGAAATAGGTCCATTAACGGATGAAGAAAACGAAAACGGATTATGAAAAAGAGACAGATTCCACATACATACGCCATCATATTTTATATCATTCTTTTCTGTGCAGCCCTCACCTGGATCATTCCGGGCGGACAATACAAAGAGAGTATCAATGCCGCCGGAGAAAAAACGGTTGTCTACGAAGCGGTAGAACATGTTCCGCAAACTTGGCAGGTGTTCTCGGCTTTTTACAAAGGATTTGTCGACAAGGCAGATATCATCGTCTTCATCCTGATCATCGGAGGGGCGTTCTGGATCGTCAACGACAGTAAGGCTTTCGATATCGGAACCGTCAGTTTCCTCGGCCGCGCCCGTAAAATGGAGAACAACCGTTTCCTGCGCAAGATCGGAGTGGAGAATTTCTTACTGACATCCATCATGCTACTATTCAGCATATTCGGGGCTGTCTTCGGGATGAGTGAAGAGACCATCGCATTTTGCCTGGTGCTTGTCCCGATGGCTATCTCGATGGGATATGACTCCATTACAGGCGTTTGCATGGTCTTTGTCGCCGCCGGATTAGGATTTGCCGGAGCGATACTGAACCCGTTTACAATCGGTATTGCGCAAGGACTGGCCGGTATTCCGCTTTTTTCCGGAATCGAATACCGGATATTTTGCTGGATCGTAATCAATATGATCGGTTTCTCCTGGATACTGCGTTATGCTGCTAAAGTAAAGAAAAACCCGAAAGCATCATTAGTCTACGAAGAGGACCAGTATTGGCGAGACTTACATAGCAATAACTCGCTGAATGTAAGCTATCATACACCACGTACCGCCTGGATCAGTTTTGGCACATTGGCAGTCATACAAATCATTTTCGCAGCTTACTATCCTGCAACAACTTTACAAATCGGGAACAGCGTTATCAAAGGACTGCCTCTCCTCCCCATTCTAACAGCTGCTTTTATCTTGACTTCCCTGTTCGCCCTACGCAAGACAGTCCATCTCTATATCCTGAACCTCCTCTTCTTCACGATTTTTTATCTGATAACGGGAGTGATGGGATATGGCTGGTATATCATGGAGATAGCCACCTTGTTCTTCGCCCTCGGACTGGCAGCCGGCATCGCCAACAACCGGACTCCCAACGAACTGGTCAAACTGTTTCTGGACGGATGCAAGGACATTATGAGCGCAGCTTTGGTAGTCGGCCTTGCAGGCGGTATTATCGTGATACTGAAAGAAGGGTTTGTCATCGACACCATTCTCTACAACCTGGCGAAAGGGATGGAAGGGCTCGGTCAAGTGGCGACCGTCGGCATGATGTACGTGATCCAGACCTTGATCAACCTGATCATTCCTTCCGGAAGTGCCAAAGCAGCCCTGACCATGCCGATCATGGCTCCCTTCTCCGATTTGATCGGATTGTCAAAGCAAGCGACCGTGATGGCCTTCCAGTTCGGAGACGGATTCACCAATATGATCACCCCGACATCGGGAGTGTTGATCGCCGTTCTGGGTGTCAGCCGTATCCCCTACGATAAATGGTTTCGCTGGGCATGGAAATTCATATTGCTTCTGGTAATAGTCGGATTCCTGTTACTCATACCGACAGTATTGGTTCCGATGAACGGATTTTAATGGAACGGAAGATCATACATATCGACATGGACGCATTCTACGCTTCTGTGGAACAGCGGGATAATCCGGAACTTCGCGGAATTCCGCTTGCAGTCGGCCACGCGGAGGAACGGGGTGTCGTAGCGGCAGCAAGCTACGAAGCCCGGAAGTTCGGCGTACGCTCCGCCATGTCGTCACAAAGGGCTAAACGCCTATGCCCTCAGCTCACATTTGTTTCCGGACGGATGGATGTCTATAAAGCGGTGTCCCGCCAGATACACGAAATCTTCCACGAATATACGGACATTGTCGAGCCACTTTCACTGGACGAGGCGTTTCTGGATGTTACCGAGAATAAACAAAACATCCCGCTTGCCGTCGACATAGCCAAAGCAATCAAGCAAAAAATCCGGGAGGAGCTGCATCTGATTGCCTCGGCTGGGGTATCGTATAATAAGTTTTTGGCTAAAATCGCCTCTGACTACCGCAAGCCGGACGGACTGTGCACCATCCATCCGTCTCAGGCGGAAGAATTCATCAAACGTCTGCCGATCGAATCCTTCTGGGGGATCGGTCCGGTCACCGCCCAGCGGATGCACTCATTAGGCATCCATAATGGAGAACAGTTGAGAGCTTGTTCACAAGAAATGCTCACCCGACAATTCGGAAAAGCAGGAATTTTATATTATGAATTTTCAAGAGGGATAGACTTACGCCCTGTCGAAGCCGTCCGAATCCGCAAATCCGTAGGCTGTGAACATACGCTTGAAAAAGACATTTCGCAGCAATCGTCCGTTATCATCGAATTATATCATGTTGCGACCGAACTAATCGAACGGCTGCAACGAACCGGTTTCAAAGGAAATACCCTTACTTTAAAAATTAAATTCCATGATTTCAACCAAAAGACAAGAAGCATCACCCAAAGCCACGAACTGACGACTTTAGCCGAAATACTACCTTTAGCCAAAGGACTGTTGAAAGACATCGAATATACGACTCACCCGATTCGCCTGATCGGGCTTTCGGTCTCCAATCCTTACGAGAAGAACGAAGAGAAAGCCCGCTGGGAACAACTAAGTTTTGAATTCAGCGACTGGGATTACTCTAAATAAGTATATCCATACAAGCCGGAACGATAGTTGGAAAGGAACTCTTTACCTTCTTCAACCGAAATCTTACCTTCCTTTACAGACTTAGTCACCCAAGTTTCCAGTGTCCTCACCAACTTTTTAGGATTATACTGAACATAATCGAGCACTTCAGCAACCGTTTCCCCGTCGATGACTTGCTCGATGTTGTAACCTTTTTCATCTACCGTTACATGCACTGCATTCGTATCACCGAAAAGATTGTGCATATCTCCCAGAATTTCCTGATAGGCCCCAACCAGAAAGACACCGATATAATAAGCATCTTTTCCTTTCAGCGAATGTACCGGCAGATCATGGGAAACATTGCGTGTCGAAATAAAGTTGGCAATCTTGCCATCCGAGTCGCAGGTTATGTCCTGCAAAGTCGCCGTCCGGTCCGGACGTTCATCCAACCGCTGGATAGGCATGATCGGGAAAATCTGATCGATCGCCCAAGAGTCAGGCAAGGACTGGAAAAGCGAGAAATTACAGAAATACTTATCAGCCAATAGTTTGTCCAGTTTTCTAAACTCATCCGGTGCATGTTTCAACCCGGAAGCAATTTGGCTGATTTCGCGCGTCACAGACCAATACAAGCGTTCGATTTGGGCACGGGTCTTCAAATCGACAATACCATGACTGAATAAATCCAACGCTTCCTCACGTATCTGCTGCGCATCGTGCCAGGCTTCCAGCATACGGCTCTGGTTCAGCTTATCCCAAATCTCATACAGTTCATGCACAAGCTCGTGATCAGATTCGCTCACCTCGAAGTCTTCATCCATTTCGGGAAGCGTAGCTGTTTCCAGCACTTCAAATATCAAAACGGAATGATGGGCAGTCAACGAACGCCCGCTTTCCGTTATGATGTTCGGATGCGGGATACCGTTCTTGTCACTGGCATCGACCATTGTAGAAATAGAGTCGTTTACATATTCCTGAATGGAATAATTGACACTGCTCTCGCTATTGGAAGAACGAGTACCATCATAATCGACTCCCAGTCCGCCACCAATATCTACAAACTCGATATTGAAGCCCATCGCATGCAGTTGTACATAAAATTGTGATGCTTCGCGCAAAGCCGTTTTAATACGGCGTATCTTGGTCACCTGACTGCCGATGTGGAAATGAATCAGCTTCAGACAATCTGTCAAATCTTTCTTTTCCAGAAAATCAAGTGCTTCCAGCAATTCGCTGGACGTCAAGCCGAACTTGCTGGCATCGCCACCGCTCTCTTCCCATTTGCCACTGCCGGAAGATGCCAGTTTAATACGGATGCCGATATTCGGACGGACATTCAACTGCTTGGCCATCTTGGCGATCAAAGTCAGTTCGTTGATCTTTTCGACAACCAGAAAAATGCGTTTACCCATTTTCTGTGCCAGCAAAGCTAGTTCGATATAACTCTCATCCTTGTAACCGTTGCAGATAATCAAAGAATCCGAATCCGTATTGACCGCAATCACCGCATGGAGTTCCGGCTTTGAACCGGCTTCCAACCCTAAGTTGAACTTCTTGCCATGACCGATAATCTCTTCCACTACCGGACGCATCTGATTTACTTTAATCGGATAGATAATGAAATTCTGCGCCTTATAACCATATTCATCAGAAGCCTGCTTGAAACAGTTCGCGATCTTTTCAATACGGTTATCCAGAATATCTGGGAAACGGATCAGTACAGGAGCCTCCACATCCCGTAATTGCAGTTCGTCGACCAGCTCTCTCAGATCTACACCGGCGCCGTCTTTACGAGGAGTTACCACTACATGACCTTTGTCATTGATACCAAAGTACGAAGTTCCCCAACCTGTGATGTTGTAGAGTTCTTCTGAGTCTTCAATACGCCATTTTCTCATTTCTTCTTCAGTGCAAAAAATACATTTTTGTATTTGGAATAAATAAATAGATATTGTTCAGACGTTACAAGTCAATATATTTATCGACAAGCTTATCTATCAAAAAGGTTGTAAATATAAGCAATAGATATATAATTATAGCAGATTTGATCAAGAAAAACATCTTAACAGGGATAATCATTCCGTTTCAACCCGCAAACGGCTATTTTCTATCACCTTATTTGACTAGGTATCGACCTGACCAATTGTTCAATAACTTAAATCTCTACGAAACAGTTTTCACTGCCATTGCCTGTGCGAGACAGATGTCCGGTAAAAAGTAATCCATACAAAACACAACTGAGTATACAAAAAAATACCCGGTAAATGTTTAATCTACCAGGTATTTTTTTTCAAATCATGTGATTCCGGAGCGATTCGAACGCTCGACCCACGCCTTAGAAGGGCGTTGCTCTATCCAGCTGAGCTACGGAACCATCCTTATTTGCGGTGCAAAGGTAGTAATATTATTTTAACAAGCAAATATTTTTGTTATTTTTCCTCCTAAATTCATATGTAGTCGAACTACATAAAGAAGGAAATAAAATCAGAACGGATATCCCACCGCAAAATGCCACGCGAAGTTACTGCCAAAGTTCGGATGCAGGATAGCCCATTTCCTTCTGCCACTTTCCTGCGGGTTATAGGCTTTCATACCGGTATCGAAACGGATCAGGAAGAAATCGAAATCGAGGCGGAGACCTAATCCATAAGAGACGGCAATCTCTTTGTAGAAACGGGAAAAATCGAAGTTACCGTTCGGACGGCTCTCATCCTTATGGAAAGTCCAGATATTACCGGCATCAATAAAGGCCGCCATCTCGAATTTCCAAAATAGTTTCGTTCGGTATTCCAAATTCAGATCCAGACGGATATCACCGATCTGCTGGGCAAAGGACTTGACCGAATCGAGCGGCATGCTACCGGGACCGAGCGAACGTACGGACCAACCGCGGACACTATTTGCACCTCCAGAGAAATAGCTGCGTTCGAACGGTAGCATCTTCGAGTTACCATACGGATAACCGACTCCGATACCAATGTGGAAAGCCAACTTGTTACGATTGTCCAACACGATACTTTTACTGAAATCTATATCCCCTTTCACAAACTGGGCATAATTAATCCCAAACAATTTATAGCGCCCTTCGTCATCCTTATCCGCACCAGTCAGACGGGAAAGCCCATACAGCAAGTTGCCTGCCATCTCGAAGGAGAAGCGAACGGAATGCGTATTTCTCAAACGATTCTGAGGATCATAATTATTAAAAGAATAGGTATAACCGGAACCGACAATAAACTGGTCGGTAAAATTGTAAAGCAAAGTAGATTCAGGCAACGAATCTTTAAACGACTGACTTATCTTCGGCAAGTGCACATAGTCAATGTCCAACAACTTGAACACATGGCGCGCCTGCATATTGCTCCGCTCCTGCCAGATATAATTCCATCCTGCAGAGACGATGGCTCTTTTGAATTCCGGACGTGTTTGTATGCTGTAGTTCACCTTCAGTTCGGTCGTTGCACGAATCTTACGACGGAAATTTTCATGCAAGAAGGGGAACAGGAAACGGGGAAACAAAACAGATGCTTCCGCACCGAATTCCCAAAAGTTGTTTCCTTCCGACTGGCTGCCGGTCAACGCCTCGTATGCACCGCGTACTTTAGCAGAAAAAACCTCCGAGCCCTTGAACAAGTTTCGGTGCTGATAACTCAAACTGGAAGCAAATCCAAAATCCCCTGCCGAATTCGTCCCTTCCAGATCGACCCCAAAACCTTGCAGTTTTGCGGGAGAAGTCAAGATCGTACAATTAAGCTTCATCGTGTCGTTCTCTTCGACCTCCGAAAAACGGATATTTACATTACGCAAAGCACGCAGCGTGGCAAACGAAGAATAGGTCTGCTCCACCGTCCGCTCGTTATACAAGCGTCCCGGCATGATATAATTGCTCTTGCGCAAGACTCCCGGACGGATACTTCTGCCGTTCTTGCCGTATAGGATATCAATACCGTCAGTTCGAACCGTATCGTAAGGCATAGCGTTGTTTTCCTCTAACGTCAACGGGTCATAATCGGTCACAATCGAAACGTCTTTAATGTAATACTGACGATGTAACGTGTCGACCACCGTCCCGTCAGGCTTCTGCAAACGGTACGGTTTCAGAAGCATATCCAAATCTACGATATTCCGATTCAAAGAGCTATCGGCAATATAAGACAGGTAATCCCGGTTGAAAGCATAATAACCACGCCGACGAAGCAAAGTCGTAATGCGTTGCCTCTCCTTGTCCAGCACATCGCGGTCAAACAAGGCACTGTCTTTTATCAGAGAAGTATAATCGTCGGAATAAGTACGAAAAGCCGAAGCCAGCACGGAACGGTGAGGCGGTTTGAGCTTAGCAATGCTATCGATCTTAGGATCGCTCAAATCCATCGAATAATTATGAATCCGGTAAGGAGTGTTAGGGACGATCCTATAGGTCACGACAGCCTTTTTGACTCGTGAAGTATCAATAGAAGCCGAGACTTCGGCATTCATATATCCTTTATTGATAAAGAAACGTTTCAACTCGTCAACCGACTGCGTTACCAGCGTCGTATCCAGAATGACGGGAGCCTCTCCCATCCGGCGAAGCTGTTTATTGATCCATTTCTTCTCGTTCCGGCCCGACCAATCGTACACAAACAACTGCCATTTCATCAGCCCGAATGCTTTAAAGTTGGGTTGCTGGCGCAAATAAGGCTTCAAATCGCTGTTTTTATAAGTCTTGCCATCCGACACAATCTCCACTTTGTCCAACAGGTATTCTCCTTCGCCTACATATTTTGTCGAGCTACAGGAGATTAACAACAATAGGAAACAAATGAAATATAGTGTTTGGATTCCCTTCATCATTCAAGTTTTTACGCACGCAAATGTAAAAATAAAATGTGGTTTATGATTTATGATTTATGATTTATCAACGACACATAAATCACAAATCATAAATCATAAATCGTAAAAACCAATTACCTTTGCCGCATAAAAAGAGTAAAGATGCTAAGCAAGGGGAAAGTAAAGTACATCCATTCATTGGAAATGAAGAAATATCGGAACGAACTGAATGCATTCGTTGCCGAAGGAAACAAACTGGTTGCCGACATGATGTTTGCTTTCGAATGCGAACTGATTCTCGCCAAACCATCCTGGATGGCGATGCAGGGAAACATTCCGGCGAAAGAACTATTGGAAGCGGAAGGGGATGACATCCGTAAAGCCAGTTTCTTGAAAAACCCGCAGGATGTACTTGCCGTGTTCAAGCGCCCGGACTGGTCGCTCGACGAAGCCGATCCTTCTACCTCGCTCGTTTTAGCTTTAGACGGCATACAGGACCCTGGAAATCTCGGAACCATCATACGCCTTGCCGACTGGTTCGGCATCGAACATATCGTTTGCAGCCCCGACACCGCAGATGTCTTCAGTCCGAAGACTGTGCAGGCCACAATGGGCGCACTGGCACATGTAAAAGTCCATTACACGGAACTGGAAGACTACCTGAAAGCCCAGGCGGCAAGACAAATTCCGTTGTTCGGTACATTCCTCGACGGAGAAAACATGTACACAAAGGAATTGTCGGCAAACGGAATCATCGTGATGGGGAACGAAGGGAACGGAATACGTCCGCAAATAGAAAAGTTGATTAATCAAAAACTTTATATTCCAAGCTTTCCACCCGAAAGAGAAACATCAGAGTCTTTGAATGTAGCCATCGCTACGGCTGTCATCTGCGCCGAATTTCGCCGTTGCCAGGGGAATGCCGCCCAATAACAGCACACAAACAGGCGAACCCGCTTCAGCAATACCTGTAAAACCTTGACGTTCCAAGGCATCTGCCAACTGTTCTCCCGGCAGCATGTCAAAAGTGCCCTGTTCCCGCGCTTGACTCGGAATTACAAAAGATGTGTCAGAATAAGAATCCTGATGACACCGCTTGTTCTCCTGCACCCCTGCGTCAAGCGCGGGAATAGGTACAAGGATCAAGATGCCGTCATAGAACTCCGTACCCGCAATTTCCCCTTCCAAAGGGAAAATTCCGGCCAATACGCCGTTATCATTCAACTCGACATAGTGCAGCCGGTAGAACTGTCTCCAATAGATATAATGGGAAGCGATCCGGCGCATAACACTTTTTATTCCGCTGTGGATATTTTTACGGCAGACGAATCTTTTGCCATATCGGTCAGACGACCGTAATTATATTTCATAAGGTTCAAGCTGTCCAAATAAACTTTGTAGTAGGAAGAATCGGCATTGTTCATAAAGATATAACCGTACACACGTTTGACCTGTTTAGTCGGAACTGTCTTCAAAACGGTTTCATGATAACCATCACGAAGCACCTTGTCATTGACAGTCACGATCGTATCGCCCTGATCAGCACTTATGCGTATTTCCGGTTTATAGACCATCCCTTTATTGATACCCCAGACATTCATCCCCAACACAAACGTGCTGCCGGACGAATAGTTCGTTTCCGGTTTGATGTCGAACGTCACACCGTTAAACAGAGCATCGGGCTCCAACCTTAAAGAGGTGCGACGAGGCCAGATATCCACCGAATCCTGTTTGGAAACAGGTGCAGCCAAAGCCTGTACGTCGCCTAACGCTTTCTGCCGTTTATTCAAATCGGCCAGCACACGGTCATACACCTTCATATAAATATCCAGATGCCGTCCATACCAAATGAGCGAACTGTCGTACTCGGCTTGTGTGATATCGTATTTGCGGAAGATGGACTGATATAGAGCCTCCTTACGGGCATTATCGGAAAACGCCTTGCTGTCCAGGTTAATCATAGCTTCTGCCAATTGCATATCCACCTGTACAGCTTGCATTTTCTTTTCCGAAAGAATGTCATCCGGTACTTTGCTACAGGCAACCAACCAGGTTGCCAGCAACAAAACGACATTATATCTATATCTATGCAGCCTATTCCGCATCAATTCTTTTATTTTTCTTTTGAGAGACTTGTCGACAATGTATGACGGTAGAACAGCAACAACAAAAAGACGCCTACGCAAATCGCCGAATCGGCCAAGTTAAAGATCGGACGGAAAAAGATGAACTCCTCTCCTCCCCACACCGGAATCCATTCGGGCAACACCGTCTGTATCAAAGGAAAATAGAACATATCGACCACTTTCCCGTGCAACCAACTGGCATAGCCTCCACCCTCCGGCATAAATGAGGCTACCTGTCCAAAACTATGATCGAACACCACCCCATAGAATATAGAGTCGATGATGTTCCCAATAGCCCCTGCAAAGATCAACGAGATACAGGCGATAAAGCCAAAGGCATAATTCTGTTTCACCAGCTTATACAGGTAATAACCGATAAAGCCGACAGCTATAATACGGAATACCGATAAAAACAACTTACCGATCACTTCTATCCCGAAAGCCATTCCCGGATTCTCGGTGAAGTACAAATAAAACCACGGAGTAATTTCGATACTCTCATGCAGCTGCATGTGAGTTTTAATCCATATTTTAAGAGCCTGGTCAAGAATAAGGAGCAGCATCACAATCAACGCTGCTCCCCAACCTTTGGAATATCTCATTTACTTGGCACCTCCCTGTTTAGCTTCGATACTCAACGTAGCGTGAGGTACTGCACGTAATCTTTCTTTCGGGATCAATTTACCGGTCTCGCGGCAAATACCGTATGTCTTATTCTCAATCCGGATCAATGCCGCCTGCAAGTTCTGGATAAACTTCATCTGGCGTTGTGCCAAACGACCGGCCTCTTCCTTCGATAAAGTCGCAGCACCTTCCTCCAATACTTTAAACGTAGGAGATGTATCGGCGACATCATTGCCGTCAGAATTGGTGACACCGGATCTCAACAGGTCATAATCTTTTTTCGCCTTTTCCAGCTTTTCCAATATTATGGCGCGGAACTCCTCGAGTTCGGCATCCGAATATCTTGTCTTTTCTGCCATGGTTCATTTAAATTAATAATTAACAATCAAGAATGAATAATGAATAATTCAACAATGAAAAAGATTTCCTTTTCTCTTGCCCACAAATATAAGCAATTCTTCCATTGTTCATTATTAATTATTCATTATTCATTGAATATTTATGCTTTTTCGATCCGGACCGAAAGCTTGAAGTCTTCGAAATCCATCTCGGTCGCATCGCTGATCACATCCGTAATTTCCACTGATACAGCCAACACCTGGTTTGCGATATAGGAATTGAAGTCCTTGATCGCCTCGTCCATCCCATCGTTCGAAAGGACAGTGACGGATATTTTGTCAGTAATGTCGTAACCGCTGCTCTTACGCAGGTTCTGGATACGGTTTACCAACTCACGCGCCAGCCCTTCCTTGCGGAGGTTTTCCGTCACGGTGATATCCAGCGCCACCGTCAAGCGGCCTTCGTTCGCAACCAACCAGCCCGGTATGTCTTCGGAGATGATTTCGACGTCTGCACGTTCGATCATCGCCTCCTGTCCTTCGACGGTCAGCGTAAATGTTCCGGCTTTCTCGAACGCATTGATTTCGTCCTGGCTCATCGCCTGGATAGCGGCGGCCAATGCCTTCATGATCTTGCCGTAACGCGGGCCCAGCTTCTTGAAGTCCGGCTTGATCTTCTTCACCAAAATACCGGCGGCATTATCGACAAACTTCAGTTCCTTCACATTGACCTCGTTCAAGATCAGCGCTTTCACGGCTTCGATGCTTTCCTGCTGGTGAGCATCCACAACCGGGACCATGATGGTTTGAAGCGGCTGACGCACCTTGATGTTCACCTTACGGCGCAAAGCCAGCACCATAGAAGACACATCCTGAGCCATCTGCATACGTTCTTCCAGGTCCTTGTCGATCATTGCCTCATTGCAAACCGGGAATTCGGACAGGTGGACAGATTCAACCTTTTCGCGTCCGGTAGCGGCGATCAGGTCACAGAACAACCGGTCTGCATAGAACGGCGCGATCGGAGCCATCAACTTGGCGACCGTTTCCAGACAGGTGTACAAAGTCTGGTAAGCGGACAACTTGTCGGTCGTCATACCTCCACCCCAGAAACGGCGGCGGTTCAGGCGCACATACCAGTTACTCAGGTTATCGTTTACGAAATCAGAGATCGCACGTCCGGCACGGGTCGGTTCGTATGTATCCAGGAATCCATCCACATCCTTTACCAACGAATTCAGCAACGACAGAATCCAACGGTCGATTTCGGGACGTTCTTTCCAATCCACATCCGGTTCGGAATAATCGAAACCGTCCACATTCGCATACAAGGCGAAGAACGAATATGTATTATATAATGTACCGAAGAACTTGCGGCGAACTTCTTCGATACCGTCGATATCAAACTTGATGTTATCCCACGGAGAGGCATTCGTAATCATGTACCAGCGCAAAGGATCGGAACCGTACTGCTCAATCGTGGCGAACGGATCGACGGCATTACCCAGACGTTTGGACATTTTGTTGCCATTCTTGTCCAACACCAAGCCGTTCGAAACGACGGCTTTATACGACACGCTATCGAATACCATCGTAGCAATCGCATGCAAAGTAAAGAACCATCCGCGTGTCTGGTCGACACCTTCGGCGATGAAATCGGCCGGATAAACCTTGCGGTCGTCGAAGATTTCCTTGTTCTCGAACGGATAATGAATCTGAGCATAAGGCATCGCGCCGGAATCGAACCATACGTCGATCAGGTCGGTCTCGCGCTTCATCGGCTTACCGCTTTCGGAAACCAGAATCACATCATCCACATACGGACGGTGAAGGTCGATCTTTTCGTAGTTCTCCTTCGTATATTCGCCCGGCTGGAATTTCAATTCCTTATACGGGTTGGACTCCATCAGCCCGGCTTTTACGGATTTCTCAATTTCATTGTACAGTTCTTCAACCGAACCGATGCAGATTTCTTCCGCCCCGTCTTCGGTACGCCAGATAGGCAACGGCGTTCCCCAGTAGCGACTACGGCTCAAGTTCCAGTCCTGAAGGTTTTCCAACCATTTGCCGAAACGTCCCGTGCCGGTGCTCTGCGGTTTCCAGTTGATCGTATTGTTCAGTTCAATCATCCGTTCGCGGCAAGCGGTCGTGCGGATAAACCAGCTATCCAGCGGATAGTACAACACAGGCTTGTCCGTACGCCAACAATGCGGATAGTTGTGGACATGCTTCTCGATGCGGAACACACGGTTCTGTGCTTTCAGCATCATGCAGATTTCAACATCCAGCGTTTCGTCTTTTTCGCCTTTGGTCGCATCATAAGCGTTCTTCACGAACTTGCCCTGCCACGGATCATAGTCGGCAGCATTCATATGCTCCTGAACATACTCGGGATCGAGGTCTTCCAGCAGATAGAATTTACCTGTCATATCGACCATCGGACGGCGGTTCCCATCTTTGTCGATCATCATCAAAGGAGGTACGCCGCTTGCTTTTGCCACACGGTCGTCATCCGCACCGAAAGTCGGAGCGATATGTACGATACCCGTACCATCTTCCACCGTCACATAGTCGCCGGTGATTACCCGGAAAGCACCTTCTCCCGGATTGACCCACGGGATCAGCTGCTCGTAATGCATGCCGGCCAGTTCCGGTCCTTTCCATTCGCCGACCACTTTGAACGGCACCAGTTTATCGCCCGGTTTATAATCGGTCAGAGCCAGATCGGCGGCTTTCGGATTGAAATACACATTCAACAAGTCCTTAGCCAAAACAGCCGTCATCGGCATACCTGTATATGGATTATAGGTCTGAACAGCCACATAAGTGAAATTTGGACCCACACAAAGAGCCGTGTTGGAAGGCAAAGTCCACGGAGTAGTGGTCCATGCCAAGAAGAACGGTTCGCCAAATCCCGCCATCTCCGGTTTCGGATCGAGAATGCGGAACTGAGCCGTACAAGTCGTATCCTTCACGTCGCGATAACACCCCGGCTGGTTCAACTCATGCGAGCTAAGCCCCGTTCCGGCAGCCGGCGAATACGGCTGGATCGTGTACCCTTTGTAAAGCAATCCTTTCTTATACAGTTCCTTCAGCAGGTACCACAATGTTTCGATATAACGATTGTCGTAAGTGATATACGGGTTTTCAAGGTCGACCCAATATCCCATCTTCTGTGTCAGATCCGTCCATTCCTTCGTGAACTTCATCACGTCGCGGCGGCAGGCGGCATTATATTCGGCCACAGAGATCTTTTTGCCGATATCTTCTTTGGTGATACCCAATGTTTTTTCAACTCCCAGCTCTACTGGAAGTCCGTGTGTATCCCATCCCGCCTTACGGTTGACAAGATATCCTTTCATGGTCTTATAACGGCAGAAAATATCCTTAATCGAACGGGCAATCACATGGTGAATACCGGGCATACCGTTTGCAGAAGGAGGACCTTCATAAAAGACAAACGAGGGATGTCCTTCGCGGATTTCAAGACTCTTATGGAAGATGTCGCCATCCTGCCATTTCTTCAGCACCTCTTTATTGACGTTCGACAAGTCAAGTTTCGAGTATTCGGCAAATTTCTTACTCATATGCGTTATATTTATCTATCTTCTCAAAAATTGCCGCAAAGGTAGTGATTTAATTCGAATTAGGCAATATGGAAACAGCAAGGACTCAAATCTCTCCGGACGTATTTCCCAGCGCCATCAATAATGCCACCACTTCCGAATAATTCTTCCGGCCGGAGGGAATGTTGTTTCCTTTCAAGAACCAGTTGTAAACGGTACTCTGGATCTCGCCTATAAACGGGCTGTACAAATTCTCCCAGTAAGCGACTTTCCGGTTGTAAAGATCTTTTACCTCGGGGGAGATCGTCTCTTTCCATTCATTAAACTCCTCTTCCGACAATAAGCCGTAGGCATTGCTCAACACATAAGGCAACAAAGCAAAATAAGCCGAAAACCGGATTTCCGGCACTCCGGAACGGGAACAGACGAGAAAACCATACAAATTCGCTTCCGCCTCGCTGGATATTCCTAACACATGCGCCATTTCATGTGCATAAGTAAACGGATACTGGACCGGGAGCAGATCAGGGTTCAGATTATATTCGGTAAAAAACGGTCCCATATACCCCAATACCCCCACTCCACTCATCAAAAAGGGTATTAACATCGGCTTCGGATGCAAATACCCGGCAGGACTGACTAAAGAGAAACGCCCGGCAATTTCATGATATCCCTTTTTCACTTCCTCTGCGACGAGGGCCTTATCTATTTTTTCGACAGGCACAAAGGACGCATTCAACGAATCTGTATAAGTGGATAAGAACGAACGAAAAGCGTCGGCTGAATAAGCCGCATACGGGATTTCCGTCCGTGTAAAAAAGTCTTTCCTGAAATAATTCAATCCCCAAGCCAGATAAAACCAGACATATATCCACAACAAATATTCGATCATCCGTCCGGCTGTCGCCCGCCAGGAACGTTTCTTCACAATGGCATAAACCAGATAAGCAAGCAAACCGGCCATACTACCGTATATCAGGCAATCACCTATCGAAAAAGAAAATAGAGAAGAAAAACAGGACAAAGCACCCGATATATAAGGATATACATTCCGGGCATACGCCTCTCCCATATCCGGCGAACGCATGGCGCACCAGATACCGGCCAGAAGGAGAGACAAGACTATCCAGCGTATATATTTCAATTTGAAATGTTTTTATTCAATAACTTCTTCACTTCCGCTTCCGACAGATTCCGGCGACAGGCATAATCTTTCATCTGTTCTTCATCAATATTACCAATCATGAAATATTGGGAATCCGGATGTGCAATATAAATGCCGCTCACCGTCGCCGTCGGATACATAGCGCCGTTTTCCGTCAACCGGACACCGATCTGTGACATATTTAACAACTTATCCAACGTGTAGTTCAAAAGCTGGTCCGGCAATGAAGGATAACCGATAGCCGGACGTATTCCCTGATATTTCACTTTATACAGGTCGGAGATGGAAAGCGATTCATCCGGAGCATATCCCCAATATTCCTTACGGACCTTTTCATGGAGATATTCGGCCGTAGCCTCGGCCAAACGGTCGGTCAAGGTTTGCAGCAACATGGAATTATAGGTGTCACCTTCCTGCTCAAATCGCTCTTTCAGAGATTCTGCACCGACACCAGCCGTCACCACGAAAGCGCCGACATAATCCGTACGCCCTTCCGATACTGGCATCACATAATCGGCTAACGACTTATAGATTCCTTCCTCTTTTTTCGCCTGTTGACGCAAAACTGGAAGCAAGACTTCACCCACACGGATATTATCCCCATCACCATTTGCCGGGAAGAAACCATAAACCGCCTTACAATACTCGGCTTTCATCTCAACCAAGCGATCCAACAACTTAACTGCATCCTTGTATAACTGCATAGCCTCCGACGCCTTCGTCCGGTCCGCTTCCGAGAATTCGGCCAGCCAGGCGGCACGACAAGCGTCACAGCCGTGGATCTGCGCAATTTCCGAGAAACGCCCATTCAGTTTCCAGGCACTAAAAAAGAAGGTCCAATGAATATATGGAATTATTTCTTCCAAAGGAATAGAAGGAATCACCTGTACCCCGTTCCGAGCCGGGACAACCGGGTTATAAGAAGCCCAATCGATCACCGGACGATTCGTCCGGGCTTCCGCCAACGGGACCAGTATCTCTTTTTTCTTATTCACAGAGGCACGCAGAGCTTCATACTCACTGTTCAGCTGGGCGATATAAGCATCGCGCGTATCCGGGTTCAACAGTTTGGCCGCAATCAACGGGTTTTGCGAGGCGTCCAGCACATGAATGACCGGATAGTCATAATGCGGAGCGATCTTAATGGCCGTATGCAACTTCGAAGTCGTGGCGCCGCCCACCATTATGGGAATGCTCAGGCCGGCTTTCTGCATCTCGTCCGTCACATGCACCATCTCTTCGAGCGAAGGCGTGATCAGACCGGAAAGACAGACCAGGTCGGGCTTTTCTTCAATTGCCTTTTTTACAATCACGTCTGCCGGAACCATCACTCCCAAATCGATCACCTCATAATTATTGCAAGCCAGGACGATCGAAACAATATTCTTTCCAATGTCATGCACGTCACCTTTCACTGTCGCAAACAGAACCTTTCCTGCCTTAGCAGAATCGGAAGAGACCTTTTCTGCCTCGATCGCCGGTTGCAAGATGGCGACTGCCTTTTTCATCGTACGGGCAGTCTTGACAACCTGCGGTAGGAACATTTTTCCAGCACCAAACAATTCGCCTACCTTATTCATCCCACCCATCAGCGGTCCGTCGATAATATCCACCGCACGCGGATATTCCTTCAAGGCTTCCTTTAAATCTTCTTCCAAATGATCGCCGACTCCTTTTATCAGAGCGTTTTCCAAACGTTCCTTCAACGGATATTCACGCCAGACATCCTGCTTTTCACCTTCTCCCTCCTGCGCTTTTACATGCAGGTTCTGGGCATATGCAATCAGTTCTTCAGCTGCTTCCGGACGGCGTGCCAAAATGACGTCTTCCAGCAACATACGGAAAGCAGGTTCTATATCTTCATAGAGTACGGACGACGACGGGTTCACGATCCCCATGTCCATGCCTTTGTTAATCGCATGATACAGGAATACGGAATGCATGGCCTCCCGCACATAATTATTTCCACGGAAAGAGAAGGAAAGATTGCTGACACCGCCGCTCACCTTCGCCCCCGGCAGGTTCTTCTTGATCCATTCCACGGCACGGATAAAGTCAAGTCCGTACCCGTTATGTTCTTCCATACCGGTAGCGATAGCCAGCACATTCGGATCGAAAATAATTCCGTTCGGATCGAAATCGACTTTCTCCCGGAGGAGACGGTAAGCACGTCCGCAAACCTCGATCTTCCGTTCAAACGTGTCTGCCTGCCCCTTTTCATCAAAAGCCATTACGACCGTAGCTGCACCCAACTGTTTGATGCGGGCGGCATGTTGCAGGAATACCTCTTCGCCTTCTTTTAAAGAAATCGAATTCACGATGCTTTTACCCTGCACGCACATCAAGCCTTTTTCGATCACCTCCCATTTGGAAGAGTCGATCATCACGGGAACACGGGAAATATCAGGTTCGGATGCGATCAAGTTCAAGAAAGTCGTCATCTCCTTCACGGCATCCAACATTCCGTCATCCATATTGATATCGATCACCTGCGCGCCGTCTTCCACCTGCTTGCGGGCAATTGTCAAAGCCTCTTCATAATTTTCTTCCTTGATCAAGCGCAAGAACTTACGTGAACCGGCCACATTACATCGTTCGCCGACATTCACGAAATTATTTTCCGGCTTTACTTCCAGCAACTCCAGACCGGACAACCAAAGACAATCGGGCCTCGGAGCCGGTACATGCGGCTTGGCCCCTTTCACCAGTTCGGGATATTTGGCAATATGGGCCGGCGTCGTACCACAACAGCCTCCCAATATATTCACCAGCCCTTCGTCAATAAAAGATTTTACATGAACAGCCATCTTTTCCGGCGTCTCATCATAGGAACCGAAACTGTTCGGCAGACCGGCGTTCGGATAAGCACTTATATAATAGGGAGCATGTTTTGCCAATTCAGCCAGAAAAGGCTTCATATCGGCAGCACCGAAAGAGCAGTTCAGACCGACACTAACAATATTGGTATGTTGCACGGAAGCCAAAAACGCAAGCAATGTCTGCCCCGAAAACGTACGTCCTCCCTGGGCAGATAACGTCAGAGAAAGCATAATTGGTAAATCCTTGCCTTTTTCCTTCAACACAGCCTCGGCGGCTTCCAGTCCGGCTTTCACATTCAGCGTGTCGAAAGTCGTCTCAAACAAAACGATATCCACGCCCCCGTCTACCAAAGCGTCTACCTGTTCTTTATAGGCACTATACAAATCCAAGTAGGTGACAGCACGGTAAGCCGGATCGCTCACGTCAGGGCTCATCGAAGCAGTCTTATTAGTTGGGCCGACAGAACCAGCTACAAAGATCGTGCGATCCGGATGTTCCTTCATAAAGCCATCGGCCACCTCACGCGCCAATTTTCCGGCAGCCAAATTGATATTTCTCACCTGCCCTTGCATGCCGTAATCCTCCATCGAGATAGCATTTGCATTGAAAGTGTTGGTAGCAAAAATATCGGCACCGGCATCCAGATACTGACGGTGGATCGATTTGATCACATCCGGCCGGGTGATACATAACAGGTCGTTATTTCCTTTCAGGTCGCTCGTCCAATCAGCAAACTGTTTTCCGCGATAATCTTTCTCGGTCAGTTTAAATCCCTGGACCATCGTACCCATTCCTCCGTCCAGAATCAAAATGCGTTCTTTCAGGAGATTCAAAAATATTTCTTTATCCATAAAGGTTCGTTACCGTTTAAATGCACGATCCATCTCCCGGCGGTCGTCCCGTTCCTTGATAGAGTCGCGTTTGTCATATTCCTTCTTACCTTTGGCAATAGCCACAACGACTTTGGCCAATCCTTTATCATTAATAAAAAGACGTGTCGGAATAATTGTAAAGCCATTATTGCGGGCAGCGCTTTCAATCTTCCGCAATTCCATTTTAGTCAGCAACAGCTTGCGATCACGGCGAGCCGTATGGTTATTGTATGTCCCGTAGAAATATTCTGCCACATACATATTCTTCACCCACAATTCACCCTTCTCCACAATACAAAACGTATCAACCAGACTCGCCTTTCCCAAGCGTATCGATTTGATCTCCGTACCGGTCAGCACGATCCCTGCCGTAAACGTGTCGAGCAACTCATAATCGAAAGTCGCCCGCTTGTTCTTTATCTGTATGTTATTACTAATCTTCTCTTTCATCTTATTCTCCTATCAAAAACGTAAACCGGGCATCAGCATGGAAAGAATGACCTCGATCAACCAGGGCGTCAGCAAAATCAGACCGGTCGCGGTCCCGACAAACTTCAGGCGTATCTTCTCCTCCACCTGCATATAAGGGCCGGCCCCTTCCCATACGATATAAAATGTATATAACACGAATATACGCAAAAAGAAAAACTCCGGAAGCAACATCAACACGATGTTCAATGCAAACATCAACGAAGACGAATAGCCGACAAAGCGTTGACACAGTTTCATATCCTTCTCCCGTTTGAACCATCCCTGCCAAATCTCATTCAGCAAATAGGAAGCCAGATAAAAGCCGCCGAACGCAGCGACTAATGTCCGGATAGACGACTTCAACGCCAGTTCGACATCAAACTCCTTCCGAGTGAACAGCACGCCTAAAAAAGCAGCAACCGTAACGAATCCGATGAGAGGATACACAAACCGGGATAAAAACTCATCGTCCTTTTCTTCTTTTCTCGTCAGAATATCCCACGCCTTTCCCGGCTGGGAGATGATGGCTACAACCAATTTAAATATCTCTTTATACATTTTTCAATACGCTCGTTTGCTATTTATCATTTTATTTGCCTTTTCCTGTCAAGTCTATTGTAAACACGTCGGAACTTTTCCAGTTTATCGATGCAGAATCCTTCCCGAACGAATATGCATAGTTAATCCGGAACTTCAGTTCATCCGAATGATTCTTTTCCGCCTTTTTCACCAGATCTTCGATATTGAACGCACAAGGAATAATCATCGCCTCGCCTCTTGTCGTGTCCGCCTTGATTCTGATCGTGCGGAGGTAGAGGCTATAAATATTATCGTCTCCCAACAATTTATCCGAATTATAGGACAAAGAGAAACTGTCCACTTGGTTTGCCGGGTGATTGCTTATCTCCGTGAACAGGAACAAATTGCCTCTGATATAAGCGGAACGCGCCTGGAGGGAAGAAAGCAACAGTTCGTCCTTTGCAACAATAGAGGTATCGGTCAACGTATTATAGAAGTTCCAACGATTAACCTCCGAGATCGTATTTTCATAAATAATAGCCTCGGTATAACTGGTATCCGTCCCTGCCCCCATATTGTTTGCGACCCCGTAATCGATGGAATAATCAAACAAAATACATTCTCCGTTTTCCACATTGGCATTCTGGAAATCTTCCGAAGAGACCACTACGTCCCCCTTGGTATAAATAGCCTTACCAGGTCCGTAACCGGTCACCACTACCCCTGCCTGGTTTGCCATCGTCAATTGGGTGGCCGGGTCTCCCAAACAAGAATTCAACACAACCAAACAAAAGGCCAAAACGCCATATAATACTGTTTTTCTCATTTCCATATACAAATTTGAAGTCGTATTTATCTTCCTCTCTTTATGGAGGAAACGCACAAAGGTACGAAAAAAAGGTTTATACGACAAAAGCCGGAAGATTAATCACACTCATAAAAGGAAAGCATGAATCGAGGCGGAGCTCATCCCACCCACAGATTCATGCCTCTTTTCCTAATTATTATGGCAAAATAATTAAAAACAAGTAAATAGCTACGGGAAACGGAAATAAAGAAAGGCAAAAGCCTACGGCTTCACAGTTCTCTTCCGGCCTATCCTCGAAGCCGTCGAAAAAATATGCGTTGCAGGTCTTCTGACTTACTTCCGGTATGAGCGCCTTCCCAACTCGCGTCAGTGGCATAAAAGAATTGCCCAATCCGTTTTGAAGCTTACAGCAGCGGGACTGTCCGGGATTTGCACCCGATTCCCTTTTAATCCTTTTCCGCAGATTGCGAAGCAGGAACAATGCATGGGACAAATATAAAGATATTTTCCATATATTTCTCATCTTCTTACAGAAAAAAGCTGAAACCGACTCCAGACCCGTTAAGCTTTGCGGTAAGCCTCGACAGCTTCCTGAACGGAGCCGTACATCAACAGCAGATGGCGGGATTGGTTATAGGGAAGATTCAATTCCTCGGCAACCATGCGGGTTCCACGGTCTATAAGTTTCTGATTGGTGAGCTGCATATTGACCATCCGGTTTCCTTTAACCCTACCCAATCGGATCATAACGGAGGTGGAGATCATGTTCAGGATCATTTTCTGCCCCGTGCCGGATTTCATACGGGAACTGCCAGTGACAAACTCCGGCCCGACAATCATTTCGATTGCGACATCGGCCTCCATCGCCATCGGTGAATCTGGATTGCTGGAAATGGAGGCGGTCAGGATACCCTGTTCACGTGCTTTGCGAAGGGCACCGATCACATAAGGAGTCGTCCCGGAAGCAGCAATGCCGATCACGGTATCCTTCGTATTAACCCGGTGCTCCAGCAATTCCTGCCAGCCGCGTTCCTCATCGTCTTCAGCATTCTCCACAGGATTCCGGAGGGCAGTATCGCCACCAGCTATCAAGCCGACAATCAGTGTGGAAGGCATCCCAAACGTCGGGGGGATTTCGGAAGCATCCAAAACTCCCAACCGCCCGCTGGTTCCGGCTCCCAGATAAAAGATCCGTCCGCCCTGCTTCATGCGGGGAACGATCTGCAAAACCAATTCTTCTATTTTGGGGATTGTCTCTCGGACAGCCAACGCCACTTTCTGATCTTCCGTATTGATATCTTCAAGCAAGTCCCGGACGGACTTCCGTTCCAGGTCGTTATAGAGAGAATTCTGTTCCGTTATCTTAATGAATGACATAGCTTATTACAATTTACACGTTGCAAAGCTACTAAAAATATCACATTTACATGTCGGTAAACTTCAAGCAAACAGGCTTACTAACCCGGATGTCTTTTCCCGTATCTTTCAACAAACCGCTTTGCTTGTCTATTTCGTAAACCTGCACGATATGACTATCCCGACAAGCGCAAAGCAGGAACTTGCCGTTGGGGGTGATGACGAAATTACGCGGATGAATGCCGGTCAGCTGATAACCAATCTTTGTCAATTGCCCGTTTTCCAGATCGATAGAAAAAATCGCGATACCGTCACCTTTCAGACGGTTAGAGGCATATAGGAAACGACCGTCCGGTGTGATGTGTATATCGGCACTACCGGAGACATGTAACGTATCGGCTTCTACAAACCGGACCGGGGTCAGGTTGCCCTTGTCGTAATACATGAGAGCGACGCGGCCCGAAAGCTCGCTAATCAGGTAAGCCCATTTCCCGTTCGGATGAAAAACCGTATGGCGCGGACCTTCTCCCACCGGCAAACTAAAAGAGGCAGGCGTCCCTTCCCGCAAACTCAAGCCTTTATCGGAAGCAACGATCTCGTATTTATAAATCCGGTCCGTTCCCAGATCGTTGGCATACAGATAGTTCTCATCCGGAGAAGCGTACACGCAATGCAGATGCGGGACCGCCTGGCGTTCGGCCCCCGGTCTTCCTCCTTCATACGCATATACTTCAGCCGGTAGCAAAGCTCCATCGGCCGAGATGGAGAAAACACTTATGCTTCCGCCGTTGTAGTTGGCCGTGACAGCCATCCGGTGTTTACTGTCCACCCAGATATAGCAGGGAGCGCTCCCATCCGTATGCTGCTCGTTCAGCAAAGAAAACGTCCCGGTTTGCTTGTCAAACGAATAGGCACATACTTTTGCGTCCGGCACAGCAGTTTCACTTACCGAATAGACAAACTTGCCATCCCGGCTCACTGTCAGATAAGAAGGGTCCTGAATGCCCGACAGGCTTTTCACCGGCACAGCCGTCCCTTTCTCCACATCGAAGCGAAACAGATTTATACCAGGGTCTGTAGCATCCGCATACGATCCGACAAACAAAAACAATTCACTATCCTTTTGCATACACGATGTTATTGCCATAATTAACACCCCCGCTAAAAAATACTTTAAATTCGACATACATGCATTATTATTAACCGGGAAACGTATTTACTTCCCGCATTTATCTTTCAACCATTCAATACGTTCCGACTGCTGTTCCGGATATGTCCAGTGACCGGTTTCGAGGTAAAGATGCAAGTCCTTCACTCCCGGAATAACATTGTAGGCCGAATACATGGATGTCGGAGGACAAGTCACATCATTATATCCCCAGCTATACCAGCCCGGAGCATTCACCCGGCGGGCAAAATTCACGACATCAAAGTAAGCGAGCGTTTCCACTTCGTTTGCCACAGGCTGCGCATTCCGGTAGTAATGCGGCCAGCCTCCCGCACGTTTATGCAGATAGCCGGCATAATCGCACAAGGCCGGATAGAAAGCAGCAAGAAACTTGATACGCGGGTCTAGTCCGGCCGTGACAATAGACAAGGCTCCTCCCTGGCTTCCACCGGTCACACCGACTGTATTTCCATCAAACTCAGGCAAAGAATAGAGGAAGTCCACAGCCCGCACGCAACCGAGATAGACCCGTTTGTAGTAATGCGTATCGCGATTATTCTTGTTCATTGCATTATATCCGTTCAATGCTCCAGCAGCCAAGTTGTTATACACTTCCTGCGGCATCGTCACAGGAACACCATGTATTCCAATCTCCAACGTAATGATATCTTCTCCCAAATTGAATCCGTTATAAGGACGTATGCCCGCTCCTGGAACCTGGAGGACCGCCGGATATTTACCAGTTTTCTTCGGTACAATCAGAATGCCATATATACGGGAACCGGGGCGTTCATTCTGGAAACTGACATGATAGACATTCTGCGTAGAAGTGCATCTTTCCGGCAACAAAGTCATCTTGGGATCTAGCGGCTGCTTACGGGCTTCAGCGATCGCACCGGTCCAGAAAGCATCAAAATCTTCCGGATTGACCGTCGTCGGCCGAATCCTCGTTTCATCCACGCCAACTGTCGCCATCCCTTCATACTTCCGTCCGTCCACTTTGGCCGTCACCCTGCAACGCAAGAATCCGGGTTCATTCATCTTCGCTTTCAACGTTGTTTTTCCATCCGCCAAACGAACGTCTTTCTTTACAACCGTCGGAAAATATTCCGGTCCCAACTCATAATCGACAACTACATCTTTCAACAAATTCTCATTCTTGAAAACCTGTACCGTAAACTTGACTTCTTCCTTCGCCTTGCATTTCCAATCGATACGATCAGGCGAAACCACCACATTGACCAACTTCTGGGCCGGTTGTGCCAACACCAACGCACAATTACCCAACATACCCAGAAGCAAACACAATAAGAATAAAGATTTTTTCATGATAAAAACCGAATTAGATAATTTATTATTTATAAAACACAGTGATAGTGGATCAGACCTTGAACCGGACTTTGAACGATCGTTCCTAATCGAAGCTCGAACTCACGAGCAACATCTTTCAATATATCCTGATAATACCAAGCAATGGAGCCTGTCAGATAGACAGGATGCTCCCGGTAATCATACTGCATGACATTGCGGGTAAAGAACGCCCGGAAGCTATTGCTCACCAGATCACGTATTGCCGGTTCTTCTATATGCCGGAGCAAAAAAGGAGACAGGCTTGCCAAAAAACGATTCGGGAAAGACCCTTTATAAACCTTTTCCATAATGATGGCCGGTGTCAAACCGGACTCCGCCCAAAAAGCCTCTTGCAAAGCTGCCGGCAACTGGTTCTTCAACACATCCCCAACCAACAATTTTCCAAGTACGGCGCCACTCCCCTCATCTCCCAAGACAAAGCCCAACGGAGATATGCTCTTGACAATACCCTTTCCGTCATACAGACAGGAGTTGGAACCGGTCCCCAAAATACAAGCAATGCCGGGGCTGTCTCCACAAAGGGCACGGGCGGCTGCCAGCAAATCGCTGCCGACCTCCACCGGGACCGGCAGATAGCGCGTGACAGAACGGCGTATAATCTCGTTCTTTTCCGTGAATGCACATCCGGCACCATAAAAGTAAACGGCCCCGACAGAATCGGACTCCCTTATCCGGGGAATCAGATTGTCCCTTATCTCAGCCGAGATCTCCTCTTCCGTCTGGAAAAAAGGATTAATTCCTCCTGTCCTGATCCGGTCTATCTCCCGATTGCCGGACACAATACTCCAATCCGTTTTCGTGGAACCGCCATCCGCTATCAATATCGTTTTCGCCACCATACAAAGCAAATATATTTAGTTATTTCCTTGTTTCTTCTTCCCGAATTCGGGATCGATCTTCAGGCAGGCCGTGACAAGCAACGTCACCAGGCAACATCCCATCACCCACCAGAAGAAATTCTCGTAACCCATCTGTTCCTGCAACCAGCCGGCCGCCATTCCAGGAAGCATCAGGCCCAAAGCCATAAAAGCCGTACAGATCGCATAATGTGCCGTCTTATGTTCTCCGTCGGAATAATAAATCAGATACAACATATAGGCCGTAAAGCCAAAGCCGTATCCAAACTGTTCGATAAATACGCAAATGTTGACTATCCACAAATTATCAGGCAACGCACTGCTCAAATAAATAAAGACAGCGTCAGGAAGGGAAATTGCCAACGCCATCGGCCAGATCCATTTCTTCAATCCTCCTGCCGAGGCGGCGATACCTCCCAATATTCCGCCCAATGTCAAACCGATCGTACCGATCGTCCCGTACACCAGTCCGATTTCAGCCGTCGAAAGCCCCAAGCCACCCACTTCGCGGGGATCGACCAGGAAAGGCGTTACCAATTTAGTCAACTGGGCTTCCGGAAAACGGTACAACAGCATAAACAGGATCGCGACAAAGGCTTGTTTCTTTTTGAAAAAAGAGGCGAAAGTCGCGAAAAACTCTTTTAAGATTGTGGAAGGAGTCACCGTAGCCGATGGCTTATCCCCTTTCGGCAAAGGAAGTATATACCGGTGATACAGGAACAAAGCCAAAAACAGCCCGCCTAAAATAAAGAATGTAACAGACCAGGCAAGCGGGATATTCCCCGTACTGTTTTCCAGAAATCCGGCAAACATGACCAGCACACCCTGTCCGGCAATAATCGCAATCCGGTAAAAAGTACTCCGGATACCGACGAAGAAAGCCTGTTCATGCGAATCGAGAGCCAGCATGTAAAAGCCGTCCGCCGCAATATCATGTGTGGCGGAACTGAAAGCCAGCAACCAGAATACAGCCAATGAAGCCTGGAAAAAGAACGTCGTCGGGATCGTAAACGCCACTCCGGCAAGTCCTGCCCCGATCAATAACTGCATCGTGGCCACCCACCAGCGTTTAGTCTTCAGCAAATCCACAAAAGGACTCCAAAAAGGTTTGATCACCCAGGGCAGATTCAGCCAACTCGTATAAAGGGCGATATCGGTATTTGAAACTCCCAGGCGCTTATACATAAGGACAGAGACGATCATCACCGCGACATAAGGTATTCCCTGCGCAAAATACAGGGAAGGAACCCAAAACCAAGGAGACCGTACAGATGGCTTATCAGACATAGGCTTATATGATATCATGCTTCATCTCTTATTTTCCGGATGAGCTCATTCTCCTCATCCTCCGTAATACTTACCTCTTCCCAGACCTTTTCGAGGTCTGCAAATGTCACTTTCTTAAAGTCCTTTTCCAAAGGGACGACAAATAAACCGGCCATCTCGACCGTCGCCGGGCTGATGAGAATATTGGCATCTCCCTCGGCATAATAGCAGGATGGACGCAATTCCCGCCGGGGGAAGATACAGGTAATCCAAACATCATCCTCCCTCCAGACCAACAGGTTCATCATTGGTTCGTAATCCTCCGGTCCCATCGGCATCATGTCGTATAACAACTCGAAAACGGCCGCCGCCTCACCCTTATCCCTCGACACTAGGATAAAACAGACCGGAAGGAGATCGACTGAAGCATAGAAACCAGTCCGTTCACTTTCCCAAACGACCTGTTTCGGGAAGTTCGGCCAATTTCTCACAACCGGAAACTCCTCTTTCTTTCCAGCTTGGAAATGCATATGATCCGGAGCGGAAGCACCGCATTTCGGACCATTATAGAACAAGGCATAGTCAGATAAATCCGAAACGATGTCCAGCATATCCTCGTAATAAGGCTTTATCTGTTGCTTTTCATGCCAACGCAGGGGAACGGTCAGATGGTCTTCGAAAATAGGATATGGATTAACCAGTATTTCAAACGCATCATTATACGTCACTCCCTTTTGTTCTTCCGGCCGATGGCAGAAAAAACAGGGGCGCGCCAGCAAGGATGCCTTGTCGATCTTAGCTGCGGAAGAACGAATCCGTTCCGGATTAAATTGAAGAATCGTTGTCCTGTAATCATCCTGGAAATAACGCGTCTGCACATTGGTCAAAGAACCATAATTCTCCCTTGCCAGTTTCCAATCCTGCTTTTGGTCTATCAGCAGGAATTCTATTTCTCGTTCCAAATCATTCATAAGCTTCGTGTTTTCATGGTTGCCGGCAACTTGTCCCGCAACACAAATGTAGTGAAAAAAGAATCCATAGTGAGCAAACAGCCAAAAGACCAAGAAGAAATCATTTGGGCGAATGAGCGTTCAAGGCAATCCGCGCCTGCAATTCCCAAGTACGAATACGGTCTTTGTAGGTATTATGTCCGTTCATTTTCACGACATCGAGCGCGGCATCCGAATTGTCTTCCCAGCGGCGGCAGAGGTAAAGGACATCATAGATGCGCCCGATACGCCAGGTGCGGGAGATTCGCAGTCCCAAAGCATAATCTTCTCCATAGCTTGTATTCGGAAGGTTGATCCTCCGGAGCACAGGTGTATAAAAGGCACGGGGAGCTCCCAGACCGTTGATGCGGAGCGCATTGTTACGTCCGTTTTCAAGCGTCCACTCCCGATGGTCGATGATGCCGGGCGGTATTTCGTTCATCTTGAAATCGGTCATCCGATAGGTTCCGACAACCATCGCACAGTTCTGTTCGTAAAAAGCATCAACGATCTTCTGCAACGTATCAGGACCGCTATATACATCGTCGCTATCGAGCTGGACGGCAAACTTGCCACAAGCCGGATGATGCACACCCACGTTCCAGCAACCGCCGATCCCCAGATCGGAACGTTCCGGAACCAAATGAACCACACGTCCGTCTGCGGTATATTTTTCGATCGCTTCGGAAGTTCCGTCTGTCGAATGGTTATCCACAATAATCAGATTAAAGCGGAAGGTCGTTTTTTGTGCCAGCACGGAACGGATAGCATCTTCTATCGTACGGATACGGTTGCGGACCGGGATGATAACGGAGGCTTCCTGCTCGAAACCGCCGGCATCGAAGGTGACCGGTTCAAAGTCCGGGGCAAGATAACCGCCGACCCGTTTCAGGTAGGCCGTACAAACAGCTTCCATCTCGATCTGCACCGCCCGGTTTTTCGGATCAACATAATCGAACAACTTCTCTCCGCTCTTGCGGATATCCGTCTCCACTTCCGAGTACAAATATTCATTGACATGAACCAGTTCGGCCAGCTCCGAGACACGAAGGCGAAGGTCATACAGCCCGGCAAAACGGTAATCAGCATCCATCGCCCGGACCGCCTGCTTCAAAACGGACGAACGGAAAAACAGCAGGGAGCCGAAATCAAAATCATCACGCAAGCTTCCTTTCTGATAGTCTATGACAGGAGCCTGTTGGCTGTTGCCGTTTTTTAACAGGTAACGATCCGCATAAAGCATTCCGGCATTCGTATCGCCGGCAATAGCCAACAGGCGTTCGAAGGCGAACTGCCCCAGCTCGAATGCCGTATATTTGGTATATAACAATGTATAGGCCGTATCTGCATGTAAAGCAATCGTCCGGAAAGTAGCGGTACTGGCGGGCGAATCGATCATCAGCATCTCACACCCCTCGACCTCATCGGGAATCTTTTCCGTCGCCAACAAGTAGATATTCTTTATCCGGTCACATAGCCCCAACGCTCTTACGGTTTGCCTGGCCTGGGGTAAAGAAAGGAACGGAATGAAGCAATTTATCATTTTCATAACGTAATTAGTTGATACCGGAAACAAAAATAAGGATAAAATATGAGCTTTTGTCGGAAGAGAAAAATATCTTTGTAAGTATATCAAAAATAAAACCAAGCTGGCAGAAGACCTTCAATTATAGACGGCACAAGAGGCCTTATTTTCCCTCCTCGAAGATAAGACCTTTCATTTGTTTTCTTTCGAGAGATGACGGGGTGAGCAAAATACGACCTTCGCTTTCCGCATGTACCGGCAGGCTCTTCAATCCGCTTATCCGCGAAAGCGCCTCACTCAGCAGCCTCTCGTTCGTATCTCCGAAGGGCAACAAATCATTTCCTATAACCAGTTCCTCGATCTTCACATCCGGTTCAAAACCATTTGCATAGTCAGCTTCGTGATCGGCATTATAAATGCGTAATGTAATCGGATGCAACAGCCAGTCATATTTTTCTTTGGTTCCGAAAGTGTTGCTGCCCACCCGCTTGCCAATCGTTTTTTCTCCTATGATCGTGATGTTACTACGGGTAAGATAAGGGATCAGGCAATTGATCACGGCCTCCGAAGCAGATGCGGTCACACTTCCTGTCAGCACGTAAATGCGTTTTAAGTCCAGATTAGCATTTCCTATTTCAGAATTTTTTCTCAACAGCAAAGTTTCATCACTTTTTGATTGCTTTTCGTTATGCTCCATAATACAGAATGTCTTACCCAAAGCATCGGCCGGAGCCAGAAGAGAGGTCATCAACTGCGCACAAGTGACCAAACCTCCCTGATTATATCGCAAATCCAATATAAACTCATCCACATTTTCAGCCTTAAACCCGGCAAAGATCTGTTTCATCCGGTCGTCATAGATTGTACTTTCATCGTCCGGACCGGAAGAAAAACTGTTGTAAACCAGATAACCGACCTTCTTGCCACCCACCGTATAGACGGAATCTTTCAGAAAAGGCGTGTCTTCCACTGCACGGGAAGCTGCAACCGAAATAGTTTTTCTTTTATAAAAAGTGACCTCATTGCCTTTTCTTACCGCATCTGCCAATAAGAAAGTAGTTTCACCTCCGCTATAAAAAGCAGACAAGTTCGTCACATTCGGAGTCTCACTACCAACAGCAATAATCCAGTCCCCCCGTTCCAATCCGGCCTCGGCAGCAGGAGAGCCAGGCAAGACATATAAAACCCAGGCATAATAAAGGTTGCCGTTTTTATATGATGCAAACTCAAAACCATACGAATCGGACTCCGAAACAGATTTCGTCTCCTCTTCCTTTTTCTCTATCCGGGAAAAAGTGAGCCATCCGTCTCCGTATTTTACGCCATCCTGATCAGACAACAATGAATCGAAGAACTTATCTGGAGATTGTGAGAAGTTCAAATTTCCTTTGCCGGGCATATCCTCATTCCACAAATAGTAATCCGCCATGATCTTATAGATCCAACCATTCGTACCCTCGTCGGAGAGATCCGGAACCTCATCCTCCGTCGTACAAGACGGTACAAGCAAAAGGATAGCCAGCAATCCCGCGAGGACGGCAAAACCATTGAGCACATTGAAGTTGGCCTTCCGGTACAACAAACATTTGATGACCCAGTCAAAGCGAATAGGCCTATCCTGCAACACCCTTCTCTCCATCTCTTTCCTGATTTCCAAATCCGACTCTTCCTTTTTTGCTTTATTCACTATTACTTATGGCACAAATATAACCATTATTAATGAGTAAGCAACGAATCGAGAAGAATGTTCAAATAATAGCCATCGACAAAACGGAGGCGTTTAAATATAAAACGACCTTTTTCGCCGGAAAAGATGCAAAAACAGGGCATAAAAACGCATCCAACACAGCGGATAAACATCCCCACACCCCCGCAAAGGCCTCGCGCAGACCCAGGTCTGCACCTCTCCCACACCCGGGCCTCCGTGGTGAGTACACCCGGGTCTCAAGCGGCTTTGCAAGCTGTTTTTGACAAAAGAAAAGCCTGTCTTGATGAAAAAAGAAGCCGCTTTAACAGGTTTTGCACCTGTTCCCGGACGGTCCCTGTTTTTATCGTATAATTGATACACAGGATATTATCGTTTTTCTCCATGATGGTTATGACAGATGAATGGCAGTTCAAAACAGCAACTATCATGCCATAACATATTGGCTTAAACCGATATACATGTGGATATGATAGTATGATAGTTAAATCATCTTTTGCCACATCCTGATCTTGTTTTAGTTTTGCTTGTTTGTTCATATCAATACTTATAATGGTAATAAAAAAACTGCGTAACTCTCCATCGAAAGCTACGCAGTCTACTATATTATAATAAAAACTTTACAGCTATTATTCTTCACCTAACAGGATTTCCAAGATCTGAACAGCAGCCTTCGACACAGAAGTACCCGGACCAAAGATGGCGGCAACGCCCGCCTTGTACAGGAAGTCATAATCCTGTGCAGGAATAACGCCACCAGCTATCACGATGATATCTTCGCGTCCTAACTTCTTCAGTTCTTCGATCACCTGCGGAACCAAAGTCTTGTGTCCGGCAGCCAAAGAAGAAACACCCATTACGTGAACGTCGTTTTCTACAGCCTGGCGGGCAGCTTCGGCCGGAGTCTGGAACAACGGTCCCATATCCACGTCGAAACCACAGTCTGCATAACCTGTAGCTACAACTTTAGCACCACGGTCGTGTCCGTCCTGACCCATCTTAGCGATCATGATACGCGGCTGGCGACCTTCTTTCTTGGCAAACTCGGCAGTCAGCTCACAAGCCTTCTGGAAGTCTGCATCTTTCTTAGTTTCTGATGAATACACGCCTGATATAGTTCTGATGATTGCTTTATAACGACCTACTACAACTTCGCAAGCATCGGAGATTTCTCCCAGTGATGCACGCAAACCGGCTGCCTTGACAGCCAGTTCCAGCAAGTTGCCTTTCTTCGTACGAACACATTCCGTGATGTCGGCCAATGCTTTCTGTACGGCTTCTTCATCACGGTTGGCACGCAGTTCTTTCAGCAGTTCGATCTGCTCGTTACGAACGGCAGTATTATCGATTTCAAGGATATCGATCGGATCTTCCTTCGGCAGACGATATTTGTTCACACCAACGATTGTCTGGATACCGGAGTCGATCCGAGCCTGCGTACGGGCAGCCGCTTCTTCGATGCGCATCTTGGGCAGACCGGTTTCGATAGCTTTCGCCATACCGCCCATGCTTTCGATCTCCTGGATCAAAGCCCAGCCTTTATGAACCAATTCGTTCGTCAGAGATTCCACATAGTAAGAACCAGCCCACGGGTCGATTTCCTTACAGATCTTTGTTTCTTCCTGAATATAAATCTGAGTGTTACGAGCGATACGTGCAGAGAAGTCTGTCGGCAAAGCGATCGCTTCGTCCAATGCGTTCGTGTGCAAAGACTGCGTGTGCCCCAAAGCGGCAGCCATAGCTTCAATACAAGTACGGCCAACGTTGTTGAACGGGTCCTGTTCGGTCAACGACCAACCAGAAGTCTGGCAGTGAGTACGCAAAGCCAGAGATTTCGGGTTCTTGGCACCGAAGCTCTTCACGATCTTCGCCCACAACATACGTGCAGCACGCATCTTGGCGATTTCCATGAAATGGTTCACACCGATCGCCCAGAAGAAGGACAGACGCGGAGCGAAAGCATCGATATCGATACCTGCATTCACACCGGCACGAAGATATTCAAGACCGTCGCAAAGCGTATAAGCCATTTCGATATCGGCCGTCGCACCTGCTTCCTGCATGTGGTAACCGGAGATGGAGATGGAGTTGAACTTCGGCATCTTCTGAGAAGTGTATTCGAAGATATCGGCAATGATACGCATGGAGAATTCAGGCGGGTAGATATAAGTGTTACGCACCATGAATTCTTTCAGGATATCGTTTTGGATCGTACCGGCCATCTCTTCCAACTTGGCGCCCTGTTCCAAACCGGCATTGATATAGAATGCCAGTACAGGAAGTACGGCACCGTTCATTGTCATGGATACAGACATCTTGTTCAAAGGAATACCATCGAACAAAACTTTCATGTTTTCCAACGAACAGATAGAAACACCGGCTTTACCGACATCACCTACCACACGTTCGTTGTCGGCATCATAACCACGGTGCGTCGGAAGGTCGAAAGCGACAGACAGACCTTTCTGGCCGGAAGCCAGGTTACGACGGTAGAATGCGTTGGACTCTTCAGCAGTTGAGAAACCTGCATACTGGCGGATTGTCCAGGGACGCATAGCGTACATGCCGCTATACGGACCACGCAAATAAGGAGGCAGACCGGAAGCATAGTTCAGATGTTCCATACCTTCCAGGTCTTCTTTAGTATATACGGGTTTCACCTCGATGTGCTCGGGGGTTTTCCAATTGGCCTCGATGCCATTGGCTTTTGCCCATTCGGCAGCATTAGTAGCTGCAAAACCGGCATTCTTTATATCTATGTTTTTAAAATTTGGTCTCATATCTCTGATGATTTGAGATTCACCATTTATGATTTGCGATTTATGATTCATGGCAACGAACTGCCAATCATAAATTATAAATCATAAATCATAAATCAATTAATTCCTAATTTTACGTTGAAAGCTTTCAATGTCTCAAGCACGTTGCTCTTTACATTTACATATTGGTCGATGCCTACTGCTTTCAGATCTTCCATGCAAGCAGGCATACCGGCTACAACAAATTCTGCTCTTCCGGCCAAAGCCTTGTAAGCAGCAGGAGCCAATTCTGCATATTCATCATCGCTTGAGCAAAGAACCACGATTTCAGCACCAGCCTCAACAGCGGCTTCCACACCGGCTTCAACCGTATCGAAGCCTAAGTTATCAATTACCTTATATCCTGCACAAGCAAAGAAGTTGCTTGAGAACTGAGAACGAGCCAGGCGCATAGCCAGGTTACCGATCGTCAGCATGAATACTTTCGGAGTCTTGCCGCTCTTTTCCGTTGCCAGACGCAAAGCTTCAAATTCCGAAGCACCCCGTGAGAAATCGAGAGCCGTGATAGTCGCTTCACCGCAATTGTGACCACCACCACAGCAGCAACCGGCAGCTTCGTTCTGGATCTTTTCGGCAGCCACTTCGTTGAAGTTCGGGAACTGGTTGGTTCCTAACAGGATTTCACGACGGGTAGCGACTGCTTTCTTGCGGGCTTCGTTGGATGCGTTAACTGCTTTCTGGATTTCGCCGGAAGCGACTTCCGCACCAAAACCGCCCTTATCTTCCACTTCCAAGAACAACTTCCAGGCTACATCAGCCAGAGAATTTGTCAAAACTTCCACATAATAAGAACCGGCAGAAGGATCGACAACCTTATCCAAATGACATTCTTCCTTCAACAACAACTGCTGGTTGCGGGCTATACGTTCGGAGAAGTCGTCCGGAGTCTGATAAGTCTTGTCGAACGGACGAACCGTGATCGAATCGACACCGGCAAGAGCAGCAGACATGGCTTCCGTCTGTGAACGCAGCAAGTTTACGTGAGCATCATAAACCGTCATGTTCCATTCCGAAGTCTGTGCATGAACATGCATCTTGCAAGCGCACTGGCAAGCAGGGTTGTAGGCGGCAACGATTTCTGCCCACAGCCAACGAGCAGCACGGAACTTGGCGATTTCCATGAAGTAGTTGGAGCTGATACCAAAATTGAATTTGATCTTCTTGGCCACTTCCGTAGCGTCCAGGCCTGCCTCGGTCAGCTTAGCCAGCAGTTCGTTTCCCCAAGCCAATGCATATCCCAACTCCTGAGAGATATAAGCACCTGCATTGTTGAAGTAGAAGGCATTCACTGCCAATACTTTGTAACCCGGCAGAGCAGCACCCGCTTTGAGCACAGCGGCAGCAGCTTCCACCCAGTCTTCATTTTCCTTACCTTTTACCAGAGGTTTCTTGAACGGGTCGTAGTTTACAGACCCTTTGCATTTTTCCAGGTCTGCGCCTTTGCCTTTGAAATAGTCGGCGAGAATACCGATCAGCATTTCAGCCTTGCAGTTGCAAGTATTGAAATTCAGTTCCACACACTCAGGACAAATCCCGTCAAGTAAGGTAGCAATGTTTTCAGCGTTTACGTCGCTTCCCTTAATGATGAAGCCAAGAGACGTCACACCCTTATTCAGGATGTCAAGGGCTTTTTCATTAGCACCTTTGAAACAGGTGACTTCGATGTTCTGGCGCACCTTCCAATCGTTGTCCTTCTTTGTTCCGCGAACATAAGGGAATTCACCGGGAAGAGACTCGGTAGTCTTCAAACCTTCGATGTCTTCTGCACGATAGAAAGGATTCACATTAAATCCTTCGCCTGTCTTCCAAACAAGCTTTTTCTCAAACGGAACCCCTTTCAGGTCGGCCGTAATCTTCGCCATCCACTCTTCAGTAGACACAGGTGCGAATTCTGAGAAAAGTTTTTCTTTTAATTCTGCCATAATATTAGTTATTTTAATACTGGTATTAGTAATTGTTCAATAGTATATTGTTCAATAACAGAAGGCAAAGGTAGAATAAATAAACTTGAACGCAAATGAAATACAAACGAATTTGACACCTCTTTTAACGCCTTTTAGTGGAGACACATAGAATTTGGATACCAAAATGACAGGAGACAAACATTTTCATTAAAAAAATTTCTCCAAATGATACATCGGAATAAAATATTTATTAATTTCGCAACGTCAAACAAAGACTACCCGGTGCATTCGTCTAGTGGTCTAGGACGCCGCCCTCTCACGGCGGAAACTCGGGTTCGAACCCCGGACGCACTACAAGAAGCTCGCAGTTCATTTGCGGGCTTTTTCTTTTTCAGGTTATGAACAAACGTGTCTCGTCCTGATTCAAGTTGACCATGCCACCTCCCGCTTTATATCCATAACTATATATTAGTGAAAAATAAGGACGTAACAACCCAAACTAACAAACATATACACTGAGATTTATAACCAAGACTACTACTCTTTTGCTTTTCGACCAAAGGCAAAAAGGTTTTCGCCCTTAGTCGAAAGGGCTTTTGACTAAGGGCGAAAACCTATTCGACTAAGGGCAAAAGGTCTATGGTTAAGCGGTTTTGCAATAGAAGTATGGTTATTGCCACTTAAATAGTGGCCTTCCGAGTCCGACTTACACTCAGATGAAAGCAAATTATACTTATCTGAACAATGTTGAAACAACCACGCTATCTCCATCATTAGGAGCCGGCTGCAGATCCAGCAAGCGGGCAATTATCAGATACAAATTAACATTCGCCATCACCGGCAGCTCGACATTCTGTATGAAGGAAGGCCCTGCAGCATAGAAGATGGCCTCCATTTCCGGAGCAAAGTTATCATATCCATGTGTAGCCGCGAATACAGGACACGATTCGGGGCGGAATTGCAGATACGTCCCGATATCCGGTAATACGAACAGATCGCCTATACGCGGATTCTTTCCATACACGAACTTTTCCGGAATCTCATTCTTTCTCCAAACCGTTACACGAGGTACACGCTTCAGGATTGCATAAGCGCTATCTGTATAAGTCGGTTTCGGATAAAGCAAAGTCGGCACTCCGTCGAAAACATAATCGAAACTGTCGCGAGGCAGATAATCGTTCAGATTCACATAATTCTCCGGATAATAAGTTGCCATGCCATGATCAGACAGGACGATAAAATCAATCTGATCAAAGATATCCAGCCTACGGGCTTCAGCAAAGAAGTCACCTAATATACGGTCCAAATGTTCAACCGTTGAAAGGGTTGCCGACGAATCGGGGGTTGCCCTATGCCCGACTCCGTCCGGTTCTTCCATATACCACATGATCAGGTGCGGGCGGACTTCCTCCGGCAGTTGCAACCAGGCAATCACCGAATCCGCCCTGTCAGAAAAAGGAACATTCTTATCGAACGGTTTCCAGATGGAAGGCCGGCGTCCCTGTATCGGATATTCACTACCGACCCAATAGAACGAGGCGGTTCGGACCCCCTGCTTTTCCGCCGTGTTCCAGATCGGCTCTCCTCCGAAAAAGGCTGGATTCGGATTTCCCATCACATAGACGCTATCCAGATCGGGGGCATAAAAGAAATTATTCACCAATCCATGATGATCCGGATGCAAGCCTGTCGCCATACTGTAATGGTTCGGGAAAGTCACACTCGGAAAGCTGGGACGAAAAGCAGCCTTCACCCCAACGCAGGCCAATGAATCGAGCGTCGGCGTATGTGCATGCGACGGATAATCCGAACGAAAACCGTCCATAGACAGGACTACGACGTAGCGTTCCTTCTTCGAGTGAGCCGTACATCCGGCTATCGACAAACAGATTATCGAAAAGAGACTTACTAATATGAATGTCTGAAATCTATACATATAGGTTTAGAAAATATATTTAATACCGATCTGGGCATGCCAGCGAGACAAAACATCATTCTTGGTGATCGTATTCCTCGAATTATAAGCATATGTGTTTGTGTAGTTGCCATCTTCCCCCTTCTTACTGCCGATTACCTGCAAAGGCATTACGTTATAGGCTGCGGTGTAAGTGGTTCCCCATTTCTTATTCAACATATTGGCAAAGTTCGTAACGTCGAATGTCACCTGGAATTTGCTGCCACGGTCTTTCAGCACGAAGATATCCTGCGCCACATGCAGGTCGACCCGGTTTTCCCACGGAGCCGAATTGGAGTTACGCATGGCGTACGCTCCACGATGTTTCTTTGCATAGCTGTCGCCTTCGATCCATTCGTCAAACTTCCGACGGTCTTCTTCTGTCTTGAAGTCCATCTTCTGCAGTTCGTCTTCAGTCGGGATATAAAGCAATGAGTTTCCACCCCAGCCGTCACCGTTGTAGTCGATATAGACCGTTTTCTTTTTCTCGGCATCGTAGTAAGATTCGTTCATCGTCAGACTGTAACGCTGTCCCACGTAGCCGTTATAGACAAGAGAGACGGTAGTTGCCATGAAGCCTTTGGCATAGCGGGGAGTCCGATAACCGACAGAAACCATCACACGGTGAGGGATATCGAACATGGAATAAGCCAGACCAGGGTTATTGGAATCTACCGCATAACTATATTTCCAGTTGGAATAAGCCACAGAAGAGGTTCCGTCATACACCGATTTGGAATGCCCGAACGTATAAGACGCAGCCAAGTCCAAACCGAAATGGAAGCTCTTTTCAAACAAGGCGGACAGAGAATAGGTATATCCCATATTCGTATTTTTCAGATTGGTAATACTGAAATACTTCTTATCTACGGAGTAATAAGGAGTGGCGGAAGTTTCCACACCCGGAACGGCATAGACTTTGGCATTGCTCGATAATGCCAGGTTCTCAAAATATACGTTATTGAATGTTTTGGAATATAGCCCTTCCAAAGTCATCTTCACATCACCGGGCAAGACACGTTCCAATGCCAAGTTCACACGGAAAACCTGCGGATATTTAAAGTCTTTGGACACGGTCACGATATCGGGGGTCGCAGGATTTCCCTTTTGGGAATTCATGGCTCCGATCGGATCATCCGCATATTGTCCCAACGAAGGGGCGGAAGTCGAACCGGAAGCAAAGATAGTCGTACCTTTCTGCTCAACCCCGGTATTATTATAAGCATTGGAAAGCCATACAAAAGGAACGCGCCCCGTAAACAACCCCAGTCCACCACGAATCAAGGTGGTCCGGCTATCGTCCGTATACCAGCGGAATCCCAGACGGGGAGATACCATCACTTTGGCGCCGGGCATTTCTCCTACTCTTTCCTTAATATTTTTGCTTGCGGCATATTCATTGAACTCATGATTGACTGTCGGATCATTAAACAACAAAGGGATATCAAAACGTAAACCGTAAGTCAGTGAGAAATTATCGGCAACATCCCATTTGTCCTGTGCGTAGAAGCCAAACTGACCGGCTTTAATAATAGGTGTATAGCGATAGTTACCGCCCGTCACATCGGGGTCCGTATACTTGAATACATATTTGGAAGGACTGTCATTCAAGAATGCGTCCATCGAACCGAACTCCCATGAGCCGGTAACGGCCTGGATAAAGAGGTTCTTCATCCGGAATATTTCATTGTGCGTACCGAAGGTAAAAGTATGATTACCCTTATACCAGGAAAGATTGTCCTCAAATGTGTAAATATCCTGATCCAGGGCGTTTGCTCCTGAAGAATACTCCGTACCGATGTTGACCGTCGTATTGTTCGTTCCGCTGTTATCGCTACCGTTAATCTTTACGTTCGGCCCTTGATAAGCCACCTGGCGTTCATCCCGGACTGTCGTAACACCTGCACGGAACTCGTTATACAAGACATCGCTCCAATGGGAGTTCCACTCAGCCACAAACGAATTCGTCTTATTTTTCATCCGGTAACCACTCCCGTTAAAGAAGTAGGTCGTGCTTGACGGGCTGAAAATGTCATCGTATGAGTTATTATACTGATAACGGAAAGCCAGTTTATTGTTCCGGTCGATATTCCAGTCGATACGTCCTAAGAAATTAAAGGCCCTCTGATCTACATCGCGTGATCCGAAGCTCTCACGGATTCCGGTATATTCTTCATACTTATCGGCGATTTTCTGTGCCATATCGGTGGAAAATCCTTTCTCGTCATATCCGGCATAGAAACGGGAGGGATAAGATTCCTTACGGTTTTCTGCATTGGCAAAGAAAAACAGCTTGTCTTTGATGATCGGACCACTCAACGTCCCGCCAAAAGTTTTTGTGGACTGTTCCGTCAATTTATCCTTTATGTTATCTTTATAAGCATTGTATTTTCCGTAGAGACCTTCATTTGTAAAATAGGAATAGACCGATGCATGATATGTGTTGTTTCCCTGTTTGGTAATAGCATTGATGCCACCTCCGGTAAAACCGCTCTGGCGGACATCGAAAGGAGCGACCACCACTTGGATTTCCTGGATGGCATCCATCGAAATCGGATTGGCATTCGTCTGACCACCGTTTGTACCCGACGGAGCCAGCCCGAAAACATCATTGCTCACCGTACCGTCGATCTGGAAACTGTTATAACGGTTATTGGAGCCGGCAAACGTGATCCCTCCGTTTTTGGAGGTCATGGCCATCGGCATATTCTTTACGACATCATATATATTGCGGTCGACCGTCGGAGTCTCCTGTATCCTTCCTGTAGAAAAATTTTCGGATGCACCGATATTCGCTTTTGCATCAGCTGTGACTACCACTTCTCCCAATTGCTCCGAACTGGGATACAAGGTCGCATTCAGGACATATGTATTGCCCAATTCCAACCTGATATCCGTAAAAACAGCCTTTTTATAACCGACATAGGAAATCTCCACTTTATAGGGTCCTCCGGTACGCATTCCCTGGATCGTGTAGCGGCCATCCACATTCGTTACCGCACCATACATGGTTCCGGATGGTTCGTGTACCGCTACCACCGTAGCTCCTATCACATACTCATTTTGATCGTCGATAATTTTTCCGCTCAGTACGGAAGTTGTCACCTGAGCTTTTACGGAGAACCCTATGCATATCAAAACACATACAAAAAAGCAGATAACTTTTTTCATACAGAAATTTGTTTTTAATGAATACCCTCTACAAAATTTAACATTGCATCACAAAGATACAACCTTATTATCACGCTTTTATTATATTTCTGTACAAAATTAATGACAACTTATTAATTTTCATTCCCATTACGAAGGTCATCGGCAATATCCTGATGCTGCCGAGCCAACTCTTCCTCCCCTATATGCAGAAATGCTTCGGCAAGATATTCATGGGCTGCAGCGTGCTTCGGTTTCAGATCGACAGCTTTCATAAAGTCAGAAACGGCCTCGTCGTAATATTTCAGTTGAAGATAAGATTTTCCACGATTATAACGCGCTTTAAATGATTTCGGGTTCAGTCGCACGGCTTCATTCAGGCAAGTAACCGCCTGGAAACCGTCACCCATATCGAGAAGGGTCACTCCTTTACGTACCCAAGCATCCACAAACTCAGGATAAAGCTTGAGCGCTTTGTCGAAAGAGCGAATAGCTGCATTCGGATCGTGCGCTTTCGTAATACATTCATTCCCCATCAAATAGTATTCGTGGGCATATTCTTTCTGAATCTCCCGCTGGGCGTGTATCTCCTCCCGGAGTTTCTTGATCTGCGCCCGTTGAGTGTTCATAGTTTGCAATTTCATACGGAGCAACCGTTGCACTTCTGGCTTTTCCAGCTCATTCCGCTTACTGACAGCAGCAGCGAAAGCCTCAACCATCTCTTTCACATTGCCGGATTTAAAACAACGGGCGGCACGTGCATACAACAATTCCGCCTCACTTTCACGCAAACTTTTTTCAATCAACTGCCGGTCATTAAACATCTGGCTGAACTGGACGATCTCTTTCCGCACAAAGATATCATGCGGAGAAATCCGGCTTTTCAGCACCAGCCCTTCCAGAGACGTACAACGACTTAAAGCGACATATGTCTGGCCACCGGCAAACACACCACCAGTCAAATCCACCACGACACGGCTGAACGTAAGCCCCTGGCTCTTATGCACGGTGATCGCCCAGGCAAGACGAATCGGCAACTGCTCGAAAGTACCGACAATTTCTTCTTCGACCTTTTTCTCCTTTTCGTTGTATTTATATTTATAGTTGCGCCAAGAAGTCGGCTCGACCAGATATTCCCTCCCGTCCTCTAACAGGACGTAGACATTCCCATTCTCGTCGATCCCCGACACCATACCGATCGTACCATTGACCCAACGACGTTCATAATCATTATCGATAAAAATAACCTGGGCCTGCTCCTTGATGGATAGGTTTAATTGTGTCGGTAGAGACGACTCAGGGAAATCACCTTCGATCTTGCCGTGAGAAACGAACTCTTCACCGGGCAATTCCCCCAACTTCCGTTCATTGATAAAATCCACCTGATCCCGCCGGGTGGCAAGCGTGATGTACATATCCTCGTTTCGAGGTATAAAATCAGGGAAATAGCGAGCATTCAAAGTATCTAACTCCTGTTTCCGGGCAATATTGCTACGGATACGATCCAAAATATTGATAAATACAGGATCTGTCTGCCGGTACACTTTCTGCAATTCGATCGGGACCAGATTTATATCTTTGAAGACACGGGCCGAAAAGAAAAACGGACTGGCATAGAAGAGACTTAATATTTCTTTCTGGTCGGCAGGGACCACCGGCTCCAATTGGAAGACGTCGCCGACAAACAGCAATTGCTTGCCTCCGAACGGCAAACGCATATTACCGGAAAAGACACGCAAGATCCGGTCGACACAATCGATGATATCTGCCCGTACCATCGAAATCTCGTCTATAATGATCAATTCCACTTCCGAAATCAACTTCCGATGCTCTTTCCTGTATTTGAAAAACTCGAAGATCCGTCCGTTCTTCAGACTCAAATCCGGATCATCGGGCAACATCGGGCGAAAAGGTAATTTAAAAAAAGAATGAAGCGTCACCCCTTCCGCGTTAATCGCGGCTATCCCTGTCGGTGCCAATACGACATATTTCTTTTTCGTATGTGCGCAGATGTATTTCAAGAACGTGGATTTACCCGTTCCGGCCTTCCCGGTCAGGAAGACGGACTGACGTGTATGAGTGATCAGTTGCAGGGCATCCTGAAACTCCTTATTATCTGTGTCTAACTGAAATTCCAATCGTGTAATTTTTAAGTAGACAAAGCTATAGAATATTTTATATATCTACTCATAAAAAGTCCATAATTTATTTGCATATGTCCGAAACTTTGTCTTATTTTGTGATATCAAAATAATATCAAATAACGATCATTATGAAAACACAGGAAAAGAACTTCGACGGCATCAAATTATCCGGTTTTACGGCTATACTTATCATGCTTGCTTTAACAGGGACAGCCATATATCTACTATCGCTGCCACAAACACCGAGTATCATCGCCGGTGTCATCTGCGGGATATGCGTTGTTGTCATGTTACCCGGATTTATGATCATCCAGCCAAACAATTTGCGCGTATTGACTTTTTTCGGCAGATATGCCGGAACGGTCATAAGTAACGGTTTCTATTGGGTAAACCCACTTTTCCTGAAATCAACCGTAACATTACGCATCCTAAACTTGAACATCGACCCGATCAAAGTCAACGACAAAGTCGGAAATCCGATCATGATCGGAGCCGTGGTCGTCTGGAGAATAAAAGACACCTACAAAGCCAGTTTCGATATATCCGGAAACATCCGAGAGTTTGTCCAAATACAAAGCGATGCCGCTCTTCGGCAAGTAGCAGGCATGTATGCTTACGACACAAATGAGACGATTGATAAAGTCACACTCCGTTCCGATGAAAGCGGAGAAATAACCCAACGCCTAGAAGACGAACTCAACAGCCGTCTTGCCATCGCTGGAATCGAAATTGTGGAAGCCCGTATCAACTATCTGGCTTATGCATCCGAAATCGCCAGCGTGATGTTACGCCGCCAGCAGGCAGACGCCATCATTTCTGCCCGCGAACGGATCGTAGAAGGAGCTGTCAGCATGGTTCACCTGGCATTGGAAAAGTTAGAGAAAGACGGTGTTGTCGAGCTGGATGAAGAACGGAAAGCAGCAATGGTCAGCAATCTGCTGGTAGTCCTTTGCGCAGACGAGTCCGCACAACCTGTAGTCAATACAGGTACTTTATATCAGTAACTTAATACAGTAATATTAAATATGGCCAAAAAGGAAAATGGAAATGCGACCAAGAGTTTCATATTGCGTGTGGACGCAGAAATGATGGAAGCGATCGAAGCCTGGGCTGCCGATGAATTTCGGAGTACAAACGGCCAGATACAATACATTTTGGATCAAGCCCTACGCAAGGCAGGGCGCCTCAAAAAGAAACGAATACTAAAATCTGAAGAGAAAAATAAAGAGTAGAAAACAATAATAACGAAAACCTGTCCGGACGTTTTTTAAATATCCTTCGGTAGAAAACAACTTTTCAACTGAAGGATATTTCTTTCTATTCATTATAAATCAACGGCTAATAAATAACCACGCATCCTTATATTTCGGATTGGAACGGAGAGTTGCCATATAAGATTCCGCAGCTTCGCGATTATCGAACTTATCCGCATAGATACGATACTTCCCGTCACGAACAACCTTGCTGACATGCTTACATTCGTTACGATCTACACCGGCAATAAATTCGTCCGCTTGCGATTCTGATGGAAAACTGGCGATTACGATATGATACATTTTTTTAGGTTGGACAACTACAGGCCTGGACACAAACGCCTTCTTTTCCGGAGCCGGAACAGACACAACTTTTTTCACTTCACGCGCAATCACCTCTTCCGATGACTCTTGCTTCGTATCTGCCTCCGCCACAGTACTGTCTGGCAAAACCGCTTCAAGAAGAACCGGCTTTTGTACAACCATCCCCGTCGGAACAAAACTGGCTGTATAAGCCTCTTGGTTAACATCTCTAACCGGAGTAGAAACCAACAGGAACAATGCCACTGCAGCAGCCGAAGCCATCACTGTACGGATAAGTTTACGGCTAATCGGAATATAAAGAGTATCTTTCTTCTCTTTTTGGGATACAAGAAGAACCGCTTCTTCGCGTTCCATCTCTAGTGGAGCGAGAACCGGGAAATGGAAAACAGGCAAGCCATACGAGCCGACACTGAACAGATCGGTTTCCCCCGGATGGAAAATCATCTGTCCTTCTTCTCCTATGCTGAACGAACCTAACACCCCTAACGACAACTTTCCATATTGTTGCAGGATGTTCTTTATATCCTCCACATCTTCTTCCAGCATCAGTTGTGCCTGACGATAGCTCACCTCGTGCATCTGCATATACGATTCAGGCAAAAGCCCGTCATTATGTTGCAGCGTCATATTGAAACCGATCTCTTTTCTCAAAGGACGAAACGTATGTTCCTCCTTATGCTGCATGGCCGGAACAGCCTGCAGAACAAAACCTCCGAACTTCGGCACAATCACACAATCATGCACTAAAAGCAAACGTTCAATATGTGTTACAATTCTAAGCATACAACAAAGGTAAATCTTTTGTCTGGATTGACAAAAAATTTATAGGATTACAATTGATGAAATTCGTATCTTTGTAAGGAAAAGAATCAATTAATCAATAAAGATCATATCATGCTTGCATATACATATATTGAAAAAGGCAAATTTGGTTTAACAGAAAAACCGAAACCGAAAATTACGGATGCACGGGATGCGATCGTGCGTGTGACCCTGGGTAGTATCTGCACCAGTGACCTGCATATCAAGCACGGAAGTGTACCCCGCGCAATACCCGGAACAACCGTCGGACATGAAATGGTAGGTGTCGTCGAAGAAGTGGGAACAGGTGTCACATCTGTCAAACCCGGAGACAGAGTAACCGTGAACGTCGAGACTTTCTGTGGAAAATGCTTCTTTTGCCAACACGGATATGTCAATAATTGTACCGACCTCAACGGTGGCTGGGCTTTAGGCTGCCGTATCGACGGAGGACAGGCGGAATATGTCAGAGTACCCTATGCCGATCAAGGACTGAATCGCATTCCCGACACGGTCAGTGACGAGCAGGCTCTGTTTGTCGGAGACATACTTGCCACAGGTTTTTGGGCTACTCGCATCTCGGAAATTACGGAGAAAGACACGGTCCTCATCATCGGTGCAGGGCCTACCGGAATTTGTACTTTACTCTGCTCGATGCTGAAGAACCCGAAGCATATCATTGTCTGTGAAAAGTCTCCTGAAAGGGTTCGGTTTATCCGTGAACATTACCCTGACGTATTGATCACGACTCCTGATAACTGTAAGGAGTTTGTACTCAAAAACAGTGACCACGGCGGAGCAGATGTTGTTCTGGAAGTGGCAGGGAGCGAAGACAGTTTCCAGATGGCGTGGGAATGCGCTCGTCCAAACGCGACAGTCACAATCGTGGCTCTTTACGATAAACCTCTACTTTTCCCTCTGCCTGACATGTATGGTAAGAACCTGATTTTCAAAACCGGTGGAGTAGACGGTTGTGATTGTGCTGAGATTCTCCAACTGATTGAGGAAGGCAAGATAGACACCACTCCCCTTATCACCCACCGCTTTGCATTGAACGAGATCGAGGAGGCTTATCGAGTTTTTGAAAACAAACTGGACGGTGTAATCAAGATTGCTATTTATTAAAAGACTTGTCAAATGCCTGTTATCGAAATATCTTCTTTATCTCATCCTGGAGTCGAGATGTTCTGTACACTCACCGAAGCTCAGTTGCGCAATCGTATCGAGCCAGACAAAGGTATTTTTATCGTAGAAAGCCCAAAGGTTATCACGAGGGCTCTGGATGCCGGCTACGAACCTTTAGCCATTTTGTGCGAGCACAAGCATATCACAGGAGATGCTTCCGATATCATTGAACGTTGTAGCAACGTGCCTGTCTATACAGGAGAAAGGGAGTTGCTTGCGACATTGACCGGCTATGTCCTGACACGCGGTGTCCTTTGCGCCATGCGTCGTCCTGAGCCACGCGGCATGGAAGATGTATGCCAGAAGGCCCGACGCATCGTCGTAATCGATGGGGTTGTCGACACAACCAATATCGGTGCTATTTTCCGTTCGGCGGCGGCTCTTGGAATTGATGCCGTATTACTGACACGCAACTCTTGTGACCCATTGAACCGTCGCGCAGTCAGAGTGTCAATGGGGACAGTCTTTCTTGTGCCCTGGACTTGGATGGACGGTTCTCTTGGCGACTTGGGAAGACTGGGTTTTCGTACGGCAGCCATGGCACTCACAGACAATTCTATTTCCATCGATAATCCTGTCTTGGCAACCGAACCCAGATTGGCAATCGTGATGGGGACTGAAGGGGACGGACTTTCGCAGGAAACGATTGCCGCAGCCGACTATGTTGTCCGCATCCCCATGTCGCACGGTGTCGATTCACTTAATGTGGCAGCCGCAGCGGCCGTGGCATTTTGGCAACTTCGTGCTCCGAATCCACAATAATTCCCCGATTGCATATCGTTCACCTACAACCATTGTAAATAGATTCAATTATGATTACTTTTGCCATCCTATTAAAAAGCGAAAGATCATGGCAGACAACTATCTGGAAAAGAAATACGAAGAATATAAATCCCGCAAGGAGGGACGTACGAACCATCCGTACAATGGTAGGAAAACAACCGTTATCCACAAAACCAGGAGAGTCTTTGTAACAGGAGGTGCGGAAGGTATAGGCAAAGCGATCGTAAGAGCTTTCCGTTCCGCCGGACACCGCGTGGCGTTCTGCGACCGTAACGAAGCGGCGGGAAAAGAGACAGCGTTGCAGACCGGAACCTCTTTTTTCCATGTTGACGTAAGTGACCAAGAAGCGCTAGAGAACTGCATGCAGCAGATTTTCAAGGAATGGGGCGATATCGATATCATAATCAACAATGCGGGAATCAGTTGTTTCTCCCCTATCACGGAAACCGGTGTGGAAGATTTCGACCGGATATTATCCGTGAACTTGCGTCCGGTTTTCATCACTTCCCGCAGATTGGCCATTCACCGCCAATCACAGGAGGCACCCAATCCGTTCGGACGGATCGTCAATATCTGTTCCACTCGCTATCTGATGAGCGAACCCGGCAGCGAAGGTTATGCGGCATCCAAAGGCGGTATCTATTCGCTGACACACGCCCTTGCACTATCGCTTGCCCAATGGCATATCACGGTCAACTCGATTTCGCCGGGCTGGATCGAGACGCGCGACTACGAACAGCTTCGCCCAGAAGATCACGCCCAACATCCGTCGGGGCGAGTAGGTAAACCGGAAGACATCGCCCGTTTGTGCCTGTTCATCTGCCAGGAGGAAAATGATTTTATGAACGGCGAGAACGTAACGATCGACGGAGGGATGACAAAGAAAATGATCTATATCGAGTGACAATAGCTATACCATAGGCATGACACAACCGTTACATAGACATGGCACAACTGTTACCATAGCATGAAACTGTTGTTTCCTCGGCATGGTACAGTCGTTTCATGCCGAGGAAACAACAGTGCCAACGGCATGAAGAAATCGTGGCACAACTATAAAAGATCATCAAAGCCGGATTCCTTTTCTATTTCCATATACACTCCAGAGACAGGATGAATAAACCCCAAGTATTCGGCATGCAGATACAAGCGGTCTGCCTTCCTGCCATACAACTCATCCCCTACTATCGGGGCATTCAAGCCAAGCGGATGGGCCGAATGGACACGCAACTGATGTGTGCGCCCGGTTTTCGGTATGAAAGAAATAAAAGTACGCCCCGAATCATAATGCAGCACAGTATAATCAGTCACGGCAGGTTTTCCGTGAACCGCATCGACCACCTGCCGCGGCCGGTCTTCCGGATCCGGGCGGAGGGGGAGTTCAATATGACCTTCTTTTTTCTCCACAATGCCATCCAACCAAGCAACATATCGTTTACACACCGTCCGGTTCTTGAACTGTGCCTGCAAGTTCTGGTGCACTTCTTTCGTCTTGGCTATAAGGATCAGGCCGGAGGTCGCCATGTCAAGTCGGTGCACGATCATCGGTCCGGTTGCTTCGGGATACATCCGTCGCACTCGCCCGTAGACGGAATCGATATCCGATTTTCCGGGGACTGACAACATGCCGGCCGGTTTGTTCACTACCGACAACCATTCGTCTTCATACATGATTTCCAACTCCGTATCCCGGTGCATATCCGTTTCCAACGGGTTTTCCTCGACGTGTAGGCCTTGTAGCATATGCTTCAGGATCGGTCCGCATTTCCCTTTGCAGGCCGGATAATAATATCCATGACGGCGGATCTCGTTTTTCGGAGAATCTCCCCACCAGAATTCAGCCATAGCAAGAGGTTGCCAACCGTTCCGGTAGGCATATTGCAGGAGCTTGGGAGCCGCACACTCACCTGCACCTGCCGGTGGCGTCTTTTGGACGGTATCTTTAAACAAGTTGCACAAATCCCGTTCCTCCCCGCGGGCGTTCAACATGCGGAATTGTTTGAAAAGCCATTGTTGAAGGGCAGCCGAACGGGTCTTGCGTTCTGCTTTGAGGCGTTCGATTTCCGTCTCGAACACCTCTACTTCCGCTTGGAGGGAGGCAAGGTGATCTTTCCAATATTGTTTCTGCCGTTTCAGTTCCGCTTTCTGGAACTGGCTTTCACGGATCAGCTGCTCCGAATCTACCCGTGTGACGGTCGAACGCAACCGGTCACGTTCAACCTTAGCCGCTTTCATCCGTCCCCGTATATCATCCAAAACCTGTCCGGCAAGGATCGTCTCGTCAGCCAACCGTTGCTTGCAATCTTTATATCGCACATCTGCCTGCAACTCCTCGATCCGCCTGTTGATTCCCGATATCTGTTCTTCTTCGATTCTGAAAAAGCCATCTGGCTCTTGCACGTCATAAACCGGAGGCACGAAATAAGTGTGTCGATTCTTCCCTGCCAGGATGCCAGAGAAGGCTGCCAGATAGCCGACTTCCCCCTCTCCTGTACGGACAATCAAAACGCCAAACATCTTCCCTTTCCGCAGTTCTCCCTGCCATTCTCCCTTTGTCGACAAATAGCGCCCGACCTCGCCCGCTGCCGCCACACAAAGGGGATGCGGGGTATAATGGAACGGATAGGTAAACTTTTCCGGCAGAGAGAGAAGAGAAATAGAATCTGCAAAATAGTGAAGTTTGTTCATGCTTTTTCCGAATCAAAACGTTTTATCCGGCAAAAGTAAAGGATTTTTTTGGACAGCTCCGTTTTATCCAGTAGATTTGTAACCATCAATTTTAGACCAATTAATAATTAGCGTTTTAACAGACCATGAACAGACTCATCATCGCCTTGTTAGGCTCCGTCCTGTATTCCGGCGCAAGTATGGCCCAGAAACAGACCTATTTTACCAATCCTGTTATTCACGGGGATGTCGCCGACCCATCCATCCTGAGGATCGACGATACTTATTATGCAACGGGGACTTCCTCCGAATGGGCTCCCTACTATCCGGTATTCACATCTAAAGACCTAGTCAACTGGAAACAGACCGGACACGTATTCGAGCAGCAGCCGGAATGGACCAAGTCGTCGTTCTGGGCTCCGGAATGGTATTATCATAACGGTAAGGTTTATGTATACTATACCGCACGAAAGAAGTCGAACAACACTTCCTACATCGGAGTAGCCACTTCCGACTCTCCGACAGGCAAATTCAAAGATCACGGACCGGTTGTCGAATTCGGAACGGAAGCGATCGATGCTTTTATCCTCGAAGACAAGGGTGATTTATACATCAGCTGGAAAGCCTACGGACTGGACAACCGGCCGATCGAACTTCTCGCCAGCAAGTTGACTCCGGACGGGTTGAAATTGACCGGCAAGCCGTTCAGCCTGCTCCGAGACGACGAACGTGTGGGGATGGAAGGACAGCACTGGTTCAAAAAGAACGGTTACTACTATCTGATCTATGCGATTAATGGTTGTTGCGGTCCCAATAGCGACTATGCCGTAGCTGTCGCCCGCTCGAAGAAGCTCGAAGGGCCTTATGAAAAGTATGAAGGAAATCCGATCCTGCACGGGAGCGACGAGATACAATCTATCGGTCATGGCACACTGACGACAACGCCTGACGGACGTATGTTTTATCTATGTCACGCCTATTCGGAAGGCAGCGATTTCTTTCTAGGGCGTCAGCCCCATCTCCAGGAGTTGCGTTTCGGAGAGGACAACTGGCCTTATTTCGTTACCGGCGAATATGCCCGCTTGGTACAACCGATGCCTTTTGCCGATTGCGTGCAAGAGCCGGTAACCGGTTTCTTCGACAATTTTGCCGACCCGAATCTGCGCCCGGAATGGAGTTGGAATTATCCGTACTCGAATGTCCAAGCTAAAATCGAAGCGGGCAGACTGTGGCTGAGTGGTTCTCCCAAGCCGGAATGCAAGACAGGAGAGGCACTTTGCCTTCGTCCTGCATCTTCGGGCTACACATTGGATGCCGGCATAACAAACCAAAATGGCAGTTGGAAAGGGATCACGCTTTACGGGGATAATAGCTATTATATCGCTTACGGCCCGGTCGGCGACCGATTGCAAATAAAGTTGGTTCGAGAAGGGAAGGAACAACAGTTGGCCGATCTGCCACTGCCCAGCATGGCATTGCATCTGCGCATGCAGGTGAAAGAAGGACTCCCCTATCAATTCGCCTGGAGTAAAGACGGCAAGCAATGGACTCCGGTGAACCACGGTCTATCGGAAGAAGCCATACGCTCACTTATTCGCTGGGATCGGGTGGCACGTCCGGGACTTTACCATGAAGGAGACGAAAAGGCACCTGCCGTATTTGAATATTGTTCTTTATCTTATCAGTAAGAATTAGAAACCGGCATTTGCCAGGTTTCTCAGAATATCTTCATAGGGGATGACAGATGACTTGCGCAACAAGACTCCATCATCCCCATGCATATTTCCACAGACAGGCAAGCACAGACTTAGGCACGGGATTCCCGGCAGATCTGAGCTGGAGCCTTTACTGTATTCCCAAGTCTCATCGGGTTCTGCTTCATGTACAAACACGCACGAAGTACCGCTTGCTTGAAGTAATTCGACAATGTGATAACCGGTTATTATATCAAAACCATGATCGTTTTCGATAGAGAAAGCAGCTTCATCTTCCCAACCTTCATTCGTGACATCAAGCACGAGAGCCTTACCTACCAGACATTCCATTCGGCCTAACATCTGCATGATTTCGATGGCTCCTGCCGAGTCTTTCTCTTCATCTCCCGTGAAAGCGACCAGAACGGATTCATCCAGTTCGCCCCGCAACATCAGGTCGATCACGGCAGCATTGGTCGCACTATTGTCGAACGTGCCCTTCCAGCAAAGTTCGTCTTCGTCTTTGGCAAAACAATTTTTATAAACGCAATCAACATGGGATGAAACAAGCGTCCGGTAAGTATTTTCTTCTTCCATCGGCTTTCCATACAGCAAAGAAAGACTTCCCTCGCCCAACAATTCATAACCCGAATTTTCCAACAAGGCTTTTATCTCATGTATCCGGTCTTTCTTCCGAAACTGTTTTCCGTCATCCTTACAATCCACCGTCAACCGTTTCAACAATTCTGCATATTCCATATATTCCTTCTTCCTATAAAACTACATTAAAAACTCATCCGATCAACAAATATATGGCAGAAACAACAAACCCGCACATATTTGGTATTTAAACTTGGAAGATAATGTTGATTATGCCTAAATTTGTAGAAAAGAACAGACTCAATATGCCATCAACCCGTATCCGACAAGAACAGGAGATCGTCGCACAGATGGTCCGTATCTATTGCCGTCAGAAAGAAAAGCACACGGATTTATGTCCGGATTGTAAAGAACTTTTGCAATATGCTCATGCACGACTGTCTCATTGTCCTTTCGGAGAGAAGAAAACAACATGCCGGTTATGCCCTGTTCATTGCTACAAACCGGATAGGCGCAAGAAAATGCAGGAGGTCATGCGTTTTACTGGCCCCAGAATGATATTATATCATCCGACAGCTGCTATCCGGCATCTGCTACAAGAATTTTTTCATAAATAGAAATCCATTGTTATTAAAAATCCATGCTACAGAAAATAAATTGGTCTGCAATTAGTCCTGATGAATCAGAAAAGCTAAAAAACGAATTGGTAGAAGTATGGGAGGCCTCCGTTCGAAGCACCCACCGTTTTCTGACCGAAAAGGATATCCGGTTCTTCAAGCCGTTAATCCGGAACAAATATATTCCGGTTGTCGAATTATACACCATCCGAAATGGACAAAACCGGATAGCTGCATTTATGGGGCTAAGTGACGAATTAATCGAAATGCTTTTCGTCCATCCGGAAGAACAAGGAAAAGGGTACGGCAAGCTGTTAATCGAATTTGCCATTCACCACAAACAGATATTCAAAGTAGACGTCAACGAACAAAACGAAAAAGCTACTTCTTTCTATCTGAACAGAGGATTTGATATTGTCGGAAGAGATGAAACCGATCCAAACGGCAATCCATTTCCGATCCTGCATCTTTCGCTCAATGAAACAATCGTGCAGGCTTCAGACAGTTCCTTCGAAATCCGGCAAATCTTCCGCCATAAGAAACGTTTCCTCGATCTTCTGTTGTTGGCCGATGAACAGGAATCGATGATAGACCTTTATCTCGAACGGGGAGAAATGTTTGCTTTGTACGATCAAAATATCCTAAAAACTATTTGTGTTGTCACGGATGAAGGTGGCAAAACGATCGAACTCAAAAATATCGTAACCGATCCACAATATCAGAAACAGGGATATGGCAAAAGATTGATCCGATTTATCTCCGAACATTATGCGGGGAAATATGACACTCTGCTTGTCGGCACAGGTGAAAGTCCGCTGACCATCCCTTTCTATGAACAGAACGGATTCAAATACTCGCATCGTATCAAGGATTTCTTTACCGACAATTATGATCATCCTATATACGAAGACGGCAAGCAACTAGTGGATATGGTCTACTTACGAAAAGAACTTTCCAAGTCCAAGTAACAAAGTAGTAACAAAATCAATTCAGTAAAATCCGATTGTTTCAAAAATAAACAAACAAATACTTGCATAGTAAAAAAGGAATGCCTACGTTTGTGCATCCAAGTCCTTGACTAAGAAAATATATGTAACCTTGACTATGACTTCAAAAAAAGAATTTGTTAATCGAAGCGTTTGCTATCTTAATAAGATCTTTTATGCGGGGGCTCTCAACACTGAGAGGCCCCGTTTTTTATCAGACCCTCCCGCTCCTAGAATGCATCTTCCGGAATCCCGGATTCTGGATTCCTGCTTGTCGGACGATATGCCTTCCATTTGTAAGGCTGGTTAATCCTCTTCATTGAACGGCCTTCCTTAAGCCTCTTGTCGTACACCGCGTGTCCTCTATACTCCCAGTGTAGAATTCTGATCCAAGTCGGGCTTTCTCCACTGAACGGTCGGATCTTGGGACATTACAATACGAGCATTACACGCAAATCTGACATAACGTCGTGGAGGACAAACTCGCCATCCCAAAACACGATCTCTAAAGAATGGGCTGTCGGAAACGAAAAAAGCCGACTCAAAACTGAATCGGCTTCCTTCACGGAGAACTTTCGCTCTCACTCCTAAAAAACGGCGGCTATCTACTCTCCCACTTTTACGCAGTACCATCGACGTGGTTGGGCTTAACTTCTCTGTTCGGAATGGGAAGAGGTGGATCCCCAACGCTATAACCACCTTAATACCTCTTTGTAAGATTTTGACTGGACAACCCCATTACCTGAAGTAACTAATAGAAACATATGGCATCAGCCATCTGCTGATATATCAACCCTTACATGATCGAAAGTCTCGGGCTATTAGTACTACTCGGCTTCGACATTGCTGCCCTTACACCTGTAGCCTATCTACGTCGTAGTCTACAACGACCCTCTAGGGATATCTCATCTTGAGGCTGGCTTCGTACTTAGATGCTTTCAGCACTTATCCAATCCAGACTTAGATACCCGGCGGTGCACCTGGCGGTACAACCGGTAAACCAGTGGTCTGTCCAACACGGTCCTCTCGTACTAGTGTCAGAGCCCCTCAAATATCCTACGCCCACGATAGATAGAGACCGAACTGTCTCACGACGTTCTGAACCCAGCTCGCGTGCCACTTTAATGGGCGAACAGCCCAACCCTTGGGACCTTCTCCAGCCCCAGGATGTGACGAGCCGACATCGAGGTGCCAAACCGCTCCGTCGATATGAGCTCTTGGGAGCGATCAGCCTGTTATCCCCGGAGTACCTTTTATCCTTTGAGCGATGGCCCTTCCATGCGGAACCACCGGATCACTATGCTCTAGTTTCCTACCTGATCGACTTGTCTGTCTCCCAGTCAAGCACCCTTATGCCATTACACTCTACGACCGGTTACCAATCGGTCTGAGGGTACCTTTAGAAGCCTCCGTTACTCTTTTGGAGGCGACCACCCCAGTCAAACTACCCACCATACAGTGTCCCCGCTTCTGCGGGTTAGAACTCAAACAACCAAAGGGCCGTATTTCAACGGCGGCTCCACAAACACTGGCGTGCCTGATTCATAGCCTCCGGCCTATCCTACACATCGATTGCCCAAATTCAATGTAAAGCTATAGTAAAGGTTCACGGGGTCTTTTCGTCCCATCGCGGGTAATCGGCATCTTCACCGATACTACAATTTCACCGAGCTCACGGTTGAGACAGTGTCCAGATCATTACACCATTCGTGCAGGTCGGAACTTACCCGACAAGGAATTTCGCTACCTTAGGACCGTTATAGTTACGGCCGCCGTTTACTGGGGCTTCAATTCAAGCCTTCTCTTGCGATGAGCTCTCCTCTTAACCTTCCAGCACCGGGCAGGTGTCAGGCTGTATACTTCATATTTCTATTTCGCACAGCCATGTGTTTTTGTTAAACAGTTGCCTGGACCTATTCTCTGCGCCCTACCTCTCAGTAGGGACCCTTTATCCCGAAGTTACAGGGTCAATTTGCCTAGTTCCTTAACCGTGAATCACTCGAGCGCCTCAGTATTTTCAACCCAACTACGTGTGTCCGTTTACGGTACGGGTACTTTATGAATATGCTTAGCGGATTTTCTTGGGAGCCTGATTACGTCCATTTTGCCTTGTGCAAGCACACGGCATACTATCAAGGTCGACTCTCCCTGCGGATTTGCCTACAGGAATCTACATCTACACTCTTCAACCACCTATTCCGTCAGATGGCAGGACTTTCACTTCTCCGTCTCCACATCGCTCCATAAAGTAGTATGGGAATATTAAACCATTCTTCCATCGGTATCGCCGTTCGGCTTAACCTTAGGTCCCGACTTACCCTGATCCGATTAACGTTGATCAGGAAACCTTAGTCTTTCGGCGAGGAGGTTTCTCACCTCCTTTATCGTTACTTATACCTACATTTGCGTTTCCAAAAGCTCCAGCAAAGGTCATCCTTCACCTTCGACGCCGTTGGAATGCTCCCCTACCATGTATTTCTACATCCATAGCTTCGGTAAACAGTTTATGCCCGAGTATTATCCACGCCGGACTCCTCGACTAGTGAGCTGTTACGCACTCTTTAAATGAATGGCTGCTTCCAAGCCAACATCCTAGCTGTCTCTGCAGTCCGACTTCGTTAGTTCAACTTAACTGTTATTTGGGGACCTTAGCTGATGGTCTGGATTCTTCTCCTCTCGGACGCGGACCTTAGCACCCGCGCCCTCACTCCTTATCAATATATAGCACGCATTCGGAGTTTATCTGGACTTGATAGGCGGTGAAGCCCTCGCATCCAATCAGTCGCTCTACCTCATGCTATACTAAATAAAGGCTGCACCTAAATGCATTTCGGGGAGTACGAGCTATCTCCAAGTTTGATTAGCCTTTCACCCCTACCCTCAGTTCATTGGAACACTTTTCAACGTATACCCATTCGGACCTCCAGTTGGTGTTACCCAACCTTCATCCTGACCAAGGGTAGATCACTTGGTTTCGCGTCTACTCACTCCGACTATCACGCCCTATTAAGACTCGCTTTCGCTTCGGCTCCGGGCCTGAAGCCCTTAACCTTGCCGGAGAAAGTAACTCGTAGGTTCATTATGCAAAAGGCACGCCGTCACAACTTACGTTGCTCCGACCGCTTGTAGGCAGACGGTTTCAGGGACTATTTCACTCCTCTGTTCGAGGTGCTTTTCACCTTTCCTTCACAGTACTGGTTCGCTATCGGTCTCTCGGGAGTATTTAGCCTTACGGGATGGGCCCCGCTGATTCACACAGAATTTCTCGTGCTCCGCGCTACTCAGGATTCCACTAGGCTTCGTTAAAGAGTCGTATACTGGGCTTTCACCGTCTACGGCCGTTTGTTCCAAAACGTTCTACTTCCTTAATCTCTTGCCACAACGTGGTCCTACTACCCCGACAATGCCTAAACATCATCGGTTTGGGCTGTTCCGCGTTCGCTCGCCACTACTTGCGGAATCACTTTTGTTTTCTTCTCCTATGGGTACTTAGATGTTTCAGTTCCCCACGTTCGCCTTCCTTACGGAATGACTGGCCTTCTACCAGCCGGGTTGCCCCATTCGGAAATCTTGGGATCAAAGGTTATTTGCACCTACCCCAAGCTTATCGCAGCTTATCACGTCCTTCATCGCCTCCGAGAGCCAAGGCATCCACCGTCTGCCCTTGCTTACTTTCTTTATCACTGACACTGCTTCCTTTTATTGCTAAAATTGAAGCCCGTGTCGGATTGATATATCTTCAGCTTGCTCTATTTTTTTGTTACTTTACTTTTTTGAAGTTGTCCAATACGTCAAAGATCTTTTTTTACCCCTTACGGAGTTTATCGTGGAGAATAACGGATTCGAACCGTTGACCCTCTGCGTGCAAAGCAGATGCTCTAGCCAGCTGAGCTAATCCCCCGTTTTTCAACTGGTAGTCCCAGGCAGAGTTGAACTGCCGACCTCTACATTATCAGTGTAGCGCTCTAACCAACTGAGCTATAGGACTGTCAACCGTTATGTGCCTGAAATTTTCATCTCAGCATCATCTTTCTCTCTATATACTGGTCTTTCCAGTTTAAGATCATATATATATATACATATTCAACCGTAGTACCAGAGAGCTACATACCTCATCGGACTTAGTCTAGAGATTCCAGCTCCAGAAAGGAGGTGTTCCAGCCGCACCTTCCGGTACGGCTACCTTGTTACGACTTAGCCCCAGTCACCAGTTTTACCCTAGGCCGATCCTTGCGGTTACGGACTTCAGGTACCCCCGGCTCCCATGGCTTGACGGGCGGTGTGTACAAGGCCCGGGAACGTATTCACCGCGCCATGGCTGATGCGCGATTACTAGCGAATCCAGCTTCACGGAGTCGAGTTGCAGACTCCGATCCGAACTGAGACATGGTTTGGAGATTAGCATCCTGTCACCAGGTAGCTGCCCTTTGTCCATGCCATTGTAACACGTGTGTCGCCCCGGATGTAAGGGCCGTGCTGATTTGACGTCATCCCCACCTTCCTCACAGCTTACGCTGGCAGTCTCACCAGAGTCCTCAGCTTCACCTGTTAGTAACTAGTGATAAGGGTTGCGCTCGTTATGGCACTTAAGCCGACACCTCACGGCACGAGCTGACGACAACCATGCAGCACCTCGTAATCTGCTATTGCTAGAAAGAGTGTTTCCACTCCGGTCAGACTACGTTCAAACCCGGGTAAGGTTCCTCGCGTATCATCGAATTAAACCACATGTTCCTCCGCTTGTGCGGGCCCCCGTCAATTCCTTTGAGTTTCACCGTTGCCGGCGTACTCCCCAGGTGGATTACTTAACGCTTTCGCTGTAGAGCTTACATTGTATCGCAAACTCCTAGTAATCATCGTTTACTGCGTGGACTACCAGGGTATCTAATCCTGTTTGATCCCCACGCTTTCGTGCTTCAGTGTCAGTTATGGTTTAGTAAGCTGCCTTCGCAATCGGAGTTCTGCGTGATATCTATGCATTTCACCGCTACACCACGCATTCCGCCTACCTCAAACACACTCAAGTAACCCAGTTTCAACGGCAATTTTATGGTTGAGCCACAAACTTTCACCGCTGACTTAAATCACCACCTACGCACCCTTTAAACCCAATAAATCCGGATAACGCTCGCATCCTCCGTATTACCGCGGCTGCTGGCACGGAGTTAGCCGATGCTTATTCATAGGGTACATACAAAAAAGGACACGTCCTCCACTTTATTCCCCTATAAAAGAAGTTTACAAACCATAGATCCTTCTTCCTTCACGCGACTTGGCTGGTTCAGCCTCTCGGCCATTGACCAATATTCCTCACTGCTGCCTCCCGTAGGAGTTTGGTCCGTGTCTCAGTACCAATGTGGGGGACCTTCCTCTCAGAACCCCTATCCATCGTCGGTTTGGTGGGCCGTTACCCCGCCAACTGCCTAATGGAACGCATGCCTATCTATCAGCGATGAATCTTTAACAAATATTCCCATGCGGGACCCCTGTTTTATGGGGTATTAATCCGACTTTCGCCGGGCTATCCCCCTCTGATAGGTAAGTTGCATACGCGTTACTCACCCGTGCGCCGGTCGCCATCAATCTGTATTGCTACAAATCATGCTGCCCCTCGACTTGCATGTGTTAAGCCTGTCGCTAGCGTTCATCCTGAGCCAGGATCAAACTCTTCGTTGTTGATTTTGTTTATACCTTTTGCTCAGAATCTCTATCTGTCTATTGTAGTCTTGACGGTATGTCAGTATTCCTACTACGTCTCTTGTACTACTTGTTGATATGTAATGCTTTCAAAGAACTT